>ERZ808046.35-NODE-35-length-194323-cov-10.260834_pt1 | contig 194323 bp, 173 predicted proteins | sample MGYA00380196_ERZ808046 | MGnify/ENA primary metagenome ERZ808046 (study PRJEB31490, sample SAMN06133421) | mouse gut metagenome | isolation source: Z6_2 | host: mice | place: China: Chengdu | collected 2015-05 ...
TAAACATCAGGCCCAGGTTTTCGGACAGCCATTTTTTAAAGCCTTTGTTAGCGGACATACCTTAATCCTCCTTTTATATTGTACCGGCACGCGCCGCTGTGCGTCGCCTGCCAATTCGTCAGAACGCATTCCAGTTCTGAAACTCTCGTTTCACAAGCGTTCTTCCTTCTTTCGCTGTACCGGCACGCGCCGCTGTGCGTCGCCTGCCAATTCGTCAGAACGCATTCCTGTTGTGAAACTCCCGTTTCACAAGCGTTCTTCCTCTTTATGCTGCCGGCCGGAGTCTGAAAGGGCGCGGCCGGCAGATTCGTATTTTTCCTGTGACAATGCTCCCAGCTTACCGCCCTTTAAGATGGCCTGGCCAAGCAGGGAGGCGGACCGGGGGCTTAGACCAGGGGCCTTATCTTTAAAAAAGCCCCTGGAGGAAAGCTGACGGACAGTGGTTTTCATCAAATCTGCAAGATAGCGGTAGTGCTCATAAATCTCCATAGAGGTTACCTCCAGGGTATCCGCACAGGCGGCTAAGAAGCAGGCCAGTTCCCAGGTTTCTTCCTCTTTGCCCTCACAGGCTCCCAGAAGAAGCCGTTCATAATCCCGTTGTCTTACCGATTCAAACTGGTTAATAATATCCTGATAACCTTCCTTTTTCCCGTACTGAGTCTCACAGAACATCCGGAGGGGGAGGCGCTTAAGCAGCTGAAAGCTGTCTTTCGCCTCATCAAGCCCCCGGCTCTCTTCCAGCAGCTCCTGCCCGTCCTCCGGCATTTTTTCTTTCCCAATAATTTCTGATAGTTTCATAGAATTACTTATTTAATACGTCCTCTACGCCCTCAATTAAGATCTCTGCCGCCTCTTCTGCATCGTAATCGCCGTAGCTTACGCCAGCCATAACATCATAGTAGATACCATCGCTGTTTTTTAATGCGGCTGCCTCAAATTTGGGATCTAAGGGGAATTCTACATGTGCTAAAACCTTGCCGTTTGCCTCTGCCACCTTCTCATTTAACAGGCCGTTATCCTGGCAGATCTTTAAACCTGCTGCGGAGGCCGGGATACCGCGCTCAGAAGCCAAAATCTTAACGCCCTCTTCCTCATTCATCAGGAAGTTGATTAATGCCGCACACTCTGCCGGATGCTCCGTATTTTCAGAAATAGCCCAGCACATGGAAACCTTGGCAAAGCCGCCTTTGGAATCTCCCATATCAGTAAACTCTTCGCCTACTACAAACTCCTCGCCGTCATTTAAAGCGCCTTCAAATTTGGAAGCTGAAGAATCCCACTCAAAGATACCTGCATATCTGCCGTCCATCCACTTGGGATTCTTGTCTAAAGACTCAGCGCCGTCGTTTGCCAGAGACTTAATGGTGGGAATTACATGAGCCTCTTCCAAAGAAGTAATGAAGTTTAATCCGTCTACAATCTCTTCCTGAGTGTACTGTAAGGCATTGTTCTCAACCCATGCCTTGCCGTACTTGGACTCCAGATAGAAAATCATCAGGATGGTTCTGTCATACTCATTCATGGCCAGCGGATAATACTCATCTCCCAGCTTCTCCTGGAATATCGGACCTGCCGCCATTAAGTCTGCCAGAGACTTGGGAGTCTCTAAACCGGCTTTGGCAAAAGTAGATTTGTTCCAGTAGAAGATACGGCCGGTCATAGCAACCGGAACCCCCTGAAGTTCTCCGGCTACCGTACACGCATTTAACTTATCCTCAGAAAACTGAGTTAAATCCAAAATATCAGATACCTTGTTTAAATCGTAGAAGGCAGAGCCATCAGAGCTGAATGAAGTAATCCAGTTCCAGTTAATCTGGTTTACATCCGGCGCAGTAGAGGTTGCAAAAGATGCGCTCATCTTATCTTCCCAGCCGGTCCACGCCGCATACTGCATCTCAACCTTGATGTTGGGGTACTTGGCCATAAATGCCTCTACGGCTTTCATAGTAGCCTCGTGTCTTCCGTCGCCGCCCCACCAGCTCATAGTAATGGTAATGGGGTCTGCAGTGTTAACTGTCAGTCCCTCGGCTGCCGCCGGCTCTCCTGCGGTGGTCTCTGCCGGAGCCTGAGTCGCCGCTGCAGTGGTAGCGGCGTTGTCACTTCCGCCGCCGCAAGCTGTTAAAGACAGAGCCATAGCGGATGCCAGTACCAGAGATGCAATTTTTTTAATACTTTTTCTCATATTTTCTCCCTCTCTTTTCCGCTCCCCTTTGCTTATTTCTCTTTTATTACAGTATGTAATTTTGTGATGCAAAGGTTTGCAAATAATTTTAAAAAATTATGCATATCGCTCATAGTTTCCTGGCATAAATTAGTACATTTAAAGCAAATATGCATTATTACAAGTTGTGTTTTTATGATAGCACTGTTGTTTTGATATGTCAATTGTATATTTTGCTCACATTTTAAATTATTTTTTAGCTATTTTATCCAATTTCTTTTATTTTAATTTTGTGCTATTATTAATATAAATAGAAAATGAGCGGACTTTACAGATATTGCAAACGTTTGCATTTTATTTTCTGAAAGCTCTTTAACAAACTTTTTAGCAATTTATGATGGAGGAGAATTTACTATGAAAATCCTGGACCGTTATATTGACCAGCTTTTGGAGCGAAGCACCCCTCAAGCGCCTGTCTGGAACATTGAAAAAATCCGCGAAGGCGCGAAACCATCCTGGAACTATATGGATGGCTGTATGATTAATGCCATTCTGGAACTTTATCTGATGAAGAAAGACTCCAAATACCTGGAATATGCGGATGCCTTTATTGACTATTTTGTAGAAGAGGACGGCCGGATTCGCTCCTACTCTCCGGAAGATTATAACCTGGATAACATCAATGCCGGAAAGACCCTGTTCGATCTTTACGAGCTGACCCGCAAAGAAAAATACCGCAAGGCCATGGACACCGTTTACAGGCAAATCCAGGGACAGCCCAGGACCTCCACCGGCAATTTCTGGCATAAACTGATTTATCCCCATCAAATTTGGTTGGACGGCCTTTACATGGCCCAGCCCTTTTATATGCAGTATGAAGCCACCTACAATGGCGGGAAGGGGTGTATGGACAGCTATGAGCAGTTTCTTCATGTATACGATTTAATGCGGGATACCCGCAACGGCTTGTATTACCATGCCTATGATGACTCCCGCCAGATGTTCTGGTGCGACAAAGTCACCGGGTTGTCTGATAACTTCTGGCTCCGGGCTCTGGGCTGGTATGCCATGGCCCTGATTGATACCATGGATGTAATGCCCGCCTTTATGAACAGGGAAAAGGAACGGTTGAGAACCATTTACCAGGAACTTATTGATTCTATGCTGCCTTATCAGGATGAGGAAACGGGTATGTGGTATCAGGTAGTAAACCGGGGTGGCATTGCCCCTAACTATCTGGAGACCTCCGGTTCCGCTATTTTTGCGTTTGCTATTATGAAAAGCGTGCGTTTGGGATTTTTAGATGACAGCTATTACGCCCGGGGTAAGAAAGCCTTCGACGGCATCTGCCGGACCAGATTGTCTGAAAAGGATGGTGAACTGCAGCTTGACGGCATCTGCCTGGTGGCAGGCCTTGGCAACAAGGAGAATCGGGAAGGAACCTTTGATTATTATATGAGAGAACCCATTGTAAAAAATGAAGCCAAGGGCGTTGCCCCCCTGATTCTGGCCTATATTGAAGTGCTAATGAAGGAAGGAAAGTCAAAAATTCCTCAGAAGTAGAAAACGGACAGGGACAAAATCAAATACCCCATTATAAAAATCCCCTCAGTGGACAAGAAGATACGTGAATCTTGTCCGCTGAGGGGATGTATGTTATTTTATGAAATCCGGTATGCCGCATAGACTTGAGTTGTGGCCATATCGGAGTGGCCCAGCATAGCCTGGACGGCCTGAATATCGGCGCCGTTTCGAAGCAGATGGGCGGCAAAGGAATGGCGAAGGGAATGAGGGGTAATATCAGCCTGAATCCCCGCTTTTTCTCCATAATATTTAATAATTTTCCAGAACCCCTGACGGGTCATGGCCTTACCATTGCAGTTGGTAAACAGCAGGTCACTCTCCTGGCCTTTTAGCAGATGGCTTCTGGCCTGTTCCAGATAAACGGCCAGGGCTTTAGACGCCTTTTTCCCAAAAGGAATCGTTCTCTCCCGCTGCCCGTCCCGGCAGACAAGAAATCCCACACTTAAATTAATATCGGAAAGCCGAAGATTGATCAGCTCAGATACCCGAATCCCGGTTGCATAAAGGAGCTCCAACATGGCCTTATCCCGAATTTCCTTGGGATTTTTCCCCTCCGGCTGAGCCAAAAGAGACTGAACCTCCTCCACCGTGAGAATTACCGGGGCTTTTTTCTCCACCTTAGGAGCCTTTAAAAGCTCCGCCGGGTCCCGTTTAATCCGTCCTTCCTTAAACTGGTAATGGAAAAATGCTTTGATAGCCGCCAACTCTCTTGATATGGTAGTGGTTGCCTTTCCATTTCTTTCCATATATAAAATATAGGAGTTAAGGCTGGTTTTTGTCACCTTATCAGGTTCCGAAATCCCCTGAGCCCTCAAATATTCTTCCAGCTGCATCAAATCCCTCTGGTAAGATATTTCCGTATTTTTAGATGTCTTTTTTACGTCCCGCAAATAAATCACAAAATCCTGTATCGCTTCTACCATACCAATTCTCCCTGCCCGGCGTTTCCCCGCTGTGAACCCCAGTACCCATAACAGGCTTAAAAATGGGCCTTTAGTCTACATTATAACTGTAATTTTCGATAAAATCAAACACATTTTTCCCACATTTCCACTATTTTTACCATACTTTACATAAAAAATACAACATGTTGAAAAACAATTTTTCGCCTCTCAACATGTTGTAAGCTTTCAATAAAATATTTTTCTCTCAGTCCTTTTTACTGTGAAGGTCCGCCGCCGGCGCATGCAGGTTTAGGGGCGAAATAATCTGGATGGGCCTGGCGGATTTCCGCCTCATTAAGCTGGGAACGCTTGCCGATATGCCCCTCCAGAATCTTCCTTGCCCCCCAGACATCACCTGCTTTGACAGCGTCCAGTATGCCCTTGTGATCCTCCACAATCTTGATATCTTTGATAGTGGAAAGGCCCAAAAGCCTCAGACGGTCAAAGTGGATGGACAGATTGCTGATTAGCTGGAAGGTCTGCCGTTTATCAGCGATTTCAAATAAAATCATATGAAACTCATTATCACTTTCTAACAGCTCTACTGCCATCCGGTTTTCCAGATAGTAGTTCTGAAGCAGCAGATTTTTTTCTAAAAGCAGCAAATCCTCTGCCGTTACCCTGGCGCACACCTCATCTAATATAGCAGATTCCAAAATGGTCCGGACAAAAATTGCTTCCTGAATCAGAGAATAATCAATCATGGATATCTTACAGCCTCTTTGGGGAAACGTTTCCAAAATCTTGCTTTTTGCCAGCTCCACCATGGCTTCTCTCACCGGAGTCCTGGACACTCCCAGGCGATCTGCCAGTTCCTGTTCGCTGACTGTTGTTCCCGGTTTAATTTCACAGCTGATAATCAGCCGGGTAAGCTCCCGAAGGACATAGTCACGGCGGGTTTCTTTTACACTCTGTGTTGTACGCATATGCTCTCTCCGTTTTCCCAGACTTTTTCCATTGATGGTTTATACCCGACTGTAAATCTCTTCCAGAAACTTCACATCACTATGATACCGCTCTTTATTGGAATTTTCCAGCAGCATAGTAATGTGGGGTTTCTTTGTTTTTAGATGTTTCATAAAGGGCTCGTATTGGAATACTCCTTCTCCTACATGGCGGAAAATCTGCTCCTTGCCCTCGAAAATAAAATCCTTCATATGAACCATGGTAATCTTATCGCCATAGTAAGCAAACGCTTTGTCTATGACTTCTCCCTGACATTCTGTTTCCTCCGGATGAATCAGGTTGACAGGATCTAAAATCACTTCTACGTTAGGAGAATCCATGTCCTCCAAAAAGCGTTTCATCATAGCCGGGCTGTAGAGGGTGTGGTTGAAAACCCCTTCTACTCCCACGGTAACCCCCAGCTTTTCCGCTTTGGACACGATCTCTCTCATGCTTTTTAGCAGCAGCTGATAGGAAGTCTCAGTAAAGGTTTCAGGCGTCACTCTCATATCGGGATCCATGCGGCCTGTCTCTGTCCCCACCATATCTGCGCCGATAATTTTTGCGTATTTTAAATGCTCAACAAACTTGGCCACCTCTGCCTGACGCTTTGCCTCAACAGGGTTTACCGGATTAATGTAACAGCCTAAAACTGCCACATGGATGTTGTTTTTTTCCAGCAGGGAACGAATATAGCGGGCAAAACCAGGGCTGTAATGTCCTGCGGAAAAATCGTAATCAGAAATGGATTTCCCGAAAGCAAGCTGGATCTGATCAATATGATTGGCTTTTACTTCCCGAAATACATCCTCCATGGGCATCTTGGGGCAGATGTCATGGCAGCGCATACCAAAGCTTAGCATTTTACAAAGTCCTCCCGGTAGGGGTTGAAAATATCTAAAAGCTTGGTTTCTTCCAGCGCTACTACGCCGTGAACTACATTGGGGGCCACATGGTAAATGTCCCCTGTGCCTAAAACTTTATCTTCTTTTCCCTCTTCCTGGTAAACCAAAGAGCCTTCTACAATATAGCCCATCTGCTCATGGGGATGGCTGTGCTTTGCCCCTACAGCCCCTTTTTCAAACTGAAGCTCTACCGCCATAAGATTCTCGCTGTAGGATAAAATCTTGCGAACTACGCCGCCGCCTAAATCGGTTAATGGAATGGTTTTGTTTTCTGTGTACATCACATTTTCCTCGCCTTCTACAATTTTATCTCCATTATAACCGCTTTTCTTCTGTTTGTATACGGCGTTTTATGCTTGTGTATACCAAAAGACCGGATCAGTGTCACCCGATCCGGCTATAATATCTTATTCTTTCAATTATGCATCCACGCTATAGTTAGGAGCTTCCTTGGTAATATGGATATCGTGAGGATGGCTTTCCTTTAAGGACGCAGCGGAAATTTTTACAAACCGGCCAGTCTCCTGAAGCGTCTTAATGTCTTTAGCGCCACAATAACCCATACCGGAGCGCAATCCTCCCAAAAGCTGGAATACCGTATCCTCCACCAGGCCTTTATAAGCCACGCGGCCTTCTACTCCCTCAGGCACCAGCTTCTTGGCATCGCTCTGGAAATAGCGATCTTTACTGCCGTTTTCCATGGCAGCGATGGATCCCATGCCGCGGTATACCTTATACTTACGGCCCTGGAACAGTTCAAAGTCACCCGGGCTCTCATCGCATCCGGCAAACATACTTCCCATCATGCAGACGCTTCCGCCTGCCGCAATCGCTTTGGTAATATCACCGGAATACTTGATCCCGCCGTCAGCAATAATGGGAACTCCGTACTCCTTGGCCACCTCATAGCAGTCCATAACTGCCGAAATCTGAGGTACGCCGATACCTGCAACCACGCGGGTGGTACAGATGGAACCGGGCCCGATACCAACCTTAACGGCGTCCACTCCGGCTTCGATTAAAGCTCTGGTAGCATCTCCGGTTGCCACATTGCCTGCTATTACCGGAAGATCCGGATATGCTTCCTTAATCATCCTGACGCAGCGGATAACATTGGCAGAATGGCCGTGAGCGGAATCTAATACGATTACATCCACATGAGCCTTTACCAGGGCCTCCACACGCTCTAATACGTTGGCAGTAATGCCTACGCCTGCGCCGCACAGAAGGCGTCCCTGGGAATCCTTGGCAGATAAGGGGTACTTAATCTGCTTCTCAATATCCTTGATAGTAATCAGGCCCTTTAAATTAAAGTCCTTATCCACAATAGGAAGCTTCTCTACTCTGGCTTTGGCCAAAATCCTCTTGGCCTCCACCATGGTGATCCCCTCCTCAGCTGTTACCAAATTCTCAGAGGTCATGCACTCTTTAATCTTCTTGGAGAAATCCTCCTCAAATTTCAAATCCCGGTTGGTGATAATACCCACCAATTTCCTTCCTTCCGTAATCGGTACGCCGGAAATCCGGAATTTTCCCATCAGATCATCTGCATCTTTTAATGTATGTTCCGGGGAAAGATAGAATGGATCGGTGATAACGCCGTTCTCAGAACGCTTTACTTTATCTACTTCCTCAGCCTGTGCTTCAATTGACATATTCTTGTGGATAATGCCAATGCCGCCCTGTCTTGCCATGGCAATGGCCATCCGGTATTCCGTGACCGTATCCATGCCTGCGCTCATAAGGGGGATGTTCAGTTTAATGGTCTTCGTGAGATAAGTGGTTAAATCCACCTGGTTGGGAATCACTTCTGAATAAGACGGCACCAGAAGCACATCGTCAAAGGTAATGCCTTCACCAATAATTGTACCCATTCTAAATAATCCTCTCTTTCTCATAATTTGAACTCCCGGGCCAGAGGACTCATTGCATGACTGAGTAGTTACGATTCATCCGTTCCCTGTCTCAGGGTTATTAGTAATAAATACTAGCAAATTTTATATTGTTTGTCAAACGGAAGAACCATGAAAAATTCATTTTATTTACTTATAATTACCTATTGGTTTTTTTGATAGTTTAGCAGGGTATCAAGGTACTGCGTTAGGACTGTATATTATTAATGCGACCACCTGGATATGCCTTTCACAAGCTTTACAAGCGCTGAACTGTTGTAACAGTTCAGACGGGTGTCTTCTTGCCCGTCTGCGCCGGACAAGAAGCTGGAATGTCCATTATTTATCAAAAGCCAAACTTCGCATCTTGATATGTTTCCACATAGGCGATATAATAAAAAAATCAATTCGACAAAATTCAACAAAAGGCTTTTGAGGAAAATTATGCATATGATGCGGCAATATACCGGACAGAATGTTTACAGCGCCCTGCAAGAACGGTTAAAATTTATATTTGAGGAGTTTGACAATATCTTTGTTTCCTTCTCAGGTGGTAAGGACAGTGGGATCCTTTTGAATATGACGCTGGATTTTCAGCAGAAATATTACCCGAACAAGAGGATTGGCGTATTCCATCAAGACTTTGAGGCACAATACGCGGCGACAACCGAGTATGTGGAACGCACCTTTGAACGCATTAAGGACATAGTGGAGCCATACTGGGTCTGCCTCCCGATGGCCACAAGGACCGCGCTGAGCAGCTATCAGATGTTCTGGTACCCCTGGGACGATACGAAAGAGGCGGCCTGGTGCCGGCCTATGCCGCAGCATCCATATGTAATCAATCTGCAAAACAATCCGATGACCACCTATCATTATCGGATGCACCAGGAAGATCTTGCCAGGCAGTTTGGAAGGTGGTACCGGCTCACACACCATGACAAAAAAACGGTGTGCCTCCTCGGTATCCGTGCGGATGAATCGCTGCAACGCTACAGCGGGTTTCTCAATAAAAAATATGGGTATGAGGGAGAATGCTGGATCAGCAGGCAATTTAAAGATGTATGGGCGGCGTCGCCGCTCTACGACTGGTCACACGCTGATGTGTGGCATGCCTATGCAAAATTTGATTATGACTACAACCGGCTATACGATATGTATTATATGGCCGGGCTCAAACCCGACCAGATGCGCGTTGCGTCCCCATTCAACGATTACGCGAAAGACAGCCTGCACCTCTATCGGGTGCTTGATCCGGAGATGTGGGCAAAATTGGTGGGCCGGGTAAGAGGCGCAAATTTCGGAGCCATCTATGGAAGGACCAAGGCCATGGGCTACCGCAGCTTAACCCTTCCCGAAGGGCATACCTGGGAGTCTTACACCAGATTTCTGTTGGATACGCTGCCCCCAAGATTGAGAAAAAATTATGTTTCCAAATTCAAAACCTCTATCGAATTTTGGCACAAGACCGGGGGCGGTCTTGAGGAACAGGTCATCCAGGAGTTGATAGATAAGGGCTACAATATAAGAAGAAACGGTGTATCAAACTACACCGTCATGAAAAACTCGCGCATAATTTTTCTTGATAAGATCCCTGATCACACCGACAATATTAAATCCACTAAGGATATTCCCAGCTGGAAGCGGATGTGTTACTGCATCTTGAAAAACGATCATACATGTCGGTTCATGGGGTTTGGTTTGACCAAGGAAGAAAGAAAGCGCATTGACACATTGAAGAGGAAATACAGCAAGGTAGGTGAATGACATGGCGTTTAAAAGTCCTGTATATGATGTGATTGCAGTGCCGATTGAAAAAGTAATCCCCAATACATATAACCCCAACGCGGTAGCCCCGCCTGAAATGAAGCTGCTTTACGACAGCATTAAAGAGGATGGCTATACAATGCCTATTGTGTGCTATTATGCCAACACAAAGGATCTCTACGTGATCGTTGACGGATTCCATCGTTACCGCGTCATGCTGGACCATCCTGACATATATGAACGGGAAGGCGGGATGCTGCCTGTATCGGTTATCAATAAATCCCTGGACAACCGGATGGCCAGCACCATCCGTCATAACCGGGCGCGAGGATCACATGATGTAGATCTGATGAGCAACATCATCAAGGAACTCCATGAGATCGGCAGGTCTGATATGTGGATTGCCAAACATCTCGGTATGGACAAAGATGAAATCCTCAGACTCAAGCAAATCACTGGTCTTGCATCACTTTTCAAAGACATCAAGTTTGGAGAGGCATGGAAGCCTGTTGCAGACGAATTTTATGAAAAAAGCCCGCAAGCAGACTGTAAAGAAGCGTCGGATGAAGAAAAGAAGCGGGCGGGTTCGATACAATAGCCAGCGCCGAAGCAGATATGCATCTGACCATCAAAAAACGAGTGCCGCAAAATCACCGAAACAAATGATTTTGCGGCACTCTCTTTAAGCCCGAAGGCGTTTTCTACAATACAACTTTTCTTGGTGTGGTGTTGCGGATGCACTGGAGCAATTTGTCATTAGGTTCAAAAATCACCCTGGTTCTGGTCTGTCCCGCCTGATAAATAAAGGCATACTTTTTCGCATCTGTCCGTCCGGAGGAGCAGTCCACGGTCTTGGTTCCCGGGGCCTCATAATCTTTTAAGACATAGGAGTCCACAGGCGCTACCATTAAAAGGGCATCTTTGTCGCACTCCAGCACTTTTTTCCTCTTGTTCTGGTTCATAATCCGGTCTATAGAAAGCTGACCGTCAATATACAGATACTCAAACTCGGTATTCAGCTGCAGAAGCGTAAAATAAGAAACCGCGCAGACTGCAAGCAAAATGATAATCCCGATATAGGATGCCAGGGCCATCAGTAAGGACAGTGCAAACAACACTCCCAAAAGAATCTTTACCGGAAGGGCATAGGGGGGATTTTTACGTTTTACCAGTTGCTCTACATATGCATCTTGAATCATTGGTGTACTCTCCTTTTACAGGGGGAGTGATTACATCATTCCGCCCATTCCTGCTCCGCCAGGCATTGCCGGAGTCTCTTCCTTAATATTAGCAACTACAGACTCAGTTGTCAATAAGGAGGAAGCAACACTGGTGGCATTCTGCAGGGCGCTTCTGGTAACCTTTGCCGGATCCAGGATACCTGCCTGAATCATATCTACGTACTCTTCTTTATATGCGTCAAATCCTACGCCTACACCGGCTTCACGGACTTTATTGATGATAACGGATCCTTCCAGGCCTGCGTTGGCTACAATGTGGAATAAGGGAGCTTCCAGAGCCTTTAAGATGATCTGAGCGCCGGTTTTCTCATCGCCTTCCATATCTGCCAGCATGCCCTTTACTGCCTCAGCTGCATGTACATATGCGGAACCGCCGCCTGCGATAATGCCTTCCTCAACGGCTGCCTTGGTTGCTGCCAAAGCATCCTCCATACGCAGCTTGGCTTCCTTCATCTCGGTCTCGGTTGCAGCGCCTACACGGATTACAGCAACACCGCCTGCCAGCTTAGCCAGTCTCTCCTGAAGTTTCTCTTTGTCAAAATCAGAAGTAGTCTCTTCAATCTGAGCGCGGATCTGGGCAACTCTTGCGGAAATTTCACCCTTGTCGCCTGCGCCGTCTACAATAACGGTATTCTCCTTCTGAATCTTAACGGATTTTGCACGGCCCAGATCCTCCATGGTTACTTCCTTTAAATCCAAGCCTAACTCATCGGAGATTACCTGACCGCCGGTTAAGATGGCGATATCCTTTAACATCTCTTTTCTTCTGTCGCCGTATCCGGGAGCTTTCACTGCCACTACGTTAAAGGTGCCGCGCAGCTTGTTAACAATCAAGGTGGTAAGAGCCTCGCCCTCAACATCTTCTGCAATAATCAGCAGCCTTGCGCCGGTCTTTACAATCTGCTCTAACAGGGGCAGAATATCCTGAATATTGGAAATCTTTTTGTCTGTAATAAGGATGTAGGGATCATCCAGGTTGGCTTCCATCTTGTCCATATCGGTACACATATATGCGGAAACATAACCGCGGTCAAACTGCATACCTTCTACCAAATCCAACTCTGTTTTCATGGTCTTGGATTCCTCGATGGTGATAACGCCGTCCTTGGAAACCTTCTCCATAGCGTCTGCAACTAAATCGCCTACTTCATCATCAGATGCGGAAATAGCCGCTACTCTGGCAATCTGATCTTTACCCTCAATGGGTTTGCTCATCTTGGCAATCTCATCTACAACTGCCTCGGTGGCTTTCTTCATTCCCTTTCTTAATACAATGGGGTTAGCGCCTGCTGCCAGGTTCTTCATTCCCTCTGCAATCATGGCCTGAGCCAGTACGGTTGCGGTGGTGGTGCCATCGCCTGCCACATCATTGGTCTTGGTCGCAACTTCCTTTACCAGCTGAGCGCCCATGTTCTCAAATGCATCTTCCAGCTCAATCTCCTTTGCGATGGTCACGCCATCGTTGGTGATTAAGGGAGCGCCGAAGGACTTATCCAAAACTACATTGCGTCCCTTGGGGCCTAAGGTAACCCGTACTGTATCTGCTAACTGATTTACGCCGGTTTCTAATGCTTTTCTGGCTTCTACGCCGTATTTAATTTCCTTTGCCATGGTTCATCAACCTCCAAAATATAAAATTATGTGATAAAATACAATCGTTTCATCCGCGGCGCTACATCTGCCGCCGGGCGTGTGCAGGTTTATTCTATTACTGCCAGAATATCGTTCTGCTTTACAATTACGTACTTTTCTTCGTCAACCTCTACATCTGTTCCTGAATACTTGGAGTAGATAACCTTATCTCCTGCCTTTACCTGCATGGTAATCTCCTTGCCGTCTACCACGCCGCCGGGGCCTACTGCGATAACCTCTGCCTGCTGGGGCTTCTCCTTTGCCTGACCTGGTAATACGATACCAGACTTAGTGGTTTCCTCAGCTACCAGCTGTTTTAATACAACTCTGTCAAATAATGGTGCCAACTTCATTATAAAATCCTCCTTTTATCTGAAACTGCTGTTTTGTTTTTTGCTTTCTGGTAAAGTTATAGCACTCATTATTAGCACTGTCAAGGGTTGAGTGCTAATTTTATGATTTTTTTATAATATTACGGCCTTGGTTTATATTTATATCAAAAAATTCCTGCAATTATACCTTTTCTTTTTTGCTGTTCCGTATTACAATAATAGAAACTTTTTATTTTTAAACTGAAAGGAGCTATCCATATGTCCAAAAACAATCTGGGTAAGGCAGCAGCATTCATGGCCGGGGCTGTAGCAGCTGCAGCAGGCATTGCTTATTTTGCCAAATATAAGTCCTTCCACAAGGAATTAGAGAAAGATTTCCGTGATTTTGAAGCCGATGACTTTGACGGGAATTTTGAGGATGAAGATTCTTCCGTGGATCTCAATAATCCCGCTCACCGCAACTATGTCTCCCTGTCTTCCAGCAAAGATGAATTTAAGGCAGCAGCCAAGGACGTAAAGGAATCCGTCGGAGTAGCCGCAGGCGCCGCCAAAGATGTATTAAAGGACACGGCTGCTGTTTTAAAGGACACAGCCCACAGCGCAGTCAGCGTTGCCGTAGATACGGCCCACATTGCCACTGCTGCTGTAAAGGAAACGATTGGCTCCTACAAGGAAAAACATTCCGGGGACAGTGAATCTGAAAGCCAAAATGACTTTGCCGGTTCTGATTCCATTGAGAAGGCGGCGGCAGAAGCGGCAGAGCAGATTGCAGAAGCAGCAGACGCTTTTGCAGAGCAGATGGACAAGGCTTCCGGAAAGCCGGAAGACGAAGCAGAAAAGACTACCATGGTAGAAGAAATTACAGAATAACCACCTTTTAAAGAAAAAAGATGGGGCAAAACGAAACCTGCGATAACAAAAGACCGCCTGTTTCATTTTGTCTCATCTCCTTTATTTTACAACAAATTTTCTGTGTGGAATCAGAATTTTTTCCACGTATCCCTCACAAATAATAACAATAAGGGGAACAGCTCCAGACGGCCTGCCAGCATGTCAAAAATCAGAATTATCTTGGCGCCGCCGCTGAAAATAGCAAAGTTGGCTGACGGACCTACCAGCTCCAGCCCGGGACCGATATTGTTTAAAGTAGCTGCCACTGCCGTAAAATTGGTAACCAGATCCAGATTATCAAAAGCCAGGAATAAGATGGAAAAGGAAAAGATCAGCACATAGGTGACCATAAAAACATTGGTGGAACGAACCACCTCATGCTCAATGGCTTTGCCGTCCATTTTAATCCGCTTCACACTCTTTGGGTGAAGGTACTGAAGCAGCTCTTTCTTCACGGTTTTTATCAGAATTAAAAATCTGGACACCTTGATACCGCCTCCGGTGCTTCCCGCGCAGGCGCCTACAAACATCAGCATAACCAAAATCGTTCTGGATACCTGAGGCCACGAGTCAAAATTAGCAGTAGCATATCCTGTGGTGGTAATAATGGAAGCCACCTGAAAGGCAGCCTGCTGAAAAGCGGTAACCACGCTGCCGTATAAGTGCCAGATATTGGCGGCAATCACCAGAGTCGCCACCCCGATCACAGCAAAATACCCCTTCACCTCCTCAATTTGGAAAGCCTGTCTGGCTTTTCCCATAAGGATGAAAAAATAAGCGTTAAAGTTTACGCCGAACAAAATCATAAAGATAGTGATAATCACCTGATGGTACACCGAATAGCTGGCAATGCTGTCATTTCGGATACCGAATCCCCCCGTGCCCGCTGTTCCAAAAGACAGGGTCAGGGCGTCAAAGAGAGGCATGCGGCCAATAAGCAGCAAAATAATCTCCAGCACGGTCATACCGATATAAATCTGGTAAAGGATTTTTGCTGTGGAGCGTACCTTAGGCACCAGACGGCTGACAGAAGGTCCCGGGCTTTCCGCTTTCATAATGTTCATATGGAATCCACCAGTCATGGGGATTAAGGTCAGCAGAAATACCAGTACCCCCATACCGCCAATCCAGTGGGTAAAGCTTCTCCAAAACAGAATACTTTTGGGCAGTATCTCCACGGATGAAAGAATACTGGCTCCGGTGGTAGTAAAGCCGGAAACTGTCTCAAACATAGCATCAACAGGATTTTTAATTGCCCCGCTGAAGATAAAAGGCAGGCCGCCCATTACGCTTAGGGCCACCCAGCTTAGGGCCACGCTTACAAATCCCTCTCTGGCAAAAAACACCTGACTGTGAGGCTTTTTCATTTTCAGGACCATACCGGCAAGAAGGCAGAGCACGATAGTTCCCACAAAAGCCCAGATGGCCGTCTCCCCATAGATCAGGGCCACAATGGCAGAAGGAACCATCAGGGCCGCTTCCAAAATCAGCGTCCAGCCCACAATATATTTGATTATTCCATAATTCATGGCTTACACCTGTTTTCTGAGAATGTCATTGACATCCTGAAGACCTTTCTGGGTGGTTACAATAATAACAGTATCCCCGATCTCAATCTGGTCATGGCCTCTGGGGATAATAATCCGGCCATTATGGTTGATACAGGCCACCAGCAGGTTCTTTTTCAGGGATAAATCCATCAGGGGAACGCCCACCACCGGACCGTCTTCCCGGATGGAAAACTCCAGGGCCTCCGCCTTGTTATCTAAAATCTGATATAACGTCTCTACATTACTTCCAATAGAGTTCTGCATGGCCCGGACATACTGGAGAATGTAATCCGCAGTAATGTATTTGGGATAGATAACGCTTCCCAGATCCAGCTTGTCTATAATGCTGTCAAAAGCAAACCGGTTCACTTTGGTAACCAGTTTTGCATTGCTCTGCTCCTTGGCATAAAGAGAGAGGAAAATATTTTCCTCGTCAATATTAATCAGAGGGATAAAGGCCTCTGCAGAAGGCAGGCCGGACTGGAGAAGAAGCTTCTTGTCTGTTCCGTCGCCGTTGATAATCACAGCCTCTGGCAAAAGCTCGCTTAATTCATCACACCGTTTGGCATCCCGTTCCACAATCCGCACTTTAATCTTCATGTGGAGAAGCTGCTTAGCCAGATAGTAGCTTAAGGTTCCTCCCCCCACAATCAGGGCGTTTTTTACCTGGTTGGTGGCCAAGCCGATCTTTTGAAAGAAAGCGGCCGAGTTTTGGGGCGATGCCACAATGGAAACTCTGTCATTATTCTTTAAAATAAAGTTACCGCCCGGGATACTTACTTCCCCGTCTCTCTCAACGCCGCAGATCAAGACGTCGCATTTAAACCGATCTGCCAGCCCGGATACTGCCAGCCCGTCCATATTAAATTCCGGCTTTACCTTAAACTTTAAAAGCTCTACACGGCCTTTGGCAAAGGTATCGATCTGGATGGCCGACGGAAACCGCAAAAGTCTCGCCATCTCGGTTGCTGTTGCAAACTCCGGATTTAAGCTCATGGAAATGCCCAGACGCTCCTTAATAAAATTAATCTCCTCACTGTAAATGGGATTTCGCACACGGGCAACCGTGTGGCATTTGCTTACCTTTTTCGCAATCAGACAGCACAAAAGATTTAACTCGTCCGAGTTGGTTACGGCAATCAGCATATCCGCCGTCTCAATACCGGCTTCCTTCTGAGTCCCGATACTGGCGCCGTTGCCGATCAAATACATGGCGTCGATCTCCTCAGTAAATTCCTGAACCTTCTGGCCATTGGTATCAATCAAAATAATGTCATGCTGCTCCTCACTCAGCTGCTGGGCCAGGGTTCTTCCCACTTTCCCGCATCCGATGATAATAACTTTCATCTTTTCCTCCGCAATCAGATAGTATTCTGTAATCAACTGCTTTACCCTCAGCGAACAAGGGCATACACTTGTCCACTGAGGGTATTATACCATTTTCATATTATTTGAAAATAGGAAATTTTACAAAATTCAGGGTTTTTCGGGAAAAATCACAGACTTCAGTGATAAGAACGCGTGCTCACCAGGCGCGCCAAAAAAGGGAGATGCCGTAAATGACACTCCCTTTTCTTATTATCTGCTCTCCCTTCCATAAACCTCAATCTGAGTCAGCGCCGGGAAGGGGGAAGGATCCTCTGCCTTAATCAGCTCTCCCAGCTTTATCCAGGTAATGTTTTTCTTTTCAATGGCAAAGGTATGGCTCTCCACACTTTTTTCCATATCCACTATCTGGCTGGTTCCATCCGAAAAGGTTAAGGTTGCCTTTACCCACCAGTTATCGTGGGGGAAATCGGCTCTGGTATAAAGTACAATGGTATCGAAATCCACAGGACGGCCAAAATCCAGGGTCATTTCCGCGTCATCCTGGCGGTTGATTCCCCAGGACTCATACGGCCAGTTTCCGTGGCTTACATTGGCAACCACGCCGTCAATGGCGTTGCGGGCTGCAAAAACCGCCTCCCCTCTGGTCTCAACGTTGGCATAAGTATGAGGATAACAGCCGGGATCACCGTGCTGATCCATTACATTTTTCGCCAGATTTTTATAGGAAGCCGTCTCCCAGTCCTTAGCCGGGCGCAAGGTCAGATAGTGGCGCTCCCCGGTAAAAGATTTTGGGTTATAGGAGGTCTTTTTTTCCTCAAAGGGCACGTAATAAACTACCTGCTCCCTGGTTACATATAGAAAGGACTCATCCATGGTGTCGTCCACCCTCACTACATAAAACGCCTCTGTCTCAGGAAAGGTAAATATAATCTCATCGCCGGGAGCGTACTCCCCCTCCCAGGCCAAAACCACCTCTCCGGTTTTTAAAGCCTTTGCCTGGGCTTTTACGGCGCCCTCACTGTCTCTTATTGTAATCGCTGCTTCCATAAAAACTTCCTCCCAAAATGTATTCTGCTTCTATGATTATACAGCAAGAAGCCGCCCATTGGAAATACACAATTTTATCGATTTGTTGTCATTTTTTGCTGAAAAGCATTATCCCTTTACACCGGTCGCCGCAATGCCCTCTACAAAGTATTTCTGCAGAGCCAGGAATACAATTAATACCGGAATCAGAGACAGAACAGATGCCGCCATAATCAGTCCGTACTCGGATGAGTTCTGTCCGATAAACATACGAAGTCCAATCTGAAGGGTTTTCTTGGCCTCGGTCTTTAAGTAGATAAGGGGCCCGAGGAAATCGTTCCAAGTATTTACAAAGGTAAAAATGGTCAGGGTAGACAATGCCGGTTTTGCAAGGGGCAGCATAATTTTCCCGTAAATCTGGTACTCGGTCATTCCGTCAATGCGGGCTGCCTCGCACAGCTCATCCGGGATTCCCTGATAAAACTGGCGCATCATAAATACTCCGAAGGCGGAGAAGGCCTGCAAACAGATAATGGCCAGATGAGTATCATTGAGTCCAAAGGAGCGCATCATCATAAACTGAGGAACCATGTACACCTGCCAGGGCACGGCGATAGTTGCCACATAGGCCAGAAACAGGAGATTTTTATAATGGAAATTCAGTTTGGCAAAAGCATATGCCGCAAAGCTGCTGGTAAACAGCTGAAGCAGTGTTACAATAATGGTCAGCTTGGCGGTGTTTAATACGAATTTTGCCAGCGGAATCTTGGTCCAGATCTTTACATAGTTCTGCCACTGGGGATTTTCCGGAATCCACTGAATGGGTACAATGAATACGTCTTTATCCAGCTTTAAGGAAGAGGACAGCATCCATGCAAAGGGAACCAGCATCAAAAGGGAAATAAAGATCAGCACCCCATAAAGGATTATTTTGGTAACTTTTTCGTGTTGGCGTTTTCCTTTCATCTTTCCCCCTCCTTAGTTTGCGTATTTCTTCTCGCCTCTGAACTGGACGATGGTAACAGCCAGAACCAGAAGGAAGAGAACCATTGCCACGGCGCTTGCATATCCTAAATTCCAGTTGCGGAATGCCTCTTCGTAGATGTGGTACACCAGTACAATTGCGGATTCGTTGATGACTCCGTTGGAGCCGCCTGCCAGCATGTAAACAATGTCGTACACCTTAAAGCAGTTAATGGTCAAAATAATGGTAACAAAGAAGGTGGTGGGCTGAAGCTGGGGCCAGGTAATATAACGGAACTTCTGCCAGGAGCCTGCCCCGTCTAAGCTTGCCGCCTCGTAAAGCTCGGCGTTGATGCCCTGAAGACCGGCTAAATAGATTACCATATAATAGCCCATGTTTTTCCATACACTGAACAGTACAATGGTAAACATTACCCAGTCCTTGCTGGCCGCCCATTTGGGAAGCTTATTGGCTGCCACATGGAATACATTATATAACAGCATGTTTACCGGGCCGCTCTTGGCCGGAGAAAACAACATATTCCAAACTGCCGCCACCGCTACCAGAGAGGCAACATAGGGGAAAAAGCTGACAGTACGGAAAAAGTTTCTGCCCTTGATTTTCTGATTCAATACTACTGCAAGGCCGATAGCTGCCGCCAATGTCATGGGAACCGTTGCGATACAGTAGATAATGGTATTTTTAAAAGATGCCGTAAACCGGCTGTTTCCAAACATCTCCATAAAGTTGTCAAAAGCCGCAAACTCCATGGCAGTGTTGCCGTCCCATTTTAAGAATGCCAGGACAAATGCGAAAATAACCGGCCCCAGGGTAAATACGGCAAAGCCAATAAAATTGGGGGCGATAAAGGAATATGCAATCAAATCCCTTTTCTGCTGTCTGGTCATCCGCTCTCCGGTTTTGACCTGCTTGATTTTTTCTTCTACCGTTACGATCTGGGCCATTAATTTCTGCCGTTTTTTCGGATCCGTCTCCGCTGCCACCCGGGTCTCAAGGTCTTTTAACCGGGGGGTAAGCTTTGCAAGCTTCTGCTCTGCAACAGCGGGATCTACGGTTTTTCTTGTTGCTGCCATACCCTTCCTCCTGTTTTTGTTCTCTGCATGTAAGAAGCGGACCGTTTAAAGTCCGCTTCGTGTTCATACAAGCCATCTGACGAAATGTAAATGAGATTGTGTGTTTCGTGTGGATTATGTGTGAAGTTTTTTTACTCAGCCAGAATCGCGCCGATCTTCTCATTCATCTGTGCAATTCCCTCGTCAATGGTAATGCTCTCGGTCATAATACCATCATGAGCCTCGTTTAATACGGTTTCAATCTCAGCGCTCTTGGGATGTACCGGCATCTCCAGATACAGGTTTGCAGTCTGCAGCGCTTCCTTGCTGGAGTCATCAGACGGGAAGCCTTCTACAGATGCCACCATCTCAGCGATAGACTCATTCATGGATGCAGGGATAGAGCCAGTGGAAGCGATAATTTCAGCTCCCTCCTCACCGGTTACAAACTTTACGAATTCCCAGGCCAGATCCTTGTTGGGTGCGGAGGTGGGGATTGCCAAAGCGGTAATGGTTGCCAGGGTGGAACCAGGCTCTACGCCCTCAGCGTGAGGATATTTTGCAAGACCCCAGTTTGTACAGTCTGTGTACTCGCCGGTCTTAATCTTGTCAATAAGGGTGGGAATAAACCAGGAACCCATATTCATCATACCTACATTGCCCTGGGAGAAAGCGCCGGAGTAATGAAGGCTGGAGGTCTTTAAGGTTGCATAATCCTGGCATACGCCGTCCTGCTGCTGCTTTAAGATCATCTCGTAGTAGGGCTTGGTAAAGTCATAAGTACCGCCTACGATAGAGTTCTTGCCGTCTAAGATACCGAACAGCTGGATTGCGCTTCTCCAGGTATGATAGTGAGCGCCGTATACTTCCTGGCCCGGATCGGTAACCGTCAGCTTTCTGGCCAGCTCATCATACTGCTCAAAAGTCATATCATTGCTGGGATACTCTACGCCTGCGGCGTCAAATACGTCCTTGTTGTAGAACAGAACCCAGAAATCGCTTCTGAAAGGCAGCTCATACAAGTTGCCGTCTACGGTTACCTGGTCGGTGATACCGCCGTACATGCTTAAATCAATGCCGTCAGCCTGAATCCTGTCATTGAGGGGCTCTAACACTCCCTTGTTTACCAGAGTTGCGTATCCGGGAACATCCTTGATGCAGACAACGTCAAAGTCGGATCCGGATCCGGTTAATTCTGTTGCCAGTACGGTCTGGTAATCAGAGGATCCAAGGTCTACCATCTCTACGGTTACACCGGGATGGGCGGCTTCAAAGGCCTCAATCAACGGCTCATAATAAGTGGTTAAGCTGATATCCCATACCGACCATTTTAAAGTAGTGTTTTCGCCGGAAGCGGCAGCGGTGGTTTCCGCCGGTTTTTCAGCGCCATTATCGGCTGCGGCAGCGGTGGTATCAGCCGGAGCGGCGGTGGTGGCGTCTGCTTTAGAGCCTCCGCATCCAGCCAGGCTGGCGGCTGCAAGAGATGCTGCAAGTGTCAGGCTTACAAATCTTTTTTTCATGTTTCCTTCCTCCTGATTTTCATCATGTTCGTCATGTTTGACTATGGCTTTATTATATCCGTTGAAACTATTTTTCTGAATGGAATATTGTTTAGAAAATATTCACTATTCTAATCCTTATTTCATCCATTCCTTGCGGCAGATTGCATAAAAATGTAAATTTCTATCCGAATCCGGTAAATTTTTATGATTTTATTTCCAATCCCCCAAAAAACTGGTATTATTATGGTAAAATTGTTTTTATGCAAAATATTACCCTCAGCGGGGTAAGAAGCTTCAGGAGACATGCAATGAAATTTCCTTTTCCCAAAACTATCCGAATGAAATTGATGGCCGCCGCTGCCGGAATCACCCTGGTTATCTCTCTTTTCACCTTAACCATTTATTTTTTCGTATTTCAGTCTTTTTTAAGGAAGAATCAGGTTCAGTCTTCAGAATTTAACTTACAGCTTGTAACTGCCAATGTGGCCGACAATATGGCGGATATTATCTATTTCAGCAAGTGGACCTGCTCCAGCACCGCAGTGCTCCATTACCTGGAGCAGCTGGGAAGCGCAGACGGCCTTCCCCTCTCTGCCAGTGTGGATTCCGCCAATCTGCGGCCGCTGGCTCTTTCTTCCTTTGAACGTTTTAAGGAAGAATACCAGAACACGCCTCCCAAGGACTACATTACCCACGCCCTGATCTCCACCGCCAGCCGGAATAATTTTCTCCACATTTTAGGGCCTTCAGAGGGAAGCCGTCCTCATGCCGCAGATATTGTATATGACGCCCCCTATTTTGAAACCCTTTTCCAGGCCAGAGATTTTTCCTGGATCGGGTTAAAAGACGATTTGTTTGTCAACATCAATCCTTCCAAGGTACTTCCCATTATCCGCCCGGTATATAATGAGTTTAATTCCGATATTATCGGCTGGTCCTATTTAAGCATCAGCCAGGAACTATTTACGGACTACTTAAACGCTTATCCCCTTGGAGATGACGGCATGCTGTTTTTTACCATGGGAGATATTACCTATTATCTTAAGGAAGGGGAATTTGAGACGGCTCAGGATTTGTACACGCCTCTAAAGGAGTTAAACTCCTATTCTCTCAACGACGCTACCACGGTCCAGACCGTAGAGATGGCAGATGGAAGCAGACGGACTATGATTACCATCCCGGTGGAAGGGGTGGAGGGCTGGTCCTTCTCCCAGATTTTGTCAGAGCAGCAGTTTTCTCAGCAGAAAAAGTTCTATTATATGTTGATTGCCGGAATCTGTCTGACTATCTCCTGTCTGGGCCTGCTTCTGATGGTTCTGTTAAACCGGATTATTAATGTGCCGGTAAAAGCCATCAAACAAAAAATTGACGCCGTATCTCAGGGGGATTTTTCCAGAGATCCGTCCATCGAGTGGAACCATGAGCTGGGTGATATCGGAAAGGGCATCAACTCCCTGTCCGCCAGCATTGTCATTCTTATGGACAAGCGGATCGAGGATGAACGACACAAAAAAGATTTGGAGTATCAGATTCTTCAAAGCCAGATTAATCCTCATTTCCTCTACAATACTTTAAATTCTATTAAATGGATGGCAACCATCCAGGGAGCAGGAGGTATTGCGGAAATGACCACTGCTCTGGCACGGCTGATGAAAAATGTTTCCAAGGGCACCAACTTGCCCATTACTCTTCGGGAAGAGCTGGAGCTGGTAAAGGATTATTTTCTGATTCTCCAGTACCGGTACGGCGGCAGCATTTCTCTGGACTGTACGGTCCTGAGTGAAGATCTCTATGACTGCCGGATTCACCGGTTTACTCTTCAGCCTATTATTGAAAATTCCATGTTTCACGGCATCGAGCCAAAGGGTCAGGCCGGAAAAATTACGGTTACCGCTATGGCGGAAACCGCCAGTTTCGGCAAAGTCCTGCGGATTTCCGTTACCGACAACGGCGTCGGCATGTCCCAGGAAACCATTGAAAAAGTCCTTCACGGGGATGAGACTGCCAGCGCCGACTTTTTCCGACATGTAGGTATTAACAACGTAAACCGGCGGATCCAATACGCTTACGGAGAAAACTATGGCATTTCTATTACCAGCCAGGTAGGCAGTTACACCACCACCACCATTACTATTCCTTATTCAACGGAGGAAAATTATGATAAAGCTATTGATTGTAGATGATGAACCTCTGGTTCAGATTGGCATTAAATCCATGCTGAACTGGGCAGACTACGGCATTGAGGTATGCGGCGCCGCCATGAACGGCCAGGCCGCCCTTTCCATGATCGAAGAATTCGCCCCGGAGCTGGTAATCACGGATATTAAGATGCCTATTTTAAACGGCCTCGATCTGGTAAAGCAATGCCGGGAACTGTACGGCCCCATTCCGGTCTTTATTGTCCTCACCAGTTATGAAGAGTTCCAGCTTGTCCGCACCGCCCTGTCTTACCAGGTAAGCGACTATTTAATTAAGCTGGAGCTGGACCCGGACTCTTTGGCTCAGTCTATCAGGCGGGCCTTAGACCGGCTGGAAGAACAGAAAGTCAGCGCAGCTTATAAGGCTGCCGGCGGAAAGCCTCTTCTCCAGGGCTATCAGGATAAATTTTTCCTGCGGCTTTTGCACAACCTGTTTGACAGCGAGGAGCAGTTTCTCCTTCAGGTGGCGGATTTAAAGCTTGATTTTCAGGATTCCTGCTATATAGCCGCCCACTGTGAGATCCACGAATCCGGTCAGGCCGAGCTGGGGCATCTCCAGCTTATGAACCTGTACTCCAGCAGCCTGCAGATGGTTCGGGAGATCCTTTCCCGTTATCTCTCCTGCTATGTAGTTTCCCTGGATTTGAAACATTTTTCCCTGATTTTCCATTTTCCTTCTGTGGAAGAAACGGATTGGGAGCAGATTTCCAAAGGGCTTGACAACACATGCAGCATGGTCCACAATTACTTTAATGTGTGGGTGTCCGCCGGATTAGGCGCGCCTGTGGAAAACCCCCTTTTAATCTCCCGCTCCTATCAGGAGTCCAGACAGGCGGCGGCCATGACAAATCCCGGCCATCCTGTCGCTTTTTTCCGGGATATTGAAGAGGGGGACGACGCCTTCCATAACTACTTTAATATGTCCGTATTTAAAGAGGCCATCAAGCAGGCTTTTGAGGAGTTTGACACAGATGCCCTGGAAAATACCATCGAAGAAATGTGCCTGCTCTTTTCCTCCAGCTCCTGCCGCCTTCTCCAGGCTGTGGACGGGGCCTGCAACATCCTCTATCTGGCAATTTCCCTCCTTCCGGAAGGGGAGGACACGGTAGCCGGAATTTTCCAGGATACCCCGGGAGGTTACCGGGCTATTTACCGGGCTGCCACCACCCGCCAGGTTGTGGACTGGCTGGAAACTCTAAAGAACGGCCTGTGCCAGGTCCTTAAATCCAAGCGCAAGTCCTATAAGGATCATGTGATTACCAATATCCAGCGCTATATTGACAACCACGTAGAAGATCGGCTTCTCCTCAACGAGGTGGCCGGAGTTTTTGGCCTGAGCCCCAATTATTTAAGCTCCCTGTTTAAAAAGACCTGCAACATTGGTTTTACAGAATATGTAACCCAGAAGAAAATCAGCCTGGCAAAAACCCTTTTGCTGGAACAGAATATGAAAATTTATGAGGTGGCGGATCGTCTGAGTTTTGAGAGCGCCTTTTATTTCAGCAAAGTATTTAAAAAAGTGGAGGGGATTTCCCCCAGAGATTTCATCCAGCAGCACACCGGAGAAATTCCCGTCTAATCTATATACAGTAAATTCAGGAGGTATAACCATGTTTACCGAAATTTTTCACACTTTAACCTGCTGTCAGGGAGATTCCCTCTCTCTCTGTCCCTTCACACCCTATCCCCCGGCTTCGGATCGGGCTGCCTGGCAGGGCCTTTCCCCTTCCCTGAAAGATGCCTTGCTAAAAAACGGCCGGGAATTTCTCCACTATGAATACCCGGTGCTGCAGGCAACGGATTATATGGATTTTTGCCGTACCGGCAACCGGCAGCGTTATCAGGAACGGCTGTTTAACCGCCGGATTGCATTAAACCATCTGATTCTCGCTGAGTGTGTAGAATATGAAGGGCGGTTTCTGGACGATATTTTAAACGGGATTTTTGCTGTCTGTGAGGAAACGGCCTGGCAGCTTCCCGCCCACAATACTTATATACGGGACACTCCCCAGCTGATTCTTCCCGATGTAAACCGGCCTGTAGTGGATCTGTTTGCTGCCGAAACAGGAGCCCTTTTGGCCTGTGCCGGGTATCTTTTAAAGGATGCTTTGGACAGAGTCAGTCCGGTTATTTTAGGAATGATTGGGAAAAATTTAGAAATTCGGATTTTTACTCCCTATTTAACGGAGCATTTCTGGTGGATGGGGGATGGGAAGAGTCATATGAACAACTGGACCTCCTGGTGCACCCAGAATGTATTAATGGCGGCGGCTTTTTATAAGGGATGGGACAGGCCTTCGGGGTCTGCCGGTTCTTTTTCCATGAAAGCCATATTAGAAAAAGCCTGCCAAAGCCTGGACTACTTTTTAGATGAATATGGCCCTGACGGCTGCTGCGATGAAGGAGCCCAGTATTACCGCCACGCCGGCCTGACCCTGTTTGGAGCCATGGAGGTGCTTAACAAAATCACAGGAGATGCCTTCTCCTCCCTGTACAAGGAAGAAAAAATCCGCAATATTGCCTCTTATATTTTCCATGTTCATGTAGCGGGGCCTTATTATGTAAACTTTGCAGACTGCTCTCCCATTGCCGGACGATGCGGGGCAAGAGAATTTTTATTTGGAAAGCGAACAAATAATCCGGAGCTTATGACCTTTGCGGCTAAGGATTATCTGGAAAGCGATGACCAGCTTATCTTTGAAGAGCACAACCTGTTTTACCACCTTCAAGCTGTCTTCACCCATCAGGAACTTTTAGACTGGGACAGCTTTCGGCCCCTGTCCTATCCGGATCTTTACTACCCCAGCGCCGGGGTGTTTTTAGCCCGGGACAAAATTTTGTGTCTGTCAGTAAAAGCCGGGGACAATGATGACAGCCACAATCACAATGACGTAGGAAGCTTTACCATCTATAAAGACGGAAATCCCCTCTTTATTGACGTGGGGGTGGAAACCTATCAGCAGAAAACATTTTCTCCGGAGCGCTATGAAATCTGGACCATGCAGTCCCGGTTCCATAACCTGCCTTCCTTTGGAGATGACACGGGGATTACCGCCAGCGACAACATCCCCTTAACTGCCGGGGGAATTATCCAAAAGGCCGGGGAAGCCTACAGGGCCTGCCAGGTTGACACCCACTTTGGGCCGGACGCTTCCCGGATCTCCTTAGAAATCGCCCCTGCTTACGGGGATGCAAGGGTCCTGTCTTACTGCCGGACAGCCGTCCTCCATAAAGCCGGTTCCGATTGTCCCGATGAAAAGCCTTATATCACCATTACGGATACCTACAGGACTGAGGACCTGCCTGTAACCCTGTCCCTGATGACATACGAAAAACCGGTTCTCACCGCCCCGGGCTGCCTGACTGTAGGCAATCTGGGTGCTTGCCAGATTACTGGCGCTTCCCAGATTGCCATAGAAGCCATTCCCATTACCGACCCCCGCTTAAAGGGAGCCTGGAAGCATGAGATCTACCGGTGTCTGGTCTTTCTTCCCGCCGGCTGCGGGGAGGTTGTGATGACCATTGGGTAGGATTATCCCAACTGTTCTAATACCCATTCCACATCATCTGTAGTCTTTAAGGTCTCCAGTCTGGCCGGATCCTCCAAAAGAGTACAGAGCTTGCTTAAAAGGTCTAAATGTTCATCGCCGATGCCTGCGATACCGAATACAAGCTGAGCCTTCTCGGCTCCAAAGTCCACGCCTTCCGGATATTGGAAGAATACAATGCCTGTTTTCTTAACGGTATCCTTGGCCTGTGTAGTACCATGAGGAATGGCCACTCCCATACCAATGTAAGTGGAGACAAGCTTTTCTCTCTCCTGCATAGCCGCTACATAAGTTCCGTCCACGTAGCCCAGCTTTTCCAGCAGGTCGCCTGCAGCCTGAATGGCCTCCTCTTTGGTAACCGGCTTCTGACCCAGCCGGATTCCCTCCTTGATAATTACCTGCTTCTTTACCGGTACGTCCGGGATAATAATATCGGTGTTCTCCCCTGCTGGAGCTGCCGGAGCGTCTCCTGTGGTAAGCTGCACGTACAGAGCATCCAGCGCCGGGTCAGCCAGGAAGTTTCCGATGGTAATAAGCTGAGCCTGAGGAGCGGATTTTTTGGCCCGGTCAGCCAGAGTCGTCTGTACCACTGCGATATCACAGTCAGAAGGAATATTGTCTACTGAGGTGTTAATTACCGTAATATCCGGGCGGTTTGCTTTTAAGCGGTTGCGGAACTTGGTAGCGCCCATTGCGGATGAACCCATTCCTGCGTCGCAGGCGAAGACGATTTTCTTAATTTCCGTGGATTTTTCAATGGTGCCGGGAACCGGCGCCTGCCCCTTAGCCTGAGCCTTCATAGCCGCCATTTCGCTCTGTGCTTCCTCCAGGCTCTTCTCTCCCGCCATTTTTACGATTGGTGATGCAATTACAAAAGAAACGCCTGCGGCAATAAGCACTCCCACAATGGTCTTTAACATATCCGGACCTGGGGTCATCATCAAATATGCGATAATAGAGCCGGGGGAAGCCGGGCCTACCAATCCGCAGCCGGTAAGATTATACCAAAGGATTGCTGCCGCATTGCCTGCCATAGGAGCGATGATTACCAGAGGATTCATTAATATATAAGGGAAATAAATCTCATGAATACCGCCTAACAGGTGGATGATAACCGCACCCGGAGCGGAATCCTTCGTTGCCTTATCCTTACAAAACAGCATGTATGCCAGCAAAACGCCAAGGCCGGGACCAGGGTTGGTTTCCAGCATGTACATAATGGATTTTCCTGCTGACGCTGCCTGGGAAGTGGCAATGGGAGTAAACACGCCATGATTAATGGCATTATTTAAAAACAGTACCTTGGCCGGTTCAATAAATATGGAAACCAGAGGCAGCAGGCTGTTCTCCACCAAAATATTAACGCCTGCGGAAAGCACAGCCAGAATACCGCTCATAACCGGGCCGATTATGACATAGCCCAGCATCGCTAAAATCATACCCATAATGCCTGCGGAAAAATTGTTAATCAACATCTCAAAGCCTGCAGGCATACGGCCTTCCATTATCTCGTCAAACTTTTTCACACAGAAGCCCGCCAGAGGACCCATTACCATGGCGGCCATCAGCATGGTAATATCTGTATTGCTCATAATTGCGCCGATTACCGCGATAGAGCCTACTACCCGGCCCCTGTCGCCGCCGATCATCCGGCCGCCGGTAGAGGCAATAAGAATGGGAATCAAATAGGTCAGCATAGGACCTACCATACTGTTAAACCCTTTATGAGGGATCCAGCCGGTATCGATGAAAAATGCCGCCAGGAAACCAAAGGCAATTAATGCTCCGATATTAGGCATTACCATTGCCGATAAAAATTTACCAAAACGCTGTACGCTTGTTTTCAAAACAAATCCCCTCCATTTTATCCTGACAATGGAGAACTGATTTTTATAAAACCCGGACCCCCCGCGCCCTGCACTGGGAAAGAAATTCCTCCGGAAGCTTTCCATCTGAAACCACAATATCTATGTCTTCCAGACCGCAGACCGTAAAGCTGCATTTTACATCTATTTTCGATGAGTCCATCAGGACGATAACCTGATCCGACTGGCGGATGGCTGTTTGCTTTAAAAAGGCCTCGTCGCTGATTCCGCAGGAAAACCCGGACAAAGAATGATATCCGGTAATCCCTAAAAAGGACTGATAGAAATTCACCCGTTCCAGATCCTTAATAGCAGAATAGCCAAATACACTCTGGCTGTACCGGTTCAGCCTTCCTCCCGGTATCATAACCGTTGGAAGGGACAAACCTGCCAGCTCCGTGGCGCAGCTTAAGCCTGTGGTATAGATTAAATTGGATTGATCCGGAAACAGCCTTGCAAAAGCAGTTGTAGTGCTGCCGGAATCCAGATAAATCGTGGTATCCGGATGAAGCAGAGACAACGCTTTTTCCGCAATTCTCTGCTTTTCCGGAATGTTCCGGCAAGACTTGCGGTTCAGAAAATCATCGGTTCCAATGAGGATTTGTACGGATTTTGCTCCTCCGTGAACCCTGAGAATCCGGTTTGCTTCATCTAAAAGCTTTAAGTCCGTGCGGAGCGTCATCTCCGATACATTGGGAAACGCTTCCTTCAGCTGGGCAAAGCTGACGGTTCCTTTGTCATTAATCAGTTCTACTATCGCATTTCTGCGAAGTTCCATTGAATCCATAGGTTGCCTCCAGTCTGTGCTAAAATATGCACAGACCGGATATTTCAGCACGTATTATTCTGTTATAAAGTTAGCCAGGAGATATTCTTCTGCCTCCGGGCACCACAAGCCTTTGTGAGCCTCCACAATACCGGCCAGGGCAATGAGGCGTTCATCCTTATCGGCCTCGCCTTTTGCACGCAGGTCCGTTAAAGCGGTAAGAGGCATGGTTAAATGGGTATAAATCAGCTTCTTGCCTCCCGGAATCTTAGGCAGGTTTAAAGTGGTGTCTGCCACAGAATCCAGTCCGCCGATATGAGTTACCATAACAGCCGGGTCAATGCGGCCCTGGGCAGTTAAATCCAGAGATTCAATCATATCGTCCGTATTGCCGCCTGTAGTGCCCATTACATGGGTGGAATTATAGTGTACATCATAGAAATTCATGGTAGCGCTGAACTTATTATCTGTGGGGCCTGCAAAGAAGTTTAAGCAGCCGTCCCGGCCTAAAATATCGCTGGACTGTGTTACCACAGAAGCCACCGGGGCATAACATAATACATCGTCATAGCCGGCGCCGCCGGAAATTCTCATAAGCTCTGCCACCGGATCATCAAATTTACCGGTATTTACAAAATGAAGCTCTATTCCGTCTTTTGCAGCCTCAGCCGGCGGGAACAGGGCGGCTGCTCTGTCCAGGCGATCCTGATTCAGATCCGTTACCACAATCATGGACGGACGGATATCGCGATGAAGGGCGTAGGTCAAAGCTCCCAGTCCCATGGGGCCTGCTCCTGCCATAATAGCCAGCTTTCCGTCCTTTTTAATCCCCATTTCATGGGTATAAACCCCCATCTGAGTATGGTAAGCAGCATTAAATGCGCCGATGCTGCAGGACATAGGCTCTGCCAGAGATGCCTCATAATAAGCGCGGCCCTTGTACTCTAACAGGCAGCCCAGCTCCATAACCTCTGCCGGGATCACGCAGTATGTAGTGTCTCCGCCAAAAAACTCATAAGAATAGCCGGGGCTCCACATGGTTCCCTTGTAGTTTAAGGCAGGCTGCAGGGTAAATTTCATACCAGGCTTAAAGGTGTCCTGATGGTTTTTCCCCACTTTTACAATATCGCCTGCAAATTCATGGCCCATAATTGCCGGATGCTCTGCCACATCGTCGTGAACGCGCTTGTGGTTCTCCCCTAAAATAGCGCATTTATAGGTGGACATGCAGATACTGTCAGATACGACCTTTACCAAAATCTCATCGTCCGTAATCTCAGGAAGTTCAAATTCCTCCAGTCTTAAATCGTTTGCTCCGTGAAGTCTGACTCCTTTTGCTTTCATAAGTAAAGCTCCTTTCCTCATAATAATCTTCTTTTTTTATTTTTGCAACAATAATTCGACTTTTAATTCAACAAAATTGTTTTCCTATAGCTTGTGAAATACCACCTTGGGAAGTAATTCCCGGATCACCTCATACTCTGCCGCCTGGGTTCCGCTGCACATAACATTGGCGGCGCCGGTTGCGGTGGAAAGCCGGACCGTTTCCTCCAGATCCATACCTGACTCCTCCGCTGCCGCAAGGGCGGCTACCACACTGTCCCCGGCTCCTACGGTGCTCCCCACCGGCACCTTTAAGCCTTCCGCATAAACCGTCTCATCCTTTGTTACATACAGGGCCCCCTGGCCTCCCATGGATACTACCACTTTTTCGATCCCGTATTCTGTCATCAGCTTTCTGGCCGCTTCATTAAGCTCTTTTGGCGTGGTTAATGTTTCTCCTAAAAGCTTAGAAAGCTCATGGTTATTGGGTTTAATTAAATAGGGGGATGCCTTAAGTCCTGCTTCCAGCAGCTCTCCGTCCGCATCCAGAATCACCTTTGCCCCTGCCTCTTTACAGGCTTTTACCCAGGTATAATAGGTGTTCACAGGAGATCCTTTGGGAAGGCTTCCGGAGAGAACCACAATGTCTCCCTCTTCCAGCCTGGCTGTCAGAGCGGTTAACAGGCTGTTTAATATCTCTTCTGATACGGTGACTCCCGGCTCATTTATGTCCGTATTGGTATGATTTACCGGGTCAATAACCTTTAAATTTGTCCGGGTCTCCCCTTCTACAAATTGGAAATTCGTTTCCAGTCCCATAGCCTTTAAGGCCGACTGAATCGCCATGCCTGTATCTCCTCCCAAAATACCGGCCGCAATACTTTTTCTCCCCAATTTGTCAATGACTTTTGAAACATTGATGCCCTTTCCGCCTGGATCCGTCCGCATGGCAGTGATGCGGTTGACACTGTCTACGGTGAGAGACGGAATCTCCACAGTTTTGTCTAACGCCGGATTCAGCGTTACGGTGTAAATCATGATAACCCCTCCTTTTAATTGTTGTTTAAACAGTTATTTATTGTTGAATCAACATTTATGAGTATATAATACCACATTTTTTGTAAATGTCAACTGTTATTTCAAAAATTATTTTCGAATCAACAATATTTTTCATTTTGAATTAACATTCCGTATTATGCCTTGGAAAAAGCTCTGCTATATCCGGCAAAATCGCAGTTGGAAAATTTCTTATATCATGATAAAATGGTTGAAAGAAGGTCTTAGCAAAAAGTGACGTTCTGGAAGAAAGCGAGGCTTACAGGCAAATGAACCATTTAAAATACTTTTTAGGTATTGATTTAGATATCCCCAATTATACGGAAGCCGCAGACTCTCTGCGAAAAGAGACCATGGATCAAAACCGTCTCTTTTACATTTTTATCATTGTGTGTGAGCTCATATTAGCGGCATCTATTTCTTCATTGCCGGGAGGGCCTTTTCTGAAATTCCGCAGAGCTTCCTATTTTGCTGCTTATGTTTCCCTGATTCTGGCAAGTGCAGCAGTGCTGCTTTTCCAGCACCTGACGCGAAAGGGACGCTTTGGTTATCAGCGCTATTTCCAGGCCGAAAATTTTTATATCGCTTTTTTAAGTCTTTGGGCCGTTTTTATATCCCTTAATGACCAGCTTGGAAGCAACGGGCTTACTGTATATACTTATGCCATTCTCAGCATAGCGCTGTTGTCCATAATGAAACCCTGGCAGACTGCCGTTATCATTTTAGGAAGCTGCGCCCTGTTAAATCTTTTCCTCCCTTATTTTCCGGATCCTTCCGGCCTTGACCACAGCTATAACAACCTGATGAACAGCCTGGTTGTCAGCTTAATCGCTATTGCCACTGCTTCCAGCTTGTTTGGTTTCCGGATACGTGCAAAATCCAACGAGCTGATTATCAAGAATCAGCTTGTTCAGGCAGAAAAAGAAAATGCGGAGCTGAGTTCAGAGGCAAACCTGGATGCCCTTACCGGCCTACGCAACCGCAACAATTACAAAAAGGCTTTGGCAAGTTTCTGCCCGGAGGCCTGCTCCTCCTTTTCCTGCCTGTACATTGATGCAAACGGACTTCACGAACTAAACAATACCAAGGGACACGACGCAGGGGACGCCATGTTAAAAACAGCTGCCCGGATTTTCCTTCTCCACTTCCGTGCGGAGGACGTATTCCGCATTGGGGGAGATGAATTCGTAATCCTCTGCCGGAACATCTCCAGAGATTCCGTTGCCCGGCGTATCACCACCATTCATAAAGAAATGGCGGATTACGGTTACTCTGTCGCCGTAGGCCTGGAATGGCGCGATGAAAATATGAATCTTCAGGAAATGCTTCAGGCCGCCGAGCTTAATATGCAGAAAAATAAAGCCGATTATTATGCCCTCACAGGCGGCGGACGTCAGAGGCGAAATTTAGAACCGGAACCGAGAACTTCCGTGGTAATCAGGGACAGGGAGAATGCCGATCTGTTTCTGGATAGCCTTCCCCTGCTGTTTAAAGGCGTATTTTTTGTAGATCCGAAAACAGACTCTTTATGGCAGGTTTTTATTCCTGACTATTTCCAGGACTGTTTAAAAGATTGCAGTCAAAAATTCAGCAAGGCTCTTCTGCTTTATGCCCGCCGCTATGTAATGGAAGAATACTATCCGCTCTTTGAAAGGGTTTCTGATTCCGATTCCTTAAAAACCAAGCTTATTCAGGACGGAGTCGTGGGATTTGTATACGAGAAGAAAGACGGGCGGCGCTTAAGGGTGCAGATTATGACCTACAGCCCGGATGCCGGCGCCCATGGAATGATTCTTTGGATTTTTTCAGATTTGAATTCGGGAACTTTATAATACAAAAAGAGGATGCTGCCAAACGGAACCTGGCGCATCCTCTTTTCATTTCGTGCTATCTTGTTGTAACCATTCAGACATGGCATTGTTTAACTGCTTCTTACGGCTTCTCCCAGATGATCCCGTCATAGGCCGCCTCAATCCCATATTGTTTTCCCACCTGGTTAAGCTCCTGATGGAGCAGCCCTGAATTGTGAGAAAAATGGGTGGCCAGTACCCGGGTAGTATCCTTCAGGCATCCCCGCTTTTTCAGCTCATCCAGAAACTGCCGGTTCTCAAAAAAGCCCATATGAGCTCCGGAAGGCGACCTGGAGGGGCCAAAGGTACAGTCCAGGCTTATTAAGTCGAACCTGTACCCTTTCAGCGCCTCGTAGGTTTCCTGAGGCAGCAGCCCTGTGTCATTTCCGTAGAGGATGCTGCTTTCCTCATCCTCAATCACATAGATTAGACAATCCTCCAGCCCATCGTGGCAAGCCGGAATAGCGGTAAACCGGATCTCCCCCACCTTCCAGGTGTCAAAGGGGTGGAGCAGATGAAACCGGATAGAAAGATTTTCTTCCTGTCCAAATTCCAGTTTCAGTCCTTTTTTTCCCAACTGACACACCTTTTCATTGCCATAGACTGCCAAAGGCCTTTCTTCTGCAATGTGACAGTAATCCGCCGTGCTTCTTCGGGTCAGCTCAGCGCTGTCAAAATGATCGGTGTGGGAGTGGGTCACCACCACTGCTTTAACCCTGGACAGATCCAGGCTGTACCGCAGCTTGTGATAATACAAATCCGGCGTCAAATCCATGAGAATTTCATCATTGATAATGGCTCCTGCCCGGGTGCGGATTTCCCTGCCGGAAAGCTTTGCCGCCTTTTTACACAGGGAACACTGGCAGAACATTCCCGGAATTCCTTCTGCCGCCCCGGTTCCTAAATACTGTATTTTCATAGACGGATCCCCTTACGCCTTCCAAACCTGGCTGACTGCCTTTCCGTCCATATTTTCGTCCCCCTTCATGTCCATCCAGGACAACAGCGTGGGAAGGATATCAATAATCCCCATCCGCTCAATCCGCACAGGGGCCACATCCTGCCCATAGCAGAAAAACATGGTGCGGTAACCATCTGTGTCCGGCAAATAGCCGTGAAGTCCCTTGTAGTGACTCTCCACTGTGCGGAAGGGATCCTCCAGGGCTTTGGCCTCATAACCAGACTCAAAGGAATAGCCGTCAGCCGCTTCCAATACCAGGGCCGCCCTGCTGTCGCAGCCCAAAGGTCTGAATTCTTCCGGCCTCATTACCTTTAACACGCCGGGAACCTCCTCAAACCGGGCCGCCGCCTTGTCAATATCCTCCTGAGTAATGTCTGCGCCCTCTCTCACATACAGATAAGCCATTCCGTCGCCGCCATCCATATAGATCCCGTACTCTGAAAGCTGCCCGTCCCTGAAAGTAAGATAGCCCATATCCTCCAGAATCAGGTTGCCGTAGATGGCCCATTTTACATCCTTCTGGCCATGGTCGCCGGTAACCATCAAAGTTACATTTTCCCCTTCCCGGCTGTTGCAGTAGTCCATAAGACGTCCCACAAATTTGTCGTATGCCCGCAGATACCGCTTAATCTCCGGCCCCCGGGTCCCTGCTGTATGTTTGGCGTCATCCATGCCGTAAATGTGAAGCATGGCAATGTCAAAATCCTTTTTGCGGATAGCGTCCTCGAAGCATTTGATCATAGCCTGGTCAAGCTGGGGCTGCTTCCCCAAAAACCAGGACTTAGGCAGATTGCGTTTCGACAGCAGAGTCTCAACGGCAAACTTAGGAGTGCCGTATTTTCTTAAAACATCCAGCTGGGCAAAAAAGGTGCTCATATTCCAGATTTTCGGCTTTGCCGGAGACATTTCCGGCATAGAGTAGGTCATCCTGGCTCCGGCGCTTACAGGCCAGGACATGGACAGCACCTTTTTATTATTTTCATTTGCATAGTCCCAGATTGCCCTGCGCTTCAGGACTGATGCGAAGGAATTCCATTTCGGAAGCTTCTCAAAGGGGAGAAGCATGTAATTGTTCACCACCCCGTGGGAATCCGGCACACAACCGGTGGCAATACTGGCGTGGCTGGGAAAAGTCAGGGAAGGATACACGGAATTTACGCTGGAACACCAGGCCCCTTCTTCCATTATTTCAGAAAAATGAGGGAGAGTTTTTACATATTCCAGATCCGTATCACCCAGAGCATCCAGAGAAATTAATATCACCTTTTTCCGTTTCATCCGTTACTTCCTCCTATCCTTTTACAGCGCCGGAAGTCAGGCCGCCGATAATCTGTTTCTGCATACATACGTAAAATACCATAATGGGAAGCATGGAAATCAGGAATGATGCAAAAATCAGGCCAAAATCTGTCTGGTAAGCAGTCTTAAAGTTATATACATATAAAATCAGAGTCCAGAACTTTGAGGACTTATTCAGCACCAGCAGCGGAAGCTGGAAATCATTCCATACCCACAGAGCGTTCTGAATTGCCACTGTGGCCAGGATGGGCTTCATAAGAGGCAGAATTACCTGCCAGTAAGTGCGGAAAAATCCGGCGCCATCGATGTAGGATGCTTCCTCCATATCCGGCGGAATGGACTGAAGGTATCCGGCGCAGAGGAACACGCCTTCACAGGTGGATCCTGCAATATACAAAACAATAATACCTGCTACGTTCATCATGCCCAATTTGCTGGCAATCATAATCAGCGGAATCATTTTTGCCTGAAATGGCACAAAGAGGCCGATAATTAAAAAGTAATAAAAATACCGCATAAACCGGTTGCCTGCCATGGTTCTGGATACGCCGTAAGCAGTGACAGGCAAAAGGAGGGTACTGATAATCAGAAACGCGCCTGCAATTACAACGGAGTTGATAAACGCATATTTTAAGTCCGGCTTTGCCAGCAGTTCCTTAAAGTTATCCAGGTAAAGCGGAATCGGAAGAGAAAACCAGTTGTCCGCAATCTGCAGATTCGACTTAAATGCCGTAATTACCACCAGAAACATGGGGAGCAAAATCAAGACCACCCCTGTTACCAGAATCACATACTGGACAGTTTTTAATAATTTTCTGTTATTCATCCCTTCACCCCCTTAGTAAATACGCTTTTTATTAGACCAGACAATCTGAATAAAGGATACAATGCATACCAGGATTGCCAGAATCAGGGCTTCCGCCATGGCAACGCTTAAGCGGCGCTCTACAAAGCCGTGATTATAAATCAGCATGGCCATACTTTCGGTGGCCCCTGCCGGACCGCCCTGGGTCATGGACATAATAAGGTCAAATACCATTAAGCCCTGCTTTAATGTCAGGACAAATACCATGGTCAGGGTAGGTACTAAGAAAGGCAGGGTAATAAACTGAAACTTCTGCCAGCCTGTGGCTCCGTCCAGAGATGCAGACTCCATCAATTCCTCGGGAACCGTCTGAAGGCCTGCCAAAAACAGTACAGTAGGGATGGCAAGCCCCTGCCAGATAGCCACAAACAGGATCGCATACATGGCCGTGTTAGGCCGGGACAAAAGGCTGATCTGCCAGCTCTCGATCCCCAATGTAGCGCCAAGCTGAGGAATTCCCTTGGTAATAATGCTGTTAAATACCAGACCCATGGTTAAAAGCGGAAGAACTGCCGGGAAGAAAAACATGGATCGGAAAAAGGTTTTTCCTTTAATCTTACTGTTTAAAATAATGGCCAGAAGCAAGCTTAAGGATACAATGTAGATAACCAGAAGGGCGCTGTATTTAAAGTTGAAGATTACGGTTTTAATAAACCGGGAATTGCCAAATACCGTCTTATAATTGTTAAGGCCTACAAAATGGATCTCTTTGCTGATACCGTTATAGTCGGTAAAGCTGTAAACAATACCGCCGATAATAGGCGCAATAAAGAACATCACATATAAAATTGTCTGCGGAATGGCAAACAGCGTAAAAATAATAGACTGTTTCCGGTAAAAGGTCATGCGTTTTCTCGGCTGGTTCACATTCAGTACCTCCTTATTTGGACAGGCAAGATATCAAAAGGGGCAAGGCAGGGAAGGCAGGAAATGGTCCGGATCACTGCCTTCCCTGTTTTGGGACTGTCTGTTTCCCTAAGGCCCCGCCATCTGCCCCTTTTGCTGATTGCAGGTTTGGTTTACTCTAAGTTTGCAAAATATTCTACACAGATTGCATCGGTATCTTTAATGAAGGTATCAATATCCCCTGACAAAATCAGCTGCTGCAAGGGAGCTTCCCAGCTCTTTCTGAAGCCTGCAGGCCAATATACAGACGGGGTAAAGAATGCGTCGCCGGAATTCAGCTTGTCTGCCATAGCCTGAAGCTGAGGACGATTATACTCTACAGTCTCGATAACCGGCGGGTTCTGCTCATTGTCTGCATAGAACTGAGCGGTCTCTGCAGATGCCATGTATTCTAAGAACTTTAATGCTGCTTCCTTGTTCTCGCAAGCCTCGGTAATGGAAAGGGCGGTATCAATGCTGGCTGCTACCTTTGCGTCTCCGCCAGTGGGGTTGGGAACTGCAATCATCTCAATATCCAGCTCCGGATTTAAGTTTAAGATGGTCTGGATGCCCCAGCTTCCGTAGAAGATCATAGCGGCCTTTTCGGTTGCCATATCATTAAATGCATCCTCGTAGCCTGCGCCCAGAGTATCTACCTGGCCGTACTTTCTTACCTGAAGCATAGCCTCTGCCAACTGGCGAACCTCTGTCTCGGTGGACCAATCGGACTCGCCCTTCCCAACCTTGGTAATCTGGGAGGTAATATCATTGTTGATAACGCCGATTAAGCGCTCTGCCATCTGGCCTAACTGCTCGGTGGACTTGTCATAAAATGCGAAAGGCTGTATGCCATTTGCCTTTAAAGTCTCAGCAGCAGCAATCAGCTCATCCCAGGTCTGGGGCTTCTCAATGCCGTTCTCTTCTAACAGGCGGTTATTTACGATAATACCATAAGCACTCATGGTCATAGACAGGGAGTAATCCTTACCATCATACTTGGCAATGTCTCTGGTTCCCGGAGCCACCACATCTAAAAATGCCTGATCGGAAATGTCCATCAAAGCTCCGTCTCTCATCAGATCGCGGTAGAACTTCTCAGCCGGCCAGATGGTAACAATGTCGGGATAATCGTTGGAAGCGATTCTGGTTACCAGCGCAGTCTCCGGATCCGGAACGCTGGTCAGCTCAATCTTAATACCCGGGTTCTTGGACTCAAAGTCTGCAATCATCTCTTTAAAAATGTCTACTACGTTGGTTTTCTGTAAATACAGCTCCAAAACTACATCTTCACCGGAAGCTGCCTCTGTAGCAGGAGCCTCTGTGCCAGCCGCAGGGGCTTCTGTGCCGCCCGCTGCAGGAGCCGCCGTGGTTGCCGCAGTCTCACCGCCGCCGCATCCGGCTAACAGGGAGCAGGCCATAAGTGCTGCTGTTGCAAGGGATAATACTCGTTTCTTCATAACTCTCTTTCCTTCCTCTCTTTGTTTTTGTGAATTCAGATTGTTTATGGTTCTATATTAGCAAGTAACACTTACTAAGTCAAGTAGATTTTTTTAAAAATCCAAGAATATTTTATAGTTGGGATATCAATATCTTTTTCTTTTTTGTATATTTTCCCCGTTTTGTTCTATTCTTTTTACTTATCCCTTTACTTTTTGCCGGAAATATTGTATATTTCTTATATAATATTAGTAATCTATCTTTACCTACTTCCGCAATAAAAAGCAGGCATTATTTTAGAATGGAGGTTTTTATGGCACAATCAATTCTTGAGAAAAGACCAAATATCGTGTTAATTATGTGTGATCAAATGCGGGGAGACTGTATGGGCATTGCCGGGCATCCGGATGTAAAGACTCCTTACTTAGATTCTCTGGCAGCGGAGGGAACTTATTTCCCCAACGCCTACAGTGCCTGTCCCAGCTGCATCCCGGCCAGAGCCGCTTTGTTTACCGGTCTGTCCCAGGAGCACCACGGCCGGGTAGGCTATGAGGATGGCATTGACTGGAATTATGAAAATATGCTTCCTCAGGCTCTGGCCGACGCCGGGTATCACACAGAAGCCGTGGGAAAACTCCACGTTCATCCCCCGTTAAAGAGGTGCGGTTTTCACAACCTGACCCTTCACGACGGTTATATTGGTTTTTACCGAAACCCGGAGCGCCCCGCCAGAGAGTATCAATTGTTCCATGACAGCTACCTGGACTTTTTAAAAAACCGCTGCGGTCACAATGCTGATATCAATGATTCCGGCCTGGAATGTAACTCTTTTATTGCCCGTCCATGGCCATATGATGAGATGAGCCATCCCACCAACTGGACTGTTTCGGAAAGCATCCGTTTCCTGGAAAAGCGGGACAGGGACAAACCCTTTTTCCTTATGACTTCTTTTGTGCGCCCTCATCCTCCCCTGGATGCCCCCAAAAATTATCAGGATCTATACCTTCACAGAGACTTGTCAGCCCCTGCTATGGGGGACTGGGAAGATTTTGAAAAGGAAGCCGCTGCTGCCGGTCCCATGTATGACTCTGCTTACGGCACCGGGGATCCGGAGCTTAAGCGTCAGGCCATGGCCGGATACTACGCTTGTATCACCCATATGGATCACCAGATAGGGCGGCTTATTCAGGCTCTTTACCGGGAACAGGTATTGGAGGATTCCGTTATTTTGTTTGTCTCTGACCATGGAGAACTGCTGTTTGACCATGGGCTTTTCCGCAAAGTACAGCCTTTTGAGGGCAGTGTGCGTATCCCGTTTTTAATGCGGGTGGGCAAACATCTTACCGGCCTTCCTCAGGTTCCGGTATGTTCCGATCTGGTGGAGCTTCGGGACGTGCTTCCCACCCTTTTGTCTGCAGCAGGCGCTCCGTCGCCTTCCTATACAGACGGGCTGGACCTGATGCCCGCCCTTTTCGGGAAAAGCCATAAGACCCGCTCCTTCCTTCATGGAGAGCACAGCGGCGGCGCTCTGTCCAATCATTATATTGTTACGGAAAAAGATAAGTATATTTGGTATAGTCAGACTGGAAAAGAATTGTATTTTGCGTTACAATCAGATAGAAAAGAATTACACAACCGGATTCAGGATGACGATGTAAAAGATCGTGTAGAAGAGCTGCGCGCTCTTCTGATAAAGGAGCTGAACGGGCGGGAAGAAGGTTACACCGACGGCTGCCGGCTTATTTCCGGCAGGAAGCCGCTGTCTGGCCTGTCCATTCTGTCTGCCGGTAGACAGGAGCAAAATCTATGAAAAAAACCGTAAATACCAGCCACGTCCGCTTTATTAATTTAAGAGCGGTTTTGGATGCCATCTATCATCAGGAAAGCATCTCAAAGGCCGAGCTTGCCAGAATGTTGAACATGAGCAAGCCTTCTATGGCAGATAACGTGACGGATTTGCTGGAAATCGGAATTATCCGGGAAATCGGCGAGGGGGCCTGCGGAAAAGGCGGCGGCCGGAAACCGACTCTCTTAAGTTTCTGCGATGATTTCAAATACATTATTGCTATGGATTTCCACTACCACCACTCCTTTTTTGCCCTGAGCAATTTAAAGGGGAAGGTGTTAAACGAGTTTACCATCCATCAGACCCCCATGTCCAATTTCCGGGCATGGACTCAGATGTGCGTCAATGCAGTATCCACCTTGCTGTCAGCTCAAAATATTACCAGCCAGGATCTTGCCGCCATCGCCGTATCGGCTCCCGGAATTTTAAATACCAAAGAGGATCAGTACATTATAAGCTCTAAGTTCGGGGAATTTAACGTGGCCTATCTGGAAAAAGAATTAAAGCAGGCTTTTCAGGCGCCGGTTCTTATTAAAAACAGCACCAACGCGGCGGCGTTAGGGGAATTTTACTATGGCTCCGGCCAGAATTGCGAAAATCTTCTCTATGTCAGCTGCGGCCAGGGCGTAGGCTCCGGCCTGATTCTCCGGGGAAAGCTTTATGAGGGAAGTCATCTGGCGGCCGGAGAGTTTGGTTTTTTTATGACGCCGGACAATCTGGAATCCAAAACCGGCGGCCGTCTGGAGGATCGGATCTCTATTGACAGCATCCTGGAAGCCATTAACAGCGGGCTGGAAGCGGAACAAGCCGTCTCCGGCCAGAGCCGGGAAGGGGGCAAGGTTTCTTTTCCGGCAATGATTGAGCGTTGGAAAAGCAAAGACCCTTATATTCAGCCCTTTGTGGACAAAATTTGTCTGGAGCTGGGCTGTGCGGTCACAAGCCTTCAGTCTTTTTTTGACTGCCAGCTCATCATTATAGGAGGGGAATACCTGGCTTTTGCACAGCAGATGATCCCCGAGATCAACCGGCTGGTTCAGTCCTGCTGCCCTATTCCGGTTCCGGTTGTAGCGGCATCTTTAGGGGATAACGGTACGGTTCTGGGACTTATTGCCACCTGCCGGGAGTTTTATTTTAAGAATATTTGCAGCAGAGAATAGCCGCGGTTTTCCCTCCGCGCTGTTCTCCGCCTGTTACAGAAAGAGAGGCTTATTATGTTTCGTTTTAAACGCCAGGGGCAGTATGGTCTGATTTTATTTCTGCTGTGCTGGATTTCTTATTTTTCTACTTACATAGGACGGCAGAATTATTCTGCAGTTATGGCGGAAATTATTCAGGCGGAAGGGTATTTAAACCGGACCTGCGGCCTGGTGGGCACGGGATTTTTTATCTGCTACGGCCTTGGGCAGGTCTTCAGCGGATTTTTAGGGGATCGTCTGAATCCCAAATGGATGATTTTTACCGGCATTGCCATTTCCGCCGTTGTCAACGGCATCATGGCCCTTTTGCAGTCATCGGAGGCCATGGTGGCGGTATGGTGTTTAAACGGTGCTGCCCAGTCTATGACCTGGTCTCCTATTCTCCGGATTTTCTCTGAGTATTTGCCGGAGGATCAGCAAAAAAGCGCCTGCGTCAATATCGCCACCACTTATCCGGCGGCAGTATTTCTCACTTACCCCCTGTGTTCCCTCCTGGTATACTGGCTGGGTTGGCGCAGCGTGTTTACCTTTACCGCAGCGTTTATGGGAATTGTTGCGGCAATATGGATCATTGGTTTTTCCTGGGTAGAGCGGACGGCAGACGGCAGCCCCGCCGCCGCAAGTCCTTCCCCGGCCAGATCCGCCATCGGCCCTTCTTCCTTAAAGCCCCACCCGGAACATGATACCTCCGGATTCTCTTTTACTCCGGCAATTGTCCTGATGCTGACCCTCATCGGCGGCTCTCTGATGGTTCAGGGAGCTCTCCGGGACGGAATCACCAACTGGGTTCCGGCTTATCTGTCCAATACCTACCAGGTAGGAACCTTTATCGCTATTTTTGCCACTACCTTCCTGCCCTTTATCAACCTGTTCGGGGTGTATGCGGCTAATTTTGTTTATCGGAAATGGAAGAAAAACGAATTGGAAACCAGCCTGATTCTGTTTCTGGCTGCCTTTGTCTTTCTGGTATGCCTGGTGTTAACAGAAGGGGTGCATTTGTTTTTATCCCTGCTGTTTTTCTCCCTGACCACCTCCTGTATGATGGGCGTCAATATGATGCTGGTCAGCTTTGTCCCCACCAATTTCATCCGCTGGGGCCGGGTGTCCACCATCTCCGGCCTGTTAAATTCCACCGTTTATATCGGAAGCAGCATCGCCACCTACGGCCTGGGCGCTGTGGCGGATCTCTACGGCTGGCCGGTGCTGATCCGTTTCTTAAGCGTGGCCTGCCTGGCTGGCGTGGTTTTCTGCCTGCTGGCGTCGCCGGGGTGGAAAAGGTTTCTTAAGAGCTAAGAGAAAAAGAAAGGGGCGGCGCATTGCGCCGCCCATCTTATTCTTACTGATAAATAATTCTTCTTTACATCTCGCCTAAACCAGACTCAATTGCTTTGGTTAAGGTCTCCATAGCTTCTGCCTCATCCTCACCATCGCAGATCAAGTTAATCTCCGTGCCGCATTTAATGCCTGCCGCCATAACGTTCAGCACGCTCTTTGCGATAATCCTCTTCTCACCGCTCTCAATGATAACATCACATTTAAACTTCATAGCGGTCTGGGATAATACTCCTGCGGGTCTTAAGTGTAATCCGGAAGGATTCACTACAGTTAAAGTCTTGCTTAACATATCTGCTCTCTCCTCGTCTCTTTATTCTGTGGAAATTCAGAACCTTTTTCTGAAATCTCTAATTAAATTTTAGTACAAATTACCAAAACTGTCAAGGGAAAGCCCTTCCGAATTCAATGTTTTTGGCAACTATTCGTTGCGCGGCTGCTTGGCTCGTTGCCCGCGGGAGTAAACGCACCCACAGTAGTCCTGCCGGTACAAGCCATACTCCTTAGACAGCTCTATAGAACGCTTATAACCATTCTTTTTCTTAAAATCCGAAGGCAGGAACGCCACCCCGTATTCTGCCGCCAGCCGCTCTCCAATCTCATTCAGCCTGTCTGCCCGTTTTAAGGGACTGATAGTCAGGGTGGTGGTAAAATAGTCATAGCCTTTTTCCGCCGCCATGGCCGCCGCCGCCCGAAGCCGCAGCTCATAGCATATTAAGCACCGTTCTCCTCCCTCCGGATCCCCCTCATGGCCCTTTACCTCCCGGTAAAATACTTCCGGCTCATAGGGAGCGGCAATAAAGCTTACCGGATGTGCAAAATTCATGGCAAGAATCAGGCGCTTCTGCTCCTCCACCCGTTTCTCATATTCTTCTTCCGGGAAGATATTGGGATTATAGTAGTGTACTGTAATTTCAAAATACCTGGACAAATATTCCAGCACATAGCTACTGCAGGGCGCGCAGCAGCTATGCAAAAACAGGCGGGGCGCTTTCGCCTCCGCCTGAAACTCTGCCAGAATCCTGTCCAACTCTCTCTGATAGTTTCTCTGATTCATATTATTTTGGATTCCTCCTGATGAAAGAATCTGCCCGAAAGCCCAGGACTTCCTTTACAGGAAGTCCCGTATGCGTTTGCTGCGAACCGGATTTCTCAGCTTCCGCAGGGCCTTGGCCTCAATCTGACGGATTCGCTCACGGGTTACATTAAATTCCTTGCCAACTTCCTCCAGAGTTCTGGGATGACCATCCTCCAGACCAAACCGCAGCACAATAACCTGACGTTCCCGCTCCTTTAAGTCGCCAAGAAGGGCGTCAATATGCTCTCTAAGCATTACCGACTCCACATTTCCTTCCGGAGTAACCACATTGGAATCTGCCACAAAATCTCCTAAGTTGGAGTCGTCCTCCTCGCCGATGGGGGTCTCTAAAGACGCCGGTTCTCTGGCAATCTGCATAATCTCCATTACCTTATCCTCAGACATTTCCAGGGCGTCCGCAAGCTCCGGCACCGACGGCTCATAGCCCAGCTCCAGTGTAAGCTTACGCTGCATTTTGGACATTTTGTTAATCGTTTCCACCATATGCACCGGAACCCGAATGGTTCTGGCCTGATCGGCCAAAGCCCGGGTCACAGACTGGCGAATCCACCAGGTCGCATATGTACTTAGCTTATATCCTTTTGTATAGTCAAATTTTTCCACACCCTTAATAAGGCCCAGATTTCCCTCCTGAACCAAATCGAGGAAGCTCATTCCCCTGCCTGTATAACGTTTTGCGATACTGACTACGAGACGTAAATTTGCCTCAATCAAGCGTTCTTTTGCGTATTCATCGCCCTCTGCCTTTCTCTTGGCCAGACGGAGCTCTTCATCTGCGCTTAAAAGAGGAACCGTACCAATCTCCTTTAAGTACATCCGAACCGGGTCCTCGGTTCCAATGCCCTCCAACAGATCCACGGCTTCGATATCAATATCGTCGTCGTCACTGTCTTTCATGAAACTGTCGTCCAAATCGTCCAGCAAAAGGGCCTCTTCGCTTAGCATAGCGTCATCAATTACCGGAACCACGTCTACTCCGCGGCTCTCCAGGTACGTATAAATTTGATCCATCTGCTCCGGATTTAAACTGTCTCCTGAAAAGAAATCATTGATTTCCCCTGCATCCAATGCATTGTGCCTGGCCTTAGCATATTCCAGAAGTTTTTCCAGTTTCTGTAAAAAGTCTTTCTTTTCCACCTGGTAACGTCCTTTCAGTTAGCTGTAAACTAATTGTTCTAAACAACTTTTTAGTATATAGGAAAAATTTCAATTTATCAACATCTATTTTGTATTTTATGTAAGTTTATGGAGAATTATGACTCCTTTTCGTCAGGAATTATAATTTCCAGTCGTTTTTCCAGATTTTCCATGGTAATATCGGTCTGACTTCCGCCAAATTCCCCATCTAATACCCAATCCACAGGCTCTTTCGACACTACCCGGATCTTTCTGGTTTTGAATTTGTAAACGTAGTCATTAGGTTCTTCCTTTAAAAACATGTAGGAAATAATGTTGCTTAGATCCTTGGGAGTTTTGGGAGCGCGGATAAGCAGCACCTCAAACAAACCGTCATTTAACGCGACAGACTGGGTAACCAGCCCCTTAAATCCTCCTACGCTGATGGTATTGGTAACCATACCGAAAACGAACTCATCCTCCAGCACCATTTCCTCACACTCTATCCGGCAGTAACTGCTCTTTAGAGAAGCCAGGCTCTTAACCCCTTCCAGCATGTAAGCCTGATGCCCCAAAATATTTTTCTTATCCTGAGGCGTCTGGTAAGAAATCTCGGTAAAAGCGCCAAAAGCGGCAATATAGATAAAATACCGTTCTTCCCCAAACCGGCCTATGTCGATGGGATAGAGCCTGCCTTCCACCACAGTCTGAGCCGCTTCCTGCATTTTCTTAGGAAGCATCAGGCTGGAAGCAAAATCATTGGTGGAGCCAGCCGGAATATAGCCAAGAGCAGGGGGAGTCTTTAACTCCATAAGTCCGGAAACCGTCTCATTCAGGGTGCCGTCTCCGCCGCTGCAGACAACGGCCAGCGCATCTTCTCCCTGATTGATTACCGTTTCTCTTGCATCCCCCCGGCTCTGTGTGACATGAACCTGGACGCAGTACCCAGCCTTGGTAAAGACATCTAAAATATCAATTAATCTGTTTCGTATCTGCTCTCTTCCTGAGCACGGATTTACAATAAAAAGAAGTTTATCCATTCCTTTCCTTCTTTCTCATTATCTCACATTATTAATTTCCTATACGCCGAAAATGCATTTGGAAGCGGATATTTTCCCTCCAGATTCTTCTTTTCCGTAAAAAGCATGTCCAAACCGCCCCCGGCAGTCTGTCTCAGCCGGACCCGGTATCCGGTCATCTCCCATTCTACGTGGGAAAAGATATGCTTTGCCTCCGGAAGAGGCTCCACTGAAAGGATCTCTCCTTTTTCAAATCCAAAGGCCTCCGGAAGATCTTTTTCCTCCAGCCTTCCCGGCTCATTGGGAAGCTCATAAAGGGATGCCAAAAGCCCTGACGGCGGGCGCTTTCTCAAAGCAATCTGCCCTTCCCGTTCCAAAACAAGGACTGTGAAAGCCTCTTTTTTCCTGGCCCTTTTAGGGGCTTTCCAGGGGATCTCCCGGTACATCCCGTCCCGCCCGGCTTTGCACAAAGAAGCCAGAGGGCAAACCAGACATTTAGGTTCTCCGTTAGGTACACAAACCAAAGCTCCGGTTTCAATAAGAGCCTGGTTAAAATCTCCCGGATGTTCCTGAGGCATAGTGGTTTTTAAAAGGCTTTCTATCCTCTTTTTAAAAGAGGGTTTGGCAATATCCGTCCTGTCTCCCAGCACCCTGGCGGTAACCCGCAGAACATTCCCGTCAACTGCCGGAACCGGTATGGAAAAAGCGATGGATGCAATGGCTCCCGCCGTATAGCTTCCGATACCCGGAAGCTTCAGGATTTCCCCGAATTCCTCCGGCATTTTTCCTCCATAGGTTTCCATCAAAATCCTGGCGCATTTTTGCAGATTTTTGGCCCGGCTGTAGTAGCCTAGCCCCTCCCAAAGCTTTAAAAGCCGTTCCTCCGGAACCTTAGCTAAACTCTCGATATCCGGAAGCTCTTCTAAAAAGCGCCTGAAATAGGGCTTAACCGCTTCTACCCGAGTTTGCTGAAGCATAATTTCCGAGATCCAAATCCGGTACGGGTCTTTACTCCCTCTCCAGGGAAGTGTTCTGGCATTTTCTCTGTACCACGCCAGCAGCGGGCGGTTTAAGGCCCTTAGCCTTTCTTCCTCAGAAAGTTCCCTCTCCCCGTCCCGGGAAGACAGGTCCTCTAAAACCTGAATGCTGTCATAAAGCTGTTTGATAGAATCTGTTTCAGACATACCCATATACTCCTCTTACCGAGACCTCTCCGGAAAAAATCGTCTTTTCCTCTCCGTCAGGTAAGACCACCAGCAATTCTCCCTCCGAACCGATTCCCCGGCACAGGCCTGTATACTCTCCCCCCGGCTCCAGCACCCGCACCTGGCGGCCCAGATTAATCAGCTTTGCATCATATTCCTCCTTCAAAGCCCTTAAATCCAGAGTCTGCAAAAAGATTCCCCAGTATTCTTCAAAAGCCGCCATCACACAGCCTATCACCTTTTTCCGGTTTATCTCCTCTCCTTTTACCAGATAGAGGGACGTGGCAGACTCTTTAATCTCTTCTGGAAACTCCTTTATATTGGCATTAATTCCTATCCCTACTACTACATGCTCCGTCACATTCCCCTGAGTCCGCATTTCGGTGAGTATGCCGCAGATTTTCTTTTGACCTATTACCAGGTCGTTTGGCCATTTAATCCTGCTGTCCAGACCGGTTCCAAGGCGGATTCCCTTTTCTACGGCCAGCGCAGCTACCAGGGTCAGCATGGATGCCTTCTGGGGCGGAATCTCAGGGCGCAGGAGCAGGCTCATCCAGATCCCTGTCCCTGCAGGCGATACCCAGCCTCGTCCCCTTCTTCCTTTACCGGCGTTCTGACATTCGGAAACCACAAGGGTCCCCTCCGGCCATCCCTCTGCCGCCAGCCTTCTGCACTGGATATTGGTGGAATCTGTCTCCGAAAACACCTTGATCCGTTTTCCGGCCCAGCTCCCTGTTATCTCTGCCAATATGGCTTCTTCTGTAAGAAACTTCTGATCCATGGTTACCTCCACAAGCTTATGGCGCTGATCACAGCCAAAGCAGTGAGGCACAGGCCCATAAAAAGCAGAAGAACCCCACTGATTTTTTTCTTTTTACTTCTGCCGCTCTGGGCAATCTTAAAATAGCCGTTGACAAAATTCAAAACCGCTGCCAGGAAAAAAATAATGGGAAATAAAGTTAAGTGGGTCTCTGGATTTAAAAATGTTATAACCGCCATTACCACAATAGCCAGTCCGATAACAATATGGATCAGATCCAGCATAAAGCGGCTGTTTTTAGATATCTTCTTTCCGGCTTGACCGTACATTTATACGCCTCCCAACGTGGCTGCCATCACGGCCTTAATGGTATGGACGCGGTTCTCCGCTTCATCAAATACCTTAGACTGGCTGCTTTCAAACACCTGATCCGTTACTTCCATGTCCTGAATCCCAAAACGCTCCCCCATCTCCTTGCCGATACCAGTCTTCAAATCATGGAATGCAGGCAGGCAGTGAAGGAAAATGGCTTTCTCCCCTGCATTTTTCATCACATCCATAGTAACCTTGTATGGGGATAATTCCCGGATCCTCTCTTCCCACACTTCGTCCGGCTCTCCCATAGACACCCAGACATCCGTATAAACCACATCCGCCCCTTTGGTTCCGGCAGTCACATCGGATGTCAGCGTCACACTGCCGCCGGACTGGGCCGCATACCCCCGGCACTGGCTTACCAGCTCTTCATTGGGGAAATATTTCTCAGGCGCACAGGCCACAAAGTCCATGCCCATTTTGGAACAGGCAATCATCAGAGAATTGCCCATATTATACCGGGCATCCCCCATATAGGCCAGACGCAGGCCCTGCAACCGGCCAAAGTGCTCCCGGATAGTCAAAAGATCCGCTAACATCTGAGTGGGATGGTACTCATTGGTCAGTCCGTTCCAAACCGGAACTCCTGCATATCGGGCCAGCTCTTCCACAATTTCCTGGCCGTATCCCCGGTATTCGATTCCTTCGTATAACCGGCCTAAAACCCTGGCTGTATCTGCAATGCTCTCCTTCTTGCCAATCTGGGAAGCCTTGGGATCCAGATAAGTAGAACCCATCCCCAAATCGTGGGCGGCCACCTCAAAGGAGCACCTGGTCCGGGTGCTTGTCTTTTCAAAAATCAGAGCAACGTTCTTTCCCTTTAAAGTGTGGGTGAGCACACCCTTTTTCTTTTTGTCCTTTAAATCCGCCGCCAGATCCAATAAATAAGTAATCTCTTCCGGTGTATAATCTTTCAATGTCAAAAAATGTCTTCCCTTTAAATCCATTTTCTTGTTCTCCCCTTGTTTATATGAGATTTTTGTAGATATAAAATACTATATTGGCAGACGCCTGTCAAGTGTGCCCAGCTTCTTCTGTACTTCTTTTACCAGCTCCTCCGCTGTATAAATATAAAATCTCTTCAACCGCAGCTTTTTAGCCATCTCTTCCAAAACTGCCAGATAAAGCTCTTTGTAGTCCCAATCCGCCTTAAGGCGAAGCCGATCTGCCAGGTGAGGGAATATCCTCTCTGTAAAAGGGCGGTAACCTTCCAGTCCTTCCCAACCCTCATCTTCTAAAACCGGGCGGATATAGAGTTTTAACAGTTCCATCTCAGACAGCATCCTGTCAAAATAGTAGGCTTCTGTCCCCGGGGCATCAATATAGTAGCTTCGGCCCCAAAGACCATAAAGCATCCGTTTTGCATCAAAATATCCTAAAAGCATATTTTTTCTGGCCTTTTTCTTATTGAAATCCAGGATCCCACCTAAATCCTGCCGGGGTGCAACCGGATAAAGCCGGACATCCTCCGGAATCTCTAAAAAGCGTTGACTGTCCCTTCCCAGGCCGTAAATCCGCAGGACAATAATATCTTTATAGCCTTCATTCAGAAGAGGCTCAATGGGAACATTATCCACGCTGCCGCCGTCCACATACCGTTTTCCTCCCAGCTTTTCATTTTTAAAGGCCAGAAAATAGGCGCTGGCAAGAAGCATATTTCCAATCTCCCCTTCCGGCAGGGATTTTACATCGATCAGAAGCTTTTTCCTGTCTGACAGGGAATAGGTTACCACAAACAGATCTCTGGAGGACTTGCGGATTCTGTCTTCATCTACCGTTTCGGTAATCAGATTTCGAAGAGGGGTTATGTCCATCCCTCTGTCAGAAAATATTTTTCTCATAATACTTAATATTTCCTGGAGATCCTCAGTGGTCAGGTTGAAGGACAACAGCTTTTCCATAATAGAGTCTTCTACATCCATTACCTTGGAATAGGTAATGTTCTCCCAGATGTATTCTGCCTTTTCCAGGTCATCCATACACATCAGAGCGCCGTTTAGCGCGCCTACAGAAGCCCCGGAAATTCCCTTTATAGAGATTCCGGCCTCTTTAAGCGCTTTCCACGCGCCTATCTGGTAAGCGCCCCTTGCGCCGCCTCCCTCTAAAACAATACCGTATTCCTTTGAATCGTCAATCTGCAGTTCCATTGGTCCCTCCTTTTTCTATTCCTTGTTCACTGAGGAGATCTGTTTAGAGATAAAAAACCGGCGCAAAGTGAATCTGCCGGCTCTTCCTTTCCGGAAGCCCGCTTTTTTCCACTCTGCGCCTGCCCCTTTTTCTTCCGAATCTACTTCATATCCCCTTCTGCCTTTTTGGCAATCTCTGTCATAGAGGTAACCAGTCCGGCCAGTCCCTGAATCTCAGACGGAATAATAATTTTAGTTGCCCGTCCGTTGGCTGCCGCCTGAAATGCCTCTAAGCTCTTTAACTGGAGAACCGATGTGTCAGCCCCGGCTTCTTTGATAAACCGAATACCATCTGCCTGAGCCTGCTGGATCTTTAGAATCGCCTCCGCCTGGCCCTCTGCCTCCTTGATCCGCTTCTCTTTCTCTGCCTCAGCGCGGAGGATGGCTGCCTGTTTATCTGCCTCAGCATCCAGAATCGCAGATTCCTTCTTACCTTCCGCTACCAGAACCGTAGACTTCTTCTCGCCTTCTGCACGGAGGATCGCCTCACGGCGCTCGCGCTCTGCCTTCATCTGCTTCTCCATAGCGTCCTGAATAGCAGCCGGAGGAATAATATTCTTAAGCTCCACGCGGTTTACTTTAATGCCCCACGGGTCTGTTGCAATATCCAGAGACGCCCGCATCTTGGCGTTAATGGTCTCTCTGGAGGTTAAGGTCTGATCAAGCTCCATCTCACCGATAATATTTCTAAGGGTAGTGGCTGTCAGGTTTTCAATGGCCATAATCGGATTCTCCACGCCGTAAGCATACAGCTTGGGATCGGTAATCTGGAAAAACACAACCGTGTCAATCCGCATGGTTACATTATCCTTGGTAATAACCGGCTGAGGCGGGAAGTCCGCTACCTGTTCCTTTAAATTTACCCTCTTTGCCACTCTCTCGATAATGGGGATCTTAAAATTCAGGCCAGTGGACCAGGTAGTCTGGTAAGCGCCTAACCGCTCTATCACTACTGCCTGGGCCTGGGGCACAATCTTAATGCAGGATGCCAGCACAATCAACACAATCAGTAACAGTATGACAACTAAAATAATTCCTCCCATAAATCTCCCTCCTACCGGGCGTCGTCCGCTACAATCAGCTTGACGCCCCGAATCTCTTTGACAGTTACAATGGCGCCTTCCTTCAATACCAAATCATCCCGGACGCTTCTGGCCGTCCATTCCTGGCCATTAATAATCGCTGCCCCGGTGGCATTTAAATTATCTACCGCAGCCGTAACTTTTGCCTGCTTTCCCACCAGGCTTTCCGCATTTGTCTTGGTAATGGCGCCGTTTACATATTTCTTTGCAAAAGGCCTGACCAGAATCAGGACTACAAAGGATACTATCACAAAAACCACCAGCTGCGCTTCCGTTCCTATCCCGGTAAAACTTAAGGCAAAGGACACCAGAGCCCCGGCTGCAAACCATATGGTGGTCAACGCCATGGTAGCTATCTCAATACCCAGCAAGATAACAAATATGATTAGCCACATAATCGGTGTCATAGCTTCCGCCCCTTTCTCTTTTAATGTAGTTTATTACGCCATGAGTACATACGTCACAGGCAGAGACTCTGCCCTATGCGGACATTATAGCATATCAGAACCGCCAATACAACCGCGCCGGCGGCTCCAGATCTTACATTTTTATAAACAATTGTAACAGTTCAGACGGGTATCTTCTTGCCCGGCTGCGCCGGACAAGAAGCGTCGGATGTCCATCCGATGTGGAATTTGAGATAAAATTTTACTTACAAGCGAGCTTGTAAGTAAAATTTTATCTCAAATTCCCCGCCGTCTGAACTGTTACAAATAATTTAGCAATATCCTGTCTATTCTCTGACTCCACGCCGCTGTCTGGCGGCCTCAAACATGAGGACAGAGGCGGCTACAGCAGCGTTTAAAGATTCTACCTGGCCCAACATGGGAATTCGGATATAAGTGTCTGCAAGAGCCGCAGTCTCCTTTGTCAGTCCATTGGCCTCATTGCCAATCAGGAAACCGCAGGGACAGGTAAAATCCTCCTGATCATAGGAATTTTTTCCCTCTAAATGAGCGGCATACAGCCGGATTCCATTCTGCTTCATATTTTTTAATGTACCGGAAAGATCCCCGGTACAGACAAAAGGCATACGGAACACGGAACCCATGGTGGAACGGATTACCTTGGGATTATAGATATCCACTGTATTCTTATCCATAATAACGCCGGTAACCCCGGCCCCCTCCCCGGCCCGGAGTATGGTTCCCAAATTGCCCGGATCCTGAATGTTCTCCAGTATCATCACGCAGGCAGGGCAGGACTTTTCTCTCTCTTTTTGGCTTCCAGCCCCGCCGGTTACATCCTTAAGGCCCCAGGCCTTTTGGCGGACCACTGCCAGCACTCCCTGAGGGGTTTGCGTATCTGCCATGGCTTTCATCACATCATCAGACACCATCTCACAGGGATATCCCCGAAAAAATTCCGCCTCCGCCCCATGCTCCCTTAAAAACGCCTGGGTTACATAAAGGGTTATGACTTCTTTTTCCGGAATCTCCCGGCAAATCCGCAGTCCCTCCACTACGTAGACGCCCTCTTCCCGTCTGGCTTTTCCCTTTTTTATCAGATTCTGGACATATTTTACCTGTTGATTCTTAGTGCTGGTAATCATGCTATAGGCTTATCCTCTCTAATTCCTCCAGCCAGATCCTGGCAGAAGCGTCGCTGGGCATCCGGAGATCGCCTCTGGGAGACAGGGCCGCGGCTCCTACCTTAGGTCCGTCCGGCAGGCAGGAACGTTTAAACTGCTGGCTGAAAAATCTTCTGTAAAATACCTTGAGCCATTTTAAAATCGTCCCCCTGTCATACTCCCCATCAAAAGCCTGACAAGCCATGCGGTAAATCTTTCCCGGCATATACCCGAACCGCAGAATATAATATAAAAAGAAGTCATGAAGCTCATAGGGCCCCACCAGATCCTCGGTTTTCTGGGCAATTTCCCCTTCTTTTGGCGGCAGAAGCTCCGGGCTTACCGGAGTACCCAAAACATCAAGCAGAACCCTGGAAAGCTCTCCATCCCCGCAGGTTTCTGCATAATATCTTACCAGGTGACGCACCAGGGTCTTGGGGACAGAGGCGTTGACTCCGTACATGGACATGTGATCGCCGTTATAGGTAGCCCAGCCAAGGGCCAGCTCCGACATATCTCCAGTGCCGATTACCAGCGCCCCTATGTCATTGGCCACATCCATCAGTACCTGGGTTCTCTCCCTTGCCTGGCTGTTTTCGTAGGTAACGTCCCGTTTATCCGGATCGTGTCCAATATCCCGAAAATGGAGGGAGACTGCTTCCTTAATCACAATCTCCTGAAGCTCTGCCCCCACCTCTTTCGCCATGGCGCAGGCGTTTTGATAGGTTCGGTCTGTGGTTCCAAAACAGGGCATGGTAATACAGCGGATCTGATTTCTTGGAAGCCCCAGCATATCAAATGCCTTTACGCATACCAGCAAAGCCAGGGTGGAATCCAGTCCTCCGGATAGCCCTACCACTGCCCGTGTAGTGGAGGTATGTTCCAGACGCTTTTTCAATCCCATAGCCTGAATCATAAAAATCTCCTGACACCGGCGGCTCCTGTCCATCTCATTTCCGGGCACAAAGGGGGAAGGATTGATAAAACGCAAAAGTTCCCGCCCTATTTTCTCCCCATAAGAACATTCTGTATTTTTATATGCAAAGGCCGTGGTCAGATATTCTGTCCCTTCTAAAGGCCGGAAGGTGTTCATACGCCTTCTTTCCGCCTCAATCCTCTCCAAATCCAGGTCTCCAATAATGGTTTCATTGGTAAACCGGGTAGATTCCTTTAACAAGGTTCCGTTTTCCGCAATGATATTCTGGCCTCCAAAGACCAGATCCTGAGTGGACTCCCCGTCCCCGGCATTGGCATAGACATAACCGCTTACAAGCCTGGCGGACTGGCCGCAGATAAGATTTCTCCGGTAAGTATCCTTTCCGGTGGTCTCATCGCTGGCAGAACAGTTTACAATCACCGTAGCTCCTGCCATGGCATGGGAAATACTGGGCGGGTCAGGCGCCCATACATCCTCGCAGATTTCTGCCGCAATGGTAAGGCCAGGTACATTTTTGCACTGAAACAGCACATTGGCTCCCATTATAACCTTGTCCCCATAAAAATCCGTCAGCACCGGCTCTTTCCCGGCAGGTTCAAAATACCGCATCTCATAAAACTCTGAATAATTGGGAATATGGGTCTTGGGAACCAGCCCCAAAAGCTCCCCCTCAAAAAGAACTGCCGCCACATTGTAAAGCTTGCCTTTGTGTTCCCAGGGCGTGCCTGCAACCACCAGCATGTCCTGCCCCTTCGTTGCCTCAATCAGCTTTTTCAGTTCTTCCTTTGCTTTCCGGATTAATGAAAACTGTAAAAACAAATCCCCACAGGTATAACCCGTAATGGCAAGCTCGGGAAATACCAGGATCTTTACCCCTTCCCGGTTACAGGTTTTCATGATGGCTTCCATCTGTTCCCGGTTCCACTGGGGATCCGCAACCTTTCCCTTAGGAGTAGCGGCTGCAGCCCGGATAAATCCATCAATCATGTTAAGCTTCCTCTCTTTCTTACATACATCATTTTTTAAAAAGGCATCCATTTCCCTTTCCAGCAGTACAGTACATCCATCAGAGTGGTGGTTGTCCATGTAATAGGATAGCACAGCATCACCGCTTCAAAGCTGGGGAAAAAGGGAACCAGCCCGTTTATATAGATCATTCGGAGCACACACATATTGCCCACTCCAATGAGCATAGTAACCATAGTCTTTCCTGCTCCCCGGAAGGTTCCCATTAAAATCTGATGGACAGACAGAAGGCAGTAAAATGGAAGCAGAATCTTAAATACAGTAACGCCGTATTCCAGAACTTCCGGGTCGCTGCTGAAAATCTGCAGCAAATCCCTGGTTTTCCAGAATAAAATGGGACTTAAAATCAGGGTATAGAGAAAGCTGATAGCAAAGCCCTCAAAAATCCCCTTCTTTACCCGTTCTTTTTTGCCTGCCCCAATATTTTGTCCTGTAAAGGTAGTTGCCGCAATGCAGAAACTCTGCAAAGGCAGCATAACAAATCCGTCAATCTTGTTATAGGCCCCATAGCCTGCCATAGCGGCGGAGCCGTAGACATTGATGTTGGCCTGTACTATTACGTTGGACAGGGAGATAATAGACTGCTGCAGCCCGCTGGGGATGCCGATTGCCAGGATCCGCTTCACCATCCGGTGATCAATGGCAACCTTTTTTAATTCTACCCGGTAAATGTCTTTTGTACCCATAAGCGCCAAAATTGCCAGCACCGCAGAAACCGCCTGGGCAATAATCGTGGCATATCCCACCCCAGCAATTCCCATGGAAAAGTTTACCACAAACACCAGATCCAACACAATATTTATTACCGAGGAAATACAAAGATAATACAGCGGGCGTTTGGAATCCCCCACAGCCCTCAGGATTCCCGCCGCCATGTTATAGAGTAAATTAAACAGAGAGCCGGAAAAAAATATCCGGAAATAAATGATGGAATTGTCGATTACGTCCTCCGGAGTCCCCATCCAGTCGAGGATAAAGGGGGACAACGCTACGCCCAGTACACTTAAAAGCGCGCCGCCTATAAGGCTTAAGGCAATACAGGTGTGAACCGCCCATGAAAGCTTTTTCTCATCCCCGGCCCCATAATACTGGGAGATAATCACGCCGGCCCCGGTGGCAATTCCCATAAACATTCCGATGATCAGATTGATAAGGGAATTGCTGGAGCCAACTGCCGCCAGGGCCTGGCTTCCGATGAAATTCCCCACAACAATGGAGTCCACTGTATTATATAGCTGTTGGAATAAGTTGCCGATTAAAAGCGGAAATGAAAATAGAAGGAGCTGTTTCCATATCACTCCTTCTGTCATGAGCATGGTGTTGCCTGACGTTTTCCCTGCCATGTCTCTGCGCCTCCTCCAAAAAGCAGAAATTTTCTGCTGCTTCTGTTATGATAGCACAATTTGGCAAAAAAGGAAAGGCAGATGCCGCTTTACTTTCTCCAATATATCATGTATAGTAATACGATAAGAATAGTCAGAAAGGAGCTTTTTCCCATGAAGATCTCTACAAAGGGCCGCTATGCCCTCCGGATGATGCTGGAATTTGCCCTTGCGCCAGAAACATGTACCAAATTAAATCAGGTGGCAGAACGCCAGCAGATTTCCGTTAAATATTTAGAGCAGATTGCCATGAGCCTGTCCCGGGCCGGCTTTATCAAGAGTATGAGAGGCGCTCAGGGCGGCTACCGTCTGGCCCGGGCTCCGAAAGATTATACCGTAGGGGAAATACTCCGTTTAGCGGAAGGAAGCCTGGCCCCGGTTCCCTGCCTGGAGGACAGCCCCAACCAGTGCGGCCGCGCCGGGGAGTGTGCGGTTCTCTCTGTATGGGAGGATCTGGCGGATGCCATTAATCAGGTAGTGGATCATGTAACCTTAGAGGATTTAGTAAAAGAGCAGTTGCGTATGCCAGACAAGAATCTCATGTGACGTGTAAGAATATGTTCTGACCAATTGGCTGGTGACTTGCAGCGGCGGGCGCCGGTACAACAGGAGGATATCTATGGAAAGAAAGCTGCCGGAATTTTCCCGGACAGAAATGTTAATCGGACAGGAAGGAATGGAGGCTTTAAGCCGCAGTACGGTGGTAGTATTTGGCGTGGGCGGCGTAGGCTCCCATGCAGTGGAAGCCCTGGCCCGCAGCGGAGTGGGCTTCCTGGTTCTGGCAGATAATGACCGGGTGGCCCTGTCTAATATTAACCGGCAGAGCATTGCCTGCCACAGCACGGTGGGGCGTTACAAAACAGAGGTTATGAAAGAAAAAATCGCGGATATTAATCCTCTTTGCCAGGTCTTGTCCATAAACCAATTTATCCTGCCGGACAATGTGGATTCCTTTTTCCGGCAGGTATTAAATGAGGTTTCTTCCATTGACTATATCATCGACGCCATTGATACGGTCAGCGCAAAGCTGGCCATTGCAGAATACAGTTGGAAACATTCCATTCCCCTTATCTCCTCCATGGGAACCGGCAACAAGCTGCACCCGGAGCTGTTTGAAATTACAGATATTTATAAAACCTCCGTCTGCCCCCTATGCAGGGTTATGCGTAGGGAATTAAAAAAGAGGGACATCCCCTGTCTGGATGTGCTGTACTCAAAGGAAGAGCCGCGAAAGCCGCTGGAGGCGGCGGATACCGGACAGATGGCAGATATTAGTCAGGCGCCTGATGCTGGCAAGGCAATAGATGCCGGTAACGCGGCGGTTCATGGCATGATTGCTTCTCAGTTCCTTCGCCGCTCTACTCCCGGCAGTATTGCCTTTGTCCCTCCTGTAGCCGGTCTTATGATCGCTGGGAAAGTGATTCGTACCCTTTGCGGTCTTTAACGGGCAAACCGGTGTCAAATCCCTTTTCGGTACAGCCAGTATGAATATGCTCCCGGTATTCCGGATATCAAAATCAGCACCAGAAAAAACATCCACTGGCTGGGCCGGAAGCTATTAATAAGAAACAGGAGTCCGCCCAGCATCCACAGCCAACCGGCCAGCCGGTGGGTCCGGTTCCAGTTTTCTTCACTGGATAAGGTCCAGGGCATTTTAAGCCCTGTGGTATAGCTCTGCTTGCTTTTTGGCAGATAATTTCCTACTCCAATAAAAAGGAGCCCCAGCATAATATTTACAAGTCTCCCTATATTTATGGCAAAACCCATGGCAATGCTATAGCTTGCCGAAGTCAGAACCACACTCATAACCGGCAGGATCCAGGCTATGAGGTAAAACAGCTTTTTACTGATATTCTGACGCTTCGGGTCATTTTGGTACATAAACAGCAAAAACAGCTGCATAGCTGCCATAAAAAACGGCATTCCAAATACCAGAATGGCCTTGGAACTATATCCGTCGATCTGATTCTTAAAATTCCAGTGAGTGGGCACCTGTTCCGGCAGGCGGTTCCACAGAATCAGACCCACCAGACAGGGAATCAACGCCACTGCTGTTGTTGCGATTGTCATTTTCTTTGAACTCTTCATAATCCTCTTTTCCTCTCAGTTCTGAAAGCCACAGCATAATTTCCTCAACCACAGAGGTATTCAACTCATAATATACGAAATTTTTATATTTTGATTCCATGACCAGCTCCGCTTTTTTCAACAGGTTTAAGTGGTAGGAAATCGTTGCGCCGGAAATGTCAAAGTGGCTGGCAATCTCCCCGGCCGATAATTTTTTCCCATTTTTTAAAAGTATGAGAATATCCCGGCGCACCGGATCGGATAATGCCTTAAATGTATCCGCAAAGCCCATATATCCTCCTCTTCTTCCTCCTGTTGTACCGGCACGCGCCGTCCAGCGGCGCCTGCCAATTCGTCAGATGGCCTCTAAACTTCAGATTTCACCTGATGGTGGATGCGATAGTATTTAGATAATTATCTAAATAGAATTATAACAAATAGATCAAGAAAAAGCAAGGATGACTTTTATCAGGCTGTCCTTGCTTTTTCTTCAAGATTTATCTTATACAATTTTCAAAGTCCTGCAGTTTATTCCATTTCCCTCTGATGAAAAAGTTCTAAAAATTCATCCGGCTGATATATCTCAATCAGTGACTTTTCGTAGTCTTTTACATTCCTGGTAACGATACAATCCATTCCACAGCGAAGCGCAGTTTCGACCATAACTGCGTCCTCAAAATCAGTCATTTCTGAAGAAATTGCTTTCCGGCAATCCATCCCTGCTGTGTCTAACAGCTCAAACAGCATATACAGCCCACTCAATACCTTCCGTGTTTCCTTATCGCTGTGGAGATATTTTTGAGTTACATAATAAATATCCGTAGAGGCCTTTGCCGTGATAAATCCCTCAAACTGTCTATTAGCAGCAAGAAGATTTTCCCAGCCTTTCCTCACGGGTTTCCTCTAATGTCATTTCATCAGGAATAATCCCAAATAAGGATTTCGCCACCTTCTGGATGGATCTCCACATACCAGGGATAATTCCGCTCATTTCGTACGATTATATTGATATTTGTTAAAAAACCACATATAATAAAGGTGACACCCAAAGATAACAAGGAGGTATCACCTATGATCGTTACTGCAACTGAATTTAAAACGAATTTTGGCAAGTATCTGGATTTAATTGCCCAGGAAGACATTTTCATCACCCGCAATGGAAAAACGATTGCAAAGGTAGTAAACCCTCAGATTTCCGCCGTGGATTCCTTGCGCGGTATGCTTAAAGACGCCCCTGCTGACCTTGATTTGGATTCCGTAAGAGAGGAGCGGCTGTCAAAATATGAAGATTATGTGTGATACCAATGTCATCCTTGATGTATTGTTAGAACGGGAGCCTTTCGTAGAAGATTCCTTCAAAATCCTTAGCCTCTGTGAAGAACACCGCCTGGAAGGTTTCGTATCTGCTTCTTCTATTACTGATATTTACTATCTGGTCAGAAAATATACTCACAGTACTGAGCTTGCATATAAAGCTGTAGGGAAATTGTTGGAAATCGTAAAAGTTTGCAGTGTTACCAATAACGATGTCCTTACTGCTTTCCAACGGAAAGCAAAGGACTTTGAAGATTGTCTCATGGCTACCTGTGCAAAATCTATCCGCTGCAACTGCATTGTGACCCGCAACAAAAAAGACTTTGAAGAATTTGATATTCCATTTCTTACTCCGTCTGAGTTCCTCATAGCCTACCACGTATGAATACTTCCGTCCTCCTGCCTGCACACCGGTATATACGCCTTTCGGAAAGGATAAGCCGCGGCTGCTTCTTCGTCAATATCACACCCAATACCAGGCCCGTCCTTCATAAAAAGATAGCCCCTGTCATAAACCGGGCCGCCAAAGATTACGTTTTTGATCAGCCCATCTGTGGTTCCGTCCTCCTGGATTCCGAAATTGTACTGAGATACATTGAGATGCCAGTTTACGGCATGGGTAATGGGGGACACATCATTGGGGCCATGCCAGGCCATTTTCACGTCATAAGTCTCCGCCAGCACCGCTATCTTCCGCGCCTCTGTGATTCCTCCAATCCGGATAATATCGCACCGCAGGTAATCGGCAAGACGCTCTGTGACTGCAGGCAGACACTCCCACCGGCTCTTATACAGCTCGCCAAACCCAATGGACACAGCCGTTTTACTGCGGACAGATCGCAGGCTGTCCACGCTGTCGGGCGCTACCGGATCCTCAATAAAATACGGGCGGTATTCTTCCAGACGCCGCATGATATAGATTGCCTGTTCCGGGCTGAATCTCTCATGAAGGTCGTAGATAATCCCCACGTTGTCTCCCACTTCTTTTCGAACCTTGACAAAATAGTCAATGGTACCGGCAATCTCCTCCTCCGGGTTCCAGGGTTCCACCTTCGGCCCTGCCTGCCCGCTCTGATTTCCAAAGGTTCCATGAGCGGCCGGAAGCCCGGCCCGCAGGCGGATGACTTTGAGTCCTCTCTCTTTTACATAATCTGCCGCTCTGGCGATTTTTTCCTCATTGGTAGAGCCCAAAATATGCGCGTAGCACAGAACCTTATCCCTCTGTTTGCCTCCCAGAAGGGCATAAAGCGGTTTGTCTGCGGCTTTTCCTAAAATGTCCCACAGAGCCATGTCGATACCGGACAGCGCGCTCATCATAATATTTCCGCCCCGCCAATAGCTTCCCCGGTAAACCAACTGCCAAAAATCCTCTACCTGCAAGGGATCCCGGCCAACGAGCATATGCGCCAGATAGCCGTCTATTAAGGCGGCCACCGTCTGCTCCCTGCCATTTAGGGATGCATCCCCCACCCCGTAAAGACCGCTGTCTGTCACAATCTTTACAAATAAGTAATTTTGATTGGGCGATGTTAAAATCGTTTTTACTTCCCTAATCTTCACGACTGCTTTCCTCCTTTTTCGCCCTGCCTTCTGGGGCATACAGGGATACCCGCAGGGTGCTTCCTCCTTTTCCTTGTACCGGCACGCGCCGCTTCCTATCGCCTGCTTGTCCAGGAAATTTCCTTTTTCGATGCGCCCCATCCCTTTTGGCTTTCCTCCGGCGTCTCCGGCATCCCCGGCAAGGTAAGTCCACCGTCAATTTTCAGCGTCGCGCCGGTAATATAAGATGCCTTTTCCGATGCCAGAAAGACTACCGCATTCCCCATGTCCTCCGGCAGGCCATAACGCTCCAAGGGGATTCTTTCGGAAAGATAACCGATTTTTTTCACATGAACAGAGTCCTTCTGCATCTCCATTTCCTCCGGAGTAAGACGTTTGGTGGCTCCCGGAGCCACATTGTTAATCCGAATTCCGTAAGGCGCCACATCTAAGGCAAAGGATTGAATGCCCCGGTTGATCCCTGCCTTCACCGCTCCATAAAGCCCGTCTTTCGGATAGGCTCTGTCTGCCCGGGTAGAGGTAATATTTACCACGTTTCCCCTGATTTTCTTAGCCGCCATGTAGGTAACCGCCTCTTTCATAAGCAGAACATAGCTGCGAAAATCTACATTTAACAGACTGTCCATCTGCTCCTCATCCAAATCAAAAATGCTGTCCTTTAATGTGACGCCAGCATTGTTTACCAGCAGGTCCAGCCCGTCCAAACATTCGATTGCCTTATCAAAAAACGCCTTCTCCTGCCCCCTTTTTCCAAAGTCCGCTTCCAGCATAAAAAAATGTCCTTCCGGCCAGCTCTTTATTAAATTGTTCAGCACCTGGGCGGCCGATTCCTTATTGTTCCTGTAAGAAAACACCACATCATAGCCTGCTTCTGCCAGGCAGTAAGTAATCCCCCGGCCAATTCCGGTGCTTCCGCCAGTGACCACCGCTTTTTTTCTATCTGTCATTGCCATCCCTCCTAGTATAATAATGTCTCGGCACGCGACGCCCTGCGTCACCTGCCATATCGTCGGAAGGTATCCTGAAAATGCTTCGCATTTACCTTCCTCCTAGTAAATTTCAAAAATTTCATTTTCTAATCCCGTAAGGATCTGGTATCCCTCCCTGGTTACCAGAACTTCGTCTTCCATGCGGATTCCTCCCATTTCCGGTATGTAAATCCCCGGCTCTATGGTGATAACCATATTCTCCTCCAAACAACCGAAAGCTTTTGGTTCCAGGGCGGGCCACTCCTGGCTGGACAGCCCGATGCTGTGCCCAAGGTAGGGCTTAAACCACCTTCCAAAGGGATGAGAAGAAGCCGTTTCAAAGGCTTTGTCCATAAGGCTTTGAATCAGGAGTCCCGGCTTTATCATACGGATACATTCCTGCTCTATTGTCCGGACCAGCTGGTATAATTCCTTTTGTTCCCTGGAGGCTTTCCCGCATACAAAGGTTCTGGTCCAGTCAGAGGCATAATGATCTACCACAGCGCCAAAATCAAACAGAACCAGGTCTCCTTCTCTCACTGCCCGCTGTCCCGGTATATTGATGGTTACGGCAGTGTTGGGGCCGCTTAACGCCTTCATGGCAAATGGCGTTCCGTCAGAGCCGCCGCGCCGCATAAAGTATTCCAGCTCCGCCGCCATTTCAAACTCCCGGATTCCCGGACGCACCAGTGTTTTCGCATATTCCATGGCCTTTGATGCCAGAGCCGCCGACTTTTTTAACGCCTGGATTTCCTGTGGAGTTTTTATCATCCTGGCGCGGTTCAGATCTGCTGTTATATCTTTTATCACAGCTTCCGGAAAGCCTTCTTCCAACGCCTTCATCGCCAAAATATCCATTCCGGACAGCTCTATTCCGATTTCCGAAAAACCTCCCCCCTCTCTCAGCGCATCGATCAGATGTTCCCCAATGCTTTTCGGGTAGGGATCCCAGGGTATCACCCTGACCCACGGATTCCCCGCTGTCTGGCGCATAACTTCTTCTGCCCAATTAGCAGGGCTTACCAGGGTAACCCCTGCCTCTGTGATTACTCCATACATCCGGCCAATCTGTCCCGGCCTTCTGGCCGTGGTATAAAATCCTGTAGTATAACAAATCGCCTCCGGGCTCCCGATCACTGCCGGGCCCTCTAACCGGGAAATTACTTTTCTGTACTTATCCTGTTCCATCTCTCGCCTCCGTCAGCGCTCTGATAATAATTTTCTTGTCTTCCATTTTGCACTGAAAAAATAAGCTGACGCAATGCAGAGGGGCGCCAGTCTTGCCAATGCATTGCCGTAGAAGTATCCGTAAACTCCCATCCCCGCTATATCCGCCAAAAACAAACTGATTCCAATGCGGAGAATTACCCCGTCTAACATTCCAATGATAAAGTTCAGCCGGGAATATCCCGATCCTGTGACAACTCCTCCAAAGGGCCCGTGAATACTGGATAAGATAAACGTAATCATTGAGATCCGCATATAAGTAACGCCATACCGGATTACCTCCGGATCGCTGCTGAATATGGCAAAAATCTGTTCCGGTATCAAGATTGCCATGAGAGTATTGACAAATCCAATGGCAGCTCCCACAAAGAGGCCCGTGTAGACGATCCGCTTTACCCTGTCATGCTTTCCTGCCCCCAGGCTCTGGCCAATCATGGCCGAGGTTCCCGCGTTCATGCTGATAGTAAGAATATTGGCAAGCCGGACAATGCGGTTTCCCACACTGTTTACCGCCGACAACACCAGGCCATACTCATTTACCCTGGCAGCACAGTAAATCTGTGATACATGAATAAATGCCGACTGAATCGCCAGGGGAATCCCCAGTTTTAAAAGGACTTTCAAATGCTGTCTCTGAATCCCAAAGTAAACCTGCATGCGCCCGGCGGGGGACGCGCCGCCACAACCGAAAGTCTGGCGGGCGCATGGGGCAAACCCCATCTGTTCCCTTTTCCTGTACAAAAACAGAAGGGAAGCCAAAAACGCAAATCCCTGGGCAATCACGGTCGCCCAGGCAGTCCCTGCCGCTCCCTGTTTCAAAACCGCCACAAACAGAATATCCAGGGCAATGTTGGACACAGCCGCCACTGTAATAAACTCCAGCGGGCGTTTGGACTCTCCCATGCCGCATAAAATACCGCAGACAGCATTGTAGCCAAAAATAAAGGGCAAGCCCAATGCAGTAATCACCATATAGCCGTATGCCTGCTCCCACGCCTCTGGCGGCGTATTTAAAAGTCCCAGCAAATCTCTGCAAAACACCAGCGTAAGAAGGGTAAAGACTCCGCTGGTCAATAGTAAGAAAGTCATGGCAGTTCCTATGGTATCCCGGATTTTTTCGTGTTCCTTTTTTCCTGCCAGTTGGGCGATATATACCTGGACAGCGCTTTGAAAGCCATTGCTGATAAAGGTCAAAAGGCTTACAATCTCCCCGCCTGTAGAGACTCCCACCGTACCCTGGCTTCCTGCAAATTTTCCGATAATCATCAGATCGGCGGCATTATAAAGCTGTTGGATGGTATTAGACAAAAAAATCGGAAGCACAAACACCAGCAGGGCCGGCAAAATAGGGCCGGTTGTCAAATCCATTCCAATTCGCTGATTTTTCATCCCGGCTTCCTCCCCTCTTCCCGGCTTGTATCCGAAAATGTCCACTTTCTCCAATACTCCTCAGACTCTCCCGGCCGGACAGTAAAGCAGTAAGAAATTTCCGGGGAAATATTCGTCCCAATACTCCAGATAAGCGCCCTGGACGCCTGAAAGCTATCGGTTTCCTGTATGGATACAGAGCTTTTCTGATGGGTAAGCTTCCACCAGAAAGGCCCTTTTTCTATCTCTTCGCCGGAGATTTTTATCCCAAAGGGATCTCCGGTATAACCAGTATAAGAAAACCCTCTTCCGCGCCCGTAAATAGTTCCGTATTCCTTATCCGGCATTTTTCCGTCCTGGGGTTTTACATTCATCTCCAGCCGGTAATCCTCTCCTATCGGGAGATTATCTATGGTAATAAAGTTGTGGCAGTACTCCCTTAGAGAAAGCGGCTTGCCGCCTGTATTAGAAAAGCGGTAAAATACCGTAATTTCATTTTCTTTTACCACTACCTTTTTAGCGGTCCTCAGGCGGTATCCATCCGCTTCCCCGCTCTCTGTCCGGAAAAATGCCCTGTTTTCGGAACAGGAGCAGGCTACCGGAGCTATCTTCCTGTCATACCGCCTCCAAAAGGAGTATTCCTTCTCATCCGGCTTTTTCAACATTCCCACTCCAAATTTGGGAAACCATGCGCCTGGCGGAAATCTGTCTGCCACGGGCCACACAATCTCGCTGCACAGTCCGGCCCCCATAGTGCAGGGAAGATCCGGACGAACCGGCTCTTCCCTGCAAAAGGTATGGCGTCCGTCCAGAGTCACCTGCCGGATAAAAGCAGACGTATCAAATCTCGTACAGGCAGAGGGCGCTTCAACTGGCTCTGCGATCTCCACGGTAAGCCGGTTGGTTTTCAGCAATATCATGGATTCCCCACCGTGCTCTCTAAGTAGGCAATGACCCCCAGCTCCCTTACCATCTTAAACCGGGTCACAGTTCCTTCGAATCGCTTTTCCTCATAGTCAAAGTCATCCGGATCGGCTACAATCTCATTGAGGGCGTCTACCGTGTGGCGCACCACCCGGCTGTTAAGGTCTAAAATAAAGTGTCCGGGGAAAATCGTGTCAAACTCATCCAGCCGTTTGACCAGCTCTGCCGCCTGATCCCGAAATGCCCGTATGGTCGCAAATTCCGCGTGAGGCTTCTCGATCATGGCGCCGGTCTTTAACCAGTGGGGACCTCCTTTCGAATTCATCATAAGGGGAGCGGAAATACCAATACGCATACTGATAAAAGCGTCTCCGCAGAATAAAATCCGGTTCTTCTTATCCAGGAACCCGCAGCCTCCGGCAGTGTGTCCCGCAAGCCAGATTAATTCTACATCGTAATCTCCTCCCAGGTTGAATATATGGTGATCCTCACAGCCTGCAATCTCATAGGGTTTAAAAGGAATCAAATCCTTTTCGTCAAACTCCACCCATTTTCCGCTGCCCTGACCGTCCAGCACATAATCCCACATTTCCGGGTTCTGCATTTTCAGGTAAGGAACACTGTATTTATGACAGTAAACCTTGTCAAACTGACAATTTCCATAGGCGTGATCCATGTGATTGTGGGTGTTGACTACAATCAGAGGCTGTCCGCCGCTTAACTGTTCTGCCAGGCCTTTTAAGTTTCCCAGTCCCCAGCCCGTATCAATAAGCATAGACTTTTCCGGCCCGTTTACCAAAAAGATCCAGGAACCGTATCCTCCGTCCAGATTGTCGGTGAGAATTGCATATACATTGTCCCGAAACTGGTAAACCTCGGCGTAAGGATCCACATCATAGACCTTTTTTGTTTTATTATAATTTCGCAGTAAATTCATCCAGGATACGCTTTTGGGATCGTAGATTTCCCGGCGGTTTTTTACACTTGACTTCATGCTCTCCATATTTTTAAGACTCCTTTCTTAAGTTTTAGCCGGCTTGTTCTCCTCCATGATCGATCCGGCCGCGGAAGCTTATGGTAGCTGCCATTGCCAGCACAATAGGCAGAATCATCACCCGCCACATATTCATATAACCAAACATTTCCACTGCCGCTCCTGCTGCCATAGGTCCCAGCATAGCTCCGCAGTCCTGGCCGATAAAGCTGGTACAGCTTGCCGCTCCCCTTCGCTCTTTGGGCACGCTTCTCATATTCACCGCCTGGATAGTGGGCTGACATCCCCCATATCCAAAGGCAGATATAAATGCCGCCGCCAAAAACATAGGCAGGCTGGTGGAAACGCTGATCAGCAGAAATGCCGCTGCAAAGCAGCACATAGATGGTATCATCACCCGCACCGCCCCGTATTTATCCGCCATTTTCCCGATAAAGGGCCTGGAAAACAGCATGGTCACCGCATACACCGTAAAGAAATATCCTATGCCGGAGCCAATCCCCCGGCTTTCTGCATAGAGAACCAAAAAGGAATTTACCACACAGTAGGCTACTGCCAGCAAGAACAAAATCGCCGATGGGATGATACATTCTTTTGCAATGATGGTTTTTAAGGAAATGACAAATTTCTTTGTTTTTACAAAGTTGATCTTTAACATAGATACCAACGTCATAGCCACTGCCATAATCCCTGCCATCACCGCAAACGTACGGTTATAGCCTATCATCCCCGCCAAGTTTAAGCCTATGGTAGGCCCTATGGCCTGAGCCAGAGCCGTAGCCAGGGCAAAGTATCCGATCCCACTGGACATTTTCTCATTGGGAAGAGAGTCTGAGGCAATGGTCAGGCAGCAGGTTGTGGTAAATGCAAGGCCTGAGCCCTGAAGCAGTCTGGAAACCATCAGCATGGAGATAGAATCTGACAGGGCATAACCCACAAAGGAGAGAAAAATCACAAAATCTGCAGCCAGCAGCACATATTTCCGGTTAAAGGTGTCAATGGCGGGAGCGGAAACCATTTTAAACAGCAGCGCCGTATAGGCATACATCCCCGCAACTACTCCCACTATGGTGGAGGGCGCTCCCAGATACGCGGCATATTTGGATGTCAGCGTATTCATCATCTGAGAGCAGCAATGGACCAGAAAATTAACGAGAAACACATTGATAAATAAGGGCGTCCAGATAGTCCCTTCTGTTTTTGCTTTTCCTTCTCCTAACATACTGGGCCTCTGCTCTCTACAATCTCTGCCGCCCGCTTTCTGCTTTCCTCCCAATAGGGGCAGGCTGCCAGGTGCCCCGGCTTCACTTCCTTAAGCTCTGTTTTTTGAGTTCTGCAGGAGTCGCAGGCCATCCAGCACCTGGGAGCAAACCGGCAGCCTTCTGTTGGGTTAATGGGGCTGGGGACATCGCCGTTTAAGACAATACGGCCGCTTTTTTCTCCAAACTCAATTTTTGGAACCGCAGACAGCAAGGCTATGGAATAGGGATGACAGGTATTTTCAAATATTTCATCTGTGGGCGCCAGCTCAATAATCTGCCCCAAATACATGACTGCCACCCGGTTGGAGATATGGCGCACCACGCTTAAATCGTGGGATACAAACAAATATGTAAGCCCCATCTGCTTTTGCAGATCCATTAAAAGGTTTAAGATAGTGGCCTGCACCGATACATCCAGGGCCGAAACCGGCTCGTCGCAGACGATGAATTTAGGATTCAGGGCCAGGGCCCTGGCAATCCCCACCATCTGGCGCTTGCCGCCGTCCAGTTCGTGAGGAAATTTATCCAGTACATAGGTTTCCAGTCCCGCCATCCTGGCCAGTTCCTGCACCCGCTTTTCCATGGCTTCGCCGCTGCACAGATTATGGATACGCAAAGGCTCTTCCAAAATGCTTCGGATAGTCTTTTTGGGATTCAAAGAGGAATATGGATCCTGAAAAATCATCTGCATATCCTGACGCACTTCCATTTTCTCTTTGCCCTTAGCCTGAAAGATATCCTTTCCTTCCAGCTTTACCGTACCGGAGGTGGGAGCGAGAAGCTGCATCAGCACGTTTCCCACCGTACTTTTTCCGCATCCGCTCTCTCCAACCAGTCCCAGGGTTTCATGGGGCATAATCTGAAGGCTGATGTCATCTACTGCATGGAGCTGTCCCTTTCCGGGAACCTGAAAATATTTCTTTAAATGTTCTACCTGAACCAGCGGTCTCTTTTCTGTTGTTTTTTCTGCCATCTTTATCCCTCCATTTCCCAGCATGCCGCGTAATGGTTTTCATTGATTTGGACCAGCGGAGAGGCTTCTTTTTTACACTTGTCTGTACAATGAGTACAGCGGGGGTGGAATTTACAGCCTTCCGGTAAATTCTGAGAGTTTACCACATTCCCGGGGATTGATTCCAGGCGGTTTCTCTCGCCGGTCAGCTTGGGGATGGCATGAAGGAGGCCAACAGTATACCAATGGCAGGGATTCTGAAAGACTTCCTGAACCGTGCCATATTCTACAATCTCTCCTGCATACATAACCGCTACTTTCTGACACAGCTCAGAAATAATGCCCAGATTGTGAGTAATCATCAGCAAAGAGGTGTCCAGCTCTCTTTGAAGTTTTTTCATCAATTCCAGAATCTGCGCCTGAATGGTTACATCCAGGGCCGTAGTAGGCTCGTCTGCAATCAAAAGCTTTGGCGAACAGGCCAGGGCCGCCGCGATTCCTACTCTCTGGCGCATTCCCCCGGAAAACTGATGAGGGTAGTCTTCCAGGCGGTAAGAAGCAATTCCAACCATCTCCAAAAGCTTTCCGGCTTCTTTTTCCGCCTCTTTTTTGCTTAATTTTTTATGTTTCTCTATTACCATCGCAATCTGGTGGCCAACGGTAAATACCGGGTTTAACGATGTCAAAGGATTCTGAAATACCATGGCGATTTTTCCTCCCCGGATTTCTTCCATGTCCTTTTCCTTCACGTCCAGCAGATTTACGTTGTCAAATAAGATCTTACCCCCGGTTACAAATCCGATCTGTGGCGGTAGCAGGTTTAACGTGGTTAATGCGGTGGTAGTCTTTCCCGCTCCGCTCTCCCCTACCAGTCCCAGGGCCTCGCCTTTGTGGATAGTCAGATTCAGATTGTTAAGTGCTTTGGAAACGGTTCCCGCCACACGGTACTCTACGCTTAGATCCTCTATTTTCAACAATTCATCCATACTCTTTTCCTTTCAAATGTACCGGCGCGCGCCGTCAGGCGCCGCCTGCTAATTCCTAATCCTTATTTCGGGGATCCAAAACATCCCGAAGGCCGTCTCCTAAAAAGTTAAAGCACAGTACCGTCAGCATCAGGGCAACTCCGGGCGCAAATACGATCCAGGGCGCCTGAGCAATATAAGCGCGGCCATCAGAGATCATAGAGCCCCAGGCCGGCGTGGGAAGAGGAACTCCGCATCCCAAATAGCTTAGTCCGGACTCTGCTAAAATAACCGTTCCCAGGTTCTGGCTGGCCTGAATAATTAAAGGGTTCACAACATTGGGGAGCACCTGGGTAATCATAATACGGAACTTTTCGGCTCCCAGCACTTCAGACGCATGAACATATTCAGAATTGCGGATTGCCAGCACATTCCCCCGTACCAGGCGGGCGTATTTTACCCACTGAGTCATCAGCATTACAATAATCAGGTTTGTAAAATTTACTCCGAGAATCGCAACCACGCACAGGGCCAGAATCAGGGATGGAACTGCCAGGAAAATATCGCAGATACGCATGATAATCATATCAACTTTCCCGCCAAACATCCCGGCTATCAGCCCTACCATAGTTCCGAACACAACCGCGCCGGTTACCACGGTAAGGGAGATCAGAAGGGAAGCCCGGCTTCCAATCAGAACTCTGGAGAGAACATCTCTTCCCAATGGGTCACATCCAAATATGTGACCACCAAATCCGTTAGAAAACCATTCTGGTTCTGCCAGGCGGGCCGATAAATCCGCGGCCATGGCATCATGGGGAATCCACAGGGGGCAGGTCAGGGAGATTCCAACAATCAGTAATATTCCAATCAAACCGGCTTTAAAGAAAAAGCTTTTCTTTATACGGCGGAGCAATGTCTTCTTATCCATACGAAATTCTCCTTTAATTCAATGAAATACGCGGGTCAATAAAAGTATAAAGAATATCTACCAACAGGTTGGTTACCGCAATAATCAGCGCCGTTACCAGCAGCATGGACTGTACCAGCTGCAGATCCCTGGAATTAATGGCGGTTACCAACAGCTGGCCCATGCCCGGCCAGGAGAATACGGACTCAATAACTGCGGAACCTGCCAGCAGATTGCCCAATTGGTTTCCCATTACGGTCACCACCGGGAGAAGGGTATTTTTCAGAGCATAACGGGTATATACTTTAAACTTGCTGATTCCTCTGGCCCTGGTTGCCGCTATGTAATCTTCCTGAAGCACATCCACCATTCCGGTACGGGTCATTCGGGTAATCATGGCTGTAAACTGGAAGCCCATACAGATAGCCGGCATAATAATGTATTTCACCCCTCCATAACCCTGGGTAGGCAGCCATTTTAAGGTAACGCCGAATATCAGTATCAACATTAAGCTGAGCCAGACCGGGGCCACAGACTGTCCCACCAGAGCAAAAACCATAGAAAAAACATCTATCCCGGATCCTTTCTTAATTCCCGCTATGATTCCTAATGTGATGGAAAACAAACTGGACCAGATCAGGGCCACCGCCGCCAGCTGGGCGGTAGCCGGAAGCCGTCCGGCGATGAGTTCCGTTACCGGCATATTAAACTTATAAGAATATCCCAAATCCCCTTTTAACACATTTTTCATATAAGTTCCATACTGGACAATATAAGGTTTATCCAGGCCCATCTGTTCCTCCATGGCCTCAATCTGTTCCTCAGTGGCCGTGTCCGGCAGCATCATCTTGGCCGGATTTCCCGGGGCCACACGCACCAGTGTAAATGCAACAATTGAAATACCAAAGAGAACAAATATGGTTGACAATAGCCGTTTCAGCAGTTTCCTTCCAAATGTCACTTGTATTACCTCCTTCATCCTGTTATTTTGTGTTATCCTGTTTCACTCCGAAGTTTTTTGATAATTCAATTGTAGCTTTGCATATCTTTTACCGTCAATTAAGCGTTCTTGAACCTGTGAATCAAAATCCTTTTAAATGTCAAAATCTTTTCATATGTCAAAATCTTTTCATTCTCAACTTTTCGCTGCGAAAACAGACAGAGGGCGGCAAAATGAAACAGGACTGATTTCATTTTGCCGCCCTCTGTTTATTTTAATGGTTTCTCTTTACTTCGCTGCGATACTGGCCTGGCGACTGGTTCATGTACTTTTTAAATACCCGGATATAATTTTGTACCGATCCATATCCGCACTCTCCCGCAATCTCCTTGATAGTTTTATCTGTATCCTCCAGAAACCGGATGCTGTAATTGACCCGGAATTTATTCAGATAGTCGGTAAAATAGATTCCCAGACCGCTTTTAAACAATTTACTTAAATAGCTGGAATTTACATGGATTGCCTCTGCAATCATATTGAGGGAAAGATTGGGATCCGAGCAGTGATCCTTAATATAATCCTGAGCTGCCAATATATAGTGGTTCTGCTGCTTTTTAAACATCTTGTCCAGTTCTTCCAGCAGACCTTTGCACCACTTTCTGGCATATTCCATCTTTTCTGCCTTTTCCAGGCTTTCCAAGTACTTAATGGGATCCTGCTGCAATTCCCCGGAAAATCTGGAAAAATCCGCGTATTCCAGACTGGTGGCGTCTGCCAGAAGGGTTCCCACAAATATTTTGCAGGCCTCTTCCCTGGCCCCATCTTCATGGAACGTCATTTCAATCTCTTCCAGAAGGCGTTCCGCCAATACTCCTGCCCCAACCAGATCTCCATTTTCTACCTGACCAAACACCTGATGCGCCCTCTCTTCATAAACCTGCTCCTCCTGCCTGACATCTTCCTCCTCTATATTCTGAACCATCTGAGAGCTTTCTTTTAAGTGCTGCCGCTCTTTTAACAGTTCCTTTAAGGCATCCTGATAAGAAAATCCCACATCCAGAATTGAGCGGTACAGCCGGCCGGTTCCCATTACGGTTTGCTTCTTCTGGAAATAGCCGGATTCCCCAAACATTTTCCGCAGTTCTACCAAATCTTTGCGGACATTTAGAGGCTGCCGGTCTTCTTCAAAGGATAAAATGATTGTAAAGATGTCTTTCATCTCCAAAATATGATAGAGCCCGCCCTGGTTCCTTCGGAATATCTCTAAAAGCTGCCCCAGGTTTTCCCTGTTTTCTTTTGTGTGAATCCCTTCAGCCGGATTTTCCGCCATCCCCACAATGCAGACCACATAATACGCATTGGTCTTAAATGAGCTGTTGGCGCTGCTTAAAATCTTTTTGGAATTGGCATAGGTAATCTGCGTCCCGTTGATACAATCGTAAAAGAACCGGGTAATAATATCGTTGGATACGCCTTTTACAATGGTATCCAGCTCTTCCTGATGGCTAATCAGTTCTGAAAACGCCCAGTCAATATAATCCAGCTCATTTTTTAAAGAGGGGATAATATCAGAAGCCACCTTTTTGCTCTCAATGGTGGCCATCAACTGGTTAAATGGCCGGTACAGCCGGGCTGCGCTGAAAAAGGACAGCAGGGAAACACATGCCAGAATGAGAAGCATTGCCGGACAGATTTTCCAAAAAACATTCCAGCCGGATGCCTGTCCGCTTTCTTCTCCAATCTGATAGACCAAAGTCCAGCCCAGCTTATTGGAAACACTGGTAAATACTCCGTTTTTCCCCTGTATCTCTTCTGATTCCTCCCCCAGCTTTGGGTACTCTGCCAAACCGTCAAATAAATGATTCCCAAAGCCGTCATATCCCCAGATCCGGCTTCCGGAAATGGCCTGTTCCGTCAGATGACGGTACACCTCCGGCATATCCAAAATATAGTAAATGGTTGCCAGGCGGTTTTCTCCAAACAGCGGAAAATCTCTGGCGATCACCGTCTCATTATCAAATACAAACAGCAGGCTCCGCTTTGTGTTGTTTTCGATTACGGTCCCATTTACATCTCCCGAACTGTGACTCCGGATCATCTGGCTGTAAGGGGAATCGTCCAATTGATATTTCTTATAATTTCCCCCAATTACATACCCTTTTCCCGGTAAATAAAGCAGTACATGGTCGATCAAAGAGTTATTATTCTCTGTTTGAGCCACATCTGTCATGACACGGTTGGCCGCGTCATCCTGAAGGGTTGTGGCGTAAATCAGCGATGAAATATTCCGGGAATAGGAAAGCTGGGTCAAAGATTGTTCCAGCCCTTCCACCAGGTAATCCATATTATTGGACAACGTATCTACATAAGCCTGGTTTAACTGACTCTGGTGCTCCGACGCACTCTGGACAGAGATCTCTACAAAAAATACGGAAAATGCCGCGCACAAAATAATGCAGCAAGATAAAATGACTGCCAGCTGGGACACAAAAATACTTTTAAACCGAAATCGTTTCACCATTTTCGATACCAGTCTTTCCATACAACCCCTCCCCGTTTTTCTATACGCCAAAGAGGCCAGTGCGTTTTTGCATCGGCCTCCCGGCAATTAATATCCAATTTCTTCTTTTATAATCATAACCTCTGCCCGGCCAATAAAATCCGGTTTCATCCAATGGGTCACCTGCACTTTACAGATTCGGTCCGGGCATTGGCAGTCATAACACTTATCTCCTTCTTTCGCACAGGGCGTTTTCTTTTTCATGCTCTGAGCTTTTTTGGGCGCCGCTACATTTTTGGCTCTCCACAGCGCTTCCTCATAAGTGGGAACAATCTTGTTAACCCCAATGACAAAGTATAATTCGTCATGGCCGCAGATGGTGGAAGAAATCCGGTTTCCCCGGCTCTCGATATTCACCAGCTCTCCGGTCTCCGCCACCCCATTGACAGAAGTAATGTAAACCTCCGTCCTCATGGCCTGGAGTACATTTACCCGGTTGTACCAATGCCAGAACAAAGTGTTATGGGCGCTGAGCTTTTCAGCCAGATGGTACTTGGTTTGCATATTCTGCAATGTGACGGAACCGCTGATCCCCACAGAGCGTTGGTGAATCTTTTCATTTAAATACTCCGCCGCCTGTTTACTGCTATCCAGGATCGTCACATCAAAGCCCCTTTTTATCAGGTTCTCTCTTAATTTTTCCAGATTTGCCATCTTCCATTCCTCCTGCCCTTTAATACCGCTCTACCAGTTCACCGGTCTCTAAATTTCGGGCAAATCTTCGCAAGAAGCTCCAGGAAAGCTCGCTCATCTGAGGAATCGTGATGTGGGGCAGGTTGTCTACCACTACCAGTTTCAAATACTCCTTGCCTTCAAAATTTTTCAGATAACCGCAGTAACATTCGGATCCAAACATGTAAACTACTTCTGATCGATCAACCGGAACTCCGATTTTCCGTGTGGCATAGTCGCTGCTGGTTCTGGCGGCCCGGATTTCTTCTTCGGTTTTCACAGGACATCTGGCCGACTTTAGTCTCCGTTGAAATGCATCTATCATGTTGGCATAGGCCCTGGATTCCGGATCCAGCTGGGTATAGTCATTTTCCGCAGTTCCGCAAAAATTGATCACCGGAATATCAAAAGTGGCCATAAACTCAATTGCTTCATCCGATACCATTCTGGGCGGCCCGGAATATCCCGGACCATAGAGGCCGTTGCGGTTCCCCTGGGTTGCCACTCCGGCAATCTCTTTGTGATGGCGTCTCATAAATTCACAGGCATAGTAGCCATTGTGGGAGTGTCCGGTCACGTATACCCTTGTCCGATCAATGGGGTACTGTCTGGCCGCTTCTTGTAAAATATCGTAAAATAATTCATTGTCATCCGGTGTTTCCATGGCAAACATCAGCATAATCAAATCGCCCTGAGCCACTATATCGCAGTATCCATAATATCCGCCAAATCCCACTAAAGGCAGGTAAGGGTTATTCTGAGAGGTCTCCCGAAATACCAGAAGCGCCGGAAGCTTTTCTTCTGTCTGGCCGTATGCACAGGCGGGAGCCAGGGAAATCCATCTCTGTCCGGCCGTCTCATGCTGTTCATATCTGGCTCCAATGCTCTCCCAATACTGAAGCAGTTCCGGATCCGAAGCATCTTCGTAGCGATGTTCCAGCGCCATTGCCTCCGCCATCTTTTTCCCGCAAATGCTGTGGATATGGCGGTTTAAATCAAATGCGCTTCCCCCGGAGCGGGTGGCGGATGCAGTGCCATATAAGTTGCTGACCTTGCTCTGCCAGCGGTTGGCAATCCTTAATACCGGAATCCCGTTCCAATACTCCACCTGACTGTCCGGATCGGCAGGCATCCCGGAGTCATCCTTGTACCGGAACCCTCCAATCTCCTTTAACTGGTTTCCGGTCTGATAAACCGTGGTGACGTCCAGATACAGGTTATCCAAATCCACATAGAAAATGGAGCCCAACTCCAGCAGCGCTGCGGAAAGTAAATTATCCTTGTCCGGCACATTGGCTGCCGTATAGAGAAGAATCATTTCCTCTTCTGCAGCCATCTGATTATATGTTTCAAAATGTTCCAGCATATTCATGGCGTACCGTTTGTCACGGTAGTCTACGCTGCACTGTACGATCAGAGTTTTAGGCGCTTTCACCCGTTTCTCCAATACGGCCTTTGGGATCATTACCATCCAGCACAGATCTCCCATGCGGTATGCGTGGTAGAAAAGCCCCTTTTCTTCCCACTTTCCGGTGATTTCCGTATAGTATTCACTGTAGCTGTGAGGATCATTGACCGCATCCGTTCTTCCTTCATATTTACCAGGTTCCACTGCCAGCCGGTTTCTCTCATAGTTTTTCTTCTCAATCCAGAAAAGCAGCGGGAAGGCCTGGCAATATTTTTCTTTCCATGCCTCCGGGCTCCACAGCTCCATATTGGCATAGCTGAATTTCTCGTTTAGCATAGTTTCCTTCCCTTTCCTCTCGATTCCATTAATTTCTCCTGATAAAGCGGTAATCGTGGAACGCGTCTGTATTTAAAATAACCCCTTCTATGTCTCCTGCCATACCTACCCCGATTTCCGGATTTACCAGATACAGGAAGTTTAAGTTGTCCATAACCCTCTTATAAGCTACCTTCAGCTCTTCCTCCCGTACTTTCGGATCCATCTCGGTAGAAACCTTGTCGATGATGGAGAACAGTTCTTCGTCAACCAGCCCGGTGACACACTTATCTCTTCTTCCCAGCAGCTGAATGTACTCGTTAAATGGTTCGCCGCCCTGAGCAGTCTGCCCGCCTACGCACAGGTCATACTGTCCCGACTCCCGCATCTCTACAACCGTTGCATTGTCTAATACTTCGATTCCAATGTTAAATCCAATCTCTCCTGCCATTGCCTGGATTGCCTGCATAACCTCGTCGCCTCTGGGCATAACGCCGTTGCCGTAAGTAATGATAATCTCTTCTCCATTGTAACTGGATTCCTCTAATAATGCCTTAGCCTTCTCCGGGTTATATTCATAGCCGGCATTTTCTGCATCATAAGCTACCATAAAAGACGCGAAAGGCCAATCTGCAGCCTCTCCGCCGCCCAGAATAGAGGTACAAATCAGTTCACGGTCAATACACATAGACAGGGCCTGACGCGCCTTTAAGTCTGCCAGGGGGCTTCCTTCATTACAATTTACTGCAAAGAAATAATGACGCTGCTGGAAGAAGGTCTCTCCCTTTAACCCCTCGCTGGCAATTACGTCTAAATCGTCCAGGGCAATATCTTCTACCAGATCTACTTCGCCGGTACGCAGCGCAGAAGTACGGCTGGTGGCATCCGAAATACAGGTGTACCGAATCACATCCACATTGCTCTTATTTTCCTCTGTCCACGCCCACCAATTATCATTTCTGGTAAGGCTTAAATTCGCCGTATTCGGATCAAAGCTGTCTACCACATATGGGCCGGTTCCTACAGGCTTTTTAAAGAAATTCTCCGGATCTGCCTCATAAGCGTCTTTATCAATTACCACAAAACGGATGGAGTCCATAAAGAACCGGGGGGTTGGAGCGGTAAAATGGAAAATACAGGTGGTGTCATCCACAACTTCAACGGATTCCACTTCTTTTTGAAGCTTTGCATTTTTTAAGGTATTGTCCTGAATGACCCGTTCATAAGTAAACTTCACATCTTCTGCAGTCATTTTATCGCCATTGTGAAACTCTACATCATCTCTTAAATGTACAGTCAGATCCAGCCAGTCTTCACTCCACTCCCAGTCGGTAGCAAGCCATGGGGTATAATTTCCTTCATGGTCTGTGGCAAACAGCGGATCTCCATATAAGTATACGATCTCCACTAAGCTGGTTACCGTATCTGCATGGTTATCCAATGTAGAAAATGCTTCTTTCGTGGAAAATGTAAAGGTTACCTCCCCGGCTTCACCTGACGGCTCCCCGGCTGCCACAGTGGCAGAGGCTGCGCCTCCGCCGCTTTCTGCCGGAGCGCTGCCGCCAGAAGAGCAGGCTGCTATATTCAATGCCATTGCTACACATAATCCGAAAGAAACTATGTTCTTCCACTTTGTTTTTTTCATGTTGTACCTCCTACGGTTTCGAAATTATTTCGAAATTAAAAAGTTAGATTTGTAACACCTTTTCCCAGATTAATCTGTCAATTTGATGCCCTTATCCTAACATTTTTACAATAACACCGTCAATTTATATGTAGCCGGTTTATTAACATTTTCCCCATAAAATCCAAAATATGTTAATGGTTATCGGTTTTTATTCATAATAGACTTATGAACATACTACAGAATATTTTTAAAGACCACTATGAAAAAATGATTTATACCTTTGGCGGGGCAATGTATGCTTGTCCGGCGCAGCCAGGCAAGAAGATACCGTCTGAACTGTTACATACCATTCTGAATTTTTATAATCTCCTTGATATTATTCATTTTAATGAATATAATAACACTATACACAAGGAGGAGAGGAAGCATGAAATTTCTTTCAACGCAGGAAACCGGAAAAAAGTGGGGACTTTCAAAACGACGAGTTGCTGTCCTGTGTGCAGAGGGCCGCATCCCAGAAGTCCAGAAAACCGGGAACACCTGGCTGATTCCGGAAAACGCTGAAAAACCATCAGATGCCAGAATCAAAAGTGGCAAATATATAAAAGCAAAGCCAGCGGCACGCACAGATGCCTGACAGTATGGAGGTTCTCTATGAAATATTCTGTAGAAGAATTAAAAACCAAAAAAGAAGACCAGACTTACGATAGGAAAAGCGCCCGCAAGGAGCCAAAGGGACTGTCTAACCATATCACCGCCTTTGCCAACGCTGACGGCGGCACATTAGTCATCGGTATTGAGGATAACGGTGAAATTACAGGAATTGATGGCTATACCGAAAACGTCAATGAAATCCTGCGAGTCCCCTTTGATTTCTGTAAGCCCTCTGTCCTTATTGAAACGGAAGCTTTGGAATGCATAGATAAAAACGGGAAACCCAACCATCTTCTGGTCATTGAAATCCCCCAGAGTTCGGAACTCCATGCGAACCAGCAGGATGACGTATACTACCGTATCGGCGACAAATCCCAGAAGCTAAGCTTTGACGACCGGCTTCGGCTGATGTATTCCAAAGGCTCACGCTATTATGAAGACGAACCGGTGGCAGACTCCTCCATTGAGGATATTGATATGGACTTTGTGGCATCCTACTGTAAAAAGATAGGCTATGCCAAGTCGCCGGAGGAATATATCCGCCAGAACAAATCCTTTATTGTTACGAAAAGCGGCCGTCGGGAAATGAGCGCCGCCGCCATCCTCCTGTTTGGGAAAGACCCGCAGCAGTACTTCCAGCGGGCAAGGATCCGCTTCATCCGCTATGACGGCACGGAAGCCAAAGTCGGCGCTGAAATGAACGTAGTAAAGGATAAAGTATTTACCGGGCGCATCCTCGACATGGTGGAAAAAACGCTTTCCTTCGTCCGGGATCAGATCAAAGAACATACTTACCTCGGAAAAGAAGGAAAATTTGTCACAACACCCGAATTCCCAGAATTCGTTTGGAAGGAAATTATCATAAACGCCGCCACACATCGCGACTATAGCATCAAAGGCACCGACATCCAGGTCAAAATGTTCGATGACCGGATTGTTGTGGAAAGCCCCGGCAACCTGCCCGGCATCGTCCGCCTGAACAATATGCGCCAGGTCCACTTTTCCCGTAATCCTAAAATCGCCGCCTTTTTACATGAGTATGATTATGTGCAGGAATTTGGGGAAGGTGTTGACCGGATGTACCGGGAAATGGAAAAGGCAGGGCTGCCAGCGCCGGAATATAAGGATGTCGCTTTTATGCTGAATGCGACAATCCGGAACTGTATTGACGCGACTTCTGGCACGAGTGGCGCGACTTCTGGCACGAGTGGCGCGACTTCTGGCTCCAATACCGTCAAGAACACTGCCCAAACAGACATCTCTAAAAATGAGCTTCTTGTGTACTATTTTGTAAAAGCAAATCCGGAAGCCTCTACACGCATGATTGCCGGAAATATTAGGCTCTCTACAAGAACTGTGCAGCGCTGCATAGCAGCTTTAGTTGAAAAACGCATAATTGAAAACCAGGGAACCAGGCAACATGTAAAATGGTCCATTCTGGAACAAAGACGGTGACAAAATTTCAAAACAATTCAAAACAGCAAAGCTAATCAATATATTAAAGGCTATTAAGCATAAAGAAGGCATTTGATGATATTAGATACCATCAAATGCCTTTTCGCAGCCCTTATGCCTCCATTAATACCACTCTGTCCCTTCCTCTGTCACTCTGGCATATACCAGCTTTTTTACAGGCGGGACTTCCGTTTCAATCCGGTAGCTTTCCGTCAGTTTTCTTGCTGCTTCTGCAAATACAGTCTCATCGCTCCCGTACAAAACAGCCAGGGTGTCTCCTTCCTCTACTCTGTCCCCATACTTTTTATGAAGATAAATTCCGGCGCTCATATCAATGACGTCTTCTTTTTTGGTTCTCCCGGCGCCTAACATAACGGAAATCAATCCGCAGCTTTCCGCATCCATTCCCTGAATGTATCCTGCTTTTGGCGCTTTTACCTCGCAGGAATAGGGCGCCCTGGGGAAAAGCTCAGGATTTTGGATATACGCTGGATCCCCTCCCTGGCCTTTAAACATATTGGCCAGGGTTTGCAAAGCTGTTTGATCCCGGATGGCTTTTTCCGCCATTTTCCTGCACTCCTCTAACGTCCCTTTTCCTGCCATATAAAGCATATTGGATGCCAGGTGCAGGCACACCTGAGTTAAATCCTCAGGGCCATTTCCCTTTAGCGTCTCAATAGCTTCCATAACCTCCATAGAATTTCCAATGGCATGTCCCAGAGGAATATCCATATCTGTAATCAATGCACAGCACCGGCGGCCTGCCATGGAACCGATTGCCACCATTTTCCTGGCCAGCAGCTCAGAATCCTCCAGAGTTTTCATAAATGCGCCGCTTCCGGTTTTCACATCCAGTACGATCCCGTCGCTTCCGGATGAAAGCTTTTTACTCATAATGGATGAGGCAATCAGAGGAACACTGTCAACTGTAGCGGTTACGTCCCGCAGCGCATACAGCTTTTTGTCTGCCGGAACCAGATTACTGGTCTGGCCCATAACGGCAATTCCGTTTTCATTTACCAAACGGAAAAATTCTTCCTCTGTCAGGGAAGTTCTGGTTCCCGGAACACTTTCCATCTTGTCAACCGTTCCTCCGGTATGCCCCAAACCTCTTCCGGAAATTTTTGCCACCTTCACTCCCAGGGAGGCAACAATAGGGCCGATGATTAAAGTCGTTTTATCTCCTACTCCTCCGGTACTGTGTTTATCTGCCTTAAATCCATGAATAGCGGATAAATCCAGCTGGTCCCCGGATGCTGCGATCTCCAGAGTCAAGTCTGTAATCTCCTGATCCTCCATCCCCTGGAAATAGATTGCCATCAGCATTGCCGACATTTGGTAATCCGGTATGCTTCCGTCTGTAAAGCCTTTTATCATAAACCGGATTTCCTCTTTCTCCAGCCTCTTTCCCTGCTTTTTCTTTTCAATCAGGTCGTACATTCTCATAGCATTTTTCCTTTCCCCATTCTGCCTGGCGGACATCTCTCTTTAATGGCAACCGCTTTCTTTAATAGCTGCCCGGATCGGCCTCTTCTGCCTTAGCAAGCTTTACAATCCGGCTGGTTCCCAGACGCGCCGCGCCAAGCTCTACAAACTTTTCTGCATCCTCCATAGAGCTAATGCCTCCGGCTGCTTTTATTTTCACGCCGGTGCCTATATGTTCTGCAAATAATCGGATGTCTTCAAAGGTAGCTCCTTTTGTGGAAAATCCTGTAGAGGTTTTGATGAAATCCGCTCCGGCCTCTGTAACGATCTGGCACATCCGGATTTTTTCTTCCTCCGTCAGCAGGCAGGTTTCAATGATTACTTTTAACACTTTTGATCCGCAAACCCCTTTTATTTCCCGGATCTCTTCTTCAATCCGTTCCCACTCTTTGTCTTTTACGTCTCCCAGGTTGATCACCATGTCAATCTCATCGGCTCCGTTTTGGATTGCGTCTTCTGTCTCAAAAAGTTTTACGGCCTTTGTATTATAACCATTGGGAAAGCCAATTACCGTGCAGACCTTCATGGTATCTTTCACATAATCTTTGGCCCTTTTTACAAAAGCTGGGGGAATGCACACAGATGCAACTCCATAGGCTACTGCCTCGTCACAAATTTTTCTGATTTCCTCCCATCCTGCCTGCTGGGTCAGCAGGGTGTGATCTACATATTGAAAGATTTTTCCATCCATCTTCTATCTCCTGTTCCTCTTAGTGGTATCGGCTACTCTTTCTGGCGGGTACCGGCACGCGCCGCAAAGCGGCGCCTGCCAATTCGTCAGAGCGCATTCCAATTGTGAAACTAACGTTTCACAAGCGCTCTTCCTGGCGGGTACCGGCACGCGCCGCAAAGCGGCGCCTGCCAATTCGTCAGTTCTTCCTGTTAACCCAGATTGGGCTGGTCCATGCCATATGGTCGTCCTGTTGGGTTACCCGGACATAGTAGTAATCATCATCATCCCACTGGCTGTCCCTGTAAGAAAAATCACAGATGCCATCGGCCGTTTCCTCTGCCGCAATTACCTGATTATTCTTTAACAGTTCCACTTTTCCTCCTGCAGTTCCCATAACGCTTACATCCAGGACTATTGGTTCGCCTTTTTCAATCTGGATTTCCTGTCCCATATGGGCGGTTCCCACTTTTAAAGACGCCAAAATCCTTGCGCCGGTAGTGGCATAGGTGAACCGATCATACATTGCGTCAAATACATGTTCTCTGGTCAGTTCCGGGACAAAAACAGCAAAAATTCCGCCTTCAATTCCATGCTCCAGCTGATGAGAATCGCTTCCGGCAGTAAAGCCCATCCGGTATTTTCTTGCCAAAGCATCCTGAACCGAGCATTTTTTCATTTTTTTAATATTCTTCGTGTATTTGGAACTGCTTTCAAAGTCTTCAAAGTTGGCATGTCTGGAAAAAATCTCTACCAGCCGCTGTACCTGGGGATCGTGGAAATTCCAGTCCGTAGCCGCGCTGACCAGAACCCAGTCTGCCGCCGGATGGTGGGGGAAGGCCATTGCGCCGTATTTCTTTACGCTTTCAAACAGTTTATAAGGAGTCATTCCTCCCTCATCGCAGGAGCGGAAAATTTCTCCCTCATCCCCACGGTAATAAATATTTTTATGTCCAAAATCATATCGGTACTCATTGGGAGTCCACTCATAAGCCAGCATGCAAGCCAATTCTCCGTCCGTATTCATCAGGCGGTTGGTGGTCCGCATCCATTCCCATTCTGACTGGGAAATCCAGTCCGGATAGCAGTCATGATCCGTCAGGGCTGTAAAGTCCAAATCAGCCCTCGCCTTTGCATAATGGTAGTATTGGTCAATCTCTCCCACGCCGTCAGAAATACCGCTCTGACCGTGAATATCTCCAAATACCAGCTTCTTGCCCTCATATCCGTTTTTCTTAAGCCAGGCGTCCACTTCTTCGCGGCTTCTCTTATCAAAGGTTTTGGCCCCGGGAATGGGTTGAACAAAGTTGTCAATTGCAGTCTCCACCTCTTTATCAAAATGGCTGCTCATTTCCGCGATATTCATGGTGTTGTAGACAATACATGCATTCCGGTCCATATGGCCGTTTTTATTGGCAAACTGCCAAAGCAGATGAACCTGATCCTCCTCGTCCACCATAACGCAGGGATGAACGGCGCAGTGAGTGTCGTTATAGGACATTACCACCGGCTCAGACCAATCCTCCCCTTTTCTGCGGTAGCGGACGTTGATATTATATTTTCCCCAGGTATAGGCAAAAACAACGGTTCCCCTGCTGTTAGAGAATGTAGAAATATCATGATACCAGTTTTTATTGGTGGACAATTCCCTGGGTTCTGTTACCGTAAGACAGCCGTTTTCCATAAAAGCGTCGGTTGTCCAATAGGAAAATACCGCCTGATCCCCAATCCCGTAATAGCAGATGCTTACGCCTTTCTCTGTCCTGGCAATCACCGGGTGGGTGCCCCACTGAGGCCCTCTGTTGATAGCTACTTCCTGGCTCCAGCCGGTTTCTGTCTTTACACACACAACCGCGTCATACCGGCCGTTTTGAAAGCAATCGTATACCAGATACAGCCTGCCGTCCCCTCCCTGGCAACATTCCGGACGGTATGCCAATTCCGACTGAGTAACGGTTTCTTTCTCCAGCTTCCCTTCCTGATCCAGAAAGCAGATAACTCCATGGCTGAATCCTTTTCCCTGTCGGTTATAAACCACTGCCGGCTGATCCCCGCTTATAAACAGTTTCGGGTAGAACAGGGCCTCTCCTTTTTCTACTGTAACAATGGGGCTGTAAACGCCGTTTTTTAAGCAGCGGGCCAGGATATACCACTCCCGGCTGATACATTCCGACCAGGCAAACCATACAGAGTCCTGATTGAAAATCATTACCGGCCTTAAGGCCTCTCCCTCCCCGGAGATTCTGGTTCTGTCCTGAACCTGCCCGTCTTTTAACCAACCTGCATAAACTGCATCGCAGCCTTCTTTATACTCCTGCCAGCATACATATACTTTGCCCTCTTTGTCCATACAGATTCCCGGATACTGGCTGCTGTTATTTTCAATGTCTGTAATTTCAAAGCTCCGTTTCTTCATAAAGTCGCTCATCGCGTTCTTCCTCCTAATGTATCGGCACGCGCCGCTACGCGTCACCTGCCACTTCGTCAGAACGCATTCCAGTTGTGAAACTTTCGTTTCACAAGCGTTCTTCCTCCTATTGTATCGGCACGCGCCGCTACGCGTCACCTGCCATTTCGTCAGAACGCATTCCAGTTGTGAAACTTTCGTTTCACAAGCGTTCTTCCTCCTATTGTATCAATCATCGTCATATTTTCCAACACCCGCCGGAGCGTGAATGTGTTTTACTCCAAAGGTAAGCACCAGTAAGGTTGCCAGATAAGGAAGCATCTGGATCAGCTGAGTGGGAACCCCGCCGCCTTGAAAATGGATTTGGAGCGCATCGCAGAATCCGAACAGCAGCGCGCACAAAACCACCCCAGCCGGGTTATACCGGGATAAAATTGCAACTGCTACCGCAATATATCCCCTTCCTGCGGTCATATCCCGCACAAACATATCCATGTGGTTCAGAGATAAAAAAGCGCCTCCAAAGCCTGCTAACATGCCGCAGATCGCTACTGCCATGTATTTCATTGCATGGACCCGTACTCCCATGGCAGCCGCTGCCTTTGGATTTTCTCCGCTCATTCTCAGCCGCAGGCCAAACCGCGTTTCAAACAACACATACCAGCTTATCCCGGCAACTGCCAGCATGATATAGGCATTTACCGGCAGCCTTCCTAAAACGGATCCCACAATGGGAATTCCCGAAAAAATCACCGCGGTTCCCTCTATATCAGCCACCTGGGGAGAATTTCCCCGGTTATTCCACAAAAGCTGCATCAGCAGAGTGGTGGCTGCCAGCGCCAGCAGGTTCAGCCCGATTCCACTGATTACCTGATTCACTTTATAGCGGACGCTTAAAATTCCGTGGAGAATTCCGATAAGCATACCGCCTGCCATTCCGCACAGGAATCCGATTACAGGGCTTTTGCTGAAATAAGATCCCACCACAGCGGTAAACGCCCCCGTCATCATCATACTTTCTAATCCCAGAGCCATAATCCCGCTTCTTACGGAAAACACGCCTCCCACCGCGGCAAATACCAGCGGGATGGACATCACAATGGTAGAAACCAGGATAAAACTGATATTCTGTAAAAATCCCGTCATGATTTTTCCTCCCTTTTCTTCTTATCTTTTTTGCCTGCGGATAAAATTTCTTTCACCAACAGCGGCGCTGCCACAAAGATTACCACCAGCGCCTGGATTACATTAATAAAATCAATGGGAATACTGGTAGTGCGATTCAGTACCATAGCGCCGGATCGCAATGCGCCGAATATGATTCCCGCAAAAATAACTCCTACCGGATTTTCTCCTGCCAAAGCCGCTACTGCGATTCCGTCAAATCCGTATCCCGGCGAAAAGTTTTCAATAAAACGGTGATCCACACCTGCCACATGGCATGCCCCTGCCAGGCCGGCAATGGCGCCGCTGATAAGCATTGCCGTTACCATGACCTTTCCTACCTGGATTCCTGCGGTTTCGGCCGCTTTTCCATTCATCCCCACACAGCGGATTTCGTAGCCTTTTACCGTCCGTTCCATAAATAATTTTACCAAAATACAGGCAGCTATCGCGACAAAAAAAGCAAATGTCAATTGGTATTTGGACACCAGCCTGGGAATATATGCAGTTTTTAATATTTTCTCTGTCTGAGAAACCGCCCCTTCTGCTTTTAGAGGGCCATTTACCAGGTAAGAACAGAACAGCGCTGCGATCTCATTAAGCATTATGGTAGCAATTACTTCATTTGATCCAAATTTTACTTTCAAAAAGCCAACCAGAGCCGCAAAAAGCCCTCCTGCCAACATACCGCAAAGAAGTACCAACGGAAGATGGATAACTCCAGGCAGCCCCAAATCTATGGTTCCCACGACTGCCGCCGCCATGGCCCCGAACAAAAGCTGGCCTTCCACCCCCAGATTAATCAGGGTTGTCTTTTTGGCGAATGTAAAGGCCAGGCCTGTAAAAATCAGGGGAGTTGCCTGGGTAAAAGTCTGTGCAAGGCCGCTTTTGCTCTCAAAAGCGCCTGCCAAAATCGCTCCGAAAGCCTCAAAAGGATTATAGCCGCATACAGCCATAACCACTCCGCTGACCAGAACTGCCAATACCAGGGAGACTACCGGAAGAACCATTCCTTTTACTTTGTATTTCACTGGCCTTTCACCTCCTCCCCTTTTTCTCCGCCTGTCATCCACAGGCCAAGCTCTGTCTCTGTTACCGAGTCCGGAAAGAATTCTTTTTGGATCTTCCCGTCGTAAATCACTCCAATCCGGTCGCTTAAACATCTTACCTCGTCTAAATCCGCGGATATTAATATAATAGCCTTCCCCTGATCTCTCAGATCCAACAGGGTATTGTGAATATATTCCATGGCTCCTACATCTACGCCTCTGGTGGGCTGGGCCACGATAATGGCATCCGGATCCTGGCTGAACACTCTTGCAATTACCACTTTCTGCTGATTTCCCCCGGACAGAGAATTTAAGAGCGCCTGACTGTTTCCGGCTTTTACGGCGTACTCCTCAATCTTTTCTTCTGTGTAACGCCGTATCTCCTTTCCTTTCAGAAAGCCTTTATGAGCAAATTTCTCACGTTTATGGTAACCTAAAATGATGTTCTCTTCTATGCTCATTTCCAGAACCAGTCCTCTTGTCATCCGGTCTTCGGGAATATGCCCGATTCCCTCCTGGATAAAGCTTTCCGCATTTCCGCTTATTTCTTTTCCATTCTTTTTTATTTCAGCGCTGTCCGGCTTTCGCAGGCCTGTTAAAACTTCAATTAATTCTGTCTGCCCGTTTCCTTCAATTCCGGCAATTCCGTAAATCTCTCCTTTATGTACCGTAATCTCAATCTGATCCAGAACTTTCTTTCCATTACTGCCGGTCAGATTTAAATTCGAAATTTCCAGATACGGCGAACCCATTCCTTTATTTTCTCTGATAATGGACAGGTTTACATCCCTGCCCACCATCAGCTTTGCCAGAGTATTGGTGTCCATCTGCTCCAGCCCCAGCCCCTGCTCTACCATCCTGCCATCCCGAAGAACGGAAATCCTGTCGGCAATCTCCATGGTTTCTTTTAGCTTGTGGGTGATAATGACAATGCTCTTTCCCTCTGCCTTCAGCTTTCTCATAATCCGAAACAGATCTTCTACCTCCTGAGGCGTCAGCACAGCTGTAGGCTCATCTAGAATCAAAATGTCTGCTCCCCGGTATAATGCTTTTAAAATCTCCACCCTCTGCTGCTCTCCAACAGACAGCTCCTCTACCTTTTGAGTGGGAGAAATATGAAAGCCATACTGCTCAATCATTTCACGGACCTGATTTTCCGCTGTTTTCCTGTCAAAACGGATACCTTTTACCGGCTCATGTCCCACTACAATATTTTCTGTAACCGTCATTACCGGAGCCAGCATAAAATGCTGGTGAACCATTCCGATTCCCAACTGGATCGCCTGGTACGGATTTTTTATCACTGCCTTTTTTCCGTTGATCCAGATCTCCCCTTCATCCGGCCGGGTCATTCCATACAGGATTTTCATCAGCGTAGACTTTCCTGCGCCATTTTCTCCAAGCAGCGAGTGGATCTCTCCCTTTCTGATGCAGAAATCCGCATGATCTACGGCCCTCACCAGAGGATATTGTTTGGTAATCCCCTTCATCTCAACTGCATTCACTTTGATTCCTCCCAATCTATTTGAAATACTGATTTTCTGCTACCCAGGCATCCAGCTCTTCCTCCAGATTACAGGGAACCAGTTCTCCGGAAACGATCTTTCCTTTCACTTCTTCTACAATCTCCAAAACCTCCGGGCTTAACTCAACATTGGAATTGGCGGTATCGTAACCTACTGCCCCTTCTTTAATTCCGCTGATATAAATTCCGGGCTCCCAGGTATTATTTACAACGGCCTCCACCTCTTTATAGACCATCTCGTCCACATTTCTCAGCGCCGTAGCCGGAATATAATCCGGTTCATTATCATTCTGGTTTCCGCCTACGCCAAATGCGTAACGGCCGGACTCTTTTGCCGCATTAAATACGCCTAAACCGGAAGAGCCTGCAATATGCTGGATAAAGTCTGCCCCCTTATTGTACATAGATAAGGCGATCTCTTTTCCTTTTCCCGGATCTGCAAAGCTTCCTACTGTGGCGGTAAGGACCTCACAATCCGGATTTACATAGCGGACTCCGGCTTCAAATCCTACCACGCCTTCCTTTAAGTTGGTGGCCTCCATTCCCAAAATACAGCCAACTACATTTTCCTCATTAGAGTAGGGCAGGGCATAATCTTTTGTGCAAAGTCCTGCAATCACTCCGGTAAGAAATGTTTGTTCCTGCCATTTTGTAACAATAGACCTTACGTTGGGAGCGTCGGTCTGTGCATCAATATGGGTAATCTTCTGATCCGGAAATGATTCTGAAATCTCCAGCACCGCATCGGTCTGGTCCTGGGCCAGTCCAATGATCAAATCATACTCTTCCGTCTCTGCAAACATCTGAAAGTTGGGAAGGAAATCACTGACAGATTTTGGCTCTACATAGTCAAATTCAATTCCAAAGTCTTCCTGGGCCCGCAGCAGGCCGGCATAAGACATATCATTAAAGTTTTTATCACCCAGGCCGCCGGTAGAAAGGATAATTCCTACCTTAATCGGATCGCCGGATGCGCCGGACTCTCCCTGAGCCGCCTCTTTGGTCTGGGCTGTGGTAGCGCCTTCCGTTTTGGTTTTCTCCTCTGTGGTTTTTCCTCCACACCCTGCCAAAGAGCATACAAGAGCTGCTACCCCTAAAAGTGCGAATATCTGTTTCTTTTTCATTTTGTCCTCCTTTTTTGTGTAACTTGTCCGTTTTCTCAGTAACTATAAATGTATTTTAATCAATATTGTCTAATTTTTACAGGGACAGATTTGACAATGCATTGTATTTTCTTGTCTTTTTCCCCAATATTCCGTATTTTTTCGGTACAAATTTGACATTTATCACTATTTTAACCAAACCTTTTGTGCCCGGCGGCGGACTTTTACAAGAAAAAGGCCTGGGCATCTGCTGAATATCGATGCCCAGGCTTTTTCTACTGTTTTGCCTGGTTTCGCTCCTCGTCCGGAGTCTTTCCCATATATTTTTTATATAGTCTGGAAAAATAGCTTTGGGTAGAATATCCTACTGCTGTTGCTATGTCTGCTATCTTCCGGTCTGTATGAATCAAAAGATCTCTTCCATGATTTAAACGGCACATCATCAGATAGACACTAAAATTCTCTCCAACCTCGTCCTTAAATAACCTGGAAAAGTATTCCGGTGACCGGTAGATATGGCTCGCCACATCTACCAGAGAAATATCCCGATTATAATTTTCGTGAATATAGGCCAGCGCCCTGTCAACAGACTCGGAATAAGGTCCGTTTTTCTTATCATAAAGTTTTTGGATTAGCTCTTCGCAACGCCTCCTGCAGGCCCCCATTGTCAGCAAATGCTGCCCGCCTTTGGCCTGATCTTCCCCTAACGGATCTAAGTGGTAATATTGCTCTTCCACAGCAATTACCATTCTCTGGCACCGTTCTATGGCCCACTGGGAGTCGGGAAGACCCACTTTTTCAATTGTCTCAAACCACTGCCTCATCTGGCTTAACGTTTCTTCATACTGTTTGTGAGCCAGGTTCCACAAAATCTGCTGATAGGCGGCCCGGACTGCCTCCCGGGAAAGACCGGAAGGGCCTGTTTTTTCACAGTAAATCAGTACCCTTTCCCCCTCATGAAAGAACAGATGATTTTCTGCCTCCACCGCCTGTCTGAGAGCATGAATCAGAGCCGTTCTGTCTGAAAAAAAGGCGCTAATTCCCACCGCTTTCTCATATTTCTCCCCTATTCCTCTTCCTATCTTCCCCATTGCTTCTTCTAATTTTTGCTTTCGGTTATCCTGGGCAATAATAAAGTCATACTCCTGTCTGGATGCCAGAAACAGTTTTGCTAAATTTTCTTTTTCTACAAGTTCTATCAGCTGGTCCGCTTCTATTTCCCCTTTTCCGCGGCGGATACATAAGACCTGCCCTCCTTTTCCGGCTTCCACCCCAATGGTATCTAAAAATTCATTCATTGCTTCCGGTGTCTGGCACTGATACAAACCAAATAAATCGATAAAACCGCTGGGCAAAAGTTCCCGCACCTTATGTTTTACAATTTTTTCTTTATTCTCATTGATTTTATCTAAAGCCCCAATCAAATCCCCGGCACACATCTCTGACTTTAGCAGGTATTCTTTTGCGCCATAGGTAATCGCCTGCTTTGCATAAGAAAATTCTGCATAATTGGTCATAACAATAAATGCAGTAAAGGGAGCAATCTCCTTTGCCCTCTTCATCAGCTCCAGCCCGTCCATCCCAGGCATGCTAATGTCTGCAACCACGACCTCCGGCATTTCTTTTTTAATAAGCTTAAGAGCTTCTTCCCCGGAAGAAGCCAGCCCAACTACCGAAAAGCGTTCTTTCTCCCGCAGAATACAATATTCCACCCATTCCCGAATGGGCGCTTCATCATCAACAATCAGAACCCGAATCATTGGTCTCCTCCCTCCTTATTCACTGGAAGAATAAACGTAACTGTTGTCCCCTCTCCCTCTGTGCTGTCAACCTTCAAGCCGAATTCTCTTCCAAAATTCATCTGAATTCGATCATGAACGTTTTGGATCCCCACTCTGCTCATATGCCCTGCCTTTTCAAAATTGTCCGGCAGTTCTCCGGCTTTAATCCCTCTCCCGTTATCTGCAATTACAATAAAAAGCTTTCCCTCTTTTTCATAAGCGCTGATTGTGATCTGGCACATTTGCCCCGGTATCATGCCATGGAAAATAGCATTTTCCACGATAGGCTGTAATATAAATACAGGAATCCGATTTTCAAGAACTTCCTCCGAAGCCTGACAGTCCACCTGAAAAGCATTTTGATACCGCATCTTTTGAAGTTCTGTGTAGTCTTTAATGGTCTCTAATTCTGTTTTCAAGGTCACAAATTCGTTGGAATAAGACAGGGATTTTCGAAGGATTTTGGAAAAATGGAGCAGCATGTCCTCTGCCTCCTGGTTTTTCTTCATTTCCACAAAAAATCGGATAGAGCTAAGGGTATTGTAAATAAAATGAGGGTTAATCTGAGTCCGCAAAAAGTCCAGTTCAGCCAGCCGCTTTTTCTTTTCCCCATCTTTTATCTGTTCCCGGGATTCTTCCAGGCGTTCCACCATACAGTTAAATGCCTGGGACATTTCCCCAAACTCATTATTCTCTCTATAGTCCAGCCGCGCCAGCATATTGCCTCTGGAAACCTCGCCCATTTTTTCTTTAATCTCCATTACCGGCTTTAACAAGCGTTTCTCGCATATCCGCAGCATATTCCACAGCAGAATAATAGCGCCGGTAATGATAATCACAATAAAAAAACCGATCTTTTTCAGGGAACTCAGCATCCCTGATGTATTGATCGTTTCGATGAGATACCAGCCTGTGCCCGGTATTTCGTCATATAAGAAATACGCTTTTTCATGGCCATTTCCTACTATAAGCTTCCCGTCCGTCCTTTCCTGTATTCCCCCTACTGCAATTCCGCAGAATTGACCTATCTGGGGCTTTCTCTTCCCTGAAATAATAATTCCCTGCTTATCGGTCACATAGAAGTTCTTTCCTTTGTCAATTAAGTTCCGATAGCTTTCATACAGATTCTTTTCACTGATATTTAACACCACTGTTCCCAATGTCTCGCCGGATAAGTGGTCCTTTATTCTCCGCACAATTAAAAATGTATATTTATAAATCCCTTTTGCGCTTTCATTTTTTAATGGCCCTAAAAAGCGGAAATCTTCCTCCCAGTCCAATGCAATTTCCTGGTCTGTGTATTGCTTTAGAAGATCAAATCCTTCTTTCTTTGTCATACTGTCTGTGTAGACAGTCCCATCATTGGCCACAACATAGGTATCTACCAGAGGGCTAAAGTTTGAATATGCCCAAACATAATTATCCAACAGCTTCTGAATGTTGTCTACAACTGCTTTCTCTTCTCTGTCCTGCCTGGCAAGGAGGGTTATTATTTCGCTGTTGCTTGCAATTTTATCACTGAGATAATTGTACTCTGTCAACCTGATTTTTGTTACCTGACCAATTTGCTTAAGAATATTTTTATTTAAGAAGAACATTTCCTCTTCCAATTCTGTTTTGGCATAAAAATATATGATACAACCTATCAGCAGCACAGCAGCTGTTACAATTCCTCCCATTATGTGAAAAAGCTGTCTGATATAGCTTTTGTTCTTCATATGCATATCCGCCTCCGTATGAACTCCTAAAGCACTGAAAAGCAAGCATTATCATACTATCACATTTTTTCAGACTATGCAATTTATCGACTTTAAGAGCACTTTCTCATGATACAAAAAAAGGACTGCCTTTCCCCCACAGAAAGCAGTCCTTGTGTCACGATCATGAAACCGTCACATTAGATAGTTTTTATCCTGGCATCCCCATACCAAAATAAAACTTTGTATAAGACATCCCCATGTCTCTTACAGGTTAAATATACCATTTTTCTTATTGTAAGTCAATATGTCGTTGTTTATTTTTTACAAAAAAGTATTATCTTGCTGTATCTTTTTCTGCTATTTTGTCAATTATTGAAACAATTTGTCGTATTGAGCAATCTATTTAATAAAAAATCGCCCTTCCTCGAACAGTATATGCAATTAATGCGTATACTCTTGCCGGATTGGAACATACTTTTCTTAGTAAACCTGCATGCGCCCGGAAGCGGACGCGCCACCACACATGAAAATCTGGCGGGCGCATGGGCATCCCTGAACTTATGCCGCCTAATCGGCGGCGGACTTTTAAAGTAAATATATCCTGGATTTTAGCAGAGAGAGGAAGTGGTATTTTTGGAATTTTCAAAAACATTATCCGATAATATGGACTATCTGAAAGAAACCCTCCACACCGCCGAGAATTTTGATGTGGTCTACAGGGTGGTAAAGATCGGCGGCCGCAATGCCTGTCTGTATTTTGTAGACGGCCTTACCAAAGATGAGGTACTTTTAAAAGTGCTTCAGGTTTTCTCCGCCGTTAAGCCGGAAGATATGCCTGAGGATGCCCACGGCTTTTCCAAACAATATATTCCCTATGGGGAGATTGGGCTTCTAAAGGACTCTGACACTATGATTGTCCAGCTTCTTACCGGTATCTCTTGTCTGTTTATTGACGGCTATGACGCCTGTCTCACCATAGATTGCCGTACTTACCCGGCGCGCAGCGTATCAGAACCGGACAAGGACAAAGTTTTAAGAGGATCCCGGGATGGCTTTGTAGAAACGCTGATCTTTAATACTGCCTTAATCCGCCGCCGGATCCGGGATCCCAAGCTTACCATGGAGATTATGACTGCAGGGGAAAGTTCCCATACAGATATCGCCATCTGTTACATGAAAAATCGGGTGGATACCCATCTTCTGGACAAAATCAAATCAAGGATTCAGCGTCTTCACGTTGATGCTCTTACCATGAATCAGGAAAGTCTGGCAGAATGTATCTATCCTCATAAATGGTACAATCCTTTCCCCAAGTTTAAATTTTCCGAGCGGCCCGACACTGCCGCCGCTTCGATCCTGGAGGGAAACATCGTAATTTTGGTTGACACTTCCCCGGCAGCCATGATTCTGCCTTCCTCCGTATTCGATATCATTGAAGAAGCAGACGATTACTATTTTCCGCCTCTTACCGGAACCTACCTGCGATTATCCAGAATGATCATCACTCTGCTGTCCTTGTTTTTGACTCCGCTCTGGCTGCTGCTTATGCAAAATCCCCGGATCATTCCTCCCTGGCTGGAGTTTATTCAGCTATCCGATGATCTCTTTGTCCCCCTGATCTTCCAGCTCCTGATACTGGAGTTTGCCATTGACGGCCTGCGTCTGGCCGCCGTCAACACTCCCAGTATGCTAACCACTCCTTTGAGTATTATCGCCGGTATTGTCATGGGAGAATACGCAGTAAAATCCGGATGGTTTAACAGTGAAACCATGTTGTACATGGCCTTTGTAACTGTAGCCAATTATTCCCAATCCAGCTTCGAACTGGGGTACGCGGTAAAGTTTATGCGTATTTTGATTTTGGTTCTCACCGCTCTTTTTAACTACCTGGGCTTTGCGGCAGGTGCTGTTTTCTCTATATGCGCCATCATTTTCAACAGGACCATTGCGGGAAAAAGCTATATCTATCCTCTGATTCCCTTTAGCTGGTCAGAATTAAAAAAGCGGTTTTTCCGCAGCCGCCTGCCCCATACAGAGAAAAGCTAACAGGATATTTTATACAAACCACAAGTCTTCTTTTGTAGTGGAAATTGCGTCTGCTCCGGCGGAAAAAGCTGCCATAATGTCCTTTTTATCCGATATCAGCCCTCCGGCAATAATGGGAATATCTGTATATTCCCGGATTTCCTTTAAAACCTTTGGCATTACCCCTGGCATAATCTCCACCAAATCGGGATGAAAGGTGTCAATCTGCTTTTTAGTGGTATTCATTGCCATAGAGTCAATAATAAAGGTTCTCTGGATTCCAAACAGTCCCAGCTCCAGAGCCCGTTTTACCAGGAGCGGCTTAGTGCTGATAATTCCGTCTGCCTGGGTATTTTGTTTTACAAAGTCTACCGCTATCTCTTTGGCGTTTAAGCCGGCAATTAAATCCACATGAACAATGGCGGTTTTGCCCCGGGCCTTTATCTGATCTACAATTGTGCCAATATTGCAAATGCTGCCATAGAGGACAAATACCACCTGACATTCCGATTCAAAGCACCTTTTCAGGCCTTTTTCATCCTTTACTGCCGCTATTACAGGAGATGTCTCCAATAGTTCTATTGCTTTCATCTCCGTTCCTCCTTCCTATTTCTATTCTAACGTATTCTCAAAAAAAGAGCCGGGAAACGCGTCCCCGGCGCATTTTGCCGGACCCTCCATAGTCACAATAGAAAACACGCAGACAGCTTGATCTGCGCGTTTTCTCGGTGCCGCCTGAGGCGGTTATTTTTTACTGTCAAGCCAGCTTTTGCAAACTTCCGGGTAATTGGTAATAACGCTATCGCAGCCCCACTCATAAAGCTGCTCCAACGCGCCCATATCATTAATGGTCCATACATTTACCTCAATCCCGTTTTCTTTACAGCCCTTTACTTCCTCTTCAGTCAGGCCCTTTACTCCCGGATGGTACGCCTCAAAGCCATACTTCTTACAGTAATATCCGGCATTGCCCAGGCCCTTATGCTCCAGCAGAGCGCCACAGTAACGGGTTGGATCCAGCTTCTTAATCTGTACAAGGGACATGTGGTTGAAGGAAGAATACAGTACCTTATCTACCAGTCCGTACTTGCGAACCAGTTCCATGGTCTTTTCCTCCAGCTCCCCATAATAATATACGCTGCTTTTAATCTCAACATTGGTAACCAGATCGGTCTGACTTACCCATTTACAGTACTCTTCAAAGGTGGGAACCGGCTGGAATCCATATTTCCCTCCATAAATTTTGCCTGCGTTGAATTTTGACAGTTCTTCGTAGGTATAATCCCTGACATACCCGGAGCCGTCAGTAGTGCGGTCAATGGTTTCATCATGGATCACTACCACAACTCCGTCCTTGGTAAGCTGAACATCCAGTTCAATTCCCTCACATCCGATCTCTGCTGCCTTCTGAAAAGCAAGCATGGTGTTCTCCGGATACTTTCCACTGTATCCTCTGTGGGCATATACTTTCATGTTATATCCTCTTTTCTGTCTGGTATTATTTCATTGCCGCCTTTGAGTATCCGGTCAGCATATATTTCTGGAAGATGAAGAACAGGATAATTACAGGCATAACCGCCAATACCGCGCCTGCCATAACCTCGTGATTGTTCATGGTTTCCTGGCCTGCAAAGGTGTTTTGCAGGTATGCAAGACCTATCGTCAATACACGGCGTTTTTCATTCATGGCGATGATTTTGGGCCAGAAGTAGGAGTTCCAGCCATCAGTAAAGGTAACCAGGATAACGGTGAACAGGGCGGATTTACACATGGGAGCCAAAATCTGAGTAATGATCCCCACTCTTCCCAGACCGTCCATTCTCGCTGCCTCAATATAACTGTCATCAATAGCCATAAAGTTCTGTCTCAGCATGAAAATAAAATAGGGTGAAACCGCTACAGGAAGAATCAGACCCATAAAGGTATCTGACATTCCCCAGTTGGCCATCATAATATAAATCGGAATAAAAGTAACCTGAATGGGGATCATCAGCGCTCCCAGCACGATGATGAAGCACAGGCCCTGGCCTTTGAATTTGCCTTTGGAGAATCCATAGCCTGCAAACACTCCGGTTACAACCTGGGAAACCAGGATTCCGGCAGTCATAACAATGGTGTTGTAGTAGTATTTGGCAAAGTTGCCGCGGTTTAATACGTTGGTGTAGTTCTCAAAGTGGAACTCCTTCGGCCATAAGGTGGGAATCGCAAGCAGAATCTCTTCCTGGGATTTTACGGAAGAAATCAGCATCCAGTAAATAGGAAACACTACGATAATCATTACAATTATCGCAAGGATCCACTGGGCTGCCGCTTTGATTTTCCGGTTGCGTTTTGCCGCCTCATTGCGTTCATTTTGGCTCATTGCTTTACTCATGACGGCCCTCCTTATGAATCATAGGTTACGTTTCCGCTGGAAATCTTCATCGTGGCCACCGTGATAATCAACAGCAGGAAGAAGAAGAAAATACCTACTGTGGACGCCCGATCCATACGGAAGTCAACCATTGCGTAACGGTAAATATTATAAACGAATACCTCTGTAGAACGGTAAGGACCTCCCTGGGTCAAAATATCTACAGACTGGAATACCTTCATAGAGGACAAGAAGGTGGTAACAAACAGGAACAGGGTTGTGGGCGACAACATGGGAAGGGTAATCTTAAAAAACTTCTGGATCCCGTTGGCGCCGTCCAGAGAGGCCGCCTCATAGTAATCCGTGGAGATACCCATCATTGCAGATAAGTAAACCATCATGCCGTAGCCAATACAGCGCCATCCGGTCAGCATCAATACGGAAATTAAAGCTGTATTCCGATCTCCCAGCCAGTCTACTGCGCTGATTCCAAACACGGAAAGAATATAGTTTAAAATACCGGAATCCGTATTTAAAATCCACAGGAATACGACTGCTGCCGAGGACATTGCCACATACTTGGGCATAAAGACCACTGCTCTCATTGCCGCAAAGCTGTTGGTCATACGGTTAAAGATCAATGCGAAAATCATGCCGCCGATCAGGGTAATGGAAAGCTCTCCGATGGAGTAAAGGATGGTTACCCTAAGGGAATTCCACAGGTATTTGGTTCCGGATCCGGCAAAGAGCCATTTCCAGTTCTTTAATCCTACATAATTCCATGTATCATTTAACAGGTTCCAGTCGGTAAGGCTTATCCGAAATAGTTCTACGATAGGATAGTAAGTAAAAACTGCCAGGAAAATCAGCGCCGGTACAACACAGCAAAAGTCCTTAATCGCAGATATCTTTCTGGGATTGATTTGTTTTTCTTTCATAGTTTCCTCCTATTGACGCATTCACTGCGTCATCCAGGTAGATTTGGAAGCTCCCTTCCAATCTTTATGCCTCCTGACTTATAACTCCGCTTCCCTGCACATGGGAAGCGGAGCCTTGCCTTTATTGCTTATGCGTCACCTAAAACATCGTTGATCTCGTCAGCCATCATCTCCATAGCTTCCTGAACATCTCCGCCTTCCATAATAAGCTCGGCCATGCTGTTCTTCCAGATGGTTGCTAACTGAGACCATCCCTTGTGCTGAATTCTGGGGTTAATTAAGTCTAAGTTGTCAAAGATAGGCTGGAATGCCGGCTTCTTCTCTAAGAATGCCTTGCCTTCCTCGGTCTCCAATACAGACTTTCTGGTGGGCATGTAACCAGTACCTTCTGCCCAGGTCATGTTTACGTCCTTACCAACCAGGTACTGCATAAACTGCCATGCAGCATTCTTGGTTGCCTGATCGTTCTTGGAAGGAATTAAAACGACGCAGCCGCCGATTTCCTGATTCTTGGTCTCAGCGCCGGGCAGCCAGTGCATGCCTACTTCGAAGTCCACCTGATCCACGTAGTTGTTGTACAGGGAGGTAGTATGTACTACGGATAAAGCCTTGCCGGAGATAAAGTTCTGTCTCATATTGGAGGAAGCGTCATCAGCAGTACCTGTCCAATAGGTGTAACCGTTGTCGCACCACTCCTTGATCTTGGATGCAATCTCGATAGCCTTCTCGCCGCCTAAATCGGTGCTGACCTGGTCATCATTGATAATCTTAACACCCTGGTTTAAATAGAATGTCTCAAAGTACCACTGATCCCAGCCAGGGATAATGGTTGCATACATCTCGGTGCTGCCGTCAGCAGCTTTTACCGTACCTGCCTCCATGAAAGCGTCCATGTCAGCCCAGGTCTCGGGAAGGGTAATTCCCATCTCGTCAACCTTATCTTTGTTGTAGTACATAATCTGAGTGGAAATTAAGAATGGTAAGGAAACCTGAGTACCATTGTACTTAGCTGCCTCCAGCATACCATTACCAAAGTCCTCTACATCATAACCGGTTGCCTTGATGTAGGGATCCAGGTTCTCGGTTAATCCGCCTGCGCCGTACTCTGCAACATAAGGAGTATTTGCCACGGTAATTGCGGGAAGACCGGTGCCTGCTGCGTGAGCTGCTACCAGAGCCTCGTTTAATTTTGAATAGCTTCCGATATATTCAGCCTCTACGGTAATTAAATCCTGTGAATTGTTAAAATCTGTAACAACCTGATCTACGATTCCGGAATACTGATCCTCCAGTGCATGCCACCACTTAATGGTAATGGGCTCGGTTACTTCGTAGTTAGACGGATCGGCCGGAGCCGCATTCTCAGCCGGAGCTTCGGTTTTAGCAGCCCCTCCTGCTGCGCCGGTAGAACCTCCGCCGCTACACCCTGCAAGTGTGCCGGCTGCCATTGCTGCAGCCAGAACTAATGCCATTCTTCTTCTCATAAATTGTTTCTCCCTTCTTTAATTTTTCTTCCTGAATCCAGTCTCTCTGTAGCCTTATTTTCTTAAAGTTGGCATAAAAAAAGAGATGCAGCATATAACAAAACATACCCTGGTACGCCTCTACTATTTGCTTTCATCTCATTCTCTCTTAAAGCAGACTGTATTCTATTTATGTACTAATGGTATCATAAAACGACCTTCCTTGCAAGTGATTTTTGTAACTTTTTACTTGCTTTTTTAAAGTCCTTACCACTATTCTCACAAATTTTTGTCCCTTTTTCCGAATTATTGATGAATTTTTCACAATTTTTACGATTTTCTATTCTATAATATCGGAATCTTCTTTATCCGGTTCCATATACTTCTCAAAAACCCATCGAAAAAAAGGAGACGCAAGCCCGCTTGCAAAAGCAAACCAAATCATAAAAAGCTCTGGAAAAATCCAGGTAATAGCCCCAAAAAGTGCGTAAATAACCAGAATTGTAACGGATACATGCAGATTTCCCATGGCCATTACAAATGCGCCCCCCACCGTCTTTTTTATGGAAAACCGAAAAAAAGCAGTCAGAGGAAACAGATAAATTATTGTTAATAAATAAACAAAAAAGATACTTGCCAGAACCACTCTTACCGCCCATTTTACTCCATCCGAAAAGGGTAAAAACTGGCAGCAATAGAAGTCCAGCGCCAAAAACAGCCCTGCTGCCGCAGTCCCCAGCCATAAAAGAGTTGACGGAAAAAAACTTTTTGTAAAACCTTTGTAAAAACTCCTCCACACATAGCCTTCCTCATTTCGGATAAGCCTCAAAGTATACTGAAAAAGTGCCGTGGTAGACGCCCCTATGGTAACGATGGGAAGGGAAAACAGCGCCCAAAAAATCCCCAGAAGGCACAGGTTCATAACCTTATCCATAAATGTAAAGAAACGGTTTTCCGGGTTGAAGATTCCATTGATATTCATATCGTACAAATCCTTTCTGTACCCTCAGTGAACAATGGCACACACGCCCCTTTTGTCCACTGAGGGTATATAAATCCCAGTATATCATTTTTTGTCCGTTTATGGTACAATGGATATACTCTGATCCAATAAGGGCAGCAATCTGGAGGCGCTTTATGAAATTAAAAGACAAACTGATTCGAGACTGGAAGAAAGACCGTGAAACTCTGAAAACATTAAATTTCCGGCAGAAGCTCCAGTTTATTTTAGATTATTACCGGGGACAAATGTTTATTCTGTTTGTCTTTTTTATGATCGCATTTTATATCGGAGATATGGTCTATCAAAGCAGCCAAACCATTGATTTACAGGGATTTTTCATCAATGACCGGCAGAATTTATTTCCGGCGGAAGAATTAATCAAAGATTTTTCTTCCTATATGAGCACTCCGTCAGGCCACCGGATCGCTTTTGAGGATTCCCTTTATGTGGATCTGGAATCCAGCAATGAATATAATGCCGCCAGCCAGGGAAAGCTTGTGGCTTATGTGGCGGCCAGGGAGCTGGACTTTTTTGTAGCTCCAGAAGCCCTGGCTCAGTATTATGCTGATTCTTTCCTGCTTTACGATCTGGAAGAATTACTTCCCGCAGAATTGCAGGAATACCTGAAAAATGATTTTTATTATGCCGCCGACGGGACAGGGGAGGAAAAAGCCTGCGGGCTCAGTCTTAGCCGTTCCCGCTTTTTACAGAATCCGGTATATGACGGGACCGAAGATTATTACCTCCTGGTTCTCTCCTACACTCCGCGGACCGACGCTCTGATTTCTTTTATTAAATATGCCTATCCTCAGTGGGAAGAGCCGCTCCAAGCCCATTAATGGCTGGCCAGCAAACGCCCGATCTCTCCCAGAGATTCAAAAATGGCATCCGGTTTGATTTCCGAGGCGGCCACATCTTCCAGCCTGGTCTCCCCGGAAAGCACCAGCAGGCCCTTCCCTCCATGGTTGACTCCCGTGGCCACGTCTGTATACAAACGATCCCCAACAAATCCTGTCCGTTCTGTGGGAATTTTTGTTTTATCAAAGATCATCTGGGCTGTCTCTTTATAGGGTTTTCCCAGGTATCTGGGCCGGACGCCCGTAGACAGAGTCATAGCGGCGCAGATCGCTCCGCAGTCAGGGATAAAGCCTGTGTCTGTAGGACAGTTGATATCCGGATGAGTGGCTAAAAAAACCGCCCCTTCCCGAATCAGGGTACATCCCTTCTCCAGCTTTTCATAGGTAAGGGTTTTGTCAAAAGCCGCCACCACAATATCGGCTTTTTTGTCTGTCAAATGGATACCGGAGTCTCTCATATTTTCTTCTAAAGGAGGGGTTCCCATGAGAAACACAGAGGCCCCCGGATATTCTCTATTTAAAAAACGGATAGCCACGTCGCCAGAAGTCATAATCTGGTCTCTTGTAATCTTACATCCCATTCTATCCAGCTTTTTCATGTAATTTTCCGGAGACTGGGAAGAGTTATTGGTAAAAAACAGGAATTTCTTTCCTTTCTCCCGACATATACGGATAAAATCCAGGGCCCCTTCTATGATGAAATCGCCCATATAAAAGGTTCCGTCCATGTCCAATACAAACAGCTCAAGCTCTTCCAGCAGCTTCTTTTTATTTGCGTCCAAATTGCGCCTCCCAATAGTCAACACCTCCACTGCAAACAGCGGGGTATTGACTCCTCGCGGCATTCGCCAAATACCCGTGCAGGCACGGTGCTTGGCTCATTGCTCGCGGAAATAAATTGACTTCTGAAAAAGGCGCTTGGGGAGAATCTCCCCAGCGCCTTTTGCTTTTGGAAGCCACTTTTTTACGAATGTAACTTGTTCAGTTGTTCCTTTTATGCCTTGGCAACGTTTTTGGTGGCAATCACCGGAACACCGGTTCCTGCACAGTCTGCAATTACTACATCGCCAATTGCCACAGGGGCCGGGATGGTTACCTGACGGATCTCATCCATAATTTCAAATATCTTGCCCTTGGGGATATCTTCTTTGGTTTTTACAGAAACCATCTCGATGGCGCCGCCGGCTACATGTACACTGGAAGTAACAATTCTGGTGGGGCTTAATACTTCTTTTCTCGCGTAGTCATCGCCGCGCTTGCAGGTATTTCCGCTTACATCCATCTGGTCGCCGTCAATTTTAACAGTCAGCGGGCAGCCTAAGGGGCAGCCAATACAGATTAATTCTCTTACCTCCATGTTATTCCACCTCCGTACAAATCACAATATTCTTAAGATCCGGGTAATCGGCAAAGCTGTCTTTCTTTAAAACAACCTGCTCCATCTCGCCGGGAGCCAGCACCTTTTTCTTTCTCTTGGAAATCTGAACCCCGTCATAGTAAACGCTGATGTAACGATCCTTGTAAACGTCGGCTACACGGAAACGAACCGTGATCTTGTCCTGCATGTTGTTTACATCAATTGACTGGGGAACCGTATAGCGGACGCCGTTCTCTGCCTTTAACTCTACCATATGGCCTGCTTCTCTCTCTTTGCCGGCCTTTACATACTCTGCCGCATTGGTTCCTGCCAATGTAGCTTCCTCTGATACATAGTCTACCAGATCGTGTACGTGAAGCACATTGCCGCAGGCAAATACGCCTTCCGCGCTGGTCTCCAGCTGATCGTTTACCTCCGGTCCGGAAGTAATGCGGCTCATGGAAACGCCGATCCCTTTGCTAAGCTCATTCTCCGGAAGAAGTCCTACGGACAGAAGCAAGGTATCACAGGTATAGTGTTCTTCCGTACCGGGAATGGGTTTCCGATCCGGACCAACCTCTGCCAGGGTGATACCGGTAACTCTCTCCTTGCCCTCAATGTTTACAACTGTATGGCTTAACTTTAACGGAATCCCGTAGTCATCCAGACACTGTACAATATTTCTCTTTAATCCGCCGGAATAAGGCATCAGCTCTGCCACTACCTTAACCTTAGCGCCCTCTAAGGTCATTCTCCTTGCCATAATAAGTCCGATATCGCCGGATCCCAGAATTACAACCTCTTTTCCTACGCTGTATCCCTCAATGTTCATCAAACGCTGAGCAGTACCTGCGGAGTAAATACCGGCAGGACGGTAACCCGGGATATTTAACGCGCCTCTTGCTCTCTCCCGGCAGCCCATTGCCAGAATAACGGCTTTTGCCTTAATGGTGGTTAATCCATCCTCACGGTTGATCACAGTAACCTCTTTATCCTTGTTAATATCAATCACCATGGTGTTTAATTTGTAGGGGATCTTCTCCTCCTCCACCATCTCAATGTAGCGGGATGCGTACTCGGGACCGGTTAACTCTTCTTTAAAGGTATGCAGGCCAAAGCCGTTGTGAATACACTGATTTAAAATACCGCCCAGGCAGTTGTCACGCTCTAAAATCAGGATATCCTGGATACCAGCTTTTCTTGCTGCCACTGCTGCTGCAAGGCCTGCCGGGCCTCCGCCGATAATTACAATATCATGTGCTGTCATGTCGCTGCCCTCCTTATTTATCTTTGCTGCCGGTTAACATGTTGGAACCGGGTGCGTTCTTGCAAATGTCTTCCATCTTCATACCGCGTTCTCTGGCCAGAATCTCCATGGTTCTGGGGGTGCAGAAACCTGCCTGGCAGCGGCCCATGCCCTGACGCACACGGCGCTTGATGCCGTCTAAGGATACAGCTCCTAATGTGCGGTTAATCGCATCCATAATCTCGCCTTCGCTGACGCCTTCACAGCGGCATACAATTGAACCATACTCGGGGTGCTCTTTGATAAGAGCCGCCCGCTCTTCCTTGGTCATATGCTCAGGACGGACAAAACCTTTTCTCTTGCCGTTCCAGTTTTCTTTCTTAGGAGCTCCTGCCTTCTTTGCAACCAGCTCTGCCACATACACACCGATAGCCGGCGCACTGGAAAGCCCGGGAGATTCAATCCCTGCCGCATCAAAGAAGTTCTCTGCATCCTCTGCCTCGCCGATTACAAAATCATCGCCTTCTTCATGGGCACGGAGACCGGAGAAAGAGGTGATAACCTGGCGGAAGGGAACATTCTTTACACTTACATTGGCCTTTTCCATAACAAATGCCAGCTCTTCTGCGGTGGTTTTGGTCGCTTCCTTATCCTCTAAATTGGTTGCGGTAGGGCCGGTGAGAAGATTTCCGTGGATGGTAGGAGTAACCAGGATACCCTTGCCAAGCTTGCCCGGAAGCTGGAAGATGGTCTTGTCAACGTGATTTCCCGCCTCTTTATCCAATAAGCAGTAATCGCCCTTTCTGGGGATAATGTGAAGCTTCTTTTCGCTTACCATGTTGTGAATCTCGTCTGCGTAAACACCTGCTGCATTGATTACGTAGGTGGTGTGGATGATGCCGTTGTTGGTGGTAATGCGGTAACCACTGTCAGCCTTCTTTACATCTTCTACCTTGGTATTAAAAATAAATTCTACTCCATTGTCACAGGCATTCTCAGCCAGCGCTATGGTCAAACCAAAGGGACATACGATGCCGCCGGTGGGCGCATAGAGGGCCGCAACTGCAGTATCCGTTATGTTGGGTTCCATCGCTCTTGCCTCGTCCCCGGTAATAATCTTTAAATCCGGCACGCCGTTCTTTACGCCTTTATCGTACAACTCCTGAAGGGCAGGCATGTCTTCCTCCGCAAAACACAGGATCAAAGAGCCATTTCTCCTAAATTCAAATTCCAGATCCTCTGCAAGCTCTCCCATCATGCGGTTGCCTTCCACATTAAATCTGGCCTTTGCAGAGCCCGGGGCTGCGTCATGTCCCGCATGGACAATGGCGCTGTTAGCTTTGGATGTGCCGGAGCAAACATCCTCTTCCCGCTCCACTACACATGCGTGCAGCTGGTAACGGGAAAGCTCTCTGGCGATGGCACAACCGGTCACGCCGCCGCCGATAATCACCGCATCGAAATTCAATTCCTTCATTTCTTCTCCTCCATTTACGTTTTTATGCCCTTAGTAGACTAAAAAAGAGTAAGGAAAACAACGGGCTTGTCCGTTTGGTTTACCTTACTCTATGGTCTCACAGGTGTCTTATTAAGCTGCTTTCATGCTAACACAGTTTGACACCAATTGTCAAGAAATTCCAGTAAACCTGCCACTATTTTTTTTATAACAGTTCATTCACTGATTGCCATAACCGATTTTTCTTCTGCCAGATTGGAAAACAGAGCCGATTTGTCAAATCCCGGAGGATAGATTACCTCAAACTCCAGTTTTACTTCATCCTTTTTATTCTTGTGAATCTTAACAGCAGAAATTTCCACCCTTTGCTTCTCCAGGAAATTTTCCATCTTTTTTACGGCCCCTTCCTCCTGGGCAATAGTCATTCGAATAATTCCGCCGGATGCCGCATCTGCAAAATGGGCAATCCTGTGGGTAATGTCCTGCATCAGGATAATCATAAGGCCGGATGCAATGCCGATCACGTAAAGGCCGGATCCCACTGCCAGGCCTACGCCCGCCGTAGCCCAGATGCCCGCCGATGTGGTAAGTCCGCTAACCAGGTTGTTACGGACAAAGATGACTCCGGCTCCTAAAAAGCCCACGCCGCTGACAACCTGAGCAGCAATACGGGAGCCATCGCTTTTTCCGAACTCCAGGATATCAATAAAGCCGTATTTGGATACTACCATCATCAGGGCGGATCCCATGGCTACAAGAGCATGAGTACGGATACCGGCGGATTTGTTCCGGTTTTTTCTCTCGTTTCCAATCATGATTCCCAGGATACAGGCCAAAACAATTCTAAGAAGAAGCTCTGATTGGTCAAATATGGCCTGAGCACTATTAAGTCCTAAAATATCAAATCTTATCTCCATCCATACCTCCGTTTTACTCTTCCTCTGACCAGCAAAGAGCACATTTAACAGCCCGCTTCCAGCCCTTTATAAGCTGTTCCCGGCGTTCTGCTTCCATGGCGCTGGAAAAAGACCTGGAAATCTTCCAGTTTTTCCGGATCTCGTCCTTGCTTTTCCAATAGCCTACTGCCAGTCCTGCCAGGTAAGCTGCTCCCAGAGCGGTGGTTTCGATACAATCCGGCCGGACGATCTGAGAATTTAAAATATCAGCCTGGAACTGCATCAGGAAATTATTGGCGCAGGCGCCGCCGTCTACCCGAAGCTGTTTTAAGCACAAGCCGGAATCCTGCTCCATAGCTTCTATCAGATCGTATACCTGGTAAGCCATGGACTCTACGGTTGCCCGGATAAACTGCTCTTTATTGGTTCCGCGGGTAACTCCAACAATCGTACCTCTGGCATACTGATCCCAGTAAGGAGCTCCCAGCCCTGCAAAGGCGGGAACCACATAAACGCCGCCGGTATCTTCCACTGCGGTACAATACTCTTCTGTCTGGCCCGCGGTCCGAACCATACGCATTTCATCTCTCAGCCACTGTACTGCCGCGCCTGCCACAAATACGCTGCCTTCCAGCGCGTACTGCATTTCATCCTGGGTACTGGCGGCGATGGTGGTTAAAAGACCGTTGCTGGAACGAACTGCCTTACTTCCGGTATTCATCAGCAGGAAGCATCCGGTTCCATATGTATTCTTTACCTCCCCTTCTTCAAAGCAGCACTGGCCGAACAAAGCCGCCTGCTGGTCGCCTGCCGCTCCGGCAATGGGAATCTTACCGCCGATTACATCAGACGAGGTATAGCCGTATACGCAGCTGGACGGCTTTACATCAGGAAGCATACTTTTAGGAATCCGGAAATACTCCAGAATCTCGTCATCCCAGCATTTTTTGTGAATGTCAAACAGCATGGTGCGGGCGGCGTTGGTATAGTCGGTTACATGAATACAGCCCTTGGTCAGATTCCAAATCAGCCAGGTATCTACGGTCCCGAACATTAAATCCCCGTTCTCTGCCTTTTCTCTGGCTCCGGGCACATGATCCAGGATCCACTCGATTTTACTTCCAGAAAAATATGCGTCCGGAATCAGCCCCGTACGTTCTATAATTTTTTCTTCCAGACCATCCTCTTTTAATTTCTCAATGCGATCCGCGGTTCTCCGGCACTGCCATACAATGGCATTATATACTGGCTCGCCGGTGTCTCTGTCCCATACGATAGTGGTCTCACGCTGATTGGTAATGCCAATGGCGGCAATATCGCTGTAGTGAGCGCCAATCTTGCCCATGGCCTCCATGGTCACAGAAAGCTGTGAGGACCAGATTTCCATAGGATTGTGTTCCACCCAGCCCGGCTGTGGGTAAATCTGAGTGAATTCTTTCTGGGCTACGCTGCAAATGGTTCCCTGCTCGTCAAACAGGATGCATCTGGAACTAGTCGTTCCCTGATCCAGCGCAATTACATATCTTCCCATATCCTTCTCCTCCTGTGCTGCCCCTCGGATGACCCTTTCCCTTATGGTTTGTTAACTTTTTACCAAAAGCGAAAGAAAAAGCAGGGCACGCGCGGTTTCGCCGCAGCTATCTACCCTGCTCTGTCATCTCTAAAGGCAATTTGTTATTTATCTGTGGATAATCTTAACATGTTTCCAGGGAAATTGCAAGTCAAAAATCGTCGAATTGCTGTAAAATTGCTGTGAAAGTTTTTCTGAAAAATCAAAGGATGCACAAAACCGCCAAGACTTTCGGCGATTTTGTGCATCCTTTTTTAACAGTGGAGGCAGTCTTTCAGTGGAGTACGAAATGATTTTAATAAACGAAATAATACTTTTAACGAAATGATACTGCTTATAACTTTTTTACTGATGTTCTTCTGCCAGGATCTGGTTCATGTCTTCATGAATCTTGGCGCAGACATCTTCCATGGAAGCGCTGCCATCCCAGACTGCCTTTAGGTCTTCAGAAATCTTATTTTCCCAGAGAACGGTGGAGCTACTGTAAGGACGGAATACCACATCCTCCCGCATATCCAGATAGGGCTGCAAATCAAAGTCCTGGGTGTTGTTTTTCCAACCATCAGAAACGCCATCATATGCAGACATGGATACTCCCAGCTCCGCCTGTTTTGTCTGTCCTTCTTTGGAGCCAAACCACTCCACCAGCTGCCATGCGGCTTCCGGGTTTTTGGTATTGGCGTTGACTGCCCAGCCCAATCCGTTGTAAATGGAAACTCTCCGCCCGGTAGCTGCATCTTTGGGAAGAACTGCCACAGCACAATTTTCCACGATATACTCATTGGCTTTCATGGGAGCCACCATCCAGGAACCTAAAGGAAGCATGGCCAGCTTACCGGAGCTTAACAGGACGTCATTGGCAGTCTCCGCCATTACTGTGGCAGGAGCCATGCCGTCTTTTAAGAGACGTTCCACATATCCCATGGCTTTTACTGTATTGGCCTCTGCAAAGCCGGACTGGGTTTTATCTTCGCTGATAACGGTTCCTCCCATAGAGTACACCATATTCATCCAGCCGTCCTGATTGTTGGTAGGATTCATAGCAGTTCCATACTGGCTGCCATCCTCTTTGGTCAGCTTTACCGCCGCATCATAGTAGTCTTCCCAGGTCCAGCTTTCATCCGGATAATCCATACCGGCTTCATCAAACATGGTCTTGTTGTACCACAAAGCAATCGTATCTACATCTTTCGGAATGGCATAAGTTTTTCCCTCATACTGATAGAGAGTCTTAATTTCCTCCGGAAACTTATCCATCTCCAGTTTTTCGCTGGATTCGATGCGGCCGGTTAAATCCATAAGGATTCCATTTCTCATATAGCGCTCTGCTTCGTTAGAATGCATCCAGAATACATCCGGAAGCTGGCCTCCAGATGCGCCGGCCTCTAACAGTGTCCAGTACTGATCCCAGGTAATTACCTGAATTTCTGCTTTGTTCCCGGTAGCAGCGGTATAATCCGCTATAATCTGATCCAATCCGGCTTTCTGCCCATTATCCCATATGGCTACGGAAAGGGTGTCTCCGGATCCTTTTCCCGGCTCGTTGCCCGGACCGGCATTTCCTGCCGCCTGATTCGCATTTCCACCCGGCGAACATGCAGTTAAGGATAAAGCCAAGGCTGCTAAGGCTGCGCCCCCGAGGGCTTTTCTTTTTGTTTTCTCCATAAAAGTTTTCCTCCAGTTTCTACAAGGTTGTCCTTGTTGATGTTTTTATTATATAATTTTCCGCTTATCCCAGATAGAAACAAATGTAATCGATATCCGTTAAAATGTTAAATGAATTGTTTATACAGCCTGATAATTGTGATTTTTCTATTTCTTTTTTATAGGATACATGTTATATTAAAATTAGCTTAGTGTTTCTTGAAAGGAGAATGAAGTTTATGGAACAGGCCCGTGTTGTCCTCCCGGCAACTCCTCTTTTTGAAGAGTTATATCTCTGTGCCGGCGGTATGTCTGTCTGCTTTCCCGGGCACAGTTTCGGCCCTGAAGTTCGGATCAATTACCTGATTCATGTCATCCTTTCCGGGAAGGGAGTATTCGAAACAGATGAAATGCGATATCATCTCTGCCAGGGCCAGGGCTTTCTCATTGAGCCGGGGCTTTCTACCTTTTACTGTGCAGACACTGAAAATCCCTGGAATTATCTGTGGATTGGCTTTAACGGTACATTGGCGCCCCAAATTATAGAAGCTCTGGGACTTGGGCAGCGACGCCCGGTATTCTCCTGCCCTTCCCTTTCGGATCTGTCTGCCATTATGAAAAGACTTCTCCTGTTTCCGTCAGAAAAAGAAAATGCCTTTCTCTATCAGCACACCCTGCTGCTGTCCTTTTTATCGATTTTATCCAAAAATTCTGCGCCGGAACGAGAATCTAAGGCTTATGAATCCCGGAGCAACTACTATATTACCCGTGCTCTGAAATTTATTCGGGACAACTATTCCAGCTCCATCCAGGTAACAGATGTGGCCAACTATCTGGGAATCAGCCGAAATTATCTGTTTACTTTATTTCAGGAAACTATGGGCCACTCCCCTCAGGAATACATTTCCAGTTTCTGTCTGGGGAGAGCCAGAGAACTGTTAACTACTACTTCCTATTCCGTCAGCGAAATTGGGGTCCTCTGCGGTTACCGGGATCCGGATGTGTTTTCCAAAGCTTTTAAGCGCAAATATCTTTCGTCCCCGTCCCAATATCGGAAATATACTCTGGCGCATCCGGAAATGAATCCTATTGATTATATCCGCGCTCTGCGCCGGGGAGAAGGAGGAAATTAATGTGGGATCGTCCAGAATACTTCTAAATGATGGCTTCTTTCAAGATTTGCATTTGAATTTTATGGGAAGAACAACATGTCCCCCTTCCGGTGTCTCCGGGCCTTTTGTCCGTTTCCATTACACCGTATGTCTGACTCTTTATGGAAAAGGTTCTGCCGTTCTGGGAAAGGATCGCTGGATATTGACAGCAGGCCAGGGAATTCTGATTCCGCCGGATGTTACAGCTTCTTTTTCAACCGAAGGCGATGCTCTTTGGGAGTATCTATTGGTAGGTTTTTCCGGGAATCAGGCTTTAGCCCTTTTAAATGCCGCCGGACTGGTTCCCGGCTCCCTTCTTTCTTGTTGGGATCAGAAAAAGATGGAGGAAACCGTTCAAAGCATTGGGGCTTCTTCCAAAAGTTCGTTTGATCAGGTATTGCTGCGCCAGGCCCTTTTGTGTTCTTTTCTTTCTCTCCTTACTCCCGCATCCCCAATTCCCCCTCAGGAGCGCTGTCTTCGGGAAGAAGAGGCCGCCAGCTTACAAAAAAATGTCAAAAAAAATGCAGGGGTATCATTCCCCCACATTACGGCGGTGAAAGGGGATCGTCCCCTTCAGCATATGGAAAAGGCCCTGGAGTATGTTTCCCTCCATTATGCTTCCCCTCTTTCTGTAACAGAGATGGCCGCCTCTCTGGGTATCAGCCGCAACTATCTCTTTACCCTGTTCCAAAAAAATCTGGGCTGCTCACCTTTTGAATATATCACAGATTTCCGCTTAAGCCGCGGAAAAGATCTTCTGCGGCAGACCGACTATTCTGTCGGAAGTATCGCTTATTCCTGTGGGTATGAAGATCCGGCAGTTTTTTCCAGGGCCTTTAAAAAGAAATATGGCATAAGCCCTTCCGAATCCAGGAGATAGCGAAGACCTCAGGAAATCTTTACCCCTAAAAGCACCGCTATATCTGCCGCCTGGGTCAGGTTGATCTTCAGTCCTTTTAGTTCAGAAAAATTGTCGGATACCTGGATTCCCTCTATGGCGCAGGAAGATAAATCCAACCCCCTAAGAGGTGTTTTGAAAAAATCTGCATTGGACAGGTTTACATCGTGAAAAAAGGTCTTTTTCAGTTTGGTTTCCGGGAAAAAGGAGCTGTTCATAGAAGCTTTCTCTATCCTGCTGTTTTCCCACAGACTGTTGGCAAAATTTGCATAAAACCAGCTGCCTCCCTTTACTGTTACCCCGTGGAAGCTGGACTGGCCAAAATTACAGTTATCCGCCTGACAGCCGGAAAAATCGCAGTTCCGAAAATATCCGTTTACAAAGCTGCAGCCTTCAAAAATGCAGTTAAGAAACTGTACTTCAAAAAAGCTTGCCGATAAGAAGCTGCAGTCTGTAAAATGACAGTCCTCAAATACAACATTGCCAAATTCCAGCCCCCGGGCCTCTAAATCTGACAGTTCTTCGCCAGTATAAGCAACCTCGGAAATGGTAGTTTCGCTGTCTATGGCATTTTGAATGTCCTGAAGCATAATGTTCCCTCCTGGATTTCCTGTATTTGTAAACGTCCCTGCCAGGGAATACCCGAGCAGGGAATTCTGTCACGCCAGGTGTTTGTCCAGGGTAAAGCCCCTTCCCCGCACCTCCCGGACACCATTAATGATAATAAATGCCTTGGGATCAATCTGCTGGACATACTGGTTTAAATGGCTCATCTCCCGGTTGGGAAGGACGCAGAGGATTGCCTTCTGGTCTAATTTCTGGAAACCGGTTTGGATCGGCACATAGGTAGAGCCCCGATCCAGGTCTTTTTGAATAATTTCATTGATCCGCTCATATTCTTTGCTGATTATCAGCACCTGGACGTCACCGCCGCCGAATATCAATACCTGGTTTACCACAAAGGAAGTCAACAATACAGACAGGATTCCGTACAGGATTTCCTCTGTATCGGAAAACAGCATCTGGGATAACAGGATAAATACGTCCAGACAGTACATGGTCACGGCTACCGGGATCCGAAACTTTTTATTTAAAATCAGCGGCGGAATATCCATACCGCCGGTGGAACCGCCCAGCCGCATTACAATACCCAGCCCTAAGCCTACAAGGGCGCCGCCAAACAGAGCCGCCAGAAGGCGGTCATCTGTAAGATGCCCCAGAGTTTCTATGGTAAGCAGACGGTTGAGCAGCACAGGGAACAAAAGGGTGCTGACGATTGTGGTAAGGGCAAACCGCTTGCCAAGAATCCACAATCCCAGAAAGAACATAATCACATTAATGCAGGCAACCGTTATTGATATATCCAAATGAAAGAAATACTGAATACTTCTTGCAATGCCTGTAGCTCCTCCGACCAAAAAGCCGTTGGGCATGGAAAATGCGGCAAGGCCAAAGGCAAATATGGCGTTTCCCCCAATGATTCCCAGGATTCTGAATAAATTCCGACTCATTTTCACATCGTTTTCCTCGCTTCCCAAATCTACTAAATTCTGACAAGATTATAGCGGATTTGGGAAAGGAAAAAAATATCAAATGTTATGATTTCATCTTTTCATCCACTGTCCGGGATGGTATAATGTGAACACTTGACGAGGTTTTTCACGAGTCTAGTGAGAACATATGCCCAGCCTCTTAGCGAGGTCTTCCACGAGCTTAGCGGCTGCGGTATAATGTGAACACTGAGAAAGGAATCCCCTTATGCTGCCAAACCCATCATATTATCAAGCCATCCGCTCCCTTGGAACTTTAATCCAGGTCAAAAAACATGAGCTTCTCTCCAACCGCGCCCAGAAGGATAAATACGTTTATTGTCTGGAGGAGGGACTCTGTGCCCTTCACAGCATTTCCACCGATGGCAGAGAACAGATCTACCAGTATTTCTTTCCCGGAGATTTTATCGGATTTATTCCCGCTTTTGTCAAAAGCTATCCGGATGAGACTTTTTATGCCTTTTCCATCACCGCCAAGTCCGCCTGCCTTTTGTATCAGATTCCATACCGGACATTCCTCGACTATGTAGATACTCACCCAGACTTTTACCGCTGGCTGTTTCAAGTTACGGTAGCCCATTATGACAGCGCCCTGCGCCACTCCTATGCCCTTCAGGACGGGGATAATATTACCAGCCTCTGCCATGCCCTTATAGAATTGTCCACCTGCCAGAGCGGAGTCTGCCTTTTGCCTAAGGACTTCTCCTATCCGGAGCTTGCCAACTATCTGGGGATCCACACCATAACAGTAACCCGCCTGATGGCCCGGCTTAAAGACGCAGGAATTATCAGCAAACAGGGCCACCAGACCATCATACAGGATATGGATGGTCTGGTGGCCCTGGCTCAGAAAGGGGACAGAGCGAGATAATACCTCACAATATTTCTATTTTTCGTTGTCAATTACTGCCTGAATCCCACCCAGAACCCATTCAGCACAATGTCCCCAGGTCAAATTCCTAAGCGCCTTTTCTCTTCCTCTCTCAATAATTCCCTCTGCCAATGCTTCATCTGTAAGCAGCTTCTCTGCAATGGCCGGAAGCTCTTCCAAATGATCCAAATCATACAATGCGATATCCCATCCATCAGCAAAATTCTCCTCAAGCCAACGGCTGGTATCCGTCAAAGGCACGGAAGACCAAAGCAGCGAATTGGGGATTCGATCATGGCTGCCATTCTTAAACCAGGGCATCACATTTAAGTTAATCTTTGCGTCCGCCATAAGAGGCAGGGTCCTAGCGTAAGTAATCCCACCATCCAAACGGTGTACATTCTTGCAATTTATTGAAGGGTGATTTTCCCATCCCCTTCCCAGAAGATAGATGGGGAGCCCTGATTCTGCCAATACTTTCACCACCTGCTCTCTCTGGTATTGGCGAATCGCCCAGTCGATGTAGACGGAACCATTCATCAGAGCCTTAACCGTATCTATAGAAATCTGCCACCCCAGTTGATGGATCGTATACAGAACTGCCTGCTCTGTGGTAAGTTTGGAATTCTCCTTCAAGTTCTCATACATCAAGCGGTAAAATTTATCCAGGGATGTATCCCCGCTAAAAACTGACTGCATTTGTTTCTCTCTTCGGGAAAGCATGTCTTCCGGCTGGTAATAAGTACCGGAAAAAAGGATTTCGTATTTCCGCTCTTTATAAGGAATGGCCTGGACCGTTTCTTCTGGCGCTGCGCCTACATGAGGCATAAAAAGCACATAGGGAACCTTATTTCCAAAATACTGCCTTACATAAGCCACATGATCCTGATCACAGCAGAACAAAAGGTAGCGGCTGGGATGCTTTTCAAGGGTAGAGTGGAACCGGAGGGGATGATCCATCAGGATGTCCACTACCACTGCCCTATGGGCGTCCCACAATTCAATAAATACATCTTCTCTTGTACCCAATCCGTCAAAGCAAATTACGGCATCCACCTTTTTAGAGGCAAACCGTACCAGCTCCTGATAAGAGCGTGATTCCTGCCCCCCCTGACTTAACTCTTGCAGATCCAAAATGCAGGTTTCATTCCCTCTACTCTGAAACTCATTTACAAGCTGATCGGTAAAAAAATTAAATGAATCTACCTCTGAGTAAAATAAAACGATTCTCATAACCATCCCCCTATATTTTCCGGACTCGCTGATCTGCTTCTAAAATTTAGTTCAGTCCTTTGCCAAGATTATAATATCAAGTGTAGAGAAAGTCAATCTTACCGGATCTTGAGTTTCCCTATTGACTTCACCCTGCCAAAATGCTATGATGAATTTGTAATAGAAAAGGGCGGCGATAAAGCTGCCGCCCATGAGTTTAACGATTGCTTACGCAATCGCCACTCGACCCATCAGGTGCTGCCAGGCTTGCTGATGGGTCTTTTTCTGTCTCTGCCTTCTGCCGATCTATGTAAGATTTACACTTCTGGACTAATGCGATCAGCCCGTTAAGGCCTCCCACAATGCCTGCAAAGATACTCACAACACGGTTCAGGACTTCTAAGAAGAACATAGACCACATCCTCCTTTCTCTGGTGTTTACACACCTGCGGCACTGATCTAACCTAAATTAAACCCGTCCCGAAGGTGCGTATCTTCCAAATAGGGAGTGCTGCCCGCTTCCTCTGATGTAAGACCATTATAAGCGATTTCAGGATAGAATGGAATACCCTGGAAGAACTTTTCAACCTACACTAAAAAGTTCCCCCGAAAAGGATTTCATACAAAAGGGGCTGTTGCTGAATTGCTTTTCAGAACAGCCCCCAAAAGATACAGCTTATAAAGTACTTACTACCCCGTCAACAAATGCCTTCAACTCATCATCCTTGCATCCCGCATAGAAGCAGTCCAGGAATCTGGGAATCATACACCCTTTCACCAGTTCCAGATCAATGGCCTTTAATGCCTCAATCAATGGTTTCGCCACCTGCTTCTTTATCTCAAACAGCAGATCGGCATTGCGGTTCTGAGCCTCCTTGCGGCCGTCCGGATATCCCATGCCCTTTGGCGATCCAAATGCTCTGGAGAAAATATTATTCAGATTCAATTCTGCTCCCCAGCCAAATCCTTTTGCGTAAGGAATAGACAGCGCGTTGCCGTTGTTAATCTGCAGAAACAAATAAGCATCCGTAGGTTCAATGCAATACCCGCACACAACGCCGGGATACATATTTAAGGACATTAATGCGCCTTGTCCTGTTCCGCATCCGGTTACCACAAAATCTACGGCCCCGGAATTTAAAAGAAGCGCTGCCTGGATCCCCAAATGCAGGTAAGTAAGCCTGGGGTTTTCCTTCGTATATGCTTCCGGAACATCCTGATCCGTAAGGGGAGCCTCCATAGCCGCATTATAGACTTGATGGCCCATAGGCTCTACCACTGCTTTTAGCTCCTTAACGATAATTCCGTTTTTCGGCGCCTGACTAAACTCATTCAGTACTGCAATTTTCATTTTTATGTCCATTCCTTTCTTTTTCTTCATGGAAATATTTTCTGCTCTCTACTCCGCCTGCCTTCGGATAAGCGTATCTGCATCCTTCTTCATCCGCAAAAACTCTTCCTCAGTGAGACCGATATCCAGCGATTTTGCCGTATCCTCGATCTGAGATAATTTTCTAGCCCCGCAAAGCACATTGATTTCCGGTGACAGCATAGAATTCCATTTGATGCACAAATTTGCCAATGTACACTGGTATTTTTCTGTCAAATCCCTCCATCCAGCCAGCATCTGATTCACTTTTGGAATGTTATCGCTCCTCCACCAGAATTTTCCTTCCCGGACGTCCCCCGGGCTGGCTATATAATTATCAGACGCTTTTCCCGCCAGCAGCCCTTGCTCTATGGGAGAGTAAGTTTGCAGAGAAATCCCATGTTCCTCACAAAAAGGCAGCAATTCTGCCTCCGGCTTTCTATCCAGAATACTCAGCTTCTCCTGAATCACATCCAGCTGTCCCGCATCCGTATAATCTTTCAGTACCCGGATATCTACATTAGAAGCTCCGATGGCGCGGATCTTTCCCTCCTGCTTCATCTTCAGCAGTTCTCCCATGGTCTCTGCTACCGGAACCAGGCCGTAGGTTTTGCACTGCCAATGGGTGTAATATACATCAATATAATCGACTCCCAGAGTCTTTAAGCTGAATTCCAGGTCGCGGCGTATGGCTTTGGGGGATAAGTCTCTGTACACATCATGGCCTTCTCTGGAAAAATGGTATTCTCCCCTATTGTCATACCACTGGATCCCGCACTTGGTAGACAAAATCATTTCGTGTCTGGGAATCTCTCTCAGTGCCTTTCCCACCACTTCCTCGCTGTGGCCAAATCCATAGACCCTGGCCGTGTCCACCCAGTTAATCCCTAATTCCAGCGCCCTGTGGATGGTATTAATGGACATTCTATCGTCATTCTCTCCCCACCACAGGCCGCCGCCGATGGCCCAGGCCCCCAGGCCGATGGCGCTTGCCATAATTCCCGACCTGCCTATCTCTCTTTTCTCCATAACCATCAAGAAAATGCCTCCACAAGGTTTTCATAAGAACTGGCTGTCTGAAGCTTATTCATAATCGCATCATTGCCCAGTTTTCCTGCCAGCTCCGCAATCAGCCGCAGGTGATCCTTGGCTCCGTCGCTGTCAGCCGGAACGGCAAACAAAAAGAACAGCTGAGAGGGTTCTCCGTCATAAGACTCCCATTCAATCATTTTCTTTGTTCTTCCCACCGCAATGCCTACTTTATCTACGAAAGCCGATTTTCCGTGGGGAATCGCCACATGGCCGCCAATCCCCGTAATCCCTTCGCTTTCTCTTAAATACACGTCTTTGATATATCCTTCCAGGTCATCTATATATCCGGCATTTTTCAAAAGTCCTGCCAGATGCCGGATTACCTCGTCCTTACTCGTTGCTTCCATATTCAGATCTATGACCTGCCTGTCCAGGATTTCTTTTACTGCCATAATATATTCTCTCCTCTATTTTATAAAATACTGGTAAATATCCAAGGTGGAACCCATCTTTTTAATGGCTTCCATATTTTCGTCGTTATCTGTCAGCTGAAGGAAATCTTTGTAAAACTGCTTGGTGCGCCGGATCTCAAACTTTGTCGTCATTTTTACCGCCAGCAAAAACACCACATCTACCATATCGCCATGCCAGGATATGGGTTCCTCCAATATGGCCACTACGATCCGGGATTCGTTGATTTCTGACATATTCCCGTGGGGAATCGCAATCCCCCTTCCAATGCTGGTGGTAGTGGCCCGTTCCCTATCAAACACGCTTTGCAGATAAGCCGGAGTCACGTCGCCTTTTTCTTCCAGTTTTTTTACCATCATCGTAATCAGCTGATCCTTATCCTCTACCTTTGGCCTTAAAAGGAACAGATCCACTTCAAACAATTGGTGGCACAGGTTATTAAAGTGGAACTCTGGCCTTTTGCGAAAATAGAAAATCTGATTCACTTTCTGGCGAATCGCTTCTATGCTCTGTCCGCTGAGACGTTCCTCCACCGATACTACCCTGTCGTCCCCGATTTCGTTTCCTGACATATTGATGATTACATCCACGTCACGGTACTGCTCCAGCTTTAAATCGTGATAACTGGCCGCATGAATTTCCGTCAGCTCTGAGATACTATATTTTAGCCTTTCAATATTTAACTGGCTGGCCGCCATACCTTCCTCGCTGATCAGAAGAGCCGTCAGAGGACTGCCCTTTTTTCTCCTGATGATCGCTGCCTGGATATATAAGGCGATTCCCGCCAGCTCGTCCTCGGTTACCTGTACATCATAATACTCTTCAAATAAATTGCTGGTGGACCAAGTTGCCAGAAATGTCTGTTTATATTCATTTTTCACATACTTGCTGATGTTATCTCCCGCTGCTGTGGAATACTTCATCCGGAAAATAGCAGAGCGCATATGCAGCAGCAGGCTTTCATACAACAATTGATCCTCAGAAAGGTCAATGTCCAGAACGCTGTCAATGGTCTCAATGATAAGTTTTACAAATTTTCCCAGATCTTTGTCATACTGTCTGGCATAATCGGTATCCTGAATGTTGGAAAAATTTTTCAGCTTTTTGGCCGACAAAAGGAGTACCGCCAGCAATACCGTATCGTCATCGGAAATTTTAATTTCATATGCCTGTTGGATTCTCTGATAAATGGATTCCGCAAAAGAGTATTCATTATAATGTTCAATATTCTCTTCTCCGGTGGAGAATACGGCTTCATCTCCAAAACATCTTCGGGCTATAGACAGGCACGCCATGATCCATACCATCTTAAAAGAATTATCCGCCAATTCAATGCGCCAGGCATTCTCCGCCTCAAGCACAATCCGCCGGACTCTGGATATATCCACCCCCGAAGCATAGGAACTTAAAAGGGCTTCCAGTACTTCAGGCATCAGCTCTATCATATAATCCTTAATTGCAATCCGGAAATTATATTCGTCCCCCACAAGACATACTCCTTTGCTGCGTATGGACGCAATTTTTAAGGAGCGTTCTTCAAACCAGGGGGAAACCTCTCTTAAAATCCCTCCCACCGTAGGAGCGCTTAAATACAAGCTTTCCGCCAGCTGCAAAAGTGTGGTGGTCTGCCTGGGCTTTAATTTCAGAAGTTTCCCTATCACCTGTTTTCTGCGGTCATCCGGTTGAACCGCAGAGTCCAGGTCTCTGCCCAGAGCCAGATGGGTTTGCAGCCTTTCCCACTGCCGTCCATCCATCTCAAGCCAGATCCCTGTCCCCTGCTTTTTTTCAATCCTTCCCATGTTATTTTCCGTCAGCCAGCGGTTCATCTGGTCGATCTTGGTACGGACTGTTTTTTCAGATAATCCCACATTTGCTGCAATCTGCGATATGGTATAGGTCTCCCCACCCAAAAGGCAATTCAGTATTTTATTATAATATAATGCGTTCTTATCCTCTTTCAACCAAGCACCTCATGTTTTTAATCACTACTCGTTACTCTTTACTACAGCTTCCCCATAAATGTACCGTCCGCTGGAACCGATCACCCTCATATAATCTTTCACAAACTGCTTAATGCCTGCCTCTGCAGCCATGCACATATGCATATAATCAATGTCCGGATTTTCTTTCAGCGCCTTTAATGTAGCCTGTTTTCCTGCTTCAAAAGCATCGGTACATACATTGATCTTGTTGATTCCTCCGGCTACCGCTTTCTTTAAATTCTCCTCGCCGGATCCGGATCCTCCGTGAAGCACCAAAGGCATCTTCAGGGTTTCTTTTAAAAGATGAAGCCGGTCAAAGTCCAGTTTCGGTATTTTCCCCTTTGGATATGCGCCGTGAGCCGTGCCAATGGCAACTGCCAGAGCATCTACCTCTGTCCTGGTGACAAAATCGACTGCCTGATCCGGATTGGTGTACAAATCCACATCCGTATCATCGGCATCCACTGCCTGGCCTACATGGCCAAGCTCGCCTTCCACAGAGCAGCCCATACCGTGGGCCAAAGCGCTGATAATGGCAGTCCTTTTTACATTTTCCTCATAGGGAAGGGCGGATCCGTCAAACATAACATTGGTAAAGCCGGCGTTAATGCAATTGGTAATGGCATAGAAATCCGAACCATGATCAAAATTCAATGCCACCGGCACATGAACTCTGGCTGCCAGCTCTTTAATCAGGGGAACCATTTCCTCCAGATGGGCGTGATTATTCATCTGCCCATTGCCAAACTGGATAATAATCGCGGAATGTTCTTCCTCCGCCGCCATAATCCCGGCTCTTGCCATCTCCATATTAATGCTGTTCATAGCCATGACGCCATAATAATTCTTGTTGGCATCATCCAGAATTGTTTTCATTGATACAAGCATATCTTTATCCTTTCTTCACTCCGCTTATTACGCAATATCAATATCCAGGTCAATATCTACATCATCTTCTTCTGTTACCGTATCATCTATAGAAGGTTTCTTAATAATGGCATAAACCACTCCGGTAACCGCTGACCCGATAATCAAGGCAACGATAAACATCATAGGATTTACCATCATAGGCACTACGAAAATACCTCCGTGGCCTGCCACAGACTCGCATCCTGCTCCTACCGCAATCGCGCCTGCCACTGCGGAACCAAGCATACTGCTGGGGATAAATCTTGCCGGATCTGCTGCCGCAAAGGGAAGCACACCTTCTGTAATGAAGCAAAGGCCCATAGGAAGAGCAGTCTTTGCGGTTTCACGTTCTGTCTTTGTAAATTTGTCTTTTTTCAGCATTACAGCGATAAACAGGCCGATAGGAGGAGTCATACCGCCGATAATCTTTGCACACATAGGTCCGTTGATGCCGTCTGCTCCCAGTGCGTTGGCCGCCATGGATGCGGTTTTATTAACCGGGCCCCCCATATCAAAGCCCATGCAGGCTCCGATTACGCCGCCAATAACCGCTTTTGCCCCTCCGTTAAGAGAGATAATCCACTGCTGGAATACGTCCATGATCCATGCCAGCGGAATAGAGAATACACACAGGAATATCATACCGCACAGGAATGTAGAACATACCGGGATGATCATAACCGGTTTCAGCCCCTCACACCACTTGGGAAGCTTCCAGCCCTTCATCCAGTTAACCACCCATCCGATAATAAACGCCATCAGAAGGCCGCCTAAAAATCCGGCTTTGGACTGGGAAGAACAGTAGCCGATAACCATACCGGGAACAATGCCGGGCCTGCCTGCGATAGAATAAGCGGCGCCTGCCGTCATAACTGCTACTGCAAAGTCCATGGCATAGGAACTTAATTTATTAACGCCCCACCAGAATCCAACCCATGTAAACGGGTTCAAATTGGAAAACGGGGTTGCTCCTGCTTCAACAGCGCTGCCAATGTTCCAGCCGCCGAATGCTTTCGCCAGGGCTCCCAGGATACCTCCTGCTACAACAATCGGGATCATGTAGGAAATACCCGTCATAATGTGTCTCATAAAATTTTTTTGCTGTTTTGCCATACCTGTTTCCTCTTTTTCTTAAAAATTTCACTGTACTGCCTACTGCTATTTGCCTAATTTCTCGTGAATCTTGTTGATGACTCCCTTTGGCGATTTCATCACCGTGCTGATGGGAATCTCTACCACCGGTTTTCCTTTGAAACGATCCTTGTTAACTCGGATGTCCGCTGAGATCAGGATTACATCTGCTTCTTTAATTTCCTCCGGTGTAAATTCGTTCTCCACACCAATAGATCCCTGAGTCTCTACCTTAATGGTATCCCCCAGTTCTTTTGCTGCATTTTCCAGTTTCTCCTTTGCAATGTAGGTGTGGGCAATGCCTGCTGTACATGCTGTAATAGCTAAAATTTTCATGTGCAGCCTCCTCTCTTCATTTATTTACGTCAAATTTATCATATTGATATGGGTAATGGGAAATTTCTTTAGGCATATTGTTACGGTAATTTTTCTTTTAATGTTTGGAAAAACACGTCTAAGTTATCGTGGATATTCATAATCCGGGATGATTCCTAAATCCGCCACAGCCTATGGTATACTGTCCACGCAAAAAGCGGATACCAAATGGCTAAGTATCCGCTTTTTTATCATCTGCTTTGTAAACTATTTTCAGAAAGCCTGATTTTATGCTGGATTTAGGCTTGTCCGCATTTTGGTTTACCAGACTTTTAGTTGGTAAAAATTTTTCGTGCCCGATTTTATGCTCAGAATATACAGATTTGGAAAAATGGTAAAGCTTTTTTGGGAATTGGTAAAACTGAGGGTACTGTTGGGAGAAGAAGCAAACGAACTTCTCAAGCCGTACTCTTTCCAATAAGCAGAGCGAGACTGTCTATGCATTTTTATCCTTTTCAAGTATCAACTTTTTCCCCGTTCTTCCTCATCCAGCCATTCTTTCAATTTTTGCTGTAATAATTTCTTATCCGGCAAATACAATTTGTATTCCTTTGCATAAATGTTAGCATCTTCTGGGAGGGTTAAGTCAACCAAGGCTTCATCACTTTTTTTACAAAGCAAAATTCCAATCGTTGGATTCTCTCCTCCAATCCGCTCATAGCGATCAAAGTAATTCACATACATCTGCATCTGCCCTAAATCCTGATGTGTAAGTTCCTCTGTCTTAAAATCAATCAGGACATAGCATTTCAATAATCTATTGTATAGGACCAAATCCACATAAAAATTTTTTTCATGAAAAGTAAATCTCTTTTGCCTTTGCTCGAACAAAAAGCCCTTGCCTAATTCCAAAAGAAACTTTTTCATTTTTTCTATGACCGCTGACTCAAGATCACTTTCATGGTAGGACGCTTTATCTTCCAGCCCTGCAAATTCTAATACATACGGTGTATGTAAAATATCTTCTGGTTTTTGTGGAGCAGCCCCTTCATTCGCAAGTCTCATGACATCTTCTTTGTCCCGGCTTAATGCAAGCCTCTCATACAGACTGGAATGGAACTGCCTTTTCAAAGTGCTGACATTCCAATTAGACCGTATTGCCTCTTTTTCGTAAAAATCCCTTTCATCCTTATCTTCTATACGCATAAGTACTTGATAATGTGTCCAACTCAGTTTGAAAGGCATCCTATTATATATGCTTTCTAATTGTCCAATTCCCGATTGGACAATTCCAAAAGCCTGTCCAAATTGTCCAATTCCTGATTGGATAATTTCATCTTCCCGATCCTTAAAAGTCAGATAAAACTGACGCATACCTGCAACATTACTCCTTGAAAATCCCCTGCCATATTCCTCTGTAAGATAAGCTGACAACGAATCTAAAATTTTTGCCCCATATTTTGCCCTTTCAGCTCCCTGTTGCTCCTGCTCAACAATATACCTTCCCAATAAAAAACTGGTAAGAACCGTAATTGTATTCGCCATCTGTCCCATGCTGTTTCTGGCACTATCAATCAAGTTTTTCGATTTTTCATATAAATCCTGAAATTCAGCATTGTCAAGTATTTCCATTTTTTCATTCACCATTTTGATAGTCCTCCCAGGGAATTTCCAATGTCTATTGCAAATTTGTCTTCTATTCGAGCTTTACAGCCTTATATTCTCCATATGTTATTTCATATATATCTTTACATTAATCGATATGCCAGACATGACCATATCACCCTCATATATAAAAAATGCGAAACCGCACCCCTCAGTTAATCTTATAAAAAGTTTTATGCCGGTTGTCAGCCTCGGTATCCAGTTAAGATACCAATAACGACGTGGAAATCATTAAGTCCCTCATGCGGACTACAGCTTTATCCAAACTGCCAGGCTCGTTACCCATTAAAGATAACTAGAGAGAGGGCAAATTATCCTGCTCCATCTGCAGCACAACTTTTTACGATGCTCTTGCATTGAGACATTACTGTTCTACTTATATTATATGCTATTTTTCATCCAAATCAACTATTTCACTTCTTTTCATCAAAAATCAGAGCTGGTCAATTTCCCGCAGACCATACAATTGCAGATCGGAGAAATAAATATCTCCATTTGAATTATAAAGCAAAAACATGAGGGAACGTTCCGGCGCAAACCGGATTCTTCCCTCATGTTAAAAATTTTCAATCGATTGTTTTCGTTTCTCTGCCTTCCGCCTCCAGCCGCCTAAATATACTGGGTGTAATCCCGGGCCGCCCGGTAAGTAAGCTGCCCAAGTCCTTCTGCCGTAAGCTTGAGAGCTACGGGGTCAAATTCTATTTTCTTTTCCAGGCAATCCTTCACAAAGTTGTCAAAGCTTTCCGCCTCTTTTTTTCCCCCGCACAGGCATACATAGGCTGTCCGGCTCCCATAAGCCCGGTACTCTCTCTCAAACAGCACATCGTCAAAGGGCGTCAGCTTCCTGCTGCACCAGATTCCCACATAGCCATCTCCTTTTCTGCCAAATATCCAGAGGTCCTGTTTTCTGGTCTCATCCAAGTTGGCTTTGGGCCAGTACAGATGGGTAAAATGGATGGGGTGATCTTCTGTAATGGAGTAGATTGCCCCCAGCATACCGCCCTTTTGTTTTACTGCCGGAAAGATCCCATTTCCATACCAGTACCCGGGCCTCATTTCCCCATCGTCAGAAGAAATTCCCGGATGATTTACAAAAACCGGACAGTCCTTTGCAAGCGCGGCGTACCACATATGCTGCTGGTAGCCGTACACCCCAGGCTCAAACAGGGTTTTCCCATGGTAACGGGTATTTAATTCCTTTACCCAGGCAGTGCCAAAGATCTCTCCTTTTTCCTGCCTTTTCTCATAATTGTCTCTGGGCGAGGCTACGGAGGTGAGGATATACTGCTTTGTCTTTTTCAAAACAATTTCCGCATCCTGGGAGGTATAAGAAAAATCCGCCTCATCTTCCATCTTCTCTTTCAGTCCGTCTGGTATCTCATATTTGGTGGTTGCCATGGCCGACAGCCACATACATTCGGATCCGGGAAGTCCCATGGAAGTAGGCAGCGCTGGATTGATAAAATGGACAAATGCCTGGGCGGACTGCTTAAAGGGATAGATCACATCCCGGTAAACTCGGCCCTGAGGCCCTATCACAACGCCGTCAAAAACATGGGTACACAGCATTTCCAGGTTTTGATCCAGCACTCCGGCTGCCCGCCGGGAAATATCCTTCGGCCCGAAATCAATGAGATTTAAAAGAGCCGCCACCGTTACAGAGGTGTAAGTAGCACTGATAAACTCTTCAAAACCGTGATTTTCTACTTCTGTCAGCCAGCTTCTGCATCTTGCTTCTCCAATGGCTGCCTGCTCTCTCCCGGTTCGCCCGCTTCTTACAAATATTTCATCCGGATACAGATATCCCGCCGCCATCTGGGCCCCGTGGAACATCAGGGCATGGTTTTCGCTCCAAAAGCACATCCCATCCGATCCATCTTCATCCATCCAATAGCGGTAATTCAGGAATGTTTGACGAACCTTCTCCATGAATTCCTCATCCATCCTGTAATTCTTCACCAACCGGATAAAACCGGACATGAGAAAATCAGAGCAGTCAATCCGCTGGTCTATATATCCCAAATCCCGAATCAAATATTCTCTGTCCTCCCGGGTCTCCAAGCCTAGTGCGTACCTGGCCAGCACGTGGTAAACGGAAAAACAGGCGCCGGATCCTCTGAGCTGATAGGGAATTTTGGCAAGACGCCGGTAAATTTCAAGGTGACTCTCTTTTCTGGTTTTCGTCTCCCAATATACCGGCTTCCACCTCTCCCCAATCTCAAAGCTCCTTTTTAACTCCTGGCCTGCTGCCTTGGCTATCACCTGGAAACAGCAGATATCTTCGGGAACGGTTTTCTCTTTTTCTGTTATCTTTTCCTGAATCAGCCTGCCGTCCCTCTTGTACTGAAACCAGGCTTCAAACTCTGGCTCCCGGTTAAAGTTTAATCTGCTTTCTTTCCTGCTAATCTCTTCCAGCCATCTCTCCGCCAGCACAACAGGAGCTGCCGCGTCCTCATCCGGAAGGGCTGTCCTTACCTTCCCGTCCGGTTCTCCTTTTATCTGCAGGCCAAACATGTTCCGGCTGTCTCTGACGCCAACGGTCTGCATTCTGACAAAAATAAGATTTTTCCCTTTTTTCAGATGAAGGGTCACCGGCCTTTTTGCCATGGGTTTATAAACGGCATTTTCCACAAGGCAGGCCAACTGATCATTCACCCACAGCTGGATGGCCGGATACGTCCACAGCACCGCTTCCAGATCCAAGTCCTCTTCCGCCTCCAGAACCGTTGCCCCATAAGCTTCCAGCTTTGTAGGGCCCGGACAGGTGTTGGATAGATCGACAAACCAATGGTTTCTTCTGTAATAGTATTCCCAGAGGCAGTCTCCGCATCCTTTTTCTCCCAAACGAATATCCTTCGGCGGCCTTTTTAGATCCCCGTCAATTCCCTCTGTTCTTAAATACTGTTCATAGCGGATCTGATCCTTATCTGTCTGGCTGCTTTCATATGGACTGGTTTTCAGTCCGGATATGAGCCATCTGGTTAAAAATCCCTGATTTTTCACATCACAATTTTTCATCCTTTCACCGCCCCCACTGTCAGTCCTGACATGAAATATTTGCTGGTAAATAAGTATACAATCACAATGGGAACAATGGACATTGCGGAGCCGGCAAACATAATGTTCCAGGCTGCCGCCCCGTCTCCCATGGTTTTTAAGGCCACAACCCCTACGGTTAAGGGGCGCATTTCCGGATTTGACATAGTAAATACCTGGGGCATAATAAATTCATTCCACGCGCTTCTAAAAGATAAAAGGGCCACCGTAGCCAGCACTGGTTTCAGCACAGGAAGAATAATTTTATAATAAATCTGGAAGAACGAGCACCCGTCAATGGCCGCCGCCTCATCCAGTTCTTTTGGCACTGTAGCCATATAGCCTCTTACCAGGAAAATATTCGTTACCTGGTTGGTCCCGATACAGATTAAAATGATAGACCACATAGAGCGGTTCATCTTTAGCTTCACCGCCAGCTCAAACAAGGGACGTAAGGACATGCTTCCGATATTGATGAACATAAAGGCTACCATCAGGCTGTAAATCAGGTTTTTTCCGGGGAACTCCCGCCTTGCAAAACAATATCCCGCCATACTGGAAATTGCCACGACTCCTGTTGTTACCATTGTGCTTAAAAAAACGCTGTTAAAGGTATACCGTCCAAAATCCGCCAGCCGCCATGCCTCAATATAGTTGGAAATCTGAAACTTTTTGGGCAGCATGCTGGTTCCTCCCAAGACCAGCTCCTGGTTTTCTTTAAAGGATCCCAGCACTACATAGAGGATCGGGTACAGGGTAAAAACCGTCAGAACTCCTAAAAATAAGTAAATTAAGATCTGCCCGGTTAATCTGGATTTTCTCTTTTCCATCTCATTCACCTCCGCTTTTTAATAAACCTCATCTAACTTTTTGCTTAGTTTCAGGAAAATAAAGGTGGCAATTCCGATAATCACTGCAGAAACCAGGCCTACCGTAGCCCCATAGCCAATCTGAAGCTGTCCTGCGGCGGAAACGTTTTCATTACCAAACATTAGCTGATATACATACAAAAACATTACCTGAGTCCTGTCTCTGGGGCCGCCTCCGGTTAGTACCATTACGCTCTGATAGTCCTTTAACGCTGTTGTAATGGCCAGCAGGAGAACCACCTTTAATACCGGCCCCAGCATGGGCAGGGTAATATAGAAAAAGCTCTGTACCCGGCTGGCCCCGTCCATATCCGCGCTTTCGTATACATCCTGAGAGATACTCTGAAGCCCTGCGAGAAACAGAATCATATAGTTTCCGAAAGCCCCCCACAGCGCCACAATTACCACAGATATCATAGCAATGGAAGGATTTCCCAGCCAATCTACCGGAGCCTTTATCAGCCCTGATTTAAGGAGAAGGTTGTTCAGGATCCCGTTATAAGGGCTGTAAATAAAGAAGAAGATTAAACTGTAAATCGCGGAGCTGATGACCGTGGGGATAAAAAATAAAATACGGAAAAAGCTTTTTCCCCGAAGCTTTTGGTTCAGCAGTACTGCTGTTACCAGCGAAACAGGCATAGTCAGCGCCAGTTTTAAAAAAGCGTATTCAAAGGTATGAATTACGCTTTTCCAGTATATGGGATCATTGGTGAAAATCCTTTTAAAATTATCCAACCCAACCGGATAGGCCACAAATCCGTTGTAGTCATAAAATACATATTTTATTACCCAAATAAACGGGTATACAGACACCACAAGAAACAGCGTCATCATAGGAAGCAGCATGAGGAATAAGGGTAAATCCCATCTGCCTTTTCTAATCTTTTTCCGTTCTGCCATTCGCTTTTCCTCCATAAAACAGGGGCAAAGTATCCCTTTGCCCCTATAATGCCTTTCAGCATGTACCCTTATCCTACTGCTCCAGATATTCTAACGTGCCCTCCGCCGGCTTTAAAGGATCAAAATCTTTAATCACCAGACGCTTGGTCTTGCCCATCTTTACTTCTTTATCCAAGGCGTCATTATAATCCTTGGTCAGAGTCTCCAGAATGGGATCAATATCTCCGGCTTCGGGGAAGCATGCCTCCCATAATACTTCCTCCCAGTTTTTGCCCTGAGGGGTCACATTGGGAAACTGGGGATATACGGATTCATAAGATAAGGGGGCAAACTCTGCCAGCTTACCGATCTTGGACTGATCGACTGCTTCCATCACCTTGTCTGAGGTGGGAAGAGAATATCCATTTTCCACATAGCCCTTCATCACATCTACGCTGGATAAATATTCAATTACCTTTGCAGCAGCGGCCGGGTTCTTTGCAGTAGTAGTCATGGCCCATCCTGTCTGGGGAAGGGCGGACAGGGAGCCTTTTATGGTTCCGTCCAAAGACGGGATTTCTGCTACGCCCCACTCCATTTTAGCCGGGAACTGATCCGTAAGAACCCCTACCTCCTGGGAGGCATTTCCGATAATTCCAATATTTCCTTCTGCAAACTGAACTCTCAGAGGGTCAATCTTTAAGCTGGCGGCTCCCGGAATCATGCTTCCGTCTGTAAACATCTGCCTTGCCGCTTCAATAACAGGCTTATATCCGGTAAAATCATACCTTCCATTTACATAGTCATAAGGAAGGATCCCGCTGACCTCTGCCGCCGGATAGAGGAAACGTTTAAAGCAGGCGCTTAAGCCCGGCATACCGATTCCGTATTTAATTCCTCCTCCGGTCTCTGTCATCTTTTTTGCAGCCTCTACTACCTCTCCCAGGTTTTCCGGATCTTTTGTAATTCCTACAGCCTCAAACATCTCTTTATTATAAAGGAGTCTGTTTCCGCTTCTCTGGCAGGTGGGAACAAAGTAAATATCCTCTCCCAGGGCATTGATTCCCGGATAGCTAAGTTTGCTTAAATCATATACTTCTTTGAATTCATCAGACAATAACGGATTTAATGGCTGAATGATGCCGGAAGCCACAAAAGAGTTTAAATCAAAACCTCCTGTTGCAGCGCCTACGCAAAAAATATCCGGCGCCTGGTCAGATGAGACGGCCATTGTGATCATGTTGATATAATTCTCTGTGGTAATCACGTATTCAATCTCAATCTGCCCCTTGTTTTCTTCATTAAAGTTTTTGACCACTTCCTCCATGTACTCTGCATCATGCCGGTTGTTTGTCCACACCAGGATCTTTTCCCCATCAAAGGTCTGGCTCTCTAAAGCCTCTTCTGTCCCGCTATCCTGCACAGTCGGATTCCCGGCTGATGACTCGCTGCCTGCTGAAGGCGGCGTTTTCGGTGATGAAGAACACCCGGCGGCCGCTGCAATTGCCGCAGACAAAGCCAATGGAATCAAGTATCTTTTCTTTAACATTTTCATATAAACCTCCCTTTGCTTTTTCTTTGAATATAGGCATATTATACAAACCCTTTTCTAATTTTCCCATGTCATTTTATGGCAATGTGTATCATTTATCACGATCCTTTTCTGCGAATATTGTTTTATTCTTACAAACATACTATAATAAGTTAATCTTTTAAAGATACCCTCAGTGGACAAGAGGACCAGTAAATTTTCAGAAAGGACGCCATTATGCAGAATTCTTCCCGGCTTTTATTACTAATTGTTGACGATGAGCCTTCTATACGGAATGGGCTGGCCCAGGCGCTGCCTTTTAAAGAAATAAATATAGAAGTGGCGGGGCTGGCCGGAAGCGGAAACGAGGCTTTGGACATGATCCGCGCCCAAGCTCCTGACATTGTGCTGACCGATATTAAAATGCCCAATGGCAATGGATTAGACCTAATAAAATCTGCCAAAGAAATGGGATTACATTGCCGTTTTATTATTATGAGCGGCTATGACGATTTTCAATATGCCAGAACCGCCCTCCAGTACGGAGTAGAAGACTACCTCCTGAAACCTATAAAAAAAGAAGAGCTGATCCAGGCTCTCCTAAAGGTCCGGGACAAAACAGAGGCAGAGCGCCATTCTGTCCGCCTGCTTCAATCCAAAGAATCCTTTTTAAGAAATTTGATGCACAAATCCTATGACTCGTCCCAGCCTCTTCCGGAATTTCTCCGTGAATATTCCGGCAGGCTACCTCTGTGTATTCTGGTGTGTGACGGGGATTTCTACCCTCAGGAATTAAAGAAAGAGCTGGTTTCCCTGATTCCGGATTCTCTGGGCATTGTTTTTGAATGTGACGAGCACCGGCTGGCAGTCCTTCTTTCTCTACAGGTATTTTCTCAAAGTGTTCCCGTAACGTTAAAGGAATTTTGCCAGAATATTGTGACCCGGACTTCGGAGCTGTTTTACACTTCTGTATATATCGGGATAGGCAATTCCGTGCCTAATCTGTCCCTTCTTCGCCACTCATACAGAAGTGCATTGGAATGTCTCTCTTACAATATGTATGAAACCCATCTGCAGGTCTTTGACGGCTCTCTGTTGGAAACAGGCAGTTCCTGCCCTGTTACTGTCAATAATTCCTACAGCGACCGGCTTTTAGAGGCAATTTTAAATTATCAGCTGGAACATATTGATGAAATTACCAAAAGTTTTCTGGACTGGCTTCTATATATCCCCATGCCGCCTCCCAGCTTTGTCAGGGGTATGTGCACCCACCTTATGGTAGATATTCAAAAAAATTTATCTTCCTACAAAATACTGAGAGATGAGTTCCTTAGCAACACCCCTCATAAGGCCATAGCCCAATGCCCCTTTCTCTCAGATATTTCCCACTGGATGATTTCTACCTTAAGGCATTACGCAACCGTACTTCATGTCCATGTTATCGATGACAATGCTCCTGTTATAGAGGCTGCCGCTTCTTATATCAGAAAAAACATCACCTCCCGGCTTACGCTGGAAGAGGTGGCGTCCCAGGTTCATCTTAGCAAAAATTATTTTGCCGCTTTATTTAAGGATTATATGGGAATCAATTTTCGGGATTATGTGCTTGAAAAGAAAATTGACTATGCCAAGAAACTGTTAAAGGAAACCGACATTACCGTGTCCAATCTGTCCAGCCTGCTGGGATATGAGGAATACCGTTCTTTTAACCGGGCATTTAAAAAAAGTACCGGCAAGTCCCCTTCCGACTATCACCGGCTCTATAATCCTTTCTTCGCATCCGATACCAAAAGTGATGAATGAAATCAACAAAGGAGAGTCCCCGTTCTATGCATTTTCACGCTTTGAAATCGCTTTTTATGAATTTGAAAATCAAATATAAGCTTTTATCCGCCATGATGGGCATTGTTTTATTTTCCTGCAGCTTTATGGGGATTATCTGTTATCTCTATTTTTCTGATTTTATGGAAAAAGAAGCAAAATCCGAGACCGAAGCCTCTCTTGTAAATACGGCCTCTTCCCTGGATCGGGATATTAATCTTCTCTATAAGGATATTACTTATATGGTTTCCAATTCCAGCTTTATCCAGGCCGTAATGGATATTGAATATGGAAATACCGAAAATTATGCCTCCAATTATATCGCGATGCAGCCTCTCTTAAACAGCGTGATTACCCATAACACTCTGGCGGAGAACATCATCATTACAGGAAAGAACGGAGAGTTTTACAGCACTTCCAATTCCGGGTTAAAATACAGCCGGGAAATTACCCATGCTCTCTCCCAGCTCAAACACGGGAAAGGAATCTCCTGGGCTCCTTCTATTTCCACGCCCTTTCCGTCAATGGCGGAAGAAAACATCCCCATTTCCTTTCCTATCTCCCTTGGAATTTACGGGCATGCGCCTCTCATTACCAACCAGGAAGGCGATTCTTCTCTGTTCATAACCGTGTTAATTCCTACCTGTAAATTAGAGGAATATTTAAACAATTTTAACCGGGTCCGTTTAACCGCCACATATCTCACATTAGAAGACGGAACCATCCTGAATAAACCAGAGTCCTATAACCAGCTAAATCCGGCTTCTGTCCAGGCAATGGAAGAGGTTATTTCTTCTGCCGCCCGCTTATCCACCAGCCATATTTCTACTTTAGACGGCGATTATTTCGTGTCGGTAAACCCTCTGCCATTTAACCGTTTAAAGCTGGTAAGCACCATATCCAAAAAAGAGCTGTTATCTGGAATTGACAGTCTAAAACTGTTTACTTTAATTGCCATTTCCGCCAGTCTTTTGTTCTCCTTGTTTATAGGGCTGGCTCTGTCCAGAACCTTATCCCTTCCTCTGAATAAGCTGACAGAAAATGTTTCTACGGCAGATCTGTCCAGGCCTTTTCCTATGTTTCATGCAAAATATCAGGATGAAATCGGAATCCTGTCCCGTACCTTTGACAATCTTTTAAATATTATCCGGGAGCAGATGGAACAGATAAAGGAGGATGAACGCCAGCGCTACCGTGCAGAGCTGGAAATCCTGACCCACCAAATTAATCCCCATTTTCTCTATAATACATTAGAGTGTATCCATTGGGAAATCCTGGGAGGGAATCCGGAAAACGCCGCTCTTATGGTAGAAAAGCTGGGGGATTTTCTACGCCTCAGCTTAAATACCGGCGGCTCAGTTACTACCATTCAGGACGAGCTCTCTCATGTGGAAAAATATATTGACATTATTAACCACCGCACCCAGGAACCTATCGACTTATTGCTCTTTGTATCCGATGGCCTGGAGCAGCTTCCCATTGTTCCCCGGATTCTCCAGCCATTTGTAGAAAACTCTATAAAGCATGGTTTTACTTCTGAAGATGGCGGCCGCCTGGTAATGAATCCTGTGATCTCTATCCGGATTACAGAAGAACATGGGGAATTGGCGGTGTCCATTGAAGATAATGGAAAAGGGATTGATATTCCGGCCGCTACAGCTGCCGTTTATCAAAAAGGAAGATCTTCCAAAATCGGCCTGAATAATGTGTATAAGCGTTTGCAGGTATTTTATAACCGTGAAATCCGGATTGAATTTTCTTCCACTCCTTTTCACAAAAATACGATTACTTTATATCTGCCTATAAAATCAGAAAAGGATGGTGTGTAAACCTATGAAACAGCCAGATATCTTAATTTTTATGAGCGACCAGCACAGCCCTGAATTTTCCGGCTGGGGAAACGTGCCAACAGATACGCCGGTTTTAGACAGGCTGAGAGCCGGCGGAACTTCCTTTGAAGCCGCCTATACTGCTTCTCCTCTGTGTGTCCCGGCCCGAATGGCCATGATGTCTTCCCTTCTCCCCTGCCGGACAGGGATTTTTACAAACCAGGATACTCTGCCTGATTTAACTCCCTGCTTTACCCATGCCCTGGCAGAGGCAGGATATGAAACGGTCCTTATCGGAAGAATGCATTTCCTGGGAAAGGATCAACATCACGGCTTTACCAAACGGCTGGCAGGAGATATCACACCGGTCACCTGGAATCCGCCGGTTAAAGCGATCCAGCAGGAATTCGGCCCTCTCAGCCTTTGCGCCAGAGAGTCTAATTGCACGGATATTATCGGGGCCGGAGAATCTCAAGTGATCCATTATGACCGGATGGTTGTAAAAACTGCTCTGGATTACCTGAAGGAAGAGCACCAGAAGCCTCAATTTATCCTTGTGGGAACCTATGGCCCCCATTTCCCCTATGTGGCGGAGAAGGAGCTGTTTTTAAAATACTTAAAACGAGCCAAAAAACCGGCAGGATTTGACCCCGGCACGGCCCCTGATTATCTGGACGGGCTGGATGTGCTGAACCGGAGAATAAAGGGGCCGGAGATTACCTGGGAAATGGAACGGGGCGCCCTGGCTGCTTACTGCGCCCAGATCCAGCAGATGGACAGCCAGATTGGACAGATTCAGGAAGCCTTCTCCGATTTTGTGCAAAAGCGGAATACTTCTTCTGTATTCGGCTACCTGTCCGACCATGGCGATATGGTTGGGGAAAGGCGCATGTTCGGAAAGCAGACCTATTTTGAAAAGTCCGCCCGGATTCCTATGATTTTTACCGGAGACGGCATTTTGGCCGGTAAGCGTTACCCTCATCCGGTCAGCATCCTGGATCTGGGGCCTACTGTCTGCAGTTTGGCCGGGACCGGTTTTTCCGCAGGGGACGGGGTTTCCCTGGCCGGTATTTTAAAGGGAATGGAATCCGGCAACAGAGAGCGTATCGCCGCCTGCCAGTTCGTGGAAACCTTCCAAGGCATAAATTACGCCAGTGTTATGCTCCGCTACCGGAATTTTAAATACATTTTATATCACCGTTACGAATCCCATGCCCTGCTTTTTGACCTGGAAGCCGATCCGGGCGAAACCCGTAATCTGGCCGGAGAACTGCCTGAGCTGGCCCAGTGGTTTTTTATGCAATGCCGGGAAATAAGCGATTTTGAACATATGGAAAGGGATTTCGAATCCCACTCCAGAAATTATAAATGGTTTCAGGCGTATGAAGCTGCTGTTGGATCAGACGATTCCCTGCGTTGGAAGGGAAATCCGGCTACTGCAAGAGGAGAGTTGGAGATTTCTGTGACCGGAGGCGTTAACGTAGACGTAACAGTTCAGACGGCGTGGAAATTTGAGAGTTGACTTTTTTTCTCAATCGGCATATTATAATAAGAACAGGACTCCCCACACCTCTCACAAAAGTGATGTGCCCCATGGGGAGACATTTTTATGGGAAAGAGGCATACAATTGCAGATAAAAGAACCTACAACTTACAAAGAGCAGCTTGAGCTAATTAAGGAAAAGGGATTTCTAATCTCCAAGCAGGAAGAATCTGAATGTATCCGATTTTTGAAGCAGGCAAATTATTATAGGATATCTGCTTATTTTCTTCCTTTTCATCAAAAAGGCGGTGGGTACTTTTCAAACATCGCCTTCTCTAAAGTTCAAAAAATATACGAATTTGATAGTCAACTGAGGGGCTTAATTTTTTCTGTTATCGAAAATATTGAAATAAATTTGCGGACAAAGCTATCATATTTTGTAGCGCACAAATACGGAGCGTTAGGGATCGAATTTTTCTCTATTGGTATGTTGTCCTATTTTTACAAAGATATGCTTGCTGAAGATAAAAAAGCAATCGCTGCTGAAATAGGTACAGCTCCTAAATTGCTCGAAAGTTGGTTAAGGTGTCTAACTGATTTAAGAAATAGGTGCGCCCACTATTCTAGACTCTATTACTGGATATTCCCAGCCATGCCAGCCATTCCTAAAAGTAGTACAATTCTTGCAGATCGAACATTATTCACCCAGTTATTAGTATTAAAATATCTTTATCCGGCCCCAGAAAAATGGTCTTCCAAATTTGTAATTCCATTAAAGGCATTGATAGATGAGTACGACAAAGATATTTCTTTAAATCACATAGGTTTCCCTGAAAACTGGGAATCCTTGTTGAATTCTTAGACCTTACATGCAAAAATACTACAAGTCAAAAATGCCCCAAATACCTTCCCAAACCACAAAAAATTGTGATTGGAAAGTCATTTGGGGCATTTTTTGACTGCTATACTTTATTTCTCCACATGCTTAATAGAAATTCCCGTAAATCCATAGAAGATGGAGAACAGGGGCGTTAACCATAACAACGGGACAAACAGAATAAACTGAGACCAGGTAACTCCCAGGGTGCCTGCCATATAGCTGCCGTAGCCATGCCAGGGAATCATGGGGCCTACCAGGGTTCCGCTGTCCTCCAGGCATCTGGAAAGAATTCTGGGCTCAATACCTCTCTCTTTAAACAGGGGCTCCATAAGGCGTCCTGTAAGGACGTGGGACATGGGGCTGGAGCAGCTTACAATACTGGTCACATAACCAACCATAATGGTTGCAAAAATTAATGCGCCATCGCTGCGGATACTCTTGGTAAATATCGAGAGGATATTGTTTAATACTCCCAGCTTGTCTAACATGCCGCCCATACCTACGGCGAAAGTAATAATCGCCACATACTGGAGCATACTGCTCATACCGCCCCGGTTTAAAATGGATTTTAATACGCCGATATCCGTGTCGCTGGTAAAGCCATTGTAAGCTACCCGTAATACGGACTGCAGGTCTGCTCCCTGGACAAAGATTGCCACCAGAGCGCCAGCCACCGCGCCGATTCCCAGGGCCTCAAAAGCTCCTACCCGGAACATTAACAGCACAATGATCAGAATCGCGGGAATCAATGTAGCAAATCCGATATGGAAGCTCCCTTCCAAATAGCTGATATAGGCATTTAAATCGCCGGGATCGTAATTGCCGCTGGTCTGGGAAAAGCCCAGAATCGTAAAAAATACAATGCTGACAAGCATAGGCGGCAGGGTAGTCCATAACATACTCTTTACATGGTCGCCTAATTTCGCTCCCGCCACTGCCGGAGCCAGGTTGGTGGTATCGGAGAATGGACTTAGCTTATCGCCGAACATAGCGCCGCAGATAACTGCGCCTGCCACCATACCGGGATTAATGCCCATAGCATGTCCAATCGCCATCATAGCCACGCCGGCGCTGCCTGCGGAGCCGTAGGAGGTGCCGGTTACCAGACTTAAAATCGCAGTAAATACTAGGGTAAATACTAACAGATAAGACGGATTTATGGCCTTTAAGCCATATACAATAATGGTGGGGATTGTCCCGGACTGCATCCATGCGCCAATCAAGACACCAATTGCCATAAGGATGGACATGGTGGGAAGGACTACCTTCAGCGCGTCAAAAGCGCCTTTTCGAACCTCTTCATAATCCACCCTGAAAATAAGGCAGCAGGCATAAATGATCATCCAGGAAAAGAACAGCCCAACCATAGGACCGCCAACTTTTAAAGTTACACAGGTAGCAACAGAGGCGATAATCAGGATCAGTACAACTGCCGACTGCCATCCGTTGAGAGTTTTTAACTCCTTTTCTTTGGTTTCCATACGCATTCCCTTTCTTTATACCGTTATTTTTTTAACATACCAGATTCTACCATGATAACGCAAATAGCCGCCAAAAAAAATATCGCATGTTAGGATTTACAAAATAAAACAGCTTTTATTGCTTTGTTCTTCGGGTCAGGCTTAAAGGCATGTTAACCCCCATGGGATTGATAATAACGCCTCCTGCCTCTTTAGGAAGAATCTCCAGAAGCTTTGCCGCCTCTACTACTGCAGGCTTGCATTTATTTTCCCGGTTAAACTTTTGAAATTCCAGAATATCAGTAAACAGCGGCTGGAAGACTGCTCCGGTATTCAGCTTGATCATAGGCATCCCGTTATCCTCCACCTGTATTGGGATAATATATCTGCCCTTTCCGAAATGGACGGCAATCTCTTCCTGAAATTCTTTCATCCTATCGGTCATCTCTTTTACCGGCTGTCCTCTCATTTCCTGCATCAGATAGATTGCCGTCAGATGAAGAGAAGGATTTTCCACCCAGATTTTTCCCTGAGGAAGATTCTCCGAATCCCGCCGCTTCACAAATTCTTCCAGCTGAATATGATACTCTTCTCCCTCCTTTACCACCAAAAGGGAGTTGACCCCCAGGGTATAAAGGCTGGTATAAAATATCAGAAAATGCTGGTTTTCCAGTTTGGCAATACTGACAGGAATCTTTTCCTCCATCAGGGCTTTTACTCTGGCTCTGGCCTCTTCTATATCAAAAAAAAGCAGGATTTCATCGTCAAAGGTCTCCGGATGGCAGACTACATAAGGCTCCCTGGTACATGCGGACATTAGTACATATAGCATGGAAGCATTTCGAAGCTGATTCTTGAGATCCGGCTTCTGGATTTTTGCGTTATCGTTCATAGTTTTGTTTCTCCTTCCTGTCTGTTTTCAGAGCAGCTGCCCTGCGTGTTCACATTGCGCCAAGTGTTCACATTATACCACATCTCCCGGGATTTACTCAATCATGATTTAGTAAATCACAATTGACTAAACTTTGGCAAAGGAGGAGTAGTTCTGCTATTATATCAAACAGAAAAGGCGCCGCAAAATTACAGCGGCGCACCTTATTGGTATGTATTCTTTTTTTCAGCAGTGATCTGCTGTAAACCCTCTTTTACATCAGTTTCCGGAACAAGTCTTTTAAGTCTTCTACATTGGTATCCTTAGGGTTGCCGGGACGGCAGGCGTCTGCGTATGCGGATTCTGCCAGGAAGGTTAAATCCTCTTCCTTTAATGCCTCCAGCTTAGCCGGAATTCCTACGTCTGCAGAAAGCTTTCTTACCGCCTCAACAGCCGCTTTGCGGTATTCCTCCTGGCTCATGGAATCTACGCCCTCAACGCCCATAACCCGCGCGATTTCTTTATACTTCTCGCCGGTGCACTCTGCATTGTACTCCATAACGATAGGAAGCATCATAGCGCAGGCAACGCCGTGAGGAGTGTCATAAACTGCCCCCAGGGTATGAGCCATGGAGTGGGCAATCCCTAAGCCTACGTTGGAAAAGCCCATGCCGGCAATGTACTGGCCAAGAGCCATGCCGTCCCGGCCTTCCTTTTCTCCTGCAACAGCCCCTCTTAAGGACCTGGAAATGATCTCAATCGCCTTAATATGGAACATATCGGTCATTTCCCAGGCTGCCAGGGTGGTGTAACCCTCAATCGCATGGGTTAATGCGTCCATACCGGTAGATGCGGTAAGTCCCTTGGGCATAGATGCCATCATATCCGGATCTACCACTGCAATAATGGGCATATCGTGGGGATCTACACAGACAAATTTTCTCTTTTTCTCCACATCGGTAATCACATAGTTAATGGTAACCTCTGCAGCAGTGCCTGCAGTAGTGGGAACCGCAATAATGGGAACACAGGGCTTTTTGGTGGGAGCTACTCCTTCCAGGCTTCTCACATCTTCAAATTCCGGATTGGCTATGATAATGCCGATAGCTTTGGCAGTGTCCATAGAGGAGCCTCCGCCGATAGCCACAATGTAGTCTGCCTCTGCCTTCTTGAAGGCAGCAACTCCGTTTTGTACATTCTCAATGGTAGGATTTGCCTTGATGTCAGAATAAATCTCATAAGCCAGTCCTGCCCCATCCAGTACGTCCGTTACCTTTTTGGCAACGCCGAATTTAATTAAGTCCGGATCTGTGCAGACAAATGCTTTTTTAAAGCCATGAGCCTTTGCCTCAGCGGCAATTTCCTGAATTGCGCCAGATCCGTGGTAAGAAGTTTCGTTTAACATGATTCTGTTTGCCATAACGCTTTCTCTCCTTTTCTTTTAGGCTTCCCAATTGTTATGATATAACTTTAACAATAATCTCATTAAAAAGAAAGTTACAATTTCCCTTTTTTGTCACATTTTACAAAAAATTTCAAATTAGCCCCAGCTTTTTAAAAAGGTGCGCCACCGCTTCCGGCATGGCGTCTGCCAGCAGCCTGGCCATTTCTTCCGGAGTCGCCTTCATACCTCCCAACACCCACTGAACTGTCATATATATGGAACCCTGACAGTACATTTCCAAAAGAAAGCGAATGGTTTCTTCCGGTTCCCGACCCGTCTTTTCCCGTATTCTCTGGGTATAGAATTCTAAAATCAGCTGGAAATCATGTTCTTTCAGGGAATTATGATCATCCGAGCGAAATGCACCGGCAAAAAACACCCGTTCCTGCCGGATGTACTCAAACTTTTTCACCAATCCCTCATAGACGGTCCGTCCCTCTCCCATGTGGGCGAAAGATTCTAAAAGAAGTTTGTCAAAATACCAGTTAATCAGATCGTATTTGTCCTGAAAATTCCGATAAAAGGTCTGTCTGGTGGTCTTGCAGGCTTCTGCGATTTCTTTTACCGTAATCTTATCCACTGGCGTTGTTTTCATGCACTCTTTTACTGCCTGGGCCAGCCGGTATTTTGTTTTCTCATTTCCCACAGAAAGCGCTGTCATAAATTTCTCCGCCCCCATAAACTAAATTCCCCGCCGTCGTAACGGTTACATATTATTATACAATGCCCTCCAAAGCTTGACAACCTCTCAAAATCCTGTATGATACTTCTGTACCCTCAGCACAGGGTGTATGTCCTTTGCCCTCTGAGATAAAAATATTGCTGCCGGAAACAGGCGGCGGAACGGAGCAAAAAAAGTATGAATCAGGCAATTGTCCGCATAAGGAAAGGCGGCGCCCGTTTTTTTAAAGCAGGCGGCGCCTGGATCTATGATAATGAAATTGACTCCATAACCGGAGAAGTAGAAAACGGCCAGATAGTCTTGGTAGAAGATTTTGACGGTTATCCCTTAGGCCAGGGCTTCTTAAACACCCGGTCTAAAATCACGGTACGCATGATGTCCCGAAAAAAGGGAGCAGTAATTGATGATGACTTTATCGAAATGCGGGTCCGAAATGCCTGGGAATACCGAAAAGCCACTGTAGATACCTCAAGCTGCCGGGTAATTTTCGGCGAGGCAGATTTTCTTCCCGGCATTGTTGTTGACAAATTTTCCGATGTTTTAGTAGTAGAATCCCTGGCCTTAGGGATCGACAGGTTAAAGCCGCTGATTTTAGAGAAACTAAAAAAAGTCCTTTCTGAGGACGGTATTTCTATCCGGGGTATTTATGAACGGAGCGATGCCAAAGTCCGTCTTCAGGAAGGTATGGAACGGTACAAAGGCTTTATTGGAGAGCCTTTTGATACCAAGGTAGAAATTGTAGAAAACGGCGTAAAATATCTGGTGGATGTTCAGGACGGTCAGAAAACAGGCTTCTTTTTGGATCAGAAGTACAACCGCCTGGCTGTTCAGCGCCTCTGTCCCGGAAAAAAAGTACTGGACTGCTTTACCCACACCGGTTCCTTTGCGCTTAATGCAGGGATTGCCGGGGCTTCCTCTGTTCTGGCTGTAGATGCTTCAGAGACAGCCATCACTCAGGCCAAGGAAAATGCCGGATTAAACGGCCTCTCTGACAGAGTCTCCTTTGTCTGTGCCGACGTGTTTGAGTTCCTTCCGGAGCTGGAAAAAAAGGGCGAAAAATTTGATGTAGTAATCTTAGACCCGCCCGCCTTTACCAAATCCCGAAGCTCTGTGAAAAACGCAGTCAAAGGCTATCGGGAAATCAACTTAAGAGGCTTAAGGCTTGTAAAAGACGGCGGCTATCTGGCCACCTGCTCCTGCTCCCATTTTATGGATCCGGAGTTGTTTGCCAAAACTATCCGGGAGGCGGCCGCCGGAGCACACAAGCGCCTGCGCCAGGTAGAATACCGAACTCAGGCCGCTGATCATCCCATCCTGTGGGCCGCCGATGAATCCTATTATTTAAAATTTTATATCTTTCAGATATGTGAGGAAAAGTAATCATCTTCCTCATTTTCTTCCCTGAATCCTATGGGTCTGATTCTTTTGAGATACGGCATACTGGCCATAAAGTCATCCAGAACCCGGTAAAAGAGCTCAAACATCTCTGATTTTATCTTTGTCTGGGATTTTAAGCATACTTTATAACAGTAAATTGCGGGCGGCGGCGTTTTCATTTCCAATGCCCGCAGACTGCTGGAGTGAACCAGCTCTTCCGCAACTGATACAGGGACAATGGCCCACTGGTCGGCTTCCGTCAAATACTTGGGGATAGTGGAGACTGCATTAATGGCGACATCCGCCATCCACTCTGCGCCCAGCACTTCTTCATGCCATCGCATAAAGTCCGTCCCCCAGGAGCTGGACAGGTCAATCTCCCTCTTTTTATCCAGTATGTCTAACGGAATTTTTTCGTTGGGATAAATGCTGTCCTTAGATACCAACAGCCGGAATTCCTCGGCAAAAAACGGCTCTATGGTAAAATTCCGGTTTTCCTGAGGATTTCTTATAAAGGCCATGTTTATGTGGCCGCTCTCTAAAAGCTGATAGATCTCCTCCGTAGTATGACTTTCCAAACGGAAGGTTATTCTCCGTTTAGACGTGGCAGAAGCCTCTATAAGCCGGGTCAGCAGCTTATAGAATATGCCGGCATTCATGCTGTCATGGCAGCCGATACTGAAAACCGCCTTTGAACCGCTCTGGGAAAAAACGGCAATCCGCTCCCACAATGCCTCATATTCATAGGCAAGAGGCAAAAAGGCCTCCCCGTCATTCGTCAGTTCAATGGAGCGATACCCTTTTCTGCGGATTATCAGCTTTACCCCCAGCTCTTCTTCTAATACATTAAGCCGGTGGCTAACCGTAGACTGAGTCAAAAATAATTTCTCAGCCGCTTTGGATATGCTTCTGTATTTTACAATTTCAAGAAAAGTTTTTATCTCCCAATGTGTCATGAATTTCCCCCAAATACGTTCATCTAGTAGTGTTAGGATACCCTGCTTCTTAATTCCTTATTCAGTGTATTCTAGGGCCATTTTAGAATTTTCTGATACTTATCATAACTCTTTGTCTTTTTAAAGTAAACATCCTTTATTGTTTTATAATATTGAATTGTTTGCTTTTCTTTTTGCAAAAAATTAATTCTGTCTATATTCCTGCACTTTTTCTATTATAATTGCCAGTATATACCATATTTGGTACTAACTTCGTTCAATTCCCCGCTGCAGGCAGCGGGGCATCAATCTCGTTTTCTCATCAATGCATCCAATACCCCCAGAATACTTTTTTCATGGACCGGAAGCGTTAAGTCCGGCTCATTAATATGCTCCAAATAATGGGCGTCTGAGTTGCTGATGATTTTACACTTTTCCAGATAAGGATTTTCCCTCCGAAGCTGATGAAGTTTTTTTAAATCTTTGACTTCCGCTGTAGTAAACTGGCTGTCCGGGGGCACAAATCCCAAATTGGCAATCAGACTGTTTGCAGTCTTGTCTATGTGGGCCGGAAACATGACTCCGCCGTAAGACTGAACCAGCCCCCACAGCCGGTCAAAGGAGATGTCCGCACTGTTAATCAGCAGGTTTGGTTCCTCCCCCTCCACCTGATCCTCCTGGTTATAAATTTGCTGCTTTCCAAAAATTTCTGCCTTATTGGGAAATTTCATTAATTTGTCATAGACATAACTGTCAAAATTCAAAGCAGCTTCCAGCGTGGGAAACAGACACACTGCATGAACTTCCTCCGATGTATTGATCTCCATTCCCGGTATGGCAAGAACTCCGTATTCCTCTGCCGCCGCCATGACAGCCGGACAGTTGCGGCAGGCGTTGTGATCGGTAAGGGCAATCACATCCAGCCCTTTTATGGCAGCCATGCCGGCGATGTTGGCAGGAGTCATATCGTCATCCCCGCAGGGGGATAAACAGGAGTGGATATGGAGATCATAGGTAAGGCTGATCATGCCGGACTTCCTTCTGCTTCCATGGCCCTATAAACGGCCAGTGCGGCGTCAAAGACCGGTGCATCGGTCTCCAACAGGGTAATCCCCTGCATCTGGGCCTTCTTTACACCATTTTCATCCATTTGGGATCCTTCTGCCAGTATTACACAGGCAGCATCTGCCAGAGAAGCCACAGCCAGGGTATTTAAATTGGCCATTACCGTCACCCAGGCGCACCCTGCAGGAGCCTTTCCCATAGCAATGCTCAGCAAGTCGCAGCAAAACACCTTTTCAATCTCCCGATCCGTATCGTCTCCGGCATTTAACACCCTGACAATGTCCTTATTCATTAAATCCTGAACCGTCATTTTATTCTTCATCCTCTCGATTGTCCAAAACCGCCATCTCCTCTGAAATGCGCTGGATATAATCCTTTAACAGGTTAACAGTCTCCTGGCCAATGCGCTGTCCATCAGCCAAATCCCCGGCTAATACCGCTACTTCCTCTGAAAGATTATGCAGGCTTTCCCTTAAATTGTAAACACAATCGGCCTCCTTGGCTTCTCCCCGGACAATGTCCTCAGCCAAAGCTTTACAGGTAGGAGCCCCGCAGGAGCCGCAGTCCAGTCCGGGAAGCCTTTTACACAGCCGTTCCACCTGATTAAGCCTTGCAAAGCTCTCCATCATATTGTTGCCCAGGCGGAATACCGGCTCATATTGTACCCCGGTAGTCCAGGGAATCACAGTTTCTGTTTCTTCCTCCACATGGCTTCTGGCTACCGGCATATATTTGCGGAGGCGCTTTAATTTAACCTCTGCAACATAAGGATTTTCCACGGTTAAAACGCCGCCTACGCACCCCCCTGGGCAGGCGTTTAATTCTACAAACCGCAGGTTGATAAACTTTTGGTCTTCCAGATCTTCCAACACACGGATAACATTTTCGATACCGTCGGCCGCCAGATAGTTTTCTGTAAACAGGCCGCTGGCCTCGCCGCCGGATCGGCCCCAGCTAATGCCAATCTTTCCCGCCGTGCCAATCTCCAGATAATCGTCTTTTACCGCTTTCATCCGGGATAGAAGCTGAGGATAGACATCCTTAATGGCCAGAACGTGATCCACCTGGCTCTTTTCCGTTCCCAGAGGCGCCTTGATATAGGTTACCTTGGACGGGCAGGGGGAAATAAAGATGATCCCGATCTTTTCTCTGGGAAGTCCGGTTACTTTCATAGCCTTTTTCACTGCCAGAGTCGCCGCCACCTCAACAGGCGGATTTAATGGCAGCATATGGGGAATCAGGTTGGGGAAGCGGACCCGGATCAGGCGGACTACCGACGGGCAGGCCGTACTGATAATAGGCAGACATTCCTCGTGTCCTGATAAATATTCCCTGGTGGCCTCGCTGACCAGCTCTGCTGCCGCGCTGACCTCAAACACATCGTCAAATCCCATAAGCAGCAAAGCATTTAACACGATATTCACATCGTCAAGATTATTAAACTGGCTGTATAAGGCGGGGGCCGGAAGGGCCACCGTATATTCATATTGCTTTAAAACATCCGGCTTATCGTACACCGCATGCTTCGCATGATGAGGGCAGACCCGGATACATTCTCCGCAGTCAATGCAGAATTTACTGTTGATCTGGGCTTTTCCTCCACGGACCCGGATAGCTTCGGTGGGGCACCGCTTGATGCAGTTAATGCACCCTTTACACAGCTCCGCGTCCAGACGCACAGAATGGTAAAATTTATCCATTATATCATCACCGCCATTGTAATTTTGGTTCCCACACCAATTCTGGTGTCAATTTCCATGGTATCTGTATATTTTTTCATGTTAGGCAGGCCCATGCCGGCGCCAAAGCCCAGGGACCTGACCTCGTCGGGGGCTGTGGAATAACCGGCCTGCATAGCCAATTCCACATCGGGAATCCCCGGACCTACATCGTCTAAAATCATTATAATCTGATCCGGAGTAATCTCCACAGTAATCTTGCCTCCATTGGCATGAATTACCATATTGATTTCCCCCTCGTACATGGCAATGGCCACCTTGCGGATAGCCTCAGGTCCCACTCCCATCTGTTTTAATTTCTTTTTCACATCACTGCTGGCTTCCCCTGCCCGGGTAAAGTCCTCGCCGGAAATCTCGTAGTTTAATACAATGGCGTCATCCATCAGACTGCACCTCCCCCAAGACCCGCTTTATATAGCATGCCGCAGGCGGAAAACATCCGATGCCCGGTAGCCAGCACTACCAGGCCGCTGTCTTCTGCCATCTGGAGCGTCATCTCGTCCGGTTTTTTCCCCCGGACAAAAATAATGCAGACAATATCAAGCATCTCTGCAGTCCTGATGACCTGGGGGTTACACAGCCCTGTAAGTAAAATAGAGTGATCCTTGGAGAAAGCCAGCACATCGCTCATCATGTCTGAGCCGCAGGCGCTCCTCACTTCCTCCCCAAGCCGGTCCTCCCCTACCAGGACTCTTGCCCCTAATATCTCCTTAGCGTCTTTTACTGTCATGTTCAATCCCCTTTCTTTCATACACTATAGTACCCTGGCGGACAAAAGCCGCTTTTCTTCTCACCGAAACTCTCTATCTCCAGAATACCATTCTTTTTGTTAATTATCAACAAATATCGACTCTGTTATTTTTTTACAATCGCGAATTTTGGTAGATTTTTTATTGTCCTTATGTTAAGATATATTATATATTGGCTAAATGAATATAAAACTTGATAAGGAGGTTACATAATGGCTTGCAAAAAAACGACTGTCCCATTTTCCGGGACAAAGGAGCAGGAGGCCGCTTTAAAAGAAGCGATTGCCCAGCTGAGGGACACACCAGGCGCCCTGATGCCAATTATGCAGAAAGCCCAGGACATCTATGGCTATCTTCCCATTGAAGTCCAGACTATCATTTCTGACGAGACAGGGATTCCCCTGGAAAAGGTTTACGGGGTGGCTACCTTTTATGCTCAGTTTGCTTTACAGCCAAAGGGTAAATACAAAATTTCTGTATGTCTCGGCACCGCATGCTATGTAAAAGGTTCCGGTAACATTTTCAGCAAACTGGAAGAGCTTTTAGGCATTACCAACGGCGAGTGTACCCCTGACGGCAAATTTTCTCTGGATTCCTGCCGCTGCGTAGGCGCCTGCGGCCTGGCCCCGGTTATGATGATTAATGATGAGGTTTACGGCCGTCTGGTTCCCGATGATATCCCGGGTATTTTAGCAAAATATAATTAAGCCTATGATGACAGAAATTTCCTTAAATGTTCTGGATGTCTCCGAGAACTCTACCCGGGCCGGGGCAAAGCTGGTGGAAATCACAGTGGCCGCCGACACGGCCAAAGACACATTAACCATCACCATTGCCGACGATGGCTGCGGCATGAGCCCGGAGCAGGTTGCCAGCGTTACAGACCCTTTTTTTACTACCAGAACCACCCGCAAGGTTGGTCTCGGCATCCCGTTTTATAAATATGCAGCGGAAAGCACCGGCGGAACCTTTACCATTACCTCCGCGCCAGGCGCAGGCACTACTGTTACAGCGGTGTTTGGACTGTCCCATATTGATCGGATGCCTCTGGGAGATATGTCCGGCACCATCCATACCTTGATTGTCTATCATCCGGATACGGATTTCGTCTATACTTACCGGTATGACGCCGCATCCTTTACATTGGACACCAGAGAATTGCGGGAGATTCTGGGGGATGTTCCTTTTGATACCCCGGAAGTATCTCAGTACATTATGGAATATCTGACTGAAAACAAACAAGAGGTAGACGGCGGAAACTTACTCTGACCGTCCACAGATTGGAGGATTACTATGAAAAGCCTTGCTGAATTAAAAGCTATTCGCGAAAGGGTTCAGAGCCAGGTAGGCATGCGGGCTGAGGACCACAACCATATCCGCGTAGTAGTTGGTATGGCAACCTGCGGCATCGCCAGCGGCGCCAGACCCGTGCTCACCACCCTTGCCAATGCCGTTCAGGAAAAGGGGCTCACCGATAAGGTTGCAGTCACCCAGACCGGCTGCATCGGGCTCTGCCAGTACGAGCCCATCGTAGAGGTAACGGAACCCGGCAAAGATAAAATCACCTACATCAAGATGAATCCGGAAAAGGCCTTAGAGGTTGTGGAGCGCCATTTAATCGGCGGCCACGTGGTTGAGGATTACACCTTGAATGGAGCTGACATTAAATAATAAGGAGGAAGCAGAATGTATCGTTCACACGTTTTAGTCTGCGGCGGCACCGGATGTACTTCCTCTGGCAGCCAGCAGATTATGGACACTTTAAAGTCCGAGATTGAGAAAAACGGCCTGGCCGAGGAAGTTTCCGTAGTTCAGACCGGTTGCCACGGCCTCTGCGCCCTTGGTCCCATTATGATTATTTATCCGGACGCAACTTTCTACTCTATGGTAAAGGTTGAAGATATTCCGGAGATTGTTTCCGAGCATTTGTTAAAGGGCCGTGTGGTTACCCGTCTTCTTTACAAAGAGACCGTTAGCCCCACAGGTAAGATTAAAGCTCTGGTAGACACCGACTTCTACAAGAAGCAGCACCGTATTGCACTTCGCAACTGCGGTATCATTAACCCGGAGGTTATTGAGGAATATATCGGTACCGGCGGCTACGAGGCCCTGGGCAAGGTTCTTACCGAGATGACTCCCGACGAGGTTATAAAACTCCTGTTAGACAGCGGTTTAAGAGGCCGCGGCGGCGCTGGCTTCCCCACCGGTTTAAAGTGGAAATTAGCCCGTCAGAATGACGCAGATCAGAAGTATGTCTGCTGTAACGCCGACGAGGGCGATCCCGGCGCATTTATGGATCGTTCTGTATTGGAAGGCGATCCCCACGCCGTATTGGAGGCTATGGCCATTGCCGGTTACGCTATTGGCGCGAACCAGGGCTACATATATGTCCGTGCAGAGTACCCCATTGCTGTTGAACGTCTCCGCATTGCCATCGGCCAGGCCAGAGAGTTCGGTCTTCTTGGCAAGAATATTTTTGATACCGGTTTTGATTTTGATATTGATTTACGTCTGGGCGCAGGCGCATTTGTCTGCGGTGAGGAAACTGCCCTCATGACTTCCATTGAAGGCAAGAGAGGCGAGCCCAGACCCCGTCCTCCGTTCCCGGCGCAAAAAGGATTATTCGGCAAGCCCTCTATCTTAAACAACGTAGAGACCTACGCCAACATTCCTCAGATTATCTTAAACGGTCCGGAATGGTTCGCTTCCATGGGTACGGAAAAGTCCAAGGGCACCAAGGTATTTGCACTGGGCGGCAAGATCCACAATACCGGCCTGGTTGAAATCCCCATGGGTACCACCCTTCGGGAAGTTATTGAGGAAATCGGCGGCGGCATCCCCGGCGGCAAGAAATTTAAGGCGGCTCAGACCGGCGGTCCTTCCGGCGGATGTATTCCTTATGAGCACTTTGACATCCCCATTGACTATGACAACCTGATCTCCATCGGATCCATGATGGGTTCCGGCGGTCTGATTGTTATGGACGAGGATGACTGTATGGTGGACATTGCCAAGTTCTTCCTGGAATTTACGGTTGAGGAATCCTGCGGCAAATGTACCCCCTGCCGTATCGGTACCAAGCGTATGCTTGAGATCTTAGACAAGGTTACCAAGGGCACTGCTACCTTGGAGGATTTGGATAAGCTGGAAGAGCTGTGCTACTATGTAAAAGAGAATGCCCTGTGCGGCCTGGGACAAACTGCTCCCAACCCGGTTCTCTCCACCCTGCGCTATTTCCGTGACGAGTACGAGGCTCACATCAAAGAAAAACGCTGTCCTGCAGGAGTGTGCAAGGCCCTTCTGTCCTTCCATATCGACCGTGACAAGTGTAAAGGATGTACCTTGTGCGCCCGCAACTGTCCCGCAGACGCCATTGTGGGCTCTGTTAAGAATCCGCATTTCATTGACACTGACAAGTGTATTAAGTGCGGAACCTGTATCGAGAAATGTAAGTTCGGCGCAATCTATAAGAAATAAGGGAGGAAAGAACATATGGAGAACGTTACGATTAAAATCAACGGCATAGAAGTCTCCGCTCCAAAGGGTTCCACCATCCTGGAAGCTGCAAGACTTGCCCACATTGAGATTCCTACCCTGTGCTTCTTAAAGGAAATCAATGAGATCGGCGCATGCCGTGTATGTGTTGTAGAAGTAAAAGGAGCCCGCTCTTTAGTGGCATCCTGTGTATATCCTATTAATGAAGGCATGGAAGTCTGGACCAACACCCCCAAGGTATTGGAGTCCAGAAAGAAAACCGTTCAGTTATTACTGTCCAATCACAACCGTTCCTGCTTATCCTGCGTCCGCAGCGGACACTGTGAGCTTCAGGAGCTGGCCCACAATTTAGGTGTGGAAGATGAAGGCTATTACGACGGCGCAATAACTCCGTCCTGTATCGATGATTCCGCTGCCCACATGATCCGCGACAACAGCAAGTGTATTTTGTGCCGCCGCTGTTCTGCAGTCTGTGAGAACGTTCAGGGAATCGGCGTTATCGGCCCTAACATGAGAGGTTTTGATACCCATATCGGTTCTGCTTTTGAGATGGGCTTAGGCGAAACCTCCTGCGTATCCTGCGGACAGTGTATCGCAGTATGTCCCACCGGCGCTCTTACGGAAAAGAGTGATATCGATAAAATTTTCGCTGCCATTGCAGATCCCTCCAAGCATGTTGTGGTACAGACTGCTCCGGCAGTCCGGGCTGCTCTGGGCGAAGAATTCGGCCTTCCCATCGGCACCAACACCGAAGGGAAAATGGCGGCTGCCCTGCGCCGCTTAGGCTTTGACAAGGTATTTGACACTGATTTCTCAGCAGACTTAACCATTATGGAAGAGGCACACGAATTTTTGGATCGGGTTCAAAACGGCGGCAAACTGCCCCTGATTACCTCCTGCTCTCCGGGATGGATTAAATACTGTGAGCACTATTTCCCGGATATGACCGAGAACCTGTCCTCCTGTAAGTCCCCCCAGCAGATGTTCGGCGCTATTGTAAAATCCTACTATGCTGCCAAGGCTGGCATTGACGCCAAGGATATTGTTTCTGTCAGCGTAATGCCCTGTACTGCCAAGAAATTTGAGATTGGCCGCGACGATCAGGCTGCCAACGGTGTTCCGGATGTAGATTACTCCATGACCACCAGAGAACTGGCCAGAATGATTAAGAAAGCCGGCATCCGTTTCTTAGACCTTCCGGATGAGAGCTTTGACGATCCTATGGGACGTTCTACCGGCGCCGGCGTTATCTTTGGCGCTACGGGAGGCGTTATGGAAGCCGCGCTGCGTACCGCAGTGGAAACCTTAACCGGTGAAGAGCTTCCCAACCTGGACTTTGTTGAGGTTCGCGGAACCCAGGGCATTAAGGAAGCTACCTACCACGTTGCCGGTATGGATGTAAAGGTTGCCGTTGCTTCCGGCTTAGGCAATGCACGGGAATTGTTAAATAAAGTAAAATCCGGCGAGGCAGATTACCACTTTATTGAGATCATGGGATGTCCCGGCGGCTGTGTAAACGGCGGCGGCCAGCCCCAGCAGCCTGGTCCGGTTCGCAACACCACTGACATCCGCGCACTGCGGGCAAAGGTTCTCTATGACAGCGATAAGGCCAACTCCATTCGCAAGTCCCATGAGAATCCGGATATTAAGGAGCTGTATGACAACTACTTAGGAAAGCCCGGCAGTCCTCTGGCTCACCACCTGCTCCATACTACCTATGTAAAGAGGGAGATTAATCAGCATTAAAGCTCCTGGCAGAGATTCAGGCAGCGCTTAAACGGCGCTGCCTGATTTGTCTGTAACTGCACCAAGGAGGTATTGATTCTGAACTATGGGACTTAACGATACGGCATGGGGAAATCTATTTGAAAAATATCGCATTCTGGATGAGATAAGACAAAATGGCCATTTTCTCATATCAGCCAGTCAAATCAAAGAATTCCGTGAACCGCGGCTGATGACCAAATTTGACCATAAAGTAAATCTGCCTGCTGTCTTTTCTCAAAATGGCTTATCCATCCTTCCTGTTACCCGGGGAGATTATGTGATTTCCTCTTTTTCCGCATACAAAGAATTCGATCCGCCTTCCGGCCAGGTACAGCGCATTTCTGTTCCGCTTTCCCTTCAGAGCCTGAGTCCTCAGTTTCTGGTAAGCGAAGCCATTGCCCTGAACTGCGCCTATGCCTGCGGGATCCTTCACGACTTTTTGGAGGAAGCCATTATCCTGCCTACTGTCAGCGGGCGCATGAGCTCCGGCCAGTTCGGTTTTTTTGTTGATACTGCCTGGGGAAGCCGTCAGGTTTTTGTATCCAACTCTCAAATTGAAATTGATGCTGCTTATGAGGGAAATCGTTTTCTCTCCTTGTTTGAAGCAAAGCGGGATCTGTCCGAGGATTTTTTAATACGTCAGCTTTATTATCCCTACCGGGTCTGGAGCAGCCGGGTAATGAAACCGGTAAAAACGGTATTTTTAATCTTTTCAAACGGTGTTTTCCAGCTATACCAATATCAATTTGACCAGCCCTTCAACTACAATTCCCTTCGGTTGGTGAAACAAAAAAATTATGTAATCGCTGCCGGTATCCGACTGGAAGACATTGCCCGTTTGCTTCCCGGCCTTCCTCTGGTTCCGGAACCGGAAATTCCCTTTCCCCAGGCCGACAGTATGCCCCGTATTATCAACCTTATGGAGCTATTGGCAGAAAAACCCATGACCAGGCAGGATATTACTTCCCAGTATGCTTTTGATCAGCGGCAGACAAATTATTATACAGATGCAGGGCGGTATCTGGGTTTTATCCAAAAAGGCCAGGATGAGTATAGAAATATCCTGTTTCAGCTTTCCTCTGATGGTTACTGTATTATGAATCTCCCCTATAAGGAACGCCTGATTCAAATTGCTTCCCGAATCCTTATGCATAAAGCTTTTCGGGAGGTTTTCACCCTGTATCTCAACTGCAGGCAAATGCCTGATACTCCTGTAATCGTGGACATTATGCGCCAGTCCGGCCTCTACCGCATGGAATCAAAAAGCACTTTTACCCGCCGCGCTTCTACGGTTAGGGGGTGGATAAACTGGATTTTGGGGATTCTGGAAGGATGAGTAAGATACGAATGCCGCAAAATGCAACCAGCCCCCAAAAGAAGAATCAAAGGCTTCTCTTGAGAGCTGGTATTCTGTTTCTTATTTTTTTCTTCGATAGGCCATCAATAACATCAGCAGGTAAAATCCTCCAAGGATACCTCCAATCATCAGGCCGCCTAACATTCCATATAATGCAGCTTCGCCTCCGCCGCCTGCACACATAAATCCAAATACAATTGCTAAACCAATCATTACCAGCAGCACTGTCCGCAGGCAGGCGCTCCAGCTATTCTGAGTTTCCACGATTTCTCTCCTTTTATTGTGCTTCCCAATACAGTATCTGTTTCTACCGCTTTATTATAGCAGGAAGTTGCTCATTATAAAAGTCAAGTTTGTGTAAAACTTTCGTAAAGAAACGGAGTTTTTCCCATTTTCTTCCAAAATCAGACTTCTGGTTTCCAGCGGGCAGTCAACACGTGCTCTCCTGTCATGGTAACAACGGCCGCCTCATCAATTACCATACCGCTGTAAATCCAGCCATCAAAGGTAAATCCCTCTTTTTGGGGAACCGGCAGATTTCCATATGGTTCTCCAAAGGTTACCTGGATATCCTCTGCTTCGTCCTTGCCGTCTATTGCTCCTCCATCCAGGTCAAACTTCACCAGGATCTTAGCCGGCCTCCACTGGGCTATCAGGGTCATCTCTCCCTGCACTTTGTCAGCGCCAAAACTCCAGGGATACTCTTCCTCCCCAAATATCCAGCCGTTAAATTCATAGCCGGGGCGCACCGGATCCTCAGGCTTTTTCACCAATTCTCCGTAGCGCAGCTTCTGACTTTCAATCTCTGTACCGCCTGTGGTGTCAAAATATACATAATACCCACCGTTTACCGTAAAGGCAATGGTCAGTACTACTGCTGCAACAATCAAACCAGCAATGAGCCGATCCAGGATTTTGATGGGTACGTCTTTGCTGCCGTAAATGCCTCTGCCAAACCATTTTTTCTTTTTAATCTCTTCCATATTTACCTACAAATGCAGAAGGGGGATGCTGTGACATCCCCCATTGTTGTAAAATTTACTTGCGAACCAGATACTTTCTCATATCAATTGCACATGCAATCAGGATGATAAGGCCTTTGATAATATACTGAAGGTTTGCGTTAATGGAAAGGAAGTTCAATGCTACGAAGATAATACGAAGCAGGAATACTCCCAGTACCACGCCGCTGATCTTACCAGTACCACCTACAAAGGATACGCCGCCGATAACGCAGGCTGCAATGGCATCACACTCATAGTTCAAACCGGTGTTGGCAGTGTTGGAACCAATACGTGCAGACTCAATGAAACCGGTAATTCCGTACATCATACCTGCCAGGGTATGTACCAGAATGGTGGTCTTCATAACATTAACACCAGAAACGTTGGCGGCTTCCGGGTTGGAACCTACCGCAAACATATTTTTACCAAAGGTGGTCTTATTCCAGATAAACCACATGATAACGACTACGATTAAGCCGTACCAAACATAGTTGGGAATGGGAACATCGCCAATCTTAAGAATACTTCCGGTTACAAAGTTTTTGAAAGAATCGTCCAGACCGGAAAGGGGCTGACCATTATTTCCGTTGGTCATAATATAAACCAACAATGTGCCGTACACAATGAGCTGTGTTGCCAGGGTAACAATAAAGGGATGGAGCTGAAACTTTGCTACGAAAAAGCCATTGACCCATCCTACAATGCCGCCTACAATGAGAACGGCCAGAATTACTACCGGAATCGGAACCACCGGTAAGTCAGGGAACATCTTACTGCCGTAAGTCACCGCCTGCAGCAGAGATGCTGAAATACATGCAGTTAAACCAACAACACGGCCTGCGGAAAGGTCAGTACCGGTTAAAACAATACATCCCGCAATACCGCATGCAATAGGCAGGTTTGCCGCAGAAAGGCTGATAATATTTACGATAGAACGGGTGCCCAGGAACTTGGGATTCTGAGCGCAGGTATAAATAATCGCAATAATCAGCAGGATGTACATTGCATTGTTCAGCAGCAATTCCTTCCAAAAGGTCTTTTTATCCTTGCTGTCCAAAGCCTTATAGGCATCTATCTTTGTATTAATATTGGTTGCAAATTTCATGAAATCCGGCCTCCCCTATACATATTTTGCAGCAAGAGTCATGATCTCTTCCTGAGTAGTATTCCTTGCATCTACTTCGCCTGCCAGACGTCCTCCTGACATAACCAGGATTCGGTCACAGACACCTAACAGTTCCGGCATCTCAGATGATACCATCATTACCACCTTGCCTCTCTTAGCCAGGTCGATAATCAGCTGATAAATCTCATACTTTGCGCCTACGTCAATCCCTCTGGTAGGTTCATCTAAAAGCAGAACCTCAGGCTCTGTTAAGAGCCATCTTCCCAGAATAACCTTCTGCTGGTTACCTCCCGATAAAGAGCGAATCTTGGTCTCCTGAGTAGGAGTCTTGGTTCTCATGGCGTCAATGGACCACTGAGTATCCTTTTTCATGGAAGCCTCGTTTAAAAACGGACCGATTTTTTTATGTTTCTTTAAGCTGGAGATAACCGTGTTCTCCCTGATATTTAAGATACCGAAAATACCGGTGGCACGGCGCTCCTCTGTCAGAAGGGCAAATCCGTTTTTGATGGACTCCCGGGCGTTTCGGTTTAATACCTGTTTCCCGTCCAGCTTGATGGTTCCGGATTTTCTGGTGGCAACCCCGAAAATATTTTCCAGGGTCTCGGTACGGCCGCTGCCGTCCAGACCTGCCAGACCTACGATCTCGCCCTTTTTCACTTTAAAAGAAACATCGTTGAGCAGAGAATATTGAGCGGTAAGATGTTCTACCTCCAGAGCAACCTCTCCGGGATTATTATCCTTAGGCGGGAACTGATTTCCCAGTTCGCGGCCTACCATAAGGCGGATAATCTTATCCATAGTCATGTTGGAAGCCGGTTCGGTGGCCACCCAGGTGCCGTCCCGCATAACCGTAATGTCATCTGCAATCCGCAGAATCTCTGCCATCTTATGAGAAATATAAATGATGCCGCAGCCTCTGTCGCGAAGCATATTGATGATCTTAAACAGATGCTCAACCTCTTCCTCCGTCAGAGAGGAAGTGGGCTCATCAAATACAATTATTTTCGAGTTAAAAGAAACAGCCTTGGCAATCTCTGCCATCTGTCTCTGGGAAACCGGCATTGTACTCATAATCCGCTTTGGATCCACGGAAATTCCCAATTCATCGAATACCGCTTTGGTATCTGCCAGCATTTTCTTTTCATCTACCATGATGCCCTTTTTGGGATAACGGCCCAGCCACAAGTTATCCATAACATTGCGCTTTAAAGCCTGATTTAGTTCCTGGTGCACCATGGCAACCCCGTTTTCCAGGGCTTCCTTCGAGCTTTTAAAGTTTACCTCTTTTCCTTCCAGGTAGATATGTCCGCTATTCTTGGCATACATGCCGAACAAGCACTTCATCAACGTAGATTTTCCTGCTCCATTTTCCCCCATCAATGCATGAACAGTTCCCTTGCGAACCGTCAGGGAGACATGGTCTAACGCCTTTACGCCCGGAAACTCCTTACAGATGTCTGTCATCTGCAGCAAAACGTCCTGCTGTCCCATTCCCTGAATCCCCTTTCTCTAAGAAAAAATTTAAGCGGCTGCCGCCGAAACGACAGCCGCTTAAAGTATTTTCTTTTAAACTATCGGCATTTCGTCATTATTCACCAGTATAAGTTGCATACGGGATGTAAATCTTGTTGCTTACCTTCTCAGAGATATTGAAGTCGCCGGTGTCTGCCATTAATTCCTTGCCAGCGCCTACGTTCTTAGCTAAGTAAGCAATACCGTTTGCCATACCTTCTGCATCCTGCTTGATGGTGCCGGTCATCTTGCCGTCAGCGATTAACTGCTTGGCAGCGTCGGTAGCGTCTACGCCGAATACCGGAATGGTAACGGAACCGTCAGTACCTAAGTTGTAGCCCTTGTCGTTAAGAGCGGTAATAACGCCCTCAGCCATACCATCGTTATTGCAGATAACGATCTCGATCATGTTGTTGTTATCTTCGTTGTACTGTGCCAGGTTGGTGTTCATATAGTTGTTTGCTGCGGTTGCGCTCCAGTTGCCTTCCTGGTCTACCTGATACTTGTCAGAGTTGGAAGCATCAAAATAGGAAAGAGCGGGCTTGCCTGCTGCAGTCAGGACAGCGTCTGCGTCCTCAACGCCGTACTGAGTTCTGTAGATAGCCTCTACGTTGCCCAGCTGGCCCATGAACATAGCATAGCTGATGGCGCCGTCGCCGTTTAAGTCGATGGTGTCAAAGTTCTCCAGAACGTAATCGCCGATCATCTTGCCCTGCATATGGCCTGCCTCAGGGGCATCTGTACCAACGAATGCACACTTGTCATAAGAACCTAATACCTTACCCTCATCCTCGTCAGACTCAACTGCACGGTTGAAGAAGATTACGGGAATACCAGCTGTAGACGCCTTGTCCACAATTGCCTGAGATGCATCTACAGAACCGGAAGTAACGATATTAACGATTAACAGGTTAGCCCCCTGAGAAATAGCAGTATCAATCTGCTCGTTCTGGGTGGTCTGGTTACTGTTGCTGTCGTAGTTCTGGAACTTAATACCAGCATCGGTTAAAGCGGCATCCAGAGCGGTACGTACACTGGAAATATAGGTGTCGCTGTAGGTGTAGTAGAATACTGCTACATCCAAATCAACTGCCTCAGCTGCAGGAGCGTCTGTCTCCGGAGCTTTAGCCTCCTCCCCTGCGGGAGCTTCTGTTGCTGCCGGCGCTGCCGGTGCTGCAGTGGTAGCAGCTGCCTCGTTAGAACCTCCGCAAGCTGCCAGGCTCATTGCCATAACGCCGGCCATAGCTACTGCCAAAAGTCTTTTTTTCATCATAGTATCCTCCTCTAAATAATGATCTTGTGGGTTTTTGCCCCCACAAGATATATTATAAACCACTTTTTATTAAAAGTATATACAAATATCCACAAAAACAGTATAAATTTTTATCATATTGCCAGTTATTGATTAAAGGGAAAAAGGATTTTTTGACACTCCTCTTCAAACATATTTTCCCGGTTTACCAGAATCGTCTCGGTTACCACCCACTCCTCCGGTTTTTTTCGGCCGCTGATTAAGTCAAAAGCAGTTTCCACTCCCAGATAACCCATTGCGTAAGGGTTCTGGACAATCAGATTGTCTACCTCTCCGGTTTCCAACATCCCTACAGAAACTGCATTACTGTCAAAAGCCGTCACCCAAACCTGATCCTTGCACCCCAAATCCCGGATAGCCCATCCTACCCCCAGACTGGTCCACTCATTGAAAGTGACAATGACGTTAATCTCCGGGTGATTTTTCAGCATCTCCTTAGTGCCTTCTCTGGCATCCTCAGTAGTAGAAAGGACATTGATGGTCTCCACGCCTTTTACTCTTTCATCCCCGGCAATACATTCCCGAAAACCGGCCTCCCGGCCCTGGCCATTAGCGGAATGGATATCATAATTGACAATGCCGATATAAATTTCTTCTTCGTCAGCCTGAAGCGCCGCCTCCCCCGCCATAAATCCGGCCTGGAAATTATCTGTGCCAATGCGGCTGCTTACCTGGCTGGCATTCACATCACTGTCAATGACTACTATCTTTATACCTTTTCTGGCCGCCTCCTGAATAGCCTCGCTGTTGGCGTTATAGTCCACTGCCGAAAATACAATGGCCTCCACGCCTTCCTCAACAGCATCCTCAATCATCCGGTTCTGAGTCTCATAATCTTCCTCAGAATCCGGTCCTTCAAAGCTCATCTGCAGGTTGTACTCGGTACAGGCCGAGCTGGCCCCGGCCTGTACCGATTTCCAGAAAGCAGACTCCGTTGATTTTACAATCACCGCCACCCGGGCTTTTCTGCTGTTATCTTTCTGAACCTGGCATCCACTGGTCCCTGCGCCTGCCGCCAGCAAGAATATTCCCAGGCCTATCAGGGCCCTGATATTTTTTTTACCGTTCTTCATATCCGCCCTCTCCTATTTTAGGCATAGTGATGATGACTCTGGTTCCCTCGTCCAGCTCGCTGTCAATCCGGATTCCATATTCTTCTCCAAAATAAATCTTAATCCGGTTGTTGACGTTGCGGATTCCAATGCCGGTCTTGTCCCCGCTGGTTCCTTCCAAAATTTCCCGGCACTGCTCCTTTGTCATGCCAATCCCATTGTCCTCCACCATAAAAATCAGGTTATTCTCCCGGGATTTTACGCTGATTCGGATTTCTCCCTCGTCCACCATTCGATCCAGGCCGTGGTAAATGGCATTTTCAATTATGGGCTGCAGAGTAATTTTATTGCAATAGTACTTGAGACACTCTTCGTCCACATCAAAAGAATAGGAAAACTGCTCCTTATAACGAAATTTTTCAATTTTCAGGTAACTCCTGGCATGTTCCAGTTCCTTTTCCACTGAAATAATCTCGTGGCCCCTGCTGATACTGATGCGAAATAATTTCGCCAGGGCATTTACCATCTCCACCGCTTCCCGGGTTCGCTCTTCTTCACACATCCATCCAATAGAGTCCAAAGTATTATAAAGGAAGTGAGGGTTAATCTGGGCCTGCAATGCCCGCAACTCTGCCTTCCGCAAGGTAATCTCTTCCTCCCGGACCTTTTCCATCAGCTGCTGAATCCGGACTACCATGTGGCCGAAGGACTGGGACAAAGCTCCGATTTCCCGGCTTCCTTCCACCGGATGATAAGTGAAATCCGAGGCGTTCCCCTCAAATTCTCCCATGGCCTTAATCAGATTTTTTACTGGTTTGGAAATCATTCTGGAAAATACCAGACTGCTGCAGACAGCAGTAAAAAGTACCAGCAGTAAAAGCCCCAGCAAAAGGACAGCCACATTCCGGACTCTCCTGGTAATCAGTTCGTCTACATAGCTAACCCCCACCACACGCCAGCCGCTGTCCGCCATGGTTTTAATGGTATAAATCACATCGGAATATTCCAGATACCCGTCTGGGCTGTTTTGTAACAGTTCCAGCCGTTCCTCCTTCAGGCCGGAAAAAATCAGCTGCTGCTGGGGGTGATAGACCATATCCCCTTCCCCGTCCATAATAAAGCAGTATCCATGCTGGCCGATTCCCACTTCATCTACATAGTCGGCAATCTGGGAAAACCGGATATCCATCACTACCAGGTTCCGGCTTCCGTCCGCCGCCGTCATAGGCTGCTGGATGGAAACCACCCAGGGGTAATAATCTGCCAAAAGCGTTTCCACATGGGGTTTGGAGATGGTCATCTTTCCATCTTCAGCGGCAACATTCAGATTTAAGGAAAGGTTTTTAAATACCTGTTCCTTAATCCCGTGCCTGCCGGACCAGCTTTCCAAAAGGGTTCCGGTTTCGTCATAGCAGGTTACCAGTACCGTATCATTGCGGGTAAGAATTAAGGTGTCAATTGCCGTATTCCGGCTGTCGGGACTGTCCCGGTAATACCCCTGAATCAGCTCCATCAATTCCCTCATGTTTTTTGTGTAATCACTGACCGTGTTGGTAACCTGAACCACAGCCTGCTCACTGGCAGTGATGGTATTGTTACGCATAGAGCTGTTATACACTGCCACAAATACCAGAAAGCCAGCTGCAAATGCCGCCAGGACAATCCCCACCACCAGAACGGTCATAATGACGGAAAGAGAATATCCGGCCTGCGTTTTTTTCTTTTTCATACTTTTCCTTCATTCTGCCGGCGCAGGGCGTTTGGGGACTGGCCGGTATACTTTTTAAAACAATAGCTGAAATAATGTTGATCGCTGTAGCCGCACTGTTCCGAAATATCCCGAATCTTCATGGCAGTGTCCAGCAGCAGTTTTCTGGCTGTCTCAATGCGGATGCGGGTCAGCAAATCGATAAAAGTGCTTCCTGTCTCCTTTTTCATTAAAGCGCTTAAATAGTTTGGGCTGACACCGATGGATCCGCTGACCTGGGACAGGGACAATCCCGGGTCAGAATATTTCTCCTCCATCATCCGGACCGCTTTTTCACAGAGAACCTGGCTGCTCTTTTTCCTCTGGTCAGAAATCAGATCCCAGGATCTGAGACAAAATTCTTCAAAAGCTTCCCACAACTTATCCTCCGCCGCGCTGTCCAGACGCTGGCGGCACATTTCGTAGGATTCTTTGGCATGCCTTGCCTTTTCTTCCCCGGATACTGCGGTCAGCATCCGTCCCGTCCGGGAATAAATTTCTGCCGCCAGTCCCTGTATTTGAGTCCGGCTGCGGAGCAGACCGCCGGACCGTTCCTTTTCCCGTTTTAAATACTCTTCCAGCTCTTTCTGGGATCCGGTTCGGATAAGTCCCGCAAGTTCCTGCTCCAGACGCTTAATCTGATCCAGATCTCCGGCCTGGTAAGGCTCCTCATCTGCAATAAAGTGAATCCGGCTTTTACTGTTTCTGGCATAAGCCAGGGCATCTGACGCCTCCAGATAAGCCCGGCGGCATTCTGTCAGCCTGTCCGTAGACCGGCTGACCCCTATGCAAGGCTCTACCTCCAGGATTCGTTCCATGCTCTGGGCAATATTTTCCGCCGCAATATACAGGTACTTGTCAAAATCTTCCCGGGTCCCCATCAAAAAGGATACAACGGTGTCTCCTGCATAAAAGCTGGCATGTCCAAGGTATTTTTCCAAAATACTGTCAATGGGATACACATATTCTGGTCCGGTACAATTCTTCCCGCCCGGGGCGCGGACAGCAGTGGTCATTACCACATATTGCCCTGGTTTGTCCTTCTCCCCCAGAAGGCCACATTCCTCTGCCTTTTTTAAAACCCAGGATTCCAAATCCTCTCCGCTTTTTTCCCTGTCATCCTGATAACCTGCCAGCAAAAGAGAGATCAAAAATACATGAATATCCATGGTCTCCTGACGCCAGGCCGCAAATTCTGAAAATATCTGATCCAGCTTTGCCTTGATCCGCTTTAGTTCTTCTGTCAGCTCAACCATGGAGATAGGCTTTAGCATGTAGCTGATAATATTATACTGGATTGCCTTCTGAGCATAGGTAAAATCATCATAACCGCTTAAAAATGCAATCTGTGTGGCAGGGCGTATCTCCCTTATCTGCCTTGCCAGCTCAATTCCCGAGATAAAAGGCATCCGAATATCCGTCAGCACCAGATCCGGCTCCAGTTCCTCCGCCAGCCTCAGGGCTTCTGCCCCGTTTTCCGCCTCCCCCACTACCAGAAATCCTATTTCCTCCCAGGGGATTTTCCGAATAATGGCTTTTCTTAATTCTTCCTCGTCATCTGCAACCACAATACGATACATGGGCTGTGTTCCCTTTCTATGCTTTATCGTCCTTTTCTTCTTATAGTACCATATTTCCCTGAAAATGAAAACATTGTCCTCCATGGCGATTCATGATATAATTCCTAAGAAGCTTCATCAATTTTTCAGGAGGTATCCGTCATGACACAATCTCCGCCTGCTTATGAAATCACCGGCCATACCCGGCTCATCTGCCTGTTGGGAGATCCGGTAAGCCACAGTAAGTCCCCTATGATGCACAACGAGGGCTTTCGCCAGCTTGGGCTGGACTACTGCTATCTGGCTTTTAAAGCCAGTGAAGATACTCTACAGGCCACGGTAGACGGTTTAAAACGTTTAAACTGCCGGGGCTTTAACCTGACCATGCCCTGTAAAAATAAAATGGCCGCTCTTTGCGACCATCTCTCTCCTGCCGCCCGGATCGGCGGCTCAGTCAATACCGTTGTCAATGAAGATGGCGTCCTTACCGGACACACCACCGATGGGCTGGGATTTTTGCGCTCTCTTAAGGAAGCCGGCCTGGAATACAGCGGCCGGAAGATGGTGCTGTTTGGCGCTGGCGGCGCTGGCACTGCCATTCTGGTGCAGTCCGCCCTGGACGGGATGAGGGAGATCTCCCTGTTCAGCCGTTCTTCCAGCCCCCTGATTGCCCGAACCAGGCAAATCGTGGATACGCTAAATCAACAGACCTCCTGCCAGGTCAATCTCTTTGACTATGACGATCTCATTCTGCGCCGTGAAATCAGCTCCGCCCAAATCCTGGCCAATGCCACCAATATCGGCATGGCCCCGGATACGGATCGCTGCCTGCTGCCGGATGTTTTTTATTTTCATAAAGATTTATTTGTAGCCGACGCTATCTACAATCCCGGAGAAACCAGGCTGTTAAAACTGGCAAGATCTGCCGGATGCCGTACAATGAACGGATTGCCCATGCTGCTTTACCAGGGGGCGGAAGCTTTCCGGCTTTGGACAGGGGAAGAATTGCCGGTGGAGATTGTGCGGGAGAAGTATTTTTTGTAACAGTGAGAAAAGTAAAGGTCAGGCCAATGTCAGTTGTTTTTTGAGAAGCCGGATGTTATAATGAGATACGAACAGATAAATTTTAGTAACCGGATACCGCAATCATCTCCGGCCGTGCAATAATAAAGAGGACGAAGTAATGGATGAACAATTAAAATCGGATTTAAATATAGCGGACATTATGGCAGAATATGATGAGCATGCGAAAAATCTGTTGGCTCATAAAATCGTTTTAGCCCATATTTTGTCTGGTACTGTAGCAGAGTTTAAAGGGATGAATCCGGAAGAAATCGTTCCCTTGATTGAAGGAGAACCTGAAGTATCCAAGATGGCTGTAAGGCCAGGAGAAACCAATAAAGGGCGTAAAATCACAGGAACTTCTCAGGAAAGTAAAATACCACATGAAGGCACGATAACTTACGATGTTCATTTCTATGTTTATACTCCCGATCACAGGGAGCAGGTAAAGATTATTGTAGATGTGGAAGCGCAGAAGCAGAAACCGGCCTATGATCTTGTTGCAAGAGGTATTTTCTACAATGCCAGACAGATTTCAGCCCAATTAGGGACAGAATTTGAAATCCCAAGGTATAACGATATAAAAAAAGTCTATTCCATTTGGATCTGTATGAACAGTCCGGAATACTTGGAAAACACGGCAGTGGAATATGCTGTTCATCCGCAGGATTTAGTAGGAAACGTGAAAGATTACGGAAAATATGATTTGCAGTCAGTCATTACCATTTATCTTTCTAAAGAATTAGCGGAGAGCAGAGAAGAGCTATATCTTCACCGGTTTTTAGGAGCTTTACTGTCTCCGGCTTTGAAAACGAAAGAAAAAATGAAAATCTTGGAAGGTGAATATCAGATTCAGACGGTGGGAGATATGGAAAGGAGAATGAACCTTATGTGCAATCTGAGTGAAAGTATTGAAGAAAAAGGACGTGCTGAAGGACGCGCTGAAGGACGTGCTGAAGGACGTGCTGAAGAAAGAGCAGCTTTAGCTTTAAAAATGCTGCGTGCAGGGAAAGCAGATGATGAGATTCTGGAATTTACAGAGCTAACAAAAGAGGTATTGAACTCTTTGAAGGAGCAGATATGTACTGCATAAGCTAAGAAAGGGGGGCTGTTGTACAATAGGTGATTATTCATCTATTGTACAACAGCCCCGTCTAAACTGTTAATATTTCCCAATATTCTCACTCAAATCCAAAAGCACCTTTGCTCCCGGCTTCAGCTGACGCAAAATCTCCGCCATATCCTCCTCAGGAATCCCTACACAGCCAGCAGTTCCATAGCCATTGGTGCAGTGCAGAAACAGGGCGGAACCTTTATGGGGTGTTCCGTCAGTGTTATATCCCATATCCAGGCAGTAATTGTACACCGCCCCATATGCGGACAAATGCTCTGACTTTCCTTTGTCAAACACATCCCCAATCACCTTAGTGTCAACAAATTGATTATAATAAGGAGAATTGGAGTCTCCCACCCAATAGTGAGTCGGGGTTACATGGGTATAAGAAAGAGCAGTTCCGGGATTTTCTTTATTTCCGAATACCATCCCGGCTGTATACAGTCCTACCGGGGTCTTTTCGTCTCCCTCTATCTCTTTCCCCATGCCGTTTCGACCCATACGGCCCTCAGAATCCACCAGAACTGTCCACTGACATTGGGAAGGGTCGGAACCGGTAAGGTTTTTCTGGTACAGAGTTACCCTGGCATAGGTGTTGTCATGGCCTGCGATAACAATCATCTGCTCCACGTCTTCTGCCTTGGCGGCAGTCAGTTCCCGGATGTCGTAGGTAAGGCCGGACAAGGAGTCCACCGGCGCGCCGGGAAGCTCTTCCACTTTTCCTGAAGGATCGTTTTTCCAAACAGCGCTGGCGGGCTCCTGCTCCGTTTCTTCCGGAACCAGATCTGCTCCGCTGTCCCTGCGGATCACACCGCCTTTGTCTCCTGCAGGCAAAATGCTTTTTCCGTCAGACATCCCCGGGCCGTTCTCAGCGGCTGCAAATACAGCCCCGGAAAGCAGCATCACCATCACTCCCGCCGCCATACCGGTTCCCAAAAATTTGTATCTTCTTTTCATGTCAAATTTCCTCCTAATCTTATGTAACGGCACGCGCCGCTTCGCGTCACCTGCCAATACGTCGGAAGGCATTTTCAGAAATGCTTTGCATTTGCCTTCCTCCTAATCTTATGTAACGGCACGCGCCGCTTCGCGTCACCTGCCAATACTCCGGCATCTTTTTAGTACCGCTTTCCATTGCCCTTCCTCTAAATCCTCCGGCCTTTCCATCTCTGTAACCTTGTCAAAATCCAGATTTACATGGGTAATTGCTTCTTGTGCGGCCTGCCGCAATGTCTCATTCCTTTCTGAAGTCTGGGACGGGATGGCTTCCTCATCTGAAAAAGCGTGATCATGATCCATCAGTGGATAAAGACCCAAAAGCTTCCCGTTTTGGTTATCCATAAAAAAGCCAAAGTTTCCTCCATGACGGTCTTCGTTTCCCAGAATGTAGTCTGCCACCTGCATTTTATAATAATTGGCAGCGTCTATTTGCTTTACCAAATCATATTCGTTTTTGCCGTGGCGTCCACAGTATACCTGAAAATCTTCCCACGGCAGAATCCCAATCTCCTCTGAAGAGATAATCTTGCATTTTACTATTTTTTCACCGCTGTGATAGATTTTGTCAATATGGGGCTGGTCTGCCACCTCTTTTAGCCTCTCCGCTTCCGCCTGACTGTAACTTACATGGGGAATTTTTAACGCATCTAAAATCCGGCTGGCAGGAAGTTCCTTTTTGCCGACTTTATACAGAAACAGCCCTTCTTCCTCCCAAATCCAGGCTTTGGCTGCCATCCCCTGGACAGTCAGTTCCGGAGTATGGATTTTTTGCTGCAGTGGAAGAAACGTCTTGCTGATACCAAAAAGGGCCGTTGCAGCGACCTCTTTTTCCAAAGGATTGACAAACAGGCTCACCTGTTTCCAATCAAGGCTTTCCCCTTCTTCTTTCATCCAATAGCAGTCTGAAAGAGACGTAAAATGGAATAATCTGGCAATCAGATACGGATTGCTCTGGCTGATGCGAAAACCGGCCAGCAGCTTTTTTGCGTTGGTTCTTCCAATATTCATAGCGCGGGTTTCTGTCCAGCCATGCATAACATCATCATAGTTTACATCCGGATATCGAAGGGATATGGGCAGCAGATCGTAATTTAATACCTTACACTTGTATTCTTCTATCTCTAAAACCGGCGTATCTTTTAACATAAGATATGTTTTTTTGATCCCTCTCACCTCATTCTGCCATAGCAGATTTTTACCAGACTTGTGAGCTGCCTGGTTAAGTGTTCCCATTATAACATTCTTTTTAATATTTATCCAGAGATAAAATTTTGACTGCCTGCATTTGCTATCAATATTAACGAGCAGCTAAGTGGAACTCAAAAGCATGGCAGCACCGCCAGAGAGAAATATTCAGCTTTGGCAAAAAAGGTGAAAATTTCTTAAAATAAGTTGTAATTAATTCGAAATCGTGTATACTAGATATAGCAGGTGATGCACAGCCTTATAAATGAGCAAGTTATGAGCGGGTGATGCACAGCCCTTAAGTGAGCGAGTTAACAGATGGCAGAGACTGCTTAAGTCTCTGCCTTTTCTGTAAACGGACAAAGGAGTTTTATGAAAAACAATATTAAAATATATGGCATGAAAGATGCCTACATAAAGTACCTAAGCCAATATCAGGAACATTTATTTTTGCATGAAGGTGGATCTTTCGGGCGAAAATACATAGGAACTGTTTTGGAAATTAATGGATTTCTTTATTTTGCACCATTGTCTTCATTTAAGTCCAAACACAAGAAAATGAAAGAAAGTGTAGATTTTATCAAAGTAAAAGACTATGCGGTTATCAACATAAACAATATGATTCCAGTCCCGAAAGAACAATTGATTGAATTAGATATCAATGCGGAAAAAGATCCACACTATAAATTTCTTTTGCAGGCTGAAAGCCGCGAAATAAACAGGCAGAAAAATCGGATAAGGAAAAATACAGAGATTGTATATAATCATAAAAAGCGAAATAAGGATTCTACACCATTAGCCAAAAGAACAAATGACTTTGAGTTATTGGAAAAGAGATTCGTTCCCTTGATTTTATGCCATCACGAAATCCTATTGTGGATTGGGAGCCTTGGAAAAGCATGGGAATGCATAATAATAGCAGGCTCTGAAAACAAATAATTCGAGCCTGCCGTCCCAAGCCTGATCTATGATAAAGATTATAAAGATATCTTACAGCCTTTCAATCTTCTTCGCCATCAGCTCACTGTTATTGCTGTGGATAATTGCATCCTCTTTTGTAATAATCCCCTTCTGATACATCTGGATCAGGCTGGTATCCATGGATATCATTCCCTCTTTCTGGGATGTGGAGATGACGTTATCTATCTGATGGATCTTGGACTCACGGATCAGATTCCTTATGGCATTATTGAAAAACATAATCTCAAATGCAGGCTGTACGCCGCCGTTTACAACGGGAAGAAGCTGTTGTGAGATAACCCCTTCCATTACCATGGATATCTGCACCCGGATCTGCTGCTGCTGTTCCGGCGGGAAGCTGTCTATAATACGGTCTATGGTGTTGGCTGCGCCTATGGTGTGGAGAGTGGATATTACCAGATGGCCTGTCTCCGCCGCTGTCATGGCTGTCCGGATGGTCTCATAGTCTCTCATTTCTCCCAGAAGGATTACATCCGGCGCCTGCCGTAAGGCGGCTCTGAGGCCGGACATATAGCTTTCCGTATCGGTTCCAATCTCCCTCTGAGACACCACGCTTTTGTTATGGCGGTGAAGATATTCTATTGGATCTTCCAGGGTAATAACATGGGCATTTCTTGTCCGGTTTATCTCGTTAATAATACAGGCCAGGGTGGTACTTTTCCCGCTTCCTGCAGGCCCTGTTACCAGCACCATTCCCTTGGTCATCTTTGCCACATCAATAATCGTCCTCGGAAGGTGAAGCTGCTCATAATCCGGCAGATCGAATGTAATAATACGGATGATCGCGGCCAGAGAGCCCCTTTGGCGGAATATATTGGCCCGGAACCGGGACAATTTGGGCATGGCAAAGGAGAAATCATCGTCTCCTTCCTCCCGGATTCTCTTCATCTCCCGTTTTCCTGCTATCTCATATAATTCTTTTATCAGATCTTCAATCTGAACCGGAGACAACTTATCATCTTCCTGATATTCAATACGTCCTTCCACCTTATAGGCTAAAGGCATACCTGCAATCATAAAGATATCCGAGGCCTGTTTCTCCACTGCCATACTAAGCAATCCTACAATACTCATTCACACATCTCCTTTATCAGCTGCCGGTCCACACAGGGATGGATTGATCAATCTCATAATCCACCGAATGGTATACATTCCAGGCCAGAATCCGATATCCTGCCTCTTCTTTCCGGTCTATTTCCAATTCTATACGAAGCATCTGCCCATAAAGCATCTTTATATCCGTCCGGACAACGCCGGTTTCTTCCTGGTAAAAGCTGCCTAATTCCTCTTTTACCAGCTGCCGGTACTCTTCATCACCGGCCGCCTGGCTGCTGCGGGACAGCGCTTCCTCTACCATGGCCACAAATTCCACTGCCTGGCTGTCCGCTTCATAATATCCCCTGACCGACTCTGCATTCTTCTGGGCAAGTCTCCAATCGCTGCCAGCGCTGCTCAGGGAGAGAAGTCCAAAAACCGTCAGGCATAAGATAATAAAAATTAAAATCAGGGATGACGTACCAATATTTATCCGCCCTCCCGATGGTTTTTCATTCATAATCCAACCTTTCCGCGCCTGCTTTACCGGCGGCGAATCTTCTTGGCATCCAGTTGAAACAATTCCGTATCATCCTGAATACGCCGGATCCGGATCCGGGCCTCTTCCACCAGCCCGTCTTCCGCCAGGCCTACCTCTGCCTTATAATCCGCCGCCTTCGCATCCTCCACAGGATTCCACCGGCTGTCCCAATAAATGACTCCCGGTTTCTCATCTTTTGACATAAGGAACCGTATCTCAAGCCCCTCTTCATCCTCTGCTTTCCAGATTTCCGCCACGCTCTCCGCCGCCAGGGAGGCATAGTTGGTGTCTTTAGCCAGACAGCTTAAACGATTGGCTTTCACAAAAGCCATAATGCAGATGCTGGCGCAGAGGATAAAAAAGCATACCACCGCTATCATTTCCATGAGAAACATGGCCGTCCCCGAATCACGCTTATTCTTCATCCTGGCCGCCTCCGCTTCTGATATTTAATAGCAGGCTATTGGTTTCAGCCCCGGTCACCTGCACTTTCAGGACAGAAGCTTCCTGGATAAACGTCAAGCCCTGACATTCCATAATCTCCAGGCCGTCTTTCAATCCCAAACCGCTGCCTTCGTTGGTAAACAATTCCCGGACTGCGCCGTCCCCATAATAAATCCATGTGATAAACTTTCTCCCGTCAATTTCCCGGGCCAGCTCCAGCACCTGGGTATCCTCTATGGTCTTTACTGTCACGCTTCCTGCCTGATCTCCCTGTCTCACTTTGTTTGCCACATAGTTTAAGATCACCTGGCCGGAATAATTCTCCTGAATACGGCTGTTGATATTTTCGTAGACTTTCCCGCCGATAAGCACCGTAAACAGGGCGGACAGCACAAACACTAAAAACAGCAGCATTGTAAAAAGGAGATTCACGGTCTGGCCTTTCTGCTGCACCTGCTTTTTCAAAAATCCTCTCCCCCTTACTCTTCCGTAATCGAAATCACCGTAATATCCGGCATAATATTAGAAGCAAAGCCTTCATAGAATACAGAAAACCGATCCCGATCAATCCGGATTCCATAGTTTTCTTCCAGATACTGGACAGAAGGCGGATACCGTCCCTCAATCGCATAGCACTGAACCGAAGCTCTGGCAATGGCGCTTCGCAGAGTCTCCGCCCCCTCTTCATCCATCCTGCCGGACATGGACAAGACCCCGTTTAAAAACAGTCCTATCACAGCGCCAAAAAATATGACCGACACCAGATAGCCCTTTACCATGTTCCAATTATGTTTCAACTGTTTCATTATTTCCTCTTTCTGACGCGTTTCCTGCGTCATCTAGGTAGATTTGGAAGTTTACTTTAAAAGTCCGCCGCCGGTTAGGCGGCATAAATTCAGGTATGCCCCATGCGCCGGACGGGCTGCTCTATTATCCGATTGCCGACAGTATCCCTACCAGAGGAAGCATGACAGACAAAAGCACCAGGCCAACGGATACGGCCAGCACTGCCACGATTGTGGGTTCCAGCCTGGAAATGGTATTCTCAATGGAAGCGTCCGCCTCTTCCTCATACCCTCTGGAAATGTCTTCCATCACGCTGTCCAGACGCCCGCTCCGGTTGCCTACCTTGATCATCTGAATCTGGAAGCCGTTAAACAGCCCGGACTCTTTCATTGCCTCATCATACCCTTTCCCTATCTCCAGTTCCTCCTTGCACTTTGCCAGATACTCCTGAATCTTGCTGTTACCGGCCAGTTCTTCCGCCAGCTCAATCCCTTTTTCCAGTTCCAGGCCGCTTTTTAAGGTCAGGGCAAGAACGGAGCTGCAGCGCCTCTTGGATGCCAGAAGGGCCGTTTTGTTGGAACGTTTAAATCTATCAGCAAGCTTCTCCGCCAGACCAACCTTTTTGCCCGCTTTTGATGCAATGTACAATCCCAAAACCGCCAGCGCCGCCAATGCCGCCGCTGAAAGCGCAATACCGCTGAAAGCGCCGCCCAGCCGGATCGCCGCCTGGGATGCAGGAGGGATCCGGGTTCCCAGCTGTTCATAGACCTCTTCAAAAACAGGCATAACTTTGGTGAACAGCACAAACAGCACCACCAAAAGCATGAGAACCATCATAATGGGATACGTAATGGCATTGCGGATGTTTCGGATCATTCTGTCCTCTTTGTCATAATACCCGGCCAGAGACTCCATCATATCATCCAGAGTTCCCGTCTGATCTCCCAGTTTTGCCATCTTAATCACATAATCAGGGAAATTTCCTGTCTTTTCCAAAGCTTCAAAAGCCGGAGCTCCCAGCTCTATCTCATCCGCCAAAAAAAGCAGCTGTTTCTTTTCGTTCTCATTTGCCCCGTCCTCCGCCATAATCCGCAGGCCCTCATCCAGAGGAACCGCGGCTTTTAAAAGAAGGGACACCTGAAGGCAGAAAGCAGAAAGTTCCCGATATGTATACTTCTGCTCTGTTTTCTCATTCATCAGCATATCTCCTAATAACAATATTTTTGCTGGTAGTTGGCCCCATCGCCGATATACTTCTTGATGGATTCGCTTTGTCCTCCTGTGGAAGCAAAGGTGGGATCCGCCAAAGACCAGTTGGTTCCGTCAAAGTAAATGTAATTGTCAATCCAGCCTACGCCGTTAATATACACATTGACCCATGCGTGGTAAGCATCGCCTGTATAACCCACCACAAGCTTAGCGGGAATATCCTGGGAACGGAGCATAGATACCATAAGGGCCGCATAATCAAAGCAGATCCCCTTCTTTTCCGCCAAAACCTTGTCTACATCGGGAAGATATCCGCTCTGGACGCTGGCGGCCTTTTCTTTATCATAGGTAAGGTTATCAATTACATAATTGTATACCGCGTCCACTATGCCTAACTCATCCTCCGCAGTGGCAGCCAGCTGGACGGCCTTTTGTACCGCGGCGCTTTCTTTTGAAAAGTTTACATATTGGTTGGGGTACAAAAAGGGTTCAAACTGATCGGCCAGAGTTACCGGCACGTCCTGGCTGAAAGCCTGGGAATACTGTTTGCCGGTTACATTTTCAAACACTTTGATTGTGTATGTGCCGCTTCCCTCTGACATAGGAAACACTTCATAGGCATCCCTGGCATTTAAATCGTAGGTGTATGTCAGATCTCCCTTGGATATCTGCACCTTGATCTTATTGACATTTCCCATGTACTTGACCATCACATATCCGTTCTCCACATTAGAAGCATCCACAGATACCATGTCATTGCCGTAGGTTACGGTTCCGGATGCCGTTGGAACCCGCACCAGATTTTTCTGAGGCCCCGAATCTAATGATACCATATTATCATCAATTTTCGCCAGTATTTCTTTCGTCTCGGCAGTGGAATCAGATTGCACCTGGGATTCAACTGGTTCCTTTGCCTGCCCGGCGTCGGGAGCCGAAGCTGCACAGGCCCCGGTTCCCAGGGCCAGAACTATTGCCGCGCCGCTTAAAAACAGGATCCTTTTCTTCTTTTTCATTTTAGCCTTGATACCTCTGTCTTTCTATTTATTTTGAAACGAGTTAAAGGCGTTCCAAGCCTTTAATATTTTCATACATCTCTTTCTCACAATCAAACCAAAGGCCTGCATATAAAGCAAGATCTGAATACATTGGTTTATCTTTATACTTCCAGGGCTTTAAAAAGCCCATATAATGAATAATATACGCATTATCCCGAATCTGCATTGTTACATCGGCAAAACGCTCTTTCTGGTTAACAGATGGATTATTCATCTCCGAATAACTGGCAAAGCGAATGGTTCCTTTGGCTAATGCTTCCACATCTATTTTCCACCATTCCGGCGGTAAATTGTATAAAGCCCACGGAACAAATTGTACTTTATCATAATACATATGATTTAAAATATCCTGATCCGGAAACGGATATCGTTTATGTTCTCTATAAAATGCATCTAAAATATACCCAATGCTATCCCGCCTTCTCAAATAATTCAAATTCATCAGCATAAATCCTGCATTAAAATATCGGTAGTTCGACGGAATATCAACTCTGTCTAACGTCGATTGATAGCTCCCTCTTGTATGTCCTTCAATGTCATCGCAAACGGCAAAAGGACATGTTTCGCTCATAGGCATCTCGTAAACTTCTGTTAATTCCTTTTTTATCAGCATATCGGCATCTAAGTACAAAATACGTTCCACATTCTGCGGCAGCATATTTAATGCCAAAATGCGATAATATGTTTCCCACGAAAACCTACCCGCGTGTGATACTTTCGACGCAAACCCCCCCCAACATCAATAAGGTGCAATCTCTTTTTTTTAAAATAAGAGCTTATCTTTTGCAATCTTTCAATATCCTGTTCTCTCAGATCATGATATGCCAGATATAGATCGATTTCTACGTCTCTATGACTGCGGAAAAGAGAATAAACCATTACAGATGCCGGCCCCATAAAGTTTGTATTTGTAGCAATCAAAAAATTCATAAATTCATCCCCTAATTCAATTCCATTCTTTCTTTTGCTTCCTCTATCTGCTTCAATAATTTCTTACACTCATCATATCCCATTGTTCTTGAAAACAATCCCAATTCACTCATGGCTAACTCTTTCAATAATCCCCACATTTCCGGATTTCCATGCTTTAAGTAAAACAAAATTGAGTTTTTATGATCCAAAAATCTCTCTTCCTTTGGCCTGCTAAATCCTTTAGTTATAAGGGAATCAGGGCAAATGGTTCTGTCATATTCATACCCATTGCCATTGAGGTAACATACTTTTTCCGCATAGGACAGCACATAGGGTGTCCATGCTTCGTCTTCAAATCTGAGTTTAGGAAAGAGGCGCTCCTTCACAAGAGAGGTGCGGTACAATTTATTCCAAACCGCTGGCAGTGCATATCCATCGGAAATATATACTTTAAAAAATTCCTCTGCCGTAATGGCTGTATCTTCTTTTATGGGATACCGGATAAGCGGCTCGTATCCACTGTTTTCTATTTTGTAAACAGATGTAACCGCAATATCACATTGGTTTTTTACAGCAGAATCATATAGCCGTTTCACCATATCCGGACGAATCATATCATCGCTATCCACAAATCCTATGTATTCCCCAACTGCAAGTTTGATTCCGGTATTTCGCGCTTCTGGTAGCCCTGCGTTCTCCTGGCGGATTATTCTGATGTTTGAGTAGGTTTCCCCATACCAGGCAATGATCTCTGATGTGCGATCCGTACTTCCGTCATCTACAATTATTATTTCCAAATTATCAAAAGACTGCGCCAGTATGGTATCAACCGTCCTGCTAATCGAATCCTCCGCATTATATGCGGGAACCACTATACTGACCAAAGGGTTTTTATAAGAATCCGAACCCAAATAGACCAGCGCGGATTCTTCCACAATCATCTTCCCTTTCTTTGTATTGACATAGGCTTTCACCGTAAAGCCATCTTCTTCTCTGCATCCTTTTAAAAGAAAATAATGCTGATAGCTGTTTTCTGTTTCTTCAATCAGCTGTCCGGATGAATCATAAATTAGGAAACCGTCTGGTTTTCCTGTCATGTTCCACGACAAAGCCAGATTCCCTCCATAGGACTTTTTCAGCGATACCCCATCAAATGCAAAGCCACCCAAATCATAAATATCCTCTGCCTGTAAAAATGGTTTCCCTAAATCCTCTCTGAAAAGTGCATGAACAGCCTCAATTAAACATTTTTTCGTATAATAACCGTTTCGTAAACCAGGTGCAAACCGTTCTACATGCCGGACATATTCCTGATATTCCGGCTCTCCCATAGCCTCAACCAGCTTTACAGCTTCCTCTAAAGAATCCACCGCTAGCCCCAGATGGTTTTCCTCTATCAGTTTCCGGCAGGAAATTCCTGACGGGACAATTACCGGGATTCCCGCCGCCAGATACAGACTCAAAAGATAAGAATTGCTGTATCTCATATATTCATAAGACTGTTCATCCCGATACCATTCCAGCCCAAATCCGCCCTTGGACAGTTCCATAAGCACTTGATCCGGCTTTGATGCTTCCATCTTGTATACATTCTGCCCTTTGGCTGCTGTAGGGAAATAAACCTTTAAGGGTATTTCATAATCCCAGCCTGTAATATATGGAGCATCCCCAGCTCCTGCACAATGAATTTCTTTCCGAAACCCAGGCAGAGCCAAAGAATTGATATTGACAGTATAATCCCACATTTCCTGAACAATAAATTTCATATCCGGCCGAATTCCAGAATTTTGCAGGAATCTTTTCATCTCATGAGAGGGGACGATCAAAGCCTCCGCCTGATTGTACAATTCCACCGTTTCCCCCAGCATAAAACGGCTTCCCCGAATCATCAACGCTTCCAGGCTATGTATAAAAATTATGACGCGACCGTGATATGCTTTAATATCATTCACCAGTGCCCGCTCAAACCCTAAACCATTCCAGGTATGAAACTGACAAATTATAATATCTCCTGCCTGCATACCTGCAATAATTCCATCTAATCTGACATTGCGGTGTTCCGGCCTTTCCCCTCTGGTATTATAGTGATATATCCCCATTTCTCGAAATCCCAGCTGATGTGCTATCTCTGCGGTCATCCACTGCATATCCTGTATCGTATTGCTCATTGCATTCAATTTGGTAATATATAAATTCATTCCTTATCCCTTTCTTCTGTTTCCAGCCTGCCGCATCCCCATAAAGCAGCTATTTGATATCATCCCGAAAAAGCAGATGGACAGTCTTCACAAAGAGCCTTTTCGTAAAATATCCATTTCTTAATCCTTCTTCCATTGAAGCGTTCCCATTATTCCATTCAGCCGCACTGAAATGGTCTCATCATTTATGTCGTTTGGTCTCTCTCCGTAGTTCTATCTTTTTTAACTACCAAATTATCAAGTAAGATGAAATTGCTCTATTTCATCCTTCAATTCTTTAAACTTGAAATAGGAAAATGAGTTTATAAATCCTATCACATATCCTATAGCTAACCGTTTCAGCAGATCCATTTTCTTAGGATTTCCATGTTTAAGGAAAAACATAACGTAATCCCGGCGGTCTTCATACTGCTTCTCTATGGTTTTTCCACGGACAGCTTGAACATATGTAACATTCCGGATAATCCTGTCATATTCATACAATGGTTCATTTATATAGCAAATCCTATCTGCATATGACAAAATACACGGCATCCAGGCGCTGTCCTCATATGTTGTTTTAGGGATGGGGTGCTCTTTCACGAGAAGGCGTCGATACAGCTTCCCCCAGACCACAGGATAAGCATACTTGAAATAATGGTCAAAAAATTCATCAAAGGATATCGGAGTATCCTCTGCTATTGGATAAGCGGAAACTACTTCATATCCTTCATTTGTCATCTGGTAAGCAGAAGTCATTGCAATATCACAATTATTTTTTATAATAGAACGGTACAGCTTCTCTATCATATCCGGCCGTACCATATCATCACTGTCCATAAAGCCTACATATTCTCCGGCCGCGCAGCTCACTCCCAGGTTTCTGGCCACTGCCTGACCTGCATTAGGCTGATAAAGGCCCTTTATCCGGGGATACCGTTCTTTATACCAGTCAATAATTTCCTGGGTCTCATCAGTACTGCCGTCATTTACCACTATCAGCTCTAATTCCGTAAAGGACTGGGCCAATACGGTATCAATGCCTCTGGCAATAAATTCCGCCGCATTATAGGCAGGCACTACCATGCTAACCTGAATTTTCCCCGGATGCTTTTCTTCTATTTGTGCCGCATCCGATTCTGCTATCACCATTTTTCCTCTTATAGCTCTAATATAGGCCTTCACAATTAGCCGTATCCCTCCCGGCTGGTTCCTTAAAAGCAGGTAATGGGACAGGCCATCGCAAACTTCTCCTACCAGTTTTCCGGAATCTGCATCATAGATTAAAAATCCTTCCGCCTCTCCCCGAAAAGTCCACGACAGCGCCAGGTTGCCTCCATAGGATTCGTTCAGGCAGACATATTCAAATTTCCCCTCCGGCATCGCACAGACCACATTGGATTTCGAATACACATACATATCCTTCCGCATAATCATCTGAATGACATCCACAAGGCTTTTTTTTGTAAAATAACCCTGACGCAAAAGAAGGGCGAACTGAGACACAGCAGACACATACTCCTGGTATTCCTGTTCTGTCATGTTTCTTACTGCCTCTACCGCTTCTTCCAAAGTGTCAACTGCGATTCCCAAATGATTTTCCTCAATCATACACTGGCTGGAAATCCCTCTGGGTACAATCACCGGTATCCCGGCAGCCAGATACGCACTGAGTTTCAGACTGCTGTTCATCGTCAGGTACTGGCGGCCATATTCACTGCCATACCATACCAGCCCAAATCCTCCTTTTGATAGTTCCAGCAAGAGGCGGTCGGATGGCATCCAGCCCATCCGTTGTGCATGATTTCCTCCACACTCTTGATTTGAATATACTTTTAACAGCATATCATAATTCCATGTTTTAATAAATGGAAATCTGTCCGGATTTCCTGCAAAGTGAAGCTCTCTTTTCAATTTTCCTGAGTCCAGAGATTTTAATTGGGTTATATAATCCCGGATTTCCTGAATAACGAATTTCATGCCCGCTTTAATTCCCTGGTTTATCAGGAACTGCTTCGCCTCATATGACGGAACAATCAGGGCTTCTGCCTCATTGTACAACCCTACTGTATCCTGCAGCATAGAAGGTTGACTTTCAAGCGTCCCAACCTCCAGGCTATGGATAAAAATCACAATCCGGCCTCGGTAGGCTTTGATATGTTTTATCAATGCCCGTTCAAATCCCAATCCATTCCCGGTGGGGAACTGGCATATTACAATGTCTCCTGCGTTGATTCCTGCAATAATCCCGTCTAATCTCCGTCTGCGGTTTTCTACGCTCTCACCATCTGCATGGTATCGATAAATTCCCATTTCCCGAATCCCCAGGGTATGGGCAATATCAGCTGCCATATGCTGTGCATACTGTTCTGTACTCATAAAAGACATGCCATTTAGTTTTGTAATATACACCTTCATCCAGTCCCCTTCCCTATACTGTTCCAGTACTCCATACTTACATCTGCTTTATTTCCTCTTTTAATTCTTCGTATTTAGGATATGAATGTAAATTCATAAATGCTGTCGCATACGTCAAAGCAAGCTTCTTTAACAGAGGTTTTTTCTCCGGATTTCCATTATTTAAAAAGAACATCATAAATTGTTTATGATCCAGGAATTTTTCTTCTATGGGTTTCCTCCATGAAGCATGAATGCCCGTTGTATTCCGGATCGTTCTATCATATTCATACAAATGGGCATTTATATAACAAACCCGGCTGGCATATGATAAAACATAGGGTGTCCATGCATCATCTTCAAATGTTATATTTACAGCCAGCGGCCGTTCCTTTACAAGGGAAGCGCGATACAGTTTGTTCCAGATTACAGGGGAAAGGGTTATGTATCTGTCTAAAAATTCGTCTATCGAAACAGCCGTATCTTCTTCCATCTGGTATGTTGTCATTTCCACATACCCTTCCTCTCTCAGCATGTATACCGATGTCATTGCAATATCACAATCATTTTTCGTGACAGCGCCGTACAGCCTTTCTATCATATCGGGCCTTAGCATATCATCATTGTCCATAAAGCCTATATATTTTCCAACAGCCTGCCGTATCCCTGTATTCCTGGCTGAAGCCTGTCCCCCGTTTGGCTGGCAGAAAAACTTTATCTGAGGATATCTCTCTTTATACCACTGGATAACATTTCGGGTCTCATCGGTACTGCCATCATCTACAATAATCAGCTCCATGTCTGCAAAGGACTGGGCTAATGCAGTATCAATACTCCTGGCAATATATTTTTCTGCATTATAGGCAGGCATAACTATACTCACCAAATTTTGTACCGGGAGCTTCTCGGATACAGCCGCTGCATCCGATTCTGCTATCACCATTTTCCCTCTTACGGCTCTGATATAAGCTTTCACAATCAACCGTACCCTTCCCGGCTGGTTCCTTAAAAGCAGGTAATGGGCCAGGCCGTCGCAAACTTCTCCTACCGGTTTTCCGGAATCTGCGTCATAAACTAAAAATCCTTCCGCCTCTCCCCGAAAAGTCCACGACAACGCCAGGTTGCCTCCATAGGATTCGTTCAGGCAGACATATTCAAATTTCCCCTCCGGCATCGCACAGACCACATCGGATTCCGAATACGCATACATGTCCTTCCGCATAATCATCTGAATGGCATCCACAAAGCATTTTTTTGTAAAATAGCCCTGCTGTAAAAGAGGGGCGAACTGAGACACGGCAGACGCATACTCCTGATATTCCTGTTCTGTCATGTTCTTTACCGCCTCTACCGCTTCTTCCAAAGTGTCAACTACGATTCCCAAATGATTTTCCTCAATCATACACTGGTTGGAAATCCCTCTGGGTACAATCACCGGCAGCCCGGCAGCCAGATATGCGCTAAGTTTCAGACTGCTGTTCATGGTCAGGTACTGACGTCCGTATTCATCTCCGTACCATACCAACCCCAATCCTCCTTTTGATAGTTCCAACAGAAGGCGATCGGATGGCATCCAGCCCATCCGCTGTGCATGGTTTCCCGCACATTCCTGATTCGAATATACTTTTAAAGGTATCTCATAATTCCATGTATTGATAAACGGGAATCTATTCGGATTTCCTGTAAAGTGAAGCTCTCTTTTCAGCCTGACAGGGTTCAGAGACTTTAGCTGAGTTGTATAATCCCGGATTTCCCGAACAATAAACTTTATCCCCGAATGAACGCCTTGCTCCAGCAAAAACTGCTTCATCCCATTGGATGGGACGATCAATACTTCCGCCTCATTATACAGCCCAATTGTATCCTGCAATATACCTCTGCTGCTTTCAACCATCATAGCCTCCAGATCATGAATTAAAATCACAATCCGCCCCTGGTAAGCTTTGATGCGTTTCATAAATGCCCGTTCAAACCCCAGACCATTTCCAGTAGGGAACTGGCATATTACAATATCCCCGGCGTTCATGCCTGCAATGATCCCGTCCAGTCTGCATCCGCGGTTTTCTGCGCTCTCACCATCTGCAGGGTATCGATAAATCCCCATTTCCCGGATCCCCAGAGCATGGGCAATATCGGCTGCCATATGCTGTATGTACCGCTCTGTACTCATATAGGACATTCCATTCAGTTTTGTAATATACACATTCACGAGATTCCTACCTCCTTCAGTCTCCAAATTCAACTAAGGGGATGTCCTTCTCAACGAAACATCCCCTACCCGTTAACTAAATATATTCATCAGCGCCAAAACCACCCACATAATGCCAAATACGCCATGGACAATCTTAAGAACCTTCTGATCCGTGTTCACTACAAGCGCCGCACTATACGCCGCAAGCAGGAACTCCAAAAAAATTACTACTCTTCCTCCTGTTCCAAACATAATCTTCCTCCTGTTATATAAAAGTATTTTATTTGAAAAGAGCCGCATATGCAGCTGCCTCTTCTGACATTGCCTCTCTTTTCTGCAAATCAATCTGCTCCCTGAGCTGTTCTTTCTGATCCATAACCTGGTTTAAGAAAGCAACCATCCCCTCATAGCTGTCAAACACATGCTCTGCTGCGATATACGATTTGTTATGCAGGGTCTGTTTAAATCCAAGGATCAGCTGATCGTGCAAAAACGCCTGTTTCACTGCCGATACAATCTCGCCTTCATGGTTAATGTCCAGATAGTAATCACAGGTATCAAACAGCTGGTCTATCATTTTTGTCCGCGCCGCCGGATGCAGCGTCACATTGTCATATTGGGACAGGCTCATCAGTTTGGAAGACATTTCCGTAATGGCGGCAATATAAAAATGCATCCCCGGAAGCGCCTTTATCAGCTCCTCGCATTTTTCAATCCGGTCAGAGTTGGTACAGATCAGCGCTTTATTCTGAAAAGCGTTCTTTCTGCTGTATTCATAGACAAACCCCATAGGATTCATTACTTCCTTTGACGCCCCCAGCTGAATCAGCTTTTCGTAGCTGGATTTTTTTTGTACGTAGATGGTTCTGGCCCGTCTGGACTGCCCTGAGAGAATCAGCTGCATATTACCAGGGATATCATTTCTAGCCCCTTCCTGCCAGAAGAGTACATCCTCCTTTCTTCCCCCTGGCATCTGTTCTGACACAAACAGAGGCGTAGAAAGGGAATTAAAAAAGATTCTGCTTCCCATAGCTCCCAGCTCGTCCAAAAGCTTCAAAACCAGATCCGTCTTGTTTTTAAAGACATATACCTTGCCTCCCCGGTTCAGGATAATATCATGGGTCACAAAATTTTCCAGAATCGTTTCCCTTCCTTCCCCGTCAAAATATGTCTTGCAGAATCGTTTCCCTTCTTTGTTAAAAAAAGTCCTGGCATATAACGCGCCGTACCGGTTGTAATGATCGCTGGAACGGACTGTCCCTTTTTCATCCATCCAGTCCACCACCTGCACCTGCCTTTTATGCTTTGGCTCTGCGTAAAAGATGCGCCCCCGCTCCCGATGCAAATCATACACCTTTCCGCCGGAGTTGCTGGCGTTTGTTTCCCAATAGTCCGGAATATTAATCTGGTTAAAATACCTTGCCTTTCCCGGGGCTTTTCCGCTTTTCTGAAAATCGCCGCTGAAATACTGGTAAGCAGAGATCACATCCTCCGGCAAAAAGCCATTATCCTCAATGACAATTACCGGGCCTGTAAAACCGGCGCTCCGAAAAGACCGGCGGAGCATATCGCTGTCTTCCCCATAAGTGTCCAGTAAAAGAACCGTATCTGTCAGCCCACTATATTTTTCCATCTTTGCTCCACCTCCTTAGTAAGAAATTCTTTGGCTTTCTCATATGAATGTTTATGAAAGCCGTCTAAATCCGCTTCGGTAAACAAGCTTATCAGTCGGTCTGTCAAAGCCTCTGTCTTCTCCTTTACCGTCATATTCTCATCCACCGGAATGAGAAATCCGTTTTCACCATCATCAATAAAGGTAGGGTTGCCGTACCGCACATCAAAGCCGATAATCGGAAGCCCGCCTCCAATGGCCTCCATAAGGGTCAATCCGAAGCCTTCGCTGGTGGAGCCTGACAGATATAACTCATAATCCTGATAAACCTCTTTCATATTCTGCTGCCCCCGGAGAACAATATACGTTTCCGCCCCATGCTTTTTAATCAGATCCCGGATCTTTTGCTCCTCGCCGCCTTTCCCGTAGATATCCAGGGAAAGCTGGGGAACTGTCTTTCGCGCCTTTACAACCGCTTCTACAATCCAGTCAATATGTTTCTCTGATGCCAGCCTGGAGGCTGTCAGAATTGAATAGGGCCTGCGGTTCGTCGTCGGATATTTCAGCTCATCCAGGCTGCCCACCGGTATGGTATAGACCGTAGGCGTAACGCCCTTGTATTTTAAAAACTGCTCCTTCAGCAGCTTGTTCTGCTCATCTGTAGCCGTAACGTAAAAATCTACATGCTTATCCATGGCAAAGGAATATTCATAATAATTATTCCACAGGATATGGTTTTCATCGGTTCCTCCTTCGCTGAAATGATCTGCGTGAATGACAATTCCTACCCGTGCATCTTTCGCATGCCGCAAAATCGCCTGTCCAATCCCTGTAGTGCGGTCAACCAGCACGGTGTCCTCCTTTGTCAGCCTCAGTCTGGATACCATGTATCCTACCAGTTCTTCCTTAGAGCAGAACAGCTGATCCGGAAACTGGTACATCACTTTTCCGTCATCATTGATCTCCTCATAAGCTACCGTACCGTCCTCATTAAAAAACCGCCGCAGATACATATGAGCCTTCTTATCCAAAGGCGCATAGTATTCCGAGAATACCCTGTCATAGGTAAAATAGTCCTTCCGGATCAGAAAGCCTCCTGATACCATTTCTACTCTATGAACTTTGTCTGACTTCTCGTCTGTAAAGTAAACCACATAGAAATTATTGGTTCCCTGGAAAACGATCCTTCCCGTCTTCCCGCTTCTGGTGTAGGTATAACCCTTTGAAGGGAGAGTTTCCTTTAAATCCTTTAATGTATACGAAACAGGAGCAATCTTTTGATCCGTAAAAAATGTATACAACCAGAGGATCTCTGAGTCCAGAAATCCGATATTCCTTGTCATATGTTCAATATTGTCTGATACGATCATGTCCGTAAAAATAAACTTTGCATCCGCTCCGATATTTCTCAGCATTACCGCCCGGTAGCTCTGGGCATACTCCACTCCGCTGGACGCCCATCCTATCCCAAGATTAAAATTATAGATCATTCTTGTTTCCCATACCCTTCCCTTTAATTTTCAATCCCTGTCAGGGGAACAGCACTTGCATTTCTCCTGTTTTGCTGTATTCCTTTTGTCCTAAAAAGATATTTCTTACAATATCCTTTTTGATGGTTTTCTCCATAAGAAGGAAGGAAGCGTGGGCCTCCTCCTGGTATTCAAACACAGGGTTCCTTTGGGCCGTAGACCGGCCGCCGACAGCATACTGCAATTGCTGCAGATAATCCACCTGCTCTACCCATGCATCGTCAAGCGCACGCAGGCAGCAGAGGCGGATATATTCTTTTAATTCATCCTCAGACGAAAATGTTTTTATTTTATTTCTCCATACTGCGGATACATAAGATAGTAGCGCCCGCTCTAAAAGCTTTTTTGCTCTTCTCTTTTTTACCGGCCCGATATTCAGGAACCGGCTGCTTAGATTATATGTAATATTGTCTAATACATATCTGTTTATATCGCCTGTGGTCAGCTCCCGGTGCTCCTTCAGAAACATTTGGACGCTTTCCCGGGCCAGCTGCTGCACGGTCTCCAGTTCCAGGCTTCCGCCATCCAGCAGCCGGTTTCTCACATCATACATCATCATTCTCTGACGTTTCAGCACCTTGTCATAGTCCACCGACCGTTTTCTCTGGGAAACCGCCCGCTCTTCCTGCAGCTTCTGTGTCCCGTTAATCAGCCTCTTCAGCTTACGTCCGGAAATCCACCGATCCTTATCCACATACTTTTCCAGGATCTTCTCTCCTACTGCCAGAACCGTATCGTCCTCAAGAGAGACAAAGAACTGACTGCTGCCCGGATCTCCCTGGCGGCCGGCCCGGCCTCTTGCCTGCCGCTCCAGCCGGATATTGGCCATACGGCCGATTCCGATAACAGCAAGCCCGCCCAGTTCCCGGACTCCCGGCCCCAGCCGGATATCTGTCCCCCGGCCTGCCATGCCAGTAGATACGGTAACCATCCCTTTTTGGCCAGCCTCCTTAATGATTTGAGCTTCCCAGTGTGCATTATTGGCATTAAGCACGCTGTGAGGCACCTGTTTCTCAATTAATACGCGGGAAATCAGTTCCGTATCCGCGATAGTCGAGGTCACAATCAGTACCGGCTGCCCCGTCTCATGACGCCTCAGCACCTCCTTTACCGCTTCTTCATATTGGAGTTCCGCATTCTTGAAAAACAGGTCCTTCTTATCTTCTCTCTGGAGAGGCTTGTTAGGCGGGATAATCGCCACCCTCTTTTTATAAACGCTGTACAGCTCCTTCCTGGCGTCTGAGATGGTTCCGCTCATCCCCGACATACGGGGAAACATCAGAAACAGATTCTGATAGGTTACGGATGCAATGGATCGGTTTTCCTGAGTGATTTTGAGTTTCTCTTTCGCTTCAATGGCCTGATGCATGCCGCCTCGCAGCTTCATACCGGTCAGGATCCTTCCCGTACCGTTATCCAGCAACGACACTTCCCCTTTTTCTGTCACCACATAGTCCTTATCCCTTTCCATAACAATATGGGCTTTCAGGGCAAGGGTTACATGCCGGTTCAGCTCAAAATTCTCCGCCGCGTAGAATTTTTCTATCCGGAAGTATTGTTCTGCATAAGCTACTCCCTCATCCGTAAGCCATACGCTCTTATCCTCCTCTATATAGTCCCGTTCCGGCTGCAATGTGGTCACAAAAAAATCCGCCAGTTCGTAGAAACCAGACTGAACCCGGGGTACGCCGGATATGACCAAAGGCATGGTGGCCGCATCCATAAGCACCATATCCGCCTCATCAATGATCACATAATAAAACTCTCTCATGAATCGATCCTGGGCATCGGATACCAGATTATTCAGCAAATAATCAAATCCCAGGGTTGAGTGGGTGGTATAGACAATATCCGCATCATAAATCCGGCGCTTCCCCTGGTTTCCTTTCTCTCCCCTCTGCTCCTCATCTACGCCGGAACATACCGCCATTCCCAGGAACTCGTATACCGGCCCCATCTCATGGGCATCCCGATCCGCCAGATAGTCATTTGCCGTAACCAGCATGACGCTTTTCCCCGTCAATGCGTTAAGATAAAGGGGCATGGTGGCTGTCAGTGTCTTTCCCTCGCCGGTATTCATCTCCGCCAGATAGCCGTAATGCAGCGCGATTCCTCCCAAAATCTGGCAATCATAAGGCTCCTTGCCCAAAATCCTCCGATCCGCCTCGCATACGACTGCAAAGGCCTTAGGGAGGATACTGTTGGTTGACATCCCCCTGGAAATACACTCCCGAAACTCCGCCGTTTTCCTTTGGAGGGCGCTGTCGCTTAATTTTCTCACAGCCTGCTGTTCTTTTTTTACTTTTTTTAATATTTGATAAAGTTTCCTATTCCTCATCTGTTACTTCCGTTATTGTAATTGAATGAAAATGAAGCTGCGTTACGCCGCCATTAATCAGCTGCACTTCATAACTAAACGTTTTTAAGGGACATTGGAAATCCCCTTCCCCGTCCCGTATAATCTGGCTCCCTGCTTCTACATCGTAGCGATCATAAAAGATAAGCCTCAAAAGCAGCCCGTCCACTGGTTCTGTTGACGCATCCAGGCTGATGTGATACCGCCCCTCTCCGTCTATCATGGGAAGCGCCGGTTCGATACGCATCATCTGATAATTCACTTTGGAAAACCAGCGTTTTATCACTGCCCCCGGCTGTAACAGCAGATTTTTAAATTCAATGTCGTCTTTTGCGTGAAAATATATTTCCGTCCCGTACAGATAGGACTCTTTTACATATTCATTCCAGTAAATCTTCCATGATTGGCCTGTTATCATCTCTGTCCGCCTGTTTTCTTTTCTGTTTTGTCAAAATCATTTTCCATAATAGCTTGGTACTGACTTCTGAACCACCTGACAATACCAGGCGTATTATCATTATGCCGGCCATGAAGGCCTTTTCCATATATTTTTGCCCCCGCATCCTTTAAGTGGAACTGAAGGCTCTCATACGCATTTTCATCAAGATCATCTTCTATCATATATGACACCGCAAACCGGGTTCTGCTCCAATCTGTGCGGTCAAACAGATCCCAAAATTTGTTGTTCATTTTCTGGACGGCGTCTTGATCCAGACTGCCGTATACCTTATGAAGGACATCCAGCCAGGAATGGGAGCCGTCGGGAGATTTCATACGTTCATTGCTAACCAAATTGCCGATATTGGCCAAAGGCTTCCCCACCAATACGGTATTGGGACGAATTTTACACCCATAATACAGCGCTCCGAATGTCCCCATAGAAAGCCCTGACAGAATCACATCGGAATTCTGGAATCCAAGCTTCTCTATATGCTCTCGCAATATATCTTCCAAAGTACTTTCGTACTCTTCCGATCCGATATAAAAGCTTCCTCCCTCCAGCCTGGCCTCTGCAATCAAAAGGAAGGGATGCTCCATCTTTCTCATCATATAATAGCCTTCAAATCCTTCCTGGGTCTTATAGCCGGAAAAGTAAACATTAAGGGGAGGCTTTAAATTACCAGGATCAAAATAATAAAAAATCTCCTCCCGTTGTGAGGTAACCCTCCTTTTCCCGCCAGGCATAAAGATCCCCTTTCCCCTTCTGGATGCACGATCATGGAGGGCGATAACAGACAAACGCCCTTTCCCCTTTGCTTTCAGAGAAACAAAGATATGCCCTGCTTTCCCATTCCTATTTGTAATGCAGATAATGTCATCCAATTCCCTTTCCGAAAAATTCCATACATTGGGAAATTGGGGATCTGTACCATATATATACTGAAGAATGGATATCTCCAGTGATATCTCTACTGTATCGTCCTTTTCATATTCCAGCCAAAATTCAATGCTTTGGTCTTCAGCAAACGGAAGGTTATTTCTCCAGAAAACGATCTGGGTCAGTTCATTTCCGTAATCCCCCTCCAGTTCAACTCTTTCCAGCCCTTTCCATGAAACCTTTCCTTTAAAACCCTGGGCTACGGCAATATTTTGCAACTTGTATTTCTCTCCATAGGAACCCGGAAAGTAATCCGGCAATTCTTCCTCCAGGAGGAGCTGCAATTCTTCCGCAGAAATCCTTTTTCCCATTTTCCTTATGAATAGCTGCTGTGTCTTACTCTCTTCTTTTAAGGGAACTTTTTCCGTAATAAACAAGCAGTAAGCCCTCATAAACCGTATCAGGTAGTCAAATTCATCGCTTGTAATTTCCCGATCCAGAATTACCACCTCAAAATCTTTTTCCGGCAACTCGGCAAAAGCCGGCTCATAATACCAATCTGCACATTTCGATATCTGTAAAACATTACTGAAATCTTCCGTTCCCAACTGTAATACCCGTACTGTTCCCAATGCTGTCAATAACCTCTTTCCATTGTTTAATCAAATATTGTGTTGTGTGGGTTTTTCCAAGTTCGTAAGACTGGATGGCCGCCTCATTCCAATTGCTCAAGCTCTCCAGATAATACTCTAAATCTTCCCCTAATTTAGACAAATCTCTGTTCACCCGTCCGTTTTTCCCGGGACGCATATACTGTGTAGCAATCTTTAGAACCTGGGGAATCCCCATGCTGACGCAGGATATCTGCAAAAACAGATCCGGCGCATCCGCCAGATCCACAAGCAAACGCTGCTCTCTTACGCATTTGTTCACTGATAATTCGTCTACGCATTGCTCTACTGTAAATAAAATCGGGAGCTGCTCCTCTTCCTCCAGCTGATTTTCAAATTCATTCTGGTTTTCTTTTCTCGCCCATTCAGCAGGATAGCCGTTACGTACCAGTATTTCTCTCACCTGCTCTAACAGCCTATTCTCTCGATTAAATTCTGCATTTCTGGTAAACAGATGCACCCTGGCATCCTTGTTTTCTTCCAGATATGCCGCCAGATACTTTACAGCTTCCTCCAGAGTCCTTTTTGACAGATGATCGACCGGGAACAAAATCTTCTGTACATTTATCTGCTGGCTGATTCCGGGATCCATTCGCGTATCATAGGGAGGGATCGTCTTTTTGGCAATACGCTCTAATCCCCTCTGCCTTGAAACAATTGCCAGATTCTCCTCTGAATCCGTTACGATATAATTCCCATGGGAAAGGATCTCCTCTGCCGCCTTGCTGCCATCTAACGGAAATCTCTTTTCAAAAATAGAAAAGCAAATTTTCCGGTTCGCCAGCAGCCTGTCCAGCAGGGCCAGGTGCTGCGGATGCACTGCCGCACAAAACATATCCCTATCCTGTGTCGTCTCAAGGGCTGCCCGAAAGACCTCTTCTATAACTTCCTCCATGGAACCATATGTATTTTTTAAAAAGGGAATGTGCTTTTCTATTTTGGGAGTGCGGATCAGATATTGATTGCTGCGGGGATTTACCACCACATGGCCATCTGCAAAATGGCACAGCTTCCAGACTCCCTTTTCTGTCAGATACTGTTCGTAGGCCTTGCTGCCGTTTTCATACACAGAAGTACAGGAGATAAAGCCTCTGTCATCATATATATTCTTCCGGCTGATCTGTCCATCCCGATATAAATTCACCTGTATGAGATTTCCATATTCCCCGAATTCGATCTGAGCATATCTTTCATGATTTAGCATCGCGATGATGGAAAATGGCGTATAGATAAATTCAATATCCCTGGGCCAGTTAAGATTGTGGAAAGAAAGAACCGCCTGCTTTTTCCTCTGCACCTCCTGTATGGCATCAAACACGGACCAGTAGGGAACCCGAAACACGCTTTGCCTGTGGAGAAAATGCCTGAAATTCGGCGCATAGGAGAGCAACAAAATCTTATATTCACAGATGGAATTTCTCTGAAACAGCTGGATCTGCTTGACAGTATCATCAGTTTCTGTCTTCATCCGGCGCCTGTACCAGAACTGTTCATCTTCCTTCCATTCATTCTTTAAATACCAAGCTGGTATAAAATACAACATCAGGTACGGTTACATCCTTTCCAAATAAATACGGTTATGCGCCTGTTACCAAGCGCATAAAGCTCTAGATAAAAAATGAATACGAATCAAATTTCCGATGTGCTTTCACTTCCCGGTACAGAGGGCACAAAATTCCTGTCAAAATTGTAGCCGTTGAAGGAAACAGCGCCAATTCCGGAGATATTTGACCTCTTAAAGACAGGAACAGCGACGTCCCCATCATCAGACATAAAACACAGCCGCTGAAAAACGTCAAAATCAGCAGCTTTCTCCTTAAATATCTCTTTGTTTTCTTTCCTGCATAGACGCCTACGATACTATCGCCGTTTTTCTGCAGCTGATCCGCCATATCTCCTGGCACCAACATAACAAATGAAAATATCAAATTCAATGCGAAAATTGTTCCCAGATAAATGACTACTCCTGGAACAGTTGTCAGATTCAGTTTCTCATGGATGAACTGCAGAGTGGAATTTTCCTCATAAAACATTAAAAGAAACCGCACTACCAGTTGAGGGATCATGAAAAAAGAAACTGCAAACATAACCGGCATCACGCCAATCGGATCCAGTTTTAATGGGATATAGCTTTTATCTGCATAAATGTTATGAATAGATACCCGCTGAACCGGAATACGGATAAGTACATTTTCCATCGTTAAAACTACTGCTGCCATAATCAAACAGAGAAACACTGGCTTTTGAAGCTCAACCCATGTAAACCTCTGTATGGTAGCAGCCAGGTTGTCCAGAATATTTACCAGTATAATAGGAGTGTTTCCTCCTATTCCCCATTCTTTATTCATGCTAGCCATTTTGTATATTATAAGGGCTCCTGCTGTCATCTCCATAACAGCGATTGTTTTCAATGTCTGTATATCCATGGCCGACTCTTTAAATACCAGTCCGTCTGCCCGTGACACAGCTGATATCACCACTATTGTTGTCATCAGCATCAGAGTAACCCGCTCCATCTTCTGGGGTGAAAAACGTGCTTTAAATTCAGTCCCTCTTATAGCCATATATATCCACATGATCAGCGTTGATGTAATGTAGGGCATAATACCAAGGGCAAAGATGGTGTACTGATATCTATCCCCACTAATCATAGAAATCACAATATTCTGAGAATTCAGTTCTTCTAATTGATATGCGGCCGGATCTACATTATAAAGCAGAAAGCTTCTTCCAACCATGTAGATTGCAAGGATCAACATTGTTAAAAAAAGCCTCCGCCTTAGTTCATGAGTTTTATTCTTTTTCAAATAATATCCCTTCATATATATCTCTCCGGCAAAATGCCGGAGAGATACACATTTGTTAACTAAATTATCTTTTATTCTTCTTTTCCGCTATTCGCGAGTCCTTCTTTATTCTTCTTATTTCTGCGATAGCCCTCTGCAACGCTTGCAGCTACTCCTATCAACGGAATCCATGACCACCAAATCTTCTTCGTTTCTGCAGAAGTAAGAGCCACTTCCTCGTCTTCGATCTCTACCAAATCTCCTTCGCCAGTTACCTCTTCTTCGTCTAGTACCGCAAGAGGTACTTCTTCATCGTCGATCTGTATCAGTTCTTCCTCATTTTCTACTTCTGCAACCGGTATGATGGCTCCTCCATCATCTACCTGCTGCGGGCCTTCCACATTACCTGTCACAACAAGAGGAATTATCTGATCTTCAATCTCCGTTACTACTGTCGGCATCTCATCCATAGGTACTGCCGGTTCGTCAATTGTAACGGTTTCAGTAGGTTCGTCAACTGTAACGGTTCCTACGGGTTCAGCAGTATCAGATGCTGAGCCGCCGCCTCCACCAGTTATTTCGGTTTCGTCAAATACGTTTTCACTATTATATACGCTGACGCTGGCTGATGCACTTGCATCTTCGCTTAAGGAGCGGCTAATGCTTGTGCTCTGGCTTTGGCTTAAGCTCTCACTATCAGACAAACTGGTACTAATACTTTGGCTCTCGCTTCTACTCAGGCTCTCACTTGTGCTTAAGCTTTCACTCTGGCTTACGCTCTCACTGGTACTTAAGCTCTCACTCCTGCTCTGGCTTTCACTTGCACTCATGCTCTCACTCGTGCTTAAGCTTTCGCTCATACTCTGGCTCTCGCTGGTACTTAAGCTCTCACTTGTACTCATGCTTTCGCTAGTACTCATGCTCTCACTTGTACTCATGCTTTCGCTGGTACTCATGCTCTCGCTTGTACTCATGCTTTCACTCGTACTCATACTCTCACTTGTACTCATGCTTTCGCTGGTACTCATGCTCTCACTCGTACTCATGCTCTCACTGGTAATCATGCT
>ERZ808046.36-NODE-36-length-192630-cov-13.769648_pt1 | contig 192630 bp, 175 predicted proteins | sample MGYA00380196_ERZ808046 | MGnify/ENA primary metagenome ERZ808046 (study PRJEB31490, sample SAMN06133421) | mouse gut metagenome | isolation source: Z6_2 | host: mice | place: China: Chengdu | collected 2015-05 ...
ACATTGTTCAGCCCTTCGGCTTTCACCTACTATGGCTTCTGCTGACTTCTCACAGTTCGTTGTTACTACGGCAAATGAATCCGCCTGTGAGACCTCACGGGATAAGTCCATGTTCTTTCCTCGTCTACCCTCCCGATTTACGCCTATGGGTTACGGCTACCTTTAGGGCTTCATTGTCTTTAGTCAACTTACCCACCATAAACGCCTTGTTATCAGGTTCCTGTTCGTAGGGCTACGATTTCGCTATCCCTTCTTCTCGCCTGCATCTCACGATACAAACCTTGGGATTCGCTATGAAGTTCGTCGGTAGCTACGCCTCAGTGGACTTTCACCACAGAACATAGGCATGCCCGTCATACTAAATAAAGGGAAATCTCAATTTCTTAAGATTTCCCTTTAAGTGGACCTGAGGGGAATCGAACCCCTGTCCGAAAACCAATCCCCTGTTCTTCTACTATCATAGTCTGCTATTTGAATTTCCCTCCCATATCCGGAAACAGACATCCTGACATGTTTGGTAGCTTCATTTTACGCCCATGTACGCAAAGCTTAGTACACGTCGTTTCCTGCATTTAATGATGCCGGTTACTTACAGTGCAGGTGCCGCAAGGCCGACAGCAGCTAAATTAAGCTGCGTATGCTAATTCGTCGTTAGCGTTTATATTTAGGTTTGCCATTTAACGCATTGCATGCGGATAGCTTCACCAGCTTCATAGCCCCCGTCGAAACCAGTACAAGCCCTTACTGGCGCCCGCAAACGGAGCTTTTATCCCTCCATGGGAACTGATAGCATCTTATCATTTCCCGCCGCAAAAGTCAAGGAAACGGCCTTACTTTTTCTTTACAGTTTTTAGTAAAGATTTTTCACCTTAAAGTCCTTCTCCAGCTCTCTTCTCTGGTCCTTCTTCGCAATATCTGCCCGCTTGTCATAAAGTTTTTTACCTCTTGCCAGGCCGATTTCCACCTTCACAAGACTGCCTTTAAAATACACCTGCAGCGGTACCAGGGTATATCCCTTTTCCTGGATTTTTCCCTTCAATTTATTGATTTCATAGCGGTGCATCAAAAGCTTTCTCTCCCGCAGCGGATCCTTATTGAAAATATTCCCCTTTTCATAGGGGCTGATGTGCATTCCGAAAATCATAACCTCATCGTTGACAATCCGCACAAAGGATTCTTTGATGCTGCATTTTCCCATTCGCAGAGACTTTACCTCAGTCCCTGCCAGGGAAATGCCGCACTCAAATTTGTCGTCAACAAAATAGTCAAAATATGCCTTTTTATTGTTGGCTATCAGCTTAATACTTCCCTTTCCCATATTCTTACCTCTCTTCTTTCTTCCATAAGAATCCATCACGTAAAAGTCTTTTTTAAAACTCCTGCACCGGTAAAAAATCTATGGTCTTTAAATAGCGGTCCACGGAAATCACCTGAATCTTAATGGACTGGCCCAGCTTATACTTCTTCCCGGTCCGCTCTCCCACCATCTCATAGCGCTCTTCGTCAAACACATAATAATCTCCGTCCAGCTCACTGACCCGGACCATTCCTTCCACAGTGTTGGAAAGCTCCACGTAGAATCCATATGAATTCATACCGGAAATCACGCCCTCGAATACTTCCCCGATTCTCCGCTCCATATACTGGACCTTCTTGGCCTTGTCGGTCTCCCGTTCCGCTTCATCGGCCAGACGCTCCCTGGAGGAAGTCCAGACGGAAACCTCACCAAGAATCCTCTCATAATGGGATAACCTCTGCTCTCCAAGCTTTCCATGAAGGTTTTCTTTGATGATCCGGTGAATCTGCAGATCGGGGTATCTCCGGATTGGTGAAGTAAAATGCGTGTAAAACCTGGCTGCAAGGCCGAAATGTCCGATACAGTCCGTGGTATATTTTGCCTGCTTCATGGAACGGAGGGCCAGTCTGGAGAGTAACGCCTCCTCCGGCGAGCCGGACACCCGGGAAAGGAGCTTCTGCATTTCCTTCGGATGAATCTCGCCATTCTGCAAATGAATGGAATATCCGAAATTATTGATGAAAATTCCAAATTTCCTGATTTTTTCCTCGTCTGGCTTTTCATGAGTCCTGTAAAGAAACGGCACCTGCTGCCAGTAATACTCCTCCGCCACTGTCTCATTGGCCGCCAGCATGAAATCTTCGATCAGCATGGTGGCGGCATTCCGTTCATAGGGCTTAATCTCCTTCGGTCTTCCCTTTTCATCCAGAATAATCTTACATTCCGGAAAATCAAAATCCATGGCTCCCCTGGCCATCCGTTTCCCTCTGAGCGCTTTGGCCACTTCATTCATCTGAAAGATCATAGGAGTAAGACTGCACGTTTCTTTTGCAGCGGACCCCTCATCTTCTTCTTTTGCCAGTATCTCATTGACCTCCGTGTAGCTCATTCTCCGGTCGATTTGCACTACTGACTCGGCAATCCTGTGGCCCACCACATTTCCCTTTTCATCCAGATCCATAAGGCAGCTTAATGCGAACCGGCTGCACCCGGCGTTCAGGGAGCAGATCCCGTTGGAAAGTCTGTGGGGCAGCATGGGAATCACCCGGTCTACCAGATACACGCTGGTGCCCCTCTTTAAAGCTTCCTTATCCAGGCTGCTTCCCTCCCTCACATAATGGGTCACATCGGCAATATGAACGCCGAGATGATACATTACACGGCCATCCACAATTTCCCTGGACACACTGACCGCGTCATCCAGATCCTTTGCGTCCTCCCCGTCAATCGTCACCATGGGAATGCCGCGCAGGTCCAGCCGTCCCCTTTTTATCTCCCCGGAAATCACTTCTTCTGTCAGTTCCTCCGGGACGGCTTCCGTCTCCTCCATCACATCCTCCGGAAATCCTTCCGGAAGACCATAAGCCCGGACAATGGACAGAATGTCCACGCCGGGGTCATTGACATGACCGATAATTTCTGTAATAATACCCTCAGGATTTTTTCCGGGGCCGCCAAAGGATGTAAGCCTTGCCGTCACCTTGTGGCCGGAAACAGCTCCCATATCCATCCCTTCGGGAATGAAAATATCCATGGTGATTTTGGGATTATCGGGAATCACAAAACCGAAATGACTGTTCTTCCGATACAGGCCCACAACAGACGTATTGGCCCGTTCTATAACCTTTACCACCACGGCCTCTGCCCTGAGGCCGCCCCGCGGTTCCTCAACATTAACCAGAACCGTATCCTGGTCCATAGCCCCTCCTGTATTGTCGGGGGCCACAAATACATCGCCGTCCCGTCCCTCAATTGTCACAAAGCCAAATCCCCTGTGATGGGCCGCAAAAATCCCGGTCTGTGCAAAGATCTCCGCCTTTGCGTATTTTCCCTTTTTGGACACGCTGATTTTTCCTTCTGCCAACAGTGCCTCCAGCACTTCTTTTAAGCTTTCCCTTTCTTCTCTTGGTACATTTAAAAGGACTGCCAGCTCCTTTAACTTCATTGGAATATATTCTTTTTCATTCATCAGAGAAAGAACCATGTCCTTTCTCTCCTTCAGGCTTTTTTCTTCCATGTCTCTCCTATATGACGAAAAAACACTCTTGCGTTTTATCTGCAAGAGTGTCTGTCATCCTAAAATATGCTTAAGTTCAATACCAGAGCCAGGACGAAAATCAGAGCGGCCGCCAGCTTGGTAAATTTCTCCAGCTTGCCTTCCATGGAACGTCCTTTATTTTTGCCCCAGTAGCTTTCCGCAGCGCCGCTGATCGCTCCAAGTCCTGCGGACTTTCCCTCCTGCATCAATACAATAACCGTCATTGCAACGCATAAAATTACAAATACAATCGTCAGAATGATTCTAAGCACACTTACACCTCCTGTTTACAAACCACAGTTATCATATCACAGGATTTATAAAAATACAACCTTTATTTCCCGGATTCTTCATATTTCGTAACAGTTCAGACAGGTCTGCGCGTCCACCGCGTTGACCGTACGAAAACGCAGTGGTCGCGGGCATACGGCCCTCTGCACTCCGTTCCGGTCGGTCCCTGACAGGCATCACCGGCGCCCGGGACCGAGAATCGATTTTAAATGGCCGTATGCGGTAACAGTTCAGCCTTGCATCTTCTTGCCGATACTTCTTGTTCGTCTTAAGACGGACAAGAAGATGCTCCCGCGAACAGCAGCTTTTCTTCAATCCGCAGTAACTGATTGTATTTTGCCACCCGTTCTGAGCGGCAGGGTGCTCCGGTTTTTATCTGACCTGCGTTCACTGCCACAGCGATATCGGCGATGAACGGATCCTCTGTTTCTCCCGACCGGTGGGATATGACAGTCCGAAATCCGGCTTTCTTTGCGGTCTCAATGGCCTCCAGACTTTCTGATAAGGTGCCAATCTGGTTTACCTTCACAAGAATGGCGTTTCCCGCATGGAGTTCAATGCCCTTTAAAAGCCGCTTTGTGTTTGTCACAAAGAGATCGTCTCCCACAAGCTGAACCTTATCTCCAAGGGTCTTTGTAAGAAGCTTCCAGCCGTCCCAGTCCTCCTCGTGAAGCCCGTCCTCAATGGAGCAGATGGGATACCCCTCCACCAGGCGGGTATAGTATTCCACCATCTCCTCTGCGCTCCTTTCCACTTTTATGCCGCTCATGGAGCTTTCTCCCGGAAACTCATACATTCCGGTTTCCCCATTGTAAAGCTCGCTGGAGGCGGCATCGATGGCAAACTTTATGTCAGCGCCCGGCTCGTATCCCGTCTCCCGCACAGCCTTCATAAGATATGACAGCACCTCTTCGGAATTTTTAAGGTTCGGCGCAAAGCCGCCCTCATCCCCTACGGCTGTGGAATAACCGTCCCCATGGAGCAGCCCTTTTAAGGTATGGTAGATCTCCGCGCACATTCTGAGGCCTTCCGCAAAGGAAGAGGCCCCCACAGGCATAATCATAAATTCCTGTAAATCTACGGTGTTGTCCGCATGCTTTCCGCCGTTTAAAATATTCATCATGGGCACCGGAAGCTCTGTGGCATTCACTCCGCCCAGATAGCGGTACAGAGGGATGTTTAAGGCATTGGCCGCCGCCCGGGCCGTGGCCAGGGACACCGCCAGAATGGCATTGGCGCCCAGCCGTTCTTTGTTTTCCGTTCCATCCGCTTCTCTCAAAAGCCGGTCTATACGCTTCTGGTCCATGGCATTCTCAAAAAGCACAGCCTCGGAAAGCTCCTGGTTCACATGGTCCACCGCTTTTTTTACGCCCTTTCCCAGATACCGTCCGCCGCCGTCCCGAAGCTCAGAAGCCTCATATTTTCCTGTGGAAGCTCCCGATGGAACCGACGCACGGCCCACGGCTCCGCATTCTAACTCCACTTCTGCCTCCACTGTGGGATTTCCCCTGGAATCCAGAATTTCCCTGGCTCTCACTTTCACGATCTCATAATCCATATCCATAAAAAATGGCCTCCTTACAGCAATCTCAATACTGTAAGGATAGCCATTTTCCATTTATCTTATGCAGAAACTTAAAGTTACCGTTCAGATAGGTCTGTGCGGAGCCTGCCCCAGCGAAGCGAGGGCATTCCCCGCCCTGACCGTGCGAAAACGCAGCAGCCACGGGCAGGCAGCGCTTCCAAATGGCCGTAGGCCGCAACAGTTCAGGAGGGATTGAACTGTTACAGCTTAAGCCCGCAGCTCAATATTCATGCCCTTTAAGCCATTTAAAATCTTGTTCATGGCAGAGGTAACCTCTTTCTCCTCCAGGGTGTGGTCCTTGGCACGGAAGGTAATGGAGTAAGCCACGGATTTATATCCGGACAGAATCTGGGAACCCTCATAAATGTCAAACAGGCTGAAGCTTTCCAGAATCTTCCCGCCTCTCTGCTCAAGCATGGCCTCGATCTGCCCCACCAGAACATCCTTTGGAACCACCATGCTGATATCTCTGGTCACTGCCGGATATTTTGCAATTCCTGTATACTTTCTGTCGAAGGAAGTGAAGGGAATCACAGCCGGCATATCCAAAACGGCCACATAGGCCTTCTCGCCGATCTTGTAGTTGTCCAGAACATCCGGATGCACCTCGCCCAGATATCCGATCACCTGGTTATTGTAGAGGATGTTTGCCTGTCTTCCCGGATGGAGGAAGGTCTTCCCGGCCTCAGGATCGTAATGGGGGCGCTTATGCATGCCGACTTTGTCGAAAAACTCTTCCACCACGCCCTTCATAGTGTAAAAATCGCCGTCTCCATACATACCGAGTGTAAACTGCATTCTTTCGTCCGGCAGTTCTGTTAAGGGCAGGCTCTTGGGAAGGTACACATTGGCCAGCTCGTAAAGGCGCACATTTTTATTCCGTCTGTTGTAATTGGTAGAGAGGGATGTGAGCATTCCGTTTAAAGGCAGGGTTCTCATAATGGAGAAATCTTCACCCAGGGGATTGGAAATCACAACGGTGTTTCTTAAAGCGTCATCCCCGGGAAGATTTAATTTGTCAAACACCCTGGGACTCTCGAAGGAATAGGTCATTCCCTGAGAGAATCCGCAGAATTCCGCCACGTCTCTGGCCACCTCTTCGATTCTTAACTTGTAGGAGAGCTTGCCTGTGGTGGCTTCTCCTGTGGGGAGCGTGGTCCCGATCCTGTCATATCCATAAAATCTTGCCACTTCTTCCGCCACATCGGCCATACAGTGAATGTCCTGTCTCCAGCTGGGCGCAACGATTTCACCGGTTTCTTTCTCGTAACGAAGCTCGATCTTATCCAGGTAGGAAAGCATGGTTTCCGGTGCAATGTCGGTGCCAAGCAGGGCATTGATTTTTTCCGGCTCAAATTTCACCCTGGACTCCACTGCCTTCACAGGGTATACGTCGATCATTCCGCCCACAACTTCTCCGGCGCCCAGCTCTTCAATCAGCTGGCAGGCACGGTTTACAGCCTCCTCAGCCGTATTGGGATCCAGGCCCTTTTCATATTTTCCGGATGCATCGGTGCGGAGACCCACTTTCTTTGCGGAAAGACGGATGTTTGTGCCGTTAAAGGTGGCGCACTCAAACACCATGGTTTTTACATCATCGGTAATCTTGGAGTTTTCACCGCCCATGATTCCCGCAATACCGACTTCCTTTTCTCCATCATTGATCATCAGTACGGTATGGTCCAGATTTCTCACCTGGCCATCCAGAGTCTGGAAGATGTCGCCGTCCTTTGCACACTTTACAATAATCTCATGGCCGGCTAAGAGGTCGTAGTCGAAGGCGTGCATGGGCTGGCCATACTCTTCCATAATGTAGTTTGTGATATCAACAATATTGTTGATGGGACGGATGCCGGATGCTGCCAGACGGCGCTGCATCCACCTGGGAGACGGAGCAAGCTTAATGTTCTTTACCATTCTGGCACAGTAACGTCTGCACAGGTTTGTGTCCTCCACCGTTACCTTTAAGTAATCGTTGATGTCCTCATTGTTTCCCGTCTTTGTGACAACCGGCGCTTTGAATTCCTTTCCGAAAGTGGCGGCTGCTTCTCTGGCAATGCCGAGAACACTGTAACAGTCCACCCGGTTGGATGTGATCTCATATTCAAATACCACATCCCGCATACCGACGGCTTCAACGGCATCGCTTCCCACTTTTGTGTCTTCTGGAAGAATGTAAATTCCTTCTTCCGGCGCGTCCGGATACATGTTCCGGTCAGAGCCCATCTCCTCGATAGAACACATCATGCCATCGGATTCCACTCCGCGAAGCTTGCCTTTTTTAATTCTAATTCCGTCCTCCGGAAGCGGGCCGCCGTCATGTCCTCCGGCTACCTTTCCGCCGTCCAATACCACCGGAACTTTATCTCCGACCTTTACATTATGGGCGCCTGTCACGATCTGTATGCTCTCTGTGCCGATATTCACCTGACATATAATCAGCTTGTCAGCATCGGGATGGGGTTCAATGGAAGCGATCTGGCCCACCACGATGTTCTCCAGGTTTTTATCCAGGCGCTCAAAGCCCTCCACCTTGGTTCCGGTGAGCGTCATGGCATCGGTGTATTCCTGCGCGGTCACGTCCAGATCCGGAACATATTCTTTTATCCAGGATAATGCTGTATTCATAGTTCAATTTCTCCATTCTCTATAATCTGATGCTGTGCCGTTTCCGGCGCCTGCCTTAGAACTGTTTTAAGAATCTGATATCGTTTTCATACAACAGTCTCATGTCGTCAATTTCATATTTAAGAAGGGCAATTCGTTCAAGGCCCACGCCGAACGCAAAGCCTGTATACTCGTTGGGATCAATTCCGCACATTTCCAGTACATGAGGATGAACCATGCCGCAGCCTAAAATCTCAATCCAGCCGGAACCTTTACAGAACCGGCAGCCCTTGCCGCCGCATTTAAAGCAGCTCACATCCACCTCCGCACTGGGCTCTGTGAACGGAAAGTGGTGGGGGCGAAATTTCACCTTTGTGTCCTCACCGAACAGTTCCCTGGCAAACTCAGCTAAAGTTCCCTTAAGATCTGCGAATGTAATATGTTTGTCAATAACAAGACCCTCAATCTGATGGAAGGACGGAGAATGGGTGGCATCCACCTCATCGGAACGGAATACGCGTCCCGGTGCGATCATACGGATCGGCGGCTTCTGCTTCTCCATTACTCTGGCCTGAACCGGAGAGGTCTGGCTTCTTAAAAGAATGCTGTCATTAATATAAAAGGTATCCTGTTCATCTCTGGCGGGATGTCCCTTGGGAATATTTAACTTTTCAAAGTTGTACATATCATACTCCACTTCCGGGCCTTCCACAACCTCATACCCCATTCCCACAAAAATACGCTCCACTTCCTCCAGGGCGATGGTGTTGGGATGCTTGTGGCCGGTGTTGGCTTTTTTCGCCGGGAGAGTCACATCAATGACTTCCTTCTTCATCTGCTCCTCACGGGCCTTTTTCGCAAGCATGGACTTGGTCTCCTCAAGCTTTGCCTCAATCTGCTCCCTGGCCTCGTTTACCATCTGACCAACCTTTGGACGATCCTCAGGAGCAACATCCTTCATACTCTTTAAAACGCTGGTCAGCTCACCTTTCTTTCCCAGATAAGCCACACGGATATCGTTTAACTTTTCCAGCACATCGGAGGCTTCAATCCTTGCCAGCGCCTCCGATTTGATTCTCTCTAACTGTTCTTTCATAGGTTTTTCTTTTCCTCCATTCATTGTCGGGCCCTTTTTTCCGAAAAAAAATCCCTAATACGTTACGTATTAGGGACGAAATTTCCGCGGTACCACCCTGATTTCTGTCAGACTGACAGACTCTCCATTTTCGCGTAACGTGCGAAAAACGTCACAGCCTACTGAACATTCAGCCGCGCAGCTCCGGTGGGAAATTAGATATCCTGCCTGAACCTGGGACGCTTCCAGCCGATGACATCCCTTCTCTGTCGGAAAACAGGTATCCTGTACACCTTCTATGCCTTTCTCTATGAATCGTTATTCTATATAATACCCATACCATCGAAAAAAGTCAAGCGCTTCCTGAAAAAATCTGTTACCCTCCATAACAGTGCTGGTTCATGACGAATCAGGGAGTAATTCGTCACAGCGCGAACAACAACCCGCTTTTATATATGGCTTTTATAAAGTTCATGTAAACTTTTCGTAAAAAATCAGGGGCTTATTGACATTTTTTCTGCCTTATGGCATGATTCATCAAAAGGAGGAATCATTATGGATTTATTAACCTTAACCATTGGAAAACAGAAAAACATCGCCCTCATTGCTCATGACAGCAAAAAGCATGAGCTGATTGAGTGGTGCAGCGCCAATAAAGAAATCTTGAAATGCCACTTTTTATGCGGCACCGGAACCACAGCCCGAATGATCACAGACGCCACGGGACTTCCCGTAAAAGGCTACAACAGCGGCCCCTTAGGCGGTGACCAGCAGATCGGCGCAAAAATTGTGGAAGGGCGGGTGGATTTTGTGATTTTCTTTTCCGATCCCCTGACGGCACAGCCCCATGACCCGGATGTGAAGGCGCTGCTGCGTATCGCACAGGTCTACGATATTCCTATTGCCAACAATAAGGCAACAGCGGATTTTCTAATCACCTCTCCTTTGATGGAGCAGGAATACGAACATTCAGTCATAAATTTCCATCAGAATATTAAAGAACGGGCGAAAACCCTGTAATGGAATCTGTCCCTGCCTTATAAGACAGGGACAATTATCTTTTGTCTTTTGCATCTTTTATCTTTCGCATTTATATCAGGCAGTGCACACCTGTCTTTTTTTTATTTCCTTCACCTCATATTCCAGGTTCAGGATGCGAAGCAGTATGGACTCGCGCTCACGCCGGTCCGCCTGTGCTTCATCCAGATGCCGCTTCAGGTCTATATGCCCCTCAGCAATGATATGTACCGCACGCAGTACCTCGTTTTCGATTCTCAGATTAATACTGTCTAACTTAGAATCCAGCTTTTGTACTTTCCCTTCCAGACTGCCAGTCGTTTCCTGCAGCTTTTCTACTTTCCCTTCCAGACCGTCAGTCGTTTCCTGCAGCTTTTGTATTTTCCCTTCCAGACTGTCTTTCATTTCCTGCATCTTCTGTTCCAACCGCTCAAATCTGGCATCGGTTCCGTCCATTCTGGCCTCCAACCGTTCAAATCTGATGTCGGATTTGTCCATCCTGGTTTCCAACCGTTCAAACCTTACGTCAAAGCTGTCCAGCTTTTGTAAAATCATATCCAGCTTATCCACATCTATCACCTCCCGGCGGATATTACGCTTACAGTATATCACCCTGCCGAAGGTATGTAAATGTACTGGCGGTTCAATCCGTTGTTCACCGACACTCTGTGGTAACAGTTCAGGCTGTCTGAACTGTTACACTCTGTGAACGTAACTGTATATGCCCATTTTAAATCGCCTTCGGCGATGGGACATTTGCTTTGGCCTCTGCAGACAACGATTCCAGCTCTTTTTCCAGCTCCGAAAGCCCGGATTCCCCCACCACCCGGATTCCATATCCAGCTAACAGGGCCGCTGTTTTCCCCATACCATCCGTTAATATGTGGGAAAAGCTGCCGTCATACACGCCATGACTCCCGCAGGAAGGACTTCTTTCCTTTAAAATCGCGATGGTACACTGGTACTTTTTCGCTTCCCTGAGGGCCAGATCCGCTCCAAGAAGAAATTCTGCCGTCACATCTCTCTGCTCCGTATTGATCACTGCTTCATCAGAAGCCCTGATTTCCGATGCAGGACGCGGCGTGGGAAGCCCACCCATCTGCTCCGGACAGACCAGATGAAACTCCGCCTTCCCCTCCATCCGTTTCATGAAGTCCAGAAGTTCATCATTTTTGTTGTTTCCTCCATCCCATTTGCAGTTCTCACCTGCAAGGCATGCACTCACAAGTATCTGTATCATACTTCTTCCTCCGTGTTTCTTTTCATTTTCTGCCTTCTTGTTAAACTGTTGCCTTCCGGTTACTGACTGTTTTCTGTCCCTGGCCGCTTTCCCTCTTTAAGCTGCTCCCTGCTACCTGCCCGCTTCTTTGTCGGGTACATAATCCAAAACTATTTTTATGGCTATTTCTTTTGCTTTTGCGCTGGATACATTTTTATTCTCTGTCTCACCTAAATACACACAAAAGTAAATTCTTTCATCCGACGCATCTGCAAAACCAGTATACCATGAATCTACAACAATACCATTCGCCTTACCCATTCCTGTTTTTCCATAAATTGAAATGTCTGCGCCATGCTGCTCCGATAACAGCATAACCTGCTTTAACTGGTCCAGGGTTTCTTCGGAATACTCTGTATTGTCGCCAAAAATGCGTTCCATTACTTCAGCCTGTTCCCTGGGTGAAATAAGCAATGATGATTCAATCCAGAAACCAGTCAGGGCCGGATTGTTATTATTTGTATTTAACCGGCCCTCCCAGTCGGAAATATCACAATTTCCATATCCAAGTGCGTTTAAATTCTCCTGCATCCTGTCTTTTCCGATTTCATCAATGATCTCCCGGAAATACCAGACACAGGAGGAACGAAACGCATCAGAAAAATCAATGTCCCGGTTCCATTCCTCATTCCAAAATATTTCCCCGCTCCAGGTACGGACAGATTCATCCGGATTTATGATCCCATTTTCCAGAGCAATTAAGGAAGAAATGATTTTAAAGGTTGAACATGGAGAACGTCGTATAAGGGCCAGTTCCTGATTGTATATTTGATAACAGTTCCCAGCCGGTTCATAAATAACAGCGGTACCATTTATTCCGTCAAAGCAGTCCGACCAGTCCATATCTTCTATCATTGGTTCGGCAATTGCTTTTTGAACTTCATTCGTTGGCATTTCCATTCTTATCTGTGGAATATCGCCGGCTGAACCTTCTTCTGCCGATGCCGTTTCTTCTGATGATGATATTTCCATCTGAAGATTATCAGCCGATGTATCACTGTTTTTTGAACAGCCCGTCAGCCCCAAAAATAAAAGTACGAAAATGCAGCTGTAAAATACTAATTTTCTCATGTCCTCCCTCACATTAGCCTTTATGGATATGACTGTCAGAGTAAAAAAGCGGAATAAAATGCTGAAATTCTTAGTAAACCTAAAAAGCACTACACAAACTTTCCTTAATTGTCCATGCTGATTTGCTGTATGAATTCATACCGCCAGATGATTCGCTTCATAACACAGATACTCAAGTATATCCTCACCATTTTCATAAAACCGGCTCACCATTTTTTTAATAAGCTCTTTTACAACATCAGCTATATCAGAAATAGCTTTCCCCATAAATATTTTTGGATTGCGGGAACACGTAGTGCGAAGCAATCCGTAGTATCATAAACATTTTAATATACCATTTTCAAAATAATAGATATCTTCCCTCTTGTATCCATACCTGGAATCAGGTATACCTATATGTGGTTCAAAGGTAAACATTTTGACATCGGACAATCTTTTGCAATTTCCTTTTTCAGTATACACTCTATCATTTCTATTTTTTACAATGGAATGTCCAAGGTTTCCAAGAAAATCCAAATTAATAAATCCCTTTTTCACAATCAAATCATTTATGTAATAATATAATTCTTCAAATGTCACTTCCGGGGTTGCCATATCAATTAAGGATTTATGCAAATATGCTTCCATTTGAAGTCCATTTCTCCACTCATCTTTTTTTACTCCATCAATTTTATCGCATACTATCCCATTTTCAACCACAAGAGTTCTTGCATAATCCCCCCAGATGTTATCCTTTTGAGGACTTAAATCAATGGTGATAATATCATTTTCCTTTATGGTTCTGTCTGCTGCCTTGTAGTCCCTGCCTGATATGGAAACAGCAGTCTCATCTCCGGCAAAAACAAAAGCACCGATATCCCAGTACCAAAATGAATCTGCGCCATTCTCCAGCAAATAGCTTTCACACAATGCTTTAATTTCCCGCAGGTTCATCCCAACTTCGATTTTTCCGGCAACATGTTTTATGGTAGCCCTGTTTAAATTCTGCATTGCAGAATACAACCCAAAAGTTCCCTTTCCCTCACTATATTCATCAAACAAATATCTTTCTTTCACTGCACGTACCCTGCCTTTTTGCAAAATTCATTCATTACTCTGCCAATCCTCTTTTGTTCCGGTCAATTATTTCCAGATAACATTATCATTTTTTCCAAATATATGGCTACTCCATCCTCCTCATTGGAAAGCGTAATATCATCCGCAATGTTTTTGACCTCCTGCACTGCATTGTCCATGGCTACACCGATACCGCATATTTTTCTTACGGATTCAATAAAGCCTTTTGTCTCTATTACTGAAAAAGAAGAAGAACAGATAATCTTTTCGTTTACCCGCACCTATGACAGCACATTCTTTGGTATTTATTTAACTATCATACTCTCTTATCTTAAAAGTTTTTCATAGACATGATACCACTTTAATCCATACCGCTCTTCCAGTCCCAAATCAATGGTTCCCCGATACACAAATCCACATCTCTCATATAAGTGTATAGCTGAGAAATTTTTTTCATACACGTCAAGCCGCACTGCCCCTACTCCATTTTTTCTTCCCATGTCGCAGGCATAATCAAGAAGCGCTGTGCCTACTCCCATTCTAAAAAAATCCGGATGAACTGCCAATACATGAATCACGTACACATTATCACTCTGTATTTCCTCAGGCCACTTTACCTGATTATATACTTCTCCCTGCTCATGAAGGTAAATCACACTTCCTGCTAACTTTCCATTCACCTCAGCCACATACAACCAGCCCTTTTTAAATCCTTCCTCTGCTTCCGCCATAGTCGGATAAATACCGCGTTTCCACCGAGGGTGATTTTCATGTGTTTCCAGATAATCATGAAGCCTCTCATACAGAGCAGCAACACGTCCGACATCCTTTTCCTCTGCAATTCTAACTTCTATCTTCATATCCCTTTTCCTCTTTCCATGACGCAATCTGTGAAAATAACTCTTCCATATTTATTTTCGAAAAATCTGTTGTGTCAACTTTGATCTGCCTGCCGCCAACGAAAAAAACATCAAATCCCCTCTTCTCTATTCCACAGACAAAATTTTCATAAGAAATCGTTTTTGCTTTTGGGGTTTCCGGATTATTCTCTTTCGTTTCCGGATAGCAATCATTCACTATATGCCCTCTGTGTCTGTCAGGGCTGCTTTCCCGTTTCAGAAAACGCTGGTAGATAACTTTGTAATCACAGGCAGTTTCAGCCTTTCTGACATAATTTCTGCCATAGTGCTTTTTCCTGCTGCTGGAATACCTGTCACTAATATACAATACATTTCCATACTCCCTTCCAATTAACTGTTTCGTAAGCCACTAGGTTCCCGCCTGTATCAGAAAGTCCTCAAAAGTATTCGTCAGATAAAGATTCAGGGGCAGGTGTAATACATATGGATCACACCTGCCCCCGTATAGAGCTATCCATTTCCTGACAACCCTTCTTTTTAGACATACCAGACCGTGCGGACGATTTCGCCCGCCTTTATTTTTTACCGAACATGGCTCTCTTCCTTAAGGTCGGATCCAGAATTTTCTTTCTGATTCTAAGACTCTTTGGCGTTACCTCCAAAAGCTCGTCTGTATCGATGAAATCCAGACACTGCTCTAAGCTCATATCCTTGGGCGGAGTAAGCTTTAAGGCTTCATCGGCGCTGGAAGAACGGGTATTGGTAAGCTTCTTAGTCTTACATACATTTAATTCAATATCTTCCGCCTTGGGGCACTCGCCCACAACCATTCCGGAGTACACCCTGACGCCTGGTCCGATAAACAGGGTTCCTCTCTCCTGGGCATTGAAGAGGCCATAGGTAATAGACTCGCCTGCCTCAAAGGCAATCAGGGAACCATTCTTTCTGTAATTCAGTTCGCCCTTAAAGGGTGCATATCCGTCAAAAATCGTATTGAGAATGCCGTTTCCCTTGGTATCTGTCATAAACTCTCCGCGGTAGCCGATGAGACCTCTGGACGGAATGGAGAACTCAAGTCTTGTGTAACCGCCATTGGCAGGACTCATGCCCTGAAGCTCTCCCTTGCGGCTTGTCAGTTTCTGAATAACAGAACCGGAAAATTCCTCCGGCACATCCACATAAGCTAACTCCATAGGCTCCAGCTTTCTGTTTCTTTCATCATATTTATAGATAACCTCGGCCTTGCTGACTGCAAACTCAAAGCCCTCGCGGCGCATATTTTCGATCAAAACGGAAAGATGAAGCTCTCCCCGGCCAGAAACCTTAAAGCAGTCTGCGGAATCCGTCTCCTCCACCCGCAGGCTCACATCTGTGTTTAACTCCCGGAACAGGCGGTCGCGGATATGACGGGAGGTAATATATTTTCCCTCCTGCCCCGCCAGAGGACTGTCATTGACCATGAAATTCATGGAAATGGTCGGCTCAGAAATTTTCTGAAAGGGAATTGCCACCGGATTCTCCGGAGAGCAGAGGGTATCACCGATATGAATATCCGGGATGCCGGAAATGGCCACGATGGAACCGATTTCCGCGCTTGGAACCTCCACACGGTTCAGACCATCAAACTCATACAGTTTGCCGATTTTCACCCTTCTCTTCTTGTCGGGATCGTGGTGATTCACAATCACACATTCCTGATTGTCCTTAACAGAGCCATTATCAATCTTTCCGATTCCGATGCGTCCCACATATTCGTTGTAATCAATGGTGCTTATAAGAACCTGGGTGTCAGCCCCGGGATCCCCCTCAGGCTCCGGGATATAATCAATGATGGTCTCGAACAGCGGACTCATATCTGTCTCCGGATCCTCCAGATTCTTCTTCGCAAAGCCTGCCCTCGCGGAAGCAAATACAAAAGGACAGTCCAGCTGTTCATCAGAAGCATCCAGATCCATGAAAAGCTCCAGGGTCTCGTCAATCACATCCGCGGGTCTCGCTTCCGGCCGGTCAATCTTATTGATGCACACGATAACGCGAAGGTCCAGTTCCAGGGCTTTTTGAAGCACAAATTTCGTCTGGGGCATTGGTCCCTCAAAGGCATCCACCACCAGAATTACACCATCCACCATCTTAAGAACGCGCTCTACCTCGCCGCCAAAGTCCGCATGACCTGGTGTATCAATAATGTTGATTTTCACTCCCTTATAAAAAACCGCCGTATTTTTAGATAAAATGGTAATTCCGCGTTCTCTCTCAATATCATTGGAGTCCATGACGCGCTCCACCACTTCCTGATTGGCGCGGAATACACCGCTTTGTCTTAAAAGCTGATCCACCAGTGTGGTTTTGCCATGATCTACATGAGCGATGATTGCTACATTCCTGATATCTTCGCGTTTTATTTTCATAAGAATCCTCTTTCTATACGTTTAATTCCTTTTACCCGACACACGATTATAGCATCGTGGCCGATAAATTGCAATAAAAACTTGCTTTCAACGCTTTTTCCGCTCTGAATCTTCGCATGGCTGAACTGTTACTAAACTTATTCCTGAAACAAAATTATCTCTTTATTAAGGAGACCAAACCAGATTTCATCGCCCTTCGTGATTCTGGCGCCGCCGGCCGTTCCCTCGGTGATTTTATTTTCCAGGCTTTCATAATCTCCCACCGGAACCAGAAGTTTAAACTCCACCTTATCCGTGTAGATGGAGTCCAGAACCGTGATACCCGCCTGGCCGAGAATGTACTGGATTTTTCCGACTCCGGTATAATCCGTCCAAACCGTCATCCGGAAGGCACGACGCTTTTCCACCACCTGACTCATCAAGAGTCCTTCTTTCACCGCACCGGAGTAGGCACGCACAAGTCCGCCTGTTCCAAGAAGCGTTCCGCCGAAATACCTGGTCACTACCACGCAAAGGTCATGAATATCCTCCCCCAGGAGCACATCCAGCATGGGACGTCCTGCCGTCTGGGCCGGTTCCCCGTCGTCACTGCATCTGGTAAGCTCATGGTTCCTTCCTATTGTAAAGGCAGAGCAGTTGTGGGATGCATCCCAGTACTTTTTCTTCATCTCCGCAATAAATAAAGAGGCCTCTGCCTCGGTTTTTACCGGTCTTACGGTTGCAATAAACCGTGATTTTTTTACCTCGGTCTCAGCTTCGCCGCCGCCGTACAGAATTTTATAGCTGTCTGCCATTTCTTTGCCTGCTTCCTTTCCTGGAATAAAGTCTTCCCATTTATATCCATATCTTTTTTAACGGACACGCCTGCTGATGCCGGCATTCGCCAATCACCCTGCTCTCTCCGTTCGCAGGGCTTTTTTGCTCATACCGGCCTGCCGGGGGGATGTACAGAAAACGGGAGTGGAAGATGTCACTTCGTGACCCGTTTTCGCACCGTTCAGCGTCGGAGCGCTGAACTTTCATAGCAAAATCGTAATTTTTTCTTCATATTTCCCCACTTTGTCGTCAAAAATATCATAATACAAACCAAACTTTTCCACAATAGGTATTTATTATTCTTTCAAACTTTGATATAATGTTTCCGTTGGAGTACGCCGGTTTGGCGCATTCCCGCATAAAAAGGAGGCTTCCTGAATGAATTATGGAAAACATGAAGTAACCCGGAAGCTTAGAAAGACCAGTTCCAAAGCAGAAAAAATTGCATCCAAGATGATTCTTTTATTCGCAAAGATCGCCCTGGTATTATGTTCCTTCTGCCTGGTTCTGGCTGTCAGTCTGGGTTATGGAGTATTCAAAGGGGTCATAGACTCCGCCCCCGAAATCGACGTGGCCAGCATTGAACCCAGCGGCTTTGCGACCATGGTATACGACAGTAAGGGAAATCTTACGGAAACCCTTGTAAAATCCGGAGCCAACCGTCTGGAGGCAACATACGAAGAGCTGCCCCAGTGTCTCATTGACGCATTCGTCGCCATTGAGGATGCCAGGTTCTGGACCCATAAGGGCGTGGATATCCGCTCCATGATACGTGCGGCTGTGGGTGTCCTGACGGGAGATTCCAGTGCCGGAGGCGGCAGTACCCTGACCCAGCAGTTAATTAAAAATAATGTATTTGCCGGAGGAAACGAAGATACCTTCGGTGAAAAGCTGGAGCGTAAAATCCAGGAGCAGTATCTGGCCATCCAGCTTGAAAAAACCATGGATAAGAAAATTATCCTGAAAAACTACTTAAACACCATCAACCTTGGCAACAACACCCTGGGAGTAAAGGCCGCGGCCAAACGATACTTTGATAAGGATGTTTCTGACCTGACGCTTTCAGAGGCAACCGTGATCGCGGGTATCACCCAGAATCCCTCCAAGTACAATCCTCTTTCTGAAAAGGGACGCGTCAACAATGAAGAGAAGCGGCGTGTCATTCTTCAGTACATGTACGAACAGGGAAAAATCGAAAAGAAAGACCAGGAAGAGGCTCTGGCAGACGATGTGTATTCCAGAATCCAGAACGTGGATCTGGTGACCAAAGAAAGCCAGAATCCCTATTCCTATTTTACGGACGAGCTGACCGAGCAGGTAATCAAAGCACTTCAGGAAAAAAAGGGCTATACATTAACGCAGGCTTCCAACCTGCTATACTCCGGCGGCCTGTCTATCTTCACTACCCAGGATCCGGACCTTCAGGCTATTGTAGATGAAGAAATCAATAACCCTGATAACTACGATGTAGTGTACTATTCTGTGGATTACAGACTGTCCGTTCAGCATGAAGACGGGACCACCACCAACTACTCCACGGAAAGCATGAGGAGCTATTTTAAGAATGATCTCGGAAAATCCTCCTACAACGGCCTGTTCAATACGAAAGAAGAGGCGGCCGCGGCCATCGAAACCTATAAAACTGCTATGGTAAAAGAGGATGATACGGTTCTTGGGGAGTCTGTCCACTATATTTTACAGCCGCAGATTTCCTACGTGCTCATGGATCACGCCACCGGCTATGTAAAGGCCTTAAGCGGCGGCCGCGGTGCCAAGGAAGTAAGTCTTTCCTTGAACCGTGCCACAAACACCTTAAGACAGCCCGGCTCCACCTTCAAGGTCATTACTGCTTTCGCACCTGCCCTTGACACCTGCGGCGCCACCTTAAGTACCGTATATTACGATGCGCCCTATACGGTTGGTTCAAAAACCTTCCGGAACTGGTACTCTAATAAAGGCTATCTCGGTTACAGCACCATCCGTGACGGCATTGTTTATTCTATGAATATTGTCGCTGTGCGGTGTATGATGGAAACCGTAAGTCCGCAGCTTGGAGTGGAATATGCAAGAAACTTCGGAATCACATCCCTGACAGAATCTGATTACAATGCAGCCACTGCCCTGGGCGGCATCACCAAGGGCGTTTCCAATCTGGAGCTGACAGCCGCCTATGCCACCATCGCCAACGGCGGCATTTATACCAAGCCCGTATTCTTTACGAAGATTTTGGACCATAACGGAAAGGTTCTTCTGGAAAATGAACCGGAAACCAAACGGGTATTAAAGGATTCCACAGCTTTCCTTTTAACGGATGCCTTATCCCAGTCCATGGAAGGAAGCCGCATGTACTCTTCAGCCGGAGTCAACTTAAATTCCACCAGCGCCGTGGCCAATATTCCCGGCATGTCAAACGCCGGTAAATCCGGTACCACTACCAGTAACAATGATATCTGGTTTGTAGGTTTTACGCCTTACTATACTGCGGGAATCTGGTCCGGATGTGACGACAACCAGAAGATTTCCGCCATCGGAAGCAGCACTTCCTACCATAAAATCATCTGGAGGAAAATCATGACCAGAATCCATGAGGGACTTGCTGATACCGGCTTTGAAGTGCCTGCCTCCGTGGAGCAGGCCGCGGTATGCCGGAAATCCGGCATGCTGCCAAGTCCCGGAGTCTGTGAGGCAGACCCCAGAGGAAGTGCTGTTCACACAGAATATTTTGCAAAAGGGACCGTTCCCACAGAGGTATGTGACCATCATGTAAAATACACCGTCTGCGCGGAATCCGGCGGCATTCCCACAGAATACTGTCCGGAAGAATCTAGGGTTTCCAGAACTTTTATGGTAATTCCTGACGGAGAAAGCGGAGGCACGGATGATACTCATTACCGGATGCCCGGCACCTGTCCGATTCACACTCAGGCTGCTGTGGTGATTCCGGAGGAAACTACTTCGGAAAGTCCGGAAGTTCCTGAAACAACGGCACCCTTTATCCCCAGCTCTCCGCTGGAGGACATTTATATTCCAAAGGGACCCGGATATCAATAAGAACAAAGCGTGTGAGTCTGCTTTGTGCGCCGGTGTGCGGCTGCTAAAACAGCCTTCCTTTGCACATCGTGTGCATCCCCGCGGAGCGTTTTGTCTTACAGGAAAAGGTTTTCACGCTTTCGTGCGACAAGGTCTTTCCTATAAGATGAAAAATAAGTGCCGAGGCATTATCTTTCTGACAATGCCTCGGCACTTATTTTTCATCTTTCTTCATAACTGTCTGGTATCCTCACAGGATACCTTCTTTTTATAAGATTCCTCTGATCTCAGAAATATTTTCAATCCCATTCTCTTCCAGATACCGTTCCATTCCGTCAATGACACCCACTGCAAGGGACGGGTCCATAAAAGAAGCGGTTCCGATCTGCACCACTGTGGCACCTGCCATAATGAACTCGATGGCATCCTGCCAGGTAGCGATTCCGCCGATTCCCATAACCGGAATGGATACGGCATGGGCCACCTGATGGACCATCCGCAATGCGATCGGTTTGATGGCCGGGCCGGAAAGTCCCGCATAAGTATTGTTAAATACCGGTTTTTTCTTCTTTAAATCAATGGCCATGGCCAGAAATGTATTGGTCAGGGACACTCCGTCGGCGCCTTCCTCCTCACAGGCCTTTGCAAGTGCCACAATATCCTCCGCATTGGGCGATAATTTGATTACCAGCTTATGTCTGCATACCTTTCGGATATCCCGCACCACCTGCCGGGCCATTTCCGTTTTTACTCCGAAATTCATGCCTCCCGCTTTCACATTGGGGCAGGAAATGTTTAATTCCAGAAGATCCAGTTCGTGATCGTTTAACATTTCCACAGCCTGAAGATAATCTTCCATGGAATGTCCGCCCAGGTTCACGATATTTACAAGATCCAGAGCATTCATCCGCTCCAGATCACAGTCAATGAAGTGCTGTACTCCCGGATTCTCCAGTCCGACACTGTTCATAATACCGCTCGGAGTCTCCCAGACCCGGATTCCGTCATTCCCGCCTCTCGGATTTAAGGTAAGTCCCTTGGAGCAGAGTCCGCCTAATTTCTGGATATCGAAATACTCATTGAATTCTTTCCCGAATCCACAGGTTCCCGAGGCAAGAGCCACCGGGTTCTTAAAAGTAACGCCTGCAAATACTGTTTCCAATCGTTTACTCATTGCCAAATACCTCGCTTCCTAACATAACCGGGCCATCCTTGCAGGCCCGCTTGTTTCCATTTGCTGTTTTACAGGTACATACCAGGCAGGCCCCGATCCCGCAGGCCATCCGGTTTTCCATGGACACATATAACGGCGCTTTTGCTCCCAAGGAAACACATTTTTTATAAAGAACACGCATCATGATTTCCGGCCCGCAGGTCATGATCACATCGTACTGCGTCGGGTCAATGTCATCGGTAACAAAACCGCCCACATTCACCGTCACATGATCGGCCACCGCCTCATATTGGTCCACAAGCATTGCTTCCCCGGAAAAGCCTAAAAACATGTCTACGGTATTCTCCCGATGAGCCTCTTTTAACGTTTTCGCTGTCAGATACAAGGGCGCAACACCCACGCCGCCGCCCACTAACGCGATCTTTCCCTGTACATCCGGGAAGCCGTTTCCGTGGGGGCCGTCGATCTTTATCTCCTCTCCCGGCTTCCTGTCCTTAAAAATTTCCGTTCCCTGCCCCACCACTTTATAGAGAAAGCTGACGGTATTTTCATCGGCGTCAAAGACGCTTATGGGCCTGGAAAGAACGGGATATTTGTCCCATGCCCTCAGCATGTAAAACTGCCCCATGGAAGCATCATTTTTTTCCTCCACCTTCATCAGGTAAAAATCCTCTGTAATTTTCTGGTTTTCTATGATTCTGGCCATAATTTCCTCCTACTTTTTTATGGGTTATCGCAACGGTTCATCACCATCACATTACAAACAATTATGCGTTATATTTCTGTTCGTCCAGCAGTCCTTCGCTCTTTGCCACACAGATACTTGTTACCGCGTCCCCCACAACGTTCAAGGAGGTCACAAGCATCTCGATGGGCCGGTTGATGGCTAAAATCAGGGAGTAGGCAAGAAGCGCCCCGTCATTTACAAAGCCCACGCCGGAAAGAATCGTGAACAGAATCACCGCGCCTGCGCCCGGAGCCGCAGGAGTTCCCGCGGAAGCAATCAGGGCCAGCAGAGCCACAACAATAAGCTGCGGAAGTGTCACCTCATATCCCGCGCATCCGGCGATAAAGACAGTTGCAATCACCTGCATGATCGCCGTACCGTTCATGTTGATCGTCATGCCAAGGGGAAGAACGAAGGACGCAATGGTATTGTCCACACCGAAGCTTTCCGTACAGGTCTTTTGATTTAACGGCAGTGTTGCCGCGCTGGAAGAGGTGGAAAACCCGAATACAGCCACATTTACGATTTTCCGGACAAAAATAAACGGATTCAGCTTTGCTCCCAGGGCAATGACCAGAGGATATCCAATGAGAAGGAACAGGAATAAAAGGACTGCCGTCACGATCACATAGGCAAATGCCGGTTTTAAGTAGTTGATTCCGTAGGTTGCAAAGGTTCTTGTAAGGAGCACAAAGATGGCAAACGGTCCGAATTTTGTCACCACATAGTTTAAGAACACCACCACCACGTCATTGACTTCCACAATCAGCTTCTTTAGCGTTCCGGTCTTCTCTTCTCCCAGGACGTTCATGGAAAGCCCCACAGCCACCGCAAGGAATACGATGGAAAGAACCGCCGTATTATTGCTGAATGCCTGCGCGATATTAGCCGGAACCACATTCAGAACCACGTTTAACGGATTCGCTCCGGAAGAACCTGCCGCTCCCGAAAGGCCTTCCACCTGCGCGTTAAAAAGCCCCATATTATAAATAATAATTCCCGCCGCGCACGCCATGACCAGCGCAAAGAAAGAACAGAGCAGAAACCAGCCGATGGTTTTGACAGAAATTCTTCCCAGCGTCCTCGTATCTGAAATCTGACCGATGGCAAGAGCAATGGAGGTAAATACCATCGGCACAATCACAAGCTGTAAGGATTTGATAAACAGCTGGCCGATGATGTAAAAAATACCCAGCGCCCGTTCCGCGCCTGCCGCCGTGATATCCTGGAACAAAAGATTGTTGATGGTTCCCCAAAGTGCTTCTTTTCCGGAGCCATTCAGAGATTCCCGCAGAAGCATAAGTCCGATGCCCGCCGCTAATCCACAGACCAGGGCGATTCCCATCTTTGCTGCCAGTGACATTGTTTTTGCTTTTTTATTTCCCATAGTTTTCTCCTAATCTTCATATACAACCATCCCATTACAGATGGTATATTTTACTCTTCCGAACAGCTCCATTCCGATAAAAGGAGAATTGGAAGATTTGGAATGAAATTTATCCTCATCCACGATCCACTTTTCTCTCTCATCGAAGATCACCAGATCGGCCGCACCGCCCATCCGGATGGACCCGCAGTCCAGCTTATAGAGCACTGCCGGATTGACCGTCATCTTTTTCAAAAGCTGCGGCATAGTCATATGACCTTTCCGCACCAGATTCGTAATCCCCAGAGCCAGTGCTGTCTCTAACCCGATCATCCCGCTTGGGGCTTTCCCGATCTCCTGCTCTTTTTCCTCCCTGCTGTGAGGCGCATGATCGGTGGCAATCATGTCAATGGTGCCATCCTTTAACCCCTCGATCAATCCATATCGATCTGATTCCGTCCGAAGAGGCGGATTTACCTTGGCAAGCGTTCCCTTTTCCAGGACTGCCTGTTCCGTCAGCGAAAAATGCTGTGGAGTCACTTCTGCATAAAGATTGGCCCCAAGACGTTTCATCATCCGGATGATTTCCACAGATATCCGGCTGCTGATATGCTGGATATTGATCCTCGCCCCCGTCTTCAATGCCAGAAGGCAGTCTCTGGCAATTAATGTCTCCTCAGCGAGGGCCGAAGCTCCTTTTACTCCGACAGCCCGGGAAATTTCTCCCTGGTTGATTCCGGAACTTCCGATCAGATTCGGATCCTCCTCGTGGAGGCTGACCGGAACGTCCAGCTCTTTTGCCATTTCCATGGCCTTTATCAGAAGCCCTGCATCCTGAATGGGGATACCGTCATCCGTAAATCCCACTGCTCCCGCCTGCTTTAGAGACGCCATCGGAGTCAGTTCTTCTCCTTTCAGCCCCACAGTCACTGCAGCCGTATTGAGAACGTGAACCGGAAGACCTTCCGCCCGTGTCCTGAGATCGGAAAGGACCTCCTCATGATCCACAACCGGCTTTGTATTTGCCATACAGATGACGGTCGTATATCCGCCGGCTGCCGCAGCGGCTGCTCCGGTCACAAGATCCTCCTTGTAGGTCAGGCCCGGATCCCGGAAATGTACATGGACATCTACCAGACCGGGAGCAACAATTTTTCCTCTGGCATCGATGATACGTTCATACTCTTCCGTTTTCGGGAATTTCCCGATTCCCGCGATTTTTCCGTTGTCAATGATCAGATCCAGCGTCTCATCCATATCTGATTTCGGGTCAATGATACGTCCATCCTTTATTAAAATCATTCTGCTTCTCCTTTCAGATACTCATAGATGACTCTTGCTCCATCGCAGATACTTACGATGGAAGCAAACTCCGTCCGATTGTGAGAAATTCCTTTCTGGCACGGAATGAATACCATTCCCGTATCGCAGATGTTCGCAAAAGACATGGCGTCATGTCCTGCCCCGCTGACCATCCTTCTGCTGCTGATTCCCAGCCGCTTCGCTGCCGTCTCCAGCCCAAGCTCCACATTGTCACTCATGTCGATGGGCGGAATCTCACTGGTCTTTTCTTCCAGATACTCGATCCCTCTTTCCCGGCAGATCTGTCTGGCGGCTTCCTTCATCCGATTCTCCATGCGGTTTAAGCTGCTGATCTCGATTCCCCTGATATCAACGCCCAGCTCCACTTCTCCCGGAATGACATTCAGGACATTCGGGTGATTCATCACCACGCCAACGGTCGCAACCGACTGGTACGCCGATTCCTTTTTTCCGATCCGTTCAATTTCCAGAATAATTTCCGCAGCCGCACAGAGAGCGTCGTAGCGCATGGACATCGGCGTGGCGCCGGAATGTTCCGCCATGCCTCTGAGATAAAGCTTAAACCTTCTTGGCCCTGCGATGGTCTGTACAATTCCGACGGAGGTCTGGCACTCCTCTAAGACCTTTCCCTGCTCAATATGTAATTCCAGATATTGGCGGATTCCGGAAATTTTCGGCGGATGCAGGCTGTATCCATGTCTTTTAAAAATGGTTTCCAGTGTCTCTCCGTCCTTTGCTGTCAGGCCGCCGATATCCTGCTTATAGACCTCCTTTGTGACCAGACCGCTCCCGATGGTACAGCACCCGAAATTGCTGGACTCCTCACATCGGAACGCTCCCACACGGATCGGAAGCTTCAAACCTTCCTCACCAGCCCATTTCATCACCATCAGACCGGCAATGATTCCGGAAACCCCGTCATAGCGGCCACCCTCAATGACAGAATCCAGATGAGAACCGATCAGATAATAATTGTCCTCCGGCGTATTCATGATATAGGTGTTTCCCACCTCGTCCCGATAGCTTCCACACTGCAATTCACGTCCCATAAGAGCGAAAACATCATGCATGCGGTCTTCCGTTTCCGTGTAACCCAGTCTGGTGACTCCGCCCGCCTCCGTGCTTCCGATGTCATAGAACTGGTTAAACAGCCGCTCACAATACTGAATGTCGGCAATGCGATGTTCCATGAAAAAACCCCCTTTGCTTTGATGATTTCATTGTAAACCATCCGCAAAGGGGATTCTATGTCTCCAAAAACAAGGTTTTTTAGTAATTTTTTGTTGTTTTGGACAAAAATACTTCTCTTTTTCTTGCAATATGACCATACCTTACCGCACAAAGGGCACACCGTAATACAGAGCCCTTCGGGCAGGAAACTTGCCGCCATTTACGATTTTCTCATCTTCATGGCTAATATTGCCATATAGAGCTGAAAATTATCATCCGGCTTTTTCAGATCCAAACCTGTCTTTTCCTGAAGACGGTTTAAGCGGTATTTTACCGTATTTTTATGGGTGAACATTTTTTCAGCAGCTCTGTCCATATTGCCGCCGCATTCATAATATATGGCCAGAGTATCCAGAAGCTCTTCGCTCTGGATGTCCTTTAAAATCTCAGTAAAAATCCGGCCCTTCTCTTTGGTCAGAAGCTCCTCCAGCTCGCAGAACATACGAAGCTTTTTATATCGGAACAAAAACTGATCCCGATAAAGCATCCGGCCCACATGCATGGCTTTAAAACAGGAACTGTATGTATCACGGATCCCCTTCATTCCCGTTTCCACCGGACCGATGCCGCAGACCAGCTTTTCCAGCCCCCGCTTCCACCTGCTTTCCATGTATGCCTCGTCCAGCAGCTTTTCTGTCAGATATTCCAGTCCTTCCTTTTTCTCGCCCTCCACAAGAAGAAGATAGCCTGTTTTCAGCCTGATTTTATAGCATTCCCGCACAAAATGGCATTCCTTTACGAACCGCTGAACCGACTGGCACAAAAACCGGAGTGCCTTCTCATCCTGATCTGTGGGGATATAGGATTTCCGAAAACAGAGATTGACTGCGACAAAATAATCCCTGTCCACTTCAAAGCCAAACAGCCGTCCCCGCTCCACCATGAGGATTTCATCGCTGTAATTTTCATAGATAATATCCTTCACATACTTTTCCAGGATCTCGGAGGTTCCCTCCTCCTCAAAAATCAGGTTCATCACATTGACCATAATGTCAATATACGCCACATGAAAAGGAATCTCCAAAAGCGGCAGGCCGCATACGTCGGCAGCCTTCCTGACCTCCTCTGGAATCTCATTCACGTATTTTCCGGTTTTTACCGCCACACAGCAGCAGGTATCCGAAAGCTCCGCGATCAGTTCACACTGCTTTTCTTCACTGTCCTGCACGGAATAAAAACTGGTGATCAGAAAATCATTTCCCTTTAACCACTGCTTGATTTCCGGCACCTCCATCACAGTCACATGCTCCACCTTTCTGTGAAGCCCGTTCTGCCCCGCAATGACCCGAAGTCCCCGGAGCGCCGGTAGTTTTAACACATCACTAACCTTTGCCATCCATCCGCTCCCCTCATTCCACAGCCCGTATTTCACCTTATAGAAGCTCAGGTAAAGTAACCCATGAACCATCGCTTCCTCTTCTGTCGCTGATGCCTGCTGTTAGGTCGGCCGTACTTAACAACTACTCGTGCTTTGAATCAGTATCACCTGCCGCTTCGCTCAATTCCAACATATAGTGGTCAAAGTCAGACATAAAGAGCTTATCTTGGATAATTCTATATTTTTCAAACTCTGTTTCGGCATGGAGTTTCGCCTACTCCGCGCTGATCTTTCCCGCTCCTGTCAGCAATTCATTCCCATTGAATTCGAGGAACCCATCCAGCCGTCTCGCCCAGTCCTCCATGCTCATAGGAATATGTCGCTCCGCCTGAAGCTCGGCATAGTCCAGATAGAGGGTCACGATTCTTTCCAAATAGGACATTTCCTGTTCACTCAAATAGTTCTTCGCAATTGTGACATCCGCCCTGATGATTTTCCCATCTGGCACATTCTCCCAAGTCGTCAGGCCCATATGCTCTTTTTGGGCGTCCGCTCTCTCTGCAATGAGTTCCGCAGCAGTATGTCTGTGAACGGCAAAATGCATTTTGTCCTGCCCACTTTCTGAACTGGACAGCCCGCTGATTATTCACCTTGAATCCGACAGCGATAATCATCTGGAGGTTATAATGGTCCAACTTGCGGGAGACCTGGCGGCTCCCTTCTGATTGAACCGTTAAGTATTTCTTAATAGTTGCCTCCGGCATCAGTTCACCATCCTCATAGATGCGCTTGATATGCTGAGATATAGCGGCTACTGAAACATCATAGAGCGCCGACATCATTTTTTGCGTCAGCCATATATTCTCATCCTCGTAGCGCATTTCATAACTGCTTTCCGTATCTCCTGTGGCAGCCACAAAGGTAAGATATTCCGCGGCACTTGACCGTATTGTTATCTCTGTGTCTTTTTTCTTAGCCATATGATAGTTCCTTTCCGGGTTCCTGTAATAAGCGAAAATATACAAACATCGCGTACTTCCATAGCATTATTCGCAGATTACGGTTTACTTAAATATATCCCACAAATTTGAAAGAGTCAATATTTTCCTAAACTGGTAACCATTCCAATCATTTCAGCACTTAAAATGAACGACGCTGATGAATTTTACATCCCTGTCCCTTTCCGCGCGGGTAATCCGTTTGAAATCCATGATTCCGTTTGAAAAATCTGCAATCGCCAAATTTACATGGACAGGTTTTCAAGCAGCGTATGTAGGTGATGAGACAGAATTAACGATTCATCAGGTTTGTGCAGATGCATTGTAATGATTTGGCAGCAGATAAAATGCTGATTTTCATTTTCCATATAGGAAAGAGACCGATGAAATCAATATTTTCAGATACTTCATCGGTCTTATCGTTACATTATATATTATTTTTCACACGGCACTCATTGCACAGCGTATATACGACGGTGCACAAGGTCTTTGCAGCCAGTGGAAGAACTCTTTCATCAAAATCAAAAAGGGAATTATGTGCAGGAGCTTTTGGTGGAAGCCCCCCTTGCAAAATGGCTGGCCAGTCCCCCCTTGCTGCTGTTGTAGGCCAAAAAAATCCCTTATTTCACCAGAAAGCAGATTCTGTTACAATAGATCAGTTGGCGCCTTATTCGCCAATACGAATGAATTACATGAGATTAAATCCGGTTTCCAGCATTTATGAAAAATTCCCCCGTTTAAACTCGCGAAATTCGATCTACGTTTCCTCCCGTGCTGCGCTCTATGAGATATTGCCTAAAACAACTAATTACACCATCACGGTTGCCGCCATTGAACCATACAAAAAGTCCAGCTACTATCCAGGAACAAGAATCCTGAAGCTGGAAGGATATAATTACTGGGCGCAAGCAGGCTGGATCAAGCACAAATCTACAATTTTACCCCCTCTGGGTCAGGATTTTGCACAGTCGCTGAATGACTACTTCCAATAAAACAGATAACCGTTATACTATTTTTTATAGCCCGGCTTCAAAAAAATAAAGTAACTGTTCAAAACCCTTTGGATTCAATGACCAATTGTTGTGCAAAACAGAGAATTAAAATTTTTTCTGTTCTGAATTGCTGATATTATGTGAATAAAAGTATTCTCCCCGCTTTATTTTCGTCTTATAATTCAAAGAGCAGTTAAACAAAAACTCCAAAAACAGTTCCCGGCCGCCTTGATGAAGTATACATAAAAGAGATACGCCATGAGATTGATGCTGTTGCGATTGTAGATGTCGCTGTGCATATTCTCTTATGCAACCCAGTTAAAGCCAGTCATGGCTTGATCTACAACATGGTCAAATACAAGCGTACTCTTTCTCAGAAAATTTAACAGTGCTCCTTGACAAAGAGGTTTTCACAATAATTCCCTTTCGGGTGATTGTAAAAAGAAAATCACCCATGACAGATGCCTGCCGCTCTTCAAAATGATCGATAACATCACAGACGCAAGCGTATAAAATTCCAAAGGAACCATGTTCTGGCAGGACACCAATGTAACGATTCCGAAAGCATCCAGCCTTCCACACACAAGCAACATCATTTCGAACCTGTTGTGTTCAAAATATTGACTTTTTATAGTTTTTCGCATACACCATAAAAAAGATGTAAAGGAGGCATGACTATGGCACAGGCAACTTTCAGCGTCCGCATGGACGAAACATTAAAAAAACAATTTGACGGATTATGTCAGGAATTCGGAATGAGCGCATCTACTGCAATAAATGTATTTGCAAGAGCCGTTGTCAGACAACGCAGAATTCCTTTTGAAATCTCCTCTCCAGAAACGAATATCACCAGAGAAGGGGCAATGCAGGCATTTATGGCCTTAAGAGCGCAGGCCAGCGATAACGACGTTTCAGATATGAGTCTGGCTGAAATGAACAAGGAAATTACCATTTCGACACTGAAAAAGAACGACACTGATGAAAAAGAGGACGCTGCGGATATCCATCTCTGTCCATAATGTGGATGCTGCCAGGTACAGAACCTCCGAAGGACATATGGCGCTCCCCGGACAGCAACAGACGGTTGCTTGCATGGGAAACCGACATACATTATAATAAACTCATCATTCATCCCATACAAGGAGGCATATGTATGAATACAAAGGAAGTATTGAAAAAAATCCGTGTCAAAAGCAATCTGACCCAGGATGAAATGGCGGAAAAATTATCGGTTACGCGTCAGGCTGTTTCACGCTGGGAAAACGGCGATACAACGCCGAACATAGAAACACTAAAGCAGATATCCATATCGTTCGATGTTTCTGTCAACACATTACTGGGAAGTCCCAGAAAGCTTGTCTGCCAGTGCTGCGGGATGCCACTGGAAGATGATACCCTTATCAGCAGAGAAACAGACAACAGCTTTAATGAGGACTATTGCAAATGGTGCTATGCAGACGGACAGTTTGCATATAAAAACATGGACCAATTGCTTGATTTTCTGGTAAGTCATATGTCAAACGACAGTTTTACGCCTGAACAGGCAAGAGCATATTTTTCCGGACTGCTTCCCGGCCTGAAGCACTGGAAATGATGTTTTTTCACAGCAGGCTGTAAAACAATTCAAAACGAAACTGGTAAAGTGAAAAAGCTGTCTGCCATGTTCTTTTTCATTGCAGACAGCTTTTTCACTGAAACGATGTAACTGTTCCGTATCACAGTTACAGGTAAAAATACACTAAAAATCGCATACGGCGGTCCCAGTGCTAGCTTTTCATTTTCGGCTTGAAAATAATTGATCCCAGATACCCGAAGATCAGCGCCCCGGATATGCCGACCGCACTGGCCGTAAACCCGCCTTTAAAGATTCCTAAGAATCCATCCTCAGAAAGCGCCTTGGAAATCCCCTTCCAGAGCGTGTTTCCAAACCCGCATAAAGGCACGGTTGCTCCCGCTCCGGCCCACTGGGCAAAGGGTTCATAAAGTCCCAGAAAACCCAGAACAGAGCCGCAAACCACCAAAAGTACCATAATCCGTCCTGGCATCAGTTTGGTTTTATCCATCAGAATCTGCACCATCATGCAGATCACTCCGCCGACCAGAAACGCTTTCACATAATCCATAGTTTTCCCGCCTTTCCAAAGGAGCCGCACCATACCTGTGCCCCGTCCGGCTCCTGATTTTTCCAGGTACTCTCTCTTTCTGATTTCCCCTGACTCTTATTCTGCATGTTCCAGCACTACCGCATGAGCAATACCAGGGACGCTCTGCCCTTCGTTAAAGCTCACCGTTGAAAGCAACGCCCCCGTCGGGAGAAACAGGATGCGCTTCCATTCTCCGCTTTGAATTTTCGGCAGAATATATCCGCAAAGCACCGATGCCGAGCAGCCGCAACCGCTTCCGCCTGCATGAGTATCCTGCGTCTGTTCATCGAAAATCTCAATCCCGCAATCCATATACCGGCTTTCAATGTCATATCCTGCCCGGCACAGATAATCCAGTAAAAGCCGTCTTCCTACCTGCCCCAGATCTCCGGTAACGATCTTATCATAATGGGTCTCGTTCACATTCAGATCCCTGAAATTTACGGTAATGGTATCTAAGGCCGCCATGGCCATGGCCGCACCCATATTCATGGAATCCTTAAACTGCATGTCCACAATTTTTCCCGTTGTCATCCCTGTCACTTTTGCCAGGGGCTTTTTCCCTGTTCCTGTGTCTTTTCCGGCATTTTTTGACAGAATAACCGCTCCGCATCCGGTAACCGTCCAGGTAGCTGAGTAGGGCCTCTGATTTCCATATTCCAGGGGGTACCTGAACTGCTTTTCCGCCGAGGCAAAATGGCTGGATGCAGTGACAAGCACATGGTCGGCAAATCCTCCATCCACGGTCATGGCCCCCAGTCCCATGGCCTCTCCCATGGTGGAACAGGCGCCGTAAATTCCAAACATGGGAAACTCCAGGTCCATACTGCCGAAGGACGTGGCAATGAGCTGTGCCAGCAGGTCGCCGCCGAAATAATAGCGGATATCCTCTTTCTTAAGCCCGCTCTTTTCAATGGCTAACGTCGCCGCCCTGGTCTGAAGCTCACTCTCCGCCTCCTCCCAGTTTTTCTTTCCCAGCATGGAATCCATCTCAATCTTATCAAAATACCGGCCCAGAGGTCCCTCTCCCTCCTTCTTGCCGACCACGGAGGCTGCCGCCGTTACATAAGGCGGATTTTCAAAAAGAACACTGGCTTTTCCACGCATTTTCCCCATTCTCTGGTTCTTCTCTTCCATTCTTAATCTCCAATCATCCTTTCGCAGTTTCTGGATTACTGCTTACCAGGTACAAGTAAACAGTAACGCTTTTGCCTTCTTTTTAGTTCTACTATATCCAAATTTTCTTTTTTCTATTCAAATGCATCACAGACAGGCCGCCAAAGCAACGAAGCAAAATAAAAAAAGACCGGAAAAACAAATCCCTGCTCTCCAGTCTTTTACTCTTTCTCTTTTTGTGAATCGTCTTTTCGCGGAACATCCTTCAGCGGATCCTTCTTTTCGAGAACCTCATGCACACTGGCCGCCCGTTTCTTATAGGTTGGCGGAATCTTCGCCTCCTCACGGCACATATCATGATAGCGCATGACCATATAATGATAAATCATGTCCCTCTCTTCCTTTGGCATCTCATATTTCAGCGCTTCCATACAACAATAAGTACTCATTCCGTAATGGTACAGGATCGCATCTTCATTGGATGTCTGAACCTCAAATTCCTGTGCATAATATTGATGGTCATTTGCTCTGGCCCACCACAATTCATAACAGCCCTGCCTGCCATTCATGCTGACCATAGTAAGCGCCTCTCTTCCATCCATATATTCGTCCATCTCAGAAGATTTTGGTGCTTTATTTAGCCAGTCCACATAATACAGCTCCCCAAAAGATTCATCGACTCTGGCCTTAAAACTATCTTCCTGCGCCGTATAGGTAAGATATCCATTGCCATTTTCATCCTGCACTTTCCTGCAGTCCACTCCCTGATATCCGCATTCCATGATCCTTTCCATACATAAAGACACATAGTCGTCCAGGCTGCCATCCTCATGGTCAATAAAGAACACCTGCTCTTCTATATCATCTTCAAGCCTCTGATCAAAATATGGCTCTTCAAGCACAAAGCGGTAACCCGGGGGCTTGGGAACCTGACTGAATATCTGCTCCGGCCTCTCCTTTTCCGGCTCATTTTCTATGCTGCCCCTCTCGTCCTCTTCCGTACTTTTCTGTCCGCCTTCTTTTGTGTCTTCGCGCCCGGCCCCTTCTGTATTTTCCCGCTCAGTCCTTTCTGTATTTTCCTGGTCGGCCCTTTCTGTATTTTCCCGGCCGGCCTCTTCTGTATTTTCCCGGTCGGCCTCTTCGATCACATCTCTGTACTCCTGAGCGACTTCCTGACTGCCCTCATCCGGCTGCTCTTCAAAGCTCTCCTGGCCAATTCCGCAGACTCTCAGAAAATCCTGTCCGAAAGCGGCAAGCGGGCGATAATTTTTCACGCTGTATATTAAAAGTATCCCGGTTATCACCGCCAACTTTGAAATTCTTTTTTTGAACTGTATCCGAATTCTCTTATTATATTCATCTTTCAGGCAGTCTGCACGGTGACCATATTGATGCATCAGCCGTTCATCCTCCAGGGCTTTTTCACGCAAACGATAAAGTTTGTGCTCTAATTCCAAAGAAATTCTTTTCCATTCCTTCCAAATGTCATGCGAATATGCTGCCCCGTACAAAAGCAGAGCCAGAAATATCAAAACACGAACAAAGCGCGACAGCTGCAAAAGAGACGGTATCCAGTTTAATATAAAATCACAGGCCGCGAGAACCAGAGCCGCCAGTGCTATTTTATCACTTAAAGATATTTTACCTTTCCTCTCATCTCTACCCTTCATCTCAGGAACCTCTTGAACTTTCTCCCCTGCCGCAGTAAAAGCTGCGTTACATTCAAAATAATCTATTCTTCACTTACTCCATCCCTGCCAGCGTGCTGGCACGTTCATTTTCAGCCAAATGACGCAGAATGAATTTTCAGTCTGCAAGGCAGTACTAGAGCACCTTCTTTTCTTCCACGCCCCTTTCCCGAATAAACTGTTCTATCAGATCCTGCGCTCTTTCCATCTCTGTCTCCGGAGGCTGTCCGCTGTCGGCAAGATTCCATAAGGCAAGCAGCTCCTCCTCATCCGCCTTGCGGGGAATCGGGATTCCGTAGGAATCAGCCAGTATATACAGCCGGCAAATTTCCAGTTCCTCCGCCGCTTCCCAAAGGATAATAAAAAAGCCAGCCCCATATCTGCTGTAAAAACATCTCCATTCTGCCTGCTGAAGCTCCTCTAAACTTTCTATCGGGTACACAAAGGGTTCCTTCTTCCCATAAGGAAGCCATAAGAGTTCTCCCTCCCTCGTAGCCTCACATAACTCTCTGACCAGCCTGTCAGCCTCTTTTTTCTTCCCCCTCCCGGTCAGCTCATCCAGAGAAATTTCCAGATAATTCGCGACTTCGATGATCTTATCTATGGAGGGACTGGTTTTGGCCCACCTGCTGATTAATCCAAGACTGAATCCCAACTCCAGCTCCATCTGGCTCACGCTGACATTCCTCTGTTTACATTGTTCCCGTATCTTGTTGACCAAATATCCGTTTTCCATTTCTCCTCCCCATGAAATATTCTTCATTTCATTCCCTCATATATTTGAATTTTATTTCAAATTCTTTTTTCCCCTTTCCCTATCATACCTCTAATCTGAAGTTTGTGTCAACAATTTTTGCATATTGAATCTACAATTAGACGATTGCATCCATCCTTTGATTAATTCATCGGTATTTTTATTGATATTTACTTGCACTATTCGATATTTTTCGATATTTTTCGACAAAAAGGATGTCAAAATCCAGACGATATTCCCTTAAACATGTTTATCATTTTCTGGTGACGCTCACTCTGACACACCATCCGAATCGGTGTCATTGCTGCTTTCATAGCTCCGGTTCCGTCATGGCTGCTCATAAACACCAGATATGACATCCTCTCTGCAAGTCTCCGGCTGTCTCATAAAAACACCCTCGCCCAACAGGGAATCTCCCCCTCTGTTTTCACCATCTTTCAAATTTAAAAATCCCTTGATTTTACACAAAAAATCAGCCCCGGCACATCATTCGCGCCGGGGCCGTCTAAAAAGGGGAGGTTGTGAACAAGCCCTTTTTCCCCATATTATGATAGTTTAAAGCCCCAGTAAACAGGGCATTTTCTGGTATCTCATTTTATCCAAATTTGGTGTAGAAATTGGTGTAAAAATCCAGTATGGATAATCGCCCCTTCATACTGGAGTATGAGCTCCTTATACGACTGCATGGATTTCCCGCTCCCATGCTTTGATTGTCTCTATTGGCAGTTCCAAAACCTCGGCGATCGCCTCGGGTGAATCTCCCCTTTTTAACATGTTTCTGGCAGTCTTTCTATCCGCTTCCTGCCGTCCTTCCTGTCGTCCTTCATCTATCAACATCTTTCCAACCTGTGTCAATCCAATCACCTCCTTGATATATTGCCTTGTCTCCTCGCTGATTACTTTGTCCGTAAAGCTTAAGATTCCCGCCAAAGCAAAGCTCTCCTGACTCTTATCTGGTATCTGCCTTGCCAGGTTTACACATTCCCGGATTGCTTCCTGCTTCTTTTCTTCCCCTTTATAGGTCAATGGAAGGAGCACTAAGTGCATAAGCACTTCATCGGTGATTATATTTTCGTCAATGCACTTCCTGATCTGTTCCAGCCATTCCTCCGAAGAAACGCCTGATAAGTAACAGGCTTCTACCTGTATGCTGCAGGCCGTCCGGCCAAACACGGTCTTTGACCGCTCAATATCCGCCGTATACAATACCATCATATGGATATCCGGTTCCTGATTCTCTCTCAGATACCGGTCAATCACATCCATGATATAACGCCCGTACTTGGTAAAATTTGTTTTTTTATACTCGCTCTCATAGTCCAGAATCGCCACACTTCCGTCTTCCAGCTCAAACAGATTATCCATTCTCAGCTCCTTTGCCTGGACGACCGGGAGATTGGTTGGTCTGACGTCAACCACTTTTAAGTCCGTTCTGAGTCCCAATAAAGATAATGGCTTTCCCTTCATCTGCTCTCCAAAAAGTTTGGAAACAATATCTTTATTTTGATATGCAATTGCATAATCCCTGTCCTGTGATTTCATCCTGCTCCCTTTTCTTTCTAATCCATATCGCGTGTATTTTCGCATCTGATATTATTATATCGAAAAAACTTCTGTTATTCAATAACACTTTCCTGCAAAGTCCTTTTATATTTTCATTCCTTGTTTATAATCATAGCTGAATATTCCTGTACCAGGAAACCATGATTCCGATAATATGGGAAACCGTATTCCGGAGCGGAAACCTCCATTGATTGGCTTGATTACAATTCATAAGCAGCATATACCTTTTTACCCGCGTGAATAAAAAGAGAAAACACACCCCCTATCTTCAGGTTTACATTCTCTCTTTCTATATACGTTCCTTTTGGGAATGTAAAGTAACTTACTCAACTTTCCCACCAGTAAATCCGGTGTAGATGCTTGAACTTTCAAGCATTTCAGAAGAAGCCTTAATAGATTTCCTTGCTCACTCCAGACAGCCAGGATCATTTTAGCATGAACTAGTGTACTGACACATTTACACTTCGCCAAATGACTTGCCTGAATTTCCATCTGCGGCGTTGGCCTCACTCAACGATGCCACCGCATCGCCTCGTTCAGCCGCCTTGCAGACTGAAAATTCATTCCGCGTCATTTGACTGAAAGTAAATGTGTCAGCACACTGGCTCTTTGATTTATACCACGGAGCCATCCTTTATTCTTCTTTTAAATCGCCTTCATTGATAAATCTGCCAAGATACAGCCGAAGCAATCCTAAAATATTCTAAATATCAGTTACCTCCATGTATGCGATGGCATATTGGTGTAAAATTGGTGTAAAAAACATTACTTACCACATTATTGCCCCTTCTGCATTTAAAACTTCCTTGATTTTACAGCAAAAAATCAGCCCCGACACATCATTCGCGCCGGGGCCGTCTAAAAAGGGGAGGATAAGTATTAATCTTTCTCTTTGGTGATACTTCTATTATTACCGCATTTCCCTGTTCTATACCATTCTTTTTAAAAAAATAAATTGATTTCCAAAAAACATTTTTTATGATGGGTAACAGACATGTCTGCCGACGCAGTAAAATCAGACTTTTCGGCCACCTTTAACAGAGAAATGCCCCATACAGGACGATTCAGGCATCGTTCCGCATGAAGCATTTTTTCCTATGACATATCACTGATGTCTACAATCTCGCAGCCACTGTAAAAGAATCGCAGAATCTCCGCACAGCTCTTTTGTGCCCTGGCCATCCCCTGAGCGCCGTTCTGACTCATTCCCACGCCATGACCATAGCCGCCGCCGTAAATAGTAAAGGATGTAACCTGTTCCTCATCTGCCCCTTCATTTTCAATATAAATAAATCCGCTGGGGAGCGTATCCCAGCCCGTGGATGCACTGCCATCCTTTCTGTTTAAAGTCAGAGCAACATTTCCCAAAATACTCCGGATCTTACTCTGCCCCACGAATGTTTTGGATCCTTCCGTTCCCACTACTTTAAGAGCCCTGGCGATTCCTCCCGGCCCCCGCTCTGTAATGGTAAGGCCTGTTATCCGGCCTACACCGCCAATCTTCTCATCCAGAATCCGGCTGGTGGTCTTCACATTCCACCGGAACATGGTAAATTCAGAATCATAAGCCTCCGTATCCATGTTTTTAATGAATTCCCCAAAAGCTTCATTGGAAGAAAGGTCCAGAGTCTTTCCCTTATCATCAATGGACATGGCCCTCAGATACGGCGTTTGAGAGGCATCCGCCCCCCAGACAGACCCATCGGTTCCATGGCCGCAGGAAGTGGAATAATAGAAAACCTCCGCCGGAGCATCCCCATAGGCCAGCATCTGGCCAAAGGTCTCGTTGACCGCGGAATCTGTGGAATCATAAGTATCCGTGTTATTATATACCTGATAATTCGTACTGTCATCCACATGGGCGCCGTATTTGGAATAAGCGTTGCCCTGTATCTGCCTCCATGCATAAGTTCTCGCACAGATAGCCTGAGCCTTCAGGGCCTCAAGCTCATAGCTCTGAGGCATCTCGCTGGGAACCACGCGCTTCAAATACTCCTCTAAATCAGCCTCATTCAAAAGAAGAAGTCCTTCCTCTTCTCTGGTAATCTCCATATGGCCCGGATATACAGGAGTCCCCTGCCCCCGCTCAATGCTCTCCACTGTAATCATTCCGCCTTCATTGGCAGACCTAAAAACCATACGGCCGCCGTTCAGCCTGTCATCGTCTGCCCGGATGGTAATTGTCTCCCCGGCAGCCACCGACTGGCTTTTCTTTTCTTTTTCATCCCCGTACTCCAGGACCGCCATGGAATCACAGCTTAAAGTCAGCTCCGAATGGAACAGAGATTTGAAATTCGTTGTCATTACCAGCACGCGAATATTGTCAATTTCCGGCTTTTCTGTTGTCAGGGCAGCACAGATCTCCCCTCCGGCCACAACAAACTTCTGCATCTGGTATCCCACCAGAATATCCTTTTTCTGCTGCTCCTTTAAAATCCCATATGTACGGTAAATCTTAAAATTATCCGCCAGGGGGACATTGCCATAACCCTCGATCTCAATCTCATTCTCTCTCACCGCCAGCACTGTACCGGTAATGGTCTCCTTCTTTAAAACCAGACGTACAGGCCTGCCGTTTTTTAAGTACAAATCGCCGATTTGTCCTGAAATTTCCTCCTCATCCTTTAAAACGCCTTTCACCGGAAATTCCCTCTGAATATTTCCGATGAAAATAGTCACAGACTGATCTGAAAAGCCGGAAATCCAGGCATTCTCATATACGATCTCCCCGGAGATCACCTCTTCCACCTTTAAAATATCGCCGTCCCTTACCAGAAGGCGAACGGTCCTGTCAATGCAGGAATCCAGATACAGACCCTCAAACTGGAATTTACCATCTTTCGTATATGCCGTCCATGGAGCCGCTGCCTCCACATTATCGGGAGTCCCATAAATATCAGTCTCCAGCTCTCTCACATTCCCGTCCGGATCCGCCAGTTTGCGAAATTTGTCGAAAAATTCCCAGAACTCCGCCTTTCCCACATTTCTCCTGGCCTTTTTCCCATTCACGTCAATTACAAAATCCGAAAGGCTTTTATCCTGCTCTCCGGACACCTTCTGCGCCCAGACAGACAGTTCCCCATAAGTAACTGGTGAAAGAACATTCTCCTCTGTCGCCGGGCATTGTTCCGGATCCAGATATCCCCTTTCATAGAGATAATCCATATATTTCACATACCACTCCTCCTGAATCTCCTCGGGAAAGTACGATGTCTCCGGCCTTTCCTCCAGGATCCCGCTTTTGGAAGCCAGAGAGAGTGCCACCGCCCGGGAAGCCGCTGCCCGGGAAACCCCGTCATTTTTAGGTTCCATAACCACAATGACGATAAGCAGGGCGACAATTAATGTCGACATCCCTGCCACCCAGTTAATCATTTTCTTTTTTTCGTCCATAACTCCTCTTTACTAATGCTTGATGAACCTGCCGCTCTCTTCGTCCACCTTCTTAAGCTCCATATAATCCCTGGTATCTGAAGACAGATTTTTCTTTCTCAGGAAATGGCACTGGAATTTAGAAAGCAGATCGAAAATCACCGCCGTTACCGGGACTGCGATAATCATACCAACGAATCCGAACAGGCCGCCGAACAGCAAAATAGAAAACAGAACCCAGAAGCTGGAAAGACCTGTGGAATTTCCGAGGATCCTCGGCCCTAAAATATTTCCGTCGAACTGCTGGAGCAAAAGAATCAGCCCCACAAAATAGAGACATTGCTTCGGACTGATGAGGAATACCAAAACCGCACTGGGAATAGCTCCGATAAATGGTCCGAAGAACGGAATAATATTGGTGACACCTACGATTACGCTGATCAGGAGGGCAAAGGGCAGTTTAAAAAGATTCATCAAAATAAAACAGATAATTCCGATGATCAGGGAGTCAATCAGCTTCCCGATAATGAATCCGGAAAACACCCGATGAATATAACGGAACTCTTCCACAGTGCCGTTGGCTGCCCGAACCGGAAGAAGAGCATAAACAAGCTTTTTCCCCTGGGCAGAAATCGTATCCTTAATATTTAAAAGATACACCATGACAATCAGGCCGATTAAAAGATTCTTGGCCAGATTGAAAATATTGATCACTCCGCTTGACACACCGCCCACAATTTTCTCCAGGCTCTGAAGATTTTCCAGGTTCTGGAGATTGGGAATCAGACTGTCGCTGGCCCAGTTCTGGAATGCTGCCGCCGTCTGCTGGTATGCGGTAAGCACCGCCTGCTCTAACGGCGGGTTATTGGCAAAAAGATCCGTCAGCCAGTCATACATATTCTGGAAATACACCGGCATGGTATTGACAATACCTACAATGCTGGAATAAAGCTGGGGGATAATCATTTTCGCAAGGCTCAGAACGATAATTGTCAGAAATGCAAGGCTGGAGGCGGTCCCCACAGCACCCCCCACAGCCATTCTCATTTTTTCACTTTTACATATCCGCTTTGAAGAGTTCAGAGTCCACCGCATTCCCATGTTATAAATTGGTGAAAAAAGAAATGCCAGCACCGCTCCATAGATAATTGGAGTCAGCACAGCCAGAATCTTTCTTCCCATAGCCATCAGCGCTTTCCGTTCCACAAACAGAAACACCACAATTGTAGCTGCAACAATCACGGAAATGGCCGTAATACCCATATAGATATATCTGTCAAATTTGTGGTCTTTCATACTGTTCCTTTCTCCTTAGCAGATCCCCCATCTGTTTATCACTTATACCCTTTACCGTATCATGATGATGTTGTGGGCAAAAGGTATTCTGACCGAAAAATGGCTCCTTTTCGGTATTTTGCGGGCCTCAAGGTCATGTATCGCCATGCAGGCCTGTCATACATGACCTTTTGCCCCTGATATCATATCATATTTCACAGAAAATAAAAAGAGAAAAACAGGAAAGCAGCGATTTCTCGCTGCTTTTATCTTTTGCAATCCCAAAATGCCGTTTCCTGCATAATTGACTCCTAGCATCGCTAGGTGGGCAACCGCACTTAAACATCTGCCTTCCACTCAGACGGAGGCCTGACATCCGCTTAAGAATGTAGGAATCCCGTGTGTCAAAATGTAGGTTCAAAATAAACAGGAGTATCGAACATTCCAGGAATTGCAACCCTGTTTCTTATGGCCTTATTATAACGCATCCCTGTGATTTTTTCAAGTTCCATTTCTTGTTGGATTTGGAAAGTAACACCCTGCGGAGAAAAAAGGACTTTGTCACAGGCTTATAAGGAGTGCAGCAAGCTCCCCGGGATTTTCGGCAAGCCAGTCTGCGCCTGCACCCTTAAGTTCCTTTTCGTCACCGTATCCATAAAGAACTCCCGCGGCTTTGATACCTGCCTTATGGGCGCCCTCAATATCATGCTTTCTGTCACCCACCATAACAATGGAATCCACATCCGTAAGATTACAGGTTTCCATCACATACCGAATCACATCGTCCTTATTCACCCGGGTGCTGTCGTCATTGGCCCCGCCAATAAATTCAAAATATTTCTCCAGACCAAAATGTGAAAGTATCTGCCTTGCCATTTCGTCCGGCTTGGAAGTTGCCACATAAAGCTTCTTTTTACTCTCCCTGAGGCTCTTTAACATGGCTTCCACTCCGTCATAGGGAGCATTTTCCAGCCAGCCCCTCTCATTATAATATTCCCGGAATACATAGACTGCCTCACTGGCTTTCTTATCCGAAAAATGGTAATATTCTTTAAAGCTTTCATGGAGCGGCGGCCCTACAAAGGGGCTCAGTGCATTCAAATCCTCTTCCTCGATGCCATAATGTCTTAACGCATACTGTACTGCCCTGGTAATTCCCGGCATGGAATTTGTTAAAGTTCCGTCCAGGTCAAAAAAAAGAAACTGCTTTTTCATGGCCTTCTCCTTACTCTGATGGTATTTTGAAAATTTTATTTATTATCCCATTTCACCTTCCAAATGTCAATTAACTATTTAAAAAATTCATGACTTCCGTGTTTAAATAAATAATCCAGATGATTGTCAAACCAGCGGACATTTTTTCCGGAGGATGTGCTTCTGTTCATAAAGTAAAGAGCTCCCGCGGAATAGTCTTCCCCTGACAGAGCGCATTTCACTGCCTCAACCGTTTCCTTTGACACCCTGCATCTGTCAAGGGAACCATCTTTCACCGGAGAAAACTGGTTTCTCTCATAGACCACACCAGTTACGGTATCCGGAAACCTGCTGCTTTCCACGCGGTTTAAAATAACGTTAGCCACCAGAATTCTGCCCTTTTTATCACAGTTTCCGGCCTCAGCCTGCACAATTTTCAAAAGTACCTTATAATCGCGGTCCGACAGGGTAACTCTTGTGTCCGACGCTTCTTTCGCTGTCTCATCCACTGCTTCTTTCGTTGTCTCATCCACTGCTTCTTTCATTGTCTCATCCGCTGCTTCTTCCGTTATCTCATCTGACGCTTCCTTTGTTATTTCATCTGACGCTTCCGGATTCTCATCCTGTCCACGGCTTCCTCCCTCCAGAACAGTTTCCCCATTTCCTGAGTCCTCCGGATCTGTGCCTTCTGCAAAAGCTCTTTCTTCCTGTAAGGGCCCCTCTCCGGTTTCTTCTGTATTTTCATTTTCCTGCTCTCCATCCTTCCCTGAGCCGGAATCGTTCATACTGTCTGTTTCTTCCTTCTGTCCAGTTTCCGCGAATGCCACCAGGGCATTTCTTCCGCCTCCCCTAAGATCGCCGGCCGTAAATGTTACCACTGTCACAACTGAAATCCCGGCTGTCAGCACAACCACGTCCCGGTGCATCTTCTTCGATGCATTGGTAAACAACGCTTTTACGAATTGGAAAACTGTCTGAAAGAATGAGTTCCATGTCTGATTCACAGAACACCTCTTTTCTCCGTTTTACCATCACCTCGCTGTGATGATAACAACAGGGTTTTTTCCTCCCGTTCGGGTGGTGTCTGTGATTATAGGAGACTGCACATGAAGATGTCAATAAGGCCTTTGCATTTTTGTTGCTTTTATCAGCTGATTTTTTAATTTTTGTCATTCTTTTTTAACATTTTGTAAGAAAAAAGTCTTGATTTTCTGTGGTTTTTTGTATGCATTGGCGGCCGGTTTCTCCTGTATATGTTACAATTTTGTTACATTTTTATCCCCCACTTCCCGGTAATTTTCGCAGGCATTTTGTCTTATGTCAACCATTTTTACCTTAAATCCGTGATTTTTGCTCCCACATACTCCACCAGATCTTCCGGTGACAATATGACCTGAATCCCTCTCATCCCCGCACTTATGGCAATTTTCTCATATTCCAGTGCGGAAGGGTCCAGATAGGTGGGGAACTTCTTTTTCATTCCTATGGGAGAGCAGCCGCCCCTGACATACCCTGTTACAGAAAGCAGGTCCTTCATGGGAAGCATCTCCACCTTCTTATCCATGGCCGCCCTGGCTGCTTTTTTCAGATCCACTTCCCCGTCCACCGGAATGCAGCAGACCAGATACCCCGTCTTTTCTCCTTTAAGTACAAGAGTCTTAAACACGCTTCCATGGTCAACGCCCATCAGATCAGCCGCATGGCTGCCGGAAAGATCATGCTCATCCACCGGATATTCCCTTGCTTCATACTTTATTTTCGCTGCGTCCAGAAGACGCATCACATTGGTTTTTACTGCCTTTGACATAGTCCTTGTTCCTCCTTCATCGCCATTTCTTCGCAGAAGCATATCAGGGCCGGACTCTTCCACCGTTTTCCGGAAACCAGAATCTGAAGCTCCATTTCCATCTCATAGTCGGAAACGGGAATCCTGACAATCCGCCCCCTTAATAGCTCTTCTTTTAAGTCAAACTCCGGAAGCAGAGAAATTCCAAGGCCTCCGGATACAAAATCAATCAGAGTCCTGGTGCTTCCCATTTCCAGCCGGCTCCCAATGAAAATTCCCCTGGAAGCCAGTTCCTCCTCCAGTTCTTTCCGGTAGTTACATCCTTTTTCTGTCAGAAGCCATGGTTCCTTCTCCAGATCCTTTAAGGATACGGACACATTTCCTTCATATTTACTGCCGCTGCATGCAAAAAAACAGATTTTTTCCGGCTTTCTGTAAAGAATCTGAAGCTCTCCGTCAGCCACCGGACGGTCCAGAAGCACCGCCGCATCTATCTCTCCCTTTTTTAGTGCCTCCAAAAGGCGTATCGTCGTATCCACTGTCACTTTCAAATCCACTTCCGGATACTTTTTCAAATAGGAAGCAATCCCCTTCACATATTCTGAGGCGCTCACTGACTCCACCATTCCGACAGTCAGATGTCCGGCCGGCGTTCCGTTCCTGTCAAAATGGATTCTGGTCTCCTCCTCCAGAGCCCGGAATCTGTATGCATAAGTAAGAAGTTCTTCCCCTGCGGAGGAAAGAACCACCCGCCTCCCGTTTCTTATGAACAGCGGCATCCCCAGTTCCTTTTCCAGAGCTTCCACCTGGGCCGTAACCGTGGATTGTGCATACCCAAGGCTCTCTGCCGCCCTCGTGAAATTTTTAAGCTCCGCTGTACGAATAAATGTCTTTAAATTCCTAAGTTCCATTGATTTCCCTTATCATTTTTTTCGATTTTGTTTATTCCTTTTTTCCGTTTTTCTCTCCGCATCCTCCATGCTATGATAAAGACAAGGAAAACGATTGGAGAGATTCCTATGAATGATTTGAAATCCACCTGCCGCATTGCCGTTGTACAGGCCGCCCCGGTTCTTTTTGACAAGGAGGCCTGCATGAAAAAAGTTCTTTTCCTCATTGATGCCTGCTCAAAATCACAGGCGGAACTCATTGTGTTCCCTGAGCTCTTCATTCCCGGCTACCCTTACGGAATGACCTTCGGCTTCACCGTTGGAAGCCGGAATGAGGCAGGAAGAGAAGACTGGAAACGGTATTATGACAATTCCATTCTGGTTCCCGGACCGGAAACCGATGCCATGGGAGAAGCGGCCAAAAAAGCAAAGGCCTATGTAAGCATCGGCGTATCAGAGCGGGATGCCGTTACGGCCACCCTTTATAATACGAACCTGATCTTTACCCCCGATGGTTCTCTGGCTGCCGTCCACAGAAAGCTAAAACCCACAGGAGCTGAACGACTCGTCTGGGGAGATGCTGACAGAGGCTATTTCCCCATGGTCCAGACCCCCTGGGGGCCCATGGGTGCCATGATCTGCTGGGAAAGCTACATGCCTCTGGCCCGTACCGCCCTCTATCAGAAGGGGGTCACCATTTACCTGGCCCCTAACACCAACGACAACGAAGAATGGCAGTCCACCGTCCGCCACATCGCCATTGAAGGCCGCTGCTATGTGGTAAACTGCAACATGTTCTTCACCAGGAGTGATTATCCCTGTGATTTAAACGGCTCAGATGAAATTGCAAAGCTTCCGGATGTGGTCTGCCGCGGCGGCAGCAGCGTCATTGCCCCCACAGGGCATCCTGTGATGGAGCCGGCCTGGGATGAAGAGGCCATCCTCTATGCCGATCTTCCCATGGACCAGGTGCCTGCCTCCCGGATGGAATTTGACCCGGCCGGCCACTACTCCCGTCCCGATGTGCTTGAGCTCATTGTCCACCAGTAGGCCAACAGAAAAGCTCTTTTCTGTCCTTCATGTAAAACAGAAAAGAGCTTTTTACCTGCCATTCCTCCCGGCAATTACTCGTCCCAGTTGTGATAAACAGCCTGCACGTCGTCATCCTCATCTAAAAGATCCAGAATCCGGTTCATCTTCTTGATGGCATCATCGTCAGAAAGTTCCACCCAGGTCTGGGGGATCATGGTTACATCGGCCTGTATCATCGGAATACCGGCCTTTTCCAGGGCCTCGCGGACCTCACTGAAGACATCGGGATCCGTCAATACCTCATAGCTGTCCTCTTCCTCCGCAAAATCCTCCGCGCCAGCGTCCAGAGCCGCCATCATCAGCTCATCGGCATCCATCCCGCACTCTTCTTTATCAATAATAATCTGTCCCTTTTTATCGAACATGAAGGACACGCTTCCCTGTGTGCCGACATTTCCGCCGCCTTTTGTGAAAGCACTTCTCACATTGGCAGCAGTGCGGTTTTTATTATCCGTCAGAGTTTCAACGATAATGGCAATTCCGCTTGGGCCATATCCCTCATAAGTAAGATTCTCATAATTTACGGAGTTTAAGTCCCCGGCTGCCTTTTTAATTCCGCGGTCAATGGTATCGTTTGGCATATTGTTGGCCTTTGCCTTTGCGATTACATCACGAAGCTTGCTGTTATTGGCCGGGTCTGCGCCGCCTTCCTTTACTGCAACTGCAATCTCGCGCCCGATTACCGTAAAGATTTTTCCCTTGGCCGCGTCATTTTTCTCTTTCTTATGTTTAATGTTGGCAAATTTAGAATGTCCTGACATCTTTCCCGCTCCTTCTCTCTTCGATTCTTCTGTTTAACCGCCGCTTAAGGCCCCTGGCCGCCGGCAGTATTCTCATATTCCGCTGTTTCCCGACGAAAACAGCATCTGCATATCATAATCCAGAATATTTTAGCATTATATCATTCACTTGGCAAGAGCTTTTCTTGACACAAATTACAGGAATGTTATAATATAGAGGTATAATTCTCAAAAAATGGAGGAAGCGCAATGAAAAAGATTGAAGTCGATACCTTTCTGTCCTTTCAGTTCGTAAGCAATCCAACCTTTTCCCCTGACGGTGCCTATATTGCTTTCGTGGTATCCACAGCGGACAGGGCTGAAAATGCCTACAAGGCAAATCTTTATGTTTACGACCTGAATGCAAAAAAGACACTGAAGCTGACCAACGGAGGGGATGCCAAAACATACGCCTGGACAAAGGACAACACGCTTTTGTTCCCGGCTGCAAGAAGCAGTGAAATTAAGAAAAAGCAGGAATCCGGAGAAGCCGTTACCGGTTTTTATGAGATTTCCCCCAGGGGCGGCGAAGCTCTGGAGGCATTTACCGTTCCCGCGAAGGCAACTGCCGTCAAAGCTCTGCCCGATGGCCGCTTTTTACTTACCATCAATCAGGACAACTATAAAGACACCAGGAAAAAATCTTACGAAGTATTCGATGAGCTTCCCTTCTGGGGCAATGGCCTGGGCTATACGAACGCCAAAAGGAACCGCCTTGCCGTTTATAACCGTGAAACGAACGAGCTTACTTACATTGTCGACGACTGGACTGACTGTATGGAATCCTCAGTCTTCGGAGATCTCCTGCTCTATAAGGCATACCCCTGGAAGCAGAGTGTCCGCAGCTTAAACGCAGGAATTTATCTTTATAACTTAAAAACCGGTGAAACCCAGACCATGGTGGAACCGGAAACCATGTACACAGGCGCCATTGAACTCCTAAACGAAAACGAAGCTCTGGTTGCCGCCCTGGATCCCGGCTACAAGGACCATACAAAATACTGTGAATTTTACAAATTAAACTTAAGGGACAAGTCCCTGACTCATTATCTGCCCTATGACGCTTCCATCGGCTCCGGTTCCGTGGGCTCTGACGCAAGATATGGCGCGGGCCGTGGACATAAAGCCTTAAACGGCGACTTTTATTTTATCTCCACTGTGGACGATTTTGCATGGCTCAGAAAGCTTTCTTCCGACGGCGCCATTTCTGACAGCCTCACAAAAGGCAGCTCCTGCGACAGCTTTGATGTAAACGAAGAGCATCTGGTAAGCTGCGAGCTTCAGGGCTTAAAGCTTGCGGAGCTTTATCTGGACGGCCAGCAGATCACCCACTTCAACGACCACCTTGCAGAGGAATATTCCATCAGCACACCTGAGGGCTTTACCTTCACTGCCAGCGACGGATACGAAATTCACGGGTGGGTTATGAAACCGGCGGATTATAAAGAAGGCGTTTCCTATCCGGCCATCCTTCACATCCACGGCGGCCCCCGCACTGTATTCTCTGACGTGTTCCATCACGAGATGCAGATGTGGGCAAACGCAGGCTACTTCGTATTCTACTGCAACCCCAGAGGTTCCGACGGACGCGGAACAGACTTCGGAAACATCAACGGAATTTACGGAACCGTGGACTACCAGAACCTGATGGATTTCACTGATGAAGTATTGAAGAGATATCCCCAGATTGACGCCGGACGTGTGGGCGTTGCCGGCGGCTCTTACGGCGGCTTCATGACCAACTGGATTGTGGGCCACACCGACCGGTTCGCAGCAGGCGCTTCCCAGCGTTCCATCTCCAACTGGGTTTCCTTTGAGCATAACTCCGATATCGGACATACCTTCATTCTTCATAACCAGGGCGGAACTACCAGAGATAATGTGGAACTCCTTTGGGAACAGTCTCCGTTAAAATACGCGGAAAACTGCAAAACTCCCACACTGTTTATCCACTCTGACGAGGATTATCGCTGCTATATGGCAGAGGGACTTGCCATGTACAGCGCCATCATGAGAAACGGCTGTCCTTCCAGACTCTGCCTGTTCCACGGTGAAAACCATGAATTATCCCGCGGCGGAAAACCAGAAAACCGCATTGACCGTATGACAGAAATCATCAGCTGGATGAATACTTATTTGAAATAAAAAGGAAGCGGGGGGTGTCGCAAAATCATCAGATCAGATGATTGAGCGATGCCCCCGCTCTATGGACATAAAAATCCGGAAAGAATCTTTTCATTTGCTGATTCTTTCCGGATTTTTTGCGGACTTTAATAAAGCTGTTGATTTTACAGTCTGTTATGCACTTTCTTTTACCGGAATAGAGCCGTTACTCCATAGATGATTATTTATCTATTTTGCAACGGCCCCTGTTGACCTCCATACAGATGATCGGGAAAACTCCCGGGAACTTATTCTGATATGCGACGATTTGAAATGCTGCTTTTCAGTCTGAACCTTTCAACAAGCTTTCTCATAAGCTGCGACTGGTTCAACAGCTCCTCACTTGCCGCCGCGCTCTCTTCCGCGGTTGCCGAATTTGTCTGTACTACACTGGATATCTGATCGATACCCGCAGTAATCGAGGAGATTGAATCAGCCTGCTCACTGCTGGCTGCCGAAATCTGCCCGATAATGCCTGTCACTTCGTTTACGTCGCTAACGGTCTGAATCAGGGACTGAGCGGTATCATCTGCAATCTGTTTGCCGTTCTCCACTGCCTTCAAAGAATTCTCGATCAGGCCGGAGATGTTTACAGATGCCTCCGTGCTTTTGTTTGCCAGATTGCGAACTTCGTCGGCTACTATGGCAAACCCCTTTCCGGCGGCGCCTGCACGGGCGGCTTCTACGGCTGCATTCAGGGCGAGGATATTGGTCTGGAACGCAATATCCTCAATGATCTTCATAATCTTACCAATCTCACTGGAACAAGTGCTGATATCGCCCATTGCCTGTATCATCTGCTGCATTTTCTCTTTGTTCTCATTCATTTTTGTACTGACGCTGCCAGCTGCGGCACTGGCCTGCCGCGCATTCTCTGCATTCTGATTAACCTTGCCGGAAATCTCAGCGATGGTGGCGGCCAGTTCCTGCACGGAGCTGGCCTGCTCGGCCGCTCCCTGGGCAAGGGCCTGGGCACCGTTGGATACCTGATCCGCCCCGCCCGCAACCTGCGAGGAGCTTTGGCTGATCTGCAGCATAGTGTCATTGAGTTTTTCCGAGATGCTCCGGAAAGAAACCAGCAGATGGCGGAAGGCACCGGTATATTCTTCCTCACAGACCGAATCCACCGTGAAATCACCTTCAGCCATTCGGGCGAGGAACTTATTCTCATCATCAATAATAACCTGAAGTTTGTGGATTAATCTGCCTACCTGAGAAGCAAGAACACCCAGCTCATCCCTGGAGGAATAGGAAATCACGACATCCAGATCCCCCTCCGCCATTTTAATAGCGGCATTCTCAATTTCGGAAACGGGAGTTTTGATCAGGCGTACGATCACAAAGGAGAAAAAGACTCCCGCCAGGATTACGGCGATGAAAACCACCGCCAAAAGGAAAATGGCTGTGTAATAAAGGGAGGCACTGTCCTTCGCCGCACCATCACTGCCGTCCATATTGTATACGATAATATCGTTAAAAGCACTATTCAAGGCATTGTAAAGATCCACACATTCACCCTCCAGGATCATACGGGCTTCCTCCACACGGCCCTGCCCGGCCAGCGCAATCATGTTTTCATCCGCTTTACTGTACTGCATCCAAACATTCATCGCATTATCATAAAAGCCCTGTTCTTCTTCGTCAATCAATGTCCCATATTCAGCCAGAAGGGCTTCCAGATCTTTCTTTTCCTTTTCTATGTACTGAAGGCTGGATGCCGCCGTCTCGTCGGAAATCGCGGTAAGATACCCTAATTCATTGAGACGGATGTTGGAAATGGTTGCCGCAAGATCTCTCGCTATATCAACACTGGGAAGCCAGCTTGTCGCAATGTCATTTGTCATGTCATTCATCCTCCCCATAAGGAAAAATGACATACCATTGGTAATCAGCAACCCCAGCAGCGCAACCCCGATGAGAATGTATAATTTGAATCTGATCCTTAAATTCCGTATAAAGTTGAGCATGTATCCTATCTCCTTTACATTTTACCGGGCACAGCTGTCCACTCCCTCTGCCATGCCCTGCACAAAAAATCCTGAACATCTCTCTGAAAACTAACAGGCTCAGCCGTGATTTCTTATCACGCCTCCATTATGTCTGACCGCTCATTTTCCCGGCATCCAAAATCATATCACAAAAAGCGGAAGAACACAACCGCGTTCCTTTATTCTTCCTTTTCTTTTCCTTCTTCCTCTTTTTCTTCCTTTTTTTCTTCCTTCAGCACTTTTTTGGCTACCACCGTCTGTATGGTCTTATTTTCTACTTTTTCGATGTCAAACTGATAGTCCTTAAACAGTACCTGTGCCCTCTCGTCCTCCTCAGGAAGATGCCCCAGTCTGGAAATAAGGAATCCGTTCAGGGTATCGAAATTATCCTTATCGTCCTCATCAAACTCCATTTGAAGCGCATCCTCCACATCGTCCAGGGTTGCCATTCCGGAAAGCTCATAGGTGTCATTTCCTTTAGACACAATATCCGGCTCCTCATCATCATATTCGTCCATGATGTTTCCGACAATTTCCTCCAGAATATCCTCCATGGTAACAATTCCGGCAGTCTGTCCATATTCATCAATGATGATTTCCATGTGGATTTTTTCTGACTGCATCTCCTTAAACAGGGCACTGATATTCTTTGTCTCGGGAATAAAATGAGCTTCCCGCAAAAGGCCGTCAATTTTGCCGATGGGCATATCCAGAAACTCCGGAAGCTCTGCAAAAGACAGTACATCCCGCATATGCAGGACACCAATAATGTTGTCAATATCCTCTTCATAAACGGGAAACCTGGAGTTAATGGACTCCTTCACAATAAAATTCACCGTCTCCTTAAGAGTCATATCTTCGGAAAGGGCCACCACGTTTTTCCTGTGGGTCATGATATCGGCCGCCTCTTTATCGTCAAACTCAAAAATATTTGTGATCATTTCGGCTTCGCTGGCCTCTAAAACCCCCTGGTCATGGCCCTCATTGACCATATACATGATATCTTCCTCTGTCACCTTATCATCCAGCACATGAATATCAATTCCCATTGCCTTTAAAACCACATAGGAGACCGTTTCAATAAGCCAGGTCAGAGGCCGCATCACTTTCATCAGTCCGTCCACAATGGGAAGTACCCGGTAACAGAAACGGATAGGACTCTTTGCCGCCAGCCGCTTTGGAATAATAATTCCCAGACAGACCATGAAAAACACAACTGTCAGAAACGCAATCAGATAGGAAATCACTGTATTCACGGCAGATGGCGCCGCAAAAGCTTTCGCAAGAGCCCTCCGGCAGTATCCGGACACCGTCGAGATGGAAAAATTTCCCAGAGCCAGTCCCACAAAACAGGTAATAACCTGGTTGGTTCGAATAAACCGGTATGGATTTTCCTGAATATGTAGGAGGCGCTCAGCCCTCTTATTCCCTTCGTCCCGCTCATCCTCCAGAGCACTGGTATTTAAGGCCTGCACCGCCGCTCCAAAACCGTAAATCGCGTAAAATACCACAACAGCAGCAAGCAAAAGCAAAATTCCTATCCACGAATTCCCGTCGTCCATGAGAAAATATACACTCCTTCTTTCCCTGTAACAGTTCTGCCGTGCGAAGAATCACGGCGGAGCTGTTACGATTTCTTTTGTAATTATTTCTGTAATCCAATATAGCATTGTTGCCACAATTCGTCAACCAAAGCATAAAACTTACCGGCTTATGTAAGAAGCTCCAGGCTGATTTTCAGGGCTTCGTTGACTTTTTCCTGCAGAATACCGTCAATGTGGCAGATTTTTTCCCGCAGCCTCTGCTTGTCAATGGTTCTTAACTGTTCTAAAAGAATCACGGAATCCTTGACCATGTCACACTGTCTTGCACTCAGCTCCACGTGGGTGGGAAGCTTTGCCTTGTTCATTTTAGAAGTGATGGCCGCGCAAATGACCGTCGGGCTGTGCTTGTTTCCCACATCATTCTGTATAATAAGCACCGGCCGGATTCCCCCCTGTTCGGACCCAACCACGGGGCGAAGATCCGCATAATAAATATCACCGCGTCTGATAATCAAAAATCTCACTCTCCACAATCGTTTTCGGGAATCCCCGTACCGATAGTATTGACATTCTATGATTACCTTATGCAGTCAGACAAAAAATGCCCTCTTAAAATCCCTCGTATTCTCCATCCTCGCAGGTAAAGGTCCCTATGGTCCGCCCCTGGTACACATATAATCTGGGGACACGTTTTCCAATCAGGCAGGGAAGCTCATAATGGAAGCCTCCGCTTTTTGAGGCTATCTCCTCCATAGTGATTTCTTCCCGGCCGTCCCGGCCGATTAATGTTACCTCATCCCATTCCTTCGCTTCCGGAATCTCTGTCAGGTCTATCATAAGCTGGTCCATGCAGATTCGTCCTAAAACAGGCGCCCGTTTTTTGCACACCAGTACATGGCCGCAGCCCGAGAGGTTCCTGGGATATCCGTCCGCGTATCCGATGCTGACAGTACCTACCCGCACAAAACTCTCAGCCCGGAAAGTTCCTCCATAGCTTACCTCTGTACCGGGCTCAATCTCCTTTATATTAGTAAGAAAACTCTTAAGTTCCATAGCAGGCTCCACAGGCACTGCACTTTTCTTTACCTCGTCCGACGGATACAGCCCGTAGATGGTAATTCCCGCCCGCACTGCATCCAGATTTGCTTCCCTCATATCCATAATCCCGGCGCTGTTGGAACAATGGCAGATTGGAATGGTTACCCCAAGGTCATGTACCATATGGATAAATGTCTTGAATTTCCGAAGCTGTTTTTCTGCGGAGGCCTTGTCCGCCTCATCAGCCCTGGCAAAATGGGTGAACATTCCTTCGATTTCAATCCCCGGAAGCATGGACATTTCTTTTACCATCCGTGCCGACTCCACCGTGGGATCTACGCCGATACGGCTCATGCCCGTATCCACCGCCACATGGATTTTTGCTGTTTTTCCCATGGAAACAGCCCGCTCAGAAAGCAGCTGCGCCTGGGCAAGATGAAATATGGACGGCCGTATTCCTTCCTGAATCAGTACGTCGAACCTGCCCGGGGGAACAGCGCCAAGAACCAGAATCCCCTTCTTAACTCCATGCTTTCTAAGCTGCAAGGCCTCCTCCACTGTGGCCGTGGCAAAGGCAGAAACAAACCTGTTTATGGTTTTCGCAACGGCAACGGCGCCATGTCCGTACCCGTCGGCCTTCACCACCCCGATTATCATGGTGCCGGCCGTAAGGTTTCTTTGCATGGCCTCCATATTTTTCTCAATCCTGTCCAGATATATCTTCGCGTATACCCGATCAAACTGTTTCATTGACAACCTCCCCCACACAATCTGCAATCTGGCTGGCAAGAACAGAGTGAACACCGAACTTTTTTGCAGCCCGTTCCCCTGCCAGACCGTGCACATAAACTCCCAGCGAAGCCGCCTCACACTCGTCCATTCCCAAAGCCAGAAGCCCCGCAATGATTCCCGTAAGCACATCGCCGGAGCCCCCCTTGGCCATGGCCGGCGAACCGCTGGTATTCACAAACACCTTTCCGTCTTTCCTGGCCGTCACAGTAGCCGCATCCTTTAACACACAGGTGACGCCGTACTGATCTGACAGATCCTTTGCCGCAGAAACCAGATTTTTCCTTATCTCCTCCACAGACTGTCCGCTAAGCCTTGAAAACTCTGTGAGATGGGGCGTCAATATGATGTTTTCCGTAAAATATCCCCGTAAGTACGGATACCTGGCAGCAAGATTGATGGCGTCCGCATCCAGGATAATAGGCACATAGGCATTGCTTAAAACAGCCTCCACCATAATTCTTCCATATTCCGAAATTCCGATTCCCGGCCCCAGAACAATGGCATCGGCCCAGTCTGTCTGTTTCTTTAAATAATCCCGAAACCTCTCCGGCTCTCCGGCGGCCGGTCCCGCTTCATAGGTGGAAAGAACAACCTCCGGAAGAAGCCCCTGGAAAACACTCCTGTTCTCCTCCGGAGTCACTGCCTTCACAAGGCCCGCTCCGGTCCTGTATGCCGCCAGCGCAGAAAAATACGCTGCCCCGGCCATTCCGGGGGAACCGGCGATTACAAGAATTTTTCCATAGGTTCCCTTGTGGGAATAAGGCTTTCTTTGGGGGATACTCTTCAGATCCTCTCTGGTATGGCATAGGGCATGGCCCTCTGCCTTCTTCCTTTCCTCCGGAACAAAGCCGATATCAGCCACAATCAGTTCTCCGCAGGCCTCTCTTCCCGGAAACAGCGCCTGTCCCAGCTTCTTTTCTCCAAAAGTCACCGTCACATCCGCCTGCACCGCACATCCCATCACGGCTCCGGTATCGGAATTGATTCCCGAAGGAATGTCCACAGATACCACTGCCGCCTCTTTTTGCATTCCTATCAAATCAACGAGTGCCCAGTAGGGCCCTTCCACATCCCTGGACAGTCCGATTCCAAAAACAGCATCAATGATGAGATCACAGCTTCCCGGTATAAAATCCTCTGCCGTAAATACAGGAATTTTAAGCTTTGCGGCAATAGCGAGCTGCGCCTCCATTTCCGCACTTTTTTTCCCTTCTGTACCAGGCAGGATTACAGAAACCCTAAATCCATGAAGAAACAGCATTCTGGCCGCCGCCACACCGTCGGCTCCGTTGTTCCCCAGGCCGCAGACTGCCCAGACCGTCCCCTTTTTTCTTGTTCCGGCTTCTTTCTTTTTTAAAATCTCCTCTGCTTTTTCCGCCACCTTAAGAGCAGCCCTCTCCATGAGAACCATGGAAGGAATTCCAAAATCCTCAATGGATCTTTTATCAATTTCCTTCATTTCTTTCCCTGTCACCAGATACCTCATGTCTGTTCTCCTTCCCCCACAGCAAAAGCCATGGCGTACTCTCTTGTATCGGAAATGGACACCTCAATCCTCTGGATCCCCTTTTTTTCTGCCGCTTCCCTCGCCTTTCCATGAAGGACCACATAGGGCTTTCCAAGCAAATCCCGGAGCACTTCAATATCCTGGGGCATAAATTCCCGGAATCCGGTCCCGAAAACCTTTGCCACTGCCTCCTTGACCGCAAAAGAGCCGGCCAGAACAGAGGGCCTCCCCCCCGCCTGCCGGCGCTCTTCTTCTGTATAGACACGCGATAAAAAGGCCTCTTTTTCACAGGCCTTTTCCATTCGTTTTATTTCAATCAAATCACAGCCTACTCCTGTCAACATGTCAATTATATTTCCCGTTTTTTTCTGCCATCTCCCTGGCTTTCCGCTCCCGTTCGTCCTGAAGGCTGCAGACGCGGTAGGATAAACGCATCAGACTTTCCGACAGATGAACATTCTCCACCACTACATCCTCCGGTACCACCAGATCCGTATGGGCAAAATTCCATATTGCCTTAATACCGGCTTTTACAAGGCGGTCCGCTATTTCCGGAGCTTTTGACTTCGGAATTGTAAGCGCCGCTATCTGCACCTCATTGTCCACGATAAACTGTTCCAGATCATCAATTCCACGGATTTCCACGCCGCGGACCACAAGTCCGATAAGCCTTGGGTTGATATCAAACATTCCTTTAATAATAAACCCGCGTTTTTCAAAATTTGTATAGTTCGCGATCGCCTGCCCCAGATTTCCCGCGCCGATAATCACAAGGTTATGCTGCCTGTCTATTCCGAGAATTCTTGCAATCTCCGTATACAGATATTTCACATTATAGCCATATCCCTGCTGCCCGAAACCGCCGAAATTGTTCAAATCCTGCCGAATCTGGGACGCGGTAACTTTCATTCTCGCGCTGAGCTCGTTGGATGAGATCCGCTCAATTCCCTCTTCCATCAGCTCTCCCAGATACCTGTAATATCGTGGCAGCCTGGAAATTACTGCCTTTGAAATCTGTCTTTCATCTGCCATGTTTCCAATTCACCTTCTCATGAAGTTTCTGTTCTTATTTCTTTAATGTTACTATTATAGCATGTCTCCGACATGCTATGCTCCGCTGGTTGCACACGATTCGCTAAAGTATTTGTCCGTCCTTCGGTCGGACGCGAATCGGCACAGGTATAATGTCTATCGACATTATACCACAACAAAGTCATTTGTCAAATCCTTGTCAAACATTTTCATGGAACATTTGTGACAGGTGGTAACAGTTCAGGCTATCTGAACCGTTACCAGCTTCGGGATTTACTCACGAAAACACATTGCAGACAACCTGCTAATATGATAGAATGGTTTCGTCTGCAATCAGAATTTTACAAGGGGAGAACTTAGCATTTATGGAAAAGGAAGGAATCTCTGCTTTCAGAAAGCATTTGGTAATCATCATTCCAATTATTCTTATTGTAGTTGGTTTGTTGGTTTATCCATCAGACAAATCTGAAACAGAGACCACAAAAGCATATGAAAAAGCAGACACGGAAAGCGAAACGAATGAGAGCTTATCGGTCGAAACTGACTATATCTCGATTGAAGATAAATTTTATTTAAAGGTGCCCGGAAATTTCAAACGGCTGAATGACGAAATTATTGCAGAAAAATATAATGGTGATGTACCGGATATCGTATTTTCTAACGAGGAAGTAAACATTAATATCGCAGTCAGTTTCACAGAAAACCAGATGGCGGACAGTCAGATAAAAGAATACAAAGAATATATGGAAACCTTATTTGAGTATGCCGGAGAAGTTGTAGGTACAGATTATTATACTGTTGATCATCATAATATCGGCCAGATAAAAGTAATTTCAGAAGCTGTTGACACACAGATATATAATAACGTGATCTTTTTTTCGTATGATAACAAATTGGTCCTTATTTCTTTTAATTGTACGGAAGCTTTAAAAGATGAATGGGGTGATGTGGGAGACTCAATCATTGGCTCATTATCTTTTAATAATGAATAAAAACCTGGCCCTTTGGCCGGAACAGGAGGCAATATGATACTATCCTGCAGTAATATCTGCAAATCCTTTGGAAGCGACGATATCATTAAAAACGCTTCCTTCCATATAGAAGAACATGAAAAAGCAGCCATTGTAGGCATAAACGGAGCCGGAAAATCCACGCTTCTTAAAATTATTGTGGGCGAGCTTGCCGCAGACTCTGGTGAGGTTGTAATCTCCAAAGGAAAGACCTTCGGCTATCTGGCCCAGAATCAGGACCTGTTAAGCCACCGCACCATCTATGAGGAAATGGAAGAGGTCAAAAGGCCTGTTATTGAAATGGAAGAAAAATTAAGAGAACTGGAGGTTTCCATGAAGTTAGCCGAAGGCGGCGAGCTGGAAGAGATGATGTCATCATACAGCCGCTTAAGCCACCAGTTTGAACTCTTAAACGGCTACGCGTGGAAAAGTGAGATCGTCGGTGTTTTAAAGGGCTTGGGCTTTACGGAAGAAGAGTTTAAAAAGCAGATCTCCACCTTATCCGGCGGGCAGAAAACGCGGGTTTCCTTAGGAAAGCTGCTCCTTACAAGCCCCGATATCATTCTTCTGGACGAGCCTACCAACCACCTGGACATGTCCTCCATCGCCTGGCTGGAAACTTATTTGCTAAATTATAAGGGGGCTGTCATCATCGTGGCCCATGACCGGTATTTCCTGGATAAAATTGTCACCAGGGTGGTGGAACTGGACAACGGAAAGGCCACAGTATACCTTGGAAATTACACAGCATACAGCGAAAAGCGGGCCCAGATGAGGGCAATCCAGATGAAAGCCTATTTAAACCAGCAGCAGGAAATCAGACACCAGGAGGAAGTCATCGAAAAGCTTCGTTCCTTTAACCGGGAAAAATCCATAAAGAGGGCAGAAAGCCGGGAGAAAATGTTAAATAAAATCGAAGTTCTGGAAAAGCCCATGGAAGTGGACGATGCCATGGACATCCGGCTGGAGCCCAATATTTTAAGCGGAACCGACGTGCTGACAGTCCGGGATCTGGGGAAATCCTTTGGTTCTCTCCATCTGTTTTCCCATGTGGACTTTGATGTAAAGCGTGGAGAACGAGTGGCCATCATCGGTGACAATGGCACCGGAAAAACCACAATACTTAAAATCATCAACGGTCTGGTGGAGCCCGATACCGGAGAAATCATTTTAGGCTCCCGGGTACACATTGGATATTATGACCAGGACCATCAGGTACTTCATATGGAAAAAACTCTTTTTGAGGAAATCTCCGATGCCTATCCGGGAATGACAAACACACAGATCCGAAACACTCTGGCCGCCTTTCTTTTCACCGGCGACGATGTATTTAAAAGAATCGGTGATTTAAGCGGCGGTGAGCGGGGGCGCGTTTCCCTGGCAAAGCTCATGCTGTCCGAAGCTAATTTCCTGATTCTGGACGAGCCCACCAATCACCTGGACATTACCTCCAAGGAAATTCTGGAAAATGCTTTAAGCCACTACGGCGGCACCATCCTCTATGTGTCCCATGACCGCTATTTCATCAACCGGACCGCCACAAGAATCCTTGATTTAACCAACAATCAGCTTTTAAATTACATCGGCAACTATGACTATTATCTGGAAAAGCACGATGACATGATGGCCGCCCATGTCCATTCCCGGACTGTACCGGACATTTCTTCCGGGCCAAAGCCCTCAGAGGAAAAGCTGGACTGGAAGGCTCAGAAAGAGGAACAGGCCCGTATCCGAAAACGCCAGAACGACTTAAAGAAGGTGGAGGAGGAAATCCACTCACTGGAAACCAGAAACGGTGAAATTGATGCTCTTCTCTGCGAAGAAGAAATTTTTACCGATGTGGCAAGGCTTATGGAACTGAACCAGGAAAAAGAAACCATTGCAGGAAAACTGGAATCGCTCTATGAAAAATGGGAGGAACTGGCTGAATAATACGGCCGGTTTCTCCCTGATTGTCCTTTACCTTCCAATTTCCTTGTATGTCCTGAAACTCCACTTTTTCATCTTTTATAACAGTTCAGACAGGCTGAACTGTTACAATAAATCTGCAATATTAATCTCTAAATCCTGATAAATACATACAGGTATTGTATCATTAAAAGAGTATTGTTTTGTATTCAGTCCGTGTTCAAAATCGTAAACCATGACTGTTTGTTTGGAAGGATTGATAATCCAATACTCTCTTACCTTTGCAGAACGATATTTAAAAAGTTTTATATCATAGTCCATTCGCTCTGTTCCAGGAGATACAATCTCAATGATCCAGTCAGGTGCTCCGTGACACCCATAGTCATTCAATTTATTTTTATTGCAGATCACGGAAACATCCGGCTCTACATAAGTTTTATCGTCAGCACTTAAAAAAACAGCAAATGGAGCCGGATAAACTTCACATTCTCCATCTCCAGAATCAATATAATTTCCAATTATTTTTGTAAGCTGAGAAACCAGTTTTTGGTGTATTCTCTTTGGCGGAGCCATATAATAGATTTTTCCATCAATCAACTCTGCCCTCTCACCATCTGGCAAAGAATAAATATCATCTATTGTATATATCTTTTCTTGTACCAACGCCATTCTGTAACCTCCTTTCCCCGCCCCGGATTATTTAAAATATCACGTAACAGTTCACTTATATTTTACTATACCACACTTACTCGATGTTTTAAAGAATGAAAAGTTACAGTTCCAGGGTTGCGAACCGAGCAGGATTGAAAATTACAATCCCCTCTCTTTTAATCCCCTCACCACTTCTATGTAAAACTCCAGCACATCAAACCCTCTGTAATCCTCTCTTGTCAGATCAATCATGTCGCCGTGGGAGATTCCCCGGAGATATGTGTTTCTTATGGTTCCTTTAAAGTTTGTCCAGCGGGCCGACTCCTCTGTGACCAGACCGTCATTTTCCGCATCCAAAGCCTTTAGTATCCAGTAAGGAATGCAGAGAAGCTTACTGCTGAATCCATGCTTCATAAGACTTGCATAGCTTTGGTACCAGACTCCCGGCATATCCGGATACCGCTCATTAAATTCTCTGGCATAGGCACAGGAAAGCTGCCTGCTTGCCACATAGGCATTGGGGGTTTTGTCTCCCAGACTTTTAAAATACACATCAATCCAACTGCATATTCTCCGGTAAATTCCATCCGGCAGCTTCATTAAGGCATCCACCAGCATAGAACCCCTGTGAGGAGTGTTGATTGTGGTCAGTGAGGCCACATAAGGAGCCATGTGAAGTCCGCTTATGAGATATCTGGAATCCAGGCCGCCCTTGGAATGGGCGATAAGATTCACACGTTCCGCCCCGGTTTCTTTCAGTATTTCATAAATTTTATCCTTTAATATCTGTCCGTTCTCCTCAACCGTTCCCCAGGCTTCCTGATGACCGTAATAGACTCTGGCTCCGTTTCTTTTCAAAACCCCGGGAATCCGTCCCCAGTAATTAAAGTAATGAAAATCCCTGAATCCCACTCCATGGACCAGAAGAAGCGGATACCTGGTATTGCAGATTCTCTGCTCCACGCGCACATTGTCCAGACTGATTTTATAAAGAGTATGATCTATTTCCTGTCTGGCCAGTCCTCTCACATAAATGGCGAGCCCGTAATTTAAAATCGGAACCCACAAGAACATCCACACCAGAAAACGTTTCATAATCCGCAGTCTCCGGCACAGGATACACATCCAGCCAAGGAGCAGAAGAAACAACAGGTAAATCAGAAAACATCCAATCCAGACCGCAATTCCGGCCGGACGGATTCCATACCGGATTACCTGATATAACCCAACTGCGTTTAAAATCGGCATTCCCCACAGGGTAAGCGTCAGGAAAAAAGTCAGCATTTTCAGAATCCCCACGTGGATTTTTTCGGCTGCCGTAAGCATCGTATCAAACCTGACCTTCATGGAATCATCCCCTTCCTTTTTAAAGGCCTCTCGATTGCGCGAAAAACCCGCCGGCACCAAAACTTTTCCGGCACCTGCGGGCATTACGTGCATATTCAGATATCTTCCACGACGGCTGCAGCCTTATCCAGGAAACCAGACTCCACATATTCCACAACACCCTCGTCCATGGCCCTTGCGATTTCCGGGCGAATGGGAATCCTGGCCAGTACAGGAATGTCGTATTCCTCTGCCACTGCTTTTACTTTGCTTTCACCAAAAAGGAAAATCCTCTTTCCACAGTCCGGACATTCCAGATAGCTCATGTTTTCCACCAGGCCAAGAATCGGAATATCCATCTTCTTTGCCATATTAACAGCCTTTCCCACAATCATGGAAACCAACTCCTGGGGAGAGGTTACGATGATGATTCCGTCAACAGGAAGGGACTGGAACACCGTAAGGGGTACATCCCCGGTTCCCGGAGGCATATCCACAAACATATAATCAATATTCTCCCAGAGAGTCTCACCCCAAAACTGTTTCACAGCACCCGCGATCACCGGACCTCTCCAGATCACCGGATCTGTTTCATGCTCCAGTACCATATTGGAAGAAATAATTTCAATTCCCGTGGCAGTGACCGCCGGCATTAAAAGAGTTCCTTCCGGATTCACTCCTGCCATTCCATGTATTCCGAACGCCCTGGGAATAGACGGACCGGTAATATCCGCGTCCAGGATTCCCACCCTGTAATTTCTTGCCCGCATCCGGCAGGCCAGCAGCGAAGTCACCAGCGATTTACCAACGCCGCCCTTTCCGCTGACAACTCCGATTACCTTTTTCACAGAGCTTCCTTCACTTAATTTCTCCAGGAAACTGGATTTATCCATCTTCCTGCTGTCACAATTTGCGGAACAGCTGCCGCAGTCATGAGTACAGTTTTCCGGTTCACTCATAATTCATTCCCTCCTACTCTTTAAGCCCTGTGGAGATCAGACTGCATACCGCCTCCAGAGCCTCTTCTTCATCATCGCCTGTACACTGCACTTCAATTTCAGATCCGCATTTGATTCCGGAAGCCATGACATTGAGTACACTTTTGGCATTGATCTCATTATCCTGAAATAAAATGGAAATTTTTGACTTAAACTTCATGGATGTCTGGCATAACAGCCCCGCCGGACGAAGATGCAGGCCGGACGGATTTACCACTTGTATTTTTCTTGACTTCATTAGACCACACTCCCTTCCCTTTTAGCATTCTATAATAGATTTCCATCAATGTCAAGGCAGCTGTTTTGCTTCGAAAAGACACAGCCACAGTAATTCTGCCGGTAAAGCTTATGCTCTCCTGACAACTCTGTGGAACGCTTATACCCATTCCTCTTTTTAAAATCAGAATTCAGGCAGGAAACTCCATACGCCTCTGCCGCCGCCTCACCGATGGCATTAAGGCGGTCCGCGTCCTTTAACGGACTGATGGTAAGAGTGGTGGTAAAGAAATCATATCCGCCTTCCTTTGCCAGCCGCGCCGCCTCATAAAGCCGCAGTCTGAAACATTCCGTACAGCGTTTCCCTCCCTCCGGTTCCTGTTCCAGTCCCTTCACGGCCTCATAAAATACCTCAGGATGGTATTCTCCTTTTAAAAAGTGAATTTCATGCCTTTTACCGTCCCCCCTGAATTCTTCATTCATTTCTTTAATCAGCCTCTCCTGCTCCCTGACTCTGGCCTCATACTCGGAAGCCGGACTGATATTGGGATTATAATAAAAAACCGTAATGGCAAAATACCGGGACAGATATTCCAGTACATAGCTGCTGCATGGCGCACAGCAGCTATGGAGAAAAAGCGTCGGAACACGCTTCTCCTGCTCCAGCCAGTCAATGATTTTATCCAGTTCTTTCTGGTAATTTCTCTTATTCAACGTATCCTCCTCCGCATTATGTAAAAAACCGTAAATCCGGCTTCCATTTTGCGAACTCTCCAGGTCCAGAAAAAAGACAGCCGGATTTTCTCCTGCTGTCCTCTCCTGTTTCCGTTTACAGGAAATCCCGAATCCGCTTGCTGCGGACAGGATTTCTAAGCTTTCTAAGAGCCTTAGCTTCAATCTGACGGATCCGCTCCCTTGTAACGTTGAACTCCTTGCCAACTTCTTCCAATGTTCTTGGATGACCGTCCTCCAGACCAAACCGCAAAACAATCACCTGACGCTCTCTTTCTTTTAAATCGCCCAAAAGCGCGTCAATATGCTCCCGGAGCATTACCGATTCCACATTTCCCTCAGGAGTTACTGCATTGCTGTCCGCAACGAAATCACCCAGATTGGAGTCATCCTCTTCACCAATGGGCGTTTCCAGAGATGCAGGCTCTCTTGCGATCTGCATAATCTCCATCACTTTGTCCTCAGACATTTCCAAAGCATCGGCAAGCTCTGTCACAGACGGCTCATATCCCAGCTCCAAAGTGAGCTTTCTCTGCATTTTGGACATTTTATTGATGGTTTCCACCATATGCACCGGTACACGAATGGTTCTTGCCTGATCTGCCAATGCTCTCGTCACAGACTGTCTGATCCACCAGGTAGCATATGTACTCAGCTTATAACCTTTTGTATAATCAAATTTTTCAACGCCTTTAATGAGACCCAGATTTCCCTCCTGAACCAGATCCAGAAAGCTCATTCCACGCCCCGTATAGCGTTTTGCAATACTGACAACCAGCCTGAGATTGGCTTCAATAAGACGCTCCTTGGCATACTCATCCCCTTCCGCCTTTCTTTTCGCAAGCCGCAGCTCCTCCTCGGCAGATAAAAGCGGTACAGTACCGATTTCTTTTAAGTACATACGCACCGGATCCTCTGTCCCGATTCCTTCCAGCAGGTCGATGGCATCCAGATCAATGTCATCTTCCATCTTGTCGCCCGTAAAATCGTCATCCACATCATCCATCAGCAGAGGATCATCATCCACAAGCAATGTGTCATCGATTATCGGAATCACATCAATATTATTGTGTTCCAGATAACTGTAAATTTCATCCATCTGCTCCGGTCCCAGATTGTCTCCGACGAAAAAGTCATTAATTTCTGTCACGTCCAGCGCATTCTGCTTTGACTTTCCCAGTTCGACAAGTTTTTTAAGCTTCTCTAAAAATACCTCTTTTTCCACGAATAACGCCCTTTCCAGTGAAAGCTGTCATGTGAAAGCTGCTTAAACCACTCCACGATGATTCATTATAAACTATCCCACTACATTTTTCAACAATTTTCTTTTAACAGTTCACGGGGCGGGGAAAATCAGGCGGAAATGGACGTCAAGCTTGCTTGTAAGGCCATTTCCGTCTGATTTTATTACAGCTTCATTCCACATTTCAGACAAATAGCCCCATGAACATTTTCCACCGTTACCTTTTTTTTAAGCCCCCCGAACTCTCCGTCCAGCACCCACGGAATTTCCTCACCGGAAGTCACTGTAAGTCTGGATGTGCGGAAACGGAACACATATTCATTTTCCTCCTCTTTTAAAAACATATAGGAAACAATATTTGACAAATCCGCCGGTGTTTTCGGTGTCCGGATAAACAGGGCTTCAAAAAGCCCGTCATCAAAATACACGTCTCTGGGGATCAGTCCTTTAAATCCTCCCACACTGGTAGTATTTGTTACCATGCCGAAAATAAACTCTCCTTCAATCTCTCCTGTTTCCCATTCCACCTTCATATACTTTGCCTTTAAGGAAGCCAGGTGCTTTACCGATTCCAGAATATAAGCCTGATGCCCCAGAATGTTTTTTCTGTCCTGAGGTGTCATATAAGACACTTCTGTAAAGGCGCCGAAGGCTGCAATATACACAAAATACTGGTCTTCTCCAAATTTTCCGATATCCACTCTGCTTTGGATGTCTCCGCAGGCAATTTCAGCCGCTTTCTCAAGATCACCGGGAAGCTTAAGACTTCTGGCATAGTCATTGGTGGAACCGGCGGGAATATATCCGAGAACCGGGCGCCTTTTTAACTTCATCAGCCCGGAAACCACGTTATTTAAAGTTCCGTCTCCACCGCTACACACAAACAGATCCGTGTCTTTTCCATATTCCTCTGCGATCTGTCTGGCATCCTCTGCATTCTGGGTCACATACACTGATGGAAAATACCCGTATTTACAAAAACAGTCTAAAATCCCCATGAGCTGATTTTTTATCTGCTCTCGTCCTGATCTGGGATTTACTAAAAAAACCATGCTTTTCATGTTTTTTCCCCTCCATAACGATGATCCAGATATTTTTTATAAACAGTAAAAGCGCTGGGAATCGCATAATTTTTTTTGATCGTCTCCCACTCTGCAAAAAGGAAATCTCCCTCCGGCAGTTCTCCCAGGGAGAGAAAATATCCGTCCATATGCCACTCTGTATGGCTGAAGACATGCTTTGCTTCGGGAAGCTCCTCCACAGAGCGTATACCGGGAAACATGTCCCGCACCCGGGGCAGCCCGGATCTTCCGGAAATATTGATAAATTCATACATGGATGCAAGAAGTCCGTCCTGGCTCCGCTTTCTAATGGCTATTTTATCCTTATATTCCAATAATAATACAGTTTTTTCCTCAATTTTCCTCTTCTTTTTGGGCGTTTTCACGGGAAGCTCTGAAATAATTCCAAGACTCCTCGCCGCACAGACAGTATAAAAGGGACATTGTTCACAAAGCGGGGTCCCATTGGGAATACAGACCACCGCTCCCACTTCGATGAGAGCCTGGTTAAAGTCCCCTGGGCAGGCTTCCTTTCTTCTTTCTTTCAGAATATCTTCCACCAGACATTCCATTTTTTTCCTGGTGGACTGCTTCAAAATGTCATCATGACTTCCAAGCACCCGTGAAAGAACCCGAAGCACATTCCCATCCACAGCCGCCGCCGGAAGGTCATAAGCAATAGAAGCAATCGCTCCGGCCGTATAGCTTCCGATTCCCGGAAGTTTTATAATTTCTTCATAGGAATCCGGAAACCGGCCTCCAGAGGTTTCCGTCATCACCTGCGCCGCTTTCTTTAAATTTCGGGCTCTGCTGTAATACCCAAGTCCCTCCCAGTACTTTAGCAGCTCCTCCTCTTTGGCCTCCGCCAGAAGCCGGATGTTTGGAAAACGCTCCATAAAACGGAGGTAGTAGGGTTTTACCGCCTCCACTCTGGTCTGCTGGAGCATGATCTCGGAAATCCAGATTTGGTATGCATTCCGGCTTCCTCTCCAGGGAAGATCCCGCTTATTTTTTCTGTACCAGGAAAGAAGAGGTCCCAGGGCAAAAAGAAGGCGTTCTTTATCCGAAAGTTCCTTTCCTTTTGCAAAAAGCGTCTGGAGTTCTTCATACGGCGATGGATTAAACATATCCATACACTCCCCGCACAGAAACCTCGCCGGAAATCACTTCTGTTCTGGTACCGTCCGGAAGACATACAATCAGGCCGCCGGCTTTGTTGATTCCTTCAGAGATCCCCTTAAATTCTCCTGACGGATCCAATACACATACCTGATTTCCAAGGTTCACAAGTTTCTTATTATATTCCTCCATAAGCCCTGACATATCCTCTGTTTTTACAAAAATCTCATAATAATCCTCAAATGCTTTCATGGTTTTTGCAATAATCCGGCTTCTCTGAAACTTTTCTCCCGTCTCCAGGTAAAGAGATGTGGCAGTGGCGGCAATTTCAGGAGGAAACTCCGTCTGGTTCACATTGATTCCTGTCCCGATGACCACATGCTGAATTTCCATCAGCTCCGTACTCATCTCCGTGAGAATCCCGCAGATTTTCTTTTTGTTGAGGACCAGATCATTGGGCCACTTAATCTGGCTTTTAAGTCCGGTGGCCTCCCTGATTCCCTTTTCGGCAGCCAGAGCCATCACCAGCGTCAGCATGGAAGCTGAAAGAGAACTGATCTCGGGCCTTAAAAGGATACTCATCCAGATTCCCACGCCGGAGGGCGACTCCCAGCCTCTCCCTCTCCGCCCCTTTCCTCCATCCTGCCGTTCCGCAACCACCAGAGTTCCATGGGGAGCTCCGGCCTCCGCCTGTTTTCTGGCCTGAATGTTGGTGGAATCCGTCCTGTCAAAACAGACCACATTAGCGCCTGCCCATCTGGTCTCAATGGAACTTTTCAGTTCCTCTCTGGAAAGCACATCGGAAACACTCTTTAAGGTATACCCCTTGTTTCTGACGGCTTCAATTTCATATCCCTCTTCCTTCAACTGGTTCATCACCTTCCACACAGCAGTCCGTGAGACTCCGAATTTCTCACATAACTCCTGTCCGGAAAGATATCCGTTTGTTTCCTTCAGTAATCTGAGGATCTCTCCCTTCATCTTTCCCTCCGCTAAAGTATCCCGCACTGCGGCGGGACTTTTTTACCTCCACCATATGCTGACTGCACTGACCGCTGTGAGCGCCAGCAGGACGATTCCGAATATCATCTGCAAAATGGCCGCCGCCTCTTTTTTATGGTTTCTCACACTGTGTTTCAGCCTGTACTTTCCGGTAACCAGATTAAGAACGGCCGCCAGAAAGAATATCACCGGAAAAAAAAACATATATTCTTCCGGGTTTACAAAGGAGACCGCCGCCATAACCACTACTGCAATTCCAATAACAATATGCAGTGTATCCAGCGCCATGGACTCTCCCCTGACCTTGCGTCTTCTTTCATTTCCAGACATCCAATACTTCTCCTGACTTTCATGCATGATGATGCCTGCGTCAGCAGGCATGTCCGTTTCCTGTTATAATAAAGCTTTGTGAACCTGCCCCACGATTTCCTCCACGGTATAGATGCGATAAACCTCCAGTTCCATCTTTCTTGCACAGATTTCCAGAACGGCGCCATAAAAATCCCTGTAATCCCATTCAGCCGGAAGCCGCATTTTCTTTGCCAGCGCCGGAAAAAATCTTTCCGTATATGTCCGGTAGCCCAAAAGTCCTCCGGGCTCTTTGCCGGGAATCAGATAACGGGCAAAAAGCGAAATCTCCGACATCATTTTATCAAAATAATATGCCTCTGACCGGGGCATGTGAAAATAGTATTTTCTTCCCACAAGGTCATATAAAAGTCTCTTCGCATCATAGTATCCCAGAAGCATATTCCGTTTTGCCCTGGCGCCGTCAAACTCCAGAATTCCTCCCAGATTCTTTCTTGGTGCAATCCTGTGAATTGTCACATCCAAAGGAGGCGTAAACCTTTTCTCTTTGTCAACGCCGATTCCGTAAATCCGTATCACTATGATATTCTTATAACCCCGTTTTGTCAGCACATTGACGGGAACGTTGTTGACGCTGCCGCCGTCCATATAAGTTTTTCCGCCCAGTTTTTCATTCTTAAAGCCCGGAAAATAAGCGCTGGCCAGAAGCATATCCTTCATGGTTCCCTCCGGCGCCGTTTTTACATCAAAATTAATCTCCTTCCGGTCTGTGAGAGAAAAGGTGGTGGCATAAAAATCGCAGGGAGATTTCCGGATTTTTTCTTCGTCAATGGTATCTGCAATCAGCTGTTTTAAAGGTCCGATATCAAGCCCGCGCCCGGCCACCACTTTTTTCACCTCTGCGGCAAGCTCCGAAAGATTAAAGGATCTTATCTCCAGATTTCTCAAACGCTCCATCAGGTCATCTTCCACATGGAAAACCCTGGAGTAGGTCATGGTACTCCAGATTTCCTCAGCCTTTTTAAGGTCATCCATGCAGATCAGCGCTCCATTCAGAGCTCCCACTGAAGTTCCGGCAACTCCCCGGATCCTTACGCCGGCTTCCCTGAGGGCTTTCCATGCGCCTATCTGGTAAGCCCCTCTGGCACCGCCGCCCTCCAGGACGATCCCGTATTCCTTATTTAAATCAACGGCTGCTGTCATTGGAAACAATCTCTGCAATGCTCTTTGTGAGACCTGCCACAGACTGGATTTCTGACGGAATGATGATCTTTGTGGCTCTTCCGTCTGCGGCCTTCGCAAAGGCCTCCAGACTCTTTAAGGTCAGCACTGCCTGGTCCGCCCCGGCTTCCTTAATCATACGGATACCGTCCGCATTGGCCTGCTGAATCTTAAGAATGGCCTCCGCCTGACCTTCCGCCTCACGGATTCTCTTCTCTTTTTCTGCCTCTGCGTGGAGAATCGCCGCCTGTTTGTCAGCCTCCGCATCCAGAATGGCGGACTGTTTTTTACCCTCTGCCACAAGGATAGTGGATTTTTTCTCACCCTCTGCCCGAAGGATGGACTCACGGCGTTCCCGCTCCGCCTTCATCTGTTTTTCCATTGCATCCTGAATGGCAGACGGCGGAATAATGTTTTTCAGCTCCACACGGTTCACCTTGATGCCCCAGGGGTCCGTGGCAACATCCAGGGCAGAGCGCATTTTTGTATTGATGGTTTCTCTGGAAGTTAAGGTCTGGTCAAGCTCCAGGTCACCGATAATATTTCTCAAGGTGGTAGCCGTTAAATTTTCTATGGCCATGATGGGATTTTCCACACCATATGCGTAAAGTTTCGGGTCCGTGATCTGGAAAAATACCACCGTGTCAATCTTCATGGTAACATTATCTTTTGTGATTACCGGCTGCGGCGCAAAGTCCACCACCTGTTCTTTTAAGATCACCCGTTTGGCCACACGGTCAATAAAGGGCATTTTAAAGTGCACACCCACAGACCAGGTATCCAGATAGGCTCCGAGACGCTCCAAAACCACTGCCTGAGCCTGAGGCACAATGCGGATGCAGGACACCAGCACCAAAAGAATTACAAGTATCAGCAAAACAACACTAAAAAAACCTATTCCCATTTTATTTCTCCTCCAAAATACGGTCCACAATCAGTTTCACTCCGCGGATTTCTTTTACAATTACAGTTTCTCCCTCCGGAATTTCCATTTCATCCTTCACTGCCCTGGCCGTCCATTCCTGACCGTTTAAAACAGCCGCGCCAGAAGACAGATTATTGTTGATTTTCGCAGTCACCCTGGCTTTTCTGCCAATAAGACTGTCTGTATTTGTCTTCACCGTCCCTTTATTAATAAACTTTGCGGCAAAGGGCCTCGTGAAAAACAAAAGCATAAAGGAGGCTGCCAGAAATGTAACAAGCTGCACCCGAACGGAAAACCCCATAAGAGCGGCAAAAAATGCAATCAGCGCACCCCCGGCAAACCAGATGGTAGTAAGCGCCATGGTATTTATTTCGATCCCGACAAAAATCACAAAAGCCACAAGCCAGCCTATCATTTCCACTGCCTCATCTCCTTTTCTTTATCTGCTTCTCCTCTGCCTTGCAGCCTCAAACATCAGGATAGACGCTGCCACAGCGGCATTTAAAGATTCCACCCTTCCTGCCATGGGGATTTTCACCCAGACATCAGCCAGAAGAGAAAGTCTTTCGCTTAAGCCGTTCCCCTCATTTCCAATGAGAAAACCCGTGTTACCAGTATAGTCCTCTTCCTCATAATTATTCCTGCCGGCAAGATGGGCCGCGAACAGGCGGATCCCTTTTTCCTTAAGTTTCTCTGCCGTTTTTAACATATCATCAACATACAGAAAAGGAACCCGGAACACAGACCCCATGGTGGAACGAATGACCTTGGGGTTATAAATATCCACCGTATCCCTGCTCATGATAACGCCGGTAATTCCGGCGCCCTCTCCGGCCCTCATAATGGTCCCCAGATTCCCCGGGTCCTGAATGTTTTCAAGAAATATCAGGTGGGCGGCTCTTCTGTCCTTTAAAAGATCGGAAAGCCCATATTCATACTGCTTTACAAGAGCCAGAACCCCCTGGGGCGTCCGGGTATCGGACATGGCCTCAAACACAGAATCCGTTACGGCCTCATAAGCCGGAAATTCTTTCAGAAACGCCTGATTATCTTCATTTCCAAGGAAGCTTTCTGAAACATAAAGGCGGACAGTGCGGTCTTTTGGAAGCTCCATGGCCATCCGGACTCCCTCTGTCACAAAAAGTCCCTGCTCATTTCTGGCCTTTGCCCTTTTCTTTAATTCTATGACCGCTTTCACCTGTTCGTTCTTTGTGCTGCTAATCATCGGGGCCCTCCGGATTTAAGGCCTTCACTTCCTCCATCCAGACACGCCCTGCGGCATCCGACGGCATTCTGAGATCGCCTCTTGGAGACACTGCCACTGAGCCGACCTTCGGCCCGTCCGGAAGACAGGAACGTTTAAACTGCTGGGAGAAAAATCTCCGGTAAAAAGTGTTTAACCACTTATAAATCACTCTGTCCTCATAAACACCTTCAAAAGCGATCTTCGCAAGACGGTAAATCTTTGCAGGACCGTATCCGAACCGCAAAATATAGTACATAAAGAAATCATGAAGCTCATAGGGACCCACCAGATCCTCTGTTTTCTGGGAGATCACGCCGTCCGTGGGAGGAAGAAGCTCCGGGCTCACCGGCGTGTCCAGAATATCATAAAGCACCTTCTTTAATTCTTCATCCTGACAGGTATCGGCATAATACCGCACCAGATGGCGCACCAGAGTTTTGGGAACTGATGCGTTGACACCGTACATGGACATGTGGTCCCCATTGTAGGTAGCCCATCCCAGCGCCAGCTCCGACATATCCCCCGTACCGATCACAAGACCTCCGTTTTTGTTGGCCAGATCCATTAACACCTGGGTTCTTTCTCTTGCCTGGGAGTTTTCATAGGTCACATCGTGAACCTCCATACTGTGGCCCAGATCCTTAAAATGGACGGCCACTGCCTCTTTTATATTAACCTCCTTAAGCTCTGCGCCCAGCCTGTGGGTCAGGGTACAGGCATTATTGTAGGTGCGGTCTGTGGTGCCAAAACAGGGCATGGTAACCGACAGAATATTTTCTCTCGGAATCTTTAACATGTCGAAAGCCCTGGCCGTCACAAGAAGGGCCAGTGTGGAATCCAGTCCGCCGGAAATTCCCACCACCGCATGAGTACACCCGGTATGGGCCAGACGCTTTTTTAAGCCCATGGCCTGAATCGTCAGAATTTCCTCACAGCGGGCATCCCTTGCCTTCCCGTCAGAGGGAACAAACGGAGCCGGGTCAATATATCGCTCCAGCGCAAGAGTTTCCTGCCGGATATGAATGGGAACACGGATATACCTGCTTCCCGGGTCCTCTGTCCGGAAGGTGTTCATTTTCCGCCTCTCATTTCGTATTCTCTGAAGATCCAGGTCTCCATAGATTACAGAATTTTCAAACCGCCCGGAGTTTGCCAGAACCGTACCGTTTTCCGCGATCATATTATGACCGCCGAATACCAGATCCTGAGTGGATTCTCCCTCCCCCGCATTGGCATAAACATAGCCGCAGATAAGCCTTGCGGACTGGCCGGAAATCAGGCTGTTTCTGTAAAGATGCTTTCCTGTGGTTTCATCACTGGCGGAGCAGTTAATGATTACCGTCGCCCCGGCCTTTGCATGGGAGATGCTGGGCGGATCCATAACCCACACATCCTCACAGATTTCGCCTGCCACAATAAGCTCCGGTATTTCCCCGCATTCAAGAAGAATATTGCTTCCAAAAGGGACCTCTCTGTTTTTCCATAAAGCGGTCTCCGGTACCGCCGGACCGGGATTAAAATGACGCAGCTCATAAAATTCCCCATAGTTTGGAATGTTCATCTTTGTAAGGAAGGCCAGAACCTGCCCGTCCTGGATGGCCGCTGCCACATTGTAAAGCTTTCCTCCCTTTTCGAAGGGAAGTCCTACAAACACCAGCATGTCCATTCCCCTGGTAGCCTCTTCCAGTCTTTTTAACTCATTTCTGGCGCTTTCAAGCAGCGTATCCTGAAGGAATAGGTCTCCGCAGGTATAACCGGTGAGGCAGAGCTCCGGAAATACCATGATCTTTGCTCCCTTTTTCTTTCCTTCCTCCATCAGCTTTAAAATTTCATTTCCATTGTTCACAGGATCCGCCACTTTAATCTGGGGGGTGGCGGCTGCGACACGGAGAAAGCCGTCTTTCATTTTTATACTCCTTTATCTCAATTTTAATTTCCAAAAGTGCTCTTTACAACAAAGGCGCCCGATGGGGAAAAGCGGGCGAAAACCGCCTTACAAGCAAGCTTGACGTCTGTTTTCTACGCTTTTCCACCCCCTGCTGCGATGGGGCTGTTCTCACGGGCTTCTTCTTGCCCGCGTTCCGCGGTCAAGAAGCATCGGGCGCCCGCCCGATGCGGAAAAGCGGGCGAAAACCGCCTTACAAGCAAGCTTGACGTCTGTTTTCGTCCGCTTTTCCCCGCCCTGCGGACTGTTGCCTCTATTATACACGTTTCTGATGAAAAAGGGAAGTTGGGAATTGTGTATTCCTGTATATTATGTTAGACTGGTGTAACGAAAAATCCAAACGGAGAATATAACCATGAATGAAATCTTTACACGCACCATCCAGCTTCTTGGAGAAGACGGTTTTTCTAAACTGTCCTGCTCCTCTGTGGCTGTGTTTGGCCTGGGGGGCGTCGGCGGGCACTGCACGGAGGCTTTGGCGAGGGCCGGAATCGGGAGTCTTTTTCTCACGGATGCTGACACGGTGGCTCCCTCCAACATAAACCGCCAGAGCATCGCCTTTTTAAGCACTGTGGGCCAAAAAAAAACTGAGGTTATAAAACAGAAGCTTTCCGATATCAACCCGGACTGTGCAGTTATCGTCTGTGATTCCTTTGTTCTGCCTGAAAACATAGAGCAGGTGTTTTCTTCTTTCCCATGCACTCCGGATTACATCGTTGACGCCATCGACACCGTAAGTGCAAAAATCGCCCTGGCATCCTACGCCGTATCCCATAATATTCCCATAATCGCTTCCATGGGAACCGGAAACAAACTCCATCCGGAAGCTTTTAAGATCGCGGATATCTATGATACAAATGTCTGCCCCCTCTGCCGTGTTATGCGGAGGGAATTAAAAAAACGGGGGATTCCCGCCCTGAAGGTCCTGTACTCGGAGGAACCGCCCCGCATGCCTCTGACAGCCGGAGAGGAAAAAAGTTCCGGCCGCCCCGCCCCTGCAAGTATTTCCTTTGTGCCGTCTGTGGCCGGCCTTCTTATTGCAGGAGAAGTAATCCGATCCCTTTCCGGTGTTTCTTAAGCCGGCAGTACACACATTCCGGAACATGATGTTCCCTTTTGCTGCTGTGAATAAATTCCTGCGATTTGGGATATCCTTTCCCCTGACAGACTGAATCTTCATAAGGCAGATGCCACAGGCTTCCTGTCCGCGGTACACGGGCAGGAAGATGCAGGGCTGAACTGTTACAATTTTCATTGGGAAAGGATAGCGTCATGAAGCTTTCATCAGATTTTCAGGCCAATATTTTACACTTCCAAAAAATACTGGATGTCGATACCAATTTTGACATTGTATACCATACCTTAGAAATCGGCGGGAAACAGGCCGTTATTTACTTTGTGGACGGTTTCACAAAGGATGAGGTACTTCTGCGTTTAATGCAGGCCTTCGCCTCCATAAAGCCGGAGGACATGCCGGAAACCGCCCATGATTTCTCCAAAAAGTATGTAAGTTATGGAGAAACCGGACTGGAGGATGAGGACTCTGCCATCTTAATCCAGCTTTTTTCCGGCCTCTCCTGCATGTTCATTGATGGATATGACAAATGCATTACCATAGACTGCCGCACCTATCCGGCCAGAGGTGTCACGGAGCCGGAAAAGGACAAGGTGCTCCGCGGCTCCCGGGACGGCTTTGTGGAGACCCTGATCTTCAACACAGCTTTAATCCGCCGTAGAATCCGCGATGTAAATTTTACCGTGGAAATTATGCAGGCCGGCGAAAGTTCCCACACAGATATCGCCATCTGCTACATGAAAAAGCGGGTAGACGAAAACCTTCTTGCCACCATCAAAAAGCGCATCGAGAATCTCCATGTGGATGCTCTGACCATGAATCAGGAAAGTCTGGCGGAATGTCTCTTCCCCCATAAATGGTTCAATCCCTTTCCTAAGTTCCGTTTTTCCGAGCGCCCCGATACGGCGGCCGCATCCATTTTGGAGGGCAATATTATCATTCTTGTGGACAACTCCCCCGCCTGCATGATTCTGCCCTCCTCTGTCTTCGACATTATTGAAGAGGCTGACGACTACTATTTTCCGCCGGTCACCGGAACCTATCTGCGGCTTTCCAGAATGACCGTCTCCTTCCTTACACTTTTTTTAACCCCAGTCTGGCTCCTTCTCATGCAGAATCCCCGGTGGATTCCCCAATGGCTGGAGTTTATCCAGATTGCTGACGAACAGTTTGTCCCTCTGATCTGGCAGCTTTTAATTCTGGAATTTGCCATTGACGGACTGCGGCTTGCGGCTGTCAATACTCCAAGCATGCTGACCACGCCTTTAAGCGTCATTGCCGGTATTGTCCTGGGAGAATATTCCGTAAAATCCGGATGGTTCAACTCAGAAACCATGCTGTATATGGCTTTCGTAACCATAGCAAACTATTCCCAGGCCAGCTTTGAAATGGGTTATGCTCTCAAGTTCATGCGGGTCATTCTTTTAATTTTCACGTCCCTTTTTAATCTCTGGGGATTCCTCCTGGGGACGGTGCTCTGCGCTCTTGCCATTGTCTTCAACAAAACCATCGCCGGAAAGAGCTACATCTACCCGTTAATTCCCTTTTCCTGGTCGGAATGTAAAAAGCGCTTTTTCCGCGGACGTCTTCCCCATACTGAAAAAACGAACTAGCCACCTGTTTCTTCCTGTGATATACTGAAAGAAACCTGCAGCCGTCTGGCAGGCCTGCACCTTTACGGTGCAGACTGTAAGACAACCTCAGACAGGAGGCAAAACAGTTACAAAAAAGCTATATGTGCCGGGGCAGTACAGACTGCCCCGCATCTTGCAAAAAGGAGGCAGCCATATGTTTCTTGAACAAATTTCATGGGTACAGGCAAAAGAATATTTTGAACAGAAGGACATTGTCATCATTCCTGTCGGCAGTACGGAAAATCACGGCTCCCAGCTTGCCCTGGGAACAGATTTCCTCATTCCGAGGGCTCTCTGCGAGCGGATGGATGACCGCCTGGAAATTCTCATCGCTCCCACAATCCCCTTCGGTGTCGCGGACCAGCATGCCCTTTTTCCCGGAACCATCACCATCGGCTCCCGGGGCCTCTATGATCTGGTCACCCGTGTGGCAGATCAGCTTTATGGCCACGGAATCCGTAAATTCGTCTTTTTAAACGGCCACGGCGGCAATACTCCTGTTCTTCAGGACGTCTGCCTGGATCTGGACAAAAAACACGCCCTGGGCTGCCTTTTAAACTGGTGGACTCTGGCCGGAGACATAAATCCCAAATGGAAGGGCGGACATGGCGGCGGTGAGGAAACGGCGGCCATGCTGGCCATCAATCCTTCCTTTGTACATATGGAATATTTCATGCCCTTTGTCCCCAAAGACTTAAGCGAAGATCTTACCTTTGCCGGGGCTTTTCACGTATTCTCCAATGGTATTTCCGTTCCGGTTCCCCGCCGGGTGGACCATTATTCCTCATGTGGCTGGTATGGTCCTGATTCTCCAGAAACAGCCACCGCAGAATGGGGCGAGGAAATGTTGAACGCCACCGCAGATTTCTGTGTGGATTTCATCCGGAAGTTTGAGAAAGTCCGCATCGACTGATTTAAAGCTTTAAAGACCACTGGCTCAAATCCCATACCTTGGATACCAGACCGTCATAAAACTCCGGTTCATGGCAAATTAAAAGTACGGCGCCCTTATATTCCAGCAGGGCACGCTTTAATTCTTCCTTGGCATCCACATCCAGGTGGTTCGTGGGCTCGTCTAATAGCAGAATATTTGTCTCTCTGTTTATCAGCTTACAGAGCCTTACCCTGGCCTGTTCCCCACCGGAAAGGACGCGGACCTGACTCTCAATGTTTTTTGTGGTCAGGCCGCATTTGGCCAGGGCCGCCCGCACCTGGTACTGGGTATAAGAGGGAAATTCTTTCCAGATTTCTTCAATACATGTGGAGGTATTTCCCGGAGCCAGCTCCTGTTCAAAATAGCCGATATACAGGTAGTCCCCCAGCTCCACCGAACCGGACAGGGACGGGATCAGTCCCAGGATACTCTTTAAAAGGGTGGTTTTTCCGATTCCATTGGCCCCTGTGACGGCAATCTTCTCTCCTCTTTCCATGGAAAAATTTAAAGGCCTGGAAAGAGCCTCCTCATAGCCGATTACCAGATCCCTGGTCTCAAAAATTATTTTTCCGGCTGCCCTGGCATTAAGAAAATGAAATTCCGGCCTGGGCTTTTCCTTTCCCAGCTCGATGACCTCCATTTTATCCAGCTTCTTCTGTCTGGACATGGCCATGTTTCTGGTGGCCACCCGCGCCTTGTTTCTCGCCACAAAATCCTGAAGCTCTGCAATTTCCTGCTGCTGGCGCTTGTAGGCAGCCTCCAGCTGGCTCTTTTTCATCTCATAAACCTCCAGGAATCTGTCATAATCTCCCACATAACGGTCTAGCTTCTGATTCTCCATATGGTAAATCAAATTCACCACGCTGTTTAAAAAAGGAATATCATGGGAAATTAAAATAAAGGCATTCTCATATTCCTGAAGATACCGTTTAAGCCACTCGATATGCTGCACATCCAGATAGTTGGTGGGCTCATCCAGAAGAAGAATATCCGGCTTTTCAAGCAGAAGCTTACCAAGCAGCACCTTGGTTCTCTGGCCTCCGGACAGCTCCTCCACATCCTTATCCAGGCCGATTTCATCCAGACCAAAGGCATGTCCGATCTCCTCCACCCTGGAATCAATCACATAGAAGTCATGTGCCATTAACAGATCCTGAATGGTTCCAAGCTCCTCCATCATGGCATTCATTTCATCCTCCGGTGCCTCTCCCATTCTGTCACAGATGGCATTCATCTTCTCTTCCATTTCAAACAAAAATCCAAAGGCGCTTTTTAAGACATCCCGGATGGTCATTCCTTTTTCCAGAACCGTGTGCTGGTCCAGATATCCCACCCTGGCATTCTTTGCCCATTCTACTTTTCCCTCATCCGGCATCAGCTTATTTGTGATGATGCTCATAAAAGTGGATTTTCCTTCACCGTTGGCGCCAATCAGACCGATGTGTTCCCCCTTTAAAAGCCGGAAGGACACATCCGTAAAAATCGCCCGGTCTCCAAAGCCATGGCTCAAATGTTCAACGTTTAATATACTCATGAAAAAACTCCTTTATCTGTGCAGCTGTTTTTCTGCTTGTAACAGTTCAGTCTTCCGGTTAAACTGTTAAATCTGCTTTCATTTGTCGTTCACTATAATTTGCATTGTAAACGAAAAAATGTTACAATACAAGCATGTGGATGGGATAAAATATAATGCCGTAACAGTTCAGCCATGCGAACGCAGGCATCACCATACATGTTTCAGGAAGGAGCGTGACCCTATGCCTTTACCAGAAGAACACACTTACACCATAGATGATATCTACAATCTGCCAAAAGGGCGCCGGGCGGAGCTGATCGGCGGGCAAATCTACAACATGGCGCCACCAGGCACAGCACACCAGAGAACCCTGTCTTTTCTGTACCTGGAAATCGGAACCTATATCAGAGATACCAATGGCATATGTGAAGTAATTCCGGCACCGTTCGCAGTATTTCTGCACAATGAAGAGGAATCTGACCTGTCAAATTATCTGGAACCGGATATCAGCGTTATCTTCGATCCCGAAAAAATTGATGATAAAGGCTGCCATGGTGCACCTGACTGGATTATTGAAATCGTATCACCCGGCAGCAAACGTCTGGATTATTACACAAAGCTTGCATTATACCAGGCAAACGGAGTCAGAGAATATTGGATTGTTGATCCATTAAAGAAAACTATTGTAATCTATGACATGGAGCATGATGGCGGACCGGTTCTTCATTCCCTCAGTGATACTGTCAAAGTGAATATTTGCGACGGTCTGGAAATTGATTTTTCCAGGCTTCATATCTGATTTGTTTGCAATGCCACGCGTCAGGCAGAACAGGCTGCCCGGCAGGCGGTATCACCGCCCGGCCGTACAGCCTGTCCTCCTGACTTTTTTCTTATTCATCAATGCTGTAATTGGGAGCTTCCTTGGTGATATGGATATCATGAGGATGGCTCTCACGAAGCGCGGCGGCAGAAATCTTCACGAAATGACTGTTTTCCTGAAGCTCTTTGATTGTCTGGGCGCCGCAGTATCCCATACCTGCCCGCAGACCTCCTAACATCTGGAATACGGTATCTTCCACAAATCCCTTATATGCCACGCGCCCCTCAACTCCTTCGGGAACCAGCTTCTTGGCATCGGTCTGGAAATAACGGTCTTTGCTGCCGTTTTCCATGGCGGCGATGGAACCCATGCCGCGGTACACTTTGTATTTTCTTCCCTGATACAGCTCGAAGTCTCCCGGGCTCTCATCACATCCGGCGAACATACTTCCCATCATGCAGACACTTCCGCCTGCTGCCAGAGCCTTTGTCACATCGCCGGAGTATTTGATTCCGCCGTCTGCAATGATCGGAACACCGTACTCCCTGGCCACTTCATAGCAGTCCATAACTGCGGTGATCTGCGGTACGCCAATTCCCGCAACCACACGTGTGGTACAGATGGAGCCAGGCCCGATCCCCACCTTTACGGCATCTACACCAGCTTCAATAAGGGCCTTTGTGGCAGCTCCCGTGGCCACATTTCCTGCAATGACCTGCACTGCGGGGAACGCCTCTTTAATCATTTTCACACAGCGGATTACGTTTGCGGAATGTCCGTGGGCCGAATCCAGCACGATCACGTCCACTTTTGCATTTACCAGGGCCTCCACGCGCTCCAGCACATTGGCAGTGATTCCAACGGCAGCACCGCAGAGAAGTCTTCCATAGTTATCTTTTGCAGAGTTGGGGTACTTAATCTGCTTTTCAATATCTTTAATCGTAATAAGTCCTTTTAAGTTAAAATCATCGTCCACGATCGGAAGCTTTTCTACTCTTGCTTTGGCAAGAATTTTCTTGGCCTCCATCATGGTAATTCCCTCTTTCGCCGTAACCAGATTTTCAGAGGTCATACACTCCTTAATCTTTTTGGAATAATCTTCCTCGAACTTCAAGTCACGGTTGGTGATAATTCCCACCAGCTTCCGTCCTTCTGTGACCGGGACACCGGAAATACGGAATTTTGCCATCAGTTCATCGGCATCCTTTAATGTATGTTCCGGGGACAAATAAAATGGGTCTGTGATAACTCCGTTTTCTGAACGCTTAACCTTATCAACTTCTTCTGCCTGTGCTTCAATCGACATGTTTTTGTGAATAATGCCGATACCGCCCTGTCTTGCCATTGCAATGGCCATACGATGTTCCGTAACCGTATCCATTCCCGCACTCATGAAAGGAATGTTTAACTTGATTTTTTTCGTCAGGTTTGTGGAAACATCAACCTGATTGGGAATTACTTCTGAATATGCCGGCACCAGCAGCACATCATCAAATGTAATGCCCTCTCCAATGATCTTACCCATTCTAAGGTTCCCTCTCTTTCTTATGTTTGTCAATAAGCTCCTTTTAGATTATTTATTACTCTTCATGGGGCATCTTCTTGTCCGGTTTCCCCCGCCCCGTGAACTCGTAACGGTTATTTGTTAGAGTATATCAGCTTTAAATGGTTTCTGCAACAGGAGATTTGTTTTTTTGTTTAAATACCCCTGCAAAGCCCCAAGAAACCGTTCGTTGTCCTCCTGTCTCTTAACGCAGATTCTGTAAAACCTTCCATTTAACCCTCTGAAATCATCACAGCACCGGATCAGGATTTTTTGTTCCAGAAAATACTGATAAAGAGCCCGTTCTTCTCTCTTTTCAGAATCTTTAAAGAAGAGGAAATTGGCCCGGGAGTCAAAAAGAGAAAAGCCGGCCTCCAAAAGACCTCTCCCAAGATATTCCCGCTGACTTTTTAAAAGCTCCCGGGTGGCGGAAAGATAATGATTCCTCCAGTCTCCAAAGGCAGCGCAGCCCGCGTACTGGGCCGGAATGGACACATTCCAGGGCTGGATGGAGCTTTCCATGGATTCCTTAAACTTCCTGTTTCCAAGGAAACCATATCCCAGCCTCAGGCCCGCCATGGCAAAAATTTTCGTCATGGCGCGAAGCACAAAAAGGCCCTCATTGCCGTTTGCCGCCTCATCCGCCACAGACAGGGCTTTGCCGTTTTCCAGGAAATCCAGAAAGCACTCGTCCACCACGGCAAAAATCCCGCGGTCACCGCAAAAATCAAGAATTTTTTTCATATCCTCCCGCTCTGTCACTGTCCCCACCGGATTAGACGGATTGCACAGGAAAATCAGCTGCGGCGCTTCCTTCTCTAAAAATTCCAGGTATTCTTCCACAGGAAGCCGGAATCCCTCTTTCTCTTTTAAATAAAAAAACCGGCAGTCCGTCCCCGTACATTTCAAAGCCGCCTCGTATTCTGTAAAAGACGGTGCCAGAAGAACGGCCTTTTTTGCCGCCGCTGCCCGGGCAATTCCGAAAATCAGCTCTGCCGCGCCGTTTCCAAATATAAGACAATCCTCCGGCACCTGGTAATAATCCGCCGTCAGCGTCTTAAGTCTCCCGCACCGGCTGTCCGGATAGCGGGCGCTTTCCAGAACACCCGCTAAGGCTTCCTGCCTCACGGCCTCCGGCATCCCAAGGGGATTGATATTAATAGAAAAATCCAGCTCCACCTGCCTGTTGCGGTACACATCTCCTCCATGCCTGTACTCCATTATTTTATCTCCCCTTTCAGCGTCTGAACACATCCGCATATTACCCGGTAAACCTCATCCGACTCTTTGGCCAGGTCCCGGAGAGCTTCTCCCAGCAGGTCTCTCCACAATCTGTCCTCTTTTGCCACAGGGACAATGCCGCAGCCGATTTCATCGGAGACTACGGTAGCACCGGGATTTTCTTTCTTCAGCTGTTCCAGAAACAGGTGCATTTTATCTCTGGCTTCTTCAGGCTTCAGAAAAGAAAACCGCCTGATATATTCATGGAAATTTAATACCAGCGCTCCTTTAAAAGCTGCATCCAAAGAATCCCTGCCACCATCCGCCATGGCTTCCGCCCCTGTTTTAAGCTCCTGGTCCAGAATTTTAAGTGCCGCTTCTTTTTTTCCCTGATGCGCTCCCCCCACAATCAGCCTCATATGTACTCCCTTGTCTTTTCGGCCACAGGCCGCCTTCTGTTCTCTCCTGTCTTCCCCACAATCTGTCCTCTGTTCCTCTTTCTCTTCCCAACCGCCGACCGCCGTCTTCTCTCCTTTCAGACATACGGGAATGCCAAAAACAACCTCCCACGCCTCGTCCGCCATGAAAAAAAGTTCCTGGTTCAGCTTTCCAAGGAGCCGTCTGTACTCCTCTGTCTCCCTGTCATAGAAATCCATGCCGCAAAAAACCTCATTCGTCACCACCACAAGGTCCTCTGCCTGACTTCTGATTTTATAAAGCCCCCTTAAAATCCGCTCCCCGGCCCCCGGACTGCGGACAGAAATATCCACCCCGGCATCCATGTCTTCCCGGTACAGCTCGTTGGCCGCCAGATTTGACATGCATTCCAGCAGCACAGCACTTTTTTCCGGAATCTTAAGATTTTCCAGATCCACAGGGCATTCTCTGGTCTCAAACTTTTTTCCCTTTCTCATGGCCCTGTGCCGTCTGATCCGTTCTCTGCACTCCTCATCCCAGGCAATCATGCAGGCAGCATAAATGCGTTTTTTTTCTCCCATATCCACAAGGCGCTTTTCTGCAAAAGCCGATTTCCCGCTGGCGCTGGCCCCTGTTACCAGTATCATCATAAGCTTTCCTCTTTTGAAGCAAACAGCTCCGGAAGAAAGCATGCCGCCGCCACCGTCACGCCGTTACAGCCATGCTTTTTTACCAGAAGTCTCGCCGTTTTTGAAGTCTCCAGGCAGGCAGCCATGGCCGCCCGCTCGCAGACATTTCCAACTCCTGTGGTTCTTTTTACAAATTCCGATTCTGTAAAGCTTCCGTCCAAACGCTCCAGCTCCTCCTTCGAATAAGTCAGAAAAGGGATTCCAAGCTCTCCGGAAAGCTCTGTTATTCCGGCCTCACTGCTCTTTAAATCAATGCTGGAGAGAGCGCAGACCGCCCGCATATCAATCCTGTTTTCCTCCAGGGTCTTTTGTATTTCCTCATAAAGTTTTCTCTTTTCCGTTCCTCTCCGGCATCCGACTCCCACAGCCACACATCTGGGAATCAGCCTGAGCATTCTCTTTTGAGGCGGAAGCCCTCTTTCCTTTTTCCATATGGTAATCCAGAGGTTTCTCTGACCAAGGGTATCCATAAAAAGCCCGCCGGGAACCGGACCATCCACGGGGAAATCACAAAAAAGCCCCACCGGTTCTCCGGAAAGGATATCCGCGGAAACCTCTTTTGCGAGGGTCATATTATCAATGATCAGACCATGTTCCTTCGCAAAGACGTCCACAGCGAACCGGTGGTTCACATCGGTGGCTGTGGTAATCACCGCCCGGGCTTCAAGACTTTCTGCCAGAAGCTCTGCCAGGCAGTTGGCCCCGCCCAGATGTCCGGAGAGAAGCGGAACCACAAACCGGGCCGCTTCGTCCAGAACCACCACTGCCGGGTCGGTTCTTTTATCCCGTATATGAGGAGCAATGGCCCGTACAGCAATTCCGCAGGCTCCGATAAAACCAATGGCTTCCGAATCCGTAAACCGTTCCCCGGCCCATAAGACCAGCGTCCCCTCCTTCACCGGAGCAAAACTTATTTCATGATCCATGGATGCTGCCTGCATGGCATACTTTCCCATAACATAGGGGCACACAGAATATCCTCTGTCTTTTAGTATCTTTACAATCCTTTTCTCCGTCTGAAATCCGCGTTCTGTAAAACAAATCAATGAAATCTTCACAGTTCTGCCCCCGATGTTTTCTGGTAGTAACCGCTCAGCCTTGCATCTTCCTGCCCGCGTACCGCGGACAGGAAGCATATGGCGTCCGCCTTATGAAGATTCTGAGCACGGCTGAACTGTTATATCTATAATTATATGATTTTTCTTCTCATCTTTCAATGGTCTGTTTTTGCTTCACATTTCCCGGCCAGTTCCCTTTTTCTTTTTGTAATGAGACCTCCGATCCGTCCGCTCTCCTTGGCTGTAAGACATCTCCATCCGCCAGAAACCACCTTATCTGCAAGTCCCAGCTCTGTGGCAATTTCAAATTTCATCTTATCCTCAGGCTTTAAATTATTGGGGTCAATGGGTTCGTCCTTTTTCTTTTTAGGCATGATTCCACTCCTTCTTTCTTTGAGTACTCTCTTTTTGTACTGGAAGTATTCCCCAAATATTCCTGATTATGCAAAAAGCCCTGGCACCGGAATCTCCGGCAGTCAGGGCTTTCTCTCATTTCAACGCCGCGGAATAATAATAGCGGCCGCAAAATAGGCCAGAAGGCCTGGTCCTGTGCAGACCAGAATGGCCCACAGCAGGCGGATTACCGTTGAATCTACATTTAAGTATTCGCCGATTCCCCCGCACACACCCAGCAGCATTTTATCTGTATCTGACCTGTACAACCTTTTTGTTTCCATTTTTCTCCTCTCCTTCTACTGCATAACTGTAATGGTTCCGTTTTTTGCTTCCAGTTCCATCCGTGTCATTCCGGCTTTTCCGGAAATTTTCTTTTCCATTGTTCCCTCGGCTGTAAAGCCCGGAATCTCTATGACACTGTTTTTACATTCAATCTCATATCCGATTCCATCTGCGTCCAGCCCTTCCGGCAGCTCTACCGTCAGATTTCCGTTTTTACAATCAGCTTCCAAAAACCTTGGCATTTCCTTAACAGCCGTCCAGGACACGGAACCGTTTATGGCTTTAAGCTCCAGAGTGCTTCCCCCGACCTGGGACACAAAGATATCTCCTCCCTTTGACTCATATTCGGTATCGTAAGCCCGTATGTTTTCTCCGTTAAAAATGCCCTTTTGCACATCCACCTCCAGCTCTTCAAGCTCCCAGGATGAGGGGATAAACAGCTGATAGTCCTCTCCATCACAGGCAGTCAGAGACAGCTTCTGTTCGTGGAAAAACTCTTCATACTTTACATGTTCCAGAGTTCCTTTCTCGCTTTTTATGGTGAGCTCTTCGATTTCATCCAGTGAAAACAATCCCACAGTTCCGCCGACTACCTTAATCTCCAGACTGGTTACAGCTTTATAGCCGGCCTCAAAATTCCCGTCTTCGGAAGGCGAAGCCCAGGAATTTTCCGTTTTAAGAAATACTCCATCTCTGTCGACCTGTACCTGCCTGTCTCCGGCCTTCACCTGTACTCCGTTCTGGTCAATCTCAATCCCTCCGTCTTTGGCCTTCACCTGCACGCCGTTACGGTTCGCCTCAATCTCACTGTTTCCGATCTTCATCTGTATGCCGTCTCCATCAACCCCAACATAACTGTCATCCGAATATCTCACCACACAACCGTCAAAATGTCCGTGGCGGTCAATATACTTTAAGATTCTCTGCATATTTGCTCCCAGCGCGACAGAAGCGGTAACAAGGCCCACGCCCGTAAGCCCTAAAATGCATCCGCCAATGAGTCCGTACTTTACAAATTTTTTCATGCCCTTCTGGCCCCCTTTCTGCCTTCCGTAATGGATTTAAACAGTCCACAGACAGCCTTAAAGCAAAGCGGAATCAGTACTCCGAAAATACCATAGATCAGTACAGTCCCGAGGATTCCCATACCAATTCCTATGACTGCAATTCCTATCAGAAACAAACCGTCTACGGGCGAAGTAAACAATAAAATCCCTCCCAGTACAGTCAGTACCACTCCCGCTATGAACGCTGTTGCCGTCGAAACCACAAGTAAAACCGCTGTTCCAAGAAACAGACTTATAATTCCTGCCACAGCTCCCAGTGCTATTCCTCCGGCACCAAGTAAAAACGGACAGGCAGCAATAATCAGAATTCCCCAGAGAACCACTTTCAAGACCCGGTTGGTCTGTGGCTTCTCTTCCATATTGGTGTAAACTCCATCCGTGGTCTGGCTCTTGCTGCGGGTCCCTTCGTTTTCGTGGACCACTTCTTTTTCATCAGGCAGGTCCAGCCGCCTGGCCACCTGATAGCCGGGGTCCTTAAACCTCTCGTCCTCATACCCCTTTTCTGTAAAGGAACCGCCATCCTTCAGATTACCGGTAATATCCGCCCGGATAATGGCCGCCACACGTTCGGGACTTCCAAATTCCTCTATCACCTTGTCTTCATTTTCACTGCCGGCTTCCTCCAGATAATCTCTGTAATAGGATAAAGCTTCTTCCTTATCTTCATCGGAAATATCCTGCAAAAGATATTCCAGCTCTTTTAAAAATGTCTCCTTCTTCATACCTTTGCCTCCTGAAATATTTGGGAAATATGTGCAGAATAGGTAAACCACTCGCATTTATAGAGGGCTAACTGGACCCTTCCGGTCTCAGTAATTCTGTAATATCTCCGATTCCTTCCGTCAATGGCCCTGTCATATGCCTCCAGGCAGTTTTCTTTCTGAAGCCGTCTTAAAACCGGATACAGGGTTGATTCTGAAATATCAATGGCCTTTCTCACATCCTGCGTAATTTTATAGCCGTAAGTTCCATCCACTTCCCTGGAGACGGCCGCCAGCACAATTCCGTCAAGGAGTGCAGCGCCTGTATTAAAAACCATATGCAACCTCCTTTCTTTCTATACAATATTATATGTTATATAGTATTGTGTGTATATTATATATCGTATAATATTATATGTCAATAGGATTTTAGCAAAAAATATCCCGAAGGCAGCTGTTCTGCCGCCTCCGGGAATCGCCGGTCCGGGATAACTTCTATTTACTGATATGCAGAGCGCCGTTTTCATCCGGCGTAAACACGGTGGCCTTTGTAAGCATCCGGCCGTCTTCTTTAAGGAAATAGGTTCTTCCATCCACGGTCACAAATCCTGTCTCCATAATTCCTGTTGAGGGGTTTAAGTAAAACCAGTCCTCTCCATCATAGAGCCATCCTTTTTTCATTTCTCCATTTTCATAATAGTACCAGCCGTTTTCCGTATTTTTCCAGCCATTTTCCTCCTGTGTCGTGCTTTTGTGTCCATTTTCGCCCTGAAAAATCACGATTTTAGCCGGAGGATTCTCATCTCCATCTGTCCACAAAAGAATCGGGGTTCCCGGGGCCATATCCTCCGCTCTTACAATGTTCCTTGTCAGATACGGCAAAAGGACTGTGGAGGAATTTACCGTATAGGTATTTCCGTCCGTTGTTGTAAGGGTATAGCCTCCCTCTTTCCCGTCAGAGGTGTCCGGATTCTGAACCAGTGACTGCACTGTCCCATAGACCGGAAAACCGAAATCAGCCGGAATATCCGCCAGAATTACCACTCCATTGGTTATGGGCGGCAGACTCAGGGTCATGGCCGGTCCCACATACACCCGGACCGCTTCGCCTTTTTCCAGGTTTTCTCCCGGTATGGGATACCCGTTTACACTTTCCAGAATCTTTGTATCATCAGTAATGTTAATCAGAACTTCCTCAGTCCCATCCCCCAGTCTCCTTTTCAAGGTCAGCCGTCCGTTTTCCACGGAAACCACAGTCCCTTCCATCATCACAGGCCCCGGTGCATCCGCTGCAAGGCTCATAAACCCAAAAGCAGCAGTCATAACCGCCGCACAGACTACAACCGCAAGCTTTGTCATTTTTTTCATTTCCATATACCTCTCTTTCCTTATACCCGTCTTTCCTTTTCAGGCAGTAACTGTTCAGTACCTTCACAGTTACGTGCAAAACTCATTTAAAATCGGCTCCGCCGATCCGGAGCGGTAAGGCTGAACTGTCATTACCTTACCATACAATTCTTTAGAATCCCATGGGTTTTTGTTTACAAAACCATTACATCTTTCTAATCAATCTGAGGCAATATGTGGTAAAAAGACAGCAGCGGCCTTCCTTTGCACATCGTGTGCATCCCCGCGGAGCGTTTTGTCGTCTTATTAGGAAAAAAGGAGTGCCAGTCCCCCGACACTCCCTCCGGATATATTTTATCTGAATCCTACTGGTTATCCTCCTCAGGAGCCTCCACGGCAGGAGCCGGAGCCTCCAGAGCCTTTATGCTTAAGCTGATCTTTCTGTCAGCCTCGTTGAAATCAACGATCTTAGCTGTAATTTCCTGGCCGATTGTGAGAACATCAGCCGGTTTTGCAACATGCTCTCTGGAAATCTGAGATACATGGAGAAGTGCATCAACACCGGCCTCCAGCTCAACGAATGCTCCGAAATCCGTCATACGGGCAACCTTTCCTGTTACCACATTGCCTGCCGCATACTTCTCAGCGGCGTTAGCCCACGGATTGGTCTCCGGGAACTTCATGGAAAGAGCGATCTTTTCGCCGTTGATATCCTTAATCAGGGCCGTTACCTTATCGCCAACCTTGAATACCTTCTTGGGACTCTCAACTCTGCCCCAGGACATTTCAGAAATATGAAGCAGTCCGTCAGCTCCACCCAGATCAATGAATGCTCCGAAATCCGTTACATTCTTAACAGTTCCTTCCACAGTCTGACCAACAGCAATTCTCTCAAACAGAGCTTTCTGCATCTCAGCCTTTCTGGAAACGATTAACTGCTTTCTGTCGCCAATGACTCTTCTTCTCTTCGGGTTGAACTCCGTAATTACAAACTCAATTTCCTGGTTTGCGTACTTGGATAAATCTTTCTCATATACATCAGACACAAGGCTTGCCGGAATGAAGATTCTTGCCTCGTCAACAATTACGCTTAAACCGCCGTCAAGCACCTGAGCAACCTTTGCGGTCAGAATCTCGTGATTCTCATAGGCCTCTTCCAGTCTCTTATTTCCTCTGTCTGCTGCCAGTCTCTTATAAGAAAGAGCAACCTGGCCCTCTCCGTCGTTTACCTTAATCACTTTTGCTTCCAGTTCATCACCGGCCTGTACAAGGTTTCTTAAATCCACACCGGATTCGTTGGTATATTCACTGCGGGTAATAATGCCATCCGATTTATAACCGATATTTAAAACAATCTCATCTTCTTTTACGTCGATGACCTTACCAGTGACAACCTCTCCTGTACGTATTGTTTTTAATGATTCTTCTAACATTTGTTCAAAACTTAACTCTGACATTAGTATGAACCTCCTCGATAATATTATTCGGGGTTGACGCCCCTGCCGTAATACCTACGTTGCACGCAGAACTGATACATTCAGGATTTAAGTCGTCCAGGGTCTGGATGTAAAAGGTATTTTTACATTCCTTCTGGCAGATCTCGTATAGCTTCTGGGTATTGGAGCTGTTCTTCCCTCCTATTACCAGCATCACATCAACCTGCGAAGCTATCTTCTTTGCTTCTACTTGTCTTTCCTGTGTCGCATTGCAAATCGTATTTAAAACAACTATATCATAACGCTTTTTAGAAATTTTTTCAACTAAATCTTGAAATTTATTGTAATTAAATGTCGTCTGGGCCACAATGCAGAGCCTTGTACCGGAAGGGAGACTTAGATTTTCAAAATCCGACAGGCTTTCGACAACTTTTGTATCTTCATTGCCCCATCCTCTGATCCCCTGAACCTCCGGGTGAGCCTTATCTCCCACAATCAGGACCTGCCTTTTATCTTTGCACTGTTCCTCAACGATCCTATGGATTTTTTTCACATATGGGCAGGTAGCATCCACGATCTCCACGCCGTTGGCGTTCAGAATTTCATAAATCCGTTTTCCCACCCCATGGGAGCGGATAATCACCACACCGCTTTTCAGAGCCTTAAGCTGTTCCTCATCCTCAATTACCGAAACGCCTCTGTGTTTTAAATCATTGACCACTTCCTCGTTGTGGATGATGGGCCCATATGTATAAACAGGCTTTGCTGAGATTTCAATCTGCTCATATACCTTCTCCACAGCCCGTCTGACTCCAAAGCAGAATCCGGCCGTCTTCGCGACAGTTACTTCCATTTCCGCCTCTCCTTCTGCACACCGCATTTTTTGTAACAGTTCGGACAGCCCCTGAACAGTTACTTTTTATCAATTATATCCAGGATGGAATCCACCACCTCTTTTAAAGTCATGTCTGAGGAATCCAGATATACCGCGTCCTCCGCCTGCTTTAAGGGAGAGTGTTCCCGGTGCATGTCCCGGTAATCCCGGTCAATAATATCTTTCTCAATCGCAGAAAGATCACAGTCCACACCCTTTTCCAAAAGCTCCTTATACCGCCTTTTGGCTCTCACAAGGGAACTGGCCGTCAGATAAATCTTCACATCAGCATCCGGCAGCACGCAGGTTCCGATATCCCGGCCATCCATAACCACATCGGCTCTTCTGGCCAGATTTTTCTGAAGCTCCACCAGTTTTTCCCGCACAGAGAGATACCCGGATGTGGCGGAAGCCATATTTCCCACTTCTTCGGTACGTATGAGACCTGAAACATTTTCTCCGTTTAAGAGCACCTGCTGGGCTCCATCCTCATAAGAGATCGTAACCTCCACATTTTTACAGGCACGGGAAACTGCTGTCTCATCGGATTTATCCGTCCCTTCTCTCAAAAAATAAAGAGCCATGGCCCTGTACATAGCCCCTGTGTCCACATAGATGTAATTTCTTTCCGCAGCCACTGCTTTTGCCACCGTACTTTTTCCGGCTCCGGCAGGACCGTCGATTGCCACGTTAAAAGACATGTTCTCCTCCTCTATTTTACTTCCATTTCCATTTTTTATTCATAAAAGAACGCTTCTTCCGGCCAGCATTCCTGTGGACCAGGCAATCTGGAGGTTGAATCCTCCTGTCACCCCATCCAGATCAAGGACCTCCCCGGCCCAGAAAAGCCCCGGCATCTTTTTCGATTCCATGGTGGAAGGATTGACCTCTTTCACAGAAACGCCGCCCTGGGTGATGATGGCTTCATGAAAGCCCCGAAGCCCTGTAAGTGTCACCCGGAACGCTTTGGTGATTTCCACCAGACGCTCCCTCTCCTTTGCCGTCACCTCATTGACCTTTTTATCCGGATCGATGCCGCTTTTCTCCACCATCACAGGAATCAGTTTCGCCGGGAAAAGATGCGCCAGGGAATTTTTAAACTGCTTATTTTTTGCCTCCGCAAAATCCCTCAGGATCCTGGAATCCAGCTGCTCTTTCGAGAGGGCAGGCTTTAAATCAATATCCATAAGAAGCGGACGTTCCTTTATGGCCTTTGCCGCAAAGCTGCTGGCGCTTAAAACAACAGGGCCGCTGACTCCAAAATGGGTAAACAGCATTTCGCCGAATTCCTTCCAGAGTATTTTTTTCCCATCATACACGGTTACTTCAATATTTTTCAAAGAAAGTCCCTGAAGAGATTTCACATCGTCTTCCAGACAGTTAAAAGGCACCAGAGCCGGGGAAAGCGCCGTTACCGAATGGCCCGCCGCCCTGGCAAAGCGGTATCCGTCCCCTGTGGAGCCGGTGGCCGGATAAGAGAGGCCGCCCGTGGCCACAATCACCGCGTCGGCCGTGACATGCTTATTCCCCTTTTCCAGAACCACACCGCTGCATTTTCCGTCAGAAAGCAAAAGCTCCCTTACGGGCTCATTTAAATACACTGTCACATTTTGTTCCCGAAGCCTCTGCTCCAGGGCAAAAATTACATCTGAGGATTTATCCGACACGGGAAATACCCGGTTTCCCCGTTCTGTCTTTAAAGGACAGCCACAGTCCTCCAGAAGTCCCATCATATCAAAATTGGAAAATCCGTAAACGGCGCTGTATAAAAATTTTCCATTGGTCACCATATGGGAGAACAATTCCTCTGTATCGCATGCGTTGGTCACATTACAGCGTCCTTTTCCCGTAATATATAGTTTCTTTCCAAGTTTCTCGTTCTTTTCATAGAGGACCACCCTGTGGCCCGCTTCAGAAGCGCCGATGGCAGCCGCCATTCCGGCCGCCCCGCCGCCTGTTACCACTACTTTACCCATGTTTTTTCTTCGCTTTTTCCACGTCCTTTATTTTCTTTTCCAAGGCGTCCACAACCGTCTCCAAAACCTTTATGCGGGCATAATATTTGGAATTGCCCTCCACCACAATCCAGGGCGCATCCTTCGTGGAAGTGCGCTCCAGCATTTCATTGACTGCCTCCTCATACTGGTCCCATTTTTCACGGTTCCGCCAGTCTTCCTCTGTGATTTTCCATCGTTTTTCCGGATTTTTCATCCGGTCATTGAACCGTCTTTCCTGTTCGTCTTTATCAATATGAATCCAGAATTTTAACACCACAGCACCGGAATGGACCAGATGTGCTTCTACGTCGTTGATCTCCTCATAGGCCCGCCGCCACTCATCTTCCGTACAGAAGCCCTCAATCCGCTCCACCATGACCCTTCCGTACCAGGTTCTGTCAAAAATCGCAATATGTCCGTCCTTGGGGAAGTTATTCCAGAACCTCCACATATAATGATGGATTTTTTCCACATCATTGGGGGATGCTGTCGGGCATACTTTATAGCCTCTTGGGTCCAGATGGGAAGTCAGCCGGCGGATAGCTCCGCCCTTCCCCGCGGCATCCCAGCCTTCAAAGCCCAGCACCACCGGAATCCTGTAACGGTAAAGCTCGCTGTGAAGACGCTCCAGTTTTTTCTGAAGCCTGTCAAGCTTCTTTTCATACTTTTCTCTTTCCATGGACTTTGTAAGATCTGTTCTGGAAAGAATTCCTTTTTTATACTTGTCCGGCGGTACAGGGCCCTCATAAACCTCAGGCACCCGCTCCGTTTCATGGGCCTTTAAAGCCGCTTCCATGGCATCCGCCACGGTTCTCATCACCGCAAGAGCCGCCGGATCTTTGTGGGTGGCGTCGATGACAGTCCATGGAGCGTATGGGGTATGGGTCCGCTCAATCATTTCTTCATTGATTTTCTCATATCTCTCATAATGAAGGTTCCGCTCCCACTCTTCCTTTTTTATTCTCCAGGAAGTTTCGTCAGAGCTTTCCAGCTTCTCAAACCGCCTCTTCTGCTCTTTTTCAGAAATCTGGAAGAAAAGCTTGATTAAAGCACATCCTCCATCCACAAGCTGCTTTTCAAAGGCCAGAATATCCGCGAAAGCGGCTTCCACCTCTTTTTCCTTCACCTTCCTGTCAAAACGATCCATCTGCAGCCGTTTATACCAGCTTGTGTCAAAAATTGCAATTCTGCCATCGGCCGGAGCCTTTATGGCAAACTGCCAGAGGAACGGATGCATCCGCTCCTCCTCTCCGTCCCTGTCTCCGGTATAAACATCAAAGCCTCTGGGATCCAGTGTCTGAATCAGGCGGTTGATCTGGAGGCCCTTTCCTGCCGCATCATATCCGTCAAAGACAATCAGAACAGGAATTTTTGCATCCTTTAGCTTTCTCTGGAGAAGCCCCAGGCGCATCCCCAGTTTCTCCTTTTCTTCCTTATATTCCTTCTTCAACATAAAAGGACCTCCTTTTCGCTTCTGTTCTTACAAATTACCACGCTGATTCTTCATGGACCAATACCGTTTCAGGGGCCAGAGCATGCTGTCAGCTATGCAAACGCCCTGGCTACCTTCGGCATCATTTCGCTGATCTTAATGTGCTGCGGACATTCCTTCTCGCAGTGGTGGCAGGCCCGGCAGGCATCTGCCTTGACGGAAAGCTCAGCGTAAGCGGCTTTGGCCGGATTCATTCCATGGCTTGCGGTCATATTGTAAGCGGCAAAGAGCTCCGGAATATTAAGGCCGAAGGGACATGGCATGCAGTATGCACATTTGGTGCAGTTTACAAGGGCCATCTTATCAAAGATTTCCTTTGCCTTCGCATATACCTCTTTTTCCTCTTCGGTCACCATACCCACATGGCTTCTGTCCGCATACTGAAGGTTTCCTTCCACCTGGTCAGGCTCTGTCATTCCGCTTAAAAGAAGACTCACCTCCGGCTGATCCCAGATAAAGTCAAGGGCATACTCCACATGGGATTTTCCTTCCGGGAACATCTCAGCCACATGGGGAGCCAGGTTTGCTAACTTTCCGCCAAGAAGCGGCTCCATAATAATAACGCCAAGTCCTTTTCCTGCTGCATATTTTAAGCCCTCGGTTCCTGCCTGATACTTCGTATTGATATAATTGTACTGAATCTGGCAGAAATCCCATCCGTCATAATAGTCGATGATTTCCTTAAAAACATCCAGAGAGTCGTGGAAAGAGAAACCTATGTACCGGATTTTTCCTGCGGCTCTCGCTTCCTCCAGCTTCTTTGTCAGATTGAACTTTTTCACCTTTTCCTCAAAACGTTCACGGCTTAAGGCATGGAGCAGGTAAAAGTCAATATGGTCTGTCTCTAATTTCTTTAACTGCTCATCCAGATATTTATCAAAATCCTCTTCTGACTCCAGAAGCCAGACGGGAAGCTTGTCAGCCAGATACACCTTTTCACGGTATCCGTCCTTTAAGGCTTTGCCAACCACAAATTCGCTGGTTCCCTGATGATACGGGTAAGCGGTATCCACATAGTTGACGCCCTCGTCGATGGCACGACGGATCATGGCAATGGCCTTTTCCTCGTGAATCGTTCCATCCTCACTGAGGGGGAGACGCATACATCCGAATCCCAATGCTGATACTTCAATTCCTGTGTTCCCAAATTTTCTGTACTGCATGTTTTTCCTCCACTTTCTTTTTTCATTTATTCAGATACCACGGAAGTTCCCGGCTGTCCGTTCATAGCCTCATGCTCCCTGGCAATCTCCTCATAAAGCTTTACGGCGTCCCAAAACTGGTTGACAGGCGTAAGAACCGCCTTATAGTCTATCCGTCCAACGCCGCCTTTCCTCAAGGCATAGATCACGGCATCCACCCGCCCGGAGGCGAGTCCGGCCATAACCATCATCTCTTTTTCAAATTCCGGCCCGTCATAAACCTCTTTGGCTGGTTCCATTTCCTTTACCCCTGCCATATACCCCACCGGATTCAAATATTCTTCGGGGGCAACACATTTTATCCGCATTCCCAGAGGAAGCAGGGCCCGTTTTACCTTAGAAAGTCTTTCCTGGTCTGTAAATCCATATAATAAGACGGTCTCTTTCATAGAACCCTCTCATCCTTTCCTGGCATTGTCTGCCGTTTTTTCTCTCTGTCCTTAATATTTTACCATGACTTTATTTCCATTTCAAGGGCGTTCCTTCCCTGTTTCTCTGGGCCGTTTCTTCCCGCATACGGCCCCATCATGAAATGATTTCAGTTACTGTTCATGGGACAACAGCCAATTTTGTTCAGCTGAACTGTTACAATTTTTTCAAAATTAATAAAAATTCCTGTTGATTTTTTTTGTTTTTCTGTTATAATAGGTTTGGTCACGGGGTATGGCGTAGCTTGGTAGCGCGCTCGGCTGGGGGCCGAGAGGTCGCAGGTTCAAATCCTGTTGCCCCGATTTCATCAAAATTAGCCAAAAGCCTGCTTTTGCAGGACTTTTGGCTTTTTTTCTCTCCTATTTTCAGAGTCATTTTGGGGGTATATCCCTTATATAGTATCTATTCTTCTTTTAATTTTATTACTTCGTCAAGAGAAAGATTAGCAATATTAGCAATTTCTTTTAAAGCATATTTTCCATCTTTTAACATTCTTTTTGCAGTATTTACTGCTGCTTCTTTTATTCCTTCTTTTATTCCTTCTTTTCTTCCCTCTTCCAACGCCTCATTTCTCATATCCTCCATAATCTGACACATTTCCTGGATTCCTTTCTGGTTCTCTTTCAGATACCGTGTTCGCTCTGCCATCAGTTCATAATTCATATCATCTGCTTTGGTACAGTTAAAATCGTGCATAAGTTTTCCAATAGCGGAATCTCCACGATATTCACCATTCACATAAACAATATGTTCTTCATCCTCAAATGGCTTTCCTGTTGTAATATTTATTCTTTCAATCAAATAAACTGGCTCACCCTGATCATAAAAATCCTTCTCAATAATAAAAATCGTATAAGTTTCCGGTAACTCTCTAAACTCCTGTCTGGCATCTAAATTTTCAATGTCCATTACACTGGAGTGATATCTTGCCCTGTGCGGGTCGGCTCCTTTATCCTGTCTCTGAATTTCCAAATCATATTTTTTACCACTTGAATCCGTTCCATACGCATCCAGACAGATAGACCTTGCTCCTGCCAACCGTTTCATATCCTTTTGTGTCTGACAATCAGTAATGACCAAATCCTGTTTATCCGTAATAATCCGCAGCACAAGTTCAGCCAACGGAATATTATTTTTAAATAGGCAACGCATAAAATCATCATCCATTGGACGAAAAGCCTGTAAACGCTCTAAATCTTTCTGATGTTGTTCATCTGTCACTGTCAAAGCTCTCACCTTCTCTCCCGTTTATACTATCACAAATTTTCCTGCATTTCAATCTGTTCTCCATTAGGTTTCATTTGTTTCATTTGTCTGGCAGGATAAACACATCAGCTAACTGTCTGATATTACGTTTGAATACATGGATATTTTGCCTTACCCAGTGTAATTGAATTGATGTGTTTATCCTGATTTGCCTGAACCAGCTGTTCCTGTAAATAGTTCAGCTCTTAATATGGATTATGGGATCTGATAACAATTTTTATATTGTCAATTTTATAAAATCTTTCTGTTAGACATTGTAAGAAAGAGATGATAAGCTCATACTATAAAGAAATTGGAGGTGCGTTATGAAACAGATTCTCGTTGATTTATCAGTATTAAGCTCCTTACTATTGATAGGAATTTGCTTAAGGAAAAAAGTCAGATTTTTGCAAAATCTGTATATTCCTGCATCGCTGATTGCAGGATTTGTGGGATTGCTGATCGGACCGCAGATTTTAGGGCGCGTATCGCCGGTCTATCTTCCCGTCAGTGATACCTTAAGCAGCTGGGCCGGTCAGCTGGTTAATATTGTTCTGGGGCTTTCTTTCCTTGGAACAGCTTTTTCCAATAAAAATTTTGGAAAAACCGCGTTATCTGCTGTGACACAGGGAGGATTGATTCATCAGACACAGGTACTTGTCGGGCTTGGAATCACCATGCTTCTGATGCCGTTTTATCCGAATCTTCCCTTGTGCTTTGGCCTGACTCCTGTATTTGGTTTCCATGGAGGCCATGGTACTGCCAATGCGGCGGGGACAGCTCTGGCAGAAGCAGGCTGGGCCGATGGTCCGGCAGTGGCAAATACCATGGCAACAGCAGGAATTCTTTCCGGAATCATTATTGGTATGATTGTGATCAACATCGGTGTACGCCGCGGCTATGCAAAATTAGTTGCAAAACCGCAGGAGATTCCGCAGGACATTAAAGAGGGAATTGTACCGGTGGAAAAGAGAAAACCGATTGGTATGGGCGTTACATACAATGATGCGCTGGATCCATTAGCATTGCAGTTGGCGTTTGTCGGCATTGTATATGGAAGTGCAACATTATTATCAAAATTTCTGGTAAGTCTTCACCCGATTTTGAGTAATGTGCCGTTATTTGCCTGTGCCATGATCTGCGGCGCTCTTTTAAATGTTATAATGAAAAAGCTGGGATTATTCCACTATCTGGATAAGCCGACCTTAAACCGTATATCCGGTGTGGCGCTTGATTATCTGGTGGTATCCGCGATTACAACTTTATCCTTAAAAGTATTTGCGCTGTATACCGTTCCGCTGCTTCTCGTTATTGTATCCATGATTATAATCAACCTGATTGCAAACTTCTACTTTGGCTGGAAGCTGTTTGATCATGACTGGTTTGAACGTACACTTACGGCGTATGGACTGGAGAGCGGAGTGCTGGCTACCGGGCTGATGCTGCTGCGCGTGGTAGATCCGCAGTATCAGACAAGCGGTCAGAAGTCCGGGGCTTCTTCTGCGGCATTGATTTACCCGATTTCTCTTCCGTACATTATGTTTGCGCCTGCGCTGGCATTTGCAGTAACACCGGCGGTCATGTTGGGCGTCAGTGCGGCAGTCTGGGTGGTATTATTTATTGTTGCAAGAGTATTTTTCTGGCATAAGGAGCGCCGGCTCAGCGATATTGTATTTGGTGTCAGCGATGCTCCGAGAGCACATCAGGCGAACCAGGGCGCCGATGCCTGACACGTTTACTTTCAGGCAAGTCATTTAGCCAGGTGCAGGCACATCGGCCGGAAGGAGAAGAAATGGTTGATTTCCTTTTAAAGAACGGACTGCTTATGGATGTGGAAAGCGGTTATAAAAATTCAAAGTATGATATAGCGGTAAAAGATGGGGTGATTGTAGAAATTGCTTCTTTGATAGAGACAGAGGCACGAAACAGGGTCGATCTGGACGGTTCTATTGTGACACCGGGGCTGATTGATTTTCATGCACATTTTTTCAGCGGAGGGACCAACACCTCGCTTGAATTCGCATCGTATCTTCCCACGGGAGTCACCAGTGCGGTAGACGCCGGAAGTGCAGGAGATTCAAATATTGATTCTTTTTTGCGGGTGCTGTCTGAGCATGAGAAAAGAAATACAAGGATATTTCTGAACCTGTCCTCGGAGGGGTTAAGCTGTCTTGGTGATCATCCGGAAAACATTCATCCGGATTATATGAACAAAAATAAGATACTTCGTTTGTGCCGTCAGTATTCGAAGGAAATTGTGGGTTTAAAGCTGAGAATCAGTGATGAAATTGCGGCATTCAGCCACACCACAAGCTTTGATTCGCTAAAGAAAGCAGTGGAGATTGCGGAGGAATGTAAGCTTCCTTTGTCGGTACATATCCCGGATTTTCAGGGAAATCTGAAGGAACTGATCAATATTTTGCGTCCCGGCGATATCTTTTGCCATGTGTTTACCCCCTGCAAGGGAATTTTGGAAAACGGGAAGGTATCCGAAGAAATATTTCGTGGAAGAGAAAAAGGAATTTTATTCGACTGTGCCTGCGGAAAGGGTCATTTTGGACATGAAACTGCCGCAAAGGCACTGGAAATGGGATTTCTTCCGGATTTTATTTCCGGAGACTTTACAAGGAATACCTTTGGCTGTCTTCCGGCGGCTTCTCTTCCGCATCTGATGAACCGTTTTATGGCGCTTGGTCTGCCGCTGGAAACAGTGATAAAGATTGTGACAGCAAATCCCGCCAGGCAGATGGGCATGTACGGACAAATTGGCTGTCTCAGAGAGGGAGCAAAAGCAAATATGGCTGTGTTCCGGAAAAAAGAGGGAAACGTTACATTTAAAGATATGCGTCAGATCCGGATTACAGGAAAGGAATGTATTGTTCCGATGGCAACCATGCTGGAAGGTGAATGGGTATTTAACCAGTTGTATTTTTAATATTGATAGAAAGAAGCGTCAAATGGTATTTTGTCATTTGGCGCTTTTTTCTGTTCATCGGGGAAAATTTTTAGAAATGCTGCGGGAATAACTGCGAAAAACCACACAGGCGTCCCTTATAAAGTCCAGAGCATAGGAGGGCAGCGGATAATCGTTGCGATAAGCCATGGAAACGGTATTTTCGGGCAGATCGTTCTGTACAGGAAAAACATGAAAGGAGTCATCCTGTACATTTTTATCATATCTGTGCTGGTAGATAATCACCGGAGACAAAAGAGCGGCGCCGGCGCCGCCCCGGGCCAGTTCATAGGCCAGTCCCTGCTGATCACACTCAAAAGCGAATCTTGGTTTGGCATGCCGGGAGAAAAACTGATCGATACCGGTACGGAGCCGGTTCCCCTGTCGCAGCGTGATAAAGGGAAGTCTGATAAATTCCAGAAGATCTACGCCATGTTCACACTTTTTCAGCATGGACTGCCAGGTATCCGGATAGTACTGTTTCAAAAGGTCATCGGAAAAACAGCACTGGATTTTTTCTCTGGCAAGTTCGATCCGTTCCTGATTCGGGCTCAGGGGAATATCAACCCCAATATAGAGATCAAGCTTTCCGGTCTGAAGAAGCTCTTCCAGATAAGTACTGTTTCCGTCAATAAGCTCGATGGAAATATTTGGACGGGACGGATGATAAAACTTCCAGATCAAAGGGAAGAACACATCACCGCGCAGCCGGGAGATGCCGACTTTTAACGTTCCGCGGCATTCGGCTTTGATATCGGAGAAGGCGGCGCGCAGTTTTGCCTCTGACTCTAAGATCTGTTTTCCGTAAAACAACATCTGTTCCCCTTCGGGAGTCAGGTGGAACGAGGGACGCCGTTCAAACAGCTGAACCTGATACTCCTCTTCTAATCGTTTGATATGGCTGCTTAAAGCCTGTTGGCTGATATAGAGTCGTTCTGCCGCCCGGGTCACATTCAGTTCTTCGGCAGTGATAAGAAAGTACTGGATACTTCTGAGATTCATGAGAACTCCTTTCAACAATGCAAATAGCAATTACAACTTTTCTCTTGTGAAGATATAAAATATGTTCTGTTAGACATTGTCATATTCCCATGATACCATAATTACAGTGATAAGAAAAGCATTTATGATGAGGAGGAAGAAAAATGAATCAGGTAACATTGATGGACTGCACTCTTCGCGATGGTGCGAATGTGGTAGGAAAGGGATTTTCTGCGGAAATTACAGAAATGGTGCTGGACGGACTGACCGCCAGCCGCGTGCCGGTTATCGAATTTGGCAATGCAGGCGGCATCGGTGCATATGAGGTGGCTGGCTTTACCAATGCGCTGACAGATCAGGAATATCTGGATATTGCAAAGAAATACTTAAATCGCGGCTCAAAGCTTGGTATGTTTTTAAACGCAAAACGTTACAGAGAGAAAAATGTGGATCTGGCAAAAGAGAACGGGCTTTCTTTCCTGCGTGTGGGAGCCGATGCAGGCGATGCAGATCTTTTGGTTCAGGCAATCCGGGATATCAAAAAACATGGTATCCAGGCATTCTATTCTGCGATGAAGGCATATCTTTTAACCCCGGATCAGCTGGCAGAGGAGGCGAAGAAGCTGGAGGCGGCAGGACTTGACGAGTTTACCATCATGGATTCTGCCGGTACCATGCTTCCGGATCAGGTGGCAGAGTATACAGAGAAGCTGTGCAGGGCAGTTTCCATTCCGATTGCATTTCACTGCCACAATAACCTGGGACTGTCTGCGGCCAATGCAATGACAGCCTATCAGAACGGAGCTGCGATTCTGGACTGCGGTCTCATGGGAATGGCAAGAAGCGCGGGAAATCTTGCAACGGAAATCTGCGTAGCCATGATGCAGCGCTGCGGACAGATGAAAGACATTGATTTATTTGGTATGCTGGATTTCATTGATACCAGATTACAGCCGGCGATGGAGAAGCATGACTATCATAATCCGGTGACGCCGCTGGATCTTACTCTGGGACTGTCCGGATGCCATTCCAGCTTTGTAAAGACCTTTAAAAAAGTAGCGGAAGAAGAACACGTAAATCTGTTCCGCTTAATTACGGAGGTATCTGCGGCAAACCAGAAAAATCCATCAGAGGATCTCATGCGGGAAACTGCGAAAAAAATGTGAGAAGAGTGCCCCGAGAATAGAAAGTGAGGAAAAAGAATGTTAAAGGTCGTTTTAGCAGGTACATACCCAGCTCATACATTTGAAAAATTGAGAACACTGCTGCCGGAAGAGGACTTTGAACTGAAAGCTGTGGATACGCCGGAAAAATATGAGGCCATGACGGATGCAGAGATTATGATTTTACGTATCTTTAAAGCGCCGCGGGAAGTCATTGAGAGAAATCCCAAATTGAAAATGATCCTTCGCTGGGGCGCCGGATTTGATTCTGTTGATATTGAGGCTGCAGGAAAACGCGGAATTCTTGTAACGAATACTCCGGGAGCCAATGCCAATGCCGTTTCGGAGCTGGCCATACTGCTGATGCTGGCAGTCGGCCGTAAACTTCTCTGCCATACAGAATGCCTGAAAAAGAGCGAATGGAGTAAAAACACGTTCCTCAACAGCTCATTCTGTCTGAACAATAAGCTTCTTGGCATTGTGGGAGCAGGAAATATCGGAAGACAGGTGGCGGTGAAAGCACAGGCATTTGGCGCCAGTGTGCAGTATTATGATCCGTATCGTTTACCGGAGGAGATGGAAAAGAAGTTCCATCTGACTTATGTGCCACTGGAAGAATTAATCCGTTCATCGGATGTTATTTCTCTCCATGTGCCTCTGACAGAACAGACACATCATATGCTGGGAGAAAAGGAGATTGCCGCGATGAAAGACGGGGCAATTATCATTAACACAGCGAGAGGCGGTCTGATCGATGATCATGCTCTGGCAGAGGCAGTTAAAAGAGGAAAGCTTGGCGGTGCCGGACTGGATGGGGTTGAGAATGAACCGCTGGAACCGGGAGATGAGCTGTTACTGGAGCCGGGAATTGTCGTAACACCGCATATCGGAGGCGGAACAGCAGATATCGGGGATGTCATTATGCCGATGCTGGCAGAGGATATTATTGATTACGCCAAAAATAAAAAAGTAAAACATGTGGTCAATCAGAAATATCTGGTGTCAGGTTCATGATAAGCAAATTGATTTAATGAGTGCGTATTTTCCAGGATTCGGCCATCGGTCAAAAAAAGGAGACATTCCATAAAAATCCAGGTCCCTGAAAAAGCCTGAATTTCTAAAGGAATGCCTCCTTTTTCTGATTTTCAGTCAAAGTTTATTTTGCCTCTGCATACCCCTTAAACAGGCGGACATAGAAATCCACATTGTCAGGAATCATATTGCAGTCGATGTGCTCATTTACCTGATGGGCTCCGGCAGTTCTGTCACTGTGGAAAATTCCGGTGACACGGTAAACACTCTTTGTAGGCGTTAAATCACAATAATATCTGGAATCCGTACCTCCGGCCAGCATAGACGGCATCACTGTAATTCCCGGATACTTTTCCGTAAAAATATCAGTCAGCAGGCGGTAACCATAGCTGTCCGTGGTGGAAATAGCCGGCGGGTTATGCCCCTTAATCCGGCGCACCTTCACATCCTCAGGAAGAACCTTTGCAAAATGTGCCTCCAGATCTTCTAAGGTCTCTCCCGGAAGCAGACGGCTGTTGGTAACAACTACGGCTCTCTCCGGCAGGATATTTGCCTGATCACTTCCGGATGCCATAGTGGCGGCTGTGGTGGTGCGTACCAGCTGGTTGACCTTTTTATCGGTTTCCGCCAGTGCCTTAAGTTCTTCCCAGTTTCCCTCCGGATCCTTATAAAGCTCCCCGAGATGCCCCGGAGTAAAGGGAGCCAGGGCTTTCATCTCGGCAATGACAGGAGCCGTCAGTCTGGCCTCCATGCGGTTGTTCTCCAACTGCCATATGGCCTGCCCTATCTTACCCAGGGCTGTATGTACCGGCGGAAATGCGGAGTGGCCGCCTGCGTCCTCCACAGAGAGCTCATAATCCGCGTACCCCTTTTCGCAGGTTACAATGGTTGCGGCCAGCTTTCCATCAATTTCTGAAATACCACCGCACTCGTCAATTACCATTCCAAATTCGATGCCACGTTTTTTCAGTTCGTCATGCATAATCTGACAGGCGGCGCCCGGGCCTCCCATGATTTCTTCATTATATCCGAACGCCAGATAAAGATCATACTCCGGAACAAAGCCATCGGCAATCAAAAGTTCCAGAGCGTCCAGATAAGCCTGCATGTTGCATTTGGAATCCGTACAGCCGCGGCCCCAGAGGATCCCCTCCTCATCCACATGGGCGGAAAAGGGCGGGTATTTCCACATGGAATGATCCCCCTCCGGCACCACATCCTGATGAGCAGTCATGAGAAGCGGAAGCTTATCCGATTTTCCCGTTCCCTTCCAGGTATAGAGAAGGCCGCATTTTCCGATGATTTCTCTGGTAAACGTTTTGTGAACCAGAGGATAGGCCTCTTCCAGATATGCATGAAGTTTTAAGAACTCCTCCACTCTTGTTTTCTCCGGATCAGCGCTGGACACAGTCGGAATCTGAACCATACCCTGAAGATGTCTGACAAACAGCTCTTTATCGTACTTCATTTTTGCACCTCCATAAATTTACTGCCTATATCCTACCATATTTTCATGTAAAATACATCTACAATTTTCGTGTTACAGTTCGCGGGGCGGGGAAAACAGACGAAAATAGACATCAAGCTTGCTTGTAAGGCGGTTTTCGTCTGCTTTTCCACATCGGGCGGATGCCCGATGCTTCTTGTCCGCGGTACGCGGGCAAGAAGATTCCCCCGTGAATAGCATTCATTCGTTTGTCGTGAAAGCCTTTTGTTTCACTCTTGACATTTCCCTTTAAAAGTGCTATTCTTAATTACGTTCCAGAGGGAACATCTGGAAGCATAGCTCAGCCGGGATGAGCGTTCGCCTCACACGCGAGAGGTCATGGGTTCGAGCCCCATTGCTTCCATTTTTCAATTAAGGGGCATTAGCGCAGTTGGGAGCGCGCAACATTCGCATTGTTGAGGCCGTGGGTTCGACTCCCATATGCTCCATGAATTACATAATGTGAGATTTAAAAATCGAAGATCCTCCTGTGGACTGCCTGCAGGGGGATTTTTGAATCTTAGATCCGTGAAAAGATGCATAAACAGCATCCCTGACTGGATATCAATACTTTCCTTTTCTATTTCTGTTCCGCCTGAAGTAATCTGATTCAGAAATGAAGGTAGATTTCGGAATCCCATTTCTACGGCAATTCAGACAACCACTAAACTGCGTTCTCCAGATTCGCTCCAGTCGCCGCCACACGTAAAACGGGTAGCTCGACTCGTTGGGTATATCTGTTAAGTGGATGAAATATACCAAGCTAAAGAATGGGCCCATCACATGATGAAAGGCAATTGCAGAAATATTCATGCGTTTGTCATGGCTCTATTTACAGGCACTCTGGACAAACGGGAGATGGTTTGTTAAAATGGAAAATACGAGGTGAAACGAATGCTGCTTTATCATGCAAGTAAAGAATGCATAGAATTTCCCGAGATAAGGAAAACAAAATATACAAAAGATTTTTCCTGGGGATTTTATTGTACAAATAATCTGGAACAAGCCATACGCTGGGCAAACCGTGGAACAGGAGAACCCGTCATAAACTATTATAGCTATGAACCCAACACTAATCTGCACATATTAAAATTTGAACGAATATCCGATGAATGGCTGGACTTTATCGCCAGATGCAGAAATGAAGAGACTCACTCTTATGACATTGTAGAAGGCCCTATGGCTAACGATACGGTCTGGAATTATGTAAATGACTTCCTTACCGGTCGTATCACGCGAAAGCAGTTCTGGGCACTGGCAGAATTCAAATATCCAACTCACCAGATCAGTTTCCACACATTATCGTCATTAAACTGCCTTACTTTTGAAAGGAGTGAAGTGATTTATGACAGAAAAAGAGAGAAATGATTTCTTTTATGTATGCTCTCTGATTGAATATACAGCTCGAAAAACCACCAACCAAAGAGGTGTTATTGCAAAAGCCCTGGGGGAAAGCGGCCTGAAAAAGCAGCTCTATGATGCAGAGGTAAACCATTGTCTCAGCTTTGAGCAGATCAGTGACGAGATCATAGAACAGTACCACATTCCCCAGGGGAATTTTGACACGATTACCGGCTGCAAATACACAATTCCCAGTTTCATGGACATTGGGAAACTGTACAGCATTATAATTGAAGATTGTGCAAAGCCAGGAGAAGAGATCAAGGAAATGATGGATTTGTTTACTTCCTTTATCTGTGATGAAATTTCGAATTTCAGCACAGACCTCTACTACCAGAATCCAAGCTATCTGGAATGCTCCTACAAAGCCGGATATCTTCTGGAATAATTTTTGTAAAGAAAGCGGTATTTCCAGATTAATGAAAAGCAGGCGAAGGGGCTCATAAGAATCCCTGGTTGTTATGTATTACATCTCCTCTCGTAGAAAGTAACTTTCTTCGTGAAACGGCTTTTGTGAAACAGCCTTTTGTGAAACACCCCTGTTATTGAACAAAAAGTCATTGGCATAATATCGATGCTACGTATAATAACAAAGGGTAGAAATACCCAAAAAGCGGTGCACCCTACCATGAGTGGGAGCTGAAAAAGCGAGGGGTTGGGCTGTAAAGCCCAGCCCCCAACTTTTAAGGAGAGCAATACCACTCTATAAGCTTTGCTTCATGCAGATATCCACAACATTAAAATTACGTTTTTACTTCGCTCCGGCCGCCGAATCAAAATACTGGTTCACCCCCATGACCAGACCCTCTGCCAGCTTTTCTAACACCGCATCTGTATGGGAGGAAGCTTTGTCCCCCAGCTCAATATCCACACTGGGAATGGTGGAATAGGAAGTCTGGGTTAAATCCATTTCCATGGCTCCGGAAGAGAAAATTTTGTTTCCGGCTGTCTTAAGTCCCTCGATCAGACTGGTTCCCAGGGCATTGTGGGACTGCCAGTGACTGGCCACCGGTTCCATAGCCCTGTATGTCTTGCTGCCTGGAACGCTCATGAAAAAGCACCCCTTATCTTTCTCTGTGGAGTCCCAGTGAAGAGCCAGATGAATGTCTGCATTGTTATTGGCAATCACGGTTCTGGCCACATTGTCAAGCTGCACATCACTTTCTTCCCGGATCATAAGTACATCATATCCCTCTTCCAGCAGTCTGTTCTTCAGTATCTTCGCCATCTGTAGAGTCACAGCACTCTCTGCTGTTCCATCAGAAAAAGTCATGCCGGATGAAACGGCCACAGCCGTGACAGCTCCCGCATTTGTGGTCCCTCCTGTGACCTTGGCGCTGCCGTCGGGATGGCACTGGGTCTTTACAGAGCCACCTCCCTTCGTTCCATGGCCCGCATTGACGCAGACAGTCTTTCCCTTTCGGTTTTCTCTTCCATTTTGATAGTAAATGGCAGACCCGCTGTTTATTTTCGAAAAGGAACCATAGGCATACTCACTTTTTAAAGTCACATTCCACGACTTGTCCACATAGGGACTTTCCTCCGGGGCCTGTAAGACTGCTTTTCCGGAATCCGCCGCCTTTTGCCCCATGGCAGGTGCCTGACCAGAAAGGTATCGGCTGGCCACATAGCATGTCCTGCCGTTCACCTCCACCGAACTCCATTCCCCGTTATTTTCGGTCCGTTCCACCTTTGTTCCCAGCCTCAGAGTCCCCAAGACACTGCTTTCCAGGGACGGGCCGCTTCTGTAATTCAGCGAGTCAGCCTTCACATACACCGTATCCGCATATACAGGAAGCACCATAACAGCCAGAACCAGGGCCCCGCCTGCTGCCGCCTGTGAAGCCCGCTTTAAATATTTGTTCCATTGATTCATCTCTATACAGTCCTTTCTTTCTTCTTCCTTCAGAATACCACAGGACAGCAAAATTTTCCACTTAAGAATTCTTGCAGTTTTTACCCATAAGTAAAAAACCAGGAGAGTGATTTCTCACCCTGCCTGGTTTACCATGACTTTCACATCATTAACAGAAAGATGCTTTTCTCTTAAAATTGCCGAGAGCTCTGCAATTTCCAGCCGCTCCAGCTCTTCCTCAATCTCCTTTTTTTCATTTTTCAGTTTTTCCAGACATTCCCCGTACCGGGTAATTGCCTCTTCCACAGAAATCAGCTTTTCCTCCAGTTTTTCTCTTTGGCTTCTTCTCACGCCTCTTGCCATAATTTCACCATCTCCTGTCTTATTCTTTTGGCACTCAGGTGCCATCTGCTTACAATATATGGAGATTGTCCGGAAATTATGCTATAAAATGTATTTTAAAGAAATTTTCACAGATAGAAATCCGTACCGGGAAATATATCCCGGTACGGACCCATTAACATCAAAAATCTTAGCAGATCGTAATACAGCCGCAGCCGGAATTGGAAACGGTATTCTCATTACAGTTACAGCCAGTATTGGCGGAAACAGTCTGAGTGCAGCCGCAGCCCTCTGTGAAAGCACCCGACACATTGCTGCCGGCAGTAATCACTCCGGCTGCTGCGGAACAATTCCGGCAGCCTTCCTCATAACCTGCATTGTAACCGGCGCGGTATCCGGCATTATACCCGGCATCGTATCCGGCCTTGTAACCAAGATTGTAGCCGTTGCTTTTTCCATCTTCAAAGCCACGTCTGAAACCTGCCTGGTAACATTCGCAGGTGCAGGAACCGCACCAGCAGGAAGTGTTCCGGCAATTACAGGAATTATTCCGGCAGCCACAGGAACTATTTCGGCAGCCACAGGAAATGTTTCCGCACCAGCAGGAATTATTCCGACAGCCGCAAGAGTTATTTCCGCACCAGCAGGAATTATTCCGGCAGCCGCAGGAAATGTTTCCGCACCAGCAGGAATTATTCCGGCAGCCACAGGAATTGTTTCTCCCGCCACAACTGCAGGAATTATTTGTTTCGCAGCATTCAGTCGTCACAGCTACGGCTCCGCCGACAAAACCGGAAGAATTTGTGTTATCCCATCTGTTGCATGAACAATTATTTCTACAATTACTCATATGATAAATCTCCTTTAATTATTAAGGTCTGTACTTTATCATATGGGACATCCAAAAAATGGTGCATACAAGTATCCGCTAATCTCCCAGAACATTTACAATCTTGGCCGGACTTCTGTAATTCCAGGTGGAAATCTTAATACCTGTTTTGGAACTGGATGCATGACACACCTGTCCGTTTCCGATATAAAGTGCCACGTGGTTGATTCCACCGCCGCTTCCTGAGTAAAATACCAGATCGCCCGGCCGCATCTGGCTGGAGGTAATGGAGCGTCCGCAGCCTGCCTGAGCCGCCGAGCTGTGGGGCAGGGATACACCGAAATGAGCCATAACGGACATGGTAAAACCAGAGCAGTCCGCACCATGGGTCAGGCTGGTTCCTCCCCATACATAGGGATTACCCACAAACTGCACCGCATAATTGGCAATCTGCGCTCTCCTGGAAGAAACACTTCCTGCACTGGAGCCCGCCGCGCCATTGTTCGGTGACTTGTTTCCCCCGGAAGACGGCTTAGATGTAGTTCCGCCCGATGGCTTAGACGTGGTTCCGCCCGATGGCTTCGTATCCGCCGCAACAACCGGAGTATATTTAATAGCCTCGTTGAGGGCATATTTTACATCCACAAAGTCGCTGGAAATAAACGCTTCCGAATCATCCAGCTCGATTTCCACCCAGCCGTCCTGCTGTTTGGAAACCAGAAATCTTTCATTATTGGAAAGCTGTGTCCAGATTGTAGAGTTGGTATTCGGCTCTGTGCGGACATTGACGCCATCGGTATTGGTGATCGCCATGAGCTTTGCCACCTGCATGGCTTTATCCTGGGCTTCCTGCCCGGTCAGTATGTATTCGGACTTTACATAACCTGTAATTTTACCGGAGCGGATTTTGTACCATCCATCGGTGGAGGTGTCCAGAATATCACATCCCGCATTGCTGGGAAGCTTTGCAATGATTTTACCGTCACTCTCGCTGGGATTATCGCGGACATTTAAATAATTGCTTACATTAGAAACGCCCAGGGTATCATAAAGACTCAGCACTGTGGTCCGCATATCCTGCTTTCTTGCTTCATTAAGGGCATAGCGCACAGTCACATAATCGGCGGAAATAAAACCATCGTCAATCTGGACCCATCCATTTTCCACACCTCTTACCACATAGCGCTCATCTTTTAGCACCTGTCCGACAATCTCACCGTCCTGACTTGCCGCAGCTCTGACATTCAGCTTCTCCGCCTGAACCACTGCACGCTCTTCCACGTTTTCCGCGGCCACTTCCCTGGCTTTATCTCCCGTATATACATACTGGGAGCGCACATATCCCGTGACCCCGCCGGAAGAAATCTTATACCAGCCGTCCGTGGAGGTGTCCACAATTTCACAGGCTGCTCCTTTTTGCAGCTTGCCGATCACCTCGCCGAAATTCTCCGGGGTCTTTCTTACATTCAGATATCCGGAAACCTCTGCAACGCCAAGGTTTGCATAGCCGTCCAGGACCTTTTGTACTGCCTCATCGTGCTCTTTTTTGGCAATCTCCTCATTGGAAAGAGTAGTTTCCAGTACAATGGACATGGGTTCTGCCGCTTCTGTTTCCTGAGGGGCTGTGGTTTCCAGGGACGCCGCCACGGTTTCCACCTTCATGGACCTGCCGCCTGCTTCCCTGCCCTTTGCCAGAATTCCACCTGCAATCGCAACCGACGTGACTACTGCGACTGCCACGCCTGCCATGGCCATATACTTCATGGAGATTCCCTGTGTTTTTTTCTTTTTAATCTCCTTCAGCCGTTTAATATTATTTCCCGGCTGCTTTTTTGTTTTTTTCTCTGTTACTTTCTCTTCATCCGTCATTTATATTCTCCATCTCCCGGTTATCGGGAACCAGACTTTATGATGCAACAGGAAATGCGCCCTGTTACATAAAAAACTCTCCGCTTAAGATCACACTGCGGATTTTATTTTATCAAAGATTGTAGGTTCCTGTCAAACTTTTTCCCCGGGCGAACCGAACATTTTTCTGACGAATTTATTAATTTTTACCAGTCCACCACCCGGTCCACAATGGCCTGCTGCTCCGTACTGGTTCTCCTTAAATAAATTCTTGTGGTTTCAATACTTTCATGGCCCATCAGATCCGCCAGCAGGGCCAGATCATTGAACCGTTCCAGAAAGCTTTTGGCAAACCGGTGACGGAAGGAATGGGGATATACCACTGCCGGATCGATCTCGTACCGCAGGGCCATAACCTTAAGCTGACCGGCAATTCCCCTTGTCGTAATCCGCTTCCCCTGTTTGTTTAAAAAAAGAAAGCCACTGGCCTGTTTTTTTTCTTTCAACCAGGCCAAGGCCTCCTCACGGAGTGATTGGGGGATGTAAATCCGTCTCAGCTTTCCACCTTTGGAATACAAATCCAGATATCCCACCTGTACATGCTCTGCCTTAATCTGAACCAGCTCGCTGACCCTGACGCCAGTGGCCGCCATAAACCGCACTACGAAATACCAGAACATTTCATTATCCTGCTTCAGGCAGTTCTTAAAATATTCATAGTCGGCTTCGCTGATCACATTCTCCAGAAATGCTTTCTGCTGTACTTTAACAAACTGTAACTTCCATTCCCCCTTTCCAATACTGTCCAGATAACAATTGATGGCCCGAATCCTCAAATTCACAGTTTTGGGCTTGTAGGATTCGATCAGCCATATTTTGTGGTCTCTCAGCTTCCTTTTCGACACCATATCGAATTGCTGGAAGTATTGTTTTACTGCGAATTTGTAAGAAGCGATTGTGTTTTCTGACAAATTCGTTCCTCGTAGATACTCTTCAAAATCGTCCATCTTCATATTTGAAAGACCTCCTTCCAAATATGATTTTATCAGACATTTAAAAAAATGGTATTCTTTTCCAGATTTTTTTCGACACATTACGACAATTGCCGGTTATCGTTCCCAGGACATGGAAAACCGGACGAAAATACACGCCAGGCAGGCTTGTGAGGCAATTTTCGTCCGGTTTTGAGCAATAATGATTACTGATTTCCCAAAGTCTGGAAATGTCCCATGGGACCGTAAAGTTTCAGAATTTTTTCAAATTCCTCCTGATCATACAGGGTACACTTTCCGCGGCCAAAGGATTTTGCGGCTTCCAGCATAAATCTGGCGGCATCTTCCATATCCTCCAGATGACTGGCTCCCGTCGCGCATCCGGCCACTGTGGTTTCTGTGGTAATTGCAACCCCCACCACCGGGGCCTTTGTGGCTGTGGCTGGCTGAAGAATGCTGTTTAAATGGAACAGGCCGTTGCCGTAAGGAGTAATATCCTGTTGGGTCAGGGCAAACACTTTGGGCAGCTTTCCGGTGGTGGTTTCCATAATATCCAGAAGATCCTCACTGACTCTTAAAATATACCCCTCTTTCACCGTAGGGGAGATAGCAAATCCGCGATGGTTGATAATGCGGTTGCCCTTTGTGGTATCCACCACCAAAACGGCATCCAGACCATCTGTGACCTCTTCTTTATTTACCTGCCAAGTTTCCACCGGAGAACCCATGAACGGAACCGGCTCGTGGGGCGTTGTGGGGGCATCCGGGCATACGTGAGTGGAGATAAACACATCCCCCTCCAGAAAATCTCCTTTTTTCTGCATATCCAGAAGCTTGGCAGCCACTGCCAGAGCCGTAATGGCGCCATCACCATCGGAAACAAAGCCAAGCTGCTCCGGTCTGGCGCCGAGGCCGCCAAGACGACCTAAAATTCCCATGGTCTCTGCCGTTCCACCGCCCGACTTACCGTTTTTTCCGGGAATCAGAATCCGCACCATATCGGTGTGACCCTTAGGCCCTTCAAGGGGATAGGTCTCTGCCTGACAATCCGGCACAATGGAACGAAAATACTCCACCACCCGGGCTCCGGACGCAGAAGCGCTGTCCAAAATATCAAATAACTCCATAAACTGTCTGTACAACATGCCATTTCCTCCCTTATATATATTTATTTCCGGTCCCGGACTCTGGTTCCGAAACCATATTTTTTAATTCGTTCCTTCTCCTCTTTGGGTACGGGAAGCGAATCGTTTATCTTTGCTATGGTTTTTTTATACGTGAATGCCGGAAGTCTGTGTTCCCATAAAAAGCTTTCCGTTTTCTCCGGATATTTCACAAAACACATGGAATACGCCCAGGCCACAGCCATCTGTGCATAATAGCCCTCCTGGCGGATTTCATATAAAGCCCCAAGGCTTCTGTCAATCCAGGAATCGCAGATGTAATGCTCTAAAATCATCACTGCGGCAAACCGGGCCTCAAATTCTTTTTCTGATGTCAGGTATGGCGTCAGAAACTCCCAGAACTCTTCCCGGTATTCCTTCGCCGCCTTTAAGCCATTGCAAAAAGTATCGCAGATGCACCAGTCTGTAATCTGGGGGACAAATTCTTCGGTGAGTTTTAAAATCTCCTCTTTTTCTGCAGACAATCCGCCAATGACCAGGGCCCTTAAAAGAATCTCTTCAAAACTGTTTCGTCCTGCCTCCTCCAGGAAAACACGGCCGTTCTCCTTTAAGATCCTGGCAGCCATTTTTCGGAGCACCGGCCGCCGGACCCCCAGGAAGTTTTCCACTCCCGGAATCAGTGCTGACTGGAATTTCCGGTAAGACTCGTCCACATTTTTAAGAAGCTCATTTCTGATGGAATCAATCATAACTTATTCTATATAGGAGTCCACACAGACAGCGCCGTAAGGACGAATACTCATGCGGTATGCACTTTTCTTTCCCATGACCTTTTCGATATATGTGATGTATTCATCCACAATCGCATTGGGAAGCATCACCATGATGACACCTGCAAATCCTCCGCCATGAACCCGGCACGCTCCGCAGCCTTTTTTCCTGATAAAAAGCTCTGTGAGAGCCAGAGCTGTGGTGATACCCTGCTCGGTGCTTCCACTCACATAGCAGTTCTGGAGCCATTTCCAGGAAGAATTTCCAGACTCCGTAATGATCTTTAAAAAGTCCTCAAAACGGTTTTCCCTGAGAGCTGCCACTTCAGCCTCCACACGCCGGTTCTCTTCAAAAAAGTGAAGGGCACGGAGCAGAGGACGGTCTCCCGCTTTTTCCCGCACGATTGCAGCGGCTTCCAGGACCTCTTCTTCTGTAATATCAGCGCAGACTTCCTTTCCAAATACGGCCGCCACCTTTTTCATATCGGCCGGAATCGAGGAATACTCTTCGCTTAAATCTGCATGCCCCTTACCTGTCTGAACGATAATCAGGCTGTGATTCTGAGAACCAAAATCAAAATCAAGTTTTTCCACTACCGGCTTTAAAGGATCCTTAAAGTCAATGGTGATCATGCCTCCCACGGCACATGCCATCTGATCCAGGAGGCCGGAGGCCTTGTTCCAGAAATTGTTCTCCGCGTATTTCCCCACATGGGCATATGTAACCACATCAATGGCCCCGTCATTAAAAAACGTATTAACCATAGAGCAAATCAGCATTTCATAGGACGCGGAGGAGCTGACACCGGCGGCGCTGATTACATTACTTGTAATATATGCGTCAAACCCGCCGACGGCATGGCCCATCTCTTGAAACCCGGCCAGCATTCCTTTTGTCAGGTCGATGGTCCCGGCCATCTTTTCACTGGGCTTTAAGTCGTCCAGGCGGATCGTAAATTTCTGGTTGTAGGTTTCACTGATGATGCAGATTTCATCGGTTCCGTTGGCAGCGGCAGCGGCTACACAGTCCAGATTGATACTTCCGGCCAGAACCTTTCCATGGTTATGATCCGTATGGTTGCCGCTGATTTCCGTGCGGCCTGCAGAAGTAAACAGGCTCATATCTGTTTTCCCGAAGGCCTTCTCAAATTCCTCCAGCACATGGACATAACGCTCCCTGTTTTCCGAAACGCCGGCTGTTCCGTACATTTTTTCCAAAAATTTCTCTGCCCTTTTTCCATTTAATTTCTCCAAAAGCACTTTTGCTTCCATAAAATTTCTCCTTTTTCCATGGGATTACCAGTTCTCCTTCTTGCAAACCAGCCTGCCATCATTATATAATACCTTTCATCTGCCTTGCAATAGTTTGTTAAAAAAAGGAGAAATATCGTGACAGACTGGAACCAAAAGCCGTACCATTCCCTGGACTTTCACTTAAGGGAAACCTTTGGAAAAAAAGTATATAAGCTGGCCCTGGACGGAGGCATGACCTGTCCGAACCGTGACGGTACCATAGGGACCGGAGGCTGTATCTTCTGCAGTGCCGGAGGATCCGGCGATTTTGCCGCTCCAAAAAACCGGTCCGTGAAGGAACAGGTGGAACAGGCAAAAAAGCGGGTGTCAAAAAAAATCTCTGAAGCAGACGGGGCGTATATCGCCTATTTCCAGTCCTACACCAACACCTATGCGCCCCTTCCCTATCTGAAATCGCTTTTTTCAGAAACCATCGCCCTTCCGGAAATCTGCGCCCTGTCCATCGGTACAAGGCCTGACTGTCTGCCCCCGGAAACGGTGGCTCTTCTCTCCCGGCTCAACGAACAAAAGCCGGTCTGGGTGGAGCTGGGCCTTCAGACCATCCATGAAGGAACTGCCGCCTTTATCCGCCGCGGTTATGAACTTCCTGTTTTTGAAGATGCCCACAGACGGTTAAAGGAGGCAGGGCTCACCGTCATCGTCCATGTAATTTTAGGCCTTCCCGGGGAATCCACAGAGGACATGCTGGACACCATCCGCTATCTGGCGGACATCCGGATAGACGGCATAAAACTGCAGCTTCTTCATGTATTAAAAGGCACTGATCTGGACCTTCTCTATAAGCAGCACGCCTTTGAAACCATGTCCCTTCCGAACTACTTAAGTCTGGTAGGGCAATGCATCCGGCTTCTTCCGCCGGAAACCGTCATTCACCGTTTAAGCGGAGACGGCCCAAAGTCTTTGCTGACTGCTCCCATGTGGAGTGCCAATAAACGGCTGGTCTTAAATTCCCTGGCGAAGTATCTGAAAGAAAACGGAATCTTCCAGGGCCAGGACTTTCACAGATGATGAAACTGTTTCGTCCTGCATCTTTTTGCCCTGCGTCCTTTTGCCCTGCGTCTTTCGGCCCGCTTACTGCAGTCAGGAATCCTGCGACATCAGAAAAAGGCTGCCTCCATTCTTTCACAGGAAGCCGCCTTTTTGTATTCGTAATGTATCAGTTTTGTAACTCTGTAAACTTTTTGTAACTGCTCTGCACTCACAGCTTCAGGTAAAATCCATGGAAATCCGCCTGCGGTGACAGGATTTTACAGAGCCACAATAATCCCGCCGTCATTTGCATAGACTGTGGACACCCCACAGGTATCTGTAATCACAATATCTTTAAACTTCGCCAGAGAGCAGAATATTTCTTTCATATACGCAGCACGCTCCGGCGCGTTGCAGTGGGCAATAATCAGACGTTTGTCCTCGGTGGTTCCTGCCTCCTGCACTGCAATATCGGCCAGACGTTTGAGGGCCTTCTGGATTCCTCTCGCCTGATCAAGCTTTATGATAGTTCCCTTTTCAGAACCCATCACAGGCTTAATATTTAATTTTGTGGCAAAAAACGCCTGAAGTCCCGAGAGCCTCCCGTTCTTTCTTAAGGTATCCAGAGTTTCCAGCACAAAATATGTTTTCATTCTGTCCCTGTAACCCAGGGCCTCCTTCTCAACCTCTTCAAAAGGCAGCCCTTTCTCACACAGGGCCTTAATGAAAAGAGCAATATTTAACTGTCCGCTGGACGCCGACTGGGAATCGATCACACAGATATTTTTCTTGCCATGCTCTTCCTCATAGAGGCTTTTTGCCAGTACAGCGCTGTTGTAGCTCCCGCTTAAAGCAGCGGAAAGGGTAATGACAAACACATCCTCTTCCTCACAGCCATACGCCTCTTTAAACACCTCCGGGGACGGACAGGCCGTCTTCGGGCATTCCGGACTGTTTTTCACAACTTCGATAAATTCTTTCTGATTAAAGGTTTCGTCATCAACAAAGCTCTTGTCTTCCACCATCAGAGTCAGAGGAATCATAGCAAAATGAGGCTCCCTCCTCATTTCCTTTGTTAAATCCAGACAACTGTCTCCAATAATTTTAAAGCCCATATCTTTTCCTCCAAACTGCCTTTTCCATCACGTCCACCTTTTGGTCTCATTCTTTTGCTTTGTGATGTAGTATTGAATACTATATATTATAGTGTCCCCTTGCAGGAAAGTCAATACTTATTATAGTAGATATGGTAGAATTTATGATTCAAAATGGGCATATGCCGTTACGTTCATAGGGTACCTGTAAATGATAACATGAACACCGCTATTTATATAATTCGCATTCTGTAAATCGTTTTCTCTCTTTACTTATCCGTAGAATTTTGTTTATGCCGTTTTTATACAAAAAACTGTCATTTGCCAGCTCCACGCATGTAAGCCCGTCGGAAATCCCGGAACCTGGTGCAAGTTTCAGTCCCACTGTGATGGTCTCTTCTCCATTACGAACACTCTCCTGGTCTAAGAACTCCTTCGGAATCGTAATTACCAGCTCCTTTGTTACATTTTGTCCATTGGAAATACGATGCAATTCCGAAATCTCCGCTTCATGATATACAATGTCTTTTTCTGTCTCAACAGTTACATATACCCGGTATTTTTCCGGAAGCGGAGAATACCCGGTATTGCAAAACGTCATACGAAACTGTATCATGCTGCCGTAGTCTCCCAGGTGGAAAATCTTCCATGGCACATAAACCGGCCTCGCGGAAATTTCTGAAAGAAACAGCCGATATCCAAGGTGATTTTCTATATATGTTTTCGCATCCGTTCCTTCCATTGTCTGTCCGGACCACTGAGAAATGATGTCTTCATTATATTTCAGATTCAGATATGACAAATGGAGCAATCCAAACTCATAATGGGCGTTTTCCGGAGCATTCAGCTCTCCAGGTGCGGGCATCTCACCTCCATTCACCTGTCCGCAAAGCATTCTGTCTGACCAGGCCAGTTCCTTTTGCCTTCCGACTCCAGGATCATCATAAGTTCCCATATCGCTTTCCGTCGAAAGCAGCGCATCATTATGGACACCCAGTCTCCCGGTCAGAACACCTTCTTTTTCTGCCTCCCGCACGAACCTCGGGCGCCGCACTGCCACTTTGATATCAGAATTGAGGTACTTTTCCCATTGCCGCAGAAGGTAAAGTCTGTTCTCTTTGTTTTCCTCCTCCGATCCCTCCAGATACCGGCTGGAGTGCCATTCTCCATATGCTCCCAGCATTCCGGCCTGAACAGCCAGGATTTGTTCCGGATACTGATTCAAAATTTCTGAGATCTGTCTGATATGCCGTCCCATCTGCTCAAGCCGTTCCGGCTCCGCCGCATTTTTCTGGAACCCATAAGCCGCACGGAAAATCACGGCCACCTTATTCCTGACTGCCGCCTCCAGTGCCAGCCGAAGCTCTTCTAATTTTTCCTCAGGTAAATCCTCCCCTTCATAGGATTCCAGATCAAAGGCCAGAAGAATCACCCGGACTTCTTTTGAAGCCTCTGCAATCCGGTGCGGACTGCTGCTTCTTATCTGAATGTAAAATCCCCGGTCCGGATTGGCAATCGTCCTTTTTGATTCTTTAAAGGACTGATGGACTTCTTTGTTTGTCATCCATACCGCTGCCGCCATTAATATAGCCGACAGCAAAATGAGTCCCCACAAAACCCCAAGAAAAAAGCTGCTTTTATGTATCTTTATACTCACTCGAAATAATCCCCTGTAAATTCCACTAATACGGCACTTGTCACACCTTCTGTTTTGGATAAAGCCGCAACAAAGGAGGAATTTTCATCCTGCAGCCGCACCTCATAGGTAAGCTCTGTGGATCCTTTTCCGCATACCTTGTTTTTAAGTACTTTTTTTACTGGCTCCAGATTTCTTCTGACCGCCTCTGCGGCGTTGTCTTCATATTTCACAATCAAAAGATACTGGTGTTTCCGGTTTCTGATTTTTACCAGTACAATATAAATGAATGCGATAAACAGCGTTCCCATAATAGAAATAAGGTAAAGCCCCGCTCCGCAGGTCACTCCCACTGCCACCGTCCAGAACAGAAACCCCACATCCAGCGGATCTTTTACTGCGGTCCGGTATCTTACAATAGAAAGAGCACCTACCATACCAAGAGACAACACCACGTTGGAGCTGATTACAATCACCATAAAGCAGGTGACCAGGCTCGTCATCACCAGCAGTATATTGAAATTATTATTATAGATTACTCCCTTATAAAATCCACGATATACCGCATATACAATCATACCACACAAGAAAGCGGCCAGCATGGACATTACAAAGCCATTTATCGTGAGATTTCCGGATTCCTCCAGAAACCCCTTTTTGAAAATATCTGTAAATGTTATCACCTTGCCAAAATCCTCCTTTTTTCATTTCTGCACATCACATATTTTGAAACCGCGCATTTATCCGTCATGGCTGTCTGTAAAATCCTGTAAATCATATCTGGCAAAAAATCATCGAATTTCACCTCCAGCACCATAACCCCCGGTTCCAGAGCGCGAACAACTTCAAAATTTTCAGAAAACATGTCATATTCGTTTACGGATACGGAAATATCCTTGTCAAACGTAATTCTCACGTTCCCAAGTTTCGATACATATGCTTCCCGCAGATATTCCACCACCGCCGTCGGTTTTAAAAGTCTGGTCTGATGGAGCGCATACACCTCTCTGCCCAGGGACTCCGGACGGGAAAGCAGAAACTCATAGCTCCCTGCCAGTATGGAATCATACTCGATGCGGCTCAGTTTCATAGTTTCTTTCGCTATATATTCTCCATATTTCCGCTTGCACTCCAGATTGACTGGGGTATCTTCTCTGTTATAGCAGCGAATCCTGTATTTCTTACGGAAACGGATTCCTGCCTCCTTTTCCGTCAAAGCAGAATGATAGATATCATCCAGGTACAGACTGCTGATCAGATATCCGTCTTCATTTTTCATGTAGGAATCCGCTTCTGTCACCAGGTTCAATCTGCCCCTCAGTGTGTGGTATACATTTTCATTGATATAATATTTGATCTCATGACGCAGCCGATGTCCCAGATACTCCATATGTCCACCTCATTCCAGGGTAAATTCCCGGAGACCGGGAACAAGAATCCATTTTCCGATTTCTTCGTAATGCTCCAGGCTGACCTGGGTATTTCCTTCGCTGTCTGTGGCGGATATCATAACATAATACGTTCCATCTTCCAGCCCCTGCTCCATCACATATTCTGTACTTGTGATATTCGTATCCTCATACAGCAAATTTTGCATCTGTATATCGGAAAATACCTGAATCGTATATGTAAGCGGACGTCCCTGATACGAGTAGAACGGATCCCAGGCAAATTTAATCGCTCCGTCAGCAAGACGTTCCGGGGCGGCTACATATCCGGGGGCAGGAAATTCAATGGCATTCACAGCATTTTGGTAATTATTCAGAATACCATCGTACATTCCATCCAAATACGGCATCAGTTCATTAGGTTCAAAGTCTAACAAACCGATATCTGGAGATAATCCCATGGTTTTTTCCAGAACCGGTTTATAGGATTCCAGCAGCTCAGTTACATGTTCTCGGGTCACAGCAGTATCCAAAAGTTCCTGCATTTTTTTTATCAGCTTTTCCATGCTCCCTTCCATACGAAAATACCTGCGGTGCAGCACCGCTATATTCATCCTTTGCGGCCCACACAGCGATGGTAATGTATTTTTCATAGTATCAATCCAGTTTGCCCCGTCGAAATCCCAGGGAATGAAATACCAGGTAAGAGCGTTTTCCGGGCTGTATAAAATATAATTATGATTTTCCAGATCCCTGATTCCTGCCAGCATACTGAATGCAGCCCATGTCAGATAATTTTCTTCGTTAAAGTAGGTATGAAAAACCTCCTCAAAATCCCTGGCAGGGTCATTAACGGCTTCCAGCATTTCCAGCAGCTTCTGGTGGCTAGTCCCTTCGCGGATACCAAGTATCATTTCAAAATCCTCTTCAGAATAAAGAGGATCGTCCACATCACGAAGCTCCTGTCTCGGAAAGAAACTAAAATCCCTGGCCTTATACATTACAGCATTGCTGCTCAGTCCATGTGTTTCCAGATACGTCTTATTCGGCTGTTCAATCTCAGTATATAATCCCTGGTACACAAACTTCTGCTCCTCCTCCGGCAAGGATGCATCCCGAATCCAAAGACGCATAAAATAGGTCCGGTATCCGGCGATATCCGGAATGTCCGCCAACAGATCCGAACAAAGCTTGGAGGAAATTTTCGGTTCATCTTCACTGTGCTTATTGATATTCAGGACCTCCTGCCCAAAAAACTTGCCAGTCTCCTCTGACAGACGCACCCGGTAGCTTTTGTAAAGATCGCCTCTGGCAGAATTTCCACGTACCCGTATGGTGGCGTTTTTCTGATTCAAATCCAGCAGCGGGTCCGGCGTTTTCCCCTCCTCCAATATCTGAATATTACAGTTTAAGGTCGGATTATAGCTGTGATCTCTGGATGTATGAAGTCCGAACGCTGATAAGTCAATCATCTCTCCACTGGCGTCTTTGGTCGGAAAGACACTGATATATACATCATAAAGATTGCTGTCCTGAACGTAGATACTTTTATCTTCATGAAGCTCGGCTCCATTGGCATCGCTAAAGGCAATATTCCAATTATCCAGAGAGGAATACGCCGCCTTTGCATTCACTTCTTCAATGGCAGGCTTTGTATTGACATATAACACAAAAAACAAGACTGCTGCAGCAACTGTAAGCAGCATTAAGAAATATTTTTCTTCAGTTTTTATCCATTTCATTTCAAACTCCCAGTCCTTCCCTATTCCCGGCACATCAAAAAAGCATTTAAATGTTCAAGGCGATATCTGAGCCTCCAAAAGGAGAGGATCCAACCGAACAGTCCGCCGATTAAAAGCGGCAGACCATACCAGGCTCTTCCCAGAAAGCAGACAAAGACTGCCAGCACCGCGGTAACAGCAAGAAAAACGCAGGGCCCGATGCAGGCACTGGTGTGATCCTCAAAGTAGTATAATAATATCACCGTAAAATACATACAAAACACCGTATATAACCCCATACTCAAAATCATAAACAGGTTAAGCACCTGGGTACTGATTCCCAGATACGGAAAAAATATATTGACCAGACAAATCAGTACCACCGTGATAATCAGCTGGACCTCATACACAAAGAACAGCTGATAACGAATGATGTGCGTCATGTTTTCCCGTGCCTTCTCAATCCTCATATAGGAGCCCCCGTTCAGTGCCGATAAATATTCCACATACTTTTCAAAAAACGAGGTCTCCGCTTTTACCACAAAAATCACCAGAGCAGACATATTCACGGCAATGGCCATGAACAAAGCCAGGTCATACGCAGGGGCCGTTCTGAAAATGCTGACCTGCTCCTTCATATCCGAAAATCCCCAGTAAATCATCGTGGTGATGTAAAATCCCAGCATATAACAAAATCCGCTGAGCGTCAGTTTCGGATATTTCGCAAAATATCTCAAACAGGCAAAATATTTTGGCCCCGGCTTTCCAAAGGCTTTCACACACCAGAATACCAGCAAAAGAAGCACCAGAATATACCCGCACGCCAATCCCAGATAAGCAGACATAATTACCGGCCATTCACAGATATATATACCGGTCAGATAGAGGATGCCGGCAAGAACAAGGCCCATAAAATAGCTGCCCGTAATTTCCTTATACTGCTTTAGCGCAGACACATATGTCATGATATTGTAGGTATTGGTAACTGCAATGCCAAGACAGTAATACACTGCCAGAAAATGCAGCGGCACATTACTGTGCGTATACATTCCAAAGCAGAGGAAGAGCATCATGATGCCTGCAATTACTGTTCCTGCGGTTAAAGTTCCAAAAATTGAAGCGCTGAGCTCCTGCTCTTCTTCCTGGAAAATGCAGTCGGAAATATATCGTGACAATGTTGTACTGAAAAAAGCAGATATTAAAATGGAGACTAAAAAAATGTAAGTAAAGGAAGAGATAAAAAAGCGGCTTTCCAGCTCAGAAATTCCTGCTCTGTCCATCAGAAATTTCAGCGACAAAATTAAAATCGCGGCCATAATGGAGGGACCAATGGCTGTCATGGCAGCATAAATGCTTCCTGTGATATTTGCCACAAGAGTTTTTCTCCCATATATTTTTCTAAGTTCAAATCCTATTCCTGCCATATTCTTTCTCCCATCTTCCTGTACAGATTACGAAAAGCCTCAAGCATGGCTTCTTTGCCATAGAATTGTTCCACCCGTTTTCTTCCTGTCCTGCCCATGGCTTTGCACAGTTTGGGATCCCTGATGCAGCGGATAATGGCATTTGACATAGCATCACTGTCCATCACCGGAACTACCAGTCCCGCACGCCCCAGTTCATCCCCCTCCTCCCCCTCCAGAAGAGCTCTGCAGTTTCCAACATTGGTAGCAACATAGGGAATTTCTGCCGCCATTCCTTCCAGAATCGCTAACGGCTGCCCTTCACTTATACTGGAAAGCAGCAAAAGATCAATATCTGGCAGGTGCTCTTTTACATTAACCTGTCCAAGAAATTCCACGTCCGAAGTTCCCAGTTCTTTCAGAAATTCCAGACATCCCTCATAATATTCCGGATCCTCTTTACAGTTCCCCATAATTTTAAGCCGCACCCCAGGCAGTTTCTGTTTCACAAGGTGAAAGGCTGACAGCATCGTCTTTACATCCTTAATCGGAACCACACGCAGGATAGCCCCTATGGTAAATCCGTCTTCTGTAAGGCGCTTTTCTTTCCGGCAGGCATCGTATTCCGCCGCATTCACCCCATTGGGAATGATGATGATTTTCTCTTCCGGACAGTTCAGTTCGATCTGCAGAGAACGGTTTACGCCAAAAAGACTTGTGACATAGTCTGACTGCTGATAAGCAATATAGGAAAGTTTTTTAAAAAACTGAATCCAGATCTCCTTAAATTCACCCTCTACCCACCGGGAACGGATAATATCCTCCTCCCGTTCTCTGGTATAGATTCCGTGCTCTGATAGTAAAAGCGGCCGTTTCTGTATATAGGAAGCACAACTCCCCAAAATACCTGCATAGCCTGTGGAAACCGCGTGATAAATATCCGCTTTGGGAATATCCTCAGCCAGAAGCTTCACCAGGGGAAAATAAATACCTCTCATATTCCATAGAAAATGATTAAAGATCTCCCGGGAGTCCTGTCGTTTATATTCCTCCAGACATATCTCAAAGAAGGAGTAACTCATCAATACATCCCCCATCTTCTTTTGATATTTCTTGGTTAATTGCAAAATATTGACCCAATCCATCTGATCTGCCGGCGCCGCCACCAGATTTTTAAGTACCTCCATCTCCTGCCGGGACAGCTTTAGCTTGCGGCGATTCTTATAAAAACGCTCGTCCCCTAAATAGCAGGTATGGATTTCTCTTACATTCTCCGGAATATGATAAGCATACTTAGACATTTCTTCCCTGGTTGTAGCGATGGACCAGATGATGAACTCTATATCCTTTAATTCGCTGCACAGTGTTTGTATCCATCCGGAAACGCCCCCCGGCACATAAGGATAACAGCCCTCACAGATCAGGCATACGCGCATAATTTGTTCCTCCATTCTCATTCTGCATCATCCCGACGCAAAAGTTTTATGGGATAGTGTGATTATTTATGATTTTGTGTCGTTTCATTGTCCATGGTAATGACTGCATGATTCTGCTGCATACGCAATAAATAGTAGCCATTGCCTGCTTTTTTGTAATCAGCCCCCTCTGCACCCAGAATCTCTCCCTGTGTCCGAAGGAAGAATGCCTGCCCCATTACCATATTGCTGCCATCAAGTATGATCGTATTGCCCTTTCTCTTCCAGCTGTATTCCAGATTCAGCCAGCTTTTCACATCATCCTTCATCTGAGATAAAACGCACCCCTCCAGCCAGGCAGTCTGTTTCAGAACCTCTGTTTCAAATAATCCGATCTGCTTCTTATCGGAATCCCAGGATGCGGTTTCTTCATTTTCAGCGATTAAAGTATTGATATCAAATACATGGGAAATCATCCCATAGGCCCCCAGCACAGAAGCAATGTAAAATAAATTCCCTTCTTCCAGAGAATTTCCATAAGTAGCTGCCGGAAAGGTGAGATACCTGTCATTGCAGGAAAAACCGGCATTCTCCCCTCTAAGATTCATTCTTACCGCCTTGATCTTTGCGTTCGGAATATCCATCATTTCCTCCTGGAAAGAATCCGTCTGCATAACCAGTCCCTGTATCTTATAATTAGTAAATATGGAGTCAAATTTTTCTATAAAAGCATGATGAAAGACAATCGATTCCTTATCCGTGCAGTTTGCTGCATATACTAACTCTCCGCCAAACTGAAGCGCTGATTTTCCAATGGCAGTAAACAGACTGTCATTAATGCCCGGAAAGCTTTCTTCTGAGGATGCCACACCCAAAACACTGGAAGTATAAGGGGTTTGCGTTCTCAAAGACATTCCCTGCAAATTCGGCCATACAACGTCTCTTACAAAGCTTTCCGTGGAGCAGCCATACATCCGCATACACACCTTGTCATTAATAAAAGTTATCATGGGGAAATTATCCAGAAACACGGTCTTCGTTCCTAAAACCGGATAGCAAAAGTCTTCCTGCAGCGTACCGACTGCTCCCGTCAGCAATCCGGCGCAGCGAATATCAGAAAGAAATGTGCCGTTAAGCAGACAAATTGCCCCTTCTCCATAAGTTCGGACGTAAAGCAACGGAACCCCGCTGTCAGCATCCCGGATATAGACCTTTGCATTCTCATCCACAGACAGCCGTGTAGACATATTATATCCTTCATAATCCATCTCTTCTTCCTGTATGGGAAACAATGGCTCCTCAAAGTGAAGCCGGTTATAATTTTCACGAATCGACTTTTCCCGGATTCCCAGGATTGGCCAGAGATAGGAATCTCTGTTTCCCTCCGGCAGACCTGCTGCCAGAATGATTTTTCCTCCGCCGGAGAGAAAGGCTTCCAGCTTTATCAGATCGGTATGGGTACCGACGGAATCATCACAAAAAACCACCAGATCATTCTTGCCAAGCTTTTCTGGTTCCAGGTCTGTTACCTCATTGAGGACATAATGCAGATTCCTGAAAATCTGTTTCACATTTGCCGCAATCTCCGCCTGAAAGTTCCCGCCATCTTCCGCGTCTTCCCCCACAATCCATACAAACGGTTTTTCTGCGGTTTCTATTGGCCGGATATCGGTAAAATTCTTGCTTTCCACCTGCACATTGGTAATGTTAATATGCCTTGCACGTTCTTCATTGATGTTATAAAGCATGAAAATGCAGCTGATGACTGTCACCATCAATATCACATACAGCATTCTTTTCCATGACAACATTTTTCTTATCCTTTCCGAATCCAATATCGTAATTTTTCCAGCCCCTCTGCTGAAAGCGGCACACTCTTATCTTTTTGAAGTTCAGAAAGACAGTTATCGAATTTATCTTTTTTTCTGCAATGATAGTACATTTCTGTCATTTTCATATAAGCGCCTTCGCTTCTCAGTCGGTTGCGTTTTTCGTTCCAGAGCTGTTCTGCCTCCTCGAAGGCACCTGAATCAACCAGATATGCCAGCCAGGCCTCATAGTCCTGATTCAAAAGCAAATCCTCATCGTTCACATGCTTCTGCATCAGAGCACAATACTTTTTCTGATACATCGCCTTTTCATTACCGGACAGGACCTGACTTTCTATCATCTTCCGTAAAATATGGAGTAACGCCTGACATTTTTCAGCGTTCCTGTCGTCTTCTTTATATGCCCTGCCGCAATCTATCCATTCCTGCTGCAAAAGCTGGTGCACCTCCATCTTAGTGGCAGCCACATAATGTACTGACTCCGAGTCTTCATCTTTTTCAGCAGCCAGTAATGGAGAATAGTTTTCATTGATTCCCTTCTTCATCTGCTGTAAAAGGAGAGTGCGCTTTTCCCTGTTTTCTCCAACCGCCATGGCATCTTCCACCGGAACCACATTCAGCTCTTCCTCAATATGTGGATGCTCCTCCATACGCGCCATACTGTTGCGGTGAATCAAAGACTCTCTGTCATACGCCGCCGCACCAAATAAATGCCGGATGAGCAGAGGGAGAAAATAAATGACAAATCCAAGCCCCGGAAGAAACAGAAAAAAAAGCGCAACTCCGGCCTCTTCCCCGGCAGCTGATTTTTTGATGGCATAGACCACGGTAAGGATAACATTCACAATCAGCAACACAACAAAAAAACATTCCATTACATTTCCCCCGAATCCTCAAATGCAGTGGTAAGAGCAACCGTAATATGACTTTCTTCCAGACGGTTCTGCAGATACTTTATATCTTCGGTTCCTGTATTGTTAAGCAGCACATAGAGATTGCCATCCCCGCCCAATCCCAGATAATCTGTGGTTCTCAGCTTCTCTGCCAAAACCTTATATGCCTCATTCCAGTCCCCGGAGTATATTAGCTGTGCCACACAGTAATTTGCAAGCTGCCTTTCCTCTTTTTCCCTGGCCAGCTCCACATTTTGGCGAAAGGCTTCCGGCTTCAGAATATCCGTTCCATCGACATAAAGCTCTTCCCTTGTCAGCTTTTCATAGTCCATTGCCCTCCCAACCGCTTCCTGAAGCAGCAAGGAAAGCGTCTTTAAAAGATTCCTGTGATATAAGCTGCAGCTTTCGTAGGGAAGAGATTTAATCAAAACAGCAGCGATGCATATTCCCTGATACCGGATCGGCAGGACAATGGATGGTTCCCCCTTCCAGATATCCCCCTCATACAGTTCACCGACTTTCAGACAGGCCTGGATTTCCGGAAATTCCGAAATATTCCAGCTCTTTCCTCCCCAGGCTGATTTCTCATTCAGAGCATTTGCCAGGCGCAGATAAGGACCGTTTTCTTTTACCAGATAAACGGCCACTGTGTCTGTATGCATCATTTCTGAAGTGATATGTACAATTTCACTGAGAATTTTGTCCGGCTGCAGCACCATCAAATGATTGATTACACGATAAAGTCTTGGGAAGCCTGATTTGGAATCCAGAATCCGTCCTTCATATTCATTTTTAATCATGACATTTTCATCGTTAATCTTTTTCAATTCCTCATAATCGTCATTGCGTACCTCCAGCTCTCTGTGCAAATCACGCAAATCTTCTCTCAGCATATCCGTGGTATAGCTGACTGCCAGTCCTAAAAACAAAAATTCCATAATTTGCAGTACGCTGCCTGCATATGAGTAGAAATTTGTCATTTCCAAAATACTTAAATCCTGCAGGTACAAAAATCCTCCGCTTGCTAAAATTACGGCAAGCGCACTCTGGCGTATTCCCATAAAAACAGAAATCAAAATCACATATATTGTCAGCCAGTCAATTTGTGAAAACAAGCTGTGAGACGCACTTGCGCCGCATGCACCAAAAAAAACGGCAAATACCGCCATGTTTTCCAGCGTTTTGCGTAAGCCTGTCGGGAAGGAATGCTCCCTCTTCACCGTCTTTTTCTCTTTTTTCCTTATAAAAGTAATCTCATCTGCTGTCAGTTGCTCCTCCAGCTTCCGGAAATCAGTCCACTCCAGTTCATTTTTTATTCGACTGTTATCGGCAGCTGAATTTCCCTGGCTTTCCTGCCAGACGATATCCTGTTTTTCGGCGGTTTTATCCTGCACTATTTTATACAGTTGCTTTTTCGAAATCGTATAGCTTCCGGTTACGTTATAAATATCCTGCTTTCCAAAATCCATGATGCGCTTGATTCCATCCACAAAATCAGAGACATGCAGTGGCTGCAGGGCATCGTCTGTCAATCTCAGTTTTTTTTCTTCTCCGATCACATCTGAGAATGCTCTGCTCAAAAAGTCTCTTCCGCCTTCCCGCGCCTGATCAGAATATAAAAACGAAGCACGGGCAATGATTCCTTCAAGATGAAACTGTTTCATATAAAGTGAAAGCATCTGTTCCTCTCTTGCAAACCGCATCCCTCTCTCACTTATCGGCATAAGCTCGTGCTCTTCCTTTGCATAGCCTTTGCATCCCCCATAAACTTCAGCGGAAGACAGCAGCAGTATTTTTGTTTCCCTTAATTCCCGTAAAATCTGCAGTGTTCGCGTAAAGAGAGTGATATCTGTTTCTTCCGCATCCTGATAAACACTGTCCATATAATATTCTCCTGCAAAAACAACCCAGTCCGGAGATATGGATTTCATAACTTTTGGAAAATTATCTCCTCTCAGAGAAATCCGATAATATCGATGCCGGAATTTCTCAGAAATTCTCTGAGAAAACTCAGAGGTCGACAAAAAATAAACTTCGTTTCCCTCCTTGTTCATCCGTTCCATAAATATTTCGGATAGCTGCTCTCTCGTGCCTATATATGCTATTTTCATAAGTCTCCACATCCTTTTTTGTTTACTATGAAAGTGTTGACCGGCAGCCATGAGAAAGCGCATGCTTGCATGCAGAGTCTCATGGATATCGGGCAACCAAGCCGGTATGAGTAAGCAGGGCGACAGCCCGGATTACGAATACTGGCGGCGATTGCGGGAGCGCGAAGCACGAAGCAATCGACTTTCATGCATGGTGATTCCTGCGTCAGCAGGCATGTCCGTTTAGTTACCTCTCTTCGCGCCAGCGCACATTCACGCACAAATTCATTTCTATAAAAAGTCCGTCACCTGACCGACAGCATGTATTCAGGGATGTCAAATACGTCCGCCTGACTTTTCCATTTACCAATTCGTCCGCAGCCAGGCACGTGGAAGTCTTCTGTGAGTAAAAAGTTAGTTGTGGTAAACTCTTGTGTTTGGTGCAGATGTATCATTACAAATTCTTCTTCTCCTCGTATTGCTCCAGAAATGTGTCATACAGCTTCTCCTCAGCCGTAAGCCTCGCCTCCACAGCATCCTCAAAGCTGTCAAAAGAGCCAAGATAATACACTTTCCCCTGGAATCCGATACAGGCCCTCCAGCGGTTGTTTTCCCTCCGGTAAACGCCCCTGTGGCCGGTCGTATTATTTACAAACGTTTTCCGGCTGGCAATCCGCTCCACACAGGTCCCGTCAACAAAATGGATGGCCTTATTCATGTTTTCCTTCCGCTGTTCTTCCTGAAGACAGCCGCAGCTTTTTGTAACCCCCGATGTAAGACTGGCAGACTTGCAGACACACTGTTTCCCGCAGTCACACTGGCATCTCCAGCCTGTCAGAAACCCGTCTCCGTCCCGAACTGCCTCCAGAACCAGAAGCCGCCCGAAACGCAAGCCGACCAGATCCCGGGCCCGCTTTTTCTGCGCCGTCCTGCGGTAGCAGCCGCAGCTTTTTGTATGTCCGTTTTTTAAGTGCGACTCCTGCACAACGGTTTCCTTTCCACACTGGCATCTGCAAAGCCAGTAGCGTTTTGGGCTGTTCTCCCGCTTCACTTCCCGGAGTGCCGTAAGCATCCCGAACTGCTTTCCCGACATTTCATTCTTCATATGCAAAACCGTTCATGACATAATATTTATTATGTCATGGAAAGCCGCTTCCCTTTTATGCAAAAGCCGCTGTTCCCCATCCGTTTCCACCATTTTTTTAAACTTCTGAAGAAATCTATTGAAAAATACAGATAACGATGCTAAAATAAACCCATATGTAGAAGAAACAGGGAGGCTTTTTCATGACATAATAAATATTATGTCAAGTAAGGCTTTTTTGTGGTGTCAGGAATAAAATCTTCCGTCTCTGGAGGAATGAACTTCAGGCAAAAAAATGGAGCCATTGCTCCACAGATGATTACTCATCTGCTTTGCAATGGCCCCGTTCCCTGTTTTTTTAGACTTTCTTGCTTTCATTCATCCACAGAAACGCCATGGATTTCCGCCATAGCTTTACCTGACGGATATCCGGAAGTATCACAGCCTCTCAATCTTTTTTGCCATCAGCTCGCTGTTGTTGCTGTGGATAATCGCATCCTCCCTGGAAATGATCCCCTTCTGATACATCTGAATCAGGCTCGTATCCATAGATATCATTCCCTCTTTCTGTGATGTGGCAATCACATTGTCAATCTGATGGATCTTGGATTCACGTATCATGTTCCGTATGGCATTATTAAAGAACATGATCTCAAATGCCGGATACATGCCGCCGTTTAAGGAAGGAATCAACTGCTGCGAGATCACTCCCTCCATAACCATGGACAGCTGCACCCGGATCTGCTGCTGCTGTTCCGGCGGAAAGCTGTCTATAATACGATCCATGGTGTTGGCCGCACCTATGGTATGGAGAGTGGATATTACCAGATGGCCTGTCTCAGCTGCTGTCATGGCGGTTTTAATTGTCTCATAGTCTCTCATCTCTCCCAGAAGGATTACGTCCGGTGCCTGCCTTAAAGCCGCCCTCAGACCGGACATATAGCTTTCCGTATCGGTTCCGATCTCCCTCTGAGACACCACACTCCTGTCATGGCGGTGAAGATACTCTATGGGGTCCTCCAGGGTAATAACATGGGCATTTCTTGTCCGGTTAATTTCATTGATGATACAGGCCAGTGTGGTACTCTTTCCGCTCCCCGCAGGCCCTGTCACCAGTACCATCCCCTTGGTCATCTTCGCCACATCAATCACTGTCCGCGGAAGGTGGAGCTTTTCATAATCCGGCAGATTAAATGTGATAATGCGGATAATCGCGGCCAGAGACCCTCTTTGCCGGAACACATTGGCGCGAAACCTCGAAAGCTTCGGCAGGGCAAAGGAGAAATCATCATCCCCCTCCTCCCGGATCTTTTTCATACTGCGGTTTCCTGCCACATCATACAATTCTTTTATCAGATCTTCAATCTGAGCCGGAGACATCTTATCCCCTTTCTGGTATTCGATGCGGCCTCCTGCTTTATGGGATAAAGGCATTCCTGCCACCAGAAAAATATCCGATGCCTGCTTCTCCACTGCTATACTGAGCACTTCTACAATATCCATTTATACATCTCCTTTATCAATCACCGGTCCACACAGGTATCGTTTTATCAATCTCATAATCCACAGAATGATATACCTTCCAGGCCAGAATCCGGTATCCTGACTCTTCTTTCCGGTCAATTTCCAACTCTATATGGAGCATCTGCCCGTACAGCATCTCGATGTCTGTCTGTACAATGCCGGTTTCTTCCCAAAAGAATCCGCCCAGCTCCTCTTTTATCAGCCGCAGATACTCTTCCTCATCCTCCGTCTGCCTGCAGCGTGACAGGACTTCCTCCACCATAGCCACGAACTCCACTGCCTGGCTGTCTGCTTTATAGTATCCCCTGACCGCCTCTGCATTTTTCTGAGCAAGTTTCCAGTCACTGCCTGCGCTGCTTAAGGAAAGAAGCCCAAAAATTGTCAGACATAAGACAATAAATATTAAAATCAGGGACGATGTACCGATATTTTCCCGTCCGCCCCATTGTTTTTCACTCATATTCCGATTCCCTTCCGCGTCTGCTTTACTAGCGGCCAATTTTTTGTAACAGTTCAGCCTTGCAAAGATTTCGGGTAAAAAAGCGTTGAAAACTTGTTTTCATAAGCGTTGTTTACACGAAATCTTCATAAGACAGATGCCACAAGCTTCTTGTCCGCGGTATGCGGACAAGAAGATGCAAGGCTGAACTGTTACAATTTTTTTGCATTCAGCTCAAACAGCTCCGTATCGTCTTTAAGGCGCCGGATTTGGATCTGCGCCTCTTCCACCAGCCCTTCTCTTGTCAGGCTTACTCTGGCCCTGTAATCCGCCGCCTTCTCATCCTCAACCGGATTCCACTGGCTGTCCCAATAGATAACTCCCGTTTCCCCGTCTTTTGACATGAGAAACCGTACTTCAAGCCCTCTGGCATCCTCCGCTTTCCAGATTTCGGCCACGCTCTCCGCCGCCAGAGAAGCATAATTGGTATCCTTAGACAAACTGCTTAAATAATTCGCTTTCACAAATGCCAGGATGCAGACGCCGGCACACAGAATAAAGAAACACACAACGACGATCATCTCCATGAGAAACATGGCTGTTCCCGAATCACGCTTATCCTTCATCCCCTCTGCCTCCGCTTCTTATGTTTAACAACAGGCTGCCAGACCAGGAGCCTGTCACCTGAACTTTAAGGACAGAATTTTCTTTCGCAAATGTCAGCCCCTGACATTCAGCGATCTCCAGGCCATCCTTTAATCCCAGCCCGCTTCCTTCATTGGTAAATAATTCCCTGACTGCTCCATCCTCATAATAAATCCATGTGATAAATTTTCTTCCGTCAATTTCCTGAGAAAGCTCCAGCACCTGGGTATCCTCTATGGTTTTTACTGCCACACTTCCCGCCTGGTCTCCCTGCCTCACTTTATTGGCCACATAGTTTAAGATTACCTGGCCGGAATAGTTCTCCTGGATGCGTCTGTTGATATTTTCATATACCTTTCCTCCGATAAGCACCGTAAACAGTGCACACAACACAAACACCAGAAACAGCACCATTGTAAAAAGGAGATTAACTGTCTGGCTTTTCTGCCGCACCTGCTTTTTCAAATTTTCTCCCCTCCTCTGAAACGGAAATAACCGTAATATCCGGCATAATGTTAGAGGCAAACCCCTCATAGAACACATAAAAACGGTCCCGGTCAATCCGGATTCCATAGTTTTCTTCCAGATATTGGACAGAAGGGGGATATCGTCCCTCGATGGCATAGCATTGCACACAGGCTCTGGCAATGGCGCTTCGCAGAGTTTCTGTCCCTTCCTTGTCCATCCGGCCGGACACAGACAGTACTCCGTTTAAAAATACTCCAATTACAATTCCAAAAACCACCACGGATGCCACATAGCCTTTTACCATATTCCAACTATTTTTCAACTGCTTCATGATTCCCACCTGTTACGTTATTCCACGAGTTTCCTGCGGACCTGATATCATCCCCCTATGGCTGACAAGATTCCCACCAGAGGAAGCATCACAGACAAAAGCACCAGACCAACAGACACGGCCAGAACTGCAACTATGGTAGGCTCCAGTCTGGAAATGGCATTGTCGATGGACGCGTCTGCCTCTTCCTCATATCCCCGGGAAATATCTTCCATCACACGGTCCAGACGGCCGCTTCGGTTGCCTACCTTGATCATCTGAATCTGAAAACCATTAAACAGCCCTGATTCTTTCATCGCTTCATCATAGCCTTTCCCCATCTCCAGATCATCTTTACACTTTGCCAGATACTCCTGAATCCTGCTATTTCCCGCCAGTTCTTTTGCCAGTTCGATTCCCTTTTCCAGTTCCAGGCCGCTTTTTAAAGTCAGAGCCAGTACAGAACTGCACCGTCTCTTCGCCGCCAGAAGGGCTGTTTTGTTGGAGCGTTTAAACCTCTCGGCAATACGCTCCGCCAGACGGCTTTTTTTTCCGAATTTCGATGCTGCATAGAATCCCACAGCGGCAGCTGCCACTACAGCTGCGGCCCCTAAAGCAATGCCACTGAAAATGCCTCCCAGCCGGATTGCCGCCTGGGATACGGGAGAGATCCGGGTTCCCAGCTGTTCATAAACCTCTTCAAAAACAGGCATCACTTTTGTAAACAGCACAAAAAGCACCACGAAAAGCATAAGAACCATCATGACAGGATAGGTGACCGCATTGCGAATGTTGCGGATCATTCTGTCCTCTTTGTCATAATATACGGACAAAGACTCCATCATCTGATCCAAAGTCCCTGTCTGATCTCCCAGTTTTGCCATCTTAATCACATAATCGGGAAAACTTTCTGTCTTTTCCAGGGCCTCAAAAAACGGTGCTCCCAGTTCTATCTCATCCGCTAAAAAAAGCAGCTGTTTCTTTTCGTCCTCGTTTGCCCCATCCTCCGCCATGATCCGCAGTCCTTCGTCTAAAGGGACCGCCGCTTTTAAAAGAAGGGACACCTGAAGGCAAAAAGCAGAGAGTTCCCGATATGTATACATTGTTGTCCGGCGAACGCCGGACGGCTGTCCAAAAGGCATGAACATATCTCCTCTTTTCCTTTCCACATTTTCTTCCAGGATCTGTCGCAAAACTTTGCAAAAACTAATCCTGTATACTCAATCCTTATTGTGACAACACATAAGATTAACCGTCACTCTAATAGCAATATTTTTGCTGGTAGTTGGCGCCGTCGCCGATATACTGCTTAATCTCGTCACTCTGCCCTCCGGTGGAAGCAAATGTGGGATCCGCCAAAGACCAGTTGGTTCCGTCAAAGTAAATATAATTATCAATCCAGCCCACGCCGTCAATATACACATTCACCCATGCATGGTAGGCATCACCCGTGTAGCCCACCACAAGTTTGGCAGGAATATCCTGGGAACGAAGCATAGAAACCATAAGGGCTGCATAGTCAAAGCAGATTCCTTTTTTTTCTGCCAGAACCTGGTCAACATCAGGAAGATATCCGCTCTGGACACTGGCCGCCTTTGCCTTATCATAGGTCAGATTGTCAACCACATAATTGTAGATCGCATCAACGACCCCCAGATCATCCTTTGCGCCGGCCGCCAGCTGGGCGCCTTTTTGTACCGCGGCGCTCCCCTGGGAAAAGTTTACATACTGATTTGGGTATAAAAACGGCTCAAACTGGTCTGCCAGAGATACCGGCACATCCTGGCTGAAAGCCTGTGAGTACTGGGTGCCGCTTACATTTTCAAAAACTTTGATTTTGTATGTTCCGCTTCCCTCCGACATGGGAAACACCTCATAGGCATCCCTGGCGTTCAAATCATATGTATAAGTCAGATCTCCCTTAGATATCTGCACCTTAATCTTCCCCACGCTGCCTGTATATTTGACCATTACATACCCATTCTGAACATTAGAAGCATCCACAGACACCGTATCATTTCCGTAGGTAACCGTCCCGGAGGCTGTGGGAATACGCACCAGATTCTTCTGAGGTTTGGAATTCAATGATACCATAGTATCATCAATCTCCGCCAGTACTTCTTCTGTTCCGGAGAGGAATTCTTCCCCGGCCTGCGTTTTTCCCTGTCCGGCATCGGAAGCCGCCGACCCGCAGGCCCCGGTTCCCAGGGTCAGAACCGTCGTTGCGCCGAACAGCAGAAGCCATCTTTTCTTGCTCATAATTCTTTCTCCTCCTTTTGGTCTGCGCCTATGGCAGGTGTTGTCTCTAAGCTGCCGCATTACACCCGCAAGACGCTCTTCCTGGTTCCGATGTTATAAAAAAATATATTTTCTATGAGCCCAAAACATCTCTTCATTTGTCCTGGTAGACCACTTAAACGCAAGATATCCAGTGTAATTGTTCACGTCATATTCATACCAGAAATCGCTGAAACAACATCTGTTTTCCGCATAGAACAACACATAAGACATTCAAGCCTCGTCTCCAAATTTGAGCATTTCGCTGTATTCATTTACATCTGTTCTATTTCCTGTTTTAATTCCCTATATTTCGGATATGAATAAGAATTCATAAATGATGCCACATATCTTAAGGCCAATTGTTTCAGCAAAGGTCTTTTTTCCAGATTCCCGTTCTCTAAAAAAAACATAAGAAATTGTCTGTGGTCCAGAAACCGCTCTTCTATTGATTTCCTCCAGGATGCATGAATGGCCGTTACGTTCCGAATCTGTCTGTCATATTCATACAAATGAGCATTTATATAACAAACCCGCCTAGCATACGATAAAACATAAGGAGTCCATGCATCGTCCTCATATGTGACATCCACAGCCAGCGGCCGTTCCTTTACAAGAGAGGCGCGGTACAATTTGTTCCAGATTACAGGGGAAAGAGTGATATATTTATGTAAAAATTCATCTATGGAAACAGCTGTATCCTCCTCCATAAAGTATGTTGCCATTTCCTCATACCCCTCCTCTCTCAGCATGTATACCGATGTCATTGCAACATCGCAGTCATTTTTTGTAACAGCGCCATAGAGCCTTTCTATCATGTCCGGTCTCAGCATATCATCATTGTCCATGAAACTGATATATTTCCCGGCAGCATGTCTTATCCCTGTGTTTCTGGCTGATGCCTGTCCCCCATTCGGCTGGCAAAAAAACTTTATATGAGGATATTTCTCCTTATACCACTGGATGATATCCCGGGTTTCATCAGTACTGCCATCATCCACAATAATTACTTCCATATCCGTAAATGACTGGGCTAAGGCAGTATCAATGCTCCTGGCAATATATTCTCTTGCATTATAAGCAGGCATAATCAGGCTGACCAGATTTTGTCCCGAAGTTTTTTCAGATACAGCCACCACGTCCGACTCTGCTGTAATTATCTTCCCTCTTAAAGTTCTGACATAGGCCTTCACCATCAGCCGTATCCCTTGGGGTTGGTTTTTCAAAAGCAAATAATGCCCCAAACCGTCACAAACTTCTCCTGCCAGTCTTCCGGAGTCTGTATCATAAATTAAGAATCCTTCTGCCTCTCCCCTGAAGGTCCACGACAATGCCAAGTTTCCTCCGTAAGATGCTTTAAGGCAGACATATTCAAATTTTCCCTCCGGCAAGGTGCAAACCACATCTGACTCAGAATAGGCGTACATATCCTTTCTCATTATCATCTGAAGGGCGTCCACAAGACATTTCTTCGTAAAAAAGCCCTGCCGCAAAAGTGGGGCAAACCGAGATATGGCTGATATATACCCCTGATATTCCTGCCCTGTCATACTTTTTACAGTCTCCACCGCCTCGTCCAGGGTATCCACTGCTATCCCAAGATGATTTTCCTCAATCATACACTGATTGGAGAGCCCTCTGGGAACGATCACCGGTATCCCAGCCGCCAGATATGCGCTGAGCTTCAAGCTGCTGTTCATAGACAGATAGCAATGACCATATTCATTTCCGTACCATACAAGTCCGAATCCTCCCCTGGATAGTTCCAGCAAAAGATGATTCGATGGCATCCATCCCATCCGCTGAACGTGTTTTCCTATACACTCCTGATCGGAATATACATTTAGAGGCACCTCATAATCCCATTCATTAAGAAACGGAAACCTGTCCGGATTTCCTGCAAAGTGGAATTCTCTCTTCAGCTTTCCCGAATCCAAAAAACCCAACTGAGTCATATAATCCTGAATTTCCTGGACAACAAACTTCATCCCCCGACGAATCCCCTGCGTCAGCAAAAATTGTTTCATCCGGTAAGACGGGACAATTAATACTTCCGCCTCATTATACATTCTAATTGTATCCTGCAACGTGCCTTTTAGATTTTCTTCCATGATGGCTTCCATATTATGAACAAACATCACAATCCGGCCACGATAGTCTTTGATACGCCTTATAAGTACCCGTTCAAATTCCAACCCATTTCCAGTGGGAATCTGACATATTACCACGTCCCCAGCGTTGATGCCTGCAATGATCCCATCTAACCTGCATCCGCGATTCTCCACACTTTCCGCCTTTGTATTATACCTATAAACCCCCATTTCCCGGATTCCCAGGGGATGGGCAATATCGACAACCATATGCTGCATATACTGCCTGGTACTCATGAAAAACATTCCATTCAGTTTAGTAATATAAACATTCATGGGATTACTACCTCCTTCAGTCTCTGTATTCGATTAAGGGGATGTCTCTTTTTGGCGAAACACCCCCAGCTCCATTGAGGAACACTCTCGAAAACTCCACTGCACTCATCTTTGCGGCTGCTTTTTCGAGAACACTCCTTAAGCGAATATATTTAACATCGCCAGAACCACCCACAAAATCACAAATACAGTATGGACAATTTTAAGAGCCTTCTTATCCGTGTTAAATACAAGAGCCGCGCTGTATGCTGCCAGTATCAACTCCAAAAATGACACCACACTTACCGGGTTTAATCCTGTTCCTAACATAATCTTCCTCCTGCTATTTAAAAATATTTATTTCAAAAGGGCCGCATACGCAGCTGCCTCTTCTGACATTGCCTCCCGTTTCTGCAAGGCGATCTGCTCCCTGATCTGCTCTTTCTGATCCATAACCCGTTTTAAGAACGCGGCCAGCCCTTCGTAGCTGTCGAACACATGCTCTGCCGGGATAAATGTTTTGTTATGCAGTGTCTGCCTGAACCCGAGAATCAGCTGATTGTGCAGAAACGCCTGTTTCACTGCCGATACGATTTCTCCTTCATGGTTAATATCCAGATAGTAGTCACAGGTATCAAACAGCTGGTCTATGATTTTTGTCCGTGCCGCCGGATACAGGGTTACATTCTCATAGTGGGACAGGCTCATCAGCTTTGAAGACATTTCCGTAATAGCAGCAATATAAAAATGCATCCTGGGAAGTTCTTTTATCAGCTCCTCGCATTTTTCAATCCGGTCAGAATTAGTGCAGATCAGTGCTTTATTCTGAAACGTATTTTCCCTGCTGTACGGATAAACAAATCCCAGAGGACTCATAACTTTTTTTGATGCACCCAACTGAACCAGCTTTTCATAACTGGCTCTTTTTTGTATATAGATGGTTCTTGCCCGTCTGGACTGCCCGGAGAGAATCAGCTGCATGTTTCCGGGAATATCCTCCCTGGCCCCTTCCTGCCAGAAGAGCACATCCTCCTTTCTTCCCTCCGGCATCCGCTGCGATACAAACAGAGGGGTAGACAGGGAATTAAAGAAGATTCTGCTCCCCATGGCTCCGAGCTCTTCCAAAAGCTTCAGAACCAGAGCTTCCTTATTCTTAAATATGTAGACCTTGCCTTGCCGGTTCAGGATAATATCATGGGTCACAAAATTCTCCAGAAGTGTTTCCCGTCCTTCCCCGTCAAAATATGCTTTACAGAAGCGTTTCCCCTCCTTGTTAAAAAAAGTCCGGGCATACAAAGCGCCATACCTGTTATAGTGATCGCTGGAACGGACTGTCCCTTTCTCGTCCATCCAGTCTACCACTCGTACCAGCCGTTTATGCTTTGGCTCTGCGTAAAAGATACGCCCCCGCTCCCGGTACAGGTCGCATACCTTTCCTCCGGAATTGCTGGCACTGATTTCCCAATAATCCGGAATATGAATCTGGTTAAAATACCTCGCCTTCCCGGGAATCCCGCTGCTTTTTTGAAAATCACCGCTGAAATACTGATAAACAGAGATTACATCCTCCGGGAAAAATCCATCGTCCTCAATGACAATTACCGGCCCCGTAAAACCAGAGCTGCAAAAAGACTGATGAAGCATCCGGCTGTCTTCCCCATAGTTATCCAATAAAAGAACCGTATCGTTTAACTCACGACAGCTTTCCATCTCTGCTCCACCTCCTTTGTAAGAAATTTCTCAGCTTTCTCATAAGAATGCTTATGAAAGCTGTTCAAATCTGCTTCGGTAAACAGGCGTATCAGCCGGTCTGTCAGCGCCTCTGTCTTCTCCTTTGCCGTCATATGCTCATCCACCGGAATGAGATACCCGTTTTCGCCGTCATCGATAAAGGTAGGATTGCCGTACCGTACATCAAAGCCAATAATGGGAAGTCCGCCTCCAATGGCCTCCATAAGAGTCAGTCCAAAGCCTTCGCTGGTGGAACCTGACAGATATAATTCGTAATCCTGATAAACCTCTTTCAGGTTCTGCTGCCCCCGGAGGACAATATACGTTTCCGCCCCATGCTTTTTGATCAGCTCACGGAGCTTCTGCTCCTCTACGCCTTTCCCGTAAATATCTAGGGAAAGCTGGGGAACTGTTTCCCGCGCCTTTACAACTGCCTCTATGATCCAGTCAATATGTTTTTCCGAGGCCAGCCTGGAGGCCGTCAGGACAGAATAGGGCCTGCGGTTCGCCATTGGGTATTTCAGCTCGTCCAGGCTGCCCACCGGTATGGTATAAACCGTCGGCGTAACGCCCTTATATTTGAGAAACTGCTCTTTCAGCAGCTTGTTCTGCTCGTCTGTGGCCGTAACATAAAAATCCACATGTTTATCCATGGCAAAGGAATACTCATAATAATTATTCCAGAGGATGTAGTTTTCATCGGTTCCCCCTTCGCTGAAATGATCTGCATGAATAATGATCCCCACCCGGGCCTTTCCCGCGTGCCGCAGAATCGCCTGACCAATTCCTGTGGTCCGGTCAATGATCACCGTATCATCCTCTGTCAGGTTCAGCCTGGATACCATATACCCTACCAGCTCCTCCTTAGAGCAGAAAAACTGATCCGGGAACTGATACATCACCTTTCCGTCATCGTTGATCTCCTCGTAGGCTACCGTACCGTCCTCATTAAAAAAGCGCCGCAGATACATATGGGCCTTCTTATCCAGAGGCGCATAGTACTCTGAGAACACCCTTCCATAAGTAAAATAATCCTTCCGGATCAGGAAGCCTCCCGAGACCATCTCTACCCGGTGAACCCGCTCTGACTTCTCGTCTGTAAAGTAAATCGTATAAAAACTATTAGTTCCCTGGAAAACAATCCTTCCTGTTTTTCCGGTTCTGGTGTAGGTATAGTCCTTGGAAGGAAAGGTCTCTTTCATATCTTTTAGTGTATATGAAACAGGGGCAATCTTTTGATCTGTAAAAAACGTATACAGCCAGATAATCTCCGAATCCAAAAATCCAATATTACTTGTCAGGTGTTCAATATTTTCCGATGTAATCATGTCTGTAAAGATAAATTTTGCATGAACCCCGATATTTCTAAACATTGCGGCCCGGTAACTCTGGGCGTATTCGACTCCACTGGACGCCCACCCTATGCCAAGATTAAAATTATAAATCATTCCTGTTTCCCATATCCTTTACTTTGTTTTTGCTTTCCATGCATGTCAGGGGAAGAGCACCTGCATTTTTCCTGTGTTGCTATACTCCTTCTGCCCCAGGAAAATGTTTCTTACAATTTCCTTTTTAATCGTTTTTTCCATAAGAAGGAAGGAATCATAAGCTTCCTCCTGATACTCAAACACAGGATTTCTCTGAGCCGTGGACCGGCCACTGACAGCATACTGCAGCTGCTGCAGATAATCCACCTGCTCCACCCATGCATCATCAATGGCATGCAGGCAGCAGAGACGGATATATTCTTTTAATTCATCCTCTGATGAAAATGTTTTCATTTTATTTTTCCATACTACGGATACATAAGATATTAACGCCCGTTTTAGCATTTTTTTCTCCGACCGCTTTTTTACTGGCCCTATATTCAGAAACCGGCTACTCAAATTATAGGTAATATTGTCCAGTACATATCTTGTGATATCTCCTGTGGTAAACTCCCGATGCTCTTTCAAAAACATCTGGACGCTTTCCTGGGCCAGATGATGCACGGTCTCAAGCTCCAGGCTTCCGCCGTCCAAAAGCCGGTTTCTCACGTCATACATCATCATTCTCTGACGTTTCATCACTTTATCGTAGTCCATCGACCGTTTCCTCTGGAAAACAGCCTGCTCTTCCAAGAGCTTTTGTGTCCCGTTAATCAGCTTCTTTAACTTTCGTCTGGAAATCCACCGGTCTTTATCCACATACCGTTCCAATATCTTCTCCCCTACTGCCGAGACTGTATCATCCTCAAGAGAGACAAAAAACTGACTGCTGCCCGGATCTCCCTGCCGGCCTGCACGGCCTCTTGCCTGTCGTTCCAGCCGGATATTGGCCATACGGCCGATCCCGATCACCGCAAGCCCACCTAACTCCCTGGCTCCAGGCCCCAGCCGGATATCCGTGCCCCGGCCGGCCATGCCGGTAGATACCGTAACAGCTCCTTTCCTGCCGGCCTCCTTAATGATCTGTGCCTCCCAGTATGCATTATTGGCATTAAGTACACTGTGGGCCACCTGCTTTTCAATCAGCACACGGGAAATCAGCTCTGTGTCCGCAATCGTAGAGGTCACAATCAGCACCGGCTGTCCTGTCTCATGGCGCCTCAGCACCTCCTTTACCGCTTCCTCATACTGGAGTTCTGCATTTTTGAAAAACAGATCCTTTTTATCCTCTCTTTGAAGAGGCCGATTGGGCGGAATAACCGCCACCTTCTTTTTATAGACCTTATAAAGCTCCCTCCTGGCATCCGCAATGGTGCCGCTCATCCCTGCCATGCGGGGAAACAAAAGGAACAGATTTTGATAGGTTATGGAGGCAACGGACCGGTTTTCCTGGGTAAGCTTCAGCTTTTCCTTAACCTCAATGGCCTGATGCATACCACCTCTTAACTTCATGCCAGTCAGAATCCTTCCGGTACCGTTGTCCAGAAGCGATACCTCCCCCTTTTCCGTCACCACATAATCCTTATCCTTTTCCATGACAACATGGGCTTTCAAAGCAAGAGTCACATGTCGGTTCAGCTCAAAATTCTCTGCCGCGTAGAATTTTTTTATCCGGAAGTATCGTTCTGCGAAATCCACCCCCTCGTCTGTAAGCCATACGCTCTTCTCTTCCTCTATGTAATCCCGCTCCGGCTGCAGAGTGGTCACAAAAAAATCCGCCAGCTCGTAAAAACCGGATTGAACCCGGGGAACCCCGGATATGACCAGAGGCATGGTAGCCGCATCCATCAGCACCATATCCGCCTCATCAATAATTACATAATAAAACTCCCGCATGAAACGCTCCTGGGCGCTGGACACCAGATTATTCAGGAGATAATCAAAACCGAGTGTTGAGTGAGTGGTATAGACAATATCCGCATCATAAATCCGGCGCTTTCCTTCGTTTCTTGCACCCTCCCTCTGCTCCTTATCCACACCTGAGCACACTGTCATTCCCAGAAACTCATATACCGGCCCCATCTCCTGTGCGTCTCGATCCGCCAGATAGTCATTGGCCGTAACCAGCATGGTACTTTTCCCCGTCAATGCATTAAGGTAAAGAGGCATGGTGGCTGTCAGTGTCTTCCCCTCGCCGGTATTCATCTCTGCCAGATAACCGTAATGCAGTGCTATCCCTCCAAGAATCTGGCAGTCATAAGGCTCCTTGCCCAGAATCCGCCAATCCGCCTCACAAACTACTGCAAAGGCCTTGGGAAGAATGCTGTTTATTGACATCCCCCTGGAAATGCATTCCCGAAACTCTTCCGTCTTCCTTTTCAGAGCGCTGTCGCTTAATTTTCTCACAGCCGGCTGCTCTTTTTTTACTTTTTCTAATATCTGATAAAGTTTCCTATTCTTCATCTGTTACTTCCGTTATGGTTATGGAATGAAAATTAAACTCCGTTACGCCGCCGTTAATCAGCTGTACTTCATAGCTGAAGGTTTTTATAGGACATTGAAAATCCCCTTCTCCATCCCGTATGATCCGGCTTGCTGCTTCTGCGTCGTAACGGTCGTAGAAGATAAGCCTTAAAAGCAGTCCATCTGCCGGTTCTGTGGACGCGTCCAGGCTGATGTGGTACCTTCCCTCACCGTCTATCATAGGGAGGGACGGTTCGATACGCATCGCCTGATAATTCACTTTAGAAAACCAGCGTTTTATTACCGCCCCTGGCTGTATCAGCTGATTCTTAAATTCCACATTGTCTTTTGCATGGAAATAAATTTCTGTTCCATAAAGGTAAGTATCTTTTGCATATTCATTCCAGTAGATTCTCCATGATTGGCCTTTTATCATCTCTGTGCGCCTGTTTTCTTTCCTGTTTTATCAAAATCATTTTCTATAATGGCCCGGTACTGGCTCAAAAACCACTTGATGATCCCAGGGGTATTATCGTTATGCCGGCCATGGAGGCCCTTGCCGTAGATCCTCGCCCCCACGTCTTTCAAGTGGGACTGAAGGTTCTCATAAGCATTTCCATCAAATTCATCCTCAATCATGTATGCCACCGCAAACCGGGTTTTACTCCAGTCTGTATGGTCAAACAAATCCCAAAACCTGTGATTCAGCTTCTCCATTGCATCCAGATTCAGGCTACCGTACGCCTTAAGGAGGACATCCAGCCGGAAATGACTACCGCCGGGAGCTTTCAACCGCTCATTGCTAACCATATCGCCAAGGCTGGCCAAAGGCTTCCCCACCAAAATAGTATTGGGCCGGATTTTGCAGCCATAATAAAGCGCCGCGAATGTCCCCATGGAAAGCCCAGACAAGATTACATCAGAATTCTTAAATCCCATTTTTTCTATATGCTCCCACAATATCTCCTCCAAGGTGCTTTCATACTCTTCTGATCCGATATAAAACCCCCCTCCTTCCAGCCTGGCTTCTGCAATCAAAAGAAAAGGATGCTGCATTTTCCTCATCATAAAATACCCTTCAAACCCTTCCTTAGTCTTATAGCCGGAAAAATAAACATTAAATGGCGGTTTTAAATTGCCGGGATCAAAATAGTAGAAAACTTCTTCTCTCGTTGAAGTGACTCTTCTTTTCCCGCCAGGCAGAAAATCTCCCTTCCCCCTTCTGGATTTGCGAGCATGAAGAGCTATCACAGACAATCGTCCTTTTCCCTTTGCATTTAAAGACGCGAATAAATGTCCCCTTTTTCCACTCTCATTGGAAATGCAGACAATCTCCTCCAATTCCTTTTCTGAAAAATCCCATATATTAGAAAATTGGGGATCCGCACTATAGGTAACGTGAAATAAGGATAGCTCCAGAGATATCTCTACGGTATCATCCTTTTCATATTCAAGCCAAAAATCAATCGTTTCTCCGACTTCAAACGGAAAGTTATTTCTCCAAAAGGCGATCTGCGTCAGCTCATTTCCATAGTCTCCTTCCAGCTCAACCTTTTCCATGCCTCTCCACGAGACCTTTCCTTTAAATCCCTGGGCCACGGCAAGATCCTGCGGCTGATATTTTTCTCCATAAGAACCCGGGAAATAGTCTGGCAGTTCTTTCTCTAGGAGAAGCTTTAATTCTTCTGGGGAAATATACTTTCCAATTTTTCTTAAAAAGAGCTGCTGGGTCGCGCTCCCTTCTTTTAAGGGAACCTTTTTCGTAAGAAACAGGCAGTAAGCCCTCATAAACCGGATCAGGAAATCAAATTCATCGCCAGTAATTTCCCGATCCAGAATAACCACCTCAAAATCCTGTTCCGGCAATCTGGAAAAATCTGGTTCATAATGCCACTCCGCACACTCTGATACCAGAAAAACCTTACTGAAGTCTTCTATTCCCAGTTGCAATACCCGTACTGTTTCCAATGTTTGCAATAACCTCTTTCCATTGTTTGATCAAATACTGTGTGGTGTAGGTTTTCCCAAGCTCGTATGACTGGATGGCTGCCTCATTCCAATTACTCAGATTTTCCAAATAATATCCTAAGTCTTCCTCTAATTGATCCAGATTCCTGTTAATCCGTCCGTTTTTACCTGGGTACATGTACTGTGTAGCAGTCCTTAATATCTGAGGAATCCCCATACTGACACAGGATACCTGCAAAAACAGATCTGGTGTATCCGCCAGATCCACCAAAAGTCTTTGTTCCCTAACACATTTATTCACTGACAGTTCATTTACACATTGCTCAACGATGAACAAAACCGGAAGCTGATCCTCTTCGTCTAATGGGTTTTCAGATTTGCTCTTCTCCACTTTTCTGGCCCATTCAGGTGGATAATCATTTCTCTTTAATATTTCCCTGACTTTTTTCAGCAGCACATCCTCCCGGCTAAATTCCGCATTTCTGGTAAACAGATGAACTCGGGCGTCCCTGTTTTTCTCCAGATATGCTGCCAACTGCTTTACAGCCTCCTCCAAAATCCCCGCCGGCAAATGATCTACCGGAACCAGAATCTTCTGCACATTTATCTGCTGACTGATTCCGGGCTCCATTCGTGTATCATAGGGAGGAATACTCTTTTTAGCCATATTTTCCAGACCCTTCTGCCGTGAAACCATCACAAGAGTCTCTTCTGAATCCGTTACGATATAGTTTCCCCGGGAAAGGATCTCCACTGCATCCTGGTTTCCATCCAACGGGAATCTCTTCTCAAAAAGCGAAAAACAGGTTTTCCTGTCTGCCAACAGTCTGTCCAGCAATCTCAAATGCTGCCGGTGCACTGCGGCACAAAACATATCTGCATCCCGTGTGGTCTCAAGAGCTGCCCTGAAGACTTCTTCTATTACCTCCTCCATAGAGTCATACGTATTTTTCAAAAAGGAAATCTGTTTTTCTATTTTGGAGATATGAATCAGATATTGATTGCTGCGTGGATTTACCACCACATGGCCATCTGCAAAATGACACAGCTTCCATACCCCCTTTTCCGTCAGATACTGTTCGTAAGCCTTGCTGCCGTTTTCATACACGGAAGTACAGGAGATGAACCCTCTGTCATCATATATATTCTTCCTGCTGATCTGCCCGTCCCGATACAAATTCACCTCTATGGGATTTCCATATTCTCCAAACTCAATCAAAGCATACTTTTCCTGGTTCAACATAGCAGCGATAGAAAAAGGTGTGTAGATAAACTCAATATCCCTGGGCCAGTTGAGGTTGTGGAAAGAAAGAACTGCCTGCTTCTTTCTTTTTACTTCTTGTATGGCATCAAACACAGACCAGTAGGGAACCCGGAACACCCCCTGCCTGTGCAGGAAATGCCTGAGGTTAGGCGCATAGGACAATAGCAAAATCTTGTATTCACAGATAGAATTCCTCTGGAAAAGCTGGATCTGCTTAACGGTATCATCGGTTTCCGTCTTCATCCGGCGCCTATGCCAGAGTTGTTCATCTTCCTTCCATTCATTCTTTAAATACCAAGCTGGTATAAAATACAACATCAGGTATGGTTACATCCTTTCCAAGCAATTAGATAAAAAACGAATAAGAATCAAATTTTCGGTATGCTTTCACTTCCCGGTATAGAGGGAACAGAAGTCCTGCAAAAATCGTCGACGTTGAAGGAAACAGCGCCAGTTCTGGAGATATCTGTCCCCACAAAGACAAGCACAGGGATGTCCCCATAAGCAGACACAAAACACAGCCGCTGAAAAATGTCAGTATCAGCAGCTTTCTCCTTAAATACTTCTTTGTTTTCTTTCCCGCATAGACACCCACGATACTGTCCCCACTTTTCTGCAGCTGCTCCGCCATGTCCCCCGGAGCTAGCATGATAAATGAGAATATTAAATTCAATGCAAAAACTATCCCAAGATAAATGACCACCCCTGGAATGGTTGTCAGATTCAACTTTCCGTACACAAGTTGAAGGGTAGAATTTTCTTTATAAAAAAGCAGAAAAAACTGCACTATCAGTTGAGGAATCATAAAAAAAGAGATGGCAAACATTATCGGCATTACGCCAACAGGATCTAATTTTAATGCAATATAACTTTTATCTGCATAAATGTTGTGGATAGACACTCGTTGAACAGGAATGCGAATTATGATACTTTCCATAGTTAAAACCACTACTGTCATAATCAGGCAGAGAATTACTGGTATATAAAGCTCTTCCCATGTGAATTTCTGTATTGTAACAGCCAAGTTATCCAGAATATTTACCAATATAATCGGGGACTGTCCACCTATTCCCCCTTCTTTATTTGCACTGGCCATTTTGTATATTATGGCCGCCCCTGCTATCATTTCCAACACTGCGATTATTTTCAGTGTCTGAATATTCATGGCTGACTCATTAAACATCAAACTATCCGCCCGTGACACAGCCGATACCGCAGCTATCACTATCATCAAAATCAGGGTAACCCGTTCCACCTTTTGCGGTGAAAAACGGGTTTTAAATTCTGCCCCTCTTACGGCCATAAATATCCATACGATTAGCGTTGAGGTAATATATGGCATAATGCCGAGGGCAAAAATTGTATATTGATATCTGTCCCCACTGATCATAGAAATCATAATGTTATGGGAATTGAGTTCTTCTAACTGATACGCAGTCAGATCAACATTATAAAGCAGAAAGCTCCTTCCAACCATGTAGATTGCAAGGATCGACACTGTTAAAAGAAGTCTCCGCCTCAGTTCATGAATTTTATTTTTTTTCAAACAATACCGCTTCCCCCTTCGCATATAATAATTTCTCTGAATTTTGACCTAGAACAAATCAGTACTTCTTTATTTCTCATTTTTTGAAATATTACCCTAATCCCTTTTCTATATGTTTCCAAAGGGCTGCTACTTTAGCGGCTATCATTTTTACATGTTCATTGCATCCGATTTGAAAAATAACCTTTCGGCCTCTCCTCTTATTGAACATGCTTTTGGACATACTATACTTCCCTTCCTGCATTCTTTACCATAAAGACATAACTTCCGAAATACAGGCTCGCCAGTCTGCTCCCAGATGCGGATACCGTCTACCGTTACTGTCAAGATGCCAGTATCCAACCTTTCATTGATCTTAATTCCGGAAATACTGGTAACTTTATTTATAAAGACATCTTCACAATTAATGACGATAATGTCCCTGTCTCTTAATTAGGCTTACGTATAGAACTAAATGGTGTAAAAGCAAACAGGAACCGCCATAAATGGCACTGCCCCGAAAGACGACAGGGATACCACTGCGAAACTTCCTGTTCGGATTCCTTATGTAGGCGTGTAGTACATACGCTCACAAAGGGGAATCCCCGTATGTTTAACATACTGCCAAGGAGCAGTAAAGAATGGGATAAGGAATATAACAGGAAAACTTTTATGGAATGCTCCAACAAACGTGAAAAAGAAGATTATAAATTAGAGGACAGCAGACACCTTTCATCTATGATGTGGTGCTGCAGCCTCTACTGCACAATGATGATCCAACATCTTTATACATGGGAAATGCCGTCTGTCGAGGCAATCCGGTCATTATTAAATTTAACCGTTTAATAATGATAGTTTACGCTATCCCATACCTTTTCAAGACATACTTTCTACTATGTATAAAAGTCGTGCCCATTAAGCGTTTTCCGCTTCAAACAGGTCAGATTTCTTCCATCACCATTCTATATTCAGTTTTATTTATTGTGATGGTTGTCTGCCATCGGGCGATCTAAGCTAATTCAGAAAAGTTAGTATATCCCTCCAGCAAAGCTGCCGGAGAGATATACATTTGTTCACGAAATACCTTTACTTATTCCATCTTCTTGCCATCGCCAAATTCCTTTTTGTTTTTTCTGTTTCTGAGATATCCATCTGCAATGCTCGCGGCTGCTCCTATAAGCGGAATCCATGACCACCATACTTTTTCCACTGTTGCTGCCGCTGCAAGGGCTACTTTCTCATCTTCGATCTCTGCCAGTCCTTCACCAGCTTCCTCTTCATCATCCACAACTGCAAGGGGTACTTCCTCATCGTCGATCTGGGTCAGCTCCTCCTCATTTTCTTCTGCAAGCGGTACGACGAATTCTTCATTGTCCACCTGCTGCGGAACTCTTTCCGTATTGGTCGCAACAAGAGGAACGATCTGATTATTAAACTGGGGGCCAACTGCAGGCGCAGGCATCTCTTCCATAGGTACAGCCGGCTCATCGATTGTAACCGTCTCATCCGGTTCGTTCACTGTATCAGGATCAACTGGTTCGTCCGCAGTATCCGGTCCAGCCGGTTCAGCAGTATCCGCTACTGGTTCCGTTACATCTCCATCTCCCGGTTCAGTATCGTCAGATGCGTTTTCACTGTTGTACGTACTGGTACTTGCTGAAACACTTGCACTATCACTTAATGAGAGACTGATGCTCTCAATCAGACTCATGCTGACGCTATCACTTATACTGGTGCTATCGCTTATGCTTATGCTATCGCTTATGCTAGTACTGTCACTCGTACTATCACTTATACTGGTGCTATCGCTCATACTGGTGCTGTCACTCGTGCTAGTACTATCACTCATGCTACGGCTGTCGCTCAAGCTGGTACTGTCACTCGTGCTAGTACTGTCACTCAGGCTATGACTGTCACTCGTACTGGTACTGTCACTCGTACTGGTGCTGTCGCTCAGGCTGGTACTATCACTCGTGCTGGTACTATCACTCGTACTATGGCTGTCGCTCGTGCTGGTACTGTCGCTCGTACTGGTGCTGTCACTTGTGCTATGGCTGTCACTCGTGCTAGTACTGTCACTCAGGCTATGGCTATCACTCGTGCTGGTGCTATCACTCAGGCTGGTACTATCGCTCGTGCTGGTGCTGTCACTCGTGCTGGTGCTGTCGCTCAGGCTGGTACTGTCACTCGTGCTGGTGCTATCGCTCATGCTATGACTGTCACTCGTGCTGGTGCTATCACTCAGGCTGGTACTGTCGCTCGTACTGGTGCTGTCACTCAGGCTATGGCTGTCACTCGTGCTAGTACTGTCACTCGTACTGGTGCTATCACTTGTGCTATGGCTGTCACTCAGGCTAGTACTGTCACTCAGGCTATGGCTATCACTCGTGCTGGTGCTATCACTCAGGCTGGTACTATCGCTCAGGCTGGTGCTATCACTCGTACTGGTGCTATCACTTGTGCTATGGCTGTTACTCGTGCTAGTACTGTCACTCAGGCTATGGCTATCACTCAGGCTGGTGCTATCGCTCGTACTGGTGCTATCACTCAGGCTGGTACTGTCACTCGTGCTGGTACTATCACTCGTACTATGGCTATCGCTCGTGCTGGTGCTGTCACTCGTGCTATCGCTATCGCTTGTGCTATCGCTATTGCTCGTACTGGTGCTATCGCTTGTGCTATCGCTATTGCTCGTGCTGTTACTATCACTTGTGCTATCGCTATTGCTCGTGCTGGTACTATCACTTGTGCTATCGCTATTGCTCGTACTGTTGCTATTGCTTGTGCTATCGCTATTACTTGTACTGTTGCTATCGCTTGTGCTGTTGCTATCGCTTGTACTGTTGCCATCGTTACTCTTCAACGCTTCAAGTGCGTTCTGATAAGATTCACTTAATTCTGCTGAAGTAGCCTCACTTAATTCACTTGCAGCTTCTGACGCTTCTTCAGCTTCATTACTAGAAGCCTCGATCGCTTCTGACTCGCTTTTTATTGTACTGTAGAACTCGCTCAGCGCATCGCTGCAATTTGTCACATCGTCGCCGGTTGCTATATTTCTGTCATAAGTAAAAGTCGTTGTAGTTGTCTTTTCATAATAATCTATGACACTGCTAATCTTTAAGCTATATTCTTTCTCCCCCTTAGAATTATATAGCCCGTAGTTACCGTTTGCGTCTGTCTTTAATACATAGTTTTTTCCAAGATTCGTTAAGCCAGATGGCGCATCTCCAGTCTGTAAACGGAATCCATTGGTCCAGCTAGTTCCAGAAGTCTTTATCAAAAGTGACTGGTTTTCATTATTTTCAAGAACAAGCTTACGCCAGTTACCATTTTGATCTTGAACAACTACATATTGTCCAACATCAGTCGGCAGCAAATTGCTGCCGCCTGCCACCTCATACTCTACGCCATTTACTGGCAGCGTTGTTATTTTTGTGCTCCCGCTATCGTTATTGTACAGTTCGTTTGTTTTTTTGCTTTCCGCATAATAACCCTTAGAGCCGTCCTGCTTTACAACAAATAATTTTCGGGTAGTGTCACCTTTTTCATCCAGAATATAAGAAATTGTACCATCCTGATTGATCAGCCTAGGCGGATCAACATAATCCCTGCCGTCTATTGTAATCGTAACTGTTGTCTTCCCAGCCAAATCCGTTTTAACCGTATAATTAATTTCCTTGGCATCAGTTGGGTTTTCCTCTGTTTTTTTCTCTATTATTGGCGGTTTATCTTTTTCATTATTAGGTTTTGGCGTTTGCTCTTCTTTCTTGACTGCATCATATGTTACTTCTGCTTCCTTTACGCTTACATTCCCTTTTTGGTCTACAAAGTATTGATAGACCTTAGAAAACGTTCTACTATCTCCATCTTCGTAGTAAGCAGTATAATAGCTGCCCTCTGCTGACCAGTTTATACTATTTAAGGTTAGACCCTTGCTGGCAAAATCGTATTTAATAATACTTTCTGCTACACTTTTCTGTATCTCTTCTAAATCTTGTATTCCTGCAACCGAATTTGAATTCAAAGTTGAAAGCGCTGAATCATATGTAGAAAGTGCAGATGCCATTCCACTATCAAGATTGCTAAATTGTGAGGTTTCTGATATTTGCTTATAGTCACTTAATGATTCCCTAATTGCTAAGCTGGCGGCCTCACTTTCTGAACTCGCCACTGAAGCACTCTGCGATTCACTTTTACTGTTTTCTGCAGAAATTTTTTCTACCTCTTCCGAAGTCTGCGGAGCCATAGACTCTGAAGTCTGCTCAGAACCTGCATCCTCCACAACACCCATGATACCGCCATTGGGGGCGCTGGCCGCGATATCTCCATTGGGGATATCAATGCCTGTAATTTCTCCGTTGGGGATACTGTCTGCAACATCTCCCATGGTATCTTGGCTGATGTCACTGCCTGTGATATCTTCGTTAAGGGTACTGTCCGTGCCATCACCTGTAATATCCACATTGGCATCACTGTCTGCGGCCTCACTGCCGAGGTCTCCGCCCTCATCATCTACGCTGGCGTCGCTGCCTGTGGTGTCTCCCTCCATGGTATCATTGTTGGTGTTTCCGTCTGGGGTTTCCGCATCAGTATTCCCATCCGTAATATCCGTGTCGGTATTTCCCTCTGGGGCTTCCGTGTCGGTATTCCCATCCGTGATATCTGTGTCAGTATTTCCCTCTGGGGTTTCCGCATCGGTATTCCCATCCGTAATATCCGTGTCGGTATTTCCCTCTGGGGTTTCCGCATCGGTATTCCCGTCTGTGATATCTGTGTCAGTATTTCCCTCTGGGGCTTCCGCGTCGGTATTCCCGTCCGTGATATCCGTGTCAGTATTTCCCTCTGGGGCTTCTGTGTCGGTATTCCCGTCCGTGATATCTGTGTCAGTATTTCCCTCTGGGGTTTCCGCATCAGTATTCCCGTCTGTAATATCTGCGTCAGTATTTCCCTCTGGGGTTTCCGTGTCGGTATTCCCGTCCGTGATATCTGTGTCAGCATTCCCCTCTGGGGTTTCCGTGTTGGGATCTCCGCTGACATCGTCTGTATTATCATCTGCCGCATTACTATCGTTGCTGCCCGACACCTGTTCTTCCTGACCCTGTTCTTCTCCCTGAGCCTGCTCCTCTTCCTGAACCTGCTCTTCCTCCTGAGCCTGTTCCTCTTCCTGAACCTGTTCCTCTTCCTGAGCCTGCTCTTCCTCCTGAACCTGCTCCTCTTCCTGAACCTGTTCCTCCTGAGCCTGCTCCTCCTGAAATTCTTCCTCGAATTCCTCTTCAACAGGATCTTCCTGCTGTGCTTCCAGCTCTTCCTCCAGTTCAGCTGCAAACACAACGTTGGCATCCATCGCTGCCCCGCCGAGAATAATACCGGCAGCTCCGGCAGCTTTCAAAACCTTATTCGCTTTATTGCTTTTGCGGTTTTTCTTGCTCATATATCCTTTCCCCTTCTTTTCAGTGTATAACTATGGTATTTATGAAGAGTATAACAAAACAGGTCTTTCACCAGCTCTTTCATTTTCCGGTTTTCCTGCTTTTCATCTCTCACAATCCCTGAAAATCTGACATTTATATTCCTTGGCTCCCCCGCCTACCACATACTTCCGTCATCCAGCAGGCAGCAGCTTATGCCGCCCCGGCCGCCGCAGCGTTTCCGGTAATCTCTGTCAATACGCATCCCGATATCCGAAACATTCTTTTTCCCTGCCCCTATACAAAGCAGCAGATATTGATTCTCACTATATTTCGTATAAATGTCTCCTCTACGCAGATGCGCCTTAAATGATGTGCACAGCTTCTTTCCCTGTTTTTTACAGTATTCTCTCTCATTGGCAGGACGACCCTCTACGTCCAGAATCGTGCACAAAAGCAGGACGAAATAAATGGCTCCCTCACGGGCGGCAGTCCGTTTTACCATCCGGAAGCAGTCCAGAAATCCGGGCAGTGTACAGCTGTATGCTCCCTCTTCGAGTTCCAGCTCCATCAGACATTTTTCAATATCCTCTGTCGTCCCCTCCGGCTGCTGCATCCATTCTCCAAGTCTGCGGAACCACGCCTGCTGATTTTTCGAAAAAAAGCCCCCCATTTTCTGCACATAAGCTGCCGTCTCCTGGTAAACCTTCTCCGCCTCCCCGCGGCGCCCCAGTGCAATCAGGCTCTCTATCCGCCAGCCTTCCCACCCCTCGTAAGGGTATAGCTTTGCCGCCCTGGCCGACAGGCTTTCTATCTTTTTATAATCTCCCTCTTCCTTCAGATAACAGAGCAGATATTTCAGCAATTTGACATACATCTTCTGGTACTCTCTGCTTTTTTCTATCACCCACTGTTCATTGGACAGCTGAGGCAGAAATTCTTTCTGATAAATCTCAAACGCCTTTTCACAATATTCCGCTTTTTTCTGTCTGTCCTGCTCCCTCTCAAATTCCTGAGCCAGGCTTTCAAATTTCCATACATCGGACTCTGCCGGAACAACACTGTCAAAACGCAGAACGCCCTCACTTAAGATCAGATACTCCCCCGGCGGCAGCGGCGATGCTTCCAGATATTTGCGGAGGCGAAAGATTGTATTGTTGAGACTGGCGTTGGGATCCTCCACTTCCTCCCAGTCGTAGAGAAATTCCATAATATCCCTTTTATTAAATCCCTGCCCCGGTCTGGTCATCAGTATCTGAAACAGCTGTGCAAATTTAGAATCCCTCTGTCTCCCAAAGCTGAGTACTTCTTCTCCGTAGTGAGCAGAAAATCCGCCAAACATTTTTACCAATAGCTTTTTTGCCATAGTATCCTGTCTCTCCTTCACGGTTTCTCTTCAACACATGGCTGTCACTTTCTATCCCGTCACCTTTTTGCTCCGGGCTGACTTCAGTTCATAACAATGGTGGATCAGAACATCCTCTCCCTCTCTGCCAGTAAGAAATCTCTCCCGGATACGCGTCACGATTCTGTCCGCCTGTCCTTCCGTAGTATCAATAACCAGGAGCAGATACTGACTGCTGGAATATCTGGTATACACATCGCCAAGCCGGAGGGTTATCCCGATATCCTCCCCCAGTTGTTCCATCAGCATGTCTTTTTCATAAGGAAGAAGGCTTTTTCCCTGCCTGTCTACCACTGTCAGAAGAATCACACACGCCTTCTGTCCGCTTCTGGCAATTCCCCGCTCCAAAAAGCGGTAAATGCTCTTAAATGTCTCATAATCCTGGCAATAGGCCTCCTGCTTCTGGATTTCTTCCGTCAGTTCCTCCTGAATCTGCTTTACATCCGTTATATAATGTTCCTCGCATTTTTTGTTTTTCACTTTTGCTATATCCAATATTCCTTTTTGCTGCTCCATTTTTTCCCATGCACGCTCAAACAGCTTCTGATATGTATTTCCCAATTTCCGCAGTTCCCAGACAACCGTCAGCGAAAGGGAGCATCTGCCTTTTCCTCTGTTGGCATGAAAACGTTCCTGAATTCTCCTGCAGATCTCCTGAGCCTGCTCCACATCGTGGCACTCCGGCATAAAAATTACAAACTCATCCCCTCCGCATCTGCCCAGAATATCATTGGGACGGATCATATAAGAAAGAATCTGTGCCACCTGTTTCAGGCACTCATCCCCCGTCTGGTGGCCATACTGCTCATTAATTTGTTTCATGTGGACGACATCACACAAAAAAAGCGCTCCTCCACGCTCTCCTCTCATCTTTGATGCAATTCGCGCTTCCGCAATGCCTTTCTTAAGCAGTCCTGTCAGCTGATCCCGCTCTTCTTCATTTTTCCTGCCCGCATCCGGCCTTTCATTCACTTTCCGCGCCCCCTTTTAACACTCCGATGCCCGCCAGGAAACAAGTTAGTCATGATAAACTCCTGTATCCGGCACAGACGTATCATTACAAATTCTTTTTCTCCTCATATCGTTCCAGAAATGTGTCATACAGCTTCTCCTCAGCCATAAGCCTCGCCTCCACAGCATCCTCAAAGCTGTCAAAAGAGCCAAGGTAATACACTTTCCCCTGGAATCCGATACAGGCCCTCCAGCGGTTGTTTTCCCTCCGGTAAACACCCCTGTGGCCGGTCGTATTATTTACAAACGTTTTCCGGCTGGCAATCCGCTCCACACAGGTCCCGTCAACGAAGTGGATGGCCTTATTCATGTTTTCCTTCCGCTGTTCTTCCTGAAGACAGCCGCAGCTTTTTGTGACTCCTGATGTAAGACTGGCGGACTTGCAGACACACTGCTTCCCGCAGTCACACTGGCATTTCCAGCCTGTCAGAAATCCATCTCTATCCCGAACTGCCTCCAGAACCAGAAGCCGCCCGAAACGTTGGCCGGTCAAATCCCGGTACCGCTTTTTCTGTGCCGTTCTGCGGTAGCAGCCGCAGCTTTTTGTATGTCCGCTTTTTAAATGTGACTCCTGCACAACGGTTTCATTTCCACACTGGCATCTGCAAAGCCAGTAGCGTTTTGGGCTGTTCCCCCTCTTCACTTCCCGGAGTGCCGTAAGCATCCCGAACTGCTTTCCTGACATTTCATTCTCCATATGCAAAACCGTCCATGACATAATACTTATTATGTCATGTAGCGCTACGCAGCTTGTATATAAAAGACGTAATTTTCCGCCTGTTTCCGTCACTTTTTCGAATCTTCCTAAAAATCTGTTGAAAAACGTGGGGGAAGATGTTAAAATATACACATACACAGAAGAGACAGGAGGCTTTTTCCATGACATAATAAGTATTATGTCATGAAAGAGCTTTTTGTGATATCTGAAATGAAATCTCTCACCCCCGGATAAATGCAGAATACTCCAAAAAACTCTTTGCGCCCGGATTTTCAGCCGCAAAAACGGGTACAGGGGAGTTTCCGGAAGCGCTCATGTATTAAAGTCCCGAAAACCGCTCTTAAAAGCAGCTATCGGGACTTTTTCTGTCATTGTTTTTAAATTGATTTGCAAATGCACCAATATTGATTACATCAGATAGGAAAGAATTTCTATAAAACAGATGGTCAGATAAAGAAGAAAGCCCGGATTCAGATACACATACTTTTTATAGGGCGACGGAATGCCGTTGTTCCATGTAAGCTCTCTGTACCATCGGGGACCGCGCCGGAAAATCACGATCAGACCTCCGGTTACCACGAGGCCCACTGATGCCAGAACAGCCAGAGAATACAGACCCCAGACCCATTCCGGCATCGTATCCATCACAAGAAGCTCCCCGCCCATAAGAACAGTTCCATAAGTATTCACCATGATATGCATGAGAACCGTATAACGGATTCCCCCTGTTTTTGCTGCCACATATCCGAGCACCAGGCCAATTGCCGCAGCATACAGAAACTGGGAAATGTTTCCATGCATCAGTCCGAACAGCACTGCCGTGAACACCACAGCAGTCCTGTCCCCAAACCTCCGGGCCCGTGAAAACAGCATTCCGCGAAACATGAGTTCCTCCATAAACGGCCCCACCACACAGGCATAGAGTGCCATGGATGGTGTCATATCTGCGGCAATGTCCGTGACCGGATTCATCTCAAAAATCGTCTTATGGTTAAATATGGTAAAGAAAAGATTGATAAAGGTCCCCAGAAAATTAAACAAATATCCAAGCCCCATGGCAGCAATGAGGCATACCATGAATTCTTCCAGGGAAAATCCATAATCCGGCCATTTCATCTTTGGAACCCGGCACATGACAAGCCAGGAAACCGGATAGGCAGCCCCCAGCACAAACAAATACCGGATCAGCATTTCTGTCCACGGAGAATGGAAAAGCCAGGAAAGCCAGCCAAAAACGCCGGCCCCCTGGTCTGCAATCCATGTATCCGCAAGGCCATAGCAGTAGCCTCCGATGAAATAAAATCCCATCAGTATGCTGGCAGCCAGGCTTAACATAGTAAAAGATATCAGATACTCTCGTCTTTTTATTTCCATAAGGATTCCTTTTAATTCGTAACAGCTCAGCCTTGTATCTTCTTGCCCGCGTACCGCGGACAAGAAGCACGCGGCGTCCGCCTTATAAAGATTTTGGCCCGGTCATTCCCATCATGATCTCGCTGCTTCTGGCGATGAACTTCGTCATACGCTCCGGAGAAAGGCTTCCATGGGCCAGCTTTGCCAGATCATAAAGCTGCTCACAGATCTTTTTCGTATTTTCTCCGTCCTGATGGTCCAGAACATACTTCACAAGGGTATTGTTGGAGTTTAATACCAGAGTTTCGGAAACCGGGAACATATCCGCCCCTCCGCCGTATACGCTGTACATCTTCATCATGTCCTGCATGCGTCTGCTTTCCTCGGATACGGTAATCATGGATGCAATTTCCCCGTTTTTCAGGCGCTCCACCTTCACTTCCAGCTTATCATTTCCAAGGGCCTTTTTGAAGGTCTCGGAAAGGCTTTCGGCGTCCTTCTTTTCCTGTTCCTTTAAAGTCTCGTCAGTTTCGGCCTCGTCCTTAAAGGTATCGTTGACATCGGCATCAATACGTAAGAATTTTACGCCTTCATTTTTCTGCTCCAGATGGCTGATGAACGGGGAGTCAATGGCGTTCGGAAGAATCACCGCGTCCAGTCCGGCCTCCTTAAACATATTGATGTACTGGCTCTGCTCCTTCTCGTCAGTCACATAGAATACCTGGTTCTCATGATTTTTCTCCTTGTTGGCTTCCAGGCAGTCCTTTAAGGTGAGGTATTTGCCCTCCAGATTCTTAAAGATGATATAATCGTTCATCTTCTCCGCAAATTTTTCATCTTTCAGGCAGCCAAATTTAATGAACGGGTTAATATCGTCCCAGTATTTTTCATAATTTTCCCGGTCAGTCTTGCACATTCCTGTCAGTTTATCGGCTACCTTCTTTGTAATATAGTCAGAGATTTTCTTTACAAAGCCGTCATTCTGAAGAGCGCTTCTGGAAACGTTTAAGGGCAGATCCGGGCAGTCAATCACACCCTTTAACAGCATCAGAAATTCCGGAATTACTTCTTTAATATTATCTGCAATGAAAACCTGGTTGTTATAGAGCTTGATCTTTCCTTCGATGCTCTCATATTCCATATTAATCTTGGGGAAATATAAAATTCCCTTCAGGTTGAAAGGATAATCCATGTTCAGGTGAATCCAGAACAGCGGCTCCTTGTAGTCCAGGAATACCTTTCTGTAAAATTCCTTATACTCCTCCTCGGTGCACTCATTAGGATGCTTGTTCCAGAGAGGATGGGTATCGTTTACCGCCACCGGCCGGCTTACAATCTTATATTTCTCTTTTGCCGGGGAAACCTCAACCACTTCTTTGGTTCCGTCTTCCTTTTCCTTCTCCTCCGTCTTTGCCTCTTCCACGATGGTTTCCACAATCGTATCCTTTTCCGTCAGCTCTTCCTTCTCGATTGTTTCATACCTTGGCTCGGCAGTTTCATCACTCACATAAATCTCCACCGGCATAAAAGCACAGTACTTTTCAAGAACCTCCCTGGCACGGTACTCATTGGAAAACTCTGTACTGTCATCATTTAAATAAAGGGTGATGGTGGTTCCCACAGAAGTCCGGTCCCCGTCTGTCATCTCAAATTCCGTGCCGCCTTCAGACTCCCAGTGTACGGCCTTTGCATCGTTTTTATAGGATAAGGTGTCGATAGTCACCTTATCGGCAACCATAAACGCGGAATAGAAGCCCAGTCCGAAGTGACCGATAATCTGGTCCTCGTTTGCTTTGTCCTTATACTTATTTAAGAAATCCTGCGCTCCGGAAAACGCAATCTGATTGATGTATTCTTCCACCTCTTCTTCCGTCATTCCCAGGCCGTTATCGGTGACTTTTATGGTCTTATCCTTGGGATTAACCACAACCTCCACCTTATACTCCACATCTTCCGGCTCCTCATATTCCCCCATTAAGGACAGCTTTTTTAATTTAGTAATGGCATCACAGCCGTTGCTCACAAGCTCACGATAGAAAATATCATGATCTGAATACAGCCATTTTTTAATAATCGGAAAAATATTTTCGCTGTTGATGGATAAACTTCCAGTCTTTGCCATAAAAATCCACTCCTTTGATATTCTTACGTTTGTATCCTTCACCGCCAGTGTACTGACACATTAAAATCAGGGCGGTCGTCACCTTTCCAGGACAAACAATATTGTAATACCACAGGATGGAAAAGTCAACAAAAATTTAGCACTCATTCGAAATGAGTGCTAGTAAAAAGCAATTCCATTCTTTTTTAAAAACTGCTTCACGCTTTCATCCCACTCCCGTTCCAGGGTTTTATCCATGGTAAACAGATTCATGGAGGTGCCTGTCACACAGGTTATTTCATCCTTTTCATAACGGACATTGAGATACAGGCCTCCCACCTGCTCCGGCGCTATATCCGGAACACACCGCTTCACAAACCGTTCTTTGGACTCCGGCGGCAGCAAAAACACAATGTGAAAGCTCTCCGGAAGCCGCTTTCCCTTAATCAGGGAAAAGCAAAAAGGCTTTATGGTCTTCCATGCCGAAAATTCCCCAATCCCGTTTTCCTCCAGCTCCTCATCCGAATAGTATCCCTGCCGTACCCGGCCGTTTATGGTAAAGCTGTTAAAGGTGACAATATCAGCCTCCGTCACCAAAAACGAATCAAACAGCTCCCCAAGAAAAAGCCCTTCTGTAAAAATTTTCTGTTCCTCAATCTTAAGCGCTACCATGCCCGTTCCTTCCCTGTTACGTTCACAGGCACCCTGCGAACGTAACATTTCTGTAAGAGTTCAGATCCCCTCCGAACTGTTACCAGCCCCTTCTTTTCTCTTTTTGTATTTTACAACACCTCTGGCAATTCCGCAATGGAGATGATATAATGTAATAAAGTTTCAAAACAAAAGTCTACGGAGGAAATGCCCAATGAAAGATACCAAAAAAGCCATTCAAACCCTGGAGGAGCTGCTCACGGCCGGAGTCTCCCCCTATCATGCAGTAAAACATTCCATTGACCGCCTGGAAAAAGCCGGCTTTACAGAGCTGAAGCCCGGGAAAGCCTGGGAAGTAAAAGCCGGTAATTCCTACTATGTGAATCTCTACGGTTCCAGCCTCATCGCTTTCTCCATCGGTGCTTCCGTGGAAGAAGGCGGGAATGCACCCAAAATCCGCATGGCCGCTTCCCATACCGACTGGCCCTGCCTGCGTGTAAAACCCACACCGGAAATGAATCAGGGCGGCTACGGCCTGTTAAATGTGGAATGCTACGGCGGCCTTCTCTTACAGACCTGGCTGGACCGTCCCCTTTCCATGGCCGGACGTGTCTGCATCCGCGGAAAAGACGCCTTCCATCCCGAAGAAAAGCTGGTTGACTTTAAGCGTCCCCTTCTTATGGTTCCCAATCTGGCAAACCATATCAAACGCGAAAATGAGAAAAACGCAGAGCCCAACAAGCAGACGGACATGCTTCCCATCTTAACCCGCCTGACAGAAAAGCTGGAACATGAAGATTTCTTCCTGGAACTTCTTTCCAAAGAAGTCGGCGTAGAAAAGTCTGATATTCTGGATTACGAATTTTATATCTACAACTGTGAAAAAGGAACCTTCTGGGGCCTTGAGGAAGAATTTTATTCCTCTCCGAGGCTTGACAATTTAACCTCTGTGGAAGCCTGCGTAAGCGGTATTCTCTCCGCCTCCCGTCAGGGAAGAAAGGACGATACCATCTCTTTAATCGCCCTCTACGACAACGAAGAGGTGGGAAGCCGCACAAAACAGGGCGCCGCTTCCGCCGCCATCGACAGGATCATGGAAAAGCTTTACCTGGCCTTAGGCTTCTCCCGTGACCAGTACTTAAGCGCCATATTCAAGAGCTTCCTTTTGTCCATGGACGTGGCCCATGCCTATCATCCCGCAAAGCCCAATAACTATGATCCGAAAAACCGCTCCCTGCTTGGCGACGGCGTGGTGATTAAAATGTCCTCCACACAGACCTATGCCACCGATTCCACCGCGGTCAGCGTTCTGGAAGAACTTTGCAGAGAACACAAAATCCCATATAAGAAATTCTCCAACCGCTCTGACATCCGCGGAGGATCCACCCTGGGAAGTATCTCCTCCTGTGCCCTTGCCGTAAAGGCCGCCGATATAGGCGTGGGACTTCTGGCCATGCACTCTGCCATGGAAACCATGGGTGCCGCGGACCAGTGGGCCTTAAACAGTCTGGTAAAAGCATTCTTTGAGGATTAGGTAATTGTGAAGATAATTAAAGTTATATGATTCACATAAAATCCCCTGTCCGTCTTCGAAAGGCGGCTCAGGGGATTTTCCGGTTACAGGTTTTATTCTATGATTCCTGCTCCTCGCATATCTTCTCAAAAATATCAAAAAAGTCCGCATTCACCCGGGGACTTCCCGTGATGGAAAGGCTTCTCCACAATTCTTCGTCAACTGTCAGTACGTGTTCCTCCTTAAAGGCCTGATAGGTACTGTAAAAGGCCTCATTTTTTCTCTGCCGTATCATCTGTTCCTTGTGGATCCGTGTGGCCGGTTCATCATAATCGCTGACACACTTTAAAATATAATACTTTCCGGAGTCCTCCAGAACCCCGCTGATTTCCCCCTCGGTCAGTGAGAAAGCAGCCTCTTCATATTCCCTTCCTTTTAACCCATAGAAAATCTGCTTTTTAATTTCCGGATCCTCCGAATATTCCTTGGCAATGGAAGAAAAATCCGCTCCCTCTTCAGAAAGCTTTGAAAGAACCTCCCCGGCCGTTTCCCTGCCAGACAGCTCAATCTGAGAAACCGTAATAACCTTGGCTTCACTGTCACTGACTTCCAGATTCATCCCTTCCGTAAGCTGCTCCACCAGTTTTTCCGACACCCAGTAATCTGTATACAGGCTCTCCATGTCCCGCTCTGTCAGGCCGAATTCGTCAGCGCCCGTCTCCCCCAGAGCTTTCATATATTCCTTTGCTGCCTCTTTTACCTTCTCCTTTTCCCTGCTGTTTAAAACAATTTTCTCCTCCTGGGCCATAATGCTCATGAGCTTCAGTTCCCGGAGGAAATCGTGGATCTGTGAAAGCAGAACCGTCTCGAAGGTAGTTCCCCGGTTGTCCACGGCAGCATTCCACACCTTCTCCGTATATACCTCTTCATACCGGAGCCGTTCCGTAGTCACCATAACCATGGTTTCCGCCCTTTGATACTCTTTCTCCCCGTTTTTTCCGGATGACAGAGTTTCTCTGGTGCCGCAGCCGTAAAGAAGCGCCGTAAGCATCAGAAAAAGCAGCACCGTCCTCCATCTCTTATGTCCTGTCTTCATCGTTCCTCCTGCCGAAGCCCTCACTGCGCCAATCGCTTCATTTCCTTATAAAGTCTGCTGACAGGGAGTCCCATCACGTTGGCATAGGAGCCCTTAAGCCCCTTAATGTACCGGGCAAAAATTCCCTGAACCGCATAGGCCCCGGCCTTGTCCATGGGTTCCTCCAGACAGGCATACTCCATTATTTCCTCTTCGGTCATAGGGTACACCTCCACATCCGTCTCGTCGTAAAATTTCACAATCTGATTTCCGGAAGGCGGTTCTCCTTTCAGAACCAGGCAGACGCCTGTATATACCTGGTGGCTCCTCCCGGCAATCATCGTAATCATACGGGCCGCATCTTCATGGTCCGACGGCTTTCCCAGAATTTCTCCGTCCACAGCCACCACCGTATCAGAACCGATCACCAGAGTGCCTGCTTCCACTTGTTCCAAAACATCCAGAGCCTTCTGTGCGGCCAGTTCCATCACTACCTGCTCCGGAACCCGCAAGGTCACTGTCTCCACCACATGGCTCACCATAATTTCCGGTTTTATGCCAATCTGGTTTAATAATTCTTTCCGCCTGGGCGAGGCCGAGGCCAGAACAATCCGCTTCCATTCCATTTTTGCCGCCTCTCTTTTTAACGGGTGCTTCTTTCAACAGGAAAAGGGGCTGCCGTTGCGCCAAAAGGTTTCCGGCTGCCCCTTTTTACTTTCGTAAGTTAAAATGCAAGTTTTTCTTCCAGATATGCCTTAAGCTCTGTGACCGGAATACGTACCTGCTCCATGGTATCTCTGTCGCGGACGGTAACGGCTCCGTCTGTTTCAGAGTCAAAGTCATAAGTTACGCAGAACGGAGTGCCGATCTCATCCTGTCTTCTGTATCTCTTGCCGATATTTCCTCTGTCGTCAAATTCACAGTTCCAGTATCTGGAAAGCTCAGCGTATACCTTTTCCGCACCTTCATTTAACTTCTTGGAAAGCGGCAGAACGCCCACCTTCACAGGAGCCAGGGCCGGATGGAAATGGAGAACGGTTCTCACATCCCCCTCGCCGATCTCTTCTTCATCATAAGCGGAGCAGAGGAAAGCCAGAGTCACACGGTCCGCCCCCAGTGACGGCTCAATCACATAGGGGATATATTTCTCATTCACCTCATCGTCAAAGTATGTCATATCCTGGCCGGACGCGTTATGATGCTGCGTCAGGTCATAGTCTGTTCTGTCAGCAATTCCCCAGAGCTCGCCCCATCCGAAGGGGAATAAGAATTCCAGGTCCGTAGTTGCCTTACTGTAAAAGGACAGTTCTTCCGGCGAATGGTCACGGGCACGCATCTCATCAGGCTTAATGCCAAGACTCTGGAGCCAGTCAATGCAGTACTGCTTCCAGTACGCAAACCATTCCAGGTCCGTATCAGGCTTGCAGAAGAATTCCAGCTCCATCTGCTCAAATTCTCTGGTACGGAAGGTAAAGTTTCCGGGAGTGATTTCGTTGCGGAAAGACTTGCCAATCTGACCAATTCCGAAGGGAACCTTCTTTCTGGAAGTCCTCTGGACATTCTTAAAGTTTACAAAAATTCCCTGTGCCGTCTCCGGTCTCAGATATACCGTATTCTTGGCGTCCTCCGTTACTCCCTGGAAAGTCTTAAACATCAGGTTAAACTGGCGGATATCTGTGAAATCATGTTTTCCGCAGCTGGGGCAGCAGATATTATTGTCATCTATAAACTGCTTCATTTCTTCCTGGCTCCAGCCGTCAATGGGGTTTTCCGGCTCAATTCCCTTTTCCGCCATATAATCTTCGATTAATTTGTCAGCACGGAACCTCTCCTTACATGCCTTACAGTCCATAAGCGGATCGGAAAAGCCGCCCAGATGGCCGGACGCCACCCATGTCTGGGAGTTCATAAGAATGGCGCAGTCCACACCCACGTTATGCGGAGATTCCTGAATAAATTTTTTCCACCAGGCCTGCTTCACGTTATTCTTAAGCTCCACTCCCAGATTACCGTAATCCCATGTATTTGCAAGTCCTCCATAAATCTCAGAACCCGGATATACAAATCCTCTGGATTTTGCCAGGGCAACGATTTTTTCCATTGTCTTTTCCATAATCTCTCTCCTCTTCTATAACTTATTTAAAAATCACGTAGACCATTCCGGTCTCCGGAGTCTGAACCAGAGTGCTTCCCAAAACCGTAACCTCAGAAGACACATACTCAATGGGTCCCTCTGTCTGTATCAGGGCAGGTCCCTCAATGGCTGCCACATACAGTTTGCTCTTCTTCATTACCTCACTGGCGTCCACCTCTTTGGGGCTGGAAGAAGCGGTCTTAAAGGTCTGGCCTGTGAGATACCCCTTTGTAATCCCATCGGGAACCGGGGTCACATCCAGCTCCTTCACCTGAATGCTGCTTTCTTCATCGGGATAGGCTTCCATAAACTTAAGATAAGCAGCCGGGTTTTTAAAATCAATGTAGAGGCTGGCAGTTCCGCCTGCCAGAGAGCAGGAATTAAAAGCCGCCGCTTCCCGGGAAGATGCCTCATCAGAAGCGCCATGGCCTTCAGAGCCATTGAAATCCGCCAGTGCTTCCTCCACGGAAGCCTTCAGCTCTTCCTCTGTGTAATACTCATTTTCGTATGTTACAATGACGGCGCTGGTAATCGCTCCTTCCCTCGTCACATAGAGAGCATCTTCCGCCGGCGCGAAGGAAGCAGTCTCCCGGGAACGGGAGCAGGCAGTTACCATAAGAAGCCCCATGGTCAAAAGCATCATACGCGATCGCATCATTATCCTCATATCAGGAAATACCTTTCTGTTTCGTAGCTGTTCAAAAATACGCCAATACGCGGCGCATACTTAAGATACATTATCCACAAGAACCTTCAAAATGTCAAGAGCATGAAAAGATTTATCAACAAATCTCCTGCGGTTTTCCTCCACGCACCTGGAAAATTCCCGCAGTGCATCCTCCTTCAGCACAAAAGTATAAAGCTTCTCTGCCGGTGTACTCAGTACATATTCCCACGCATATATGGCAGAGTCCCCCGGATTCCCTCCGGGGCGCTCTGTATACTCACCGTTTAATTCCATGAGTTTCAGCTCAAAAACCGCCTTTACCAGGCAATTGGGAATAGCCGGTTTTAAAAGGGCCCGTAAAGACTGATAGAGAAGCTTTAAGGTTTCCAGCGCCTCCATGTTTTCTCTTCCATAATAATCGGCAAATTCAAGAAAATAGGATCCGTAGCAGGCTGATTCCATATCCTCTGCGATTTCCCGGAAATAGTTCTCCACCTCTGACTGAACAAGAGTGTAAGCGTCCCGGCCTTCATATAAGGCGAATTTCCCGAAAACAAAGGGACCGGAGCAGGCCATAAACGTGCTTCCCGGCCGTCTGGCGCCTCTGGCGAAAGCAGTAATTTTCCCCCGCTCACAGGTTAAAATCACCAGCCGTTTATCGTATTCTCCCACCGGCGACGTCTTAAGCACCATGCCGGTCACACTGATCTGTTCCCTCATGCTCCCCTAAATGTCCTTTGCGTTGTATCCGTAATTTTTCATATAAAGCTCACTGTCACGCCAGTCTTTCCGGACCTTGACCCAGAGCTTTAAATTCACCTTCGCATCCATGAGATTTTCAATCTCTATCCTGGCGGCCGTACCGATTTTTTTAAGCATGGCCCCGCCTTTTCCAATAACAATTCCCTTGTGGGACTCCCTCTCACAGACAATGGTAGCGTCAATATCAAAAATTCCATTGTCCCGCTCCGTCATCTTCTCGATCACCACAGCAATTCCATGGGGAATTTCATCGGACATCATCCTCAGCGCCTTTTCCCTGATGAGCTCAGCTGCGATCTGGCGCATGGGCTGGTCCGTGACGGTATCTTCCTCGTAATACTGCGGCCCCTCCGGCAGATACTGAAATAAGGTATGGACCAGGGTATCGGTATTTGTTTTTTTTATGGCCGAAACCGGAATAATTTCCTTAAAGTGGTATATATCCTTATAGGCGGTGATGGTCTTTAAGATTTCTTCCTTTTTCACCGTGTCGATCTTATTGATTACAAGAATCACCGGAGTTTTCACCCGAGAAAGTGTCTTTAAAATATGCTGCTCCCCGGCTCCGATATAGGTTCCCGGCTCCACAAGCCAGAGAATCACATCCACCTCTTTCAAAGTGTGCTCAGCGACGCTTACCATGTATTCCCCCAGCTTGTTTTTTGCCTTATGGATTCCCGGCGTATCTAAGAAAATAATCTGCCCCCGGTCATCGGTATAAACCGTCTGAATCCTGTTTCTTGTAGTCTGTGGCTTTTCTGATGTGATGGCAATTTTCTGACCGATCAGATGATTCATCAGCGTGGATTTTCCCACATTGGGCCGTCCAATCAGGGTCACAAAACCTGACCTGTATTTTTTACTCATTCTCTCCTCCAAAACAAAAACTGAGTACTCAGACTACACCCCGTTGTATAAGGGCTTTATTTCCCCGAACATGGCGCCATCGGCCCTGATTTTTTCTTCATTTCCAACAACGCAGACTGCGCCTGTATTTAAAATCTCCCGCACGATGCCGGAAAGTCCCCGGATATCCTCCACGGTCACAGAAAGAATCTGCTCCCGCTCCATCTTAAGCATTTCGTCAGTTACTCCGGAATACCAGGCGGAAAGGCCCCTTGCACCCTTTAAAGACGGAGTCAGGGGAGTATCCAGATCACTGATGGTTCCGATCACGTATTTTGTCATATCTCTCTCATCCGCGTCAAAAGCTTCCAGATATTCCGGTATTCCCATATAAATCTCATTGCTCTCCTTCACATTGGGGTCCCGGTAGGACACAAAATATCCCTCGCCGGACCGTCCGATGCCGCTCATGCAGCCATAGGCTCCTCCCTTTACACGAATATTGATCCAGAGATAATCATAACTTAGCATCACCTTTAAAATCCGAAGGGTTCCTGTATAGGAATACCGGCTTCCCGCAAAAGTACCACACCGCGCCACATAATTAACTTTAGAAGAAGAGGTAAAGCCCTCATTCCGGTTCCCCGAAGGAGCAGAAAATGCAAATGTCCTTCCATCTCCCCCCGGGAGCTTCTCTGTCAGTTTTTTCATGGCCGCCGGAAGGAAAGAAAAGCCCTCTGCATTGGCAGTATAGCTGACAGTCATATTTTCCTTTGTGAGAAGAAGCTTTACCACACGCTTTAATCCGTCAATGATCTCCTGCTTCCTTCCATCAAAATCCTTCACCCAGCTTTCCAGACACTGATAAAAACCAATTCCTCCTGTCAGATCATTAAAATAAGAGGTACCGGAGAAATAAGATGTGGCCCTGGCCACTGCTGCCGTATGTCCGGATCCCATAAGCTTCATCTGGCCTTTGGATTTCGCCTCATTTAAAATTTCCTTCAAACGCTTTTCATCTTCCAGGATGGATTCTGAAAAAATCTCCCCCAGGATTTCAAAGCCGAAAGAAAGCTTCTCGTAAAGCACCCGGGCACTGGCCGCAAAAACACCTGTAAAACCGCCATTCTTCAGGTCCGGATACGAGGTCACGGAAAAAGTTACACCGCCGCTGTTTAAGAAAATTTCACTGCTCAGATCCCCATAGGAATGACGGGACGTATTCACATAGCCCAGAACAGACTTTAAAAGTCCCACATAGGGAAGATCTTCCATGGGCACCCGGTTGGTGTTAAATAACACTTTTAAATACCCGATTCCCGATGTGAACATCTCATGTCGGATCACCGGAATACCGTCCACCCTTGTTTCCTCAAAAATCAGCTTCGCCGGCTCCCTTCCGATATCCTCCCGGGAAATCATGGGGATCTTTTCTAAGTCTTCCTTCGGGGACGGAGTATCCTGATACTCCTTAAGCTCTCTTGTCTGCCGCACAAGCTCCCCGACTTCTTCATCGGAAAGGCTTTCTTTTAATTTCCTTAACCGCTCTGCCGTCTCGTTCTCCAGCTTCGCTGTCAGATTTTTATAAGGGCTTGCGATTACCACGGCCTCATGGGGATTATCCAGAAGGTATCTGGAAATCAGCTTTTCAAAATATCCTTCCCCGGCTCCCTTTTTTAAGGCGGCAAAGGTTTCCTCATATTCCAGATGCATCATGGGATCGCCGCCGTAAAGCCAGCTGTCCAGACACTGAAGCCCATACATAAGTCCCTTTGGCGCGGCGCCGAAATCTGCCTCCCGGTACTGGAATTCATAATAATTAATTCCTGCCAGAACGCTTCTCTTATCAAGACCCTCCTGTGAAAGTTTTTCCAGGGTCTTCTTTACCACAGCCAGAAATTCCTCCTTCTGGTCCTTTCTGGCATTCTTCGCAATGACAGAAAAATAGGGCTGTAAAATTCCATTTTCGTATCCGCCCATGATATCATCACCGATTCCCGCATCCAGAAGTTCCTTCTTTAAAGGCGCTCCCGGCGCATCCAAAAGCACATATTCCAGCACCTGAAAGGCAATATACTCTTTGGGCGAAAGCTCATTTCCGGCCATTGTGTTGACGGAGAGGTACGCGGCGTTCTCTGTGTCCTCCGTCTCCGACACGGAATAAAAAATCTCCTTCTCCACAGGCTCCTTAAAGGCCTTCTGAAGCAAAATTTCAGAGTCCACCTCAGAATACTCATAGTTTCCAAGATACTCTTCATCCAGCCAGGAGAGCTTCTCTTCCATGTCCATATCACCATACAGATAAATGTAGCTGTTGGAGGGATGGTAGTATTTTTTATAAAATTTCAGATAGTCTTCATAAGTCAGTTTTACGATTTCATCCGGATCACCGCCGGATTCGAAGCCATAGCAGGTATCCGGAAACATACATGCTCTGGTATACTGATCCAGAACGCTTTCCGGCGAGGAAAAGACACCCTTCATCTCATTATACACTACCCCGTTATAGGTAAGCTCTCCGTCGGGCTCCTCCAGCTCATAATGCCAGCCTTCCTGCATGAAAATCTTTTTCTCTTTTCCGATATTGGGATTTAAAACCGCATCCATGTATACGTCCATCAGATTCTGAAAATCCTTGTCATTGCAGCTTGCAACCGGGTATACGGTTTTGTCCGGATAGGTCATGGCATTTAAAAACGTATTGAGGGAGCCCTTCACCAGCTCCACGAAGGGGTCCTTCACCGGGAATTTTTCTGAGCCGCAGAGCACACTGTGCTCTAAAATATGCGGAACTCCCGTACTGTCTGCGGGAGGAGTCCGGAAACCGATAAAAAATACTTTATTTTCGTCCTCATTACTCATAAGAAAAATTTTGGCTTTCGTCTTTTTGTGCTCCAGAATGAATCCCTCAGAATTAAGTTCCTTTATTTCCCGGTCCTCTAAAACACGATAAGCTGAAAGATTCTTTATTTTTTCACTTTGGCTCTGCATACTTTTCAATTCCTTTCCATCCGAATTTTAGTTACAGTTCACGGGGCGGGGAAATCGGACGAAAATAGACGTCAAGCTTGCTTGTAAAGCAATTTTCGTCCGGTTTTCCACATCGGGCGGACGCCCGATGCTTCTTGTCCGTCTTAAGACGGACAAGAAGATGCCCCCGTGAACAGTAACGAATTTTACAGGTTCTGCCTCACAGCGCTCCCTTATCTTACATATTTCCCACAAATTTATCTTTTAAAATAGCAAAGCATTCCCTGACGCAGAAATGCAGAAACAGAACCGGATCCGATTTGGACGCAATACCGCTTATGTTGGAGATGCCGATCTTTTTCGCAATTCCCTTTGCCCTGAGCACATGGAAATTGCTTGTGACAATTCCCACCCGGATTGTCACTTCCTCATCGGGCGGCACCAGATATCCGGCATCAGCCATAACCTTTCGTATCATGGCCCTCCTTCCTCTTTCCCTTTCATCAATGAGCATCTTGCTGAACACCAGATTCTCATATGTACTGTGGGAATTTTCCTCCAGAATCATCTGGTAATCCGGCACTCCATGGTTCAGCAGGTATTCATACATGGCCCTGGCCTCAGACACATCCTCCCCCGGGCCTTTTCCCCCGGAAAGGACAAAGACTGTGTTGGAATGAACCCGGGCATACTCCAGGGCTTTTTCCAGACGATATTCCAGAGACCTGCTCAGGGCCCTCCCTTTCACCTGAGCGCCCAGTACAATCACGTAATCGGCACTCTGCTTTTTCAAAGAAAAGAAATTAAGGCCCATGGCCGTTTCCACAATCACAAATACCGCAAACAACGCGGCCACGATCGTCACCACTGTCACTTCCAGACGGATGGGTACCCTTTCCCTGAACCTGTCGTAAAAGTGGAGTAATGCAGAACCGAGAGCCAGAAAAAAAGATAAAATCAGCCAGATTACAGAAAAAGATGTCTCCACGCCGGCATAAGCCACAATCACTCCATAATAAACCAGACAAAAAACACTGAAAACTCCAAATAAAAATGCCATGGCTCCATCTCCTTTCCTGCGTCTGACTCAGGCGCTTCCTTTCCCGCTTCACCGCTGTTCCCTGCCTTTACGGTAAACAGGGTTCCTCTTCTTTCTTCCGGAGAATGTCATACTGCTCTGCCTCTCCTCCCAAATCCAGATAAAGTATCTGCCTGGGATGGGGGGCACTGTTCACAGGTTCTCCCTCTTCTGTATACATTGCCCTCACAGGGACGAAAATATTCCGTCCGTCCGGCTTCATAATCTCAATGACTTCGCCCACGGAGAACTTATTTTTCTGTTCAATTCTCGCAAAACCTCTGGCATCCTTTGCCCCGACCGTCCCCAGATACACATAATTCTTCACATAAGTACTGTTATCATAAATCTGGGTATCGCTGCCCGGCTTTCCGAAATAAAATCCTGTGGTAAACTCACGGTAAGTGCACTTTCCAATCTCTTCTTTATACCATGCCATATTGGCGCGGTACTTTTCCGGACTTTCCAGGTAATCGTTTATGGCCTTCCGGTAAGTTCTGGCCACCGTTGCCACATAAAGAGCCGTCTTCATACGCCCTTCAATTTTAAAGCTGTCAATCCCTGCCTCCATCATTTCAGGCACATGCTCAATCATACAAAGATCTTTGGAATTAAAAAGAAAGGTTCCCCTCTCATTTTCATACACCGGCATGTACTCGCCGGGCCTGGTCTCCTCCACCACCGAATATTTCCAGCGGCAGGGATGGGTGCAGGCCCCCTGGTTGGCATCCCGTCCGGTAAAATAATTGCTTAACAGGCACCGGCCCGAGTAGGAAATGCACATGGCCCCATGGATAAAGCTCTCGATTTCCATATCCTCCGGAATATGAGCCCGGATCTCGCGGATTTCTTTTAAAGACAGCTCCCTCGCGGACACCACGCGCCTGGCCCCCAGTTCATACCAGAACAGATAGGTCCCGTAATTGGTGTTATTGGCCTGGGTGCTGATGTGAATTTCCATGTCCGGAACCACCCTCTTCGCGATGGCAAAAACCCCCGGATCCGAAATAATCAGGGCATCCGGACGGATCTCCTTAAGCTCATTAAAGTAAGCCTCCACACCGGGAAGATCCTCATTGTGGGCCAGAATATTGGCTGTAATGTAAACCTTTACGCCGCGGGCATGGGCAAAGGCAATCCCCTCTTTGATTTCTTCATTGGTAAAATTTTTAGCCTTGGCCCTGAGTCCAAAGGCCTCGCCTCCCAGATATACGGCATCCGCGCCGTATATCACCGCAGTCTTCAGCACATCCAGACTGCCGGCCGGAATCAAAAGCTCCGTTTTTCTCATCATAGGTTCCTCTCTCTCAAAACACTTAAGGCCACTCCGTCCCCGATGGGGAGAATGGAGGTCTCCAGCTTTTCCATGTGGGTCAGAAGATACAGGTATTCCCGCATCCGCACATGGATGGTCCGGTCCCGCCGCTCCACTGCATACCGGGACTCCACAATCGTGCCGTCCTGAAGCACATTATCCGACATAAGAAGTCCGCCGGGAGCCAGAAGCCGTATGACATCCGGCAGCCAGTGGAGATACTGGCCCTTGGCAGCATCCATAAAAATAAAATCAAATGTGCCGGAAAGGCCCGCAAGGATTTCCCCGGCGTCTCCCTCCAGCAGCGTAATGGTTTCTTCCAGCCCCGCACGCTTAAAATTCCTTCTGGCGGCGGAGATTCTCTTCTCAAATTTTTCTATGGTGGTAATATGGGCGTTTCCGGGCATGACCCGGGCCATTAAAAGGGCAGAGTAGCCCACGGCTGTCCCCACCTCCAGAATCCGCTCCGGTTTCTTTAAAGCCACCATGGTCTTTAAAAGGGCAGCCGTCTCCCTGCGGATCACAGGCACATGGGATTTTACTGCCTCCCCGGCAATTTCATCGCAGAGTGCGCCGTCCCCGGAGTCCAGTGAGTTGATATAAGCGGTAATTCTCTCATCTGTAATCATGGCCCTTATTCCCCGTCTGCCTTTTCTCCCAGGCGGCCAATGATCTCCTTGGAACTTAAAGAAGTATTGAGAGTGAAGGTTCCTTCCTGCACCTCATATCCATAACACCGGGCCTGAATGGAAAACGCCAGGTCATCGCGGATCAGCCCCGCGTTTTCCAGAAGCTTTCCCACATCGGAAATGGATTCATTTCCCAAAAGCGTCACTGTTTTATCGGTCCCCGGCTCTGCCTCCATGCCGGGAGAATAAAAAATACCATGGCCGAACTCATATCCTCTTCTGGCTCCGGTGTACAAAAGCATCACTACCAGAGTATAGAACACCAGACGCCCGGAAATGCTTATGACTGCAATGCTGATCCTGTTAATTTCCTTTGTTATTTTGCTCATATGGTTCCTCGATTCGCCCGGGAGCCCCGTCTGCGGCTCCCGGCATATCTATACCTCCATGATGATTGGAAGAATCATCGGATTCCTCTTAATCCGCTTCCACAAAAAATCGCTCAGGCTGTCGCGGATAATATTTTTTATCTTTCCCCAGTCAGTAATATGCCGCTCCAGGCAGTCGGCGACGGCCTGGTCCACAATGGACTGGGCTTCTTCCATTAAATCCTCTGACTCACGCACATAAACGAAGCCTCTGGACACAATATCCGGTCCGGAAAGAAGCTGGTTGGAATACTTTTCCAGAGTCAGAACCACAATAATGATTCCGTTCTGGGCAAGGTTCTGCCTGTCCCGCAGCACAATGTTTCCCACATCGCCCACACCAAGGCCATCCACAAGGACGCCGCCGGACTGTACATGATCGACCACCTCAGCGTTGTCCTCGCCGATCTCCAAAACGTCTCCGGAATGGAGCATCATGATATTCTCTTTGGGAACTCCCAGAGACTCCGCCAGTTCCTTCTGTGCCATGCGGTGACGGAACTCTCCGTGGATGGGAATGGCGAATTTCGGGTGTACCAGGGAATAAATCAGCTTAATTTCCTCCTGACAGGCATGCCCGGATACGTGAGTATCCTGGGAAATCACCTTGGCGCCTTTCATGGACAGCTCATTGATGACCCTGGAAACCGCTTTTTCATTGCCGGGAATGGGTGTGGAGCTTAAAATCACCACATCCTTCGGCGTAATGGATACCTTTCTGTGGAGAGAGGAGGCCATCCTGGAAAGCGCCGCCATGGACTCACCCTGGCTTCCCGTGGTAATCAATACGGTATCTTCATCTTTATAATTCTTTAACTGTTCGATGTCAATTAAAGTTCCGTCGGGGATACTGATGTATCCCATTTCCTGGGCAGTTCCTATGACATTGACCATGCTGCGGCCTTCAATAACCACCTTGCGGCCATATTTACAGGCAGAATTAATGACCTGCTGAACCCGGTCCACATTGGAAGCAAAGGTCGCCACAATAATGCGGTTCTGGGGATGTTCCGCAAAAATGGCATCAAACGTCTTTCCCACGGTCCGCTCCGACATGGTAAAGCCCTGTCTGATGGCGTTGGTGGAATCACACATAAGGGCCAGAACTCCCTTTTTCCCAAGCTCCGCCAGCCGCTGTAAATCCGTCACATCACCGAATACCGGGGTATAATCAATTTTAAAGTCTCCGGTATTTAAAATAATTCCGGCCGGAGTAAAGACTGCCAGAGCCGCCGCGTCCTCAATGCTGTGGTTCATTTTAATGAATTCCACACGGAAACACCCCAGATTGATGGACTGGCCATGTTTGACCACCTTCCGCTTCACAGTCTTTGACATATTGTTTTCCTTTAGTTTATGGTCAATAAGTCCCATGGTCAGCTTCGTTCCATAGACCGGAGCATTGATCGTTTTAAGGACATAGGGCAGAGCCCCGATGTGATCTTCATGTCCGTGGGTAATCACAAACCCCTTTACCTTATCTATATGACTGGCAAGGTATGTCACGTCCGGAATTACCAGATCAATGCCCAGCATATCATCACTGGGAAAGGCCAGTCCGCAGTCCATGACAATAATACTGTCCTCGCATTCGATGGCAGTCATATTCATTCCGATCTGCTCTAATCCCCCCAGCGGGATGATTTTTACCCTGCAGTCTTTATTCTCTTTTTTCACGTTCTTCAAATTTCAAACCTCCGTTAAATTGTAACAATTCCGCCCATAACGGGCGAATCCATCATCAAAAGCGGTCTTTCCTACTCCTTCTCAATATCCACATCGTCCAGCAGTTCCCCGAAAATCCTCATGAGGTCCTCCAGCTCTTCCTCATCTTCCACAAATTCATACAGGGCATCTGCGTCCTCTGCTCTGGACATGTCCTTTAAAATATAACAGCTGCCCTCCTCATCGTCTTCTGCATCTGTAACCAGAAGATAGTTGATTCCATTTAACCTGGTTTCCTCTACCACATAAAACTCGATGGTCTGGTCCTCATCCACCAGTGTAATTTTCTTCTCTTCCATAATGGTTCTCCTGTTTCTTTTCTGTCTGCCCTGCTAAAAGGCGGTCCAGATAGCCCTGAAGAATCAGGCAGGCGGCCACCTTATCAATCACTGCCTTCCTGTTTTCCCGGCGGACTCCTGATTCCATCAAAGCCTGCTCTGCTGCAACCGTAGTGAGGCGTTCATCCCAATATACCACCGAAAGGCCGGTGCGGCGTTTCAGCATTTCGCCAAACTCCTTCGTTTTTGCCACACGCTCTCCCTCGGTATTATTCATATTTTTCGGAAGACCAAGCACGATGGTCCCCACCTCGTATTCTTTAATCAGCTCTTCAATTCTGGCGCATGTTTTCCGGAGCTTGTTTTCTTCCTTCCGTTCAATGGTTTCCACTCCCTGGGCAGTGAGAAGAAGTCCGTCACTCACAGCCACTCCAACTGTACGGGAGCCGAAATCAAGTCCAAGTATTCTCATTTTTTCCACAACAAAACCAGCTGGCTTCCTTCCCCAACTGTCTCTCCTTTACTCTCTGAGCTTTTCCCCCGTACAATCCCGCTTCGCAAGAATCCGGACCATCCAAACAGCACCAAAACCGCTGTCCTATCTTAGTCTGGTATCAATATAATTTTCCATCAGCTCTTCCAGAATCTCATCACGCTCCACCTTCATGATCAGACTTCTGGCGCTCTTGTGGCTGGTGATATACGTCGGATCCCCTGACATAATATACCCCACAATCTGGTTGATGGGATTATAGCCCTTTTCAGTCAGAGCCTCGTAAACTTCCCGCAGGACCTGGCTGACCTCCAGTTTTTTTTCTTCCTGTACTGCTTTAAAATATTGTGTATTACTGATATCGCCCATAAATGTCCTCACGTCCTTTAGTTGCTATTTTTTATTCTACCCCAATTTCACGTTTTCTGCAAGATAAATGATATCATCTGTCAGGAATTCTTTTAAAATACCTGTTATCATAGCATTTTTCCCTGCATTTAACCTGTTCTCATCAAAGGGAACGGCCGCTTTCACATATTCCTTCGTATGACCCACCATATAGGTTTTCCCTTTTATGGTAATGGCCTCCTCCAAAAGGATCTCTGCCTCCGTTCCCAAAAAAGAGGCCCGATACTGCTTTGACATTTCTTTTTCCAGCATGAGAAGTCTGGCGCTCCTCTTTGCTTTTTCCTTTTCCGGCACCTGGTCCGGCATCCGGTCCGCCCTGGTTCCTGCCCGTCTGGAATATTTAAACACATGCATTTCATAGAAATTTACCTTTTTTAAAAATTCCTCGGTAATGGCAAATTCTTCCTCCGTCTCTGCCGGAAAGCCTACAATCACATCGGTGGTAATGGCCGGATTTTTAAAGTATTTTCTTAATATGCAGCAGCGTTCATAATATTCCCTGCATGTATAATGGCGATTCATGCGCTTTAAGGTCTCATCACATCCGCTCTGCAATGACAGATGAAAATGAGGACAGATTTTCTTCCTTCCTGAAAGCTCCCGGGCAAACTCTTCTGTAATGACACGGGGCTCTAAAGAACCAAAACGGATTCTTTCAATTCCCTCAATTTCATTTAACCGTTTAATCAGGCTTAAAAAATCAATGGACTCCTCTTTAAAATCCACACCATAGGAGCTTAAATGGATTCCCGTTAATACCACCTCACGGTAACCCTTCCGGGCCAGTATCCGCACCTCCGCCTCCACATCCTCCGGCCGGCGGCTCCTCACCCGCCCTCTGGTATAAGGAATAATGCAATAGCTGCAGAACTGGTTGCATCCATCCTGTACTTTAATGAAGGCCCTCGTATGCTCTTCCTGCTTTTCGATGTGGAGGGGTTCATATTCACTGGCAGAGGAGATATCAATTATGGACCCCTCAGCCTCCTTTCCTGCCATGCAGGCCTCCAGGAGGGGGATCAGATCTGCCTTTTTATTATTGCCAATAACCAGGTCAACAGATGCATCTTCCTTTAATTTTTCTCCGGCCGCCTGTACATAACAGCCTGCGGCCACCACAATAGCGTCGGGATTCCTGGATTTTGCCCGGTGAAGCATCTGGCGGGATTTCTTATCGGCCACATTCGTAACAGAACAGGTGTTGATGATATATACCTCAGCCGTTTCTTCAAAATCTACAATTTCATAGCCTGCCGCCTCTAAAAGCTGCTGCATGGCCTCTGTTTCATAAGAGTTCACTTTACATCCAAGATTATGGAGTGCCGCTCGTTTCATTTCTTTTCTCCTGTTCAAATTCAAATGACCACTTTGTGGATTGGATTATTTAATTTTCATACAACTAACTATTGACTTTTTTTCCGTGTCCCTTTAGTATGAAAGCAGATGTATTTCAATTATTTTATTGGGAGGGCAATAACATGAAAACCGTAAAAATTTCCTTGAATTCTATCGATAAAGTAAAATCTTTCGTCAATGATCTGACGAAATTTGATACCGATTTTGACCTGGTTTCCGGCCGCTATGTCATTGATGCAAAATCCATTATGGGGATCTTCAGCCTGGATTTATCCAAGCCCATTGATTTAAATATCCACGATGGGGGCAGCATGGATGAAATTCTCACAGTACTTGCTCCTTACATTGTAGAATAAATGTAACGGCGAAATTGCCGGGTAACAGTTCAGACAGCCTCTGTTCTGTTACAGTACTGAGCAGCTGCGAAAAAACTCTGCCGAAATATGGACTGCCGGGATATCACTCCCGGCAGTTTTCATTTTCATTTACACGCAGCGAACCACTTCCCGGGTCTCGACGGCCGTTTTTACCAGCTCGTCAATTTTCTCTGAAAGCTTTGTCTCAGAATTCTGGATCCGCTTAAGACTCGGCTTTGTAACAGGATGCTTCGCTACAAAAATCGTACAGCAGTCCTCGTAAGGAAGCACCGATGTCTCATAAGTATCAATTTTCAATGAAACATCCACAATATCCTGCTTATCAAAAGCAATTAAAGGGCGCATCACCGGAAGATCACAGACCTCGTTGGTCACAGCCAGAGACTGCATGGTCTGGGATGCCACCTGGCCAATGCTCTCTCCTGTGATCAGAGCCAGACAGCCGGATTCTTTCGCGATGGCCTCCGCAATCCGCATCATATAGCGGCGCATGATAATGGTCAGCTCATCGTGGGGGCACTGATCATAAATGTAAAGCTGAATATCTGTAAAGTTGATGATATTGAGCTTAATGGGACCCGCATAACGGGCCACGATTTTTGCCAGGTCCACCACCTTCTGCTTTGCCCGTTCACTGGTATAGGGCGGCGCATGGAAATAAGTGGCCTCAAGAGTTACACCGCGCTTTGCCACCATATATCCGGCCACCGGGCTGTCGATACCTCCGGAAAGAAGTAACATAGCCTTCCCTGCGGTTCCAATGGGCATTCCTCCAGGACCCGGAATCGTTTCGGAAAAAATATTGATTTTGTGGCGCACCTCCACCCGAAGCAGCACATCCGGATTATGGACATCAACCCTTGTTTCCGGATAGGCATTCAGAATCACCTCGCCCAAATCCCTGTTAATCTGGTCTGACACAACCGGATACTGCTTATTGGCACGGCGGGCTACCACCTTGAAAGTGAAATTTTTATCTTCATAGGCCTCTCCGATATATTTCACTACCCTGGCTTTTAAATCCTCATAACCATGATCCTCGATCTGCACCATGGGACAGATCCCGACTATGCCAAACACATGCAAAAGAGCTTCAACCACCTCGTCATAATCAAAATCTTCGCTGGCCTCCGCATAGATTCGTCCCGCCTCTTTCGTCACCGAAAAGCCGCCCTCCAGACGTTTTAAGCGGTGGTGAATCTGTTTTACAAGAGCGTCCTCAAAAAGATAACGGTTTTTTCCCTTGACTCCGATTTCTGCATATTTAATCAAAAATGACTTATATTTCATAATTCCTCCCATTCCTTTTTCGAGTACTCTTTTCTCTGCGGCTACGCCCGGCGGTATTTCCTGAGTACAGGAACCAGTTCCCTCAGCTGTTCCAGACAGTAATCCACCTCATCTTCTGTATTGAATACACCAAAGGAAAAACGCAAAGTGGCATCCAGCAGAGAGTCCTTCACGCCGATCCCCTTTAAAGTTCCCGATACTCCCGGATGATTGGAGGAACAGGCCGAGCCGGAAGAAACGTAAATCCCCCGTTCCTCCAGAGCATGCAAAAGCACCTCCGCCCGGATCCCCTCAAAGCCGGCACTTACAATATGGGGGGCGCTTTCACGGCTCTTTATTCCATGAACCGTCACGTCCGGAAGCTCTTCCAGACCCTGGATGAGCCGTTCCCTCAGGGCATAAAAATGCTCTGTTTTTTCTTCATGGTTTTTATAAATTTCCTTCACGGCCGCCCCAAGCCCCGCACAGCCCGGCACATTCTCTGTCCCGGACCGCATCCCTTTCTGCTGGCCGCCTCCGTAGATGATGGGTTTTATTTTCACCCGCTCATCCACATACAAAAAGCCCGCTCCCTTGGGTCCGTGAATTTTATGACCGCTGGCAGATAAAAGATCAATGCCTGTTTTCTTTGGCCGGATTCTATACTTTCCATATGCCTGGATAGCATCCACATGGAAATATACACCAGGTTTCTTTGCCTTTATCAGCTTTGCAATTTCCTCCACCGGTTCCACGGCACCCATTTCATTATTTACGTACATGACAGATACTAAAATGGTCTCGTCACAGACTGCTTCCCTCAACGCTTCTAAAGAGACATGTCCGTTGCGGTCCACCGGAAGGTATGTGACACGAAAGCCCTGTTCCTTTAGAAATTCCATGGTGTTGTAGATGGAAGCATGCTCAATGCAGGTGGTAATCAGATGATTTCCCGCTCTCCTATTGGCCAGGGCTGTTCCGATTAACGCCATATTGTTGGATTCCGTGCCTCCGGAGGTAAATAGAATTTCCTTTTCCTTTACTTTCAGGGACTTTGCGATTTCCTCTCTGGCTTCCTTTATATATGCTTCCGCTTCCACCCCTTTTAAATGTCTGGAAGAAGTATTTCCATAGTCATCCATCATGGCCCGGACCATCACATCCCTGACACAGTCAAATACCCGGGTTGTAGCTGAATTATCAAAATACACTTCTCTTCTCTCTTTTTCCATTTCTTATTCCTCCAGCATGAACCCTATGGCAGACAGTATAAACAATCCGGCTGTCTCTGTTCTTAAAATCCGCTTTCCCAATGTTACCGTATAAAATCCTGCCTCCCGGGCCGCTTCGATTTCCTGATCGGAAAAACCGCCCTCAGGTCCGATGAATACGGCACATTTCTGTCCCGGCCTTAAGGTTTTAATCAGGGTCCTTGTGCGTTCCATTCCCCCGGCTTCTTTAAGACTTTCCGAGTCTTCATAGGGCACAAGAGAAAGATCAAGGTCCGCCGCCTCTCTTATGGCATCTTCATATTTCATCACAGCGGAAATCTCCGGCACGATCATTCGTTTGGACTGCTTGGCTGCGCTTTCGGAAATTCCATACCAGCGTTTTCTTTTTGCCTCTTCTTTCTTTTTGTCCATCTTCATCACGCACCGCGACATTTCCACAGGGACGATCCTGGTCACTCCAAGCTCGACACACTTCTGAATGATAAATTCCATTTTATCAGCCTTTGGGAGTCCCTGGTATAAAGTCACCTCCACAGGAAGCTCTGTATCTGATACCTCCTCCGGAAGGATTCTTGCCTTTACCTCACCGGCTCCGATTTCCGTCAGCTCACAGAGGCAGTTGGTGCCCTTCCCGTCACTTAAAAGAATCCGCTCTCCCGGCTTCATCCGTAAAACATTCTTAATGTGATTCACATCCGGGCCGGTAATAATGGCTTCGGATTCTGTAAAGAATTCTGTTTCCGTAAAAAAATGATACATGTTCTATGACCTTTTATGCGACCTTCATTTCTTCTTAGCTGTGATGGAAACCCATTCTCCCTGCCGTGTGACCTCAAGAATTTCAAAAGCCTCATTGGCGGAAAGGGCGTCCTTTACTGCCTGCTCCTTCATATCAATGATTCCGGAAGTGATGAAAATTCCTCCTTTTTTCATATGAACGGGGACTTCTTTCTGAATCATGATAATGATATCCGCCAGAATATTGGCCACAGCGATATCGTAGCATTCATATCCTGCCGCATCCTGTACGGATTTTTCATCAATAATATTTCCCTGAATCATTCCAAACTTTTCTTTTGGAATATCATTGGCCTTCAGATTTTCATGGACCGCTGTAATCGCATTTTCATCCAGGTCCGTTCCAAACACATATTCTGCCCCCAGTTTCAGGGCCGTAATTCCAAGGATTCCGCTCCCGGTACCAAGATCCAGCACCTTATCGCCGGGCTTTACGTATTTTTCAAGCTGGCGGATGCAAAGCTGCGTAGTCTCATGCTTTCCTGTTCCAAATGCAGTCCCCGGATCAATCTGGATTAACAGCTTGTCCTCGTGCTCTTTGGGAATTTCTTCCCAGGTGGGCTTAATTAAAATATGGTCCACTGTGAAAGGCTTAAAGTACTGCTTCCAGTTATTAATCCAGTCTTTATCCTCTGTCTCGGAGGCCAGAATCGTTCCTTCTCCCACCTCCACATACTGACGAAGCTCCTTGATCCCGGCTTCCACCTCTTTTAAGATAGTCTCTGCATCATCGTCATCATCCAGATAAAAGCTGACCTTTGCAGTTCCGTCATCCGGCGGGAGTTCCGGCAGAATATCAATGAACATTCCCTTAGTCTCGCTTTCCGTAAGTGGTATATTATCTTCAATTTCGATTCCCTGGATTCCGATTTCATCGAACATGCTGCTCAAGTAATCCACAGCCTCCGTAGTGGTTTTAAGAGTAAATTTTTTCCATTTCATAAAATGCCTTTCCTCCTGCTGTTTCTATCATCCAAACACCCCACAGCCGGCCTGCATGGTCTGTTCTATGACCCATGCAGATAAAACCTCATGATATCATATCATAAAATCTCGCCTATGGCAATAAAAAGGAGGCAGGAAATCTGTCTCTGCCCCCGTAAACTGTAACGGTTCAGATACCTCTGAGCCGCTACCAAACTTATCCGATTCCTTTCTGAAGCTCCCGAATTTTCTCCTCAGATAATTTTGTATATCGCCTGATCTTGTCAGGCCCTTCTCCGGCACGAATCATTTCCATGGCTGTCTCCAAAGCCTGTTCCCTTTTTCCCTCTATTTTTCCTTCTATTTTTCCCTGTTTTTCCGCATAATCCATAACTGTGCACATATTAACAGCCCCTTTCTTCGCTTCTCTTAAAATTACGGGTTTGCACTCTTCAAACCGTCTGTCTCTGGAAAATACCCGAAAAAAATCTAAGACCTCTTCCACATGTCTCATTGCCTGTCTGTTATAACGCAGTTCTTCTTCCCGATGCTCCCGGACCGCGCTGAAGTATTCTGCTATGATCCGAAAATCAGAAGTGAACTTCTCCCGTATCTCTTTTGAAAGAAATGCAACATCCACAACATAGATTGCAGGATTGGAAACTGCCGTGCTGTAATATTTCGCATATGGATGCGTTGGATCCAAAGCTGATATTACATCCTTTGGGCCATCCCACTGCTTCATTCCAAAATTCAGCACCAAAGTGAATACAGGATGTCTTTGTTCCCCCAAATCCATCTGTCTCCGGTAGGATGAATAATCATACCCCATGACCCGGAATACCATATCATGATCAACCTGACTCTGATTTTCAATTCCGAAAACAGCCATGGTCGTTTGTCTTTTGTCATACTTCACAACATCTCTCACATGCTCCCGGAGCCTTTCTCCCGCATCCTTATACTGTGAAGCAGTCGGACCGTCAAGGATATCCTCTTCCTTTAACAGACGCTCTCCCTGAAAAATCAGTACATTGATAAGATCTGCAAATACATCCCCATGATCCTCCAGTAATTTTTCGCTTAAGTCCTTCTCTGCCACCTTTTTGTTTTCTCCTCTCTGTTCCCTGATTTCTACGTATAAACAGCAGGAGTCCCATAATTCGATGATGTCCTGCCACTCCCATTACAGGCCATCACCTGTTTTATGTTTTATCTCTTGTATATAAACACATTTTAACACTTCCTGAAGACAGTTTCAAGCAATACCAATCGCAGTGGAATCTCTTTCCGCCGTCCTTCCCGCAGGAAAAGGCTTTCATGCTTTCGCGTGACAAGGCCTTTCCTATAAGATTAAGAAAATTCCCCGGAACAGGCTTCATAATGCCTCTTCCAGGGAATTTTTATTGCCCCATTAATATTTTTACAAAGAGAAGCGCCAGCACCACCATAACCACCGGCCGGACAATTTTCTGTCCGTTGTTTAAAACCAGACCGGAGCCAAAGTAGCTGCCTGCCATACAGAACAGGGCGGCTGTGATTCCCAGGGCGTAGTCCACCTTTCCTCCCATAAAAAATGTTCCCAAAGCGGATATATCCGCCGCAAGATTGATGAATTTGGAAATTCCGGCAGCCTCTTTCATTCCCAGTTTCACAATCCCTGTAAACACGAGAATCAGAAAAGTTCCCGTACCCGGCCCATAAAAGCCATCATACATGCCTATGAGCAGAGAGGCGGCCATTCCCACTAACAGGGTTTTCTTCCATGAGACGGCTTCCCCTGTCTCATCCACTCCCATATTTTTATTTCTCAGCACATAAAAAGCCACCACAGGCAAAACCACAATCATCAGGGATTTAATAATCTTTTCATCTACCCGCAAAGCCAGACTTGCTCCCAGAAAGGCGCCGATGACAGCCATAATTCCACAGGGCAGCGCCAGTTTCCACCGGATATATTTATTTTTCGCGAACCGGGCCGCAGCTACTATGGCTCCCGGAAAAGAACTCAGTTTTGACGTGCCCAAAATCACATGGACCGGAATTCCCGCCAGCATATAGGCCGGAAAGGAAATCAATCCTCCTCCTCCTGCAATGGAATCCACAAATCCCGCCAGAAATACAAGCGGACATACAATAAAAAAACGTTCCATACTTTTTCTCCCCCGTACTTTCGTCCGCTCCTGTCTTCCGGTCCGAAATCTTCATATAGACGAACGCCGCAAACCTCTTGTCTGCAGTACACAGGCAAGAAGATGCAGGGCTGAACCAGGCGCACTTACTATAAAAGCGCCTGCCCAAACACCTTTAATAACTGCTCCTGGTGGAATGGCTTATCTACAAAACCTTTGGTGCCAATCAACCTGGCTCTTTCAAATGTATCTCCATATGCCAGGGATGAAATCATCACAATCCTGGCATCCGGGTGCTCTTTCAGGATAATCTCCGCCGCGTCCAGCCCGTCCATTCCCTGCATAATAATGTCCATCGTTACCAGATCAGGATTTACCTCAGCATATTGTCTGATGGCATCCTCTCCGCTGCGGCAGTACGCCGCGATCTGATAATCTGTACCCGCCAGAACATCCTCCAGCTGAACCCTGACTAACCTTGAATCATCCACTACCATAATTCGCTTGCTCATCTGATATACCCCTTTCCGTCATTCCTGTTCTGAATCAGCCCCGTCCGTATGGGAACAGGGCACATGATGAATCAGCTGTGCGCCCTCACGGTACACGTCAGAATAGGTGAGTACAAATTGTACCTCCTGTCCCTCCGGCTCATAGCGTCCATGATAAAACATGGGCGGACCAAAATGGGCCGAAATCTGTGTGGCCTGAAACATTGCTCCCGCAATTTTACCACACAGCACATTGAAATACTCTTTGGAAAATTCCTCCAGATCTTCAGAATTAACTTCATCCTCATGAAAAGAATTGCGGGCCATGCGGATAAGCAGACTGGTATCGGCACAAAGAGTCAGGCTGGTGCTGAAACCTTTGTCAAACGTAATATGAACCGTACAGAGATCCTCTCCCAGCGGCTGCTCTCCCTGATTCAGGCGTACGCCGGCGGTCTGCTCTGTCACATTTTGAAGCGCCTGATCCAGTATCTGCTCCAGTTTTTCCTTTGTTAACACAGTATTCATAGGGCGCCTCCTTTACAATTGCTCATGGTCACTCTCTCCGGGTGCTAAAATCCGCCGGACACGCACAAGCAGGTCATCCGGTTCAAAGGGCTTCAGGACATAATCGTGTATCCCCAGTTCAATGCATTTCATAACAGACTGCTTATCTTCCATGGCAGTCAGCATAATAACCGGAATATCAGCCCGCTCCTCCATGGTTCGAATATCACGCAGAATATCAAAACCATCCCTGACCGGCATCCGGATATCCAGAAGAATCAGGTCAGGTTTATTTTCCTTCAGATATTTCATAGCCCGCGCACCGGAACTCATTGCGATCACATCATAATGTTTCCCCAGTACATCTTCAATTCTCGACAAAATAAATGCCGCATCATCCACTGCTAAAATACACTTTTTATTACTCTCTGTAAATGGCTCCGTCATTCCTGTTCCTCCTGCTTTTTTAAACTGCTCAGAAGTTGATTCAACAGCATTTCGGCGTTGTCATCTTCATATAGTTTCAGCTGCTCCTGAATTTCCCTGAGACTATCCATTCTATCCTGCGGCATCTCGTGTCGCAGAATATCTGTCAGGATCTCTGCACACTTCTGCGACCTGAAATTTTCCAATTCCTTCAGAGCCTCGCCTGCCCGCTGCGCCAATTCCTGCACGGATAAGGCGGGCTGCTTCTCCTCCTGTGGTTCCTCCTTTTGCCGTTGTTCCAGAACCTGTCCGATCTTCCCCAGCAACTTCTCATATGCCTCCAGAAGCAGGGGAAGCTGTTGTTCAATCAGCGTTTTGTCCCCCCGTGCTGCGGCGTTCTCCTGAGCGCGGGCCATATCAGAAACACCGACAGCACCAATATTGGCCGAAGCACTTTTGAGCGCATGCACCTCTGTCCGGTAGTCCGAAAGGCTCGTATCAGCAAGTCTCTGCAAAAGCCCGATTTTACGCCGGCCGTCTTTATAATAAAGCTCCAAAAGCCCGGCAAACCCCGCCTCATTGCCGGAATAGTACCGCATTGCAACGTTCATATCAATCCCTTCAATCCGAAACGCATTCGGATCCAGGGTTTCGCGTTTCTCTCCGCCGCCTCCGGTGTGCCTGCGCTCCTCCGGAACCCAGCGCATCAGAAGCTGCCCAAGGGCTTTCCGGTCCAGCGGCTTGGCAATAAAATCCTGAAAGCCCTTATCCAGAAACCGCTGCCGCATTCCCTCCATAGCATTGGCAGTCAGGGCAATAATGGCAGGCGCGGTTCCATTCTCGCCGCAGTCCCTCCGAATAATTTCTGCCGCCTCAATGCCGTCCATCATCGGCATCATATGATCCATAAAAATGATGTCATACCGTTTCTTTCGTACCAGTTCAATAGCCTCCGGCCCGCTTTCCGCCTCATCCAGATCAAAAGCATAGCTTTTCAGGAAGCTCCTGGCGACCTTGCGGTTGATCACATTATCATCCACGATCAAAACCTTCACGTCAGGACCGGTAAAAGTTTCAATGGCTTCCAAATCGTTCTGAGAGATTTCCGGGACCTCCGCAATGGGGCGCCGGTCCACAATTTTCTGGGGAATGGTGATAGTAAATGCGGTTCCCTGTCCGTAAACACTTTCCACGTTAATGCCACCGCCCATTAACTCCACTAAATGCCTGACAATCGCCAGGCCCAGGCCAGTGCCCTCCACGCTCCGGTTGCGTTTGGAGTCCACCTGACGGAAATCCTCGAAAATCTTTCCCATATCTTCCTGCCGGATACCACAGCCGGTATCCTCCACACGGAAGGTAAGGATTTCCTCATCTTCATGTCCACCGGGCCTGCCGGTAACACTGGCCTTCACATAGCCCTCTTTCGTGAATTTGATGGCGTTATTGAGAATATTGATAAGAATCTGCTTAATCCGCCCATCATCCCCGTTATAGCGACAGGGAATGGTTTCATCGCACTCGTATTTCATAATAAGTCCGCGCTTGGAAGCAGCCATGTCCATCATACCCACTACCTCGCTTACAACATCCTTCAGGGAATAGTCTGTGGATACCAGCTCCATCTTTCCGGCCTCCACCTTGGACAGATCCAGAATATCGTTGATGATGGCCAGAAGATTTTTGGCGGCAGACTGCACATCCCTGGCGTAATTGCGGATAGAAGGGTCCCTGCACTCCTCCATAATGATATCATTCATTCCGATAATGGCATTCATGGGAGTACGGATCTCATGGGACATATTGGCCAGAAACTCACTTTTTGCGATATTCGCCTTTTCAGCCTGCTGCCGCACCCGTTTGATCTCGTTGATGTAAGCTTTGATGTCAGTCATATCCAGCACAAGGATAACGCAGCCCTGTCTGCGGCCGTTTTCATCTATGATCTGCTTGCTGTGGCACTCATAACTCTGCCCGTTGATGGAAAAGCTCCATGGAATACTTTCATTGAGCATTTCCTCCCGGAAATCCTCCACAACCCGGATGTTTTCACCCGGCTTGTGTTCAGGCAGACTGGTGAAAATGCGGGCGGCAGCCCTGTTGTAACTGACAAGCCTGTCATGGTCATCCAGAGCAATCACACCGTCTCCCAGGCTCTCCAGCACCTTCTCCGCCGCCAGATGACGGAAATCGTAGTTGCGGCGGCTCCACACAACGATTACCACCATAGACATGGAAACGGCGAAGGTTACCGGAGTAAGATCAAAGACCACTACAAGTTTAAATATGTAAATCACCAACAGAATCACAGGCAGGGTGGTGATGACAAGAATCGTCTGATACTGGCAGCTGACCTGCTGGTCTGCACGCAGCCGGATTGCCCGTGCCAGAGTGTATATGGACAACATACAGGGAATGATAACACGGGTGAACAGAGACAAAGCGTACAGGGGCCCGTAAGTGATGCTGACATAGTGAAAGCCATCCTGCGTAGACAACCATTGAAATTCGTTGTAAAAAATGCCGTTCCAGTTAAAGATCGCCAAAAACAGAGTCAGAAAATTGATGATACCCAGGGCTGCCAGCAGCTTTTTCGGCGGACTCGCGTAACAATAAGTATAAATGAACCAGCAATAGCACAGCGGGGCAAAGACCGACCCGACATTTTCTACTGTCACCGCTGCCACAGCCACCTCCACAGTGGGTGCAGTCAGTTCCAGCAAATAACCTGTGTTTTGAACCAGGGAACCGCACATGATAAAAATCAGCAGCTTCTGTTCCCTTGCACCATCTCCGTTCAGCAGAAGGAACAGAGCCACGAAGGTCAGACATATACCAAAACATTCTAAAGCAATGACAAAATTTACCATTTCCTGTTCCCCTGTCTGCGCCTGATTGTTCTGTCTGGCCTCAAAGGCGCACTGTGAATTTTCCATATCTACAATAGTATACTTTTCTTATAATGTCAAGGAATACTGTCGGTTCCCCGCAGTGAGATGTAACAGTTCGTTACTATTCACAGGGGCATCTGTTTTCGTTCGGTTTTCCCCGCCCCGTGAACTGTTATATCATATAGAATTTTATACGCTCTTCGGCAATATTTTTTTGTATATCATTTACAATTTTTGACATGCATTTTATAATAAAGTCAGATCGTTTTCACATACAGAGGAGTTTTCATGAATCTTATCAGTTTATATTATTTTGTTGAGCTCGCCAAAGAGCTGCATGTGACAAACACTGCCCAGCGGCTTTACATCTCCCAGCAGAATTTAAGCCAGCATATCCAGCGGCTGGAACAGCATTACGGTGTGACTTTATTTTACCGTAAGCCGAAGCTTGCCCTCACCTACGCCGGAGAGCAGCTCTTTCAGACTGCCGTGAAAATCCTGGCGGAAGAGCACGAGCTGCAAAACCGTCTGAGCGATATCTCACTTAAAAATGCCGGAAATATCAAAATTGGCATTCCCACCTACCGCGGTCAGATATGCCTGCCGGATATTCTGCCCCGTTTTTATGAAAAATGGCCCCACGTCCAGGTAGAGCTTATCAATGAGGACTCCAATTATATGGAAGAAATGCTTTTTCAGGGGGAGCTGGATCTGTTCATTGGAATCATGTACCAGGACAATCCGAAGCTGGAAATTCATACGGTCTTAAACGATCAGATCTATCTGGTCTGCTCCGATGAACTGCTAAAACAATATTTCCAGGATTCCTGTAACGAAGTGAAATGCAGCTCTCTCTCCGGCGTGGACCTGCGCCGTTTTTCCAAAATGCCGTTTTTGCTTCTCAAGCCCTCCATGCGCCTTCGGAAAACCATTGACCAGTGCTTCCAGGAGGCAAAGGTGACTCCCGAGATCTTTCTGGAATCCTCTACCACGGAGCTTTTGCTGACCCTCTACCCCTATAACTATGGTGCGTTCTTTTGTACGCAGATGAGGCTTCCTCTTCTCTTAAAAGAGTATCCGGATGCCAATGCTTTTCCGCTTATGCAAAACGGCTCCATCGTTCAGCACCGCCTCGTCCTTGCGTATCACAAAGAACGCTTTCTTCCCACTTACGCACAGGATTTCATTGCAATAACAAAAGATGTTTTTGAAAACATTTCCCGTATCCGTCCGCAGAATCAGGTTTAACATATCTTCTTTTCCGCCGCAGTGCGATCCTGAGGGAGTCTTTTTATTCAGTTGGACGCACTCTTCTATTGCAATCGAGTAGGGGGAATTTAATCCCCCTCTCACACCACCAGTACGTGCCGTTCGGCATACGGCGGTTCAACATAACTTCAAATCATGACGTTCCAGGTAATAATCGTAGCAACTGACAAGTCCTGCCTGTGACAGCTTTTCTTTTGAGATTGCCCTTACC